>WBZM01000002.1_pt1 | contig 676849 bp, 572 predicted proteins | sample 5204271 | NCBI WGS metagenome assembly WBZM01 (sample SAMN12344346, study PRJNA552823) | activated sludge metagenome | biome: Activated sludge suspended growth; feature: Nitrification reactor; material: Wastewater; isolation source: activated sludge from nitrification reactor of wastewater...
GCCAAGCCCGGAGGGTATGGAGCTGCCTTCGGGACATACTCACTCCGCTTCGGAGAAGGGCCGACCCCTCCCGCCCTCGCTTTCGCGAACCAGTGGTGCGGCCTACCACGGCCGCCGAGAGCCTAGCCCGGAGGGTATGGCGTGCGCAGCCTGCATGCCCACCCCAACCTTCGGTGGTAAGCTGTCCAGCGCGGCTCTCCGCATGCCCGACGAGCTCGTTCCGGTACCGCGTTCTGCGGTCCGGTTCCCTCTGGAGATGCCGCTACCGAAAGGGTTCCTTGGCCATGAGCCAGGAACGTGGCCGCTCGTGGACGGTCAGCTCGAGTTCTACGACGGAAAACTGTTCTACATGCCGCCGAGCGCAGATCGACCGCAAGACGCGAGCGCCGACGTTCTTGGCACGCTCTACGTGTGGAGGAAGTCGCACCGAGAGTTCGTCGTCGCGGGAAACGAAGCTGGCATGATCCTCGGGGGCGAGACGAGAGGCGCGGATGCGGCCGTCTGGCGCCGTGATCGACTCGGACCGTACGAAGGGAAGTACCGCCGTGTGCCTCCCGTCCTCGCGGTCGAGGTCGCGGGCGAGCTCGAGAGCGAAGCGATGCTCCGCGCAAAGGCTCGCTGGTACTTGGACCGGGGAGTTGAGGCCGTGTGGCTCGTCCTTCCTTCGGAGCGTCGAGCCATCGTGCTCACCAGCACCCGGGAGACCGAGGTTCGAGACGGCGAGCGCATGCCGGAGCACTCCTCGCTCCCCGATCTCGCGCCGCCGTTGTCGGATCTGCTCGAGCAAATGACCGATCCATAGATCGCCGTCCAGTCGTCATCGGCAGCACGAACCGCCACGCTCTCGCGGGCTCTTCATTGCTCCCATGCTCCTCCGCCCGCGCCGTGATCGGGCAGCGGATCGGATCAACCTGATCGCGGGGTGATCAGCGTGATCCCGCTCGCATTCGCGGTTCTTCCCGCATCTTCCCGGGGGCGACACGGGGCACGCGACTTGCGAGCGCGCGGGAATGACTCTTCGTATCGCCCGTTTCGCGTCGCTTGTCGTGATGGCATCGCTCATCTGGGGGTGCGACGACGAAGCGGGGACGGACGGGTCGGAGACGGCAGGGTCTGGTGCCGGCGCGGGCACGTCGTCGGGCACGGGTGGATCGAGCGGGAGCAAGAGCTCGGGGAGCGGGACGGGGTCCGGTACGAGCAGCTCCGGTGCGGGTGGCGGCGGGAGCGTGTGCGACGGGCCCCGCCCCGGTCCCGACAACACGGGCGTGCCGCCCGGGACGGTCCTCATGCCGAGCGGATCGATCACCATCGACACCGATGGCGCCGTGGTCGAGGGGCTCGACATCGAAGGGTCGGTCACCGTGCTCGCCAACGACGTCACCATCCGCAAGGTTCGGATCCGCTCCGCGGACTATTACCCGATTCGCTACTTCGACAACGACAACACCGGGCTCGTGGTCGAGGACTCCGAGATCGAGGGGCTCAGCGCCGACGTCACCGCGGGGATCTCGTTCGCGAACTACACGGCGCGCCGGCTCAACGTCCACGGCGGGGCCGACGGATTCAAGGCGGACGCAAACGTGCTCATCGAGGACTGCTGGGTCCACGATCTGTTCAACGGGCCGGACCAGCACAACGACGCCGTCCAGTCGACGGGCGGCAAGGGGGTCACGATCCGGCACAGCAATCTCTCCGGCGCGAGCAACGCAGCGGTGCAGACCGGGGACTTGGGAGGCGCTACCGAGGATCTCACGATTGAATGCAGCTGGCTCTCGGGCGGCGGCTGGACGCTCAACATCCGCGGAACCGGGCCGACGGTGCCCCGCAATACCAAGATCCTGAACAACCGCTTCGGACGCGATCATGGCTATGGTCCTTGGACCATCGACGATCCCAATCCGACGATCGAGGGCAACGTCTACGACGACAACGAGGAGCCCATTCAATGAGCGCGCGCTCGGCGACCCCGACGGCGTGGAGGTGGCAATACGGCCTGCCTCCCGTGAGCGCCGTAGCGCGCCTGGAGCTCGCGGTCGGCCGCGGCCGTGCCTAGGAAGGTTCGCACGCCTCGGTCGCGTCATCGCGGGAGCTCATCCGTTCTTCACACCGCAGGTCGGAGAGCCGAGAAATGCCGGAGCCAACCCCGTCATCTCGCTCTACGATCCGGTATCTTCGATGCGTCGCAGCAACCGACAGCCACGCTCTTCTGCGAGCTCCTGACCGTGTCGGGGGACGCGTACCGCGACGATCTGGAGGCGCTCTTCGCGCGCGTCACCGATCGCCACGCGCGCGTCTTGGAGCTCGAGTCGCGCTTCGACCTGTCCGCGCTCGAGCGCATCGACGAGCAGGAGCACGCGCGCCTCGCGCGGAAGGCGCGCGCGGCGCTCTCGCTGGACTTCCGGCCGCACGGGCCGGCCGGGCCGCCGAGCAGGGCGGAGCTCGAGCTGCTCGAGGCCGACCTCATTTCGTACGAGAGCGATCTCGAGGCGCTCGCGGCTCGCGCGGCGGAGCTGGAGCTGCTCGCGCGCAAGCCCTCCGGCGCGCCGCAGCCGCCCGCGCTGCGCCGCCCTCGCCGCCCTCGCGGCAGCTTCCATGGAGCGGTCTTGGACGAAGCGTTCGACTTCGGCGAGTCACTCCGCAAGACGCTCGGTTTCGTCCGAGACTTCGAGAGCCATTGGGAGGTGCGGCCCGAGCCATCGGTCCTCCCTGGCCGCGCAGTCCTGCGCGCCCGATTCGTCGACGGGGAGACACCCGTCGCGCTCGCTGTCGAGATCACACCTGAGTCGATCCTCGCCCGGTACCACATGACGCTCGCGACCACCGTGGCCCGAGCCATGCCGACGGTCCTCGCGCTCCCCAGGACCGAGATCCTCGCTCGCGCGCTCGGGTTCCTCCGGCGCAAGTCGCACGACCTCGGCCCCGAGGTGAAGACCGGCGACGAATCCTTCGACGCGACCTTCGCGATGCGATGCCGGAGCCCCTCGTTCGAGCTTGGCGGCATCGTCCGCCGAGCGATGCTGGCGCTTGCCAGGTTCGATGTGCCCACGCTCCGCGTAACGTCGTCCGAGGCGACGTTGCACTACGAATACGATCCCGAGCCAGAGCCGCTTCGACACGCGCTCGACGTGCTCTCCGGACTGCGATCGACCGAGGTCGGGCTCGCCATCGTGCGGCGGTGAGGCTCGGGGCCGATGAGCCGTTTGGCCGACCCGGCGCTGCCCATACTCCTTCGGCGGGACCAGGGTCGTGCGCGTTCGATCCGCGCGCGCCGCGGTCGAGCGCGCACGCGTACCTTCGCCGACCGTGACGCGCGAGAGCCCGGCAGGGACGTCGTCGACGATGGGGTAGTGGCGGCGGCCGAAGGCCGCGCGATTGGTTCGCGCAAGCGAGGGTGGGGACGGGGGAACTCCAACTCCATACCGTCCGGGCTTGGCTCTCGGCGGCCGTGGCAGGCCGCCGAGCCCGGGAGAGAAGGAGCGAGAGCAGGGATGGGTTGCCCTTCTCCGAAGCGGAGTGAGTATGTCCCGAAGGCAGCTCCATACCGTCCGGGCTTGGCTCTCGGCGGCCGTGGCAGGCCGCCGAGCCCGGGAGAGAAGGAGCGAGAGCAGCGATGGGTTGCCCTTCTCCGAAGCGGAGTGAGTATGTCCCGAAGGCAGCTCCATACCCCTCCGGGCTTGGCTCTCGGCGGCCGTGGCAGGCCGCTTCATTGGTTCGCGCAAGCGAGGGTGGGGACGGGGGGGCGCCTTCTCCGAAGCGGAGTGAGTATGTCCCGAAGGCAGCTCCATACCCTCCGGGCTTGGCTCTCGGCGGCCGTGGCAGGCCGCCGAGCCCTATGCGCCGTAGGGACCGGCGAGACGGAGCGAAGGGGAAGGCGCCCCCCCGTCCGGAAGCTATCGGCGCGAGGCGCGCCTGAAGAGCGCCGCCACCGCGCCGAGGAGGGCAGCGATCGATAGCGCGTTCGTCGAGGCGGAGCGGCCGGCCGTGACGCAGCCGCAGCCGTCGTCCTCTCCGCCGTCGGTCGCGCCGTCGCCGCCGCCTGCGCCCGAGCCGGTTGCGCCTGCGCCGGAGCCGGTGGTGCCCGCGCCGGATCCGGTCGTGGAGCCGGGGCCCGTGCCGCTGCCGCCTTCGCCGCCGCCACCCTGGCCGGCGGGTGCGTCTTTGAAGCCGGGGCCGATTGTCCAGCCGGGGTTCCCCGCGGCGTCGAACTTGTAGGCGCCGGCGTCGGCCTGGCCGCTGCGGGGCGTGCCGTTGAAGTCGTCGGTCGCGACGTGCGCGGCGTCGCCCGCGCCGAGGAGCATCGATCCCGAGGCGGGGAAGACGTCGTTCGGAGGCGCGCCGGAGAAGCTCGCAGCGACGAAGTCCGAGAGCGAGCCGGTCGCCGCGAAGCCGCTGGAGATACCCTGGAGCGAGCCGGTGCCGACGTTGCCTGCGACGGTGACCGCGCCGAGATCCCCCGCCACGCGGATGGCGTTGCCGCTCTGCGCGTAGATGGCGTTGTTGGCGATGAGGACGGACCCGACGATGCCATCCGACCGGATCGCGTCGCCGCCCGCCTTCAGCACGGTGTTGTGGACGATCTCGATGTTCTGCGGATCGCCTGCCTGGTGTGGCTGGTTGCGGATGCCGTCGGCGTTGGCGCCCAGGATGATGTTGTTGCGGATGACGACGTCCGCGGCGGACTGGATGCCGTGATCGCCGCAGCCCCACATCACGTTCCGCTCGACGACGTTGGGCGCGCCGTTGCCCACCGTGCTGTAGGTGATGATGCACGGGTAGCCGGTGTCGTGGATGACGTTGTCGCGGACCACGTTGCCGTAGCTGCCCTCCTTGATCTCGATGCCGTCGCCCTGGTCGACGGTGGGGCCGTTCGTGTCGTGGATCCAGTTGTTCTCGATGACGGCGTCGTGGAACTGACAGCCGTTGTCGTTGCAGCCGAGGTACATGCCCTCGCCCACGCCGCCCGTGTCGTGGATGTGATTCCGCCGGAGGACGATGCCCGCGTAGTCGACGCCGCCGTCGTTGGCGCTGATCGCGTTCGCCCCCGTGTCGTGCACGTGGCAGTCCTCCACGGTCACGTAGCTGTTCTGGATGCGGATGCCGCGGTCGCCGGCCGTGAACTCGATCCCGCGCAAGGTGATGTACGCGCCCGCGACGTTGACGATGTTCTGGGCGGCCTGCTGGGTGATGACGGGGATTTCGCCCTCTTTGTTGCGGATGACGATCGGCTGGCCGTCTGCGCCCGAGACGCCGATCTCGAAGAACCCGTTCAGCGTGTACGTCCCGCCGCCGAGGACGAGCTCGTCACCGGGGAGGAGCGCGGCGATCGAGGCCTCGAGGTCGTCCGCGGGGGTGATCTCGTAGACGGTCGCGCGCGCGTCGCGGGACAGGAACAGCGCGAGCGCGCCGGTGACGGACCCGAGGAGGAGGCTCTGCCGCATGGCGCGAGGATACCCAGACCGAACGGTCGACGCGACCGCTCCGTCGCGCGCTTCGGCCGCACAAAAGGCCGCAGCCCTCCCATTTCGGGAGGGCTGCGCCCCGAGGCCGGCTGCTTCAGCAGCTCACTGCAGCGGGTCGACGTTCACGAGGCCGTCGATGGCCGGGCCCGTGTAGAAGTCCTGCACGCGCCGCATGTCGCCCTTGGCGATGGCGTACGCGACCGCCGCGCCGGCGGGCGCCGCGGTGGTGGCCGAGCTGCCGTTGGCGACGGTGTTGCCGGTCGTCGGATCGAAGACGTCCGTCGCCCCGTTCGCGCGCACGCCGCCGAACCAGCCGGTCTTGATGAAGCCGTTGCCCATCGCGTAGAGCCAGTTCGAGTTGCCCGGCGTTCCGTCCGGCCAGCCGCTGCGGTCGCGCGGGTCCTTCGGGGTGTCCCCGTGGACGGTGAAGACGACGTTGTCGGCGAGCGTGCGGGCCGAGCACGACGGGTCCGGCGTCGCCGCCAGGTCGTTCATGAACTCGTCGAGGATCTTGCCGAGGCTGCTGATCGTCGACTGGAGGTTCTGCATGTCGCCGAACGCGCCGTGGGGATCGTCGCGCATGGCGGGGGCGATGACCGACTGCGTGAGGTTCAGCTTGAACGCCTTGACCGCGATGATGCAGGCCTTGGCGATGTCGCGGAGCTTGTTGGGCGTGCCGCCGTCGATGCCGTAGCGCGTGAGGTCGGCGGGCGTGGCCTGGAGCTGCGCCGCGAGGTTCTGGCCGAGGAAGCCGGCTGCCTGCTTGCCGACGCGGAGACCGCGGAGCTGCGTCGGGCGACCCGCGGCCTTGTTCAGACCGAGCAGCGCCTTGTAGTAGGCGTCGTAGAGGGCCGCGTCCTCGGGGATCTCGAGGATGGCGCGCGAGGCCGCGCTGTTGAAGAGCTCCACCATGCCGTCGGGGCTGTCGACCGTGGTGAGCGCAGGCGCGCCGGCGGCCGTGCCGAAGTTCACCGGGGTGATGCCGATGACCGGCAAGAGCGACGGCGTGGTGCGCTGGATGGAGGCGGCGACGGCCAACATGCTCTGGTTGTTGCCGAGCGTGGCGGCCGAGCCCGGGGTGGGCGTGTGCGTCTGGTTGGTGCCCGACATGAACGCGGTCACGCGCTTCGTCTTGTCGAAGTCCCGCCACGGCGCCTCGGGCCCGTAGTGGAAGTCCTTGTCGGTGTCGGTCGCCTTGACCGCCTGGCCGGGCGCGTGGAACGCGAAGTTCGCGTTGTTCGCGGTCGCGATCTCGTTGTGCGGCCAGAGCAGCTGGAACCACGCGAAGCCGCCGTCACCGGCGACGAGGTGGAACGACTTCATCGTGAGCGCGCAGCTCGCCTCGTCGGCCATCGCCGTGCCCGCGCTGCCCGAGAGGGCGTCGAGGAAACGCGCGCGGTCGAGGGCGAGCAGAGCGCCCGCGGCTCCGGCCCAGCGGAGGAAGCGCCTGCGGGAGCGGCCATTCAAGTTCTTGAGGGTGTCGATTGACATGGTCGGTCTCCCTTTCACTCGCAAGAATGGGCAGCGGACAGGAGCGTCGCCACCGCGATGTTCTGGCCGTTCTCCAAGGTCGACGCGCTCGTGATCAGGCTCTTGCAGATCGCGAGGTGGTCGGCGGTCGCGGGCCGGCCGATGAGGCAGGTGACCGCGTCTTCGTTGCAGCTCACGTCCGTGCCGTCGCCCGAGACGTCGAACATCTCGACGCCCGCGCCGTCTTTCTGGCACTGAGCGAGCGTCGGCATGGCCGCGATGATCTCGGGCGCGGCCTGCACGAAGATGTCGAACTGCTTGGCGGCGCCCGCGGCCGTCCAGACGAGGTCCTCGCCCATGCGCGCCGCGTAGTTCGCCTGACCGAGGGCCGTGCCGCCGTTCGCGAGCAGCTCGCCGGCCGTGTCCGGATCGCCCGTCGCCTCGAGGTCGACGCCGAAGTCGACGAGGATGTTGCGGATGGCGGTGATCTGGAGCTTCTGGCACGAGTGCAGGCGGGCCCGGACCTCGGGCGAGCCCTCTTCCTCGTGCTGCGCCGCGATCTCGAGCGGGTCGCGGGCGTCGTCGGCGCCGAGCGAGTTCATGTGATCGTAGGTGTTGCCCTCGGCGACGGCGTCCTCCGGCTTGCCGCCGGGCTTGTCGACCGAGTCACCCACGGTCTCGCCCGGCTCCTTGTGCGGCTTCTCCAGGAGCGTGGTCGGCGGGTCCCCCGCGCACGCGGTGGCGCCGAGCAGGAGCGCCGAGAAAGAGAACAGGATTGTCTTTTTCATCGTTTTGTCCTCGGCTCCTCAGAAGCTCACGAAGTCGTCGCTCGTCATGATCGTGCGGAGGGTCTTCTTCAGGTCGCGCTCCGCGTCGAAGTCGAGCACGTGTGGCTCGAGCACCGAATAAGGCACCGTGGCGAGGTCGGTGATGATGTCTTCCTTCGACATCGCCCAGTTCCACATGCGGGCGACCATGCACTCGCTGAAGCCCGGGTCCTCCGCGAGGACGGCGCCGAGCGCCGGGAGGTCGGCGACCTCCTGGCCGTGCCGCCACGCGGTCGTCTCGCCGGGCTGGAGCCAGTGCGAGAGCTCGGTCGGGACGGGCTCGGGCGCGAGCGGCGTCATGACGGCGATGTTGTTCTGCCACATGCCGTCCGCGTCGAAGTTCGCGAAGAGGGGCGCGATGTGGTTCATCGTCGTGTGGCAGTTCGCGCAGACGACGCTCGAGAGGTCCTGGAAGTTGATCGGGTCGCTCGCGATCGACTCGAAGGCCCAAGGGGACGTGTAGTCCTTGCCTTCCTTCTGGGTCGGCGAGTCGGTCAGCTCGGCCGGGAACTTGGAGCAGAAGAAGACCTCCTGGACCCAGCGGGTGCGGCGGAAGGCCATGTTGCCGTAGAACTGCCTCATGACCGACGGATCCGTCAGGACGCCGGCCTCGCCGGGCGCGCCGCTCTGGCAATCGCCGGGGGCGAAGGTGCCGGTGTCGGCGTCGAAGGTCGGGCAGTTCCCGGTCGAGAGCGTGAAGATGTCGGAGAAGTCGCCGCCCTCGATCATGAGCTTGGCGGCGAGCGTCGGGGCGGTGTCGAAGTCGGTGCCGCCGACGCGCATCGTGTCGCGCCAGAACTTGACCATGCGCGAGGCGAACGCGGGGCTCTCGAGCATCGCGTCGAGCTCCTCCACGTAGGCCGTGCGCTTGTCCGCGGCGCGCTCGACCTTGCGGATCTGGTCGAGCGTCGGCAGGCGCCGGACGAGCTTGAGGGAGGCCGTCCGGAGCGCCTCGTTGTAGTCGACGACGCGGGCCGAGAGGACCGGATCGTCGGCGACCGAGGGGTCGGTCCCGTCGGGCGTGCCGTCGCCGTCGACGTCCTCGCCCGTCTGGTCGCCGCCGTCGGCGTCCTTGCCTGCAATGCCGAGCTTGCCCGGCTCTTCTTCGCATGCTGCGAGCAGCATGGTGAGTGACAGAATGGTGATCGTCGTCGCTCGCATGGATCGTTTAGCCTTTCTGGCTCACTCCGCCTGGATCCAGATCGTCAGGTCGTTACGGAAATCGTTGAACAGGTTGTCGTCGCCGCCGAACTTGTAGGGGTGTCCAGCGTTGCCGTTCGGGTCGGTGGTGATGAAGACTTGGCTCTGCGCCGGCGTGGTCGTGTTGATGCGGTTCTTCACCTGACCGCAGGCCGCTGCGTTGTTGGAGCCGAGATCGCTCATGTCGAGGGCCGCGGTGGCCTGGCCGTTGTTGCCGCCGTGGCAGTTCTCGCAGCGCGCCTGGAGCTGGGGCACGGCGTTCGTCACGAACTCGTCGAGGGCGTTGCAGGCGCCGGTCGCGCCCCCACCGCCGCCGCCGTCGCCGCCGCCCTCGGTCCAGGCCGAGCAGGTCTCGAAGCCGAGGCCGAGCTTGGCCTCCGCTTGCCAGTTGGTGAGGATGAGGGTGCCGGTCCCGAGCGCCTCGCTCGTCGACTCCGGGAAGTAGGTGTCGAGCCCCGCGAAGCTGTCGACCGGGTCGATCTCCGCGATGCCGCCCTTCGGGTAGACCGCGAAGATTGGGTGCGCGATGTGGACGCCGGTCTTCGACGTCGTGTGGACGGTGAGCTGGGAGAGCTTGAGCGACGAGGCCGTGAGCTCCTCGGCGGTGAACGTGATGGCCACGCCGGAGAGGGCCGGGTCGATGGGCGTGAGGTAGACGGCGTTGAAGCCGATGATGGGCGTGAACGGGTCGACGTGGGGGGAGTCGTCCGGCGGCGTCGTGCCGATGGCCGTCGACTCGGCCGCGAGCCACGCCTTCACCCGGTCGAACAGGTCGCCGGGGATCGTGTCGAAGTTCGTTCCGCTGTGGCCGCCGCCCGTCACGGCGTACGTCACGAAGAGGCTCTCGGCGGGGTCGACCGTGACGACGCCCGGCCACGAGAGCACGCTCTTGTAGCGGTCGGGGCCGGCGAGGAAGGGGGCGTCCCCGATGCCGCCGGCGTCGTGGCAGGACCCGCAGGCCGTGATCATCTCGGCCTCGATGTCCGCCCAGAGCTCCTTGCCGTTGTCGACGAAGACGCCGCCGCTGCCGCCATCACCGGAGGAGGTCCCGGCACCCTCTCCGTTGCCGCCACCCGCGACGAGGGGGGGCGGCTCGTTCCCGCAGCCCGTCGCGGTCGCGGCCATGGCCGCTCCGCACGCTGCGACGATCGCCACGAAGGAAGAAGGAGTCATACGCACGTGCTTCACCTCAGCATGGGGCATGCCAACAGGTTCTCGCTCGCCGTACCTCAAAAATCGGCTAACCGAACGAAGGCTCCGATGTGTGCAAATCACTGGGCACTCGCAGTGGATCCGGCGCTAGCCATGTAGGCAGATCCAGAGGCCCTTCGGCGGACTTTCCTCCGCCATCCCGGGACCTTGTGAAGGTTAAGCGGCCGGACCAAAAGTCCGGTCGCCGCGCGCGCCTCCCTTCCTCGGCGACGGTCCTGCTATTCCGTGGTCGCCGCGGGCAGCGTGGCGAGGAGACGATCATGACGGCTTCGTATCGGGCGATGGTGATCGAAGGGAGCTTCGGGCTCGAGAACCTCCTGCTCCGCGAGCGCGACCGCGTCGCGCCGGGGCCCGGGGAGATCGTCGTCCGCGTCCGCGCCGCGAGCGTGAACTACCGCGATCTCCGGATGGTGCGCGGGGAGTACAACCCGAAGCAGCCGCTCCCTCTCGTCCCGCTCTCCGACTGCGTGGCGGAGGTCGTGGAGAAGGGCGACGGGGTCGGCCTCTCGATCGGCGATCGGGTCTGTCCGCTCTTCGTTCAGGGCTGGCACGCGGGGGAGCCCACGAAGGAGAAGCTCGGGACGACCCTCGGCGGACCGCTCGACGGCGTCCTGCGCGAGGAGATGACCCTGCGGGCCGAGAACGTCGTCAAGGCGCCCGTGCACCTGAGCGACGTCGAGGCGGCGACGCTCCCCTGCGCCTACCTCACTGCGTGGAGCGCGCTGGTCGAGCAAGGTGGCCTCGCTGCAGGGCAGACGGTGCTCGTTCAAGGCACGGGAGGCGTGGCCATCGCCGCGCTGCAGATCGCCAAGGCGATGGGCGCTCGCGTCGTCGTGACCAGCTCGAGCGACGAGAAGCTCGCGCGGGCCCGCGAGCTCGGCGCTGACGAGACCGTCAACTACAAGCACACGCCGGCTTGGGGGAAGAAGGCGGTCGACCTGAGCGGCGGCCGGGGCGTTGACGTCGTGGTGGAGGTCGGCGGCGCCGGCACGCTCGGCGAGTCGCTCCGCGCCGTGCGCCCCGGCGGGATCGTCGCCGTGATCGGTGTCCTGGCGGGGGCCGCGACCGAGGTGAACGTCATGCCCATCCTCATGCGCAACGTCCGCCTGCAGGGCGTCTTCGTCGGGCACAAGGAAGGCTTCTTGCGCATGTGCCGCGCCATCGAGCAGACGGGCCTGCGGCCGGTCGTGGGCCACACGTTCGGGTGGACCGAAGCGCGCGAGGCGCTCGCGCTGATGGAGGCCGGCGGGCACTTCGGCAAGATCGCGCTTCTGTTCTCGTGAGGTGAGGCCGGGGCTGGCTCAGGCTTCGAGCTCCGGCGTCGTCACGAGCTCCACGGCATCCTCCGTGGGCGCCTCCAGCAGCACGACTCTCCCCGAGAAGGTCATGGCGCAGCGCCGCTGTGCTTCGGCCGGAGCCGGGAAGCGGGCCACGATGATGGAGGGATTCTCCCAGCCCGACGAGGCGGCGCACCTGCCGACGATCATCGGCCTTCGACCCGTGCGCCAATCGAACGAGGGGCCCATCTCCAGCGTGAACAGATCGGATCGTCGAGACATGACGAGGCCGATGTCGGGCCCGACCTCGGGGATGCCGGTCACCACCGACGCATCCACCTCCCAGGTCGCGAAGCCCTCCGCGGCACGGCGGAGCTCGAGCCGCCCGCTCGGGGTCTCTCTCGTGAGCAGGAAGTGGAAGCGATTGTTCGCGTGGACCGCCCGAAGCTCGGCGTTGCCAGAAGCGAGTCCCTCGACGGGGAGTCGCTCGGCGCGCCCGTCCGCGCCGAGTCGCGCGACCTCGACCCCACCACCACCGAGCCTCAGCGCGGCGACCAGCGCCGTCGCGGAATCTTGTCCGATCCCCAGGAGCTCGACGGCGCCCTCGCAGTCGGTCGAGGTGGCGAACGCGAGGCGGGGAGACCCGGCGCCTTCGTAGCGGTGCCATTCGAGACGGCCGCTCGCGACTCGGGCCAGGTTCACCTCGCCCTGGGGGCCGAAGCACAGCGACCAGGCCGCAGCGTCCGGGACCTCGATCCGCGCGCGGGGGGGAGGGGGAGCGTTCAGCCGTGCTTCGCTCTCGGTCGGATGGAGCGTGTATTCGGTCCGTCGCAGGGACTGGTCGTCTCCATCCACGCGATCCCAGGGGACCACGCCCGCGATGCGGCGAAGGATCGGCTCCGGCTCCGAGCCCGGCTGCCGAGCCGTCGGCTCCGAGCTCAGCGCGCGCTCGATCCGCACACCGTCCCGAAAGAGCGCGTACCCGCACGCGTCGGAGAAGTCGACCCGCAGGAAGACGAGCAGCTCCTTCTGCGGGAACGCCGCGAGGAGCGGTGCGAGCCGCGTCGAGGCCGGCTCTTCTGCGAGCAGGGGCTCGCCCAAAGCTCCGGCGCCGATGAAGACGCCCTTCTTGGCTCGGGCGATCCAGACCTTCGTCGGCCTGCTGCCGGCGAGCATCCACCCGTCGCCGACACGCTGCGCCCCGACGAGGTGCTCGAGGATCCACTCGTCCTCGAGGTCGTCTCCCGCTCCGCCGACGAACACCCCGCTCGCGTTGGTGCCCACGGCGCGACGCTACCAGCGTCGCGCGCCGACAGCCATCCGGGACATCGAGCGCGCGGGCTCGCCCTCAGGGTCGGAGCAACGCGGCGCGCACCGCCGCGGCAGCCGCGTCGAAGTCGGCTTTGTCCCACTCGACCGACGGCGGTAGCTCCTCGGCTCGCCGATGCGACGCGAGCGCCGCGGTGACGCCGCGAAGCGAGAACAACGCGCCGAGCGCGACGGCGCCGAGGCGCGACGGATCGGCGGCCGACGCCGCCTTCGCCGCGGCGCGGGCGAGCGCTGCCTGTCGCCCCGCCACCTTGCGCGCGAGCCCTTCGACGCCGCGCTCGACCGCCTGCGCGTAGCGATCGCGCAAGGAGGCGACGGTCTGCGCCAGGGGGCCGCCTATCTGGGAGAGCGCCCCGAGCTGCGCGCCGACGGCCGGCGCGACGGACTGCGCGACGAACGCCTCGACCTCGGCCAGATCGTCGAGCGCGGCCTCGGCCCGGGCGAGCTCCTTCGACCACGTCAAGAGCTCGCTCGGATCGATCTCGGCGCCCTCGGCGCGCAGGTGCACGGCGATGGTCTTGCGGTACTCGTCCTCGAGCCTGGCGAGCTCCGCGAGCGCGGCGGCCAGCGGCGCGCCGGGCGGCGGCTCGACCAGGGTCGACGGATCCACGAAGCTGACGGTTCTGTCACCTGCGTGGGCGTCGAGGGGGCGGCTGGCCAGGAAGGTCCACCCGCGCTCGGCGAGGGCGGAGGCCGTCGCGGCGTCACCCTCGAGCAGGTTCAGCGGCGCGGCCACGAACCTCACGGCGCCCTCGGCCGGCGGCCAGGCCTCGCTGGCCGCGGCCTCGAGCGGCGCGTCGAAGACGAGCCCAGCGTGTCTCGCGAGCCCGGCGGCGGCGAGCTCTCGCGCGGCCGACCGCGAGCGCTCGACGGAGGCGCCTGTCGCGTGCACGAGGACCAGATCCGCCGCGGCGATCCGCGCGCGCGCCAGGGCCGACGCCACGCTGCGGGGGCTCGCGTCCATGCCCTCGCCGAGGACGAGCACGAGGTAGAGCGCGGCTCGGTCGACGTCGTTCTCTCCGAGCCGGCCGATCGCGTCCCCGATCGCGTCGGCGCGCTCGGGGTCGAACGCGAGGAGGTTGCGCCCGCGGCTCACGGCCGCGAGCGTGAGCGCGGTGGCTTCGGCCTCGCGGTAGCTCTTCACGTGGACGCCGGCGCGGTGGACGGGCACCCCGTCGAGGGAGGCCCGGAGCTCGTCTCCGACGCCGAGCCTCGAGAGCAGCCCGGCGGCTCCTTCGGTGGTGGCGTACCCGGCCGCCGCGGTGACGGCGAGGCCGCCGCCGCGCTCGGCCCCTGTCCGCTGGAGGGCCAAGTCGAGCTCACGCTCGAGATCGGCGGCGGACGTGACGGGAAGCGAGCAGGCGTAGTCGCGGCACACGTACGCGGCCGCCGCGTCGTTCACGAGGCCCTTCCCCGCGAGGAGCGGGTGGGGCAGCGACCGCTCGGTCTCGTCCGGATCGAGCTTGGCGAGCACGAGCCACGGGACGAAGCGCCGCCCGAGGGCGGCTTCGAGGGCGACGAGAGAAGGGTCCTTCGCCCGGCCGACCAACGCGACCTCGACGGGGGGCGAGACGGTGCGGCTCACGACCTCGAGCGAGACCAGGAACGCACGTGGCTGCCTCGCGATGCCGCGCCCGTGCGCCCGGATCGCGCGCTCGGCTGCGTCGCGGAGATCCGCGCGCTCGGTGTGCGCGGCGAGGCGGACGAGCGCGCGCGCGGCGACGGCGTTTGCGCTCGGCGTCGCGCCGTCTTGTCCTTCGCGCATGCGGACGACGAGCGCCTCTCCCGTGCGCGCGGTCGTGAAGAAGCAGTCGTCGTCGTCGCCCGAGAAGTCGAGCACGAGGCGCTCGGCTAGGCGGAGCGAGTCGGCGAGGTAGGCGCGCTCCCCCGTCGCCTCGAACAGATCGACGAGGGCGTCGGCCAGGAAGGCGTAGTCCTCCAAAAAGCCGTCGATGTGCGCCTTGTCCGCGCGGAAGGTCCGGTAGAGCCCGCCGTCGGGGCGGGCGAGCCGCTCGAGCACCAGGCGCGCAGCCCGGGTGGCGCTCTCGACGTAGCGGCGCTCGCCGAGGGCGCGACCGGCGAAGGCCATGGTCCCGATCATCAGCCCGTTCCACGACGCGAGCACCTTGTCGTCGCAGAGCGGTGGCACGCGCTTCTGGCGCGCCTCGTAGAGGACACGTTTGGCTCGAGCGACGAGCGCGTCGAGATCGGCGGTCGACTTGCCGATCTCCCGCGCGACCTCCGCGATCGGCCGCGGCTGCCAGAGCACGTTCGTGTGCTCCCAGTTGCCCTCGGCCGTGACGTCGAAGAGGGCTGCGAAGGCGGCCGCGTCCTCGCCGAGGAGGGCGTCGATCTCCGCGCGCGACCAGACGAAGAACTTGCCCTCCACGCCCTCGCTGTCCGCGTCCGTCGCGCTGAAATAGCCCCCGTGTGGGCCCTGCATCTCGCGGATGACGTAGTCGAGCGTCTCGGCGGCGACGGCGCGGTACCGCTCCTCTCCGGTGAGCTGCCACGCCTCCACGTAGACGCGCGCGAGCTGCGCGTTGTCGTAGAGCATCTTCTCGAAGTGGGGGACGTGCCACCTCTCGTCCGTGGAATAGCGGGCGAAGCCGCCGCCGACGTGGTCGTACATGCCGCCGCGCGCCATGCGGTCGAGGGTCGTCTCGACCATCCTGCGCGAGGTCTCGTCGCCGGTCCGCGCGTGGTGCCTGAGGAGCAGGGAGAGCGCGGAGGGGGAGGGGAACTTCGGCGCCTGCCCGAACCCGCCCCACTCGGGGTCGAACGATCGCGCGAGCTGCCCGATGGCGCGTTCTTCGGCCTCCATCTCCACGCCGCGGGGGGATTCCTTCGCGGCTTCGTTGCGGACCGCGCCCACGAGCTCCTCGGCCTGGAGCGCGAGGGACTCGGGGTCCTTCCGCCAGACCTCGGCGATCTTCTGCAGGAGTTGGAGGAAGCCGGGGCGCCCGTACCGCGAGGACTTGGGGAAGTAGGTCCCGGCGAAGAACGGCTTCTGCTCCGGCGTGAGGAAGACGCTCATGGGCCAGCCGCCGCTGCCGCTCATGGCCACCGTCGCCGTCATGTAGAGCGCGTCGATGTCCGGGCGCTCCTCGCGGTCGACCTTGATGCTGACGAAATTGTCATTGAGCACGCGCGCCACTTCCTCGTCCTCGAAGCTCTCCCGCTCCATGACGTGGCACCAGTGGCAGGCCGCGTAGCCGATGCTCAGGAAGATCGGCTTGCCCTCCGCCTGCGCCTTGTCGAGCGCCTCTTTGCCCCAGGGGAACCACGCGACAGGGTTCTGGGCGTGCTGGAGCAGGTATGGGCTCGTCTCGTCGGCGAGGCGGTTTGGCTGGGCCATGCCGCGAAGGCTCGCACGAACCGATCCACCTCATGGGGAAAACCTCCCTCGTGCCTCCTCCGAGTCTCCACGCGCGTTTCCTTGACCCGAGCCCGCTCCTGGCCCAGGTTCCCCTGTCGATCGCCCATGGAAACCCTCTCCGGCTGGGGCCGGATTCCGGCACCCGGCACACAGAAGCTCTCCGAGGATCTCGAGCGCCTGACGGACGGAGCCGTGCTCTGCCGCGGCCTGGGGCGCTCGTACGGGGACAGCGCCTTGCCTCCGGTCGGCCACCCCGAGGTCGCGACCACCGTCCTGGCCGACCGCATCCTCGGCTTCGACGAGTCGAGCGGCATCCTGCGGGCCGAGGCAGGCGTCTCGATCGAGCAGCTGAACCTGCGCCTCTTGCCGCGCGGCTACTTCGTCCCCGTGACGCCCGGCACGCAGTTCGTCACGATGGGCGGCGCCGTCGCGGCGGACGTCCACGGCAAGAGCCATCACGTCGACGGCTGCTTCGGCGAGCACGTCACGCGCTTGAAGATGCGGCTGGCCGACGGCCGAGTCGTCGTCGCCGAGCCCGACGGAGAGAACGAAGATCTGTTCTGGGCGACGGTCGGCGGCATGGGCCTCACCGGTCACATCCTGGAGGTCGACATCCGCATGCAGGCCGTGCGCTCGCCCTGGATCTGGCAGGAGACGAAGCGTGTCGACGACATCGACACGTACATCGACTCGCTGAAAGACGCCGCGTCGAAGTTCCCCATGACGATGGGCTGGATCGACTGCCTCTCACGCGGAAAGAACATGGGCCGCGGCATCCTCATGGCGGGCAACTGGGCCGACCCCGAGCGCGCGCCCAAGCGCTACCCGAAGCCGCTCCCGCGCATCACGATGCCCTTCGAGCTGCCGAGCTTCGTGCTCAATCGCTTCTCGATCAGCGCCTTCAACTTCGCGTTCTACTGGAAGCACCTGCCCCGCGAGATGCGCGGGATCGTGCACTGGCAGACGTTTTTCTATCCGCTCGACATGATCCGCGAGTGGAACCGCATGTACGGTCCGCGCGGCTTCACGCAGTACCAGTGTGTGCTCCCCGAGTCGGCGGGGCGCGGGGCTGCGCGGCGCGTCCTCGACATCCTCACGCGGCGCGGCGGCGCCTCTTTTCTCTGCGTCATCAAGGACTGCGGGCCCGAGAACAGGGGCCTCCTCTCGTTCCCGATGAAGGGGACGAGCATCGCCCTCGACATCGCCGTCCGCGACGACACGCAGGCTCTGGTCGACGCCTTGAACGAGAAGGTCATCGAAGAGGGCGGCCGCATCTACCTCGCGAAGGACTCGTTCACCAGGCCCGAGCACTTCCGCGAGATGGAGAAGCGTCGCCTTCCAGCGTTCCTGGCCGCGCGCGACAAGTGGGACCCGAAGCGCCGCATCCGCAGCGCGCAGTCCGTGCGTCTCTTCGGTGACCCGGCCTGAGCTCTCGGGCCGCGCGCCGAGCGGGGCCTTCACCCCGCTCGGTCAGTCGATCTCAGAAGGCGCGCGGCGTTCCTTCGCCGGCCGTGAGATCCTGGACGAACGCGTCGAGCAGCACCTTCCACGTGACGGCGTTGGCGGCCTCGTGGCCGTTCGGCGTCCCGGACCAGGTGAGGTCGCCATCTTCGTAGCGGAAGACGTCGAGGTACGCGTCGGGGCGCATCATGTGTCGGTTGCGCGGGATGTCCTCGTAGAGCTTCGACAGGTCGGTTCGCTTGCCGTCGGGCCCATAGCCGACGACGTTCAGATCGCCCTCCGAGCCGACAGCGTAGGAGCGGATGAGTGTCTTGTTCATGGTTCCCTCCGGCGCAGCGATGCGCGCCCGGCAGCACTGCAAGGGCAGGGCCACGCAAAAATTGGCGGCACGCCGCCGCGCGGGCTCGGGGCGCGCATCTGGTGCGCCTGCGGCGCGAAGAGAGTGCGACGCCGCGCTTTTTCCGAGCCACGACACGGAGTAAGGGAGACCACGTGAAGGTCGCTTTCGTTGGTGCAACAAAGGGAATGGGCCGGGCCCTGGCCCGCAAGATGGCCGCGCGCGGCGACGTGCTCTTCCTCCTCGGACGCGACGCGGACGATCTGAAGAAGAGCGCCGCCGATCTCGGGGTGGACGGCGCAGCCCCGGCCGGCTTCGCGGCCTGCGACCTCGCGCGCGCCGAGACCTTTGCGCCCGCCCTCGCCGAAGCGGAGGCTGCGCTCGGCGGGCTCGACGTGGTCGTGGTGACCGGCGGGCTCTTCGCGACGCAGGACGCGCTCGAGCAAGACGCGGCGCTCGCGGAGCGCGTCCTTCACGTGGACTTCACAGGCACGGTGCTCTTCTGCGAGGAGGCGCGTCGTCGTCTGCTCGCGCGAGGGGGCGGGACACTCTGCGTCTTCTCCTCGGTCGCCGGGGAGCGTGGCCGCAAGCCGGTGGTCCTCTACGGCGCGGCGAAGGCCGGGCTGACGCACTACCTCGAGGGGCTGGATCACAAGTACCGAGCGACCGGTCTCCGGGTGGTCACGGTCAAGCCCGGCTTCGTGAAGACCGGTATGACCGCCGGCCTCAAGGCGCCGCCTTTTGCTGGCGAGCCGGAGGAGGTGGCGGAGCGTGTGCTCGCGGCGATCGACAAGGGAAAACCGGTGGTTTACGCGCCGGCCGCGTGGGGGCCCATCATGGCGACCATCCGCGCCTTGCCGCGATTCGTCATGCGCCGCGTCGGCTTCTGACGCGCTCGGCCTACCTCAAGGCTCCTCAAATCCGCCCGGCGGAGGCCCCCCGACCGTTACTTCGTTGACGGTCGCTCGGCCGTCCGCCGGTAAGCTGCGCGCGCTCGTCCTCCCTCACCCGATCGAGGTCCCTCATGCGAAGCCGCGCCCTCACTGCAGCGTTTGTCCTCGTCGCCGCCCTTGCCCCCGTGACCGCGACCGCGGCCGAGCCCGAGTGGCTCACCGGCTCCCCGAGCGCGCGTGTCCGCGCCGAGATCGGGGCGCGCGCGAAGGCTCGCGCCTACCTCGACGAGCGCGCCGCCGAGCTCGACGCCGTCGCGATCGAGTGGTTGGAGGACAAAGAGATCTCGGCCGCGGACGGCCGCTCCATCGTCCGTCTGCAGCAGTCGGTGGACGGCGTCCCCGTGCTTGGCAAAGGCGCGGTCGTGCGGGTCGGGCGATCCGGCGACGTGAGCGGGCTCGTCCTGTCCGTCGCGCGCGAGCTCTCCGTGTCGACCGTGCCGACGCTCTCGGCTTCGGAGGCCGCCGCGGCCCTCGGCGCCATCTTCGGCTCGCCCATGGTGGCCGAGCGGGCTTCGCTGGTCGTCTCGCCGCTGGGCGCCGGGGCGTTGCTCTGGCAGCTCGACGTCCGCGACGCTCCGGGCGGCAGCCGGTACTGGGTCGACGCCCACACCGGCGAGCTCTTCGCGCAGCGGTCCCTCGCGGTGCACGCGCTCGGCCGCGTGTACACGATGAACTCGCTCGAGACGCCCACGCCGGCGGACGTGGAGCTGCTCGAGCTCGACGTGGCGTCCGACCCGATCCACCTGAATGGCTGGGGCGGGCTGCTCACGGTGACGAACTACGTCGGCGGAACGTCGCAGGGGGGCTTCGAGCTCGAGCAGACGCTCGAGCCGAGCTCGGGCCAAGACTTCCTCTACGACCCGCCGGCGCTCGCGAACGACCCGACCGACGCCTTCGCGCAGGTGAACCTCTACCACCACATCACCAGCATGAAGACGTTCGCCTCGCACCTCGGGGTGAGCATCGACCAGCCGAGCTGGAAGCTCACGGCCGTGGCCAACGCGCTCGAGGACGGCCAGCCGCTCGACAACGCCTTCTTCTCCCCGATGGGACAGGACGGCACGTTCGCGGCGCCGAACCTGATCGCCATCGGCCAGGGCAGCCAGAACGACTTCGCCTACGACTCCGACGTCTTCAAGCACGAGTTCGGCCACTACCTGACGGACAACGCCATCGGCTACAACATGAGCCAGCTCTTCTTCAACGAGTACGGCCTCTCGCCGCACTCGGGCAGCATCGACGAAGGAATCGCCGACTACCTCGCCTGCAGCGACAACGACGACGCCGAGCTCGGGGAGGCGTCGCTGCAGTCGCTCGGCGGGCTCCGCGACCTGACCGACACCAGCAAGCAGTGCCCCCAGGACATCATGGGGGAGGTCCACGAGGACGGCGAGATCGCCGGGAGCCTCGCCTGGAGCGTGCGCGAGCTGCTCGGCAAGGAGCTCGGCGATCAGGTGGTGTGGGGTGCCGTCAGCACGTTGCCCACGGGCGGCGCGAGCTTCGGCGATCTCGGTCGAGGCTTGATCACGACGGCGCAGGAGCTCGAGACCGATGGCCAGCTGAACGCGATGCAGGTGAGCCAGATCCAGGAGCTCGTCGCCGAGCGCGGCCTCGACGAGTGTGACCACGTCATTCCGCTCGACGCAGGCGAGAGCAAGACGATCAACGTCCTCGGGCTCGACCTCCTGGGTCAGCTCTTCGGCGCGAGCTGCGCGGCCCTCCAGTCCCAGGACTTCCAGTTCCAGGGCCTGTTCCACTTCTCCCATCAGCCCGACGCCTCCTCCTCCGTGCTGCGTTTCCAGGTCGACGCGACGCCGACGATGGGCAGCGGCGCGCCGCAGTTCTCCATCTACGCGCGCAAGGGCCAGCACGTCGGGCTCAGCGGCGGCGGCGGCTTCAGCCTGCCCACGCCGGTGGACTTCGACCTGCAGGCGGACGTCGACGCCGCCTCCGGCGAGCTCGTCATCGAGGGCGCGGCCCTCGACCCGAGCGCCGAGTACTTCTTCCTGATCATGAACCGGGGCTGCCCGTCGCTCTCCTTGAGCGTCACGACGTCGACCGACCCGATCTCGACGACCACCTCGAGCTCGTCGTCGACCTCGGGTGGCGGAACGACGACCAGCGGCGCCGGAGGCTCGGGCGGCGGCGACGGCGCGGGCGACGACGAAGAGGACGACGACGGGTGCGACTGCCGCGCCGCCGGGACCGAGGGCAAGAGCCGCTCCGCTGCGGCGCTGGCGCTGCTCGGGATCGCCGCGCTCGCTCGTCGCCGCCGGACACGCTGAGCGCGCTGCCAGCGCGCGGCGCTGGAAGAAGGACGATTCTGTCAGCCCTCCTCGCTCGCGGCGAGGAGGGCGAGGGCGCGCGTGGCCGCCTCCGGCACCGCCGCCTCCACGGCGGGCGAGAGGCCGATCCGGTAGCGCTCGGGCCTGGGGATGGTGATCGCGACGACGCGGACGGGCCCGCAGTCCGCGGGCGACAGCGCGCGCGCGAGCTCCACGGCCTGGGCGACGCCGAAGCCGTGAGACGACGCCGGGTCCTGCGGCGCGGGGGAGAGGTTCTCGGGATCGAGGACGAGCACGGCGCCGGCCGGCGAGCCGACGAGCGCGTCGACCAGGATCAGGATGGCGCCCTCGCGGAGCAGAGGCACGAGCTCCACCGGCTGCGTGAGACAGAAGGCCTCCACGCCTGCAGGCAACGGCCCGGCGCGGAGCGTGTCCACCACGGCGGGCCCCACGCCGTCGTCCCCGGCGGCGCGCTGGCCGAGCCCGACGATGATCCGCCGGCGCGTCACGCGCGCTCGATCTTCAGCGTGAGGAAATGCGTCGCACAGGAGATGCAAGGGTCGTGGTTGCGGACCGCCTGCTCGGCGAGGTGGGTCGCCTCGGGGAGCGGCAAGCGCACGAGCTCGGGCGCGAGATCGAGGAGGTCGGCCTCGATGGAGGCCTGGTTCTGCGACGTGGGCGGCACGATCTGGGCGGACTCGATCGTGCCGTCCGCGGCGAGATCGTAGCGATGGTAGAGCAGGCCACGCGGCGCCTCCGTCGCCCCGAAGCCGCGCGCGGCGCGAAGCGTGGGCTCGATCGCCGCCGCGGTCGGCTGCCGGTATGCCTCGATGATCCGGATCGCCTCCTCGATCGCGTGGGCCGTCTCGACGAGCCGCACGAGGATGCTCTTGAAGGGGTTGTGGCAGGGCGCGTGCAGGCCGGCCTTTTCGGCGAGCTCCCGCACGGGGTCGGAGAGCCGATCGGCGTTCAACGCGAAGCGGGCGAGGGGACCGCAGAGGTAGTTGCCGCGCCCGCGGATGTGCGCGCGGAGCGCGTTCGAGTAGGCGACGTGCTCCTCCACGAAGTTGTCTTCGAACTCGGCGACGTCGATGTCGAGGCCCTTCGTCGAGGCGACGCGGCCCTCGCAGAACGGGTACTCCGACGGGTGCCTCAGCGCGACGAGCTCGTAGTCGCGCTCGAGCGCCGGGAACGAGAAGGACGCGGCCCACTCGAGGCACTCGGCCGTGAGGCCGGCGACGGCGCGGAGCTCCGGAAGCAGCGCGTCGAGCTCCGCTCGCGACGGGGCGCGGTAGAAGCCGCCGACGCGGACGTTGATCGGGTGGATCTCGCGGCCGCCCAGCACCTCGACGATGGAGTTGCCCGCCTTCTTGATCCGCAGCCCCTTGCTCACCCAGTCGCCGTGCTCCTTCGCCATCGTGATCGCGTCCGGAAAGCCGAGGAAGTCCGGCGCGTGCAGGAGGAAGACGTGCAGCGCGTGGCTCTCGATCCACTCGCCGGTGTAGAGCAGGCGGCGGAGCTCGCGGAGCTGGCCCGTCACCGACAGGCCGAGCGCGCTCTCCATCGCGTGGCAAGCGCTGAACTGGTAGGCGACCGGACAGATCCCGCAGATGCGCGAGGTGATGTCCGGCGCCTCGCGGAACGAGCGGCCGCGGAGCAGCGCCTCGAAGAAGCGAGGCGGCTCGAAGATGCCGAGCTCCACCGAGGTTGCCTTGTCACCCTCGAGCTCGATGCGGAGCGAGCCCTCGCCCTCCACCCGCGCCAGGTAGGAGACGGCGATCGTGCGTTTGTCAGTCATGTTTCTCGCTCTCGGCTCGGAACGCCGGCGCGTTCCCGGTGAAGGAGCGGTAGAGGCGCTTGATGTCCACGTCGGGCACGCCGCGCTCCGCGAGGGCCGCCGCGAGCGAGGCCGTGTTGGGGTCTTCTTTGGGGCCGAAGCAGCCGTAGCAGCCCCGATCGTAGGTCGGGCAGAGCGCGCCGCACCCGGCGTGGGTGACGGGGCCGAGGCAAGGCGTGCCGGTGACCATGACGCAGACGTTGCCGCGGAGCTTGCACTCGACGCAGACGCTGTGGCTCGCGATGTTGGGCTTGCGGCCGTTCAAGAGCGCGCTCACCACCTCGAGGAGCTGGTGTTTGTTGGGCGGGCAGCCGCGGAGCTCGAAGTCCACCGGGACGTGCTCGGCCACGCCGGTCGATCGCTCGAGCGTGCGGATGTATTCGGGCTTGGCGTAGACCAGCTTCGTGTACTCGCGCACGTCGGCGAAGTTTCGCAGGGCCTGGATGCCGCCGAACGTGGCGCACGCGCCCAGCACGACGAGGATCTTCGAGCGGCTCCTGATCTCCTTGATCTGCTCCGCGTCGTGCTCGGTCGTGATCGACCCGTCGATGAGGGTGATGTCGAACGGCCCCTCCGACTCCCGACTCGTCGCCTCCTTGAAGTAGGCGATGTCCACCGCGCCGGCGAGGGCGAGCAGGTGGTCCTCGAGATCGAGCAGGCTCAGCTGGCAGCCGTCACACGACGCGAGCTTGAAGACGGCGAGCTTGGGGCGAGGCGCGCTCACGTCAGACCTCCGCGATGGAAAAGAGGGCCCGGACTCGATCGTATCGGAACACCGGCCCGTCTTTGCAGACGAAGCTCGGCCCGAATTGGCAGTGCCCGCAGAGCCCGACGGCGCACTTCATGTTGCGCTCGAGCGAGACGTAGATCCGATCGTCGGGCAAGCCGCGCCGGCCGAGCTCCCGCACCGCGTAGCGCATCATCACCTCCGGGCCGCACACGAGGGCCACGGTGCGCTCGGTGACCGGCGTCTCGGCGAGCAGGGCGGGGACCACGCCGACGCGGCCGTCCCAGCCCGCCGTCGCGCGATCGACGGTCCTCAGCACCGAGATGCCGCGGTCGGCCCACGCGGCGAGCTCGCCCTTGTAGAGCAGATCGGCCGGCGTTCGCGCGCCCGCGACGAGCGTGACGAGCCCGTAATCATCACGGCGGGCAAGGGCGTGGTAGACGACGGGTCTGAGCGGCGCGAGCCCGAGCCCGCCAGCGACGACGAGCAGATCGCCGCCCACGGCCTCGGCGAGAGGCCACGCCGTGCCGAAGGGACCGCGTACGCCGAGCGACCCACCGGGGCCCTGCGCGCAGAGGGCGCGCGTCACCGCGCCGACCGCCTTGATGGTGTGCACGAGCGGTCCCGCGACTGTCGAGTCTCCGCTCGTCGAGATCGGCGCCTCACCCACGCCGAAGGCGTAGAGCATGTTGAACTGACCGGGCGAGGGCGGCGGCAGGCTCGACTCGATTGTCAGCGTGACGACGTCGTGCGACTCGCGCCGGACGTCGACGACACGAGCGGGACGAGGCGCGAGCGGGAGCGCGGCCAAGCTCGTCACGGAGCGCTCCGGTAGACGTCGTGGCGCTGCAGCCGGACGCGCTCGAGGCGGCGGTAGAGCTGGTGGATGATGTGCTTCGACAAGGAGAGCCCGAGCGCGGCGTCCTCGTTCATGTTGGCGTGGACCCAGTCGGCGTCGAGCACGAGCACGTCCGTCTCGTCAGCCGCGCGGGCGTCGAGCACCCAGGAGCTCTTGGGAAACAGCCAGGACAGACCGAGGATGTCGCCGGGGCCGAGCTCCTCGAGCTGGACCTTGCCGCGGCCGGGGATCTGCTCTTCGAGCACGATTCGGCCGCCCACGACGAGGTAGAGCGCGTCGGCGGGCCGGCCCTCCCGGAAGATGACGGCGCCTTTGGCGAGGTGCTCGGAGCGCGCCTTCGAGGCGAGCTTGTCCACCTGCGCGTCGGTCAGCTCGACCGCGATGGGGTGCTGCCTCAAGGAGCTTCGTTCTCGGGCCGTCGTCATGTCGAGTCGCCTCCGCCGTCGGGTGTCGAGGCCCCGCGGATCGCGCGGACCTCCTCCGTGATATCGATGCCGACCGGGCACCAGGTGATACACCGGCCGCAGCCGACGCAGCCCGAGGTGCCGAACTGGTCGATCCAGCTCGCGAGCTTGTGGGTGAGCCACTGCCTGTATCGAGAGCGCGTGCTGGCGCGGACGCTGCCGCCGTGCAGGTACGAGTGGTCCAGCGTGAAACACGAGTCCCAGCGTCTCCAGCGTTCGGCCGTCTCGCCGGCGAGGTCGGTCGTGTCCTCCACGGTGGAGCAGAAACACGTCGGGCAGACCAGGGTGCAGCTCGTGCACGAAAGGCAGCGGGTGGCGACCTCGTCCCAGCGCGGGTGCTCGAGGTTCTCGAAGAGGACCTCGCGGACATCGGTCGCGTCGAGCGCGCGGCCCATGGAGCGGGCGGTGGCCTCGACGGCCGCCTCCGCGGCCTCGGTGTCGGCCGCGGACGCGGTCGCCGTCTGGATCGCGGCCAGCGCTCGGGCTCCCCGCTCGGTGCCTGCCTCCGCCAGGAATCGGTGCGGGTCGAACAGCTCCGTCAGCGCGACGTCGAACCCCGAGCGGGCCTTGGGGCCCGTGCCCATCGAGACGCAGAAGCAGGTGCCGCCCGCCTGACCGCAGTGCACGGCGACGACGAAGACGTCGGCGCGCCGCGCCGCGTAGTCCGGATCGGGGCTCGGCCCGTGGAGGAGCGTGCGGTCCTGCACGGCGATGGCGGCGATGTCGCACGCGCGCGCGCCGACGAAGGCGAGCTTCGGGCCGGGCGAGGGAGGCGGGTCGACCTCGAAGCCCGCGCCCTTCTTGCGGAGCTTCACCAGCTGGACGCGCGGCGCGAAGAGGTGCTGCTTGAACGACTGCGACGCGACCGAATAGCCGAAGAGCGCGTCGTCGCCTCGGGGGACCAGCTTGTAGGTGCCTGCCTCCTGAGCCTCACCGAGGCCGACGGGCAGATCGTCGGTGGTCGAAATGTCCTCGTGGACGACGGCGCCGCCTCGGACGCGCGGCCCGATGACGCGGAAGCCGTCGCGGGTGAGCGCGGCGAAGAGCTCGTCGATCGCGGCGCGCGTCAGGACGACGGGCGCGCTCGTGTCGGCGCTTGCGGCATCGGTCGGCACGGGCCGCATCTTCGAGCCGAGCATCGGGGCGGGCAAGGGGGTCGGTGGAACAAACGAGCGCAAGGTCTGCGCCAGCGGCGCGACGCTCGGATCAAGCGAGACGGAGGCTGTCGTCGAGGGCGTCCTCGAGCTGGCCGAGGTAGCCCGCGCCGAAGAGCACGACGTGCGCGAGGAGGGGGTAGAGCTGGTTGAGGCTCACGCGCTCGGTCGCCCCAGGCGCGAGAGGGAAGCTCTCCTCGTAGGCATCGAACACGCGGCGGCCGAAGCCGCCGAAGAGGCGCATCATCCCCAGGTCGATCTCGCGGTGTCCGCCGTACACCGCCGGGTCGATGACGTACGGGACACCCGCCGAGTCGGCGAGCCAGTTGCCGCCCCAGAGGTCGCCGTGCAAGCGGGACGGTGGCTCGTCGGGGCCGACGAGGGACGGGAGGCGGTCGAAGAGGCGATCGAACCTCGCGCGGAGCGTCCGACCGAGCAGCCCGCGTGCGGCCGCGCGCTCGAGGAGCGGGGTGAGACGGCGGGCGCGATAGAAGGTGGGCCAATCCGCCTCGGGTGAGTTGTCCTGCGGCAACGTCGCGAGCCAGCTCGCCGCGGCGAGGCCAAAGGAGGGGGCGCCGCTCCTGTGCAGGTCGGCCAGCTCGCGGCCGAGGCGCTCTTCGGCCGCGGGTGTCTTCGGGCCGACCTTGATCGCTTGAAGCACCAAATAACCGGGCGGCTCGTCGGCGACCGCGATCACACGCGGGACGCTCACGGCCCCCGCCTCGGCCAGCCAGGCGAGGCCCCGCGCCTCGGCCTGGAAGGCGGCGGGCGGGAGGGTCGCGTTCGTCTTCACGAAGACACGCCGGCCGTCCTCGAGCTCGACCCGGTACGCCTCGTTGATGTCGCCGCCGGCTGCGCGCGCGCACCGCGCCACACGTGCCTCGACGGCGCGCTCGATCGAGGCGCGGAGAACGGGGTCGTCCAGGCTACTCGCTCCCGAGGTGCTCCCGCGCGATGTGCGCGGCGAGGCCGTGGCAGGCGCGCTCGCAGATGTCGAGCACGTCCTCGAAGTCGTCGTCGTCGCCGTCGTAGGGGTCGGGCACCTCGGCGCCGTGTGGTGCGCTCTGGTCGAAGGACCGGAGCAACAGGAGCCTGGCTCGCGCGCCGCCCGGCGCGCGCCGCTCGAGGTTCTTGAGGTTCGAGCCGTCCATCGCCAGGAGGTAGTCGAAGCGCTCGAAGTCCGAGGCCGCGACCTGGCGCGCCCGGTGGACGAGATCGATCCCTCGACGCTTCGCGGCACGGCGCGCCCGCAGGTCGGCGAGCTCGCCGACGTGGTAGTCGCCGGTCCCCGCGCTGTCGATGTGCACGCGGCTCTCCCAGCCTCGGTCCAGGATGATCTTGCCCATGACGCCCTCGGCCGTGGGCGAACGGCAGATGTTGCCGAGGCAGACGAAGAGGAGCCTCACCATGGGCGCGACTCTACACCGGGAGCCCGCGCGGCCGGCGAGGTGCCTTTGCGAAACGCGCGCGGCGACACCATACTGAAGCCCATGGCCGATCGGTCCCTCTCGCGCCCCACCGATGCCCGCCTCGCCTTCGTCAGCGAGATCAAGGCCCAGGGCGCGATCCTCGGTGGGTTCGTGGGCTCGATGTGGGTGACCGAAGGCGTCGACAACGTGCTCTTCCGCGGTGGCCTCGACCGCTACGGGATCCAGCCGCGGTCGACCGAAGGTCTCCTCGGCGTCCTCGCCGCGCCCTTCCTGCACGGCGGCTTCGGCCACCTGATGGCCAACACCATCCCGCTCATCGTGCTGGGCTTTTTCATCATGTTGCGCCGCAAGCGAGATCTCCTCTACGTCTCGCTCATTTCCGGGCTCGTCGGCGGCCTCGGCACCTGGCTCATCGGCGGCGCGAACAGCGTGCACATCGGCGCGAGCATCCTCGTCTTCGGCTACCTCGGCTTTCTGCTCTTCCTCGGCGTCTTCGAGCGCAGGTTCTGGACCATCCTCGGGTCGGCCGCGGTGTTTTTCCTCTACGGCGGCGCGCTGTGGGGTGTGTTGCCCGGCAACCCCGGGATCTCCTGGGAGGGCCACGCCTTCGGCCTCCTGGGCGGCATCTTCGCCGCCCGCATGCTCGCGGCTCGGCCGGTCCGCTCGGCGCCCGTGCGCGTCTGAGGCCGCGGGGTCAGCCGAGCAGGTGCGGGGCTGCGCGCGCGGTCCTCTTCACCGCGCGGCGGACCTTCGCGTACGCGTCTTTTTTGGTGCCGATGAGCCCACGCGACCGGTAGTAGAGCAGCAGCGACCCCGCGGACACGGCCATGAGGGCGAAGGAAAACGGGTAGCCCCAGGACCAGTTCAGCTCGGGCATGTTCCAGGGGGAGGCCTCGGTGTTGAAGTTCATCCCGTAGATCCCGGCGACGAACGTCATCGGCATGAAGATGGATGACACGACCGTCAGGACCTTCATCGTCTCGTTCAGGCGGTTGGAGACGATGGTCATGAGCAGGTCCATCAGGCTGGAGGCGATCTCGCGGAAGGTCTCGACCATATCCATGATCTGGATCGCGTGGTCGTACGTGTCGCGCAGGTAGATGCGCGTCTCGGCCTGGATGAGGGGGAAGTCGTCCCGGAGCAGCTGCGCGAGCAGATCACGCTGGGGCCACACCGCGCGGCGGAGCTGGAGGAGCTCGCGTTTCGTGGCGAAGATCTCGCTCGAGCTCACGCCCTTCTGCGAGAGCACGCGGAGCTCGAGCTCGTCGATGTGCTCGCCGAAGTGCTCGAGCACCGGGAAGAAGCCGTCGATGACGCTGTCGAGCAGGGCGTAGGCGACGTAGTCCGTCCCGAGCTTGCGGATGGACCCGCGCCCCGAGCGGATGCGCGTGCGGAGCGGGTCGAGGCAGTCGACCTCGCGCTCCTCCTGGACGGTGATGACGAAGCCCTTGCCGAAGAGGATCGACATCTGCTCGCTGTAGAGCTTGCCTTCGTGGATGCTCACCATGCGGGTGATGATGAGCTGCTGGTCCTTGTAGACGTCCGTCTTGGGGCGCTGCGGGACGTTCACCATGTCCTCGAGCGCGAGCGGGTGGATGTCGAAGAGCTCGCCGAGGCGCTGGTAGGTCGGCAAATGGCCGATGCCGCGGATGTCGAGCCAGGTTACGCCGTGTTTTTCGATGTACGGGATACACTCGTCGACCGAAGAGAGCGCCTGCTCGTGAAGGTGACCCTCCGAGAAGTCCATCAGGTAGAGATGAGGGCGTTCGTCGCTCTCGATGCGCAGCGTGCCGGGGGAGGCCCCGCGCGGCGGCTCGTGGGGCAAGTCCATCCGGACGCTCGGCGGCGCCTCTTCGGTGTCGGTCGCGCGCTGCTGCGGCACGGGCGAATCCTACACGGGAGCGCGCCGTGATCCGCGAGGAACGCGAGACGCCGTTCGGGTGGCTCGTCGTCGCCTCGTTGCAGGGCGAGGTGGACCTCGACCTGCTCTCGCCCGCCGAGCGCGAGCTCACCCTCCCGATGGGGCCGCGCCGCATCGCGAGCTTCGTCGGCGGACGTGTCGCGCTCCGCCGCGCCCTCGACCGGCTCGGCGCGCCCGCGACGACGCTGCTCGCCACCGGGCGAGGCGGCCCGACCCTCCCCGAAGGCCTCTCCGGATCCATCAGCCACAAGGACGACGTCGCGGTCGCGGTCGCCGCGCGCGCCGCCGCTGGCGAGCACGTCGGCGTCGACCTCGAGCTCGACGCGCCGCTCCGGGTCGACATCGGCCGGCGCGTGTTGCGGGACGAGGAGCAGGCGCGCCTCGCCGGCCTCGAGCCGGCCGCGCGCGACCGGCTCGTTCGCGAGACCTTCGCCGTGAAGGAGGCGATCTACAAAGCCATCGACCCGGTCGTGAAGCGGTACGTCGCCTTCCAGGAGGTCGCGCTCGAGCTCGACGGCCAGGGGGGCGGCCGGGCGATCCTCCACTTGAACGAGCCTGCGCCCGCCTTCTCCCTCGAGGTGGCGATCGAGTCGATGCGCGGACCACACGGGGAGCGGATGCTGCTCGCGTTCGCGCGAGCGCGCGTCACTGATCGTCGCAGGCCGTGACGCCGGTGATCGGGTCGCTCGGGTCTTTGCCTTCCGTGCAGAGGTTCTCCGGACCCTTCGCGTAGTGGTCCTCCAGAAACGCGAGGATGCTGGGAGGATCGATGCAGGTCGCGACGTAGGTGGCGCGCCACGCGGCGATGCCGATGGGCTCGTCGAGCAGGGGGTCCGGCGTGATGATGACCCGCGACCGCTCGGCCCCGTTCGGCTTCGCGGCGCAGAGCGGGTCCACCCCGAACGTGTCGGCTGCTTCCTCGAAGGCGAGGGGAACATCCGGGCAATCCGCGCCGCACGAATACGCCATGACCACCGCGCCGTGCTCGAGGTTGTGCACGTACATCTGTCGAGGGACGGGCAACGTGTAGCTTCGGAACTCCGCCCAGAGCGGCCAGTGGTCGCCGCTCGAAGGTGGGTTCGTCTGATACGTGAGCGGTGTGCAGACCGGCTCGTGGTTCGCCCCGAAGCTGGGCAGGTTCTCGGTGATGACGACCTTGCACTCGGTCTCGCCGGGGAGGGGCGCCGCAGCCGGAAACAGCTCGGTCACCACGGGCTGCAGGCTGGTGCCGCCCCCGGCGCCGCCTTGGCCCGCAGCCCCGGTGCCGTCGGTCGCCGCCTCCGAGTCACAGCCGGCGAGCGCGGCCAGGCCGACAAAGAAGAGGCATCGCATGCGTGCCGTATCGTAGCAGCGCACGTGAGAGGTGCGGTACGTTCTTGCGCGTGAGAGCGCACCTCGTCGTCTTCGTCTCGGCCCTCGTCTCGACCGTGGCCGCCTGCACGACCTCCACGCTTCCACAGAACCTCCCGCCCGAGGAGCAAGAGGCGAAGCTCGGTGGCAGGCGGACCGGCGTGCACTACGCCGGCAGCCAGAACTCGCCGGAGATCTCGAAATCCGTCGGCGAGGAGGGCGGGGTGGTGGTGCTCTGGCCGCGCATCGTGCCTCGCTCGGAGGAGGCGGACCTGAAGGAGATCGCCTCGCTCGCGCAGGGCCGGCTCGCCGCCCTCGCGACCGAGCTCGGGGCCGAGGTCGACAAGCGGCCGGAGCCGGAGCGGGTCTGCCCGCGACCCGACGGCTGCCGCGCCGTGACGGTCAGCGCCGTGGTGACGAAGAAGCAGTCGGGGTGTGCGCTCGTGGCGACGGTGGCCAAGCCCGGCGCGTCGCCGACCAGCCTCGTGCCGTGGGTAGGCAAGGTCGACCTGGCCAAGTCTTCGGTGCCTTTCCGCGAGCCTCCCGAGAGCGAGATCACCGTGGCCGAGTTTTCTTCCTGCGAGAAGCTCAAGCAGGATCTGTCGTCGAACGCCGCGCCTGCCGACGAGGCCGCGCTCCGGGCTGCCCTCAAGGCGGCGCTCGGCAAGTGAGGGCGGCTCGATCGCCGTTGTCGATTTAGGCGCCCCGGGCGGCGGAGTTCTCGTTATTCTCGCGCTGGCTCTGTCTCTGCGACGTCTCTCCGGGCAAGCGCCCGGAGATCCATCATGAGCAAAATCCTCTCTGCCCGCGATCTGCTCGACCTGGTGCGCCAGCGTGAGGAGGAGGAGCGTCAGGAGACGGAGACCGTCGACAGCGGTCGGGCGCAGGGACGTCGCATCTATCCCGGGACGACGCGGCGCGCGAGACCGCGGCGTCCGGAGCCGCAGCCCGCCAGGCCTCGGCCGCGCAACAACACGCAGCTGCTCGAGCAGCCCGCCCGACAGACCGGCGCCCCGCAGCGGCCCCCCGACCGCAGCCGCTTGCCGCCCGCCGAGCGCGGTCGCGACGAACAGCTCGATCCTCCGACTCCGCTGATGGGCGTCCCCACGCCGATCGCGGCGCTCGGGTCGACGCCGGCCCCGATGACGCCGGCCATGCGGCGTCAGCCGACCGTTCAGATGCCCAAGGGCAAGGGCGCGAAGGCCGAGCCGAAGCCGCCCGCGCCGGCCGCGCCCCCGCCGCCTCCGCCTGCCGACGAGCCCGATGTCGAGGGGATGTCCCCCACGCTCGAGATCGAGGTGCCCCAGGAGATGCGCGAGGCGCTCGAGCTGCCGAAGCCGTCGTCACCTGCGCCCGCGGCGGCCCCCGCGGAGAAGCCCACGCGCAAGACGTCGGCGCAGAGCTGGGTGCGCGCCCAGTCCGACGGCGCGACCTCGCAGCCACCCGCTTCGCCGCCGCGCCAACCTTCGCTCGCCGCCAAGCCCGCGCGCTCCATCACGCCGCCGGTGACCCCCGCGGCCGCCCCGCCCCAACCCGTGGCCGAGGCCGCGAGCCCCGAGGTCGCTCCATCGTCGGACCCAAGCCCGGGCTCGCCCGGCAAGAGCGCGGTGGCATCCATGTTCTCGTGGGTGACGCAGAAGCCGGACTGGGCGCCTCCGAGCAAGTCTCTCGCAGCTTCGGTTCCCCCGCCGTCACCCGTCGCGCCCCCCTCGGCCCCGCCGCCGACGATCCCCATGGCCGAGCCGGTGCCCGAGTCGGCGCGCTCCTTGGTGGCGAACGAGCCCATCGCGCTCACGTCGGAAGAGACGCTCGTCCTCATCAACTACGACGCGACAGCCCCTCTCGAGGAGATGGCCGAGCGCACCGGCCTGAGCGAGTGGCGCGTCGAGAAGATCGTCGAGACGCTCAAGACACGCGGCGTGCTCGACGAAGAGGCGGAGTCGGAGCCCGGGAGCGATCTCGCCGCGCGCGCACCCGAGCCGCCGAAGCCGCCTGAGCCTCCGAAGATCCCGAAGCCGCCCGAGCCGCCGAAGATCCCGAAGCCGCCTGAGCCTCCGAAGATCCCGGAGCCTCCGCCCCCGCCGGCTCCTCCGATCGACGTCCTCGCCCCGCCTCCGTCGAGCGGAAGGCCGGTGCTGGCGCTCGAGCCCGAACACGATGAGCCCGCTCCCCGTGATCGCGAGCGCACGCTCCTCGAGCTGGAGCTCGAGGCGTTCGTCTCCGACGACGACTCCAAGCTGAAGAGCCACACGCCTCCGCTCGAGCGCGCGAAGACCGAAGAGCTCGAGGCTGCGCCGGACACCGAGGCTCCGGACACGGAGACCACGATCGTCGACGACGGATCGGGGGTGCCCGAGAGCGAGGCGAAGGCCACGAAGCGGCCCGACGTCAAGCCCGAGGAGAGCACGGTCCAGGCCCAGGCCTCGCAGGACGACCAGGCGGGCGCGGAGGACGACACCGAGCCTCGGGACGACGCGCCCGGAGACGAGGACGTCGTCGGCGGACAAGAGGGCAATGAAGGCTTCAGCGTCAAGACGCTCCTCGCCTACTACGAGAACGTCCTCGCCCTCCTGCCGCTCGACGAGCGCGCGAAGATCGCGACGACCGGCTCCGGCAAGGAGCTCTACGCGCTCTGCTTCGACAAGGACCCGCAGGTCATCCGCCCGCTCTGGCAGAACGTGAACATCTCGAACGAGCACGCGCGCTTCGCGGCGTTCCACCACCGCACGGCGGTCGGCCTCGAGATCATCGGCCAGCGCAACGAGTTCCTCCGCGATCCGCAGGTGCAGCGTCGCTTCATCCGCAACCCGATGGTCAGCGAGACGTTGCTCCGCAAGATGCTCCTGTCGAAGCGCCTCCTCGAGATCTACAAGGTCACGCTCGATCGAGACGCGTCCGACCGGACGAGGCAGAGCTCCCGCGCCCTGCTCCGGAACAAGTTCGCGGTCACCGACCCGGAAGATCGGCTCGAGCTCATCTGGCGCACGGAGGGCCGCGCGCTGACGGCGCTGTCAGGGTTGTCGATCGACAGCAAGACCGCGGCGCTCATCTGCGCGAGGCCGCTGGTCTCGCTCATGCTCGTGCAGCAGTTCTGCCGCTTCGCCGCGACGCCCCCCTCGGTCATCCACCACTTCCTGAAGCAGAACATCGTCAAACGTCAGGTCCACCTGCGAAACGCGCTCCTCAAGCACCCGAACTGCCCGAGCGACGCGAAGCGCGCGTTCTGACGAGTCGTCGGGACGATGACCGGGTGGAGACTGGGTCAGACGCTCCCCTCCCGAAGGTGTCGGGCGGTCGCTTCACCCCCCCTCGCCAGAGCGAGGGTGGAGGTGCGACTGCTGTTGCTGGTGCTCCTTGTGAGCGCGGCCTGTGACGAGCCCGCGGGTTGCGGCGAGGAGGTGTACGGTCCTCCAAGCGATCGCGCCGGGCGCGCCGGGCCGGCGCCGTCAGGCCCTCGATCCGAGGCAGCGCGAGCGGCGGAGGCCGGCGCGCCCTCACCGGACGCGCTCGTCGCCTCGGCGCGCAAGGCTCTCTCCGCGGGTGACCACGAGGCGCTGCTCGCGAGCGTTTGGCCCGAGACCCGCGACGTGTGGCTGGCCGATCTGATCGTGGACCTCGCCATCGAGAGCACGGAGAGGCCAGGTGAGCTCGACGCCAAGAGGCGCGCCGCGCGGGCGGACGTCCGCGCCATCCTGGCGAGACACGGAGCGACGATCGCGTCGCGGCCGGAGGGGCTGTCCCCGGGGGGCCTTGCCAAGGAGCTTCTCGCGCGTGTCCCCGACCGCGTCGCCTTGTACGCCGACCTTCTCGCGCTCGCCGCGCGCGAGCGGACGCCGTTCGATCCTTCGCGCGCGCTCACCGGTGCGGCCGAGCCGTCGATCTCGGCCGTTCCGCTGCTGCGCCTCATCGAGCGGTTGAAGTCGCCCGGCGAGATCGAGAAGCCTGACGGGGGCGTCGTCGAGTCGCCGCCCGAGGGGGCGTTCGCCGTGTTCCTGGTTGGGGAGGGCGGGCCGATCGTCCTCCGGATGCGCGCGAAGGGTGGCGCCTACTGGCTCGACGAGTCGTAGACGGCGGCGAGGTGCGGAACGACGCGCGCGAGCGCCAGGAGCGTGACGAAGTTGCGGACGTTGTAGCCGCAGTCGAGCCCCTCCTTGGTGAAGAGCGCGGCGCCCTGGCGGTGGGAGGAGAGGTGCACGGCGTCGGGCCCGAGCCCGAAGTTCGTCGAGCCGTCGAGGGCGTGCCTGAGGTCGATGAACGGCAGGTGCTCCCGGCACGCGAGCTCGGCCGCCCGCGCCGTGGTCGCGTTCTGCGCGACGGCGACCTGCCAGTCGCTCGATCCGGCGCCCTCGCCCGGGCAGGCCTTGCGCCCAGGCTGGTCGCCGTGGCGCATCTCGTTCGAGAGGACGACGACCATGCCTCGGGCCTCGAGCGCCTCGACCAGGCCGAGCGTCGCCTTCTCGTATTCGTCGGCGAGCGCCTCGGGCGGCGCCTCGCGGAACGCGGCGTCGTTGGCGCCGAAGGTGACCACGGCGACGGCGGGGCTGACGCGGGTCTCGAGCTCACGCAGCGGCGCGAAGCCCTCGCTCTGGGGCCAGGAGGCACGCGCCCCGACGAGCGCCGCGCGGTAGGCCGCGAACGAGTCGCGCGCGTCTTTGCCGGAGCGCTGCGCGACCTCCACCGGCTGCCCGCGAAACCAGTCGATCACGGTGCCGCCCCCGGGGAGGGCGAGCTGCTCCGCGGCCCACGGGTCGAGGGCGAGGGGCCGGTCGCGGGAAGATGACAGGGGCGTCAGGAATTCGTACGCCACGGAGATGCTGTCGCCGACGACCCCGAAGGCGCGAGGGTTCCGGCCGAGAGCCTTGCCCTTGGCCGCCACCCGGCGAACGCGCTCGATCGTCGGCTCGTCGAGCGCGGGGACCGCGTCGAGCAGGCGGCTCGGGTCTTCGAGGGCGCGGCCCTCCTCCCCACATCGGGTCGACGCCTTGGCTTGGCCCGTCTTGAGCGGGAGGCAGCGCGCGAGCGCGGCCTCGCTCCGGGCGTCGAACGGGCGCGCGTGGCTCAGGCAAGGCGCGCAGCTCGCGCCGGTGCGGCTCCTCGGCGGGGCGGGGAGGGCGGAGGCCGCCGGCGCCACGACCGCCGAGGCCGCGGTGGGCAAGGGGGGCGCGACCCCGGCGGGGATCGTCGGGGTCGTGCTCGACGCCGACGCGGAGGACAGCGGGGAGCCCTCGGCGTCGCGCTGGCCGCAGCCCAGGGGCAGGGCGAGGTGGCTGGCGAGCGCGAGGATCCCGATCCGCACGCGCCGGAGGTTAGCAGCTGGGACCCGGCGACGCTCCGCGCGGCCTTGGGCGTGCCCCTCCGCAGCCGGTTGCCAGAAGGGGGCGCCCTGACTAGTGTCCCGGCCATGACGAGAGCCCGTTCTTACGCCCTGGCCGGGGCGTGCCTCGCCGGCGCGAGCGCCGTCGCCGCGGGCTGCTTCACAGGAAGCGACGGCCTCGTCCCTCCGACCGAGTCGCTCTACTTCCCCACCGCGCTGGCGCTGTCGCCCGGCCGCACGTCGCTCTACGTCGCCAACAGCGATTTCGATCTCCAGTACAACGGCGGCACCGTCCAGGTCATCAACGTGGCCGACGTGGAGGGCCAGCTCGGCACGCGCAGCCTCGCCGCGGCCGTGGCCGACACGCTCGCCTCGGACGGCTCGCCCGAGCAAGCCTGCTCTGCGATCGGCTCCACGCCGAACGCGGACGACTTCCTCTACCCGGGGACGTGCGCGCCCATCGCCTACACGCCCTTCGTGCGGAAGTTCGTGACGGTCGGCGCCTTCACCAGCGCGATGACCCTGCTCCCTCGCCAGGACGGCTCGGGCCTGCGGCTCTTCGCCGCCGTTCGCGGCGACCCGAGCGTCACCTACTTCGACGTGGTCGACGATCGCGACCCGAGCGCGCCTGTCTCACCCTGCGGCGAAGCGTTTTGCCTCGAGTGCGGGGCCAGCGGCGACGACAGGCGCTGCAACGTCGGTCACCGCATCGGCGAGAGCGCGGTGAGCAGCTTGCGCGGGCTCACCATGCCGACCGAGCCGAGCGGCATCGCCGCCGCCCCCATCGTCGCCGGCGACGCGCTCGTCGTGCCCCACCAGACGGAGGACGCGGCGAGCCTCATCGTGAACCGCTGGGCTGCGGCCGCGGCGCTGCCGTGGCCCACGCTCGAGTTCACGCTGCGCGATCTCGACACCGGTCCGACGTCCGTCGTCACCATCCCGCCGCCTCAGCTGGTGCGGGCAGCGCAGGCGACCATCACGTACCGGCCAGGCTTCGTCATCAGCCACAACACGGCGCCGGTCCTCTCTGTCATTCGTTACGAGGACGACGAGGGCTCGAGCCCACCGCGGCCGTTCCTCGTTCGCGGCGGAACGACGCTCGTCACGCTCCAGGGCGAGGGCTCGGACACTCGCGGCATGGCCATCGACTCGACGGAGCGCGACGCCTGCGAGGCGCTGACCGACCCGACCGACATCGACGGCCTGCGCCGGTGCGTGGAGGACTTCCCGCTGCGTTTCTACGCGGCGACGCGCACACCCTCGGCCCTGATGGTGGGGACCATCGAGTCCACCGTCGCGTCGACGGACGGCATCGTCACCAGCGTGGACGAGCGCGTCAGCCTCGACGAGATCGTGCCGCTGCCCATCGGCCCGAGCGGGGTGTCGCTCGGAAACGTCATCAACCTGCAAGGCGAGCTCGAGCCGCGTGTCTTCATCGTCTCGTTCGACTCGCGCTACATCACCGTCTACGACCCGCGCCTGCGCCGCGTGGAGACCAGCACGATTCGCACCGGCCGCGGCCCGTTCGGAATGGCGTTCGACACCGGCCTCGATCAGACTGGCGCCCTCCGGAGCCACCTCTACGTGGGCAACTTCACCGACTCTTACATCAGCGTGATCGACCTCGACATGGGGCGCAAGACGTACGGCACGGTCCTCGTCTCGCTCGGCCCGCCGACGCCGCCCCGGGAGGAGCAGTGATGCGCCGCCGAAAGCTCCACCTGCTCGCGTCGGGCGCGTGCCTGTCGCTCGCCGCGGCCTTTGCGGCGAGCTGCACCGGGGACGCCACCACGGCGGAGGTCCGCTCGCTCGAGCGCACCGGCCAGGTCGCGCTCGTCTGCCTCGGCGCGCCGGGTGGAGGTGCCGCGTTTCGCCCCCTCTCGGACTGCACGAGCCTGCTCTACGACTCCCCGAGGGACTACGGCACGGACGGCACCGTGCCGCACCTCTACGCGCTCATCACGCTCGAGCAGCGCGGTGAGGTCGCCGTCATCGACCTCAACACCGAGGTGGACCAGGTCCTCGATCAAGACACGTCGACGCCGGGCGAGACGCCGCTCCCCGTCGGCGCGCAGCCGACGAGCATCGTCGCGACAGAAAGAGGAACGAGCGCGTTCGTCACCTCGGCCGACGTGCGCCAGCCCGGCATCTACGCGCTCCCCGGCGAGCTCTTGCGGCCCTGCGAGTCCGATCCGGACGGCGCCGCCTCCGAGCGCTGTGATGCCGCCCCGCCCACGCTCTCCACGTGGCCGGGCTGCCGCCTCGACGAGGTGCCCGGCCAGATGGTCATCGTGGCCGACCCGCCCCAGAACGGCCAGGTCCGACTCTCCTGCGCCGACACGACCTACACGGACGTCTCGACATCCGAGCTGCGCAACATCGACCGAGAAGGTCTGGGCCGGCAGAAGCTCTACGTGACCTTGCCTCGCAAGGGCACCGTCGCGGTGATCGACGCGCAGTCGGTCCTCGACGCCGCGCCCGGCACCTTCGACCCCTGCGTGGTCGAAGCGGAGGTCGCGCTCACGAGCACCCCGCCCGAGGTGAGCGACGCGGAGTTCGCCATCGAGCAGCAGCCGGGGTGTGCCGTCCCCGAGCTGCCCCAGGTGCGCGCCAACACAGCTTACGTGTCGACGCCCGCCGGCGTGGCGCTCGCGGCGGACCGGCTCTACATCGGCGATCTCACGGCGCCGCTCATCCACGTGCTCGACACGACGGATCCGTGTAACCCCCAGGAGCTCGAGGCGCTCGCGCCGGTCTCCTTCGAGGACCCCTCCCGCGTCGTGGTCACGAGCGCGATCGCCGTGAGCCCCGAGGTCTCGCCCAGCCTCAAGCGGTACCTCTACGCGGTCGATATCGATGACAAGAGCGTCATGGTGTTCGACGTCTCGAAAGACGCCGCGGACGTCCTGCCGCTCCGCCGGCCCAACGCCGCGCAGAACCCCCTGCAGCCGCCGGACCGCGTCCGCTTCGCGGCGGCCCCGACGGACATCGCCATCGTGAGCCGCGACGCCCCGCGGACCACGGACTCCGGCGGCATCGCGGCCTTCGGCACCCTCTGCGACCCCACCTGCGATCCGTCCAAGGAGACGTGTGGGGACGGCGTGCAGTACCGGACGTCGGGCGACTACGAAGACGGCGCCGGCCCCTACGAGATGCGCGGCATCTTCGCGATGGTCGCGCTCGGCTCGGGCCAGATCGCCACGATCGACATCGAGGACTACGATGCGCCGTGCCGCGGCCCTGGCGAGGCGGGGGCCTGCCAATCGAGCGGCGGAGCCTTCGCCACGGGTGAGCCGTCCTGCAACGTCGTGCAGCCGCACTCGCCCCGCTCCGGGGTGTTCTTGCTCAGCAACGAGGACACCGGGCGGCACATCCCGGGTGTGCTCACCTATCCGGTCCTCTCTCTCGACGACGGTACCGTCATCTCCTCCGGCATCCGGATGCGGGCCGGCGGCAGCGGCGTGTTGGCGGTCGGTGGGGAGCTCGTCAGCATCCCCGAAGACGGCACGGTCGTCGACGATCAAGGGCCGCGCAACACGCTCGTCTTCAACCTGGGGGAGCCGCGTGTGCACGTGCAGGACCAGGAGGTCGCGATCACCTACCAGGGCGCGCTTCCCTCGTTCTCCGGCAACCGGGGCGATCTCCGGCTGGACAGCTTCGACCGCGAGCTCCTCGACGAGAGCGCCGGCTTCTGCGCCGGCGGCGTGCAGTCCGAGGGCGCCGTGCGCGAGGAGCTCCAGGCGCAGGGCCTCTCGGGCGCCGCGCTCGACGCCGCGGCCGTCCGCCTGGCGGACCGCGTCCACGTCTCCCAGGCGCTCGCCTCCCAAGATGCTACTTACTGGGACGGCGCGTCGTGTGGGTTCGAGCAGTGCCGTGCGATCTTCGGCGACGAGGAGTCGCCCACGCCCAGCCGCGATCTCCGCGTCGTCGAGGCGCGAGACGACAAGCTCGAGCTCGCGGCGCCCAGCGGCGTGACCGACGAGCTGTTCGAGTGCTGCTTCCCGACGCTGGTCGAATACGAGATCCGCCCCGGCGACGAGTGGACGGTGGTCGGCTCGAGCTCGGGCTTCGACCACGCCGTCATCGCCGACCCCGTCTCGGGCGTGTGCCGCCCCTCTTGTGACCCGCGCCTCGCGCTGCGCAAGTCGCGCGCGCGCACGGGCGAGCTCTACAGCGGCATCCTCTTCCGGTTCCAGATCGAGCAGACCGACGGCGCGCTCGAGCGCGACATGTCGTTCCGCTTCACCACACAGGGCTCCTTCATCCCGCTCCGGGGCGTGCTCACCAACGACGACCGGCCCTACGTCCAGCCCCAGGCGCTGGTCTACTCCCGCGCGACGGACGATCTGCTGATCACGGACGGCGGCCTCGAGGGCCTGCTGGTCGCGCCGGCCGATCTGAACGGCGACATCTCCCAGTTCTTCTGACCGACCCTCCGCGGGCCTGAGCCCGCGTCCTTTCGGGAACCGTATGGCTGCGTCGTCACCCCCCCAGCCCCCCTCACGGCGTGAAGCGGGAGCCAAGGCGAAAGAGCCGCGGGTGACGCCGGTGATGAAGCAGTTCGCGGAGGCGAAGTCGGCCTACCCGGACGCGATCATCTTCTTCCGGCTCGGCGACTTCTACGAGATGTTCCACGAGGACGCGGTCATCGCGTCGAAGATCCTCGGCATCACGCTGACCAGCCGGAACCGAGAGAACCCGGACGACGAGCCGATGGCCGGCGTGCCGCACCACTCGGCGCACGGTTACGTGGCGAAGCTCCTCGCGGCGGGGCACAAGGTCGCCATCTGCGAGCAGATGGCGGACCCGGCGAAGACGAAGGGCATCGTCCCGCGCGCCGTGGTGCGGGTCATCACGCCGGGGCTGGTGACCCACGACGGCCAGCTCGAGGCGCGCGAGAACCACTTCCTGGGTGCGGTCGAGGCCGATGAGGGCTCGTTCGGGGTCGCGCTGCTCGATCTGTCGACGGGCGAGCTCTTCGCGGCGCGTGCAGCCGATCCGACCCGCCTGGTGGCGGAGCTCGCGGGGGCCTCGCCGCGCGAGCTGCTCCTCGCGCCCGAGGCCCACGACCTCACGCCGACGCTCCGCCACGTGCTCCCGCTCGCGACGCTCCGCTCCGAGGCGGTGGCGTCTCGTCCGGCGGACGAGACGATCGCCGAGCTCCTCGGCGCCGAGCTGGCGAAGGACGCGAGCCGATCGCAGGATCCGATCGCGCGGCGCGCGATCGCGCGTGTGCTCGCCTTCGCCGCGGCCTGCAACCCGCGCGAGCGCCTGCCCATCACGCGGGTCGCGCGGCTCGAGTCCGATCAGGCGATGCTGGTGGACGAGACGGCGCAGGCTCACCTCGAGCTGGTCCGCGCGACCGACGGCGGCAAGAAGGGGACGCTGCTCGACACGATCGACCGGACCGTGACGCCCTTCGGCGCGCGCCTCCTGCGCCAGCGCCTTCTCGCGCCTCTGGTCGCGGTGCGCGCCATCCGAGCCCGCCAGGCGGAGGTCGAGCTCTTCGTGCTCCATGCCCGTTCGCGCGCCGAGCTGCGCGCTGCGCTCGGCGACGCGAGCGATCTCGAGCGGCTCGCCGTGCGCGTCGCGCTGGGCGAGGCGACGCCTCGTGATCTCGGCGCCCTGCGCGACGGCCTCGCGGCGGCGCCGCGCGCCCGCGCCGCGGTCGAGAGCCTGCCGGCGAGCGAGAGGTCCGCTCTCGGCTGGGACAAGACCGACGTGGTGCCCGAGCTGGCCGAGCTCCTGTCGCGAGCGCTCGTCGAGCGTCCGCCGCCGACCGACAAAGACGGCGGCTTCGTCCGGGACGGCTACGACCCCGAGCTCGACCGCGCACGCGAGCTCCAGAAAAACGGCACCGAGCTGGTCGTCGCGCTGGAAGCGGAGCTCAGGCAGGCCACCGGCGCGGCCAGCCTCCGCGTGAAGTACACGCGCGTCTTCGGCTGGTACATCGAGGTCACCAAGAGCCACCTGGGCAAGGTCCCGACCGCCTGGCGCCGCAAGCAGACCGTCGCCGGCGGCGAGCGCTACACCAACGATCGGCTCGATCAGCTCGCCGCCGACATCGAGTCGGCGGAGGGGCGCGCCCTCGAGCTCGAGCGCGCCGTCTTCGAGGAGCTGACGAGCCGGGCTCGCGCGGCAGGGGAGCGCGTCCGCGCCCTCGCGCGGCGCCTCGCGGAGTGGGACGTGGCGGCGGCGCTCGCCGAGCTCGCCCACCAGAACGACTACGTGAAGCCCGATGTCGATGACGAAGACATCATCGACATCGTGGACGGCCGCCACCCGGTGGTCGAACAATACGCGGCGAAGGACCGCTTCGTCCCCAACGACACCTGCCTGGATCTCGGCGCCGGGCGGCTCTGGCTCGTCACCGGCCCCAACATGGCGGGCAAGTCCACGCTGATGCGGCAGGTCGCGCTCATCGTGCTGCTCGCGCAGATGGGCAGCTACGTGCCGGCCAGACGCGCGCGGGTCGGGGTGGTGGACCGGCTGCTCTCGCGCGTCGGCGCCAGCGACAACGTCTCGCGCGGCGAGAGCACCTTCATGGTGGAGATGCGCGAGACCGCCGCCATCTTGCTGCGGGCGACGCGCCGGAGCCTCGTCATCCTCGACGAGATCGGTCGCGGCACGAGCACCTACGACGGCCTCGCCATCGCGTGGGCCGTCGCCGAGCACCTGCACGACGTGATCGGCTGCCGGGCGCTCTTCGCTACGCACTACCACGAGCTGACGGAGCTGGCGGGGACCTCGGCGCACCTCGTGAACGTGTCGGTGAGCGCGCGGGAGCATGACGGTGGCGTCGTGTTCCTTCACACCCTGGCGAAGGGCCCGGCGAGCCGGAGCTACGGCATCGCGGTCGCGCGCCTCGCCGGTCTGCCCGAGGGCGTGCTCGCCCGCGCCAAGGGCCTGCTCGCCACCTTCGAGGCCGGCTCGCGCCCCGACCGCGAGCCGGGCGCTCCGCCCAAGATGAAGGGGAAGGCGGGGCAGCTCGGTCTCTTCGAGGCGCCGAGCAAGGAGAGCACCGCCGAGCGGGCCGTCGTCGCGACCATCCGGGAGGCCGACATCGACCGCATGACGCCGCTCGAGGCCTTGCAGCTCGTCGCCAAGCTGCGCGCTCGCCTCGCCGAGACGTGAGCGCGGCGCAGGCTCAGCGCAGGCCGTGGCGCCAGAGGAGCCGGTAGAAGTACATCCGATCGACGCCGGCGGCGCGGGCCGCGGCGGCGACGTTGCCGTCGTTGGCCGCCAGCACGGCATCGCAGTAGCGGCGCTCGAGCAGGCGTGTCCAGCGGTCCCGCGCTTGTTTGAGCGGCAGCGTGGTGTCCGGGAGCCGATCGTCCGTGGTCGCGCCGTCATCCGCCAGCGGCGTCGCCTCGTGCAGGACGAGGCAGCGCTCCACGTAGTTGCGCAGTTCGCGGACGTTGCCCGGCCATCCGTGGCGGGAGAGCTCGGTGACGAAGGCCGGAGCGGTGAGGTCGTGACGGATCGTGTCCGCCGCGCCTGCTGCGGCGAGCAGGTGCTCGAGCAGGGCAGGCAGGTCCTCCGGGCGGTCGCGGAGCGGCGGCAGGGCGATCTCGAGGACGGCCAGACGGTAATACAGGTCGCTCCTGAAGCGCCGCTGGTTGACCTCGGCCTTGAGATCGCGGTTCGTCGCGGCCACCACCCGGACGTCGACCGTGCGGTAGTCGTTGCCCCCGACCCGTCGGACCTCCTTGCGCTCCAGCGCGCGCAGGAGCTTGGGCTGGAGCGTGAGCGAGAGCTCACCGATCTCGTCGAGGAACAGCGTGCCGCCTTGCGCGATCTCGAAGAGGCCCTGGCGCGCCTGGTGCGCGCCGGTGAAGGCCCCCTTCTCGTGACCGAATAGCTCCGCCTCGAGCAGCTCGCTGGGGATCGCGCTGCAGTCGCAGACGACGAAGGGGCAGTGGCGCCGCGCGCTCTCGCGGTGGATCGACTCCGCCGCGACCTCCTTGCCCGTGCCCGTCTCTCCCACGATGAGCACGGTCGCGTCGCTGGTCGCCGCTCGCGCGAGCAAGGAGAACACCCGTCGCATGACGATCGAGCTCCCGACCATGGCTCCGAAGGAGCCGGAGTCCGCCAGCGGCACGCCGACCACGTCGGGCTTGAGCTCGAAGCGGAGCTCCGTCTGGCCGAGCGTCAGGCGCGCGCCGTGCACGAGCTCTGCCGCGATGATCCGAACGTGATCGACGAACGTGCCGTTGCGGCTCTCGAGATCCTTCAAGAGCACGCGGCCGTCCGCCACGGTGATCTCGCACTGGAACCGGGAGACCGCGTCGTCGCGCAGCACCAGATCCGCGGTGTCCGCGCTGCCGACCACGAGGCGATCCGAGGTCGAGTCGAAGACACGCCCGGCATCGGGGCCGCTCGCGACCGTGAGGCGCACCCCTCGGATGCTCGCCTCGCGTGCGTTGGTCTGCGTCAGCCTCAGCGTCTGGTCGCCGCTCACGACGCGATCTCCAGGCTCGGAGCTTCGAACGCGGGCCGCCCGGCGGCGTGCGCGCCTTCGATCTCGACGAGCGCCGCGGCGACGTCCGTCATGGAGCGGGGGCGATCCTCCGGGGCCTTCGCGAGACAGCGGAGCACGAGCTGCTCGAGCCCCTCGGGGAGGGGGCTCGGTGCGCGCGAGGAAGGAGGATCGGGCACGAGCGTCGTATGAGCGAAGAGGAGCGTGCCCGCCGCCCGACCCTCGAAGGGGGGGCCTCCTGTCAGCAAGAAATAGAGGACGCAGCCGAGGGAGTAGATGTCCGACGCCGGCCCCGTCGGCTTGCCGCTCGCCGCCTCGGGGGACACGTAGTGAGGCGTCCCGAGCATCAGGCCCGTGTTGGTGAGCGTTGCCTCGGCCTCGCCTTTGGCGAGCTTGGCGACGCCGAAGTCGAGGACCTTCACGAAGTCGCGCTCGCCGTAGAGCTCGGTCACGAAGACGTTCTGGGGCTTGATGTCGCGGTGGACGATCCCCCGCGCGTGGGCCTCGGCCAGGGCGCGGGCGATCTGGCTTCCGATGTGCGCCGCACGCTCCGGCGCGAGCGGGCCCTCGCGCGCGACGACGGTCGAGAGGTCGGCGCCGACCAGGTGCTCCATCGCGTAGAACCAGAGGCCGTCCGCCGTGACGCCGTAGTCGAACAGCCTCACCGTGTTCGGGTGGGCGAGCTCGGACGTCGCTCGGACCTCGCGCTCGAAGCGCGCCACGGCGCTCGAGCCGTCCGCGTGGGCCTCTGGTTGCATGACCTTGATCGCGACGTCGCGCTTCAGCCCGGCGTGCCACGCGAGCCAGACCTGGCCCATCCCGCCGGAGCCGATGAGCCGCTTCAGCTTGTAGCGGCCGATGTTCCGGGCCTCGTAGACCTGCCGGCGCAGGGCCCAGACCGTGTGGCCCCCGACGAGCGTGAAGGCGTACGCGGTGAGGATGAAGCTCAGGCTCAGCAGGAACATGCCGAGCGCCTCCGTGTCGTGGACCTGGGCGGCGACCCTCGGATCGACGAGCGCCGCGACGCCGATCGTCACCGGGTACGCAATCGTCGGCCCGCCGAGCAAGACGAACGCGCGCCTGTAGTTGTCGGGCATGATGATCGATCGGCAGATGATCACCGTGACGATGCCCGAGGCGTAGGGGCTCTCGAGTCCACGAAGCTCGAGCGTCATCAGCGTGATGAGCACGGAGATCGTCGTGTAGCCGAAGAAGTCGGCCACCTGGGCCAGCTGACGCGACGGCATGGGCCGCTTGTAGAAGCAGGCGAGCGTGAGGAGGCTCGTCAGCACGCCGAACCCTCGGAGCCCTACGATTCGAGCGAGGCTCGCGCTCGGCTCGACGAAGCGGACGGCGATCCAGTCGACGACCGAGAAGAGGATCCACGCGATGATCCCGTAGAGGACGCCGGGGCGGAGCCGGCGCACGTAGGTCTGGTGCTCCTCCTCCTCGATCGAGAGGAGCTTGTCGCGCACCGCGAGCTCGGTCTCGCGGAGGGGGACGCCCGCGAGGCTGCCGTCGGGGCGAACCGGCAGGTCGTCGTGGGGCCGACCTACCTCCATCGGCCGGGTGATGCGCTCGTGCTGCTCCGACTCGGGGGGCACGTGCCAGCACTACCCTTGTGATGACCGCAGGTCATCACCCCCGATGACGGGCAGGCATCGGGCTTCGCGGGCCTGGACTGCCCCGGCCTGCCGAAGGCGTCGGGAACCGCCTCTGGTCTCGGAGTTGCACTGGGCGCGCAGCCGATGGGGAGCGAACGTGGAGGTGTCCTCGCGGGCAAATACGAGCTCGGCGCCGTGCTCGGCGAGGGCGGGATGGGCACGGTGTTCCGTGCACGTCACCTCGAGCTCGGGGAGGACGTCGCCATCAAGTTCCTCTCGCCCGCGCTGACGGGACGTCACGATCTCGTCGAGCGGTTCTTCCGCGAGGCCCGCGCGGCGGTCCGCATCAAGAGCGAGCACGTCGCTCGCGTGATGGACGTCGGCCGCGACGAGAGCGGGGCGCCGTACCTGGTGATGGAGCTCCTCGACGGCGAAGACCTCGAGTCGCTCCTCGCGCGCCGCGGCGCGCTCCCCATGGCCGAGGCCTGCAACTACGTCCTGCAGGCTTGCGATGCCATCGCGGAGGCCCACGCGCTCGGCATCGTCCACCGCGACATCAAGCCGGCGAACCTGTTCCTCACGAAGCGGAGCAACGGGCTCGCGCGCGTCAAGGTGCTCGACTTCGGGATCTCGAAGGACACCGGTCAGGCGGGCAGCGTCACGCGGACCTCCGCGATCATGGGCAGCCCCGCGTACATGTCGCCCGAGCAGCTGCGCTCCACCAAGGAGGTGGATGGGCGAAGCGACATCTGGTCTCTGGGCGTCGTCCTCTTCGAGCTCCTCAGCGGGTCGCTGCCGTTCGCCGGCGAGAGCGTCGCCGACATCAGCGCGAGCATCTTGCGTTCAACCGCAGCGCCGCTCGCGCCCGCTGGCTTCGATCTTCCCGACGGGCTCGTCACGCTCGTCGAGCGGTGTCTCTCCAAGGACCCGGCTGGCCGGCCGGGCAGCGTCCGCGAGCTCGCCTCCGAGCTCGAGCGCTACGCGAGCCCGGAGACGAAGCGGGTGGTGGAGCCCGCGCTCCTGGTCGGCTCGGATCGTTCGCGACCCGAGATCGCGTCGGCGCCGACACGCCTGGCGGAGAGTGAGGATCCGATCGTGGTCGCGACGCGTGTCTCGGGGCTCGACGCGCGGCGGCCTCCCGCGAGCGCGACCGACGCGACCGTGGAGATCGACTCCCGTCCCACGAAGCCCGCCGGACGTTGGCCCGCGCTTGCCATCGGGACTGCTGCTGTCGCGGTCGTCGCGGTCGGTGTCTGGTGGGGCGGTCGCGGGCCCGAGCTGCGCCCACCTGCAGTCGCGTCGATGAGCGAGCAAGCCTCGGCGCCGAGCCCGGATCCGAGCGCTCCGAGGCCGCCGCCACCTCCGACCGTGCCCGCCGAGCCGCCACCGGCTGCGAGCGAAGGGATGATCGTGCCCTCCGCGCGACCCTCTTCGAGCACGGAAGTCGGGCCCAAGCCGGTCTCACCCCCGCCGCGCGCGAGCGCCGGCCCCGTTCCACCCGTCGCCGCCTCGGCCCCGCCGGTCTCCGAGTTCGGCGGCCGGAAGTAACGAAATGGAGTCACCTTGAAAGCGCTTTCTCTCTCGGTCTTCTGCGCGCTGGTCACCGTCTCTTCCGCAGCGTTCGCCCAGGGCGGCGACGGCGCGGCCGCCGAGGCCCTGTTCCAGGAGGCCGAGCGGCTCATGACGGCGAAGCGATACGACGAGGCGTGCGCGAAGTTCGAGGAGTCGAACCGCATCGATCCAGGCGTCGGCGTGTTGCTCCACCTCGCCGATTGCCACGAGAAGGCCGGACGCCTCGCGACGGCGTGGGCGACCTTCCAGCTCGCGATCCCGCCAGCGCGCAAGGGCGGGCAGATCGATCGCGCGGAGGTCGCCGCCAAGCGGGTCGCGGCCCTCGCTCCGCGGCTGCCGAAGCTCGTCCTGAAGTCCGGCTCCGCGCCGCCGCCTGGGTTGGTGGTCGAACGGAACGGCAGCGAGCTCTCGTCGGCGTCCCTCGGCGTGCCGCTGCCGATCGATCCCGGCCGGCACGTGCTCACGGTGCGTGCTCCGGGGTACGAGCCGGCGACGGTGGAGCTCGTCGCCGAGGAGGGCAAGACGATCGAGGTCGTCCTGCCGGCGCTCGCGAAGAAGCCGGAGCCCGCGCCCGAGCAGCGCGGCGAGGGGCCCGTGCCCCCTCCGGACGGCGGCCCACGCGTCGCGGAGTGGGGCGGGCAGCACACGGCCGGGATCGTGCTCGCCGCGGCGGGCCTCGTCGGTGTCGGGGTCGGCGCGGGGTTCGGCGCAAAGACCCTCGCCGACTGGGGCGAGGTGGAGGACCGCTGCGACACCTCGGGGCCGACGATCGTCTGCGACGCCGAAGGCGCCGAGCGCGCGGACGCCGCCGCCACGTCGGGGTGGGTCTCCACGGCCGCGTTTGCGGCCGGCGGCGCGCTCCTGGCTACCGGCGCGATCGTCTTCTTCACGGCTCCCTGGCTCGGGGCGGAGGAGCCGGACGTGCGGGTCACCGCGCTGCCCGTCTTCGGAGCAGGAGAGCTCGGCGTCCTCGTCCACGGCACGTACTGAGAAGAGACAATGGCGACCATCAATCGTTGGTTTGTTAACGGGCTTGTCATTTCAACGGCGGGCTGTGGCTTGCTCGTCGGCGTCGACGACGTGGAGACCCGAACGGGCACCGGCGCCGGCGGAGCGACGTCGTCCGCCGGTGGAGGCGGCCAGCACGAGGGAGGCGGCGGCGCCGACGGAGGGGGCGGGCAGGGACCCCAGGGCGAGTGCGGCGACGGCGTGACGGAGGGCGAGGAGGAGTGTGACGACGGAAACACCGACGACTACGACGCCTGCCTGAAGACCTGCAAGAAGGCCACGTGCGGCGACGGCCTGGTCTGGTCCGGCATCGAGGACTGTGACGACGCCAACACCTCGAACGAGGACGCGTGTGTGGTCGGCTGCATCCAGGCGCGATGCGGGGACGGCTACGTCCGGATCGGCGTCGAGGGCTGTGACGACGGAAATACGGTCGACACGGACGGGTGCACGAACGAGTGCGCCCTGCCGACCTGCGGCGACGGCGAGCTCCAGGCGGGAGAGGCGTGCGACGACGGCGATCAGGACAACACCGATGATTGCCTCACCACCTGCCAGCTCGCCTCCTGCGGCGACGGGCACGTGAAGGCGATGTCGGCGGAGGCGTGCGACGACGGGAACCTGACCGACACGGACGCGTGCACGAGCCAGTGCCTGGTGAACGTCTGCGGCGACGGCTTCCAGAACGTCGGCGTCGAGGGGTGTGACGACGGGAACAACTCCGACTCCGACAGCTGCGTCTCGGGCTGCGTCGACGCCTCCTGCGGCGACGGCTACACCTGGACCGGGGTGGAGGAGTGCGACGACGCAAACGCCTCGAACACCGACGCGTGTCTGGTCGGCTGCGTGGCGGCGTCTTGCGGGGACGGCTATGTCGAGGCCGGGATGGAGGCGTGCGACGACGGGGACTCCGACGACACCGACGCGTGCCTCTCGACCTGTGAGGTCGCATCTTGCGGCGATGGTCACGTCTACGCAGGCATGGAGGTGTGTGACGACGGCAACTCGGCCACCGGTGACGGCTGCTTCGCGTGTGAGCAGGTGGAGGAGATCGCGGCCGGCTGGAGCCACGCCTGCGCGCGGATGAGCGACGGCGCAGTGAAATGCTGGGGAGACGGGACGTATGGCAAGCTCGGGCAGGGCAACGCGAGCCACGTCGGCGACGGCCCTGGTGAGCTCGCCGCGCTCTCACCGATTCCGCTCGGCGAGCCCGCCGTCCACGTCGCCGGTGGCTACTCACACACCTGCGCGATCCTCCAGAGCGGTGCCGTGAAATGTTGGGGAAGCAACGACTGGGGAGAGCTCGGGATCGGCGCCACGTCGCAGGCTCTGGGGGACGGGCCCGGGGAGATCGCGGCGCTGCCTTCGGTCGCCGTCGGAGGGACGGCGACGAAGCTCGCGCTCGGCTATCTCCACTCGTGTGCGCTCCTCGCGGGCGGTGGCGTCAAATGCTGGGGCTACAACTTCGAGGGAGAGCTCGGGATCGGGAACACGACATCGACGACCGGCCCGCAGCCCGTGGATCTGGGCGGCACGGCCGCCGACATCGGCCTCTTCGCCGTGCACACCTGCGCCCGGATGACGACCGGCGCGATCAAGTGCTGGGGCCAGAACGACGGCGGCGCGCTCGGCATCGAGCAGCCGGTGAGCGTGAACATCGGCGACGCGCCCGGCGAGATGGGGGCCGGACTGGCGACGACGATCTCCGGGGCGGACGGCATGACCGTGGGAGAGTTCATGACGTGTGCCCTGCTGGGCCAGAGCGTGAAGTGCTGGGGCTCGGGCGCGGGCGGGCGGCTCGGCACCGGCGACACGGCGAACTGGGGCGATGCGGCTGGGGAAATGACGAATCTGCCATTTGTCAACGTCGGAGCGGACGTCACCGCCGTGGTGGCCGGCCGCGGTACCACGTGCGCCATCCTGGTCGGAGGCCAGCTCAAGTGCTGGGGCAACGCCACCGCAGCCGGACACGGAAACCTGGCGAGCACCGGAGACACGCCCGGGTCCATGGGTCAGAACCTCCCGATCACACAGCTCGCCAGCCCTGCGGAGGCTGTGCTCCAGGTGGTGGTGGGCCAGTATTTCGCCTGCGCGCTGCTCGACAGCCGCCGGGTGAAATGCTGGGGGGTCGGGACGGAGGGACAAAACGGCTCGGGCGCCACGGCGACGCTCGGCGACGGTCCGGGCGAGATGGGCAACGCTCTGTCGGCCTTGCCGCTGCCTTGATCAGAGATCAGCCGACCGGCGCCGGCCCGCCGAAGGCGCCGAAGAACCGCGCGATCCAGACCGCGACGAGGAACACGAAGAGGCCCCCGAGCGCCCAGGCGAGCCAGCGGCTCGCGCGCGGCGGGGGTGCCGTGTCGCCGCTGAGGACGTAGCGACGCGCCGTGGTCAGCCCCCAGACCGCGAGCATCGGGACCACCACGAAGACGAGCGGGTGCAGGCGCGCGGCGCCCGCGAGGTCGAGCCTCAACAAGGCCAGGCTCGCGCGTGTCAGACCGCAGGCGGGGCAGGGGGTGTGCGCGACGAGCGCGAACGGGCACACGAACAGTCCCGATGACAGAACCGTCAGCGCAACTCCCGCCGTGACGGCAGCCTTCGATGCGCGGACGAGCTGCGCGCGACCCGCGCTCTCCGGGGCGCCGTGCCCTGGTTCGTCTCGAGCGTCATGCATGGAGGTCGACCGACGGCTTACCCGACTCCCGCGCGCGTGGCGATCGGGCGGCGTGCCTCGGATCGGACGGGTGGCGGTCCGGGCGCATGGCGCGAAGATTTCGCCTTGCGCAAACCGCGCGTCCAATGGGACGAACGGAAAGCGCGAGAAGTGCGCAACAACTCAGGTGTCGCAGCGTGGTCCGGCAGTTGCTGCGGCCTGTGGCGCCATGCCACCGGTCGAGCCCGCTTCCGCCCCGCTCCGCGCGCCCTCGATCGAGGGGGCCGTCCGGGCGACATCGCCCGTGCTCCTCACGTTCCGAGTCGAGCCCGATGGTCGGCGCTCCATGCCCTATGCCGCCCAGGCCATCGTCGACATCTATGGTCTGAGCCCGGGCTTGCTGCGCGATGACGCGACGCCGGCGCTCGAGCTGATTCATCCGGACGATGCCGCCGCGGTGTCGGCGACGATCGACGAGTCCGCGCGGTCGCTCACGCCCTGGGAGTGCACGTTCCGCGTGCGGCACCCGACCAAGGGGATCTTGTGGATCGAGGGGCGGTCGATCCCCGCCAAGGAGCCGGATGGAGCGGTCGTCTGGCATGGGTTCATCCACGACGTCACCGCGCGCCTGCAGGCAGAGACGGCCCTCCGCGAGAGCGAGATGAAGTTCCGCGAGCTCGCCGAGACCATCGAGGACGTGTTCTGGCTCACCGATCCGTCGAAGACCAAGCTGGAGTACGTCAGCCCCGCCTACGAGAGAGTCTGGGGCCGGAGCTGCGAGAGCTTGTACCGGGACCCGATGCAGTGGCTCGAGGCCATCCATCCGGACGACCGCGCACGCATTCAAGCCGCCGCCGTCGCCCAAGCGGTCAACTCTTACGACGTCGAGTACCGCATCGTTGTGCCTGACGGATCCGTCAGGTGGGTCCGTGATCGGGCCTTCCCCGTGCACGACGAGAGCGGCGCCATCGTCCGTATCGCGGGGCTCGCGCAGGACGTGACCGAGAAGCGAGGGCTCGAGGAGCAGCTCCGGCTCACCCAGAGGATGGAGTCGATCGGTCGGTTGGCGGGTGGTGTCGCGCACGACTTCAACAACCTCCTCACCGTAATCTCGGCATGCAGCGAGGAGGTCGTCGCGTCGCTCCCGCCTGGCTCACCGCACCACGAAGCGCTCTGCGAGGTCCGCGTGGCGGTCGACCGAGCTGCCGGCCTCACCCGCGATCTGCTCGCGTTCAGCCGGCGCGAGGTCCTGACTCCGCAGGCGCTCGAGCTCAACGTGGTCGTCACCGACACGCAGCGCATGCTGAGGCGGATCTTGGGCGAAGACATCAACCTCGTCACCTCGCTCGATCCGAGAGCGGGCTGGGTGTTCGTCGATCCGGGGCACTGGTCGAGCGTCCTCTTGAACCTCGCCGTCAACGCCCGCGACGCGATGACGAAGGGCGGGACGCTCACGATCACCACCAGGCACGCCGACGTGGACGCCGCGCACGCGCAAGCTCGGCCACACCTCGCGAAGGGTCGCCACGCGGTCCTCGAGGTGTCGGACACGGGCTGCGGGTTCTCGCCCGAAGTCGCCGAGCGCGTCTTCGAGCCCTTCTTCACGACCAAGCCGAAAGGTCAGGGGACGGGGTTGGGGCTCGCGGTCGTCCACGGCATCGTCCAGCAGAGCGGCGGCTGCATCGAGGTGGCGAGCGTGCCGGGGGTAGGGACGACCTTTCGCATCCACCTGCCGACCACCGATCGGCGAAGCGCGCTCGATCGCCCCGTCGCGCGTCCCACAGCCAGCCCCGGTCTGGCGACGATCCTCCTCGTCGAGGACGAGGAGGGGCTTCGCCGCGCGCTGCGTCGAGGCCTCGAGGCGCGCTTTCGGGTCGTCGTCGCGCCCGACGCCGAGGCAGCGCTCGCCATCCTCGATCGCGGTGAGGTGGCGTTCGACCTGCTCCTGACGGATCTGGTCCTGCCCAAGATGGACGGGCGGAGGTTGGCCGAGGAGGCTGCCCAGCGTGATCCGAAGATGAAGGTCCTCTTCACGACCGGCTACACCGACGACGAGGTCGTCCGCTACGGCGTCTCGCGCGAGGAGGTCTCCCTCCTCCGCAAGCCCTTCACGATCCAAGCGCTCGTCGACAAAGTGCGAGAGGTCCTCGCGGGCTGAAGCGGCGCGCTCACACCGGGACCGGGCCGCCGAACGCCCCGAACGCGCGGGCGATCCACACCGCGTAGAGCACGGCGATCGTGGCCAGCGCCGCGGCGCGCGGCAGCGCGGCGTTCACCCTCGAGTTGCCGTCGTACACGTAGGCGGCCAGGAAGAAGAGCACGACGGCAGCCGAGACCGGCACCGTGAGCGGCGCGGTCGGGTTCATCGTGATCGCGGCCGCGACATCTCCGTGGGCGAGCGCGCCGGCCGCGCGCGTCATCCCGCACCCAGGGCAGGGGCGGCCTGTGACGAGCGCCCACGGGCAGGTCGGCACACCCAGGCGACCCGCGAGGACGAAGGGCGTCACGAGCGCGATCACGCGCAGCAGCCGGCCTCGGCGCGTCTTCGCGTCGAAGAGCGAACGCCAGAGTAGCCGCGCCCTCGTGAGCACGACCGAGACTCTACCAGCACAAAGCGAAGCGGGCGATCCGGTGAGGACCGCCCGCTCGCGTTTCAGCAGGTGAGGGGAAGGCTCAGGGCCCTGCGATGTCGTTCAAGTCGCTCGCGAGCGCGAACGGCGACAGGAAGAGGTAGAGGACCACGCTCTTCGTCGGGTTCTGCACGCCAGCCATCTGCTTGGCCTTCGTCATCTCGGCGGGGACCTTGACGACGAAGAAGTAGATGTTGAGGCAGGGAACGAACGCCATCCACGGGGCGAAGTCGGGGCTGTTCGTGAAGTTCTTCAGCTCGCTCGAGAGCCGGAACATGATGAACCCGACCCACAGCATGCCCACGAGGGAGAAGAGGTTCGCGATGACCGCGACCCCGATGATTCCCGCGAGGACGCTGCCGATGACGTTGGCGACGACCGCGCCACCCCACGCCATGACGAGCGGCATGATCGGGTTGCGCTTGGTCGGCCGTGCGTTGGCCGCGCCGGCGAGACCGCCGCCGAAGCCCTGTTGCGCCATGGCCGCACCGAACTGCTGCTGCGCGCCAGGGGGCGCACCGTAGCCGGGCTGGCCGGGAGGAGCGCCGTAGCCCGGAGGACCACCAGCGGGCGGGCCGCCGTAGCCGGGCGGGCCGCCGGGAGGACCACCGAAGCCGCCGGGCGGGCCGCCACCGGGAGGACCGCCGAAGCCGCCGGGAGGACCGCCGCCGGGAGGACCACCGAAGCCGCCCGGAGGACCACCGGGGGGACCACCGAAGCCGCCGCCACCGGGAGGGCCACCACCGGGCGGACCATAGCCGCCGGGCGGGCCACCGCCGCCGGGCGGGCCGTAGCCGCCGGGAGGACCGCCGCCGCCCGGAGGACCGTAGCCACCGGGAGGACCGCCGCCGCCCGGAGGACCATAGCCACCCGGAGGACCACCGCCGGGAGGGCCACCGCCCGGAGGACCGTAGCCTCCCGGAGGCCCGCCACCCGGAGGACCATACCCTCCCGGAGGACCGTAGGCCTGCATCGGATCGCCACCCATGTTCGGGTCTCCCATGGGCGGACCCATGGGCGATGCACCCTGCGGAGAAGGTGCACCGAAACCAGCATCAATCGCCATCGTCCCTCCGAGCGGATTCACCCCTTGGCCACCCGGCATGCCATTCATGCCGGCGTCTGCTGCTGCTCCACCAAACGCGGGGCCGCCAGCTGCTCCGGGGGGAGGCGGAGCAGGAAGCGGCCCAGCTCCGGGACCCATGCCGGCAGGCGGAACGCCGACGACGGTCCCTGCGAGACCTGGATTCACGGGGGGCGGTGCGCCCGGCGGAGGCGGAGGCGCCCCCGGCGGCCCCATGCCGGGCGGCATCATTGGCTGCTGGCTCATGAGCATGGTGCCCTTGAACTTCGGAGCAGCAGCTCCCTTCAGGTTGAATCCACATTTGACGCACGTGGATGCGGTCTCAGCGTTCTGCGTACCGCAGTTGGGACAAAACACGCACCACCTCCGATGGCTCCACGCACGACGCGCGGAGTGCGCCGCGAGCGTACTTCCATGGCGCCGAAGACCACAAGTGAAAGGTGGCCATTTCTTCAGGGTGCCTTCCGAGCGCTCGATCACACGCGCGTCACCTTCCGCGTGAGGTCCGCATCGGCCGTGCGGGACCCTCGGTTGGGGACTATACACGCGGGCGCGCTGCCCCCATTGACAGCGGGCACCTGCGAAAAGTAGCGTGCGCGCCGCCCGGCGCTGGTCGGAAGTTCCGTACGCGCGGGCGCGCGACGGACGACTCTGCTCCCGAGCACCAAGGCTCATGAAGACAACGCTCCAAGGCGGACACGACGAGGCTCCGTTCGCGCTCACGCCCGAACGCGAGAAAGAGGCCCAGGCGATCCTCTCTCGGTACCCGAACAAGCAAGCGGCCTGCATCCCGCTGCTCCACCTCTGCCAGGAGCAGAACGGTTGGGTCTCGGGCGCGGTCATCAAGTACGTGGCCGATCGGCTCGAGCTGACGACCGCCCACGTGCAGGGTGTCGTCACCTTCTACACGCTCTTCAACCAGCATCCGGTGGGCAAACACCAGGTCTGGGTGTGCCGCACCCTCTCCTGTGCCCTCCGCGGCTCCGACGCCGTCTTGCATCACTGCGAGAAGCGGCTCGGCGTCCACGTCGGAGAGACGACGAAGGACGGCAAGGTCACGTTGCGCACGGCGGAGTGCCTCGCCTCCTGCGGCACCGCTCCGATGATGCAGGTCGACAAGGACTTCCACGAGAACCTCACCATCGAAAAGGTGGACGAGATCCTCGATCGGCTCACGCGGTAACCATGCTGACGCGAACCAACTACCTCTCGAAGCGGTACGGAGAGCCCGACTCGTGGACGCTCGCGGTCTACGAGAAAGACGGCGGCTACAAGCAGGCGCGGCGCGCGCTCGGCATGAAGCGCGACGAGCTCCTCGACCAGATGAAGGCGGCGAACATCCGCGGTCGCGGCGGCGCCGGCTTCCCCATGGGCGTGAAGTGGAGCTTCATGCCGTACCCGCCCAAGCCGGAGCGGCCGCACTACCTCGTCATCAACGCGGACGAGGGCGAGCCCGGCACCTTCAAAGATCGCACGATCATGGAGATGAACCCCCACTCGGTGGTGGAGGGTTGCATCATCGGCTGCTTCGGCATCGGCGCGCACGCCGCGTACATCTACGTCCGAGACGAGCTGCACCTCTCGAAGGCGCGGCTCTGGGCCGCGATCGAGGAGGCCCGCGCGAAGGGCTACCTCGGCAAGAAGCCGTTTGGCCTCGACTACCCGGTGGAGGTCTACGTCCACACCGGCGCCGGCGCGTACATCTGCGGGGAGGAGACGAGCCTGCTCAACTCGCTCGAGGGCCGTCGCGGCGAGCCGCGGCTCAAGCCGCCGTTCCCCGCCCAGGTCGGCGCGTTCGGTATGCCGAGCACCGTCAACAACCTCGAGACGATCGCCATCGTCCCCACGGTTCTCGAGATGGGCGGGGAGGCGTTCAGCAAGCTGAGCGCCATCCACCACCTGAAAGACGGCGGCGCGCGGCTCTACGGCGTGAGCGGCCACGTGAAGACGCCCGGCGTCTTCGAGTGCGCGGTCGGCCTCACGATGCGCGAGCTCATCTACGACCTCGGCGGCGGCGTCGAATACGGCGAGCTGCTCTGCGTGGTCCCGGGCGGCTCCTCGTGCCCCATCCTCCGCCCGGAGGAGACGGTGCACGCCCCGAACGAGAAGGACATCCTCCACCCGTGGCACGGCAAGAGCGTCCTCGACGTGCCGCTCGGGGTCGACACGTACCGCACCCTCGGGACCATGCTCGGCACCTGCTGCGCGATCGTCCTCTCGGACAAGGCGGACCCGGTCCTCGCGTTCCGCAACCTGATGCGCTTCTACCGGCACGAGTCGTGCGGCCAGTGCACGCCGTGCCGCGAAGGCAGCGCCTGGCTCGCGCGCATCCTCGATCGGCTCGTCGCGGGCGAGGCGACAATCGAGGAGGTCGACCAGCTGCACGACATCGCCGACGGCATCATGGGCAACACGATCTGCGCGTTCGGCGAAGGCACGGCGATGCCGGCGCTCGGCTTCATCAAGAAGTTCCGCAAGGAGCTCGAGGCCTACGTCAAGGTCCCGGGCCAGCGACGCAAGCCGCTCGGGACGGGGATCCTCGCGCCCGCCTACGAAACTCCGAGGTCAGGGGAATGATCGAGCTAGCCAACATCGAGGTCGTGTTCTTCGCGATCTGCACGCTCTTCGTGTTGCTCGGCGGCGTCGTCGCCGTGGCAGCCAAGAACCCCATCCGCGGGGCGATGGGGCTCCTGGTCACCATCCTCGGCATCGCGGGGATGTACCTGATGCTCTCGGCGGAGCTGCTCGCCGCGGTCCAGGTGGTCGTCTACGCCGGCGCGGTCGTCATCCTGTTCCTCTTCGTCATCATGCTGCTCGGCCCCGCCGCCTCGGAGACGAGCGACGCGCGCGGCGCGATCTCGCGCTACTTCGGCGCGGGCGCGTTTGCGCTCGGCGCGGTCGGCGCGCTGTGGGTCGTCATGCGGATGGGGGGCCAGGTGCTCACGCAGCTTCCGGCTCCGCCAGCGGGCATGGGGACGATCGAGGTTGTCGGCCGCGAGCTCTTCAGCAAGCAGGTCGTGAACTTCCAGATCTCGGGCGTTCTGCTCCTCATCGCGGTCATCGGCGCCATGGCGATCGCCAAGGGTCGGTCGGGCGAGGGGAGGGTCCCCGAGGTGGGCAAGCTCCGGGCGTCGTTCTCGCCGCTCGCCGACACGACGAAGGAGGCGAAGCGATGATGCGCGTCCCGCTCGAGTACTTCCTCACGGTCGCGGGGGTGCTCTTCACCATCGGCTCGATCGGGTTCCTCCTGCGTCGGAACCTGCTCGTCCTGCTCATCAGCATCGAGGTGATGCTCAACGCGGTGAACCTCACGCTGGTCGCGTTCAACCGCATGCACCAGGCGAACCACACCGGTCAGCTCTTCGCGTTCTTCATCATCGTGGTGGCCGCGGCCGAGGCCGCCATCGGCCTCGCGATCGTCCTCGCCTTCTTCCGCGTGCGCCGAACCGTCCGCTCGGACGACGCAGATCTCCTGAGGAACTAAGGTGGAAGCTCTCTTCAAGCAGTTCCCCCCGCGGGACTTCGCCCTCCTGGCCGTCGTCCTGGCGATGCCGCTCGTGGGCGCCTTCGTCAACGGCGTCTTCGGCAAGCGCCTCGGGAAAGACGCCGTCCGGCTGATGGCGCTCTCCGCGCTCGGCGTCTCGTTCCTGGCGAGCGTCATCACCTTCATCGCGGTCCCGGCGGAGGGCGGCAAGCTCGTCTGGAACGCCTGGCACTGGCTCGACATCTCAGGTCGCGGCGGCCGCACCATCGGCCTGGACGTCGCCTTCGGCGTCGACGCGATGAGCGCGACGATGATGCTCGTCGTCACCGGCGTCGGCTTCCTCATCCACCTGTACTCGACCGAGTACATGAAGGACGACCCCGGGTTTTACCGGTTCTTCGCCTACCTGAACCTCTTCATCTTCTCGATGCTCGTCCTCATCATGGGGGACAACCTGCCCGTGCTCTTCGTCGGGTGGGAGGGCGTCGGCCTCTGCAGCTACCTCCTCATCGGGTTCTGGTTCTCGGAAGAGAAAAACGCGGCCGCCGGCAAGAAGGCGTTCATCACCAACCGCATCGGTGACTTCGGCCTGCTCGTCGCGATGGCGATGCTGGTCTACTTCTGCGGCACGCTGACCTTCGACGGGATCAAGCAGGGCGCGGCCTCGGGTCTGCTCACGCAGGTGAAGATCTGGCCGCTCGGCAACCTCCCGACGGAGGCCATTTGGGACGCGCAGTTCGCCTCCCAGAGCGTCTGGCCGAAGGGCCTCGTGCACCTCTTCCTCCCCGAGCGGGAGTACACGGCGTACGCCTCCACGCTCGTGGGCCTGGCGCTGTTCCTCGGCTGCGCCGGCAAGAGCGCGCAGATCCCGCTCTACGTCTGGCTCCCCGACGCCATGGCGGGCCCCACCCCGGTCTCCGCCCTCATCCACGCGGCGACGATGGTCACCGCGGGCGTCTACCTCGTCGCGCGCATGGCGGACGTGTTCGTCCTCAGCCCGTTCGCGATGGCGACGGTCGCCACGGTCGGCGCGCTCACCGCGGTCTTCGCGGCCAGCATGGGCTTCTTCCAGAAGGATCTGAAGAAGGTCCTGGCCTACTCCACGGTCAGCCAGCTCGGCTTCATGTTCATCGGGGTCGGCGTCGGCGCGTTCACCGCCGGCTTCTTCCACGTCTTCACACACGCCTTCTTCAAGGCCTGCCTCTTCCTCGGGGCCGGCAGCGTCATCCACGCGATGCACGCCCGCATCCACGACACGGATCAGTCGCAGAGCATCGAGAACATGGGCGGCCTGCGGAAGTACATGCCCATCACCCACGCGACGTTCCTCGTGTCCTGCTTGAGCATCGCGGGCCTGCCGTTCGTGACCGCCGGCTTCTACTCGAAGGACGAGATCCTCTGGAAGGCGTGGAGCATGCAGGTCACCGGTCCGGGCAGGCCGGATATGTGGGCCTGGCCCGGCTGGCTCGGCAAGGGCATCTACTGGGTCGGCATCATCGGCGCGACGATGACGGCCTTCTACATGTTCCGTATCTACTTCATGACCTTCCACGGCGAGTTCCGCGGCTGGAAGATCGTGAAGGGCTGGGTCGACCCGCACCCGCATCATGCTCATGACGGTGGGCACGGGCACGACGATCACGGCCACGGGCACGACGATCACGGCCACGGGCACGACGATCACGGCCACGGGCACGACGAGGAGCACGGCAAGCCCATGGAGGGCCCGGAGCCGCACGAGTCGCCCTGGCAGATGACTCTGCCTCTCGCCGTGCTCGGCGCGATGGCCGTCCTCGCCGGCTTCCTCGGCGCCGCGCCGCTCCACATCGAGCCGCTGCTCCACAAGCTCGAGCCGCTCTTCAGCAAGGCGAACAAGCTCATCGCCTCCACCGGTCACGGCGGGAGCGAGATGTGGATCATGATGGCCCCCGGCGCCGGCGCGTTCCTCCTGGGGACGTACGGCGCGTACGTCATCTACTTCCAGAAGGGCGGCGAGCCCGAGAAGAGCTTCGCCAAGAGCTTCCCGCGCTTCTATTCGCTCGTGTACGACAAGTGGCGCATCGACGAGCTGTATGACGCAACCGTCATTGGCATGGTCGACGCCCTGGCGGACATCTTCACGATGGCCGACAAGTGGATCATCGACGGTGTCCTCGCCAAGCTGACGAGCCTCGTCACCCAGGGCATCGGTGCGGCGCTGCGGCTGCTGCACACCGGTCGCGTGCAGGTGTACGCCGCGAGCATGGTCGTCGGGCTCCTGGGAATGGGGTGGTTCTTCGCGCAGCCCCACGCAAAGATGAACGTGAACGACAGCGAGCTGAAGAGCAGCGGCAAGGTGGTCGTCTCCGCGCAGACCGGACCGGGCTACGCGTACAAATGGACGAGCGAAGGGGTCGACCAGAAGGACTTCAGCGGCAAGCTGGCGGAGCTCCAGCTCGTGGTTCCGGCCGGCCAGACCCGTGAGGTGACCCTCACGGTCAAGAACGCGTTCGGCCGTGAGGCCCAGCAGACGCTCACGTTCACGCGCGACGTCGGCAAGGGCGCGCCGGTGCCTCGGGGAACCGTCGCGCCCGGGCAACCACCCGGTCCGCCGGGCCAGCCCGGGCCCGCGCCGTCGGTCATCCGGCTCGACGGCAACAACCTGCCGGGCTTCGTGCGCGGCCAGGGCCAGCAGCCGGCGCCGGGAGGTGGACAGTGAGCTTCTCTCTGCTCTTCGGCATGCTCGCCGCGTTCCTCGTGGGCGCAGTGATGCCCTCCGGCGAGGACAAGAAGCTGGGGCACCGCGTGGGCCTCGGCCTCGTGGGCGCCCTGTCGGTCTGGCTGGTCGTCGCGATGTGGCCCGGGGCCGAGACGGCTGATGCGGGCCCCAACCGACCGAGCCTCCTGTCGGCGCTGGTGTTCACGCCCATCCTCGGCTCGTTTGCGGTGCTGTTCGTGCCGCGCCAGGCGCTGCGCGCGCTCCGTTACCTCACGTACGGCGTGATGGGCGTCGTGCTCCTCGGCTCCCTCTTCCTTCTCGAGCGGCGCATGACGCCGGGCTGGCACTTCCAGCACGTGAAGGAGTGGATCCCGGCGCTCGGCATCCGCTACCACGTCGCGCTCGACGGCATCAGCCTCTGGCTCGTCATCCTGACGACGTTCACCACGCCCATCGCGGCGTTTGCGGCGTTCGGCTCGATCAAGAACCGCGTGAAGGAGCTCTGCTTCGCGTTCCTCTTCCTCGAGGGCGCGATGCTCGGCGCGTTCGTCGCGCTGGATCTGTTCCTGTTCTACGTGTTCTGGGAGCTGATGCTCGTGCCGATGTACATCATGATCGGCATCTGGGGCGGGGCCGACAAGATCAAGGCCGCGATCAAGTTCTTCCTCTACACCATGGCCGGCAGCGTCCTGATGCTCGCCGCCATGGTCTACATGGTGTGGACGCACCAGAAGCTCACGGGCTCGTACTCGTGGGACTACCTCTCGCTCGTCCGCGTCGTGCTCCCGAAGGGCCCGCAGATGCTCTGCTTCTGGGCCTTCTCGATCGCGTTTTTCATCAAGGTGCCCATGTGGCCGGTGCACACCTGGTTGCCCGACGCCCACGTGCAGGCGCCGACCGGTGGCTCGGTCATCCTGGCCGCGGTCATGCTCAAGCTCGGCACGTACGCGTACCTCCGCTTCAGCATGGGGCTCTTCCCGCTGCAGGCCGCCTCCTACGCGCCCAACCTGGCCGGCGTCGCCATCCTCGGCGGCATCGTCTACGCGGCGCTCGTCGCCTGGAAGCAGGACGACGTGAAGCGCCTCATCGCGTATTCGTCGGTCGCCCACCTCGGCTACATCATGCTCGGCCTCTTCGGCGCCACGCCCGCCGGCATGCAGGGCGCCGTGCTGCAGATGATCAACCACGGCATCTCCACCGGGATGCTCTTCCTCCTGGTGGGCGTGGTCTACGACCGCCGGCACACGCGTCTCATCGCGGAGTACGGCGGCCTCGCGAAGGTGATGCCGGTCTACACCGTGCTCTTCCTCATCGCGACCTTCGCGTCGGTAGGTGTCCCCGGGACAAACGGCTTCGTCGGCGAGTTCATGGTCATCATGGGCACGTATTCGTCCGACGGGCTGCGCACCTTCGCGGGTGTGCACGCGGTCGGCGCCGCGCTCGGCGTCATCCTCGCCGCGGTGTACATGCTGCACGTCGTGCAGAAGGTGTTCTTCGGGCCGCTCTCGAACCCGAAGAACAAACACCTGAAGGACATCTCGCCGCGCGAGACGCTCGCGCTCGCGCCGCTCGTCGCGCTCGTCTTCATCATCGGCTTCTTCCCGAGCCTGTTCCTCGATCCGATGAAGCCGGCCATCAACATGGCGAACCAGCACTACCGAGACGTGTCCGGCGCGCTCGTCGCCTACACGGACGAAAAAGACGCGAAGCTTCTCCCGACGGACGTCTTCATGTCCTCGTTCTTCACGCAGGCGCCGAAGACCAAGCTCGACGAGGAAGCGCTCGCCGCTGCCACGCCGCCTCCGGCGGCGCCCGCGGCCGCGGGCGCGGGGGCGCCCGCGGCGCCTCCCGCCGCTCAACCGGCCCCCGGCGCGCCCGGACGCCAGCCGCCGCCCGGCGCCGCGGATCTGACCCCGCGGCCTCCGGGGGCTCCGCCCGCCGCTCCGCCCGGTCCTGGCAAGCCGCAGCAAGCGCCACCTCGTCCTGCCCCGGCTCGTCCGGGAGGTGCACAATGATGGGTCTGCTCCTCGCCCTCTCGCCGATCCTGATCGTCGTCACGGGCGGCTCGTTGCTCATGCTCGCCGAGGTCTTCGGCAAGAAGCGTCCGACCTCCGAGGCGGAGGCGGAAGGCAGAGAGGGCCCCTCCAGCGAGATCGCCCTCGGTACGGCCGTGACGCTCCTCGCCGGCGCGATCGCCTCGCTCGCGGTCTGGGTCTACGGCCCCGATCGCCTCGCCGAGGTAAAGGACCTCGCGCCCTTCTTCATCGTCGATCGGTTCACGCTGTTCTGGTCGATGATCCTCTGCGCGGGCGCCGCGCTCGCGGCGCTCCTCGCCGGCGGGTACCTGCCCGAGCACAAGCTCGATCGCGGCGAGTTCTACCCGCTGCTCACGTTTTCGGTCGTCGGCGCCCAGCTCCTCTCGGGCGCCGGGGATCTGCTGGCCCTCTTCCTCGCCCTCGAGACCATGAGCCTCGGGGTCTACTGCCTCACCGGCTTCCGGCGTGGCAGCACCCGCTCGGTCGAAGCGGCGGTGAAGTACTTCCTGCTCGGCTCGTTCGCGGCCGCGTTGCTCGTCTACGGCGGCGCGCTCATCTACGGCGCCACCGGGCACACCGATCTGGCGGGCATCCGCGACACCGCGGTCGCCCTCTCGGCTCGCGGCGCCACCGGCAAGATGGGCGTCTTCGTGGTCGGCATGATCCTCATCGTGGTGGGCCTCGCGTTCAAGGTGGGCGCGGTGCCGTTCCACATGTGGACGCCGGACGTGTACGAGGGCGCGCCCACGCCGGCGACGAGCTTCATGGCGGTCAGCGTGAAGGCGGCTGCCTTCGCCATCCTCCTGCGCGTGCTCCTCGGTGGCTTCGGTGACCCCGGCTCGATGAGCTGGAGCGCCGGCTGGCCTCCGGTCATCGCGCTCATCGCCGTCCTCACCATGACGATCGCCAACTTCGTCGCCGGCCGGCAGGAGTCCGTGAAGCGCATGCTCGCGTACTCCAGCATCGCGCACGCCGGCTACGCCCTCGTCGGCGTCGCGGCCACCGTGCGCGCCAGCGCGGACGCGCAGGCGAGCGTCATGTTCTACCTGCTCACGTACACGTTCTCCACCGCGGGCGCGTTCGGCGCGCTCATCCTCTGCGGCAGCCGCGGCAAGGAAGCGGTGAGCTACGAGGACCTGGCGGGCATCGGAAAGCGGCACCCCGCCGCGGCCGCGGCGTTCTCGCTGTTCTTGCTGTCGCTCACGGGCGTCCCGCCGACGGCCGGGTTCTTCGGCAAGCTGTATGTGGTCAAGGCGGCGATCGGCGCGGACCTCTACGTCCTCTCGATCGTGCTGCTCCTGAACAGCGTCGTCGCGGCGTATTATTACCTCCGGGTCCTGGTCTACATGTACATGCGCGAGCCGGCCCCCGGCGCGCCCGTGGCCGTCCCGATGAAGAGCGGGTACGTGGCGGCGGCGCTCGTGTTCGCGGCGTTTGCGGTGATCGTGGTCGGTCTGCTGCCGGGCTCCTCGCTCGAGCTGGCGCTCCGCGCAGTGCTATCGTGATGGTGGGCGCCGCGAGCGCCCACCTACGTTCGTCCCGCCGAGACCGGCGCGACCTCGCAGAGCGATGAGGTTCATTCCCGTGATTTCTCCCCCCCAACCCCCCTCAACGAGGTCGAGGGGGGCGCTCTCGGTGCTTGCTCTCGCCACGCTCGCGCTCGTGGGCTGCGGCGAAGCCTCCCAGCCTCAGGCGGGCTCGGCGTCGGCTCAGCTCACCTCCACGGCGGCCTCGGCCGCCTCGGTCACCTCAGGCACGGCGGCTCCCGTCGCCTCCGCAATCCCGGTGGACGTGGTGCCCTGGGTCGGCATCCCCAAGCCGGTCGAGGAAGTCGAGAAGGTCATCAACCCGAAAGGGGAGAAGCCCTACGCGGGCAAGACCGGCACGCTGAAGGGCAAGATCACCATCAAGGGGGATCCGCCGCCCGACGTGAAGCTCGAGCTGCCGCCCGAGTGCGCCGACGCCGCCCGCATGTACGGCAAGGCGTTCCGCGTGGGGGAGGGCGGGGTCCTCGCGGATGCCCTCGTCACGGTGACGGGCTACGAGGGCTTCGTCCCCGTCGCGGAGCCCGCCGCGCAGGTCACCATGAAGGGTTGCGCGTACGAGCAGCTCACCTACTCGATGACGTTCGGGCAGCGGCTCGAGGTGAAGAACCTCGATCCGAAGGTGAGCCACGTACCCATCCTCGACCCGGCCCCGTTCCGCGCGGTCAACGTGGCCATGCCGCTGGGCAACCCGGTCAAGCTCTACGCCTTCCAGCCTGCGGTGAACTACGTGCTCCGCGACTACATGAGCCGTACGTTCGTCACCGCGCGGGTCTTCGCGCTCAAGTTCTCCACCCACGACGTGACCGGGATCGACGGCACCTACGAGATCCCCCGCATCCCCGTAGGGAAGGTGAACGTGAACGCCTTTTTGCCCATGCTGGAGAGCGACGCCGTCGGCAAGGAGATCGAGATCAAGGAGGGCGACAACACGCTCGATCTCGAGCTCACCTACACGAAGGACAAGGACAAGATCGCGGCCTTGCCGGAGGACCCGTGGTCGCGCAAACCCGGCGCCGCGCCGACCTCCTCGGGCGGCTTCGGCCAGCCGCCCAAGGTCGTGCCGTCGGCGAGCGCACCTCGCTGACGGGACCGGCATATCGCTCGGCCGAAACGGTTCTGCAAGTCTCTGAAGCCGACCTCAACGGCAGCTGATGTCCCCGCCGTCCTCGACGACGCATCGGCAGCCCTTTTTCGTCACCACGAGCTTGCCGTCCTTGCAGACCAAGATGCTCGTTCCGTCCTCGCTGCAGCCGCCGGCCTCTTCTTCGTCGCAGGGATCGCCGGGGCGGGCGACCGACCAATCGCAGTCGACCCCGAGCCAGGACGTCGTGCACCTCCTCGGGCCCCTGCACTTCAGCACCTCGACGAGCTTGCCCTCTCTGCACTCGAGCGCGGCCGAGCCGTCGGGCGTACACGCTCCGGGGAGCTTCGGATCGCACGGATCGCCGGCCACCCCGACCGTGCGATCACACTTGATCTTCGGTCCGGAGACCGTGCAGCCGTCCGGCCCGCGGCAGAGAAACTCGGCGACCATCACGTCCTTGTGACAACGGAGCCGCTGCTTTCCATCTTCGGAGCAGGCGCCGCCGTCGCCTTTGCACGGATCGCCGAGCCGCGCGATCGCATTGTCGCACGTGATCTTGCCCTCCGTCAGGCTGCAGCCTCGAGCGCCGCGGCAGGGTACGGCCCGAATCTCGCCGCTGCGGCAGGTGAGCATCTCTTTGCCGTCCGCCGAGCACAGGCCGTCGCCTTCTTCGCTGGCGCTGCAACGTGCTCCGGCTTCGCGTTTCGCGGCCTTCTCCGGTGGCGCCTTGCTCGAGTCGGCGCTGCCGCGATCGCAGGCGATCCAGAGCCCGCATGCCGCGAGGAAGAGGGCTGCCCGCGTGGCTCGGAGATGCATGCGCCTCATCGACATTGGATTGCACCGTCCGTGGCGGTGCATTTGCACGAACCGCGGTCCGCGAGCTTGCCGTCTCTGCACTCGAGGGCCCGCTTGCCATCCCGGCTGCAGGCCGGGCTGCCTTCGAGGCATGCATCGCCGACGGCGCCAACCGTTCCGTCGCAGGTCACGTTGCCCTCGTCGGAGATCGCACACTTGCCGGCGCTCCCGAGCGGAGCAGCCCGCGGGCCCTCAACAGGAGCGGCATGGAGCTGCAGGGCCTCGTCGAGCGCACGCTCACCAGCGCTGCATCCGCCCGATGAACCCGTAGGGGTAGGCCCAGTCCGGCGCGGACGCTTCTTCCAGCGCCTTGTCGTCGTCGGCGTCGAGCTTCACCTCGAGCGCGCGCAGGTTGTCGTCGAGCTGCGCCGTGGTTCGCGCGCCGAGGATGACGCTGGAGACCTCCTTCTTGGCGACGAGCCAGGCGAGCGCGACGGCGGCCGGGGTGGTCTGGTGCTTCTCGGCGACGGCGACGAGACGCTCGACCAAGTCCCAGGAGCGCTCGGTGCCGAGGCGCTTGAAGGTGTCCTTCCACTCGGCGAGGCGCGAGCCCTCGGGGAGCGGCTGGTCCTTGCGGTACTTGCCGGAGAGAAAGCCGCTCGCGAGCGGCGACCAGACGAGCACGCCGAGCCCGAAGGTCCGGCAGGCGGGGATGACCTCGCGCTCCGCGCCACGCTCGAGCAGGTTCCACTGGAGCTGCACCGACTCGTAGCGAGCGGTGTCGTGGCGCTCGGCGCTCCACAGCGACTCCACCAGGCGATAGCCGGTGTAGTTCGAGCAGCCGACGTAGCGGACCTTGCCCTGACGGACCAGGTCGTCGAGGGCGCGGAGCGTCTCGTCGATGCGCACGTCGGTGTCCTGCATGTGCACCTGGTAGAGATCGATGTGGTCCGTCGCGAGCCGTCGCAGCGACGCCTCGCAGGCGGAGACGATGTGCTGTCGCGAGAGCCCCATGTCGTGGGGGCCCGGCTTGTGTGTCATCCCGAAGCCGATGGGGAAGCGGCACTTGGTCGCGACGAGCACGCGGTCACGTTTGCCGGCGACCCATTTTCCCGTCAGCTCCTCGCTCAGGCCCTCGTTGTAGACGTTTGCGGTGTCCACCAGGTTGATGCCTCGCTCGACGGCACGGTCGAACACGCGGCGCGCGTCGTCTTCGCTCGACGAGACGCCCTTCATGAAGGTCTTGGACTCGCCGAACGTCATCGCGCCGAGGGAGAGGACGCTGACCTTGAGACCGCTTGTGCCGAGGCTTCGATGCTCCATGCGCCGAAGGGTCGGAGGATGGCCCGGGGTCGTCAAGAGCCGAGAGCGCTTGCGACCCCGAGCGACGGAGACGAGCATGCGGCGCATGATCCCTGCCGCTGCGGCGCCCTCGCCGACGCTCCGAGAGCTCACCGTCGCCGGCGCGCCCGCGCGCGCCTGGGTGTGCGGCGAGGGGCCGGCGCTCGTGCTCGTCCACGGTGGATGGGGCGGGGCGGACGTCGCTTGGGCCGCGGTGCTGCCCGCGCTCGCTCGGCGCTTCCGCGTCGTGGCGCCCGATCTGCCCGGCGTGGGGGACACCGGTGCTCGCGGCCTCGGCTCCGTCTCCGCTTACGCCACGTGGCTCACGCGGCTGCTCGATTCCCTCGAGGTCCCGAGCGCCTGGTGCGTGGGGAACTCGTTCGGCGCGAGCGTGGTGTGTGAGCTCGCCACGAGCTTTCCGGAGCGCGTTCGCGGCCTGGTCCTCGTCGACGGGATCCCCATGCCGTCCACGCCGCCGGTCCTTCGCTGGCTCGGCGAGCGTGGTGTCGGGCACGGCCTCCTGCGGTTCGCGCAGCGCCACGTGGCGTACACGAAAAAAGCCCTCACGCGCGGGTTCGTCGACACCGCCAAGGTGCCCGAGGATCTCCGCCGATTGGTGGACCGTCCGGACGCCTTCCTCGCGACCTTCGTCCCCATCCTCGTGCAAGGCGGCTCCGGCACGCCGGCCGCATTCGCGCCGCTCCTGCTCTGGGGCGAGGGTGATCGCCTGCCGGGAACCAGCCCCGCTCACGCCCGCAAGCTCCAGGCTTCCTGGCCCGGCTCGAAGCTCGTCTTCGTGCCGAGGGCAGGCCACTGCCCGCAGATCGAGCAGCCCGACGCCTTCGTCGAAGCGCTGGTGAGCTTCGTCGATCCCGTATCATCGCGACCTTGACCGACGCTCGCGCCCGCCTGCTCTCCAGCATCCTGACCGTCCTCGGCGTGAGCGCCGGCGCCTGAAGAGCTCGACTTCTTGCCCCGCGCGTCTCAGCCGGCGCTCTTCGCTGCGTCGGCGAACGCCTTCCAAGCAGCCTCGTCCGCGCCGACCGCGGCGCGTTGCCCGTCCCGGACGATCGGCGTGCGAAGGAGCAGCGGATCGTCGAGGAAGAGCTCGAGCAGGCGCGCGTCGTTCGGCGCCGCGTGCTGGAGCCCGCGCTCCTTCACGCTCGCGCTCTCGCGATCGTAGAGCGCCTGCATTCCGCCGACGGCGCGCGCCACGCTCGTGAGCTCGCCCTTCGACAGCCCCTTCTCGCGCAGCTCGACGACCTGCACCTTGATGCGCCGCTCGGCGAAGAACCGCTGCGCCGCGCGGGTGGTCTTGCACTTCGCCGTCCCGAAGATCTGGATCACGGGTCGATGCCCCTCACGGCCGTGTCTCGTCCGGACGCGCGGCGGCCTCTCGAACCCGCGCTCGGAGGCTCGACTCGAGCGGATCTTGGCTGCTCTCGTCGACGCTCGCGAGGGCATCCGCGAGCGCGGAGGTCTCCGGGCCGACGTAACGGAGCAGCGCCTCGGCGAGGATCAGGCGCCCGAGCGGGGAGATCGGGGCAGCGGGACGGGCGAGCGGGGCGGGCGCGGCGGGCGCCTTCGCCGCGAAGAGCGCCACGAGCGCGTCCGCGTTCGACGGATCGGCGCCGAGCACCAGCTCGGCTTGCTCGCGTCCGAGGGCGCGTTGCCCGAGCGCCACCGCGCGGAGCGCGACCGCGCCGGGGCCGACTCCCGCGCGGGTTCCGAGCCTCCGCGCCGCGGCCAGCTCGCCGTTCTGCAGCGCCAGATCGAGCGCGTCCCTCGAGGGTGTGCCGGGCTTGGGTGAGGAGCCACCATCGAGGACACGCCGCGCAACCCGCAGCGCAGCGAGATCGCCTTCTGCGCGCGCCACCGGCTCGAGCCGCGCGGCGACTCGCTCGCGCGGGCCAAACGCGACGAGGCGGCCGAGGAGCTCGCGGACGGCCCGCGGCCTGTCGCCTGCCTTCTCGAGGATGTCCGCGCGGAGCAGCGCCGTCTCCTCGTCCGCCGGGTCGAAGACGAGCGCGGCGTCCGCCTCGGCGAGGGCCTCGGTCGCCTTGCCCTGGTCGAGCAAGCAGCGCGCTCGAGCCTTGCGGAGGGGCGCGTATTTCTCGTCCGCTTCGGCGAACGCCTCGGACGCCTCCGCGTGTTTGCCCTGCCTGCACAGGACCGCGCCGAGACGCGTCCAGGGCTCCGGCCCGCTCGCGTCGATCTCGGCAGCGTACCGGTAGGCCGTCGCCGCCGCGTCGAGGTGGCCCTCCGCCTCGGCGAGGGCGCCGCGCGCGTAGGCTTCGTAAGCCTGGGGGGCGATGAAGCGGCCGCGGGTGAGCTCACCCCCGGCGGAGCGGACGACGCTCGGTCGCGAGCAGGCGGGCGCCGCGAGGAGGAGGACGACGAGGGCGGCGGCGCGGAGGCTCACGCGCCCGGCTCCACCACACAGGCGCCGGGCGCGCCGAGGGACAGGGCCAGGGGGAGGAGCCCGCGCTTCAGCGCCTCGCGCTCGAACGCGGCCGAGGGGGCGCTCGTCGCGGCATGGAAGGCGATGTCGCCGCCGCCGGCGCCCGAAGGGAGAAAGACGGAACCGTCATTGTCGGCGAGCTCGGCGAGCTGGGCGACCTCGGCCGTGAAGATGGGCACCTCGGCCGCTCTGCCGAGGTCGAAGAGGGCGCGCCGCTGCTCCTGCAGGCCGGCCAGGAACCGGGCGGCGTCGGCTGCGTCCGCGCAGGTGGACGCGCCCGCCCTGGCGCGCGCCATGATGGGGTCGAACGAGGAGGGCGCGCGCGCGGCGAGATCGCGCACGCGCGCGACGAACGAGGCGGTCACGGCGGGCTTGTCACACGCGAAGACAGTGATGACGACACCGTCAGGCAAGTTCTGCGGCGTGACGCGGGGGAGGTCCCCCTCGCGCAGGAAGCGGAGCACGCCGCCGAAGGTGCTCGCCGCGACGTCGATGCCGCTGCCGCCGCCCTGCGCCTCGCGGTGCGCGCGGAGCGCGGCCTCGAACAGGGCCTGCCGCTCGCCGGGGTCTTTCGGGGCGCCGCGGCACGCGACGAGCGTGGCGAGGAGGATGGCCGCGCTCGAGCCGAGGCCGATCTTGCGCGACCCGCCGTCGGGCTCGGGTGTCCTCAGGGCGGAGGCGTCGACGAAGACAGGCCGCTCCACCATGCCGAGACGGACCGCGGCCTGGACCTCCTCGGCGACGTGCACCGGGGGGCGGCTCGAGTCGGCCACGGCGTACCGATCGACCGCCGCCACGAGCGCCGGCGCGCCCCAGAGCACGGAGTACGAGCCCGAGAGGACGAGCTTGCCCGGGGCGCGGGCGATCGTCACGCGCCGCTCTCGACGACGCGCGCGCCGTCGCCGGGCCGCGCGATGATCGTCCGGAGGACGCCGGGCACCTGCTCCATGCGCTTGGCGACCTCGGTCGCCAGCTCGCCCCGGGTGACCACCTTCACGTGTGGGCCGGCGTCGATGGTGAGGTAGGCGTCGAGGCCGCTCGCGCGGATGCGGCGCACCTCGAGCACGGCCTCGAGCGTCGCGCCGGTGAAGTAGATGGTGGCCGGCGCCGCGGCCAGCGCGGCTGCGTGCATGGCGAGCGCGCTCTGCTCGACCGCCGGCCCGAGGACGGAGAAGTCGCGCGCGAGCAGGCCGCGCTTGACCGTCTCGAACATGGCGGGCGCCGACTCGACCCAGGCTGGGAAATACGGGCTCGTCAGCGACGTGTGTTTCATGCCCTCCGACGAGCCGACGTCTTTCGGGCCCTCGCGTGTGACGGCGACGACGACCGCGAGGTCCCAGTGGGTCTTCGGTGCCACCTCGGCGGCGGCCAGCGTCTCGTCGCCCTCGCGCCCGGCGCGCAGCTCGCAGAACCCGCCGAAGAGGGACCGTGCGGCGGAGACGCTCGTCCTTCGCGCGAGGTCGCTCCGCTCGGCCACGCCGAGGTCGAGGCCGGCGGCGGCGCTCGCCGCGACGGCGAGCGCCGCGAAGGCCGACGCGCTCGACGCGAGGCCGGACGCCGTCGGGAAGTCGTTCGAGCTCTCGACGCGCGCCTTCGCGCGGACGCCGGAGCGCAACCGCACGCGGTCGAGCAGGTTCGTGACGCGCGTGAGCGGCTCGCCCGACGCCGGGCTGCCGTTCAAGACCAGCTCGTCGGCGGCGAGGTCGTCGTCGAACGTGACCTTGGTCGTGGTGGCCATGCCGGCGAGCGTGACCGAGAGGCTCGGCACGGCGGGGAGGTTGTGGCCGTAGGCACGCTTGCCCCAGTACTTGGCGAGCGCGATGTTCGGGTGGGCGACGGCGACCTTCGTGGAGATCATGGGGGGGCTCGTTGAGGAACTGCGGGAGAGCGCGGCCTACCTGGCGTGGGTGTGCCCGGGGTGGTCGTGCTCGGCGTGGGTGTGCCCGGCGTGGGCGACGGTGGGGTGCTTGGCGTGGGCGATGCGCGTCGTGAAGGCCGAGTAGCCCTCTTTCTGCCACGCGTCGCGGATGCGCGCCGCCGTCCGCTCGGCCTCGCTCCCGGCCTCGTCCGGCTGCGAGGCGCCGCCGAGGGCGATGACGGAGCCGCCGCCGCCCGAGCCGGTGAGCTTGGCGCCGAGCGCGCCCTCGCGCCTGGCCAGCGTGCACATGGCCTCGATCTGCTCGGTCGAGAGCATGACGCCGGCGAGCAACATCTGGTTCATGTCGAGGAAGCGCCCCAGCGCAAACGCGTCTCCGGCCTCGATCGCGAGGATGGCGTTGTCGACGAGCGAACGCACGGCCTCGAGGAACCGGCCGACGTGATCCGGGCGCTTGTCTTTGAGCTTGGCGATGCCCTCGACCATCTCCTTCGTCGAGGCGCTCGAGCCCGAGTAGCCGACGGCGAGCCAGAGATCGACCGGCGAGGCGAGGGGAGAGGCGCCGGTGCTCCGTTCGAAGCGGAGGCAAGTGCCGATGGCCGCAGCCGCGGTGTCGATTCCGGATGGGTTACCGTGGAAGACTCGCTCCCAGGCGAGCGCGCGTTCAATGACGGAAGTGTCATCCACCTCGCGACCGCTCGCCAGCGCGGCCGCCCGCGCGATGGCGACGGCCAGCGCCGCGGAGCAGCCGAGGCCGCCGCCCGGCGGCAGGTCCGCCTCCGCCGTGACGGCGAGGGGCCGATCGAGCGCGGGGGCCGCGGCGAGCACGGCGCCGAAGGCACGCCCGAGGTCGGTCGAGTCGCCGGCCGAGAACGTCTTTTCGCCGAGCTTCAACGTGCTCGGCCCCTCGGCCGAGAGCTCCGCCGTGGCACGGGCGCCGCGCTCGATGCCTGCGGCGATGCCGGGCACGCCATAGACGACGGCATGCTCGCCCAGCAGGATGACCTTCCCGGCCGCGGTCGCGGTGCTCATCGCGCCTCACGGCCGCCGGGGCCGACGCGGATGGCGAGGGACGCCCCGATGAGCTCGTCGCGTGACTTGGCCGAGAGAGGCAGGCGCGCGGCGCGCGTCTCGGCCTCGGTGCAGAGCGTGGCCAGGCGGCGCTCGACCGCGTCGCGCGCGCCGGTCGCTTCGACTGCGGCGATGGCGCGCTTCACCGCGGCCTTCGGCGCGCGCCGCTTCCAGACCGCGTCGACCGCCTTCTTGTCGGCCCCGCGCAGCTTGGGCAAGGCGACCTTGAGGACGCTCGTATTCTTGCCGGCCATCAGATCGCTCCCGGCCGGCCTCCCCGACTCTTCCTCGGTCCCGAACACGCCGAGCAGATCGTCGCGGAGCTGGAACGCGACGCCGAGCGGGGAGGCGTAGCCGGCGAGCGCGGTGACCGTCTTCTTGGGCGCGCCGCCGAGGATGGCGCCGAGCGCGAGCGGCCCGCGGACGGTGTAGCTCCCTGTCTTCAGATCGTGCAGCGTCTCGGTGTCGGCCTTCCTGGCGAGCGTGTCGAGCACCTGGCCCACGGCCACGTCCTCGTGGATGGAGACGAGCTCGGCCAGCGCGTCCGCGCGGACGTCGGACGGCGCGTTGGCGGTCGCCAGCGACTCGATCGCGAGGCCCCAGATGAGATCGCTCGCGAGGATGGCGCCGACGGCGCCGGCCTGCGTCGACCCGAGCGGGCCCTTGCCGAGCCGCTTCGCGAGCGCGACGTGTGCGCTCGGGCCGCCGCGGCGCTCGACGTCGCCGTCCATCCAGTCGTCTTGCACGAGGAGGTAGCTCTGGAGCATCTCGAGGGCGACGCCGCCGGAGATCGCGACGTCGGCCGTGCCGCGCGGCTTGGCCCCGAAATAGGTGCTCGCGAGGAGCGCTGCGCGGAAGCGCTTGCCGCCGCGCAAGGTGAGGTCGCGCGCGACCTCGAGCACCGTCTTCACCTCGGGGCTCACGCGGCCGCGCCTCTTCAGGCGAGCGTCGAAGAGCTCCTTCATGCGGTCCTCGACGAGGGGCTTCGTCGTCGAGAGGAGCTTCTTGAATGCTTCACGCGCGCGCTGGCTTTCGCCGTTCTTGGCACTCATCGGGGCGCGGACACTAGCCCTGCGGAAACCGAGTTTCCACGAAAACAGCGCGGGGCCACGGAACGGCTAACGCCGCTTCGCGGGACGCGGATCCGCGGCGCTCGCCAGCGCGCGGCGGGCCCGCTCGCCATGGGACCGGCCGCGCGCCACCGGATCCACGTCCGCGAGCAGCCGCGTGAGCGCCCGCGACGTGATGTCGGCCTCCTTCGCGGCCGGCTCGTCGCCGCGCGCGCGCGCGAGCGCGGCCAATCGCCTCGCGGCTCCGAGCGCGACCGGCAGCGTTCCCGCGAGCGGCGCCGATCTCAGCAGCCGCTCCAGGACGGGCAGGCTGTCCGGGTCGATGCGCGCCGCCTCGACCAGCGTCTGCGTCGCTTCGGCGTACCGCTTCGCGCGATGCAGGAGGTCCGCTTGCGCCAGGCGCGCCTCGCCCAAGCTCGGGATCTTCTCGAGGGCCAGCGCGAGGACCTGTCGCGCCTCGTCGATGTCTCCGGTCGCCTCGCGGAGCTCCGCCAGGCCCAGGTACGCGGGGCCGAATGTTCCATCCATCTCGATCGCCTGTCGAAATCGCGAGAGGGCCTCGTCGGTGCGGCCCGCGGCGCGGTGCTGCGCGGCCTGGTCCGTCAGGTCGCGCGCGCGCGCCGTGGCCCAGCTCTCCACGACCTCGTCGGCGCGCGCGTCACGCGCGAGCGCCGGCGTCGCGAGGAGCCCGAAGAGGAGGAGCCAGACCGCCTTCAACGCCCGAATCGTAGTCGGTTCCGAGCGCGGGCGCCCGCCCGTCGGAGCTGCCCACGCGCCTTTCGGGGCGAAAGCCCGCCGTCAGAACTGCCAGGACAGCGAGCCGCCGGTCGGCCCGACCGCGAAGGTGGGGACGGGCGAAGGCTCGTAGACCGGGACCCAGTCGGCGCGCTCGTCGTAGACGGGCTTCTTCTTGAAGCCGACGCCGAAGATCGGGAAGCCGACAGCCATGTGGACCACCGACAGGACGCCGAGGCCGGCGGCGATCCCGGTGCCGTCGACGCCGCCGTCGGTCGTCGCGACCGCGACCGCGCCGCCGAGGAGGATCACGCCGATGCCGGCCGTGATGCCGCCGCCGATGATCATCGGCACGCGCCGCTTCATCTTCGCGCCCGGCGAGACGGGGATCGTCACCGTCACGGTCTTGCCGACCTCCTCGATCTCGATCGTCTCCTCGAACGGCTCGCCGGAGTCGCTCGTCGTCTCGGCGATCACCACGTGCTCGCCGGTCTCGATCGGGAGCGGCTGGTTGTAGTCCGCCTTGTCGAGCTTCTCGCCGTCGATCTTGACGTATTTCACCTTGTTCGTGCTCGGCACGATGATGCGCACGCGCGCGATGCGAGCCTCGAGCTTGGCGATGCGCTCGCGCGCGACCTTCTCGCGCTCTTCCTGGAGCGCGGCCTTCGTCCGCTCCGCAACCTCGACGAACTGCTTGTACGCGGTCGCGAGCTTGCCTCGCTTCTCGTTGCAGTCGGCGAGGTTGAAGAGCGCGCCGATGCCGGGCCTGACCTTGTGGCTCTGCTCGAGCTTGGAGCACGCCTGATCGTATTTGCCCTCGGCCATGAGCGCGCGGCCCTCTTCGAAGAGCTTCTCGGCCTTCGCTTTGTCCGAGTCGCTGACCTCGGCTTCGGCGGGCTCAGCCTTCTCTTTCCCCTCGGACGGAGGAGACGATTCACCCTGGGCGAAGGCGTGCGTGCTCGCGCAGAGGAGGGCTGCGGCGAGGAAGGAGGAGGCAGAGATCCGCATGGAAGGAATGATTAGCCAAGCTCCGGCCCGGATGCAGCCTTTGTGGCAGGAATCCGCCCGGCGAGCACGGTAGCGTCGGGGCCTCGCGCGGCTCCACGCGGGCGCGGCTAGCCGGGACGGCTCAGTTCTGGGTGTCGAACGGCCCCGGCGGAGGCTTCTGCGTCGGGGGCGGCTGGGGAGGCGGCGGATTCGTCGGGGGCGGCTGGGGAGGCGGGGGATTCGTCGGCTGGGCGGTGGGCGGCGGCGGCGTGCTCGACGGCGTCGCCGTCGGCTTGCCCTTGCCGGGCTTGCCCTTCTTGTCGTCCGGCGTCTCGGCTGGCGGGGCAGGCGTCACCGCCGGCGCCGTGGTCTGCGCCGGGCTGGGCGTGGCTTCTTGCGGGGTGGCGGTCGTGTCGCCTGGAGGACTCGCCGCGGCGGGCTTCTCCGCTTCGGGGTTGTCCACCACGCGGGCCGTTTGGTGCCGGCCTTCACCGGCGTTGCTCCGCACGTAGAGGAAGCCACCGACACCCGCGACGCCGACGAAGAGCGCCGCGACCCCCACGATGACGGGGAGCTTCGACGAAGCCTTCTTGCCGGTGTACGTCCCACCCCACGACTGGGACGGAGCGGACGCGGTGGCCGCGAGGTTGCCGCTCTGCTGGTAGAGCGCGCTCGACATGGGGCCGCTCGCGTGGGTCATCGCGGGCCCGGGCGAGCCCGAGACCAGCGTGCCGGGGCGCGTCGCCGCGACGCCGCCCGACGACACGGCGCCGGAGATCTCTCCGGGGACCGTGGGCGTGGGCATGCCGATCGCGGTGGGGCCCGCGCCTGGATCGCTGACGGCGCGGACCGTGGGCTGGGCGCGACCGATGATCGCGCGGATGCGCAAGAGCGAGGCCTGCGCGCGGGCGGGGGCGAACGGCGCGAGCGCCTCGGCGAGCTCCCCCACGTCCGCGAAGCGCATCGCGGGGTCTTTCTGGAGGCAGCGGAGGATGACGTCGCGCATCGCGGGGGGCACGTCCGACCGGTACCCGGAGAGATCGCGGGGCGGCTCCTGCATGATGCTCACGACGAGCGCGGTCATCGTCTCCGCGTCGAACGGAGGCGAGCCCGCGAGCAGCTCGAAGAGGATGGTCCCGAGGGCCCAGATGTCGCTCCGCACGTCGACGCTGCGGGTCGAGCGCATCTGCTCGGGGGACATGTAAAACGGCGAGCCCATCACGTCGCTCGTCTTCGTCATGCCCTTGTCTCCCCCGTCCTGCTGCATCTTGGAGATGCCGAAGTCGAGGACCTTCACGCACGGCGAGCCGTCGATCTTGCGCGTGAGGAAGAGGTTCGCGGGCTTGAGGTCGCGGTGGATGATGCCCATCTGGTGGGCCTCCGCGATCGCCTCACAAGCCTGGATGATCCACTCGGCCACGTCGGGGACGAGCTGGCCGTGCTGCGCCTTCACGAGCGATGACAGATCCGTACCGTCGAGGTACTCCATCACCATGTAGGGCACGCCGTCTTCGAGCTGCCCGACGTCGGTCACCTTGGCGACGTGCTCGCTCCGGATGCGCACGGCCGCCTTGGCCTCCCGGAGGAAGCGCTCGGACGCGGACTGGTTCTTGGCCGCGTGGGGGAGGAGGACCTTGATGGCCACCCGGTCCTCGAGCTGGAGGTGACGGGCGGCGAGGACTGCCCCGAAGCCACCGATGCCGAGGACGCGCTCGACCTTGTACTTGCCGGCGAGAATCTGTCCGGCGCGGTAAGCGACCTCGTCCTCTTGCATCTCGGTCTCCCGTGCTGAGCGCCCCCTTTGCTTGGGCTCCCCGCACACAAAGGCGAGAGGCTCCACGGAGGGGCCCCTCGTAGCCAGTGAGACGAGGCTAGCACGGGGATCGGTGAAGAAAAAAATGCTTCTCTCGTCGAATTTCCACCGAGGCACCTCGGCGGGGGGCCTGGTCCCGGGTAGGCTTCGTTTCCTCATGTCGGCCCGGTCCCCCCTCGACTCCTATCCCCCGGAAGGTCTGCGCTCGAGCTCCGTCGGGGACGACAGCCGCGAGAGCTCTCCGCTCGTGGCATCGACCGCCGAGCGGCTGCTCGTCGGCATCGTGAGCGGCACCTACCAGCCTGGGACCCGCTTGCCGCCCGAGCGCGATCTGGCGCCTGCCCTGGGCGCGAGCCGGGCCACGCTACGCGAGGCCTTCCGGCAGCTCGAGGGCATGCACCTCATCGCGGCGCGGCGCGGCTCCGGCGTGACGGTGCGTCCGCTGCGCGACTGGAACATCGACGTCCTGCCGATCTACCTCGCGGCCGGTGCGCCCTACTCGCGCGGCGGCGTGAAGGAGCTCGTCGCCGAAATGCTGCTTCTTCGCCGCGAGCTCGTCACCACGATGCTCCGCGTCGCATGCCCGAGGCTCGGGCCGGGGTCTCTCGCCGCCGCGCGGACCGCCGCCACCCACGCGTGGGAGCAACGCGAGCAGTCCGCGAGCTTCGCCGAGCGAGAGATGGCCGCGCTCCAGGAGATCGGGGCGGCCGCGCAGGTGCACCCGACGCAGTGGCTCTTCAACACGCTCATCAGCGTCCACGTTCGGTGTGCCCGGCTCATCCCGGCCTTCGCGGTGGTCCCGGCCGACTACCTCGAGGTCTTCCTCCGCGTGGCGGACGCCCTCGAGGCTCGCCGGATCGACGAGGCCTGCTCCGTGCTCGGCGCCTACTTCGAGCGCAGCGACGAGGCGCTCCTGCGCCGCATGGCCTGAGCCCGAGCCCCTCAGGTCGCTCCGCTGCAGAGCTCGGTCCAGTAGTCGCCGTCCTCCGGGGAGAAGCTCAGCAAGCAGACGCGAGGGTCTTCTTTCCCCGCCTCGAAGAACAGGTCCTCGTCCTCGAACCAGAGCTCGTCGATCCGCTCTTTGTCCTGCGTGACCGCGAGCCTGCCGTGCAGCACCGCCTGGACGCCCGGCGACTGCACCACGACGTAGGCATCGTCGTGCGCGAGCGCTTCTCGCACCTTTTCACTGTCGATCGCGGCGAAGAAATACACCGTGTCGTCCTCGTCGAGCCCCGCGATGCGCATCGGGCGTCCGCGGAGGCGTGCCGGGTCGTCTTCGGTGTGCGTGAGCAGAACGGCGACGTCGAACCGGGCGAGGATCGCGTGGAGCTCGGTCTCGGCTTCCGACGAGGCAGGATCCATCCTCCCCCAAGGAGCAGAGAGCGTGCCACCACGAGCGCGCGAGGCGCGCTCGCTCGATCGGAGGAAGAACTAGCCGCCGATGATGGTGAGCACGCCGGTCACGTTGGCGTCCGAGAGGAGCCAGACGTGAACGAACCAGCCGTCCGCTCGTGACACCGAGAGCAGGCGAAGGTCGTCGCCGGCGGGCTCGAGCGCGAAGCTCCCGCCCAGCGAGCCGCTGCTGGCGCGCAGTCGGAACGCGTCGGCCTTGGCGATGCCCTCGGATCCGGGGTCGCCCCACTTGTCCGTCAGCTGACCGTTCGGATCGATGACGAGGTACGCGACGACACCCGGCAGCTGGGACCACGGGCGCACCTTCTGTGTCGACTTGCGTCCCTGTTGTCGATAGCGCGTACGGCGCGGGCTCGAGCTCGGCGGCAACGTCTCCACTTTTCGCTCCTCTACTTCCGCATCGGAACCTTCGTGCTCGTCACGCACGGCCTCGTCCGGGCCGGGGCGGTAATCAAGAGAACGTCGGTCGCGAGTGCTTGAGATGCTCATCCTGCCAATGCGCCCCCCCACGGGGAGCTCGCCTCCGCCAATGCTCGAACCGTGCCACTGAGTTTCGTCAACGATTCTCGGGGCCGGCGTACCCGTTCGTCTTGCAAACCTGAAACTCCCGGTTTCGGTCACGAAACCGCTACCGTGCACCCTCGACGTGGAAGCTTCCGGTGTGCGTCTCCTCTCTCCCGTGTTGGCGCTCTCGGGCGTCATCAGCGCGGGGGGCTGCGCCCTCTACGCGCTTGGCGACGGCCGGTGGTCCTTCTTCGAAGCGCTGTATTTCGCGGTCATCTGCGCTTCCACTGTGGGCTTCGGTGAGGTCCCGGGCCTCGCGGAGGTTCCCTTTGGTCGCGTGGTCACCGTCGGGATCATCCTCAGCAGCCTGGGCGTCGTCGCGTACTTCCAGTCCGCCCTGACCACGTTCCTCGTTCAGGACGTCATCGGCAACCGGCTCCGCCAGAGAAGGATGGAGAAAATGATCGATTCGCTCGAAGACCACGTGGTGGTGGCGGGCGCGGGCACGCTCGGCGTCTACGTCATCTCGGAGCTCGTCGCGACCCGAACACCCTTCGTCGTCATCGACAAGAGCCGCCAGCACGTCGAGTCGGTCGCCCGCGACCTGAAGGTGAAGGTGCCGCACGTCGTCGGAGACGCGACGCAGGACGCGACGCTCCTCGCGGCCGGCATCGAGCGCGCGTCCGGCGTCATCGCGGCGCTGACGGAGGACCGCGACAACCTCTACGTCACGATCTCGGCTCGCGGGCTCAACGCGAAGGCGCGTATCGTGAGCAAGGTCGTCGCGCCGGACGCGACCCAGAAGCTGATGCGCGCGGGCGCCAACGCCGTCGTGTCGCCGACCCGGATCGGCGGCCTTCGCATCGCGAGCGAGATGCTCCGCCCGACCACCGTCGGCTTCCTCGACAAGATGATCCAGGCTCGAGGCAGCGCGCTCCGCTTCGACGAGGTCGCCGTGCCGGCTGGATCGTGGCTGGTCGGCAAGCAGCTCCGAGACGTCCCGCTGCGGCGCGACCACGGCGTCTCGGTCGTCGCGCTCTACCTGCGCGACGACATGAACGTCAACCCGCCTCCCGACGCCACGATCGAGGCGGAGATGGTCCTCGTCGTCGTGGGCGAGGTGGAGCGCATCCGCGAGCTCCGCAAGGTCGCGGAGCAGCCCGATGCGCCGCCGACCTCTGCGCGCCGTTGACCCTCCTGGTCACCGTAGTAACAGAGGGGCCCATGCGTAGGCTCCTCGTCTCGACCGCCCTCTGCCTGGCCTTCGGGTGCTCCGGCTCCAACGTCCCGCCCCCGCCGCCCGCTCCGCCCGCGGAGCCTCTCGCCGGCGACAACCCGGGCACGACGGGCCCCGCCGCGGGCAAGTCGGCCTACGCCGAGCTCGACCGGGCGAGCTTCAACCGGCTCGCTGCCCGACTGAACCTGCCCGTCTACTGGTCGGCGGACGCGGACGGCGACAAGGCGATCGACCCGGACGAGATCGCGACGCTTCTGTTCTTCCCCACGCAGCCGGCGTACGTGAAAGACGGCAAGGCGACCGACGCCTTCGACACGGCGTACAAAAGCGTCGTCGCGGCGGCGAGCGCGACCGCGAGCGGCACCGACGCCGCGCGGCTGCGGCTCCTCGAGCGCGAGCTCGACGAGGCGGCCAGCGTCCTCGTGCGGACCGACCTGCGCACCGCGAGCGCCGACGAGAAGAAATTCGTCCAGAACATGCTCGAGGTCACGGCGCTGCTCGACAAGCTCTACGCCGTGCAGTCCGGCACCTCGAAGGTCGCCGGCAAGGTGGCGGCGGACGCGGCGTCGCAGAGCGTCTTCCGGCGGAACTGGGGCCCGCGCTGCCTGACGCCCACGCTCGAGAAAGACGCGGCGTGCACGGCCGCGCCGGGCGCGGACAAGCAGACGGTCGACGTCTACCCCGAGGCGCTCCAGAAAGACGACGGCTTCTGCAAGAAGCTCGAGAAAGAGAAGAACGCGCAGGCGCTCCTCTCGCCGTTCACCGTCGTTCGCGAGAAGGACAAGAAGCTCGTCGCGGTACCCTACACCGAGGCCTACGCGACCGAGATGAAGGCCATCGCCGCGAAGCTCCGCGCCACCGCCAAGGACCTCGCGGACCCGAACGAGGGGCCGATGCGAGCCTACCTCGAGGCGGCGGCGACGGCGTTCGAGACCAACGACTGGAAGCCGGCGGACGAGGCGTGGGCCAAGATGAACGCGCGCAACTCGCGCTTTTACCTGCGCATCGGCCCGGACGAGACCTACTGGGAGCCGTGCAGCCAGAAGGCAGGCTTCCATGTCTCGTTCGCGCGCATCAACAAGGACTCGCTGGCCCTTCAGGACAAGCTCACGCCGCACCAGCAGCTGATGGAAGACGAGCTCGCGAAGCTCATCGGCGAGCCCTACAAGCCGCGCAAGGTCACCTTCCACCTGCCGGACTTCATCGACATCGTCGTCAATGGGGGTGACAGCCGTGACCCCATCGGCGGGACCATCGGCCAGAGCCTCCCCAACTGGGGCCCCGTGGCCAACGAGGGCCGAGGCCGCACGGTGGCCATGACCAACCTCTACACCGATCCGGACAGCATGGTGGTTCGCAAGGCCAAGGCGGCGAGCTTGCTCGACGCCGAGACGATGAAGCGCTTCGGCGACGAGCCGGGGCCGGGCCTCATGAGCACGGTGCTCCACGAGGCGACCCACAACCTGGGGCCCTCACACGAGTACAAATACCAGGGCAAGAAGGACGACGAGGCCTTCGGCGGCGAGCACGCGGCGATGCTCGAGGAGCTGAAGGCGCAGTCGGGCGCGTATTTCTACCTCTACGTCCTGCTCGACAAGGGCGTCATCGATCAGGCCACGGTCGATCGCACGATCGTGGACAGCGTGGTCTGGGCGCTGAACCACGTCTCCCGCGGGATGGTGACCGCGAGCGGCAAGCGCAAGGCCTACAGCCAGCTCTCGGCCATCCAGATCGGCTTCTTCCTCGAGCAAGGCGCGATCGTCTGGGATCCGAAGGGGAAGGCGGCGAACGGCACGGACACCGGCGCCTTCCGCATCGACTTCGGCAAGATGCGCGACGCGAGCTTCAAGCTCATGAAGATGGTCGGCCACATCAAGGCCGCCAACGACAAGAAGACGGCGCTCGAGCTCGACAAACACATCGACACGAAGAAGGCCGCGGTGCCGCACGCCGCGATCGCCGAGCGCATGCTCAAGTTCCCCCAGCCGAACTTCGTCTACACGATCGCCTGGGAATGAGCGCTGCGCACCCGAGCGGGGACGGGCTCCCCGCTCGGGGCTGCCGTGCCCTCACGGCCCGCAGTTCGTCGCGGCGTCGCAGTTGTCGACGCACTCCACGCAGACCGAGCAGCTCAGCGCGTCGATGTAGGCGTCCGTCGCGCCCGGCCAGGCAGCGAAACACTGGTCCTGGCACGTGGTGGTCAAGCAGGGGTTGAGACAGCTGATCAGCCCCGGCGTCTCGGGGTGGTTGTCGAAGGTGTCCCACTCCGTCGCGCAGTTGCCGGTCTGCGTGCAGGTGATGCAGTCGCTGCAGAGGGCCGATTGGATGGTGCCCGGCATGCCCGTGTCGCAGGCAGCGGGCGGGTTGCCGAAGCAGTTCGTGCTGGCGTCGCAGTTGTTCGGACACTCGTCGCAGATGACACACGTGACGAGCGCGTCGTAGGCGGCCGCTGCGGTCGGGTAGCTCGCCGCGCAGCCGTCGAAGCAGGCCTGGGTCTGGCAGAGGTTGATGCAGTCGTTGAAGTCGACCGCGTCGGGGTCGCTCTGGTACGCGGCCACTTCGGTCGCGCACGTGCTGGCGAGCGTGCAGTCGATGCAGTCCGAGCAGGTCTGAGAGTCGATCGTCGCCAGGACGCCCGTGTCGCAGGCGAGCATGCCGCTGCCCGTCGAGCCGCTCGCGCTGCTGGTGCTGCCGGTCGCGCTGGCCGACGAGCCGGAGGAGCTGCTGGTCGAGCCAGACGAGGTGCTCGTGGAGGTGCTCGACGAGGAGGAGGTCGAGGAAGACGTGCTCGACGTCGACGAGCTGGTCGAGCCGGAGGAGCTCGAAGCGCTCGAGGTCGAGGTCGAGGACGAGGTGCTCGAGCTGGACGTGGACCCGGAGGTGCTCGACGCGCTGCCGGTGGTCCCGGTCCCCGAGGCCGACGTGGTCTTGCCCGTCGTCTCGGTGCTGCTCGATCCGCCCTCGCCGCCGTTGCCGCCTTCTCCGCCGCTGTCTCCGCAGCCGAGCGACGTGGTCGCGGCAGCGACGAGACACAGAAACGCGCCCACCCTCTTCATCGGATATCTCTCCCTCTCCCGCCGTTCGGCGAGCTCCGAGCTTTCCACGAGGGCGCGCCGGGCGGCAAGGGGCGCCAGCCTCGAGCACGATCCTGCGTCGCTCGTCGCCCGTCGTTCTCTCCGGGCAGAGGGGCTCTCTCACGGCGCGTCGAGGAGCGACAGCTCGTCGGTACGATCGACGTCGAGCCAGGCCTGTGCCTGGGACGCGTCGAGCTTCGGCGCTCCGGTGAGGAGCTCCGCCTCGTGCGCTCGGAACGGCGCGTACGCCTTTTCGGTGTCTCGCACGAGGTTGCGCCACGCGAGATCGGCCTGGGCGCGCTTGGGAGCGGCGTCACGCTCCGCGAGGAGCTTCTCGCGCGCCTCCTTCGGATCCGGCAGGGGCGGGACCCCGCGGCGGAGGAGAATCTCCCACCGGACGGTTCGGTTCCGGACGACGTGGTTGCGTGCGCTCGGGGCGGTGACCGTGGACATCGTCCCCCCTCGGTAGACGTCGGCGGCGGCGAGCAACATCGCATCGGCGTAAGCCGCGTGCTCGGTGCCGACCTTCCTGAAGGCGTCCAGGAAGGCGCGGTCGTAGCGTGCGAGGAGCGCCTTCTCGAGGGCCGCGTCTCGGATTGTCGCGAGCATCCCGTCCTCGGCTACGCACATCGACATCGCCAACGTTGTCGCGGCGAGGCCGGCTTCGCACACATCCAGGCTGCTCAGGTCGTGCCCGCGTCCCTGCGCGAAGGAGGTGATCACCTCGTCGAGCGCGCCGACGCTGCCGTCCTCGAAGCAGCCGAGGAGCGTCTTCCTGGCCGTCTCCGAGCTCCTCGGACGGCCTCGCCCGAGGGCGTAGTGGAGCGCGAGCTGCATCCGATCGATGCTCGGGGAGCTCCCCCCGCATTGGCCCTCGGCGGCGACCGCCTTCTCGAAGCACGCGCCCGCGCGTCCGATGTCGGGTGGGACCCCCACGCCCCGGAGGAGCTGAAAACACGAGCCGTCCGCGGGGCTCTCGCCGGCGTCCACGGAGGCGAGCAGGAGGCTTGCGTATCGCTCCATCGAACAGGACGGATCTGTCAGGCAGCGCGAGGCGTCGGCCGTGAACCCGCCCGGGCCGGCAGGGCCCGGATCGGGCTTCGCGAATGGGACGATCGCAAACGAGGTCGAGTCGGGCGAGCCGCTGGGGCCGGGGGCGGTGCCGGAAGCGGAAGGGGAGGCAGAGGCAGAGGCAGAGGCAGAAGCGGAGGTCGACCCGACCACGGAGCTGGGGCTGGCAGCGGGGGCGAGGCCGGAGGCGGGGCCGGCGAGAGCCGATGACGATTGTGTCATGCTAGGCGGCGGTTGCGCCGGCGCTTCGCACGCCGAGAGGAGGCCGGCGACGAGACAGAGCGCGCGCGCCGTCATGTGACGAGGTCGAGCCGCCAGCGATCGTGCGCCACGTCCTTGCCGCGCAGGACGAGACCCACCTCGTCGCCCAGGCGACAGACGATCTCGCCCGTGTCCCGGACGCGGAGCGTGGTCCCGCGCTCGTCGGCGGCGAGCCAGGCGCCTCCGCGCGCCTTGCCGAGATCCCGGAGGTAGACCTTCACGTCGAGCCCGGGCTCGTCGAGCTCCACGTGGACCTTGGACGACGTGATGCCCATGACGGTCCCACGTCGCGGCGGGGAGCCGGCCTCGAGATCGACCGAAAAGAGCCTGTCGAGCACGAGCCGGTTCACGAGATCGTTCACGCGCCGCTGGCGCTCGCGGCCCAGGTTCGCTGCCTCCACCACCTTGTCGCGGAGCGCGAGGTCGACCTCCGAGTCGGAGCCGCGCCCGCCGTCGAGCATCTCGAGGAGCTCCTTGTGGAGGAACACACCCACGATCTCGCGCATGGGAGACGAGGCGCGCGCGTAGACCTCGGCGCCGACGCCGTAGTGTTTGTCCGGCTCGGTCGCGAAGGCACTCCGCACGTTGATGAGGAGGGCCTGGCGCTCGATCGCACGGCCTACGCGCAGGGCTGGGCCGTCGTTCGGCAGGCGCCGCAGGTAAGTGGCGACCGGCTCTGCCGGTCGCGGCGCAAGCTCCTCGGGAAGGCCGTGTGCGGCAACGGTTGCCTTGGCCAGCTCGAAGAACCCACTGACGTCGGCCGCCTCGGGCGCAGGGTGAACGCGGTAGATCGGCTGCAGGTGCGGCGCCGGATGCTCGGCCAGGACACGCCCGGCTTCGCGATTGCAGAGGATCGAGATCTGCTCGTTGTAGAGCTCCACCCGGTCGCGCACCGCGTCCAGCACGACGAAACCCATGCTGTCGCCCGCCACCTTCACGTCGACCTCGCGTCGCCTGTAACGGACGACGTCGGAGGCGGTCGCGAGCGCGATTCGCTTCTCGCCGACCTCGCGCAAGAGCTCGAGGCTCTCGGCCAGCTCCGAGCCGCGGAAGGGGGACTCCGCGGGCCGATCGTAGAAGCGCTGGACGTCGCCGAAGGCGAGCTTGGCGCGGCTCCGGATCCGCGCGCGCTCGAGCTTCGTCTCCACGAGCTCCCCGCGCTCGTCGAGCACCATGTCGAACACCAGCGCGCGGCGCACGACCTCGGGGTTGAGCGAGATGAGCCCCTCCGACAGATCGCGAGGCAACATCGGCAGGCTGAAGCCGGGGAAGTAGTAGCTCGCGGCCCGGGCAAGGGCGCCCTGGAACAGGGCGGAGCGAGGGGGAACGTAGTGCGCGGCGTCCGCGATCGCGTAGCTGACGACGTATCCGTCGCCGCGCCTGGCGATGAAGAGGGCCTGGTCGAGGTCCTTCGACGTGGGCCCGTCGATCGTGCAGAACGGCGCCGCTGTCCTGTCCGCGAGGGCGGGATCCGAAAGCCCGGGGCTCGCGAGCACCGCGGCGGTCTCGGCCAGCTCCTGCTCCGAGAACGGTATCGAGAGCTCGAGATCGCGCGCGATTTGCTCGAGGGCCTCACGCGCGGGGAGTCGGTCGGGGATCACGCCGGAATCTTCGGGGGCGGCTGCGCTCGCGGTCAAGGTGTAAGGCCGCAAGCAAGCGATCGTTCCTCCCGCCATGCGCAACTTGGCCGGCGCCGTCGGGCTCCTCCTCCTGATCGGGTGCAACGAGGTGCCCCGCACCCAGGTGAGGACGGCGGAGGACGTGATCGATCGGTCGCCGAAGACGACGTTCCAGAGCCAGTTCACCGGCGATGCCGTGCTCGACGGGGCCCGGCTGACCGTCCGCGTCGAGCCTGTCTGTTCCCTCGTGGAGATGGAGACGGTGCGGACCACGACGTATTACGAGAAGCAGGACATCCCCGAGGACGAGAAGATCTGGATGGGCCTGCTCGGCGGGGCCGCCGCCGCACCCATCGCCGGAGGCGCCGTGATCCTCGCCGACGCACCGAAGGTCTACGAGTCGGACCTCAACGGTCGGCTCTACAACCCCACCGGGCCAGACTCCGCGATCGCCGGCGGCGTGGCGCTCGTCCTGCTCGGCGCCGCGCTCGCCACGCCACCCATCGTCAACGCCTTCCGCTACGTCGGCGGGGAGAGCGAGGCGGGTACACCGTTCGAGCGGCCGGGGCAGACCCTCCGCAGCGGCGTGGCTTGCGGCGGAGCCGCGGGCAGGCCGGGCTTCGCGCTCACGCTCCGGGCGTCGGGCCAGCAGATCCCCCTCGGAGGCGGCGCCGGATTCGAGAAGCGGGTCATCGACCTCAAGCCGCTGATCCCCGATGCGCTCCTCGACGCCATCCCCGCTCCCGTGAGCGCCGCGATCTACGCAAACGAGAGCTTCCTCGCCGACGTCCGCGCGGTCGAGCTCTTGGAGCAGCTGCGAAAGGAGAGAACGGAGCGAGACGAGTCGAGCTGGAAGGCAGCCGAGCCGGGAGCTTGCGAGCGCGGTCGGTCGGAGCAGGCGTGCGCTGGGGTCCGCCGCTACGTGGCGAGCCTTCCGAGCGGCCGGCACGTCGTCGAGGCGAGCGCGCTGCTCGCGCGCATCGCGCCGGCACCGGCACCGGCTCCGCAGCCGCCCGGTGGCCCCGTGATGGCCGAGGACCCTGTGAAGGCCAAGCTGGAGGCGGCGAAGAAGGCCGCCGCCGAGGCAGCGGCACGCGCCGCGGCGGCGGCGGAGAAGAAGCGCCTGGACGAGGAGGCCCTGCGCGCCAAGAAGGCCGCCGAGGCGAGCCAGAAGAGCGCGAAGCAGGCCTGCGCGGCGGCCTGCGCCGAGGCCTGCGGAAAGGACGCCGCGTGCAAACAGAGCTGTCAGAAAGAGACCTGCCAATGAGACCGGCTCCGCCCGCGCTCGCGCTCGTCCTCGCCGCTGTCGTCGTCGCCGCGAGCTGCAGCGATGCGAACCGAGAGGGCCCCGACGTGACGTGTGAGGACCTCGAGTGCGGCCGCGTGAACGCCTGCGAGCAGGGCATCATCGCCAGCTGCGTGGACGGGACGAACGTGCGCTGGCACGTCTGCTCCCTTCCAGAGTCCTGCGAGGCCGGCTGGCAGATCCCGGGCCAGTACCGGTGCGGCGAGGACTTCACCGATTGCGAAGGCTGCCGCCCGGAGCGCGAGCTCGGCTGCGGGGAAGGTGGCTTCGGGCCGTATGGTGAAGGCGGCGCGGGAGGCGGAGCGTAGCGCCTCGGGTGCGGTATCGTCGCGGCGTGATCTCGGTGGTCATGCCTTACCGGAATGCGGCGCCGACGCTCTCGGAGGCGATCTCGAGCGTCCTCGCCGATCCGGACTGCGACGAGCTCGTCGCAGTCGACGACGGGTCGGACGACGACGGCGGCGCGCTCGTCGCGCGCGCGGCCCGAGCCGATCCGCGCGTGGTGCCCGTCCGGGCGTGCGGCGGTGGGGTCGCGGCGGCGCTCGCCGTGGGGCTCGAGCACGCCCGGGGACATCTCATCGGCCGGATGGACGCCGACGACGTCTCGTTGCCGGGGCGCCTCGGCGCTGCGCGCCGACTGCTCGAGTCGCGCCCGTCGCTGGCGGTGGCCGCCGTGCAGGTCGAGGCGTTTCCCGATCCGAAGCCCGGGTTGGTCCGGTACGTCGCGTGGCAAAACGCGCTCGTCTCGGAGGAGGAGCACGCCCGCGATCTCCTCGTCGAGTCCCCCGTGTGCCATCCCTCGGTCGTCATGCGAAGGGACGCGCTCGCCGCGGTCGGCGGGTACCTCCCATCCGACGGCCCGGAAGACTACGACCTGTGGCTGAGGCTCGACTCCGCGGGGTTCGGGATCGCGAAGGTACCGGAGGTCCTCTTTCGCTGGCGTCATCATGACAGACGCGTCACGTTCAACGATCCGCGCTGCTCGGAGGCCGCCATCCTCCGTGTCCGGGCGCGAGTGCTCGCCGCGCGGCTGCGCAGGCGAGGGGAGCCCTTCGTCGTCTGGGGCGCGGGGCAGACGGGCCGGCGGCTCGCTCGCGAGCTCGAGCAGGAGGGCCTCTCCCCCGAGGCCTTCCTCGACATCGATCCTCGCAAGATCGGCGGGGTGGCGAGGGGCCGACCGATCCTGGCCAAGGCGGAGGCGCTGCGGCTCGGGCTCTACGTCGTGGTCGCGGTCGGGGCTCGGGGCGCGCGCGACATCGTCCGGGCGCAGCTCTGGGAGGCGGGCTTGTCCGATCCTCGCGACTTCGTCTGCGCGGCCTGAGCGAGCCAGCCCTCGAGCCTCGCGGCTTCGGGGGAGCGCTGCCGCTGGTACGGCGCTGGCATGGCACGGAGGGCAGGGACAACCTCATGCTACAGCCCATCCCCGCGGTCATCGATTGCATGACCGCCGCAGTGCAGGTGATCGCGCCCCACGAGGGGATCGATGCGGCGCGTGACCTCATGGACCGCCAGGAGATCCGGCATCTGCCGGTCGTGCGTGGCGACGCGCTCGTCGGCATCGTGTCGGATCGCGACCTCAAGCGCGCCGCGGGGCTGCCGGGCGTCGACGCCGAGCACCTCACGGTGGAGGACGTGATGACGCGGCATCCGCGCACGGTCCACCCCGACACCCCGCTCAACGTGGCCATCCGAGAGATGGTCAAGGGCAAGATCGGCTCGGTGGTGGTCGTGACCGGCGGCGGCGTGATTGGCGTGGTCACGACGACCGACGCCCTCGAGGCGCTCGTGGACCTGCTCGAAGGGAAGCTGCCTCGCGTCGACATCGAGAACGAGCTCGACGGGCCGACCCGCCCCGGCGTGCGCCACGGCGCACCCTGACGTTCGCGGCCGTCACCGATTGGGGCCGAGGTCTGCGCCCGGCGGCACGCGCGCGCGGAGCCGGTCGACCCGCGCGACGGCCGATGGCCGAGCGCGCTCGAGCCCGAGCGCGCGCAGGAGCGCCGCGGTTGGGCCATCTGCGCGGAGCGCCACGCGGGCGCCGAGCCCCGTGCCGAGGCGAGCTGCGCCTTCGGTCTCGCTGATGGTTCGCAAGAGCCTGCCGGCGCGCTCGGAGTAGGTGATGAGCGGTAGCGTCTGGAGTGAGGGGCCCCGGGGGGTGGGCGCGTCGATCGCCAGCTCGCGCGTCTCGATCCGCGTCCTCTCCGGCTCGAAGCGGACGTCGATGTCGGTCCGATACCGCGCGTAGCCCCAGGGCTCGCTGGCCTTCACCGCGGCGTCGGTGTCGACGGCGATGGTGGCCGGCCAGGCACCCTGGTCCTCCTGGGCGCGCATGTCGAGCGCGAAGCGGAGAAGTGACGGCGCGCTGCCACGGAGACGGCACGGAACCAAGACCGCGATCTCAGCGTGAGGACCGATCGAGGTGTCGCGATGCTGGAACGCCGCGAGGATCGTGAGCGCGCGACGAGCGAAGACCCAGGGCTCGATGCTCGCGCCATCGAAGAGCGCCGCGGCGCGCCGCGGATCGGTCGGGAAGGCGAGCGCGAGCAGGGAGGAGTCTCGGTAGAGGAGCGGCATCGGGCACGAGCCCGCGCGCGTCGGCAGCGATCGTTCCTCGACTTCGAGGAACGTCTCGTCCTCGAACGGGGGCGTCAGCAGCATTTGCCTCCGCCTCCGCAGCAGTTCCCGCCTCCGCCTCCGCACCCGTTGCAGCAGCCTTTGCAAGGATCGCTACAGCCCTTGCAGCAGCCGTCGCAGGGGTTGCCGCCTTTGCAGCCGTCGCAGCAGCCACAGACGCCGCAGCTCTTGCAAGCGTCCCCACAGGGGCACTTGCCGAAGAAGTCGCCGCACCCCTTGCAACAAGAGTCACAGCCCTTGCCACACTCCGAGCAGGCGCTGCACGGGGGCGTGGTCTTGCCGTCGCCCTCGCCCTCGCTCGTGGGCTCGAGCGGCTTGCCGGTCTGCGGGTCCTTCTCGGGCTCCGGGGCGGCGGTTGCCTCGGGGGTCGGGCTCGACGGGGTCGGCGCGATGGGCAGGGGCGGCTCGGGGATCGGCGCGCTGTCGCTCGCCGCCGCCGATGCAGATGCGCTGGGCTTCGCCTTGGCGCGCGGCTTGTCCGCTGGCTGCGCCGAGGCCGAGCCGCCTCCGAAGAGCCACGCCAGGACGAAGGCGGCGAAGACGGCCACGTGGTGGAGCAGCCGTCGGCCCCACGGAAGCGCGGCGGTGTTGTTGTCGGCTTGCGCCGCGAGTTTGGCGGCGCGGGTCGCGTCGCGCGCCGCGCGCGGCAGGCGCTCGTCGATCACGCTCTCGAGCAGGGCTCGGTTGCGTGCGAGCGGGAGCGCGGCGAGCGCGTCGCGCGCGTCGGCGAGCGCCCGACGCAGGAGCGCGACCGCGTCGTCGATCCGGCGCTCGTCGATCACGAGCGCGCCGCGCGCGCGGCCAACGCAGGGGTTGAAGTCGCCGCGCTCGAAGTCCTTCTTCAGATCGTCGAGCGCGTCCGCGAGGTAAATGATGCCACCGAGCGCGGCGCCGAGCCGCGCGAGCGCGGCGGTCGCCTCCGCTCCACGAGCCTCCTCGCGAACGCCGGGCAGCCTCGCGATCGTCGCCAGGACAAACGCGAGCGCCTCGGCCGTCGGACGAGCCGCGTCGGCCGGGCTCGTTCGCCCGGGCTCTTCACACGCTGCCTGCCGGGATTCGAAGCCCTCGAGCGCGGAGAAGTCGAGCCCGATGTCGGCGAGGCGCTCGGTCGCGCGCTCCACGTAGCGACGCGCGAACGGCCTGGCCAGCTTGGCGAGCCGCTTGCCCTCGAGCGCCCGGTCCGCGAGGTATTGATCGCCGAGGAGGATCTCGACGGCCGACGCGAACCGCATCGCGACCCCGCCCGGCTCGACCGTGGGCCGGTGGACGATGGGCAAGAGGGGGCACCGGCATCGGTCCGGCTTGCCCGGCGCTTCGCTGAGCCCGTCGACAAGCATCGCCAGGAAGACGGCGTCGTGGCTGACGAGCGCGCGGCTCGCCTGTCCGAACCCGTCGCCCAGGCTCTTGCAGAGGCCGCAGTAGAAGCGGTCGTATGCGTCGCGCTCGGGCGCACCGAGCCCACACCGGTGTGGTCTCAGCGTGCCGAACACGAGACCTCCGCGACGGTGAGCGACGAGCGGACGATGGCGCGACGGTCGGGCTGCGTCAGCGGATGCGCGAGGTACCGCGCCAGCAACATCTTCCGGATCCACTCGAGGAGCGAGGCCGCGTGCCCGAGGCCCGCGAGGCGAGTCGCGCTGCGCTCGATCTCCGCGCGCGTCGGGATAGCCTCGTCGTCGATCGCTCCGCTCCGAATGGCCTCGAACAGCACCTCGAGGCCGGGCTGGTCGACGCCCGTCGTGCGCGCCGCACGACAGGCCGCCCAGGTCGAGGTCAGGCCTTCCCGCTGGTCCTTCTCCAGATCGCAGAGCGAGTCGGTTCGTTGGATGAAGAGCCCGCAGTCGCGGATCGCCTCGATCTCGTCCGCGGTGAGCGGGCGCGCCGCTTCCCTGGGGAGCGCCCCGCAAGCGGCGACGATGGCGAGCCAGTCTCCGCTGATCCGGCGCGTCACGCGGTTCACCTCGTCGAGGTCCGTGACGCGCGGATCACCCGTCAGCGTCACCACCGCGTCGACCTGTGTCGACCACCCGCTCGCCAGGAGATCGAGGAGCGCGTCGGCTCGGTCGGCCGAGCCCGCGAGGTCGCGGATGCGCGCGCCGATCGTCGCGGCGAGCCCGCAGCGAGGCTCGGACGTCGCAGGCTTGGCCTCGCGCATCGATGCGAGCGTGGGCGCGAGGAACGCCGCGGTGCGCGCCCTGAGCTCGTCGCGATCCGTCGCGCTCCCTCCGTGGAAGGCGCGCGCGTCGATCACCTCGTCATCGATCTTCGTGAGGAGCGAGATGGACGCGGCGAGATCGGCGATCTGCACCGCGCGCGCGCCGGCGCCGAGCGCCGCGCCGACCTCCGTCGCGAGCCGCGCGAGCCCTGCGCAGAGCAGCCGGCTGCGCGGGAGCACCACCCGGCCTGGATCGGCCGCGTCGATCGACGCGCCGAGCCGACCGAGCGCCGCTCGGCCTTCCTCCAGGATCTCGTTGGTCCAGTCGGGGGCAAGCATGCCGGGAAGGTAAACCCTCCGTCTCGTCACGGCGAGCCAGCCGGTCGGACGCGGCACGGTTGTGACCGTGCGTCACGAGCTTCGCAGCGCTTGGGCCTTTCCAAGCTGGTGCCTTCCTGCGATTACTCGGTCCTCGTGAGGTTGGCCTTCGCTGCGCTCGCGGTCGTGCTCCTGGGGAGCCCCGCTGCCTTCGCCCAACAACCCGGCGGCGACGCCGGCTCCACGGTGCGCGACGAAGCACGTTCGCTCGCGAAGGAGGGACTGGCGAAGCTCGACGCGGGCGACGCGAAGAGCGCGATCGTCCTCTTCGAGCAGGCGGAGGCGAAGTTCCACGCGCCCACCCACCTGCTCTATCTCGCGCAGGCGCACGTCTCGCTCGGAGAGAAGGTGCTCGCGGCGCGCCTCTACCAGCGGCTCGTCTCGGAGGTCTTGCCGAACTACGCGCCCGACGCGTTCCGCGAGGCCCAGTCCATCGGCAAGACGGAGCTCGCGCCGCTCGCCGCCGAGCTCGGTCGCATCCGGCTCGTGGGCGCCGGCAAAGACGTGACGGTCGACGGTGAGGCGGTGGAAGGCGCCGAGTGGTACGTCGCCCCGGGCGCGCACGACGTTCGGTTCGCCGGCGGCGCGCGGCGGGTCGAGCTGCTCCCGGGCGCGGAGGCGGTGGTGGACGTCTCGCCGCCGGCGCCTCAGGACGGCCCGCAGCCTCCCGCTGTGAGCTCCGGCCTTCGCCCGCTCACGATCGGCGGGATCGTCTCGATGTCGGTCGGCGGCGCGGCCGCCATCGCCGGGGGTGTCCTCGGCGCGCTCTCGCTCATGAAGGTCGACGAGATCGCCGACAGGTGCCCGACGAAGCGAGGCTGTGATCCGGCCGACGAGGCCCTCGCCGACGAAGCGCGGACGCTGGGGAACGCGTCCACCGGGCTCCTCGTCGCGGGCGGGGCGGCCTTCGTCACCGGGCTGGTGCTGGTGTTGATCCCGGGGGACGAACCGCCGCCGTCCACCCGGACGACCGGCGTCTATCCCCTGGTGGGGCCGGGGTTCGCCGGGGTCGACGTGGTCTTTTGACCCCAAACGATCACGGGCAGACTGCCGCGTCCTTGACGCAGATGGGCGTCGACCCGGCCATACAACAGAGGTCGTAGTCGCCGCTGCAGTCGCTGCAGGGGCACGAGCTGCAGCCTTCTCCGAAATGGAACGAGACGCAGTCGCTGCCGCCGCAGACCTGGGAGGAGCTACACGAGTGGCCGCATTCGCCGCAGTTCAGCGGGTCTGTCGACTGGTCCACGCATCCGCCGCCACACGCCTCGTAGCCGCCGCTGCAGGCGCTCACGCACTGGCCGTTCTGGCAGAGCGGGGTGGGGGCCTGACAGGGCCCGTCGCTCCCGCAGATCGTGGGATCCGACAGCGGATCCACACATCCGCTGCCGGACATCACGAGGCCAGGCCTGCAATCGCAGCTCGTCCCGATGCACCACTCGCTGTCGCTGCAGACCGTGTTGCAGTCGCCGCAGTGGGTCGGCGTTCCGACGACGTTCGTGCACATCGTCGGGCTGCCGCAGCAGTCCTCTCCGGCACCGCAGGGGTCACACGCCGCGAGGCCGCAGCCGTAGGCCGGGTCGTCGAGCGACGCGCAGATGTCCCCGCAGATCTTCGTGTCCGGTCCGCAGCCGCCCGTCCCGCTGCCCGAAGATGACGTCATCGTCATGGATCCGGTCGAGGTCGGGCTCCCGCTCGTCGTCGTGCCCGTGACCGACGTGGTCGCCGAGCCGCCCGCGCCGAACTGGTAATCGTCGACGCCGCTGATGAGGTTGCAGGCGGAGACCGCGGCTGCTGCGAGCGTGAGGCTGGCCAGCTTCTGCATCCGCAGCCATCGTGGCTCCGAACCTCGTCGCGGTGCAACCGGTCGCCAGCCGAAAGCCGAAAGGTTTCGCTACGAAATCGGCGCTTCGCCGCTGCGGCCGACCGTCTGCTGGCTGCGGCCGATCGGCCGCAATGGTCCCGTGCTCTCGGGCGGTCAGGCCGATCTTGGGGATGGAACGTGTGTTGCCTGTGTGAGGGCATGCGACACGGGCTCTTGCTTGCGGCCGGTCTGACGATGCTCCTCGGTGCTTGCCTCGAAGGGGCGGTGGAGGACGGCGGTGGCGGAGGGGACGACGACGGCAACAACAACACCGGCTCCGGCGCGGGCTCCCCGACCGGGGCCGGCCCCACGGACCTGCCTTGCGACGTGGCGGCGGTCGTCGGGACCTGCACGAGCTGTCACGCGGTGCAGCCTCCTGTGGGTGGTCTCAGCATCACCTCCGCGGCCGACCTCGCGGCGACGTCCGCGGTCGACCCGTCCATGACGGTCGCCGAGCGCTCGCTCATCCGCATGAAAGATGGCTCGATGCCGCCCGGCGCACCGCTCTCGGCCGACCAGATCGCGGTCTTCGAGACCTGGATCTCCGACGGCATGCCCACCGGCGACTGCGGCGCGGGCGGCGCGCCTCCGGTGCAGGTCGTTTGCTCCTCGAACAGCCACTGGATGGGTGGAGACCACGAGTCGAAGGACATGCACCCCGGCCTCGCCTGCATCGATTGCCACAAGAACCCACCCGGCGGCGGGGAGCACGGGCCGGGTCTCGTCTTCGCCGGCACCGTCTACCCGACCTTGCACGAGGAAGACGACTGCAACGGCGTTGGCGGCACCGTGGTCGTCGTGACCGACTCGACGGGGCGGACCGTCCAGGCGACCGCCCGCAACACGAGCGGCAACTTCTTCATCGAGACCGAGGACGCAGCGCCGCTCGTGATGCCGATTCGGGCCGAGGTGCGCCGCGGCGACAAGGTCCTCGCCATGAAGGACCCGGTCGACAGCGCCGACTGCAACAGCTGCCACTCCACCATGGGCGACGAGAACGCCCCTGGCCGCATCCTCGCGCCCTGATACCGAGCGGCGTGTGCTGCGCTGGTCTGTGTGTTGCAACGATCCGCCGCGATGAACGGTCGACTCGTCGCGGCGGCAGTCCTCCTGGCGACGTCCTCGTTCTTCGCTTGCTCGAGCGACGAGACGAGTGGGACGGGAGGCGCCGGCGCGGGCTCGTCGCAGCAGTCGTCGCTGCCGTGTGACGTCGCGGCGGTGATCGCGACGTGCACGAGCTGCCACGCGACCGCCCATCCATCGGGCGGCGTGCGGATCGCTGGTCGCGACGACCTCCTGGCCGTCTCGTCGATCGATGCGTCGCAGACAGTCGCCGACCGCTCGCTCGCGCGCATGAAAGACGCAGCCAGCCCCATGCCACCCGGGGCGCCGCTCGCTGCCGATCAGATCACCGTCTTCGAGGCGTGGGTCGCAGGCGGCATGCCGGCAGGTGACTGCGACGGCGTCGGAGGCGCGCCTCCCGTCGAGGTCGTGTGCACATCGAAGACGTACTGGATGAGAGGCGACGAAGGCTCCGAGGACATGCACCCGGGCCACGCCTGCCTCGACTGCCACAAGAAGGAGCTCGGCGCAGACGCGCCGAGGTTCCCCTTCGCGGGGACGGTGTACCCGACGCCCCACGAGGAATACGACTGCAACGGCATCGGCGGCTCGACGGTCGTCATCACCGAGGCGGACGGAACGACGCACACAATCCCGGTGCGGGCGTCGGGCAACTTCGTGCTCGAGAGCGAGGCCGCCGTGGCGTGGCCCATCCGCGCCGAGGTCCGCCGCGACGGCAAGGTAGCCGCCATGCAGGACCCGGTCGACTCCGGTGATTGCAACAGCTGCCACACCGCGCTCGGCGCCGAGGGCGCTCCGGGGCGAATCACGCCGCCCTGACGGTTCCGTCAGCGCTTGCGGACCTTTGTGATCAGCCTCCCCAGGTACGTTCGGTCCAGGCCGGCGACCTGCGCGGCCAGCGTCTGGTTGCCGCCCGTCTGGGTGAGCAGTGCCTCGAGGTAGAAGCGCGTGAACTCGTCCACCAGGGCGTCGCGCTGCTCGAGGAACGGGCGCGTCAGATCGACCAGCTGCCGCAGGCTCGCAGGCTTGCCGGGCGCGGTCGGCTCCACGGTCGGGAGCGTGCCCAGCGCGGCGTAGACCTGGACCGCGTTGCGAAGCTCCCGCGCGTTGCCGGGGTAGGGGCGCGCCCGGAGCCGCGCGAGGATGTCGGCGGGGAGCGTCGCGTCGTCGGCGGCGGCGAAGTGCGCGGCCAGCATGTCGATGTCCTCGGGCCGCTCGCGCAGCGGCGGGACCCGCAGGCGCACGACGGCGAGACGATAGAACAGATCGGCACGGAACGAGCCGTCTTGAACGCGCTGATCGAGCTCGCGGTTCGTCGCCGCGACGACGCGGACCTTCACCTTCTTCGTCGTGTCGTCGCCGACCGCGCGGATGTCTCCGGTCTCCAGCGCGCGGAGCAACATCGGCTGCACCTCGACCGGCAGCTCGCCGATCTCATCGAGGAAGAGCGTGCCGCCATCCGCCACCTCGAACGCGCCGCGCCGCGCCTCCACGGCGCCCGTGAACGCGCCGCGCCGGTGACCGAAGAGCTCGCTCGCCACGAGCTCCCGCGCGATGGCGCCGCAGTTGACGGCGACGAACGGCCCGCCCGCGACGCGCGAGCCGTCGTGCACCGCGCGCGCGATCACCTCCTTGCCGACGCCCGACTCGCCCTCCACCAGCACGTTCACGAGTGAGCCCTCGAGCCGGCGCAGCACCGCGAAGAGCTGGCGCATGACGAGCGACTGGCCGAGGACGCCGCGGTAGCTTGTGCCCTCGAACGGAGGCATGGCCTCCAGCGCCTGGCTGTCGACGTCGATCGTGAGGCGGACGTCCTGGCCGAGCACGAGGCTGCCGCCGAGGGCGAGCACCATGCCCTCGATGCGCTGCCCCAGGTAGAAGGTGCCGTTACGGCTCCCGAGGTCGCGGACCGAGACCCCCTCCGCGACGGGCCGCAGCTCGAGGTGCTTGCGCGAGATCGTGCGATTGCTCACCGAGATCTCGCAGGAATCCGACGACCCGAGCGTGCTCGGGCCCTGTCCGAGCCTGTGCACGAGGGCCGGGGAGCCGGGGGCCTCGATCCGTACGAGGACGTCGATCGGTCGCGTCGTTCGCGAGGCGGGGAGCGCCGTCGCGGTGGAGTCGTCGTGGGAGCCGGAAATTGTCACGTCGCGCCGAGGAGTTTAGCAGGAAGAGAAGCACGGTCGTCTTCGTGCGCGAGGAAGCGTAATCTCCATGACCCAACGTGAGCAGCTCCGCTGGCACCCCCCAGAAGAGCTTGCGGGACCAGCTCCCGGAAGAAGCTCGCTACGAGTGTCTCGTGAAGATCGCCTCGGGCGGCATGGCGACGGTCTACGTCGGCCGGCTGCGCGGGAGGCACGGCTTCTCCCGGCTCGTGGCCGTCAAGCGGGCGCACTCGCACCTGGTGGACGATCCCGAGCTGCGCAAGGCGCTCATCGCCGAGGCCAAGCTCGCGTCGCGGCTCCATCACCCGAACGTCTGCGGTGTCGTCGACATCGACGAGCCGCGCGACGAGCTCTTGCTCGCGATGGACTACGTGGAGGGGGCCTCGCTCGCGCAGCTCGGCTCGATCGCGCAGAAGCGCGGGACCCAGCTGCCGATGGCGGCAGCGATCCGCATCGTGCTCGATGTCTGCGCGGGCCTCCACGCCGCACACGAGCTCCGAGGGGACGAGGGCGAGCCGCTCCACATCGTGCACCGGGACGTGTCCCCCCAGAACGTCCTCGTGGGTGTGGACGGCCTGTCCCGCATCGCCGACTTCGGCGTCGCCAAATGGTCGGAGTCGACGCACGCGACGACCACGGCCGGGGTGAAGGGCAAGTTCGCGTACATGGCGCCCGAGTACATCCAGCACCGCCGCGTCGACCGGCGGATCGACGTCTTCGCGCTCGGCGTGACGCTCTGGGAGGCGCTCACGGGCAGGCGGCTCTTCCGCGGGGACAGCGAGATGGCGACCATGATGATGGTCGTCACGACGACGCCCGAGCGAGCCTCCGAGGTCGCGCCACGTGTGCCCGCCGAGCTCGACGCCGTCCTCGCCGGCGCGCTCGAGAAAGATCCGGCGCGGCGCTATGCCACTGCGGCCGAGCTCGGGGCCGCGCTCGAGGCGGCGGCGCGCGCCGCCGGGATCGAGCCCACGCGGCAAGCGGTCATCGATGCCGTGCGCGATCTCTACGGGGACGTGCTCGACGCTCGAAAGCAGGTCTTGCGCGATCTGCTGAAGGCCTCGGGGGAGACGACGTCCGCCGCGAGCGCCATGGTCGCCGGGGGGCCGACCGAAGAGCCCGCCACCGCCACCGCGCTCGGTGGTGTCCTCACCCTGTCGGACGCGCGCACGCTCGCGCGGGAGGCGCCGCCTCCCGTCGTCGCGGCCGCCGAGCCGCTCCCGCCGCCGCGCGAGCCGGCGCGCGCGCGGCGCTTCGTCACGCTCGCGATCGTCGCCGGGGGCGCCGCCGTCGTCGCGGTCGTTGCCTTGACGTCGAGAGAGCCGGGCGAGACGTCGTCGCCAGGCCAGCCGACGTCGGCGGCCGCCGGTACGCAATCGATGCCGGCAGCGACCCTCGACTCGCCGCCTTCGGCAACCGCGAGCGCTGGCGTCGAGGCTCCTGCTCCGCCGTCCGCCTCCGCGTCGACGTCCGCCGGCCCGTCGGGGCCCGCCGGCTCGGCCAAGGCCCGCCCGCGCTCTCCGGCGACCGCCTCACCGGCGGCCGCCAACCCGCCTGCGCCGACCGAGACGGCGAAGCCCTCGCGTCCGGGGCTCGGCTACTGATTCGATCCTGACGGATTCGTCAGGGCTCGACGAAGACCACCACCGAGCGCGCCGCGACCGGGTAGGTCGCCGCCTCGTAGGGCACCTCGGCGCCCGGCTCGACGATGTTGGCCGCCGGCTCTGCTGCCGACGACGTGTCGAGCACGAGTGAAAAGGCGCCGCTCGGCCCTGGGAGCGTCGCGGTCACCGGCGCCTTGTGCCCGTTGTAGAGGACGAGGATGGACCGAGCCTCGTCGCCAGCGGCCTCGCCGTCGACGCGCCAGGCGAGGAAATGGTTGCCGGGGTTGTCCAGGTACGCGTCCGTCGTGATCGCGCCTGCGTCGGTCAGGAACACCCAGCCGCCGAGGCCGTTCCCATCGGGGTCCTCGGGGCGGGGCCAGTCGACCGGACGCAGCGCGGGGTGCGCGCGGCGGAACCGGAGCATCAGCCGCGCGAAGCGCACGAGATCGGGCGCGGTCTCGGCCGCGGACCAGTCGAGCCAGTTGGTGAACGCGTCCAGGTTGTAGGTGTTGTTGTTGCACGCCTGCGTCCGGTAGAGCTCGTCACCACCGGTGATCATCGCGGCGCCGGCCGAGAGGGACAGGAGCGCGAGGCCGGTTCGGAAGGCCTGGCGTTGTCGCGCGGGATCTCCGCCGTAGTCCCAGCTCAGGTTGTCGTCCGAGCCGCCGTCCGAAGGGCCGTAGGGCCAGGGCTGGCCGTTGTTCTTCTGGTTGCACGCGTAGAGGTCTCGCAGGGTGAAGCCGTCGTGGGCGACGACGAAGTTCACCGACGCGCCCGGTGTCCGGCCGTCGTCCGCGTACAGATCCGGCGAGCCGACGATCTCGTACACGAGCTGTCGCGGCGTGACGGTGTCCACGTCCAGCCGGTTCTGATCGCGGCGGATCGTGTCGCGGTAGGTGCCGTTCCACTCGGCGAAGCCGTCCGGATAATGACCGATCTGATAGGTCCCCGCGCCGATGCCCCAGGGCTCGGCGATCAGATCGACGCCTTCGCCTCCTTCCGCGGGGCGCGCGGGCAGCTCGGAGACGGCGCGGGCGAGGATGCCCTCCGGATCGCCCGGATCGAAGCTGAAGCAGCCGCGCTCGCAGCCGTTCGCGAGGACCGAGGCGAGATCGAAGCGGAACCCGTCGACGCCCATCTCCTCGTGCCAATACGCGAGCGAGTCGATCACGAGGTCGCGGAACATCCGGCTCGTCGCGTTCGTGTTCGCGCCGACGCCGGTGTTGTCCGCGTAGAACCGCGCGTCGTCGGCGAGCTCGTAATAGCCCGCGTTGTCGAGGCCCCGCAGCGAGTGGAGGCGCGCGACGTCGGGATCGCCGACCCCGCCTTCCCAGGTGTGGTTGTAGACCACGTCCAGGAAGACCTTGATGCCGTGATCGTGCATCGCCCGGACCATCTCGCGCAGCTCGCGCGTCGGACCGCCCGGCGACTTGTCACAGGCATAGCGGCGGTCGGGCGCGAAGAAGGCGAGGGTCGAGTAGCCCCAGTAGTTGTCGCCGGCGGTGCTCGCCTCCACGTCGTTCGTCGAGTTGGGGGTCTCCTGGATCGGCAGGAGCTCGATCGCCGTGATCCCGAGATCGGCGAGGTACGCGGCCTTCTCGGCGGCGCCGCGGTAGGTGCCGCGGCAAGCGGGGTCGACCGCGGGGTCGTTCATCGTGAAGCCGCGGACGTGCACCTCGTAGATGGTGTCGTGAGCGAGCGGGCCGAACGGCCGTGGGCCGAGATCGACCGCCACGGGCTCTTGGGCGAGCCAGACGCTCTTGGGCGCGACCGGGCCGCTGTCTCGCTCGCGATTGTCGGGGCCGGTCGAATAGACGCTGCCGTCGAGCATCTCGGGCGTTGTCGGATCGTGGGAGGTCTCGCGCCCATACGGATCGAGCAGGAGCTTGTTGGGGTTGAACCGATTGCCGTCGCCGTCGACGTCCGCCACGAAGCCGGCGAGCGAGCCCGGTGTCCACGCCTCGTCGTGGGGCCAGTTCGGTCCCCACGCGCGCAGGCCGTAGTAGGCCACGCCGCCGACCCCCGCGGCCTCGAGGTCCTCGGCGGAGATGCTCACGCGCCAGGTGTCGTCCGCCTCACGCTCCAGCGTCCGCACGAACAGCGGCCCGCCACCCTGCGGCGCCGCGTACACCCAGAGCTCGAGGCGCGTCGCCCGAGCCGAGCGCACGCGGACCTCGAGCGGCCGCGCTGCTGTCGTGCTCCCGCCGCCGCCCTGCGCCTGGCTCGAGCCACCGCCGCTGCCGCCCGTCCACGTGACCGGCGCGCCGCCTTCGCCGCCGCCCTCGCTCGAGCACGCCGCGAGGATGACGACCGCCAGACCCCAGGCGCGCGCGCGGAGGACCATGGGTCCGAGCGTAGCTCAATCCTGAGTTACGAGGGCCCCGTTCTCACCCTCAAGGGGCGAAGTTCTGGTTCGCCCACACGCCGGCCCCGGAGGACGAGAAGCCGCAGGCCACCTTCGAGTAGCCGGTGTTCGACATGTTGATGTAGTGGCCGTGCTCGCTGAACGGCTCGCCCGGGCCTTCGTCCCACATCATCTGGAGGCAGCCGCCGACCACCTCGGACTCCGAGCCCCAGTTCGGGCAGCTGTTCTGGGCGAATTCGCCGCAGGCGCCGAAGTGGCTGTGCGCGGAGTCCGCCGCCTGGTCGTCGGCGGATTGCTGATCGGTGCAGCCCTCGGCCTCGGTCCATCGCGCGAGCGGCGGGAGGCACTGGCACTCCCAGCGGAACTGGTTGATGCGGTCCACGCAGTCCTGGTGCGGATCGCCGGTGCTCGCGGGCGGCGTGGGGGCGCAGCCGGGGATCGGCTCGGCGAGCGGGCCGCTGTCACATTGGTTGCTGCCCGTGGCGGTCGTGCCGGAGCCCGTGCCGTTCGCCGCCGTGGTCGTGGGGCCTTTGCCCGAGCCCGTCGTGCCCGACGGCCCGGAGCCGGTCGTGTCGCCCGAGTCGCCGCCGCCGCTCCCGATGGATCCGTCATCACCACAAGCCGCGAGGAGCACGAGCGAGAGTGACAGTCCGAGCGCGCGAGAGGTCAACATGACACGATCGTACGCGAGCCTCAGCCCACCAGAAATGGCGATGCCGCTCGCGCAGCCCGGCCGTTCTTTTCCGGTGACGCTGTCGGACGGCCGACCTTGCCCTCTGCCGCGCGCTACTGCGGGACGATCTCGGTCTCGCAGCCGAACTCGACGTCGACCTTCCCCATCGCGTCGCCCTGAAGCACCGTGCAGCTCGCGGGGCAGATGAGGATCTTCGTGGGGCTCGCGGGGTCGTCGTAGTACCAGCCGCCCTGCGGGCCGCAATCCGCGGCGCCGCCGGGGACGTTGTAGATCGGCTGGCCCATGCTCAGCCCGCCCGGCGTGTAGATCACGTTCACCTGGGCCGCATCGAAGGTCTCGCCCATCGGCGGCTCGGGGATGGTGTACTCGCACGAGAGCTGGCTCGCCGCGACGACGCCCTCGGCCAGGTCCTGGAAGATGGGGTCGAACTCCTGCGTGCAGAGATCGCCGGCGATGCCCATCGTCTGCATCGTGAGCTGCTTGTAGACGGTGCCCTCCGCCGCGCCGTACGAGTCGCAGCCGAACGGACCAATGGGGTAACAGCACGGGTTGTTCGCCGGGCAGGTGAAGCCGAAGCAGTCGAGCGGGTCCGAGTTGGCGACGATGGCGTGGAAGAGGAAGCCCTGGAACGTGGGCGGGTCCAGCGCGAGGAGCTGGCTCGTGAAGTCCGCCGCGCTCATGTCGGAGTTGTCGTCCGAGACGACGACGAAGGTCTTCGTCGCGTTCGCCCGGAGCGAGGGCTGCCATTGCGGGTACGTGCCCAGGATGCGCTCGAGCGCGTCCGTGCTGTTCACGGTCTCCACCACGTGCCGGTAGGCCGGCAGCGCCTCGTCCGTGCCGTTGCAGGTCCCCGAGCCGCGCGGCGAGGGGATGCAGACCGTCGCGTCGGCGATGAGAACGACGTGCACGTCGATCCCGCTCTGCGTGATGATCGAGGCGAAGGCGTTGAGGTTCTGCTGAACCTCGGCGCTCTCCTCGCTCATGCTCCCGGACGTGTCGACGGCGATGACGATGTCCGCGGGCTGCTTCTCGGCGGTCGCGGTGCTGGAGACGCCGAAGCACTCGTCGAAGCCGCCGGTGCCCTGGCCGCCGCCGGTGTTGAAGCCGGACGTCGTGCTGCCGCCCGCACCGCTGGTCGTGGAGCCAGTCGGGCTTCCGGCGCCGTTGCCGGTGCCGCTTCCGCTGGTGTCGTCGTCGTCGCCGCCGTCCTGTGTGCCGGCCGAGCAGGCGGCAGCGAGGAAATAGGGAGCGGCGCACGCGATCGCGAGCAGGGAGAAGGATCGTTTGAGCATCGAACGACTCCGGCAGGAAGGAAGGTCGAGGGCTTACGCGTGCTGCGCGCGGGCGGAAAGGCGGAAAGCGCGGGGCGCGCCGCCGACGAGCACAGCCTCAACCCCGGAGCGGGCGAACGGGGCGGCGCATCCACGCGTAAGATCTGGCGGTGTCGCACGTTGTCGCCGGGCGAATGCGCAAGCTCGCTTCGGTCTCGCCCTTCCTGGTCGTCCTCGCGGCGCTCGGCTGCACGCCGGCGCCGAGTGTCACCCCGCCCCCAAACGAGCCCATCGACTTCTTGCCGACCGACAGCCCGGTCGACAGGGCCTTTGCGGACTTCGCGGAGGACCACGATCTCCGTGCGCTCCGCGTGCCGACTCGAGAAGAGAGCGGGGAGATCGGGGGCGTCGAGCGGCCGCAGCCGCCGGGCGACGTCGTCGTTGAAGGGCTCGGCCCCGGCGAGTCGGTCGTCCTCGACGCGCGTCCCGGCGACGCGGTACCGCGGCTCACCTTCAAGACGCCGCCGTTCTCGGACTACTGCTCGCCGCTACCCCACGAACAATACGGCGTGGCGCTCGACAGGGACGGTGCGGTCATCATCGTGCGGCTCGTCCCCAAGGTGACCTTCCGAGACAAGCACATCGCGGGCTCGTGCGCCGTCGGGTGCGGGCCGGTGCCGCCGCCGCCGAGCTCGCGCCTCCTCACGCTGCCGGATGCGAAGCTCGTCCGCGTGGTGCCGGCCGAGTGGGAGGTCGAGGTCGAGCGCATCACCTGTGATGACCCGATCCCGGCGCAGTAGCTCTTCGCGCTGTGCGTCTCGCAGCAGGGTGGTACTGTCAGGGCGTGGTCTCTCCTCTGCACCCGTATGTGCCGTTCGAGGAGTTCCTGACCGCTGAAGCAGCGGATCCAGGGGGCGATCGGCGAGAGTGGGTGGACGGGCACGTCCAGGCCATGTCGGGAGCGACGCCCGAGCACGGCCGGCTCGTCGCCGCCGTGCTCGCCGAGCTAGTCCCGTGGAAACGGAGTTTCCACGCTAGAAAAAACGAGTCCGGAACAAACTGCCACTTCGCCCGAGAATTCGGGCCGCCTTCGCCCCGTCAGGGGCGGCCCGAATTCTTCAAGAAATGATGGTTCCAGGGCACTAGGTTGCCTGCGCCATGTCGCCGCTCCATGTCACCGGCTTCGGCACCAAGATCGTGCCCCGCGTTCCGTTCGTCGTCTCCTTCCGGCCGCCGAAGATGGCGGTCGAGCACGAGGGGGCGATGGTGATCTTCGGCCCGTCAGGAGGAGGCCTTGGCTTCAGCCCGCTGGGTGGCGCGAGCGTGGAAGACGTCACGGCCGAAATCGTCGAGTACCCGAACGTGCCTGTCTACGCGGTGCACACGGAGCATGTTCACTTCCCCGTCGTGGATCGCGTCAAGGTGTTCTCCACGCCCGAAGAGGCGGCTTGGCCGTTCGAGCTCACGTTGGACGACGCGACCGACGCCGAGGAGATGGTGCACGTGCGCGGCCCGCTCGGCGCGCCGCTCGACCTCGAGCGTGTGATGGCCGGGACGCGTGTCATCGGTGGCGGGCAGGTGGCTAACCCGAACGGCTCCGCGCGCTGGAGCGAGCACGTCTACGAGGCGAGCGGCGGAGCCTGGCGCCAGCGTCTCTACGCGACGACGCTCGCGTCGTGCCAGCAGCTCGGCGTGACATTTGATTTCGTCGTCACCGCGCAGAGCCCGGCCGATCGAGCCGATTCCGTGTTTGCGCTCGCGGATCGCGTCGTCGCCGGGCTGGCCAGCCAGCGCTGAGGCGGCGCGTGCGCTTCGTCCCGTCAGTCCGCGCTTCCGCCGAGCGCCGGTCGTAGCTCCGTCGGGAAGCGCTTGTCGATCGCGCGCGTGACGACGGAGCCCACGGTGACCATCGCCACCAGCGGCACGACGACGGGCGCGCCCGCGAACGTGAGGCCGACGGCCGCCACACCCGCGCTCACCGCGCCCGCTGCCGCCACGCTCGCGGCGCCTGCGGCAGCCCCGCGGGCCGCGCGCTTCGCGACGTGAACGGCCGCGTCCTTCTTGTTGAGCGTGCCCATTCGCAGGGCGGGGACGAGCGCGAGCCCGGCGATGGCCGCGTCGATCGCGGCGCCACCGAGCGCGCCGACCGCCGTAGCGCGGCCGATCGTCGCGAGCGCGCCTCGCGTCGACATGCGGGCAGCCGCAGCGACGAGCTCGTGGCTCACGGTCGCCGTCACACCTCCGGTCGGCGACATCCGCAGCTGCACACCTCCGCGCGTGATCCCAGCGACGTGCGCAGCGGGCTTCGCCAGGGCATCCGCCATGATCTCGACCGGCGCGAGCGCCACGACGGGCGTCTTGGCCACGCGGATGCCGAGCGCCTCCACCGTGGACGCGGCGAAGCGCGCGCCTGCACCCAGCCGCGCTCCGTGAACGGCGGCGCGAATGGCAGGAGCTCCACGAAGGGCGAGGGCGGCTGCGGTCTGGATCGCGTTCTTCAGCAAGGGTGGCCTCGCGGGAAGGATACCTCGCTCCCATCCTCGACGTCGTCCAGAAGCTCGGCCCTGTTCGCGCGGTCTTCGCCACCTTCCTCGAGGTGAGGGGATTCAGGGAGCGGTGTAGGTCATGGTGCCGCACAGCTTGAGGAAGCCGCGCGCGATCTGCTCGCCCTCGGGCTTGCCGGCGGCGTTCCCGTTGCACCAGTGCACGTGGTCTCCGAGCTTCTTGGTGACCCGGCTGACGAAGCCGACCTTGGCGTCGTCGCTCTCCACCAGCCAGCTGTCCGCCGTCTCTTCGACCACCCGCTTGATACCCTTCGTCTCTTCCCTCGACTTCATCTTGAAGTTGAGCTCGTCGTTCACGACGAACAAGTAGGGGCCGTCCTCACCGAACGGGCGGATCACGCAGCCGCGTGATCCCATCAGCGGCTTGATCGACGCCTTCTCCGGCACCATCATCGAGACGCCCTTGAGCAGGCACGACTTGGATAGGTCCTTCTGCTCGAGCGCGAGCGTGGTCTTGCCGTCGCTCCAGACCTTCTTGTCCAGGTCGACCGGGGAGGGAGGGGGAGGCGGCGCTTTCGGTGCAGGCGAGCTCGCGGCCGCACCCGCGCTGGTGGCTGCCGAGCCCGATGCCTTCGGTGACGCGGACTCCTTGGCGCTCGAGCCTTCGCCGGCTCCTTGCTTGGCGGGGCAGGCTGACAACAGCAGCAGCGCGGCCGCGGGGGCGAGGCGGAGGAGGGCCTCCACGCGATCACCGAGCTTCGAGGCGGAGCGACAAGGGAGATTCCAGAGGACGTTCGACACGAGTCACCTCGAAGATGGGGGTGGGGGACGCCCCCTGCTTACGCCCCTTGCCCACGGTCCTTCGTGGACATCGGTGGACACGGAGAGTCGGCTCAGCCGCGCCGAGCTCAGGGCTCTTCGACCTTCGCGATCCAGGGCACGCCGAACAGGCCCCTTCCCACTCGCAACTTCGCCTCTCCGCCGTCTCGGACCACGCGGGAGCCCCAGAAGAAGTCCTGCGCGTAGAACGCACCCTCCAGCGTCTCGCCGTCGATGACCGCTGTCGCGCGGCGCGTCGGCTGACCCTTGCCTGGCCTCTCGATCACGTCGATGTGGCCGTCGATGGCGCGGGCGGCGCCGAAGTCGAGCCACGCGTTGAGGATCGGCATCCAGAGCATTCCGGAGACGAGCGCCATCACCGCGATCAGGATCGTGGTCGTGATCACGGTCCGTCGCGACGTGGCCTTCGGCAGCCCGTTCGCGAAGTAGAGGCCCAGGCAGAGCAGAGTGAAGCCCGCGCCGACCGACAAGCTCGGGAGCATCACGCTCCCGAGGCAGGGATACCGCTTGTGGAGCTGGGTGAAGATCGGGACCATCCAGCCCAGTGTCGGCAACAGAAGCGCGGCGCCTCGGAGCAGTCCGCCAGGTCTGGCTGGTTTCATCGTCGCCCTGCCGATGGTCCCGTCTCCCCCAGGAGATGGCAGCCATCCAGCGCGCGGCTGCTACCACGGAAGGCCGTCGAATAGAACGCCGCGCGCGTGCTGCGGCCGTAGCCGGCGCAGCTCAGCCCTTCGGCAGCTCGAACGCGGCCACGAGGCAGATCGGCTCGCCCTTCTTGTCGAGGCCCCAGTAGAGCGCGTGCTCGAGCGCGACCTCGCCCACGTAGGCGACGAGCGCGCGCGCCTCGTCGAGGAAGCCGAGGGCATCGCCGTGTGTCATCCGGCGCTCGGTCTCGGTGACGTGCGCCGAAGCGAGGTCGGCGCCCCTCTGCTCGGCGTCCATGAGCGCCATCGTCACGAGCTCGCGCGTGAGCACGGTGTCGCCGCGCTCGTCGGTCGCCTCCTCCCATTGCGTCGGCGTGCCGGGCGCGAAGCGGACCATCAGCGCCTCGAGCCCTGCAGTCGGGAGGGCGTCGAGATCGTCCGAGTCCGGATCGGAGTAGTAGGCCGTGACCGCGTGCGCCCCGACGGGCACCGATCGCGCGAGCGTCGTCGCGTAGGCGTAGCCGGCTTCGCGAACGAAGGCGAGCCTGCCGCTCCGGATCACGAGGCTGCCCGCAGGGCTCGCCGCAGCCAGGTGGGGTGCGACGAGGCTCAGGTACGGCGCGCCGTTCGCGATCGACCCCGTCACGGGAGGCAGGACGGTGCCGCCGCCGGTGAGGGCCGCGTACGTCGCGTCGTCGAGCTCCGTCTGGTCGAGGATGCGCTTCGCGTCCTTGTCGTTCTGCGCGCCGGAGAAGTGCTTCACGAGCGGCGCCGTCGCGCGGTCGCCCAGGGCCGCGAAGACCAGGCTGTCGGGGTGCTTCGCGAGCCGCTTGCGGTCGGCGAAGATGCGCCCGATCGCGGTGTCGATCGCCGCGTCGCTCGCGAGGTGGAGGAACGACGTGTCCGCGAGATTCTCGGCGTGCGCGGCCAAGATCACGGCGTCACGCCGGTCCTGCGGCAAGCGCGTCAGCACGGCTTCCCACTCGGCGGCGGCCCATCTCGGCGGCGTGGTGATCCACGGGTCGAGGGCCGGATCGATGTCGCCCTCGGTCTCGGCGAGGAGGATCGTCAGCGCGCAACAGAGCTCGACGTAGGGGCCGTACCAGTTGCCGGTCCCGGCGCGAGGCCTCGACATCGTCCGGAGCAGCGAGGCGATGGGACCGATCGCCTCAGGACCCGCCTCGGCGAGCCGAGCGCCGGACTGCTGCACCCGGGCGTCGCCCGCGAGCGCGAGGAACCTCCCCTCGTCCCAGTGCGCGCGGAGGCCGATGGCGGTGCCAACCGGATCGTCCTCTTTGCGGCTGGCGAGCACGCGGTCGAAGCGCGCGAGCAGCCGATCGCGCGGAAACGCGCGGAGGCCCTCGAGGTAGAGCGCGCGCTCCTCGCCTTGAAGATGGCCGGCATCGAGCCGGAGGCACGCGTCGAGCTCGGTCGGAATCGGCCTACCGGCTGCGGCGAAGGAGCGCGCCGCGACCGCGGCAACTTGGTCGCCGAAAAGGAAGCGGCGGTCCTTCGACAGCTTGCCCAGCGCGTCGACCAGCGCCTCGGGCGGGTCGGCGCGCTTCGTGAGCATCGCGATGACGTACGAGGGCTGGAAGGCCAAGCGATCGAGGAGCGCTGCGAGCTGACTCGTCGGGACGGCGAGGTGAGCGGGCTCACGCGTCGCGGTCCCGAACCCATCGGCTTCCCCTCGCGCGCGCACCGCATCCACGAACGCCTCGCGCGGGCCGAGGTGAGACGCGAGGCTCGCAGAGGTCTCGAAGCTGCTCGAGCTCGTCCGCGTCAGCTTGCCGTCGACCAAGCGCCAGTCCGTCGTCCACTTGCGCCGGAGGTGATGCTCGACGTACTCGGCGAGCAGCGTCGCGGGGGGCGCAGCCGTCGGCTGGCCGAGGCGCTGTCGCACCCACGGGAGCGCGCGCCTGATGTTCGGCGGCAACGAGGCCTCGGCCGCCGCGAGCTCCGCGGGACCGCGGTGCGCCAGGTGCACGACGAGCGCGTCCACCGCGGTCGTGTAGTTGTCGAGGAGGGTGTCACCCTGCTCGATCTTCTTCGGGATCTGGCGAAGCACCGCCACGAGCTCGGCCGGCGACGCGAGCGCGACGTGCTCCTCGAGCTGGCAGAGGAGTAGAAGAAGCAGCTTGGGCGACAACAGCCCCGATGCGGCGACCGGAAAGAGCGATCGCAACGTCGCGCGACGACCGATCGCGTGCTCGAGCCCCCAGAGCCCATCGCCCGCTTGGTACGCTCGCTTGAGCTTCGTGGCGAGCGCGGCGATCTCGTCGCTCGGTGCGGCGGCGGTCTCCGCCGGCGGCGGAGCGGTCTCGGTCTTGCGCTTCGCAGCCGCAGCCTTGGTGCTCGCCTTGGACGGCGTTGGCGCCGCGGGCGGCGCGCCCGGGCCGGCGGCATCACCGACGCGCGCGTAGCCCTTGCCGAGCTTCTCGCGAACGAGCTTCATCGCGGCCTTCTGCGCGTCCGTCGTGGACGAAAACGCCTTGATGTTCTCCTGGCCCTTCGTCCCGATGCGGCCGAACCCGACGACCAGCTCGCTCTCCCGGATCTCCCATTGCCAGAACTTCGCGGCGGTTCCTTCGATGAGCTCGTATCGTTCCATTGCGACATCCTCCCGGTGCGGTGACGTCGCATGGGTTAGTTCCGCACGAGCCGGCGCGCAGCCGATAGTTCATGCCATCGCGGCCTCGAGCTCGCGCCGGACGACGTGCGGAGGCGGCAGCGCGGCGTCGCGGAAGGCACGCTCGAGCGCGTCGCGGCCCCCGTAGCCCACGCGCCGCGCGATCTCGAGCACCGGGATGCTCGGGTCTCCGAGGAGGAGCACCGCGCGGCGCAGCCTGAGCACGCGAACGGATGCGCGAAGCGACGGCGGCAGCCCGAGCAGCCCGAGGACATCCATCGCGTCGCGGTGGGTCTGCCGCGCCGAGAGCGCGGTGAACGCGCTGATCTCGTCGAGCGTGACACCTGTCTGTTGCGCTTCGTAGAAGCGATGAAAGACCTTCCAGAGTCGCTCGACGTTGGGGCGGAGCGTCTCTCCGGCGCTGGCGAGGATCGATCGATCCAGCCACCCCGCCTCGACGAAGGCATCGAGCAGCTGGTTCATACGGGCCCGCTGTTCGTTGGACGAGTCGGCCGCGAAGACCGCGTCCACGATCTCCGCGACCTCGCGAGGCAGCGCGTGCGCGGGGAGGCGGAGCCCGGCAGGCAGCGTCAGGAGGTGAGGCGCGACCGAGAGCTCGGCGATCACGGCGGGGCTGCCCCCGGAGCAGAACGTCGCGCGTGTGCCCGCGGCTGCGGCCGGCGGCGTGGCCGCTTCGAACTCGTCCGGCGCGAGCACCCAGGCGAGCGGGCCCTCGCGTCGTTCCTCTCCCGGCAGCTGCAGCCAGCCCGAGCGCACGGCGTAGATGACCGGTCGTGGGCTCGGCGACGCGAACCCGACCAGGAACCTGGAGTCGAAGACGACGTCCGAGCGTCGGATGACGTGGAGACGGAAGTCGACGCTCGCAGCGAGCCGCGTCTCGACTTGTCGCCCCCCGAGGGCCACCGCGCTCGATCCGAGCAGCACGTTCCGCGTTCCAAGCTAGGCGAGGCGTGGCGCGTGGTAAAGCCTCGGCCGTTGGCTCGAAACGGTGACAAATGTGTCAGTCTCGTCACCGGCTTGCGGGTCGCAGTCGTTGCGCCGGGTGACCGCTGTGATGGAGGCACAATCGTGGGCCTCCGCCGGGCGCGGCGATGGGTTCGGTCTACGCGAGCCGTATCGGAAGCGGCAGGTGCTGCTCGAACATCCGCGTGCGGAGCGCCCACAGCGCGTCGGGCACGTGCGCGGCGAAGAGCTCGCGCGCTGCGGCGAAGGCGTGGCGGAGCGGCTCGATCATCTGCGGGCAGACGCTGTCGTCGAGGACGGTGAGCGGCGTGAGGAACGTGGCGACGTAGACATCCAGCGCGGAGGGACGGCTCCCGCCGAAGTAGCTGTCGGTCAGCTCGGCGCGGAGGGCGGCGAGCTGACCCTTCACGGTCTCGACGAGGCCGGCCTCGGTCAGCTGCCGGGAGAAGCCGTAGCGCTTGGCGAGGTACTTCGCGACGGGCAGGCCGAAGCCACGCTCGCCATCGGAGGCAAACGACGCGTGGATCATCGCGAGCCGCGACGTCCACCCGAGGCCACCTTCGCCGGCGACCAGATCGAGGAAGCCCATCTGGCGCGCCCGCTCCGCCGGGTCCGTCGGGACCAGGGTGCCGGGCGCGAGGCGAGCCACGAGCCCGACGATCGCCGCCCAGTTCGTGCGAGCCGGCTCGCTTTCGTGCAGCACGACGGGCACGTTGTCGAGGCCGCCGAGCCAGTCGGTCACCTCGGGCGAGAGCGGCCCGCGCGGCACCACCACGGCAGGGAGCCCGGCCACCACGAAGAGGCCCTTGGCGGCCTCCGACCAGGGGCTCGCCACGGCCGAGGCGGTCACGATCCGGGTGCCTTTCCGGTCGCGTGCCGTGGCCAGATCGACGTACTCGAGGGTCATGTCCGGCTCCCGGAGGCGAAAAAGCCTTGTTTTGTGGTGGGTCGACAGGGACTCGAACCCTGGACCTACGGATTAAAAGTCCGCAGCTCTACCGACTGAGCTATCGACCCAGCTTCCGGAACGTGAGCCCCGGAGCGGCGGCAGCCTAGTCTCGTGGAAACGGAGTTGCCACGCAAAACGGAGGCGGGGCCGCCGACCCCGGTGGCATTCTTTCGGCCGGGCGGGGCCGGATGTATGACGAGGGACCATGGGTGATTCGGACCCGAAAGAATCGTTTGCCGCCCTGTTCGAGAGCTCCTCGGGCGCGGCGCGAGGCAAGAAGTCGCGTCGGCTTTCGCGTGGAGAGCGCGTGGAGGTGAAGGTCGTCGAGATCGGTAGGGATGCGGTGTTCGTGGACGTCGGCGAGAAACAGGAGGGCTACATCGAGCGGGGTGAGCTGGTCGGGAGCGACGGCTCGCTCCTCGCGAAGGTCGGCTCCTCGATCTCGGCCGTCGTGGTCGACACGGACGGAGAGCGCGTGCGCTTCTCACCGGTCGTCGTCCGGCGCGAGTCGGAGATGAGCACGATCGAAGACGGCGGCGAGCTCGTTGCCATCCCGCGCGCCAAGGCGGGGCCGCTGCTCCTCGAGGGCGCACGCATCCGCGGGACCGTCACCGGGGTGGAGCGTTATGGCGTCTTCGTCCAGATCGAGGGCACCCACGGGAGCAAGGGGCGCGGGCTCATCCCCACCGCCGAGACGGCGACGCCTCGCGGCGCGGACCTGAAGAAGGTCTTCACGGTGGGCGCCCTGGTGGAAGCGAAGATCCTGGCCATCGCGGAGGATGGCAAGATCCGCCTGTCGATCAAGGCGCTCGCGGAGGACGACGAGCGGCGTGACTTCCAGGCGTACTCCGCGCAGCAGGAAGGACAGGCCGGCCCCGCTCCGAAGGGCGGCCCGCAGCCCAAGAAGGAGCCGCAGAAGAGAGGGTTCGGCACGCTCGGCGATCTGCTCGCGAAGTCGTCCAAGAAGGGCGGCTGATGCGGGTCGAGGCGCTCTCGCCGATCAAGACCGCGTCGCTGGAGTGGACGAGCCCGAACGGACAGAGCTTCGCGACGATCGTCGCGAAGCTCACGTTCGACATCCACCCGACGCAGATCGCGCCTGCCGCCGAGCAGGAAGAGATCGTCGCCTCCGACAAGTACCACGACGAAGATCCGGGCCGGAGCCTCTTCGCCCCGAGCGATCTCGTCCCGTACAAGGCGCGCGCGGACGTGGTCGTCGTCGGGCACGCGTACGCGCCCAACCGCGAGCCTGTCCGCGTCGTCAGGGTCCGCCTCGCGATCCGCGAGTGCGACAAGGCCCTCGAGGTCTTCGGCGATCGCGCCTGGGGGATGGACGGCGAGATCCGCGAGGGTCCGCGCTTCGTGAAGATGCCGCTCCGCTGGGAGCGGGCCGCCGGCGGGCCGTACACACCGAACCCCATCGGCATCCGATCCGACGTACAGGACTCGCTCGGCCGCATCCTCGTGCCGAACCTCGTGGTCGCCGGCAAACACCTCGAGCGGCGCGGCGAGGCAATCGAGACCGCGGGGCTCGGCCCCGTCTCGCCGAGCTGGCCCTTGCGCAGGCCGCTCGGCGACATGGCGGGCGGCAAGATCGGGCACGCGGAGCCGGCGTTCTACAACTGCGCGCCGGCCGACCAGCAGCTGACCGACCTCCCCGAGGATGAGCTCCTCATCCTCGAGAACCTCCACCCGTCCGCGACCACGGTGTCCGCGCGTCTGCCGGGGATCCGTCCTCGGGCGTTCCTCGAGCGCAGCGAGGTCGGCGCGGAGATCCCGCTCCGGTGTGACACCCTCTGGATCGACACCGACCGCGCGCTGCTCACGCTCACCTGGCGTGGTCGCATCGCGTACGAGAAACAAGCCCAGGACGTGCTCTGGGTCGTGACCGAGCACCGCGGATCGCAGGTGAGCTGGGCCACCGTCGTCGCTGCGCGGGCCGCGGCGGCCAGCCTGGGGGATCTCGATCCGTCGAGCGTGACCCATGTGCCGACCACGAAGGAGCCTCCCCTCAAGGCGCCCGAGCATCTGCCGTTCGCCGGACAGCCCAAAGCCGACGGGGAGGCCCACAAGACCTTCCACAGCGCGCCGCCCGCGTGGGTGGGACAGAGCCCGCTCGCGCAGCTCGGTGCGATGACAGCACAGTCATCGTCTTACCCGGCGCCACCCGCGCCCGTGGCGCCGTCCGTCGCGCCGCCCGCGCCCGTGGCCTCCGTCGCGCCGCCAGCACCTTCCGTCGCCCCGCCGCCCGCGCCCCTCGTCCCGCAGTCGACCGTGTCGATGCAAGCCGTCGACGCGCTCCCGCCGCCGGCCGCTCCGGTCCCGCCGGCCGCGCCCATCCCTGCGCCCCCCGCGCCGGTTCCCGCGCCGCCCGCGCCCATGCCTGCGCCGCCCGCGCCCATGCCTGCGCGCCCGGCGCCGATCGCCGCCGCGCCCACGGCGCTCCAGACCGACGCGCTCCACGTGATCTGGTTCGAGCGCAGCGCGGAAGAGGGCCCCGCGCCGGATCGCGCCAGCGTCTCGCGCGCGCTCCTCGGTGGCAAGCGGGCCCCTGCCGATCAGCTCCTCGTCGCGCTGCGTGAGGCCGTCGACGAGTCCGGAGAGCTCGTCTTGCCGAACGTCGTGGTGGCCGGCGATCTCGCGCTCCGGCTCGATCCGGTCGCGAGGCTGAAGGCCACGTTGGCTGTCGCCAAGCCCCAGGCTGCGACCAACAAGCAGCTCGCCGAGCTCTGCCGCGAGGGCATGCTCGTGGCCGCCTCCGAGCTCCCGGCCGCTCCCGGGATCGCGGAGGCGATCACCGCGCGCATCCGTGAGGTAGCGCCGGACCGGAGAGCGCTCGATGAGGCGGTGGAGCGCATGGCGCTCGTCGGTCGAGCTTACGAGCGTTACGAGGTGCTCGGCGGCACGCGCATCTGCGCCACGATGTCGATGCCGAGCGGCGCGGTGACCGTCTACATCCCGGCCGCGGCCGCCGCCGAGCTGCCCCTGCTCGCTCGGTTTCCCGCCGTCCTCCTCGGGAGCTTGAGGCCACCGCAGGACCCGCTCGACGCCTCGCCGGTCACGTTGCTCGTGTCGGCCATCGGCCGCCTCGTCCCGATTGGGTGAGGCGCCCTCAGGGCCGGGCGATCTGCACGGTGCGGAGCGCGGGCGCGCTCTTGTTGCCTGCCTCGTCCACCGCGAGGACCGAGATCTCCAGCGCGCCCTCGGGAAACTCGGCTGGATCGACCACGACCGTCGCGCTCGGCCCGATGGCCGTGGCGACGAGCGCGCCGCCGAGGCGGAGCTCGAGCGACACCGCGCCGGGCAGATCGTCCGTCCCGCCCAGGTCGATCTGGAACGGCCCCGTGAACGTGGCGCCCTCGGCCGGCGACTCGATCGTCGCGGTCGGGGGGGTGCCGTCGATCGTGACCGGCAGGTCGAGCACCGCCTCGTTGCCGGCGGCGTCATGGACGACCAAGAGGCCCTCGTGCACGCCGACCGGGATCTCCGAGACCGGGATGCTGACGAGCGAGTAGTCCCACTCGACGCCGAGCGTCGATGGGTAGCCGGGCTCGAGCTCAGCCTCGAAGGTCTTGCCCCCGATGGACAGGTAGTAGCCGCTGACGACCCACGCATCCGCGATCCAGAAGTTGAGCTCCGCGCCCGCGGCGGGAAGAACAGTATCGTCAGCGTAAGCCGTGGGCTCCGACAGGTCGACCAGGAAGTCCTGGACCTCCCTCCGAGTGCCGGTGTCCACGTTCGTCTCGACGTCGATCGTGAGCGTCCCGAACCCTTCGCCGAGCGCTTCACCGTTGATCCAGGTGGAGCCGGCTGTCGCACCGTCGAACTCCGTGGTGACCTTGTTGCGGAAGAACCAGGTGGCACCCACGAGCGAGCCGCCGTTGGCGACCGCGTCCACGTGGATCTGCGTGCCAGGCCCGGCCGGCGGCCAATCAGCGATGCTGATCGTGACCGTCGGCGGGCTGGGGTTCTCGGTGGGCGGCGGCTCGTCCGTCCCACATTCGCCATAGCAGTCGCACGCGTCGTAACACTCGTAGTCGTCGTCATCCGCCGTGGCGGCGATGATGAGAACGATCTCGCAGCCCGATGAGGCGGATGCCGTGAGGCCGGCGAAGCAGAGCGGCAGGAGCAGCCTTCGGTCCATCAGATCGCGCAGGCTCACGGCGCACCTCCGATCTCGTCGACCGCGAGGAGTGTGGGCGCGCTCTCCGTCGTGTCGAAGATCCTCACGCCTCGGTCCCCGTCGGCGAGGAGGAGTCGATCCCCCGAGACCACGACGCTCGTGCCCATCCCGGTGAACGAGCTCACGCCCGCGATGGTGGGCTCACCGTCGAGGGAGATGGTGACGAGCATCGTCCGGTATCGTCCTCGATCGACCGCCACCGCGTAAACCCGATCGGGCCCCGCCGCGCCGGCGATGTAGTCGCCAGCCGGGAGCTCCACGGTGAGCGCGCTCGTGTGGTCGGTGAGGCCCGCCATCCCGCCAAGCGAGGCGATCTCCACCGGCCCGGTGGCGGTCTCGAGCAGGACGCGGCGCGGCAGCGCGCGGTGCCAGAGGTTCACGTCGGCGAGATCGGCGCCGTCGAGCACGCCGTTGTCGCCGAGCGGCGAGGCTTCGGCCGGCGTCACGAGGAGCGCGTCGATCCACTCGGGGGCCGCGAGCAAGAGGTGGTCTTCTCCGACGGCGATGGCTTGCGGCAGCTCCGCCTCCCGTCCCGATGACAGGAGCGTCTGGTTCCCGCTCGTGTCGACCGCGAGCGCGCCCTCGCGCACCGGCACGAACACCGTATCCGCCTTCGTCGCGAGGCCGCCGGCCCAGATAGTCTCGGGAACCTCGATGGGCGCCGCGGCGCCCTCGATGTGGACGGTGCCCCCGCCCGACTCGGGGTTGGGCGAGCCGAGGACCCAGCGACCGTCTCCGAGGAACGCGGCCGCGCGCGCCGTCTTCGCGAGATCGAGCGGCTCCTCCAGCACGAGCGCGTCGTTCACGAGCCGATAGAGCCCGCCCGCCTTCCCCGCGATGAGGACGCGATCGCCGTCGGTCGCCATCCCCTCGGTCAGCCGCGGCTCGCTGTAGCGGCCGATCTTCGGGAGATCGTCGATCGTCGTGTCGCGGATATCGATCGCGCGCAGCCCGATGCGCGTCGCGTCGCCGAACGCGTACACCTGACCGGGCACTGGCAGCGTCTGGAGCGGGTCGCGTCCTTCGGGCGGGACCGGCGGCGGCGCCCACGTCTGCGCCCAGGGCAAGACCTCCCAGGGGGGATCGGTCGAGCACTCGCCGCCCTGGTTCGGGATGTCCGGAACGATCGGGACCACGTTCGACGAACAGGTGGTCAGGGCGTCGCCGACATCGAGCCGCTTCACGCCCCACTCGCCGCCGGCCACGTAGAGGTCTTCGCCCTCTCCCCGGACGCCGCTCGCGTAGAATGACTGATCTGTCTGCTCCGTGCAGTTGCCGAGCACGCTCGGCGCCGACGGATCCGTGATGTCGACGGCGACCGCGCCGAACCGGCCCGCGGCGACGAAGGCCACGTTTCCCTGCAGCGCGACGTCCTTCGCGGGCGCGATGAGGATGCCTTCTTTCGTGGGGTTCGCGACCCAAGTCTGGCCGAGCACGCTCCCCGTCGCGACGTCGATGATCGCGAAGTTGTCGCACGCGGCCACGTACGCGCGGCCGTCCTGCGCCGCCACCGCGGCCGCGAAGCCCGGCACCTCCAGCACCTTCTCCACCGTCTGCGACACGAGATCGACCACGGCGACGCCGGAGCCGCCCATCGCCACGAACGCGCGATCGCCGTCGACGAAGACGTCGAGCGCGGGCCCCGCGAGCTCGATGGTCGCGAGGCGAACCGGGCTCGCGGGCTCCGACGGATCGACGACGACGAGCCCCTCTGCGCCCGAGGCGAGCAGGAGCGTCCCGCCGTATGTCGCGACGGCGAGCGGCTGGCCGAAGCCGGCGAGCAGCGCCACGCGCTTCGGATCACTCGGATCCGACGTGTCGAGCACCCAGAGGTAGGTCGCGTCGACCGCGAAGAGGTAAGGGCCGATGAGCGCGCCGTCTCGCATGATCGGCGCGTGGAAGTAGTCGAGGTACGCCGGGTCGTCGGTGCCCCCACAGACCTCGTCGACCAGGACGTAAGCGAGCGTCGTTCGCCCGCACTCACCAGTCAGCTCGATCCCCGCCCACTTGCTCCCGGTGGGAGGCGGCTCGGTCGGCGCTGTGGGCGGACCCTGGTCATCGGGCGGGCCGTCGACCCCTCCGGACGGGTCGGCGAGACCCCCGCAGGCAAGCAAAGGAAGGAGGACAAGACCAAGGAAGCGCGGGGATCGGAGCATCGAGACGATTCCTTCCGGAGGATCGAGACGCCAGGGCGAGAGGCGAGGCGCCGGATGGTTCGTAAGCCCGGCACCTCGCCCCTCGTCGTGGACCAACCCGTTAAGCCAAGCGGCCCGCTGGGGAGCCGTTCAAGCGAAGCGTTTTCGCCTGGTACATCATTCGTGCCACCGCGGCGGGACCCGAAAAATCGCGGGCGCGGCGAGGTCTACGCGCCTCGGCCCCTGACACTCGTGTCAGGCGAGCAGGTCCGACGCCGGAGGGCGACTGGCCCAGCAACGAGTTGCGCGCAACCGCTCGCCGAAAACGGTCGACCTCAACCGAGGTCTGGCGTTCCTGCGCTCGGGACGCGCAGGTTTCCCGAGATCGACGCCGGGGCTCGAGACCGCTCAGGCCGGCACACCACTTGCTGCCGCGGGCGGCCATGCAGACAGACACCGCCGCTCGTGAGACGTCCTCGACCGGAATCGAGAGGTCTTCCGATCTGACGCCGCCGTCCTCGCCGCCTCGGCCCCTCGGCGACGCCGCGCTCCGCGTGAGGACGGGCGTGCGCGCGGGGCTCAAGCAGGGCAATGACGCCGTTGTCAGGAAGTGAGACCGGGGGCCTCGGCGTGGCCGTTACGGCCAGCTGCTGCCCGGCGTCGGCTCGAACCAGATCACGAGCTGACCATCGGTGAAGACGGGGCCGCCGGTGGGCTGCTGGAAGGCACCGGCCAGGCCCTCGAGCTGGCCGGGACCATAGGGTGAGCTGATCCTCTTCCAGCTGGCGCCGCCGTCTTCCGAGTAGGCCCCAGCCACGTGGGCGCGCCCCCACGGGTCGATCTCGACGAGGGCGTCCCAGGCCGGGTTTGGCGCCGCTCCTCCAGGAGACTGGGTGAGGTAGTATTGGCCGCCCTCGGCGGAGTCCCGATACAGGGTGACGCCCACCACGGAGCTCGTCCCGTCTCGCGGACGCAGTGCGCGCGCATCCAAGTAGGTCGGTGCGCTCCAGGCGCCGTCTTCATGAGTGAGCACTCCCTCGAAGGAGCCGTCGGGGGACGACGTCTCGCAGCCCGAGACCAGGACGACTACCGCGCCGTCCGCCCGGAACACGAAGTCCACCGGGCCGCCGCTGCACCCGTGGATCGCGGCGGGCGGCAGCGGGACGTCGGACGGGACGAGGCTGCCGCCATCCAATCGGCGGACCGCTTGCGCGGCCTCATCGAGGACGTAGACGGTTCCGTCAGGATGCTGAGCCGCCGTACCGCCCGGGATCGACTGGAATGCCGTGAAGCCGTCGACGGTTCCCTGGGCGAGCACGGAGCCGTCTCCTCTGGCGTGAATCGTGAGCTCTCCGTCGCTCTGGAAGAGCAACAGCTCCTCCACGCTCCAGGAGGCCGAACCCTCGATCAGCACGGGCTCCGACCACAAGTCGCGGGCGCCGACCGAGTAGTAGATCCCTTGAAAGGGGTACCCCTCTGCTCCGCCCTCCGCCCACGCGATCACCGTCCGCCCGTCCGGAAGCGAGACGATTGCGGCCGTGCTCGGGTGCGAGTCAGGACCGATGATGTACGCGTTGTAGAACCCGAGGTCCAAGCTGGGGCTCGACACGTCGTATCTGTCCGTCTGCGTCGGGTCCTCGGTCGGCACCTCGTCGCCGTCCACCGAGGCCGTGGAGGTGCAGGCAGCGAGAGCCGAGACCGACACCAGCATCGCGAGACAAGGAGCACGTCGGACCATGCGCGCCGGGCAGCAATCGTCGTACCGCACGTGGTGAGCTCGCCTCGTCACGAAAGCACACACGATTCCCTCTGCTCCGGGCGACGCAGCATGAACGTCGTCGCGTCCACTGGACCTGTGCGCGTCCCCGGCCTGGGCCGCCCGGCCGCTCGAACCACTGGCTCGTCAGCGCAGCCCTGCGCGACCGTCGCGGCGGTAGCCGGCCGCCTTGTCGTGGGCGGCCAACCGGTGCGCCTTCGAGCACGCGCGGTGGATGGTGATGGAGCACGTCCGGCACGCCATGCCGTCATCCTGCATCAGGATCGATTCCTCGCAGTGTGAGCACTGGGCTCCCGCGAACTGCGGACCTCCCTCGACTCGCGGATCACGCTCCTGCTCGAGTCGACGCGCCTCGTCGCGCTGCCGACGCCGGTAGAAGTCGGCGATCGCAAAGACGACCAGGCTCACGAACAGATAGAACACGGTTGCGCCATGATAGGCCCGTGCGCAGCGTTGGTCGCTTCACATGCTGTGGTGCCGAGGCCCACGCCGAGCGCCGCGCCGCGGCGGGGCACCATGTGAAGAAACCTGTCACGTTGCCAACAAGACCGGGTCGTATTGACGCGTCCGCGCGTGTCGAGACCATGGGTTCGTGAGGAAGCGTTGGTGGGGTCTGGCTCTCTTCTCTGCGGTGGTCACGCTCGGGGGCGCGGCCTATTGGACGCGCTTCTATCTTTCGGAGCCGGAGCGCACCTACACCAGGCTGCACGATGCGGCGTGCCGCGGCGACGCTGATGCGTCCTTCGCCCTCCACGACATGAGCGAAGTGAGGACAGCGATGGTGCAGGCCGTGAAAGCACGCTCGGGGGCTGGCGCGCTCGCGGAGAGGGCGGTCGAGCAACTGTGGGACGACGCGATCGATGACTGGCGCGAGGACATCGAGAAGAAGCGTTGGAACAGCGACACATGCGCATGGGAGGTGGTGAGCATCCACTCGTCGCTCTATGGCGGCGGCGACGTGATCGTCCGCCAGCCTTCTGGCAAACGGAGGCTCATCAAGATCAAGCGGTTCGGCGAAGGCCCCTTCGCTACCGCGCTCGTCGTCGAGTCCTTCGCGATGGAACGGGAGTAGTGTCGGGCCGATGGACCTCGAAGCGTTCGTTTTGCGCCTCCAGCCTTGGCGAGCCAAGCACAAGCGGACGGCCTACGCTCCCAAGCTCGGAAAGGGCTTCCACCGCTCCCGCTTCGGCGGCCGGCCGGAGATGAGCCCGGGCGAGCCGTGGCCGAGCTGCGCCGAGTGCGAGTCCCCGATGTCCTTCTTGCTGCAGCTCGAGCTCGCGGCGTTGCCGCGGCGCCCGGCCGGCGATGGGCTCCTGCAGCTCTTCTACTGCGGCAAAGACGACGGCTGCTCGACCTGGGAGCCGTTCTCGGGAACGCAGCTCGTCCGCCTCGTGAACGGTGAGCTGAAGCATCGCTCTCCACCGGAGGGCTCGGTCGAGCAACCGCTGCGCACCATCGTCGGTTGGGACCCCGTGGATGACTACCCGGGGACACAGGAGATGGAGGAGCTCGGCCTTCGCTTCGACTACGACTTCCGGAGCAAGAAGGTCCACGTCACCTGTCAGGAAGTGGGCTTCGACGAGGCGAACCTGGACATGGAGATCTACACCGCCGAGGCGATCACTTCGGCCCGCACGGGCGACAAGCTCTTCGGCTGGCCTCACTGGGTTCAAGGCGCGGAATACCCTGCTTGCCCCGAGTGCGGAACGCGCATGGAGCTCGTGTTTCAGGTCGACTCGGAGCAGGGCGTCGAGATCATGTTCGGAGACGTCGGCGTGGGTCACGTCACGCAGTGCCCGAAACATCCGCGGGTGCTCGCCTTCGGGTGGGCCTGCGGCTGAGCGCTTGCCGCGCGACCCTTCGCCTCTCAGTGCCCCGTCGAGCCGTAGCCGCCGCTGCCGCGCTGCGTGTCGTCGAGCTCGTCCACGAGGACGGGCGCGACGTGGGTGACGGGCGCGACGACGAGCTGCGCGATGCGCATGCCGCGTTCGACCGTGAAGGGGACCTGGCCCAGGTTGACGAGGACGACGGCGACCTCGCCGCGGTAGTCCTCGTCGATGGTGCCGGGCGAGTTGAGCACGGTGACGCCGTGTTTGAGCGCGAGGCCACTGCGCGGCCGGACCTGGGCCTCGTGGCCGGGCGGCAGGGCCATGGCGAACCCGGTGGGGACGAGGCGGCGCTCGCCCGGCGGGATCACGACCGGCTCGGCGATGTCGGCGCAGACGTCGAGGCCGGCGCTGCCGGTGGTCTGGTAAGCGGGCAGGGGAACGTCGGACGGGCGGACGCGCTTCAGGCGGAGCGGGAGCATGGCTTCAAGACGGGCGCGGCAGGATGTTGTCGAGCGCGAGCTTGCCGAGCGCCTCGTCACCGTAGGCCCGGCGCGAGTCGTCGAAGCCGGCGCCGACCGCCGACCGGAGCAGGCTCAGCGCGCGCTCGGGATCGCCGCTCCGCGCGAACGCGCGCGCCGACTCGAAGCCGTCCTCCGCGGTGCGCTCGCGCTCGAACACGGCCTCGAAGAGCCGGCCGGCCCACGTATCCGCGCCCGTCTGCGCGGCCTGCTCGGCGATTGTGCGCGCGTCGTCGGCGTTGAGGCCGTCGAAGCAGTCGATGGCGACGGCGGCGGCCCGCGCGGCCTCCCCTTGCTCGAGCAGGATGCGGATGAGCGGGCCGAAGACCTCCTTGCGGTTGTCGCCTGCCGCGCGCGCGGCCTCGAGGAGCGCGCGCGCCTTCTGCGCCTCGCCGCGCTGGAGCGCGACCGTCGCGAACAGGGCCGCGTCGCCCGGCGCCTTGCTCTTCACCATGCGCTCACACGCCTCGATGGCGCGCTCGGTCCGGCCTGCTCCGAGCTCGGCCCAGCCGGCGATTGTGAGGGCCTCGCCCAGCGCTGCGCCGCTCGGCTTGATGCCCGAGGAGGTCTGGCCGTCCGCGACGGCGAAGGCGAGGCGGGACGCCTCGTCGAAGCGCTCCTCGTCGAGCGCGCGCCGGGCCAGCTTCAGATCGCGCAGCACCTCGGGGTGCACCTCCTCCTGACCGTTGGCGCGACGCTCCCGCATCGCATCCGACGACGCACGCACGGCGCCCTGCACGTCACGCAGCCGCATGAAGGCTTGCAGCGCCGACGAGCCGAAGATGAAGGTCGCGATCATGCTGCCGCCGAGCCCGAAGTAGATGGCCAGCGCGGCGCCCGAGATCCCCGAGACGAGGAGCGTCGTGCGGTAGCGCTTGGGGCCGAGGGCGTGCTCGAGGATGTGGCCGCCGTCGAGCGGGAGGACGGGCGCGAGGTTGAAGAGGCTCCAGAAGACGTTGGCCACGAAGAAGAGCGCGATCGTCTGCAAGAAACCGGTGTGCGAGACGTCGATGAGCTGCGGGATGGGAGGGGCGCAGACACCTGTCGCCGCGCAGAAGCCGGGGAAGAGCCCCCAGAGCGCGGCCATGCAGACCTTCGGGAAAAGGAGGAAGGTGACGCCGGCGAGGAGCAACCCCGCGAACGGGCCCGCGAACGAGATGACGACGAGCGCGCGGCGGCCGAGCGGCAGCACCGCGCCCGGCATGGTGACGCCGCCGAGGAAATGCAGACGAATGGCGGAGCGAACGCCGTAGCGAGAGAAGGCGACCGCGTGGCCGAGCTCGTGCCCGAGGACGCTGATCAACATGACCAGGACGAAGGGCACGATGAGCATGAGCCTCTCGCCGCTCATCAGGAACCCGAGCAAGACCGCCGAGAACCAGAAGCTCGCGGTGATCTCGACGTCGTATCCGAAGAGCCGGAAACTCATGGGTACGCCTTCTATAGTACCGGCCGACCGCGTTCGCTACCGCGCAGGGCCGCGCCGACGCGTAGGAAATTGCGAATCCTCACGGGTTTGGGCATGGTGCGCGCCGTGCGTAGGGTCACTCTCTGCCTCGTCGCCCTTGGTTTCGGCTGCTCCAGCCCGGAGCCGGTCACCCCGGACGCTGCCGCCAGCCCCAAGGATGATGCCGCGGCCGTGACGGCGCCCGCGCCCTCGGCCGAGCCCAGCGCCGCGGTGCCCACCGCCGCTCCCGCTCCGTCCGCCTCGGCGACCGCCCCGCCCGAGGCCAAGCCCGAGCCGCCGCCCCTGCGGAAGGGGACGGTCGTCCTCCACGTGGGCGACTCGTTCGTCCACAGCGGTCTCACCCAGCGCCTCCGCCAGCTCCTCGAGCGCTACGCGGTCCGCTACGAGGTCCGCGCGGAGGTCAGCACGAACAGCCTGGACTGGGCGAAGCGCATGCCCGAGATCGTCGCCTCCACCCAGCCCGACCTGGTCATCGTCACCCTCGGCGGCAACGAGATCGGCTCCAAACACCTCGACGTCCAGAAGCGGGCGGCCGAGCGGATCGTGAAGGCGATCGGCAACCGGCCGTGCGTCTGGACCACGCCGCCGCTCTGGGCGGAGGAGTCGGGGCTCTTCGACGCGGTCTCGGCCAGCGTCGCCCCCTGCCGGTTCTTCGAGACGGACGTCGTGGTGGGGAAGTTCATCCCGCGGCGGGCCGACAAGATCCACCCGACGCCGGAGGGCGGGGCGATGTGGGCGGAGGCCCTCCATGGCTGGCTCCTCCGCGAGCGGAAGGGCCCGGACTGGCAGCTCGTTCCTGGCAAGCCCGAGGAGACCGCGCCGAAGGGCCATCGGGGTCCGCTGGCCCCCTGAGCCCGCGACCCTGAGGCCTTGGCGCAGCATGTCCTGTTCCAGGACACGCTGGGTCGTTCTACGATGCCGCGCATGTCCCGATTTGCCTTTGCCTTCGGTGTCTTCGGCCTCTGCGCTTGCTCGGCCGACGTGGACGACCTGTTCCAGGAGACCAGCGGAGCCGGTGGGGACGGCGGCGCCGGGGCCGGCAACACGACGACAACTGCGTCATCCATGACGACATCGTCATCGATGACCACTGCGTCATCCATGACGACGTCGTCATCGATGACCACTGCGTCATCCATGACCACCACGTCATCGACGATGACGACCAGCGTCGCCACGACGACCACCACCAGCGGGCCGATGTGCGGCAACGGCGTGGCGGAGCCCGGCGAGCAGTGCGACGGCGGGGACCTCGCCGGCGCGACGTGCCTCGATTTCGGCTACGTCAACCCCATGGGGGTCGTCTGCACCGACGGCTGTCAGCTCGACTACGGCTTCTGTGAGCCGGAGTGTGGCAACGGGACGCTCGAGCCCGACGAGAGCTGCGACGACGGCAACCTCGTCGACGGCGACGGCTGCTCGTCCACGTGCCTGCCGGAGGGCGGGACGTGTGGCAGCCCCATCGCGGTGCCGCTGATGCTCGGCACCACCGTGCTCTCGGGCAGCACGCTCGGCGGCGCGGACAGCTTCCAGCCGCAGCAGTCCAACGACTGCAGCGACGGCTCGGGGCCCGATCTCGTCTACGAGATCACCCCGACCGAGGCCGGCTTCCTCACCGCCTGGATCCCCGCCGCCTCCTCCGACTTCGACTCGATGCTCTACTTCAGGACCGACTGCACGCAGCAGGCTTCGCAGACGCTCTGCCACGACAACTTCAACACGCCCAACAACGCCGGGGGCGAGGTGCTCTCCACGCTCGCGGTTCCGGGCGTGCCGATCTACCTGGTGGTGGACGGCTGGGGCGGCGCGGAAGGCTCGTTCGAGCTGTCGCTCGACCTCTCCACCGGGGAGGACTGCAACGACCCGGTCCCGATCGTCGTCGAGGGCGTGGCGGCCATCCGCGCGGTCGGCAGCACGAGCGGCTTTGCCAGCCAGGTCACCTGCACCGCGGGCTTCGGCATCGGCCCGGACGTCGTCTATCAGGTCACGGTCGACGCGGACGACAACTACAATTTCGATCTGAACGCCGGCTACAACTCGGTCCTCAACGCGCGGACGAGCTGCGGCGACTTCCTCAGCGAGATCGGCTGCGACTCGCCGAACAACTCGAACGACTCCAGCCTCGATCTGCAGCTCGACGCGAACCAGACGACCTTCGTGTGGGTCGACGGGACGATGGGTCAGGCCGGGACGTACCTCCTGCGGATCAACCAGTAGCGCGCGCATCACGCGATGACCCTCTTCGATTCGTTGCGGGCGGCCAGGCTGACGGCCCGGATCACCGTCTCGACCGTGGCGGACGGGCTGCGCCAGAACGTCCCGCCGGAGGTGGTCGACGCGCGGCTCGCGTGGTGGGCCAAGGAGATCCTGCGCGAGGCACACGTGACGCTCCACGTCCGCGGCGTGGAGAACATCCCCGCCGGCGAGCCGCTCGTCGTGATGTCGAACCACCGCAGCTACTACGACATCCCGGCGGCGTTCGTCGCCGTGCCCGGTCGCATGCGCATGGTGGCCAAGAAAGAGCTGTTCCGCGTGCCGCTCTTCGGCCGAGCCATGGCGCAGAACGGCTTCATCCGGGTCGACAGGTCGGATCGCAAGAGCGCGGTGGAGAGCCTGAACGAGAGCCGGCGGCTGCTCGCCGAGGGGACACGCGTCTGGATCGCGCCCGAGGGCACACGCAGCAAAGACGGCCGGCTCGGCAAGTTCAAGTCCGGCGGCTTCCACCTGGCCCTCGACGCGGGCGCGCGCATCCTGCCGCTCGCCGTGCAGGGCACGGAGGCGATCATGGCGCATGACAGCTTCGTCGTGCACCCGGGGGCGACCGTCACGGTGACCATCCTGCCGCCGGTCGACGCGCCCGCGTACGGCCACGAGCGTCGCAAGGAGCTCATGGCGGACGTGCGCGCCGCCATGGAGCGCGTGCTCGGCGGCTGAGCGCCGCGGCTCAGGCCCCGACGACCGTGACGACGACGCGCCTCGAGTGGGGCGCGCGCCGGTGCTCCCAGAGGTAGATCGCCTGCCAGGTGCCGAGGGCGAGGCGCCCGGCCATCACCGGCACGCTCTCGCTCGTCTTCGTGATCGCGCTGCGGATGTGCGCGGGCATGTCGTCCGGCCCCTCGTCGTCGTGCTCGTAGCGTGCGTCCTCCGGGGCGGTCCGCTCGGCCCACGCCTCGAGATCGACGAGGACGCGTGGGTCGGCGTTCTCCTGGATGACGAGGCTCGCCGAGGTATGCTGCACGAAGACCGAGGCGACGCCGGTCGCGACGCCAGCGCGGGAGACGATCTCCGCGACGCGCCGGGTGATGTCGGTGAACGGGCGCGCGCGGCCCGGGGTCTCGACGGTGATCGTCTCCTGGTGAACACGCATCACGGCACCACGACGTCGGCGATGAAGCCGGAGGATGCCCAGTCGCGGAACCAGCCGCCGACCTCGCGCGAGAGGCGCTCGGTCGCCTCGGCCGACTTGCCTTCGGCGACCCGCGCACACGCCTCGACGAGCGAAGCGCCGCTGTCCAGCGCGTCGAGCAGGTCGAGCTGATCGACGTCGAGCTCCTCGAAGCAGACGACGAGATCTTTGCGGAAGAGCGCGAGGCGTACCGACTGTGACGCGGGGAGCGCCGGGGTCTCGCCGCCCCGGACGGCCTTGCGGAGCACGTGGACCGGGAAGGCGAGCCGCATGCGCACGACGAGCGGCGAGAGCACGATGCGCGCGCGCTCCCAGTCCTCCGGGCGGAGCGCGGCGAGCCGCGTGGGAGAGAGCGGCGCCGGGTCGGCCCCGTCGAACACGTCGACGAAGGCGCGCTCGTAACGAGCCATGTCGCGGGCCAGGTCCTCGCGGCCCGCGGGGAGGTGAGGATAGCCGTCGACGAACGTCGCCATGGCGTGACCGAGATCGCGGAGCGTGGGCGACGCCGGCGGGTGCGCCTCGAGGTAGGCGCGGAGCAGCTCGTCCCACGAGTCCTCGCCGATGACGTGGATGAGGCCGGGGTAGTCCTCGCGCAGCGCGTCCTCGTGGCGCATCCAGAACTGACGGCGGTAGATGTCGACCTGCTCGGCGGGCGAGACGCGCTCGTTGCCGGCGACGAACGCGGCGCAGCGAGCCGAGAGGTCCGCATCGTCCGTCACGGGCGAGGGGCGCCGGAGCACCGCGGTGAGGAGCGCCTGCACCTCGGCCAGGTCGGCCGGCGGCGACGGCTCGGCGTGGGCGCTCATCGGGGGGACTCCGCGCCGAGCGGCTGCGACGGTGCCCTCCGCGCGAGCGCCGCGTCGCGCAGCGACCGCGCCTTCTCCGCCTCGTCCTGCAGCTCCTGCCAGGCGGGGATGTCGTCGTCCCACTCGATGAGCGTGGAGACCGCGCCGCACCGCTCGACGGCGCGCGCGTAGAGCTTCCATACGTCGTCGATGATGTGGCCGGAGTGCGTGTCGAGGATGTAGCGCTCGAACCGCGTGTGGCCGGCGAGGTGGATCTGCACGACGCGGTGAGCAGGGATGGCGTCGACGAACTGGCCCGGCTCGAAGCCGTGGTTGAACGACGAGACGTAGATGTTGTTCACGTCCAGGAGGATGCCGACGTCGGCCTCCTCCGCGATGGCGCGGACGAACTCCCACTCCGTCATGCGGCTCGCCGTGTACGTCATGTACGACGAGACGTTCTCGAGCGCGAAGCGGACCTCGAGGTAGTCCTGGACGATGCGCGCGCGCTCGGCGACGTAGCGAACCACCTCCTCCGTGTAAGGCAGCGGCAGGAGGTCGTGCAGGTTCAGACAGTCCGCGCCGGTCCAGCACAGGTGATCGCTGACCCAGGGCGAGCCCGTCTTCTTGAGCAGCGCCTTCAGCTTCTTCAGGTACTCCCAGTCGAGCGGCGAGGCGCTCCCGATGGAGAGCGAGACGCCGTGCTGCACGACGCGGTAGTCCGCGAGCGCGCGCTCGAGGTTCGAGATGGGCCGGCCGCCCGGGACCATGAAGTTCTCGCTGATGACCTCGAACCAGTCCATCTTCGGCTTGGTCTCGAAGACGTGGCCGTAATGCGGGATGCGGAGCCCCACGCCGATCCCGAGATCGGGCAGGCCGAGACGCGGAGGGGGAGAGGTCATGGGGCCTTGTTTCCTGTCTTGCCTCACAAAAGGAGCAGGGGCTCTCCGGAGCGAGACCGAACCGTGTGGTCCCTGTGCTCGGCCCGTGAGCCCCTGATGTCAACGTGATCGAGCTTGGCTCAGTTGGCGCAGTCCCCCGACTTGCAGCCGCCCTTGCCCTTGCACTCGTTCATGCCCTTGCACTCGTTGGCGCCTTCGACCTTGCAGCCGCCCTTGCCCTTGCAGCTGTTGCGGCCCTTGCAGCACTCCTTCGCGCCACCCTCGGCAGCCGCGGGTGCATCCGCTGCGGCAGCCGGAGCGCTCGAGTCAGCCGCCGGCTGCTCGGCGCCCTGCTTCTCACCGCCGGCACAGCCCACGAGCCCCACCACCAAGCCGCCAGCAGCCGAGAATGCGAGAGATTTTGCGATGTCCATGTCGTTCGTCCTCCAGGTTGCGTGAAAGAGAGTCGCAGCCTCTACGTGCGACCCTTGCGTCGGTTTCGCCGGTGCAGAGGAAAGACGCGCATCGTGTGCGCGGCGGCTCACGGAGGTTGACAGTCCTCGGTTTGTTTCCTAATGAACTTTCAGAAGACTCTGAAAGTTCGGAGCCTTCGAGGAGGACCGATGTCGGACTCTATCCGCAGGGCAGAGCTCCTGGCGGCGGAGGCAATAGGTGACGTGATCGAGCACTGGGGGTTCCGGAAGGCGCTCGGCCGCGTCTGGACTGTCCTCTACCTCGACACGGAGCCTCTGCCTGCCGCCGAGATCTGCGAGCGTCTCAGCATGTCGTCGGGAGCGGTGAGCACGACCCTGGCGGAGCTCCAGAGGTGGGGCGTCGCCAGGCGCGTGTGGAAGCCCGGAGAGCGGCGCGAGTTCTTCGAGGCCGAGACCGACTTCTGGAAGATGATCTCCAAGGTCATCAGCGAGCGCGAGCGCTTCCTCGCGGAGAGCGTGCGCGGCCGCCTCGAACAAGCCGCCCAGTTCGCCGACGAGGCCGAGCGGTCGCCCCGCCGCGGCCACGTCGTCGAGCGCATCCGCCGCCTCGCCGCGTTCGCGCACGTGGCCGAATCCGTCCTCGAATCGTTCATTCGCTCGCAACGCGCGGACTTCCAGAAGTTCGGCAATCTGCTCTCAATCGCGCGCGGGCGGGCCTCCGTCGCGGCGGGAGGAAAGGGATCATGACATCGGCACCTTGCTTGACGCTCCCGGATGAAGCCCCGCTGGACCTGGAGGCGCGGCCGCGCGTCTTCCGTTCGCTCGAGTCGGCCGTGCGCCGTTCCGGGCCCGACGGCGCGGAGGCGCGCCTCGCGGATCTCCGCGCCTTCCTCGAGGAGGACCTGGCCGGCATCGAGCGCGATCTCGAGACGCTCGAGCTCGGCTCGACGGCCACCCACAAGAGCGCCGGGCACCTCATCGCCTGCGGCGGCAAGCGGCTCCGCCCCATGTGTGTGGCCCTCGCTGCGCGCGTCGGCAGCGGCTTCGACGCCGCGGCGCGAGATCTCGCCGTTGCGTCGGAGCTCGTGCACGCCGCGACGCTGCTCCACGACGACGTCGTCGACCTCGGCGAGCGGCGCCGCGGCTCGCCCGCCGCGCGGATGATCTACGGCAACGCCGCCTCGATTTTCGCGGGTGATTGGCTCCTGGTCGAGGCGCTCGTCCGGGTGCGGCGCACGGGCCTGCCGGACGTGCTCGACAAGGCGCTCGGAGTCCTGACCGAGATGCTCGAAGCCGAGGCGATGCAGCTGGATCGGCGCGGCAAGCTCGACGGCTCCGTGATGGACTACCTCCGCGTCGTGACCGGCAAGACCGCCTCGCTCTTCCGCTGGGCGCTCTTCGCCGGGGCTCGCGCAGGCGGGCTCGACGACCGCGCGGCGCGCCTCATGCAGACGTTCGGCGACAAGCTGGGCGTCGCTTTCCAGGTCACCGACGACCTGCTGGACGTCGACGGTGATCCCGAGCGGATCGGCAAGGAGCTCTACGCGGATCTGCGGGAAGGCAAGGCGACGTACCCGCTCCTCGTCGCGCTCGAGCGTCGGCCGGCGCTCCGCGGCGACCTCGAGCAGGCGCTGGCGGGCGGCTCGGTCGGCGCCGCGCTCGCGGGCTCGGTCAGCCTTGCGATGCGGGAGACCGGAGCCATCGAGGAGACGCGCGCGCTCGCGACGCGGCTCGTCTCGGAGGCCAAGGGGGCCCTCACGGAAATCGGCGCCGACGACAGGCCGGCGCTGCAGGCTCTCATCGCGGTGGCGGACGCCATCGCGTCGCGGAGGAAATGACATGATTGTCACACTTAGCCGCGAGGCGGACGTCGACTCCGTCAAGGGCGAGCTCGCCGGGCTCGGTCTGTGGGTCGGCAGCGTGGAGCGCTCGCGCTCCGGAGACATTCACCTGGTGGTCGGGCAGGCCTCCACCCACGTCGACCCGTCGCTCGTCGAGCGCGTGGCCGGCGTGTCGAGCGTGAGCGCGCCGGCTTCGAGCCACCCGCGTGTGGACGCGCACGGCCCCCGCCTCGACATCGGCGGGATCGCCATCTCCCCGGCGAGCCCCGTCGTGGTCTCCGGCCCGTGCGCCGTCGAGTCGGAGGAGCAGATCTTCCGCATCGCTGGCAAGCTGGCCGAGGTCGGGGTGAAGCTCCTGCGCGGCGGCGCCTACAAGCCCCGCACGAGCCCCTACGCGTTCCAGGGCCACGGCCGCTCCGCGCTCGCCTGGCTCCGGGCCGCGGCGGATCGCTCGGGCATGAAGGTCGTGACCGAGGTCCTCAGCGAGGCCGACGTCGAGCCGGTCGCCGAGCACGCGGACGTGCTCCAGATCGGCTCGCGCAACATGCAGGCCTTCTCGCTGCTGAAGGCGGTCGGGCGCGCCAAGAAGCCCGTCCTGCTCAAGCGGAGCATGGCGGCCACGGTGGAGGAGTGGCTCCTCGCGGGCGAGTACCTGCTCTCGCACGGGGCCGCCGGGGTTGTCTTCTGCGAGCGCGGCGTGCGGGGCTTCGACCCGTCGACGCGCAACCTCCTCGATCTGGGCGCGGTGGCGCTGCTCTCGCACGTCTACCGGCTGCCCGTCCTCGTCGATCCGTCGCACGCGACGGGACGTCGAGAGCTGGTCATGCCGCTCGCCCGGGCGGCCCTCGCGGCTGGCGCCGCCGGCGTCATGGTGGAGGTGCACGACGACCCGGCCAAGGCGAAGAGCGACGGCCCGCAGGCTCTCGCGCCCGAGAGCCTCGCCGAGCTCATGGCCCACATGAGCCAGAAGGGAGGCGCGCGATGACACTCGAGATCACTCCGGAGCAGGGCGGTCAGCGGCTGGGGAGCGGCGCGATGTTCGATCGCATCGCGGACCGCTACGACCTTTTGAACCGCATCATCTCGCTCGGGATCGACGGCTCGTGGCGCAAGAAGACCGTGCGCGCGCTCGGCCTGGGTGATGACGCACACGTCCTCGACGTGGCGACCGGGACGGCGGATCTCGCGCTGGAGATCGCCGGCCACGCGCCCTCGGCGCACATCGTCGGGCTCGATCCCAGCGAGGGCATGTTGGCCGTCGGCCGCAAGAAGGTGGACCGCGCGGGCCTCACGGACCGCGTCTCGCTCGTCGTGGGTGACGCGATGTCACTTCCTTTCGAGGACGCGACCTTCGACGCGATCACGATCGCGTTCGGCATCCGAAACGTCCCCGATCGGCCGAAGGGCCTGGAGGAGATGTTGCGCGTGACGAAGCCGGGCGGCACCCTCGCCATCCTCGAGCTCTCCGAGCCGGAGGGCGGCGTGATGGGCTCGCTCGCCAAGATGCACGTCCACACGATCGTGCCCTTCGTCGGGGGCCTGCTCTCCGGCAGCCAGGAGTACCGCTACCTCCAGCGGTCGATCGCGGCGTTCCCGCCAGCGGACCAGTTCGGCCAGATCATGCACAAGGCCGGCTGGGAGGTGGAGCGGATCGAGCCGCTGACCTTCGGCGTGGCGCACCTCTACGTCGGGAGGAAGCCCGCTTGACCATCCGGGCTCGTGTCGTCGGCGCCCTGCGGCGCGTGGGTCGGTTGCGGCCGGAGGGAGATCTGCTCGCCATCAGCCTGCCGATCCCGCCGGACTCCGCCGCGATCGCCGCCGATCTCGAGCCCACATTTCTCTGGGACGCGAGGCGAGCCGAGACGCTCGCGCCACGCCTCGTCGCCGCGTTCGGCGAGGTCGCCGCCGCGGAGGCCGAAGGGCCCGACCGCATCCGCGCCGTCGAGCAGCGGGCGCGTGAGGTGCTCTCGTCCGTCACGCCGATCGGCTCCGCGACGCCGCGCCTCTTCGGCGCGGTGGCGTTCGATCACGGTGTGCTCGAGGGCTTCGAGCCCTTCGGCGAGGCGCGCTTCTTCTTGCCCCGCGTGACCGCGCTGCTCGAGTCGCGGGCGGAGCTGGTCCTTGTCATCCGCCGGGAGGAGCTCGCGCACGCGTCCGACGTGGCCGACGAGGTGGCGAGCTACCTCGGCGAAGGCGCCCCGGCCCGAGCGCCCTTCGAGAAGCCGCGCGGCCACGTCGTGGTCGACGGTCGCGCGGCGTTCGAGCGCGCGGTGTCACGCGCGCTCGTGGCGATCGGCGAGGGTGCGTTCGAGAAGGTCGTCCTCTGCCGCGCGGTGGACGTGGAGACGACCGCGACGGCCGCCTCGATCTCGACCGAGCTCGCGCAGGCCGCGGGCTGCGTCCGTTTCTGCGTCCAGAGGGGCGGCGCCGCGTTCGTGGGCGCGACCCCCGAGGTGCTCGTCTCGGTCCGAGGCGACGAGGTGCGGACCGAGGCCGTGGCCGGGACCGAGCCTCGCCGCGGTCACGAGCTGGCCGAGACCTCGCGGCTGCTCACGCGCGCGAAGGATCTGGCCGAGCACCGCCTCGTGGTGGACGCCATCAGGAGCGAGCTCGAGCGCGCCGGCTGCGAGGTCGCGGTGCAGGACACCCGGGTGCGCACGCTGACACACGTCCACCACCTGGTCACGCCCATCATCGGCAGGCGCGCGGCGGATACGACCGTCCTCGGGATGGCCGCCGCGCTGCACCCGACGCCCGCGCTCGGCGGCTCTCCGCGAGCCCCCGCGCTCGACTTCATCCGCCAGGCAGAGCCCTTCGCGCGTGGGCTCTTCGGCGGCGCGCTCGGCTGGATCGGCCCCGGTGGGGAAGGGGAGATGGTCGTCGCGCTCCGCTCCGCGCTCGTGCGCGGCGCCCGCGCCACCGCGTTCGCCGGCTGCGGGATCGTGGCCGGCAGCGTGCCGGAGCTCGAGGCGCAAGAGACCGACGCGAAGCTCGGCTCGATGATGCGGGCGCTCGGTGTGAGCGCCGCCCCGAAGCCGGGGCTCGTCTACCGCGAGGCGGGCGCGTGAGCGAAGGCGGCGAAGGGCTCCACCTGGTCTGGGCGCGCCGCGTCGCGGCGGCGCTGGCGGACTGCGGCGCCCGGCACGTGGTGCTCAGCCCGGGCTCGCGGTCGACGCCGCTGGCTCTGGCGATCGCGGAGGAGGAACGGCTCTCGCTCTCGGTCGTGATCGACGAGCGCGCCGCCGGCTTCGTCGCGCTCGGGCAAGCGCGCGTCACGGGGCTGCCGAGCGTGCTCGTCTGCACCTCGGGCAGCGCGGTCGCCCACTACCACCCGGCGGTCATCGAGGCGGACGCGGCCGGGGTGCCGCTCCTCGTCCTCAGCGCGGACCGCCCCCTCGAGCTCCAGTCCACCGCGGCCTCGCAGACGATCGATCAGGTGAAGCTCTTCGGGTCACACGTCCGGCGCTACGTGGATCTCGGCGTGCCCGACGAGCCCGCGATGGCCTCGTTGGCCCGCATGATTGCGTCGGCTCACCTCGCGGCGCTCGGCCCGCGCCCCGGGCCGGTCCACGTGAACGCTCGGTTCCGCAAGCCGCTCGAGCCGGTCGGCGAAGGTCGGGCCGAAGACGGCGGGAGGCGCGCGCCGGCGATCTTCCTGCCGCGCCTCCAGGCATCTGACGATGCTGTCATGGAGCTCGCCTCCCGCGTCCGCGCCGCGAAGCGCGTCGTCGTCGCCGCTGGACCGGCGTGGGGCACCGCGGAGCCGGCCCGCGCTCGGGCGGAGCGCCTCCGGGCGGCCGCGCGGGTCTTCGCGCGGGCCGCCGACGCGGTGGTGCTCGCCGAGGTGACGAGCGGCCTCGCCGCGACGGGGAGCGACGAGGAGCCGTCGGCGCTCGGCGCGCTCGGTCCGATGGTCGACTGCCTGGCTCCTGCGGACCTGCTCGTCCAGATCGGCCGGCCACCCGTGGCGTCGCGCTTCGGCGCGTACGCGTCGCGGGCGGGCGCGCGCGTCGTCGTCGTCGACGGGGAAGCGGCCGATCCCGACGCATCGGCCGACGTCTGGCTCGTGGGGGACGCGGCGGACCTGCTCGGTCGGGCCGCCGCGCGCCTCGCCTCGCTGGGGCCGGGCGACGGCGCGCAGGGCAGGCGTGCCTTCGCCGACTCGGCGCGCGGGGCGAACGCGCGCCTCGCGGAGGCCGTGCTCCGGGAGATTGGCGGCGGCGAGCTCACCGAGCCTTCGCTCGCCCACGATCTGGTGTCCCGCCTCCCGGCAGGGGCGTTTTTTCTGCCCGGCAACAGCTCACCCGTCCGCGACGCCTGCGCGTTCGGCTCCTTCGCCATGAAGGACATCACCGTCATCCATCAGCGCGGCGCAGCCGGGATCGACGGGCTCTTCGCGGGCCTGGCCGGGGTGCGGCACGCCGCGCCCGCGGGCAGCCCCGTGGTCGCGCTCGTGGGCGACGTCAGCGCCCTGCACGACGTGGGCTCGCTCGCGGTCCTCGCGTCCGCGCCGGGACCGTGTGTGTGTGTCGTGGTCGACAACGGCGGCGGCCGGATCTTCGAGGAGCTGCCGGTCGCGCGGACGAAGGCAGGGCAGGCGCACCTCGAGCGGTTGTTCCTGACGCCGCCGCCGGGCGGCGCGGTGGGGGCGTTGGCCTCCGCCCTCGGCATCACGTTCGGTCGGGTCGACTCGCGCCGGGCCTTCGCGGCCGCGTTCGAGGCGGCGCTCGCCTCGGGAGCCCCGGCCATCATCGAGGCCGCCGTCACCGCCGAGGCGAGCCGTGCCGCACGTGCCCGGCTCCGCGCCGCGTTCGAGGCGGGTCGTGAATAACGACGCCGTCCTGTTCCTGCACGGCCTGCTCGGCGCCCCCTCGATGTGGGAGGAGGTCTCGACCCTGCTAGCCGGGCGCGTGGATCTCTCGATCGGCTGCCCCTGGCTCCCCGGTCACGGCAGCGAGCCGCCCCCGCCGGGCCTGGGCACCTTCGACGAGGTCGTCGCCGATCTCGGAGAGCGCTGGCTCTCGGGCCGCACGGTGCTCGTGGGCTACTCGATGGGCGGACGCGTGGCCCTGGCGCTCGCGGCTTCGTTCCCCGAGCGCGTGCGCGCGGTCCTCGCGATCGGCGCTCACACCGGCATCACCTCGGCGTCGGAGCGGGCCGAGCGCCTGGCGTGGGAGCGCGGGCTCTCCGCCGACCTCGCGGCGCGCGGGCTCCCGGCGTTCGTGGAGGACTGGGAGAAGCTCCCGGTCTTCACGACGCAGCGCGGGCTCCCGGCGGAGGTGCAGGAGCGACAGCGGGCCGAGCGGCTGGGGCATCGCCCGGAGGGGATCGCCTGGGCCATCGAGGCGCTCGGCACGGGGAGCATGCCCCCGCTCCTCGACGCGCTCGGGCGCGGCGGCGTCCCGGTCGTCTTCGCCGTCGGCGCGCTCGATCGCCGCGCCGTCGCGGTCGCGCGTGGGGCCATGGGCGCGCTGCCGCGAGCCGAGGTCGTGGTGGTGCCGGACGCCGGGCACAATCTGGCCCTCGAGGCGCCTTCGGTGATCGCCGATCTCGTGGTGGAGATCTCGTCGAGCCGGCCGCGAGAAACGGAGAGGAGGACCGCGTGAGCACGAGCCATCGTCCCTTGCCTGCGCCCGGCTCGTTCGGCGCGTGGGTGCTCGCATCGAGGCCGGCCACGCTGCCGGTGGCCGTCGCTCCCGTGGCGGTCGGCGCGGCCGTCGCGAGCACGTTCGGCTCGCTCCGCCCGATCGCGGTCGTCGCCGCGCTCCTGGGCGCGCTCCTCATCCAGATAGGGACGAACTTCGCGAACGACGTCTTCGACCACGAGAAGGGCGCGGACGACGCGCAGCGGATCGGCCCGCCGCGCGCCGTGCAGAAGGGCCTCCTGACGCCCTCGGCGGTCCGGTGGGGCATGGCGCTCGCCTTCGGCGCGGCGGTGCTCACCGGCATCTACCTCGCGTTCGTCGGCGGTCCTGTCATCATCGCGATCGGCGTCCTGTCGATCCTCAGCGGCATCGCGTACACGGGCGGCCCTTACCCGCTCGGCTACAACGGGCTCGGCGATCTGTTCGTCTTCGTGTTCTTCGGGCCCGTCGCGGTCGTCGGCACGACCTGGGTGGCCATCGGGCAGGCGCCGGCAGGCGCGTTCGTCGCGTCGATCCCGGTGGGCGCGCTCGCGGCCGCCGTGCTCGTCATCAACAACGTCCGCGATCGCGTGGGCGACACGAGGACCGGGAAGCGAACCCTCGTCGTCCGCTACGGCCGCGCGTTCGGGGTCACCTTCCACGCCGCGCTGCACGTCGCGGCGGGGCTCGCCCCGATCGTGGGCGTCCTCGCGGGCTGGCTTCCGGCGCTGAGCCTCGTCGCCCTCCCGACGCTCGCCCTCGGCTTCGGCGTCACGCGTGTGCTCGCCACGACGGACGACGGGGCCAAGCTGAACGGCCTCCTGGCTCGGCAGGCCAAGGTGCTCCTGGCCTTCTCCGCCATCCTGGCCGCGGCGATCACATGCTCGCCCTGGCTCGGCTGACCGCGTGGGGCGGCGACGTCGACCCGGCCCAAGCGGTCGGGTCTCGGCGCTCGTGGGCGCTCCGTCACGGTCTCTTGCTCGCGCTCGAGGACGCGGCAGGACGCCGCGGGCTGGGCGAGGGCATTCCGCTCCCCGGGCTCTCGCGCGAGTCGGTCTCGGATGCCCGTGTCGCCCTCGCCGCTCTCGATTGGTCGCGGCTCGATCCTCGTGAGGTCGCGGAGGGCAGGGGGTCGGAGTTGACCGCCTCGTTGCCGTCCTCGGCCCGGTTCGCCGTGGAGACCGCGTGCGTCGACCTCGTCGGACGAGCCGAGGCGCGGCCGGCGTCCCGCGTGCTGGGCGGAGCGCCCGCGAGCGGGACGATCCCCGTCAACGCGCTCGTTGGGCACGTGGACGATCGCGAGCTCCCGAAACGAGCCGCGGTCGCGGTCCGGCGCGGCGCGCTCGTGCTGAAGGTGAAGCTCGGAGGTCGCGATCTCGACGCGGAGCGCTCGGCCCTGCGCGCGTTGCGCGACGAGGTCGGAGCCTCGATCCGGGTGCGCGCGGATCTCGGCGGCGTGCTCGCCGCGGACACGGCGAAGGCCTGGCTCGACGCCCTGGCGGAGGTCGGCCTCGAGGCCGTCGAGGAGCCGTGCGGCGGCGCGGCGCTGCTCGCGATCGGGACCGGGAGGACGCCGTGGCTCGCCGACGAGTCCCTCGCGGATGCCGAGCTCCGCGAGCGGCTGATCACCGCGCCGGCGTGCGCGGGCGTCGTGCTCAAGCCCACGCTCCTCGGCGGGATGATGGCCTGCCTGGCGATCGCGCGGCGCGCCCAGGAAAATGGCAAGACCGTCACGATCACACACGCGTTCGAGGGGCCGGTGGCCCGGGCGGCGTGTGCGGCGCTCGCCCTGGCCGTGCGGGCAGATCTCGCGGGGCTCGACGAGCACGCGGGGCTCGAGGCCTTCCCGAGCCTGCCGTGCGCGGCGCTCCCGGCCGTGGCGCCGCTCGGCGTTCGCGCGACGGACGCGCCGGGCCTCGGCCTCCGCGTCGAAGAGGCCACCTTGGACCACCTTCCGTGGAGCGAGCTTTGGCGGCGCTGAGCGTCGCGGCCGCCGCGCGTGAACGGCCGGACGCGATCGCCGTCGTCACGCGGGACGAGACGCTTCGGTACGCCGATCTCGCCGAGCGCGCTGCGGGGATGGCGGCCGCGCTCGCGAGGCTGGATCCGGGGCCGGTGGCGTTCGTCGCGACGGCTCGCGTCTCGACCGTCGCGCTCGTCGCGGCGCTGCTGGAGGTGGGCCGACCCTTCGTCCCGCTCCATCCGCGCTGGTCCGACGCGGAGCGGACCGCCGCGCTGGCGGCGCTCGACGCCAGCGGCGCCATTCCTGACGGAGCCGTCTTCGTCGACCCCGCCGAGCTAGGCCGTACGAGCGCGGGCTCGGTCGAGACGAGCTTCGCGTCCGCTCGGGCCCGGGAGACGGACCTGGCGGTGTGCCTCTTCACCTCCGGGAGCGCAGGCGCCCCCAAGGCCGTCCTCCTCGAACGAGGCGCGCTCGTCGCGAGCGCGCGTGCGCACGCGGCGAACCTGCCGTTCTTGCCCGACGATCGCTGGCTCGCGCTGATGCCCCTCGCCCACGCGGGCGGGCTCTCGATCGTCACGCGCGCGCTCGCTTCGCGGACCGCGATCGTGCTGGGCGATCGATTCGATCCGGAGGAAGCGATCGAGACCGTCGCCCAGAGCCGCGTCACGCTCGCCTCCTTCGTGCCCGCCATGCTCGCCGCGATGCTCGACGCCGGCGGGGAGCGCGCGCTCGCCTCGCTCCGCGCCTGCCTCGTCGGCGGGGCAGGGTTCCCGGCAGGCTTGCGGAATCGCGCGCGGCGCGCCGGCATACGCGCGCTCGCGACGTACGGCCTCACCGAGACGGCCTCCCAGATCGCGACCCAGCGAACGACCGACCCGATCGCGGACGACCCGGCGGTCGTGGGCCCGCCCCTCGCGGGCGTCGAGATCGAGATCCGCGACGCCGGCGGCGACCGAGTCGAGCCCGGCGTGACGGGGCGCGTCTTCGTGCGCGGGCCGATGCTCATGCGCGGCTACGCCGGCCAGCCGGCGCGCGCCCGTTCGGACTGGCTGGACACAAACGACCTGGGCAGCCTCGACGAAGGCGGCGCGCTGCGGATCCTCGGCCGCGCCGACGACACGATCGTCACGGGTGGGGAGAACGTGCACCCCACCGAGGTCGAGGCGGTGATCGCCCGGCAGCAGGGCGCTCGTGCGTGCGCCGTGTTCGGCGTCCCGGACGACGTCTGGGGCGCGGTGGTGGCGCTCGTCCTCGTTGTCGAGCCCGGAGCCGATGCCCACGCGATCTGCCGCGCCGCCGCCTCCGAGCTCGCCTCTTTCAAGCGCCCCCGGCTCGTCGCGGTGGTCGAGGCCTTGCCGCTCTCACCGAACGGAAAGCTCGATCGCCGCTCGCTCGGGGCCTGGTCGTCCGGGCGGCTCGTCGCCGTGGACCGGTGAGCCCCTCTGCCGCGAGCGTGGTCAGCGCGACGGGATTCGATAGCCGAACTTGCGGAACGTGTGCGCCTCGAAGAACGCCACGAGCGCGCCGATGCGAGCGTCTGCGTCGGGGTAGTCGTCGACCAGGTTCTTCGTCTCGCCCGGATCGGCGTTCAGATCGTAGATCTCGAAGGCCGACTCACGCGCTTTGTGGATCACCTTGATGCCGTCCGGGAAGAGGAGCGCGCGCTGCTGCTTGGCGCTGTCGAGCACGACGGGTCGCGTGAGCTGGACATCGGCCCCGACGAGCAGAGGCACGAGGCTCTGGCCCAGGAGGTGTCCCGGCGTGGCGAGCTCGAACAGGTCGAGCACGGTCGGCGCGACGTCGATGCCGCTCACGGGGACCTCGACCTTGCGCGGGGCGACGCCCGGGACGCGGATGAGCATCGGCACGCGCGTGAGCTCCTCGTACACGTTGCCGCCGTGGAACTTGGCTCCGTGGTCCCCGTGTGACTCGCCGTGATCGGAGGTGACGAGGATCACCGCGCGGCTCCAGGCGCCGGTGCGCCGCAGTTCCTTCACGAGCGCGCCGATCTGCGCGTCGACCAGCGCCAGCTCCCGGAGCTGGCGCTCGCGGTCGGAGCCCGCCGTCCCGGCGAGGTCATAGGGGTCGTGCCCGTCCAGGAAGTGGGTGTAGACGAGCGCGTTGCCCAGCTTGCCCGTCGCATCGATCCACTCGAGGAGGGGCGGCATCACGTCCGCGCTGTAGCGCGTGCCCTCGAACGGCGGGCCCAGGGTCGTCTCGCACCCGCGGACCACGCCGAAGCTCTGCTTGAGGCCGTCGGTCGAGGGCACCGTCGCCGTCTCGACGCCCGCGTCGTTCAGGTAGTCGCAGAGCCCCTTCTGGGTGTCGCGGGTGAGAAAGAAGCGGTTGCCGCTGCGGAAGGGCGTCCGGGTCCAGTATCGCTGCGAATAATAGAGACCCGAGTGGATCGACGAGATGCTGGGCACCGTGGTCGAGCCGGTCGCGTGGGCGTTCTCGAACTCGACCGACTGCGCCGCCAGGCGCTTGAGGTTCACGAAATGACGGGCGTTCTCGGGGTCCTTCCAGAAGTCGTACCGGAAGGCGTCGATGGTCAGGAGCAAGACGAGCGGCCTCGACAGCGCCGGCCTTTGCGCCGACGGCGGGACGTCGGCCGCGCCCTCGCGTGAGGTGAACCAGGGGCGGCTCTCCGCCGTGACCGCGCCGAGCGACGAGGTGTAGCGCGAGCCATAAAGCGGCGCGACGAAGCGATAAAACGCCGCGGATTCGTCGCGGGCGAGCTCGAGCGCGATCGTCCCGCTCGGTCTGTGGACGAGGCTCGCCGCGGCGAGCACGCAGGCGAGCCACAGCGCTCCGTCGCGAGCCCGCCGCGGAAGCGGGAGGGGCCTTCGGAGGCCCGCGAGCGCGAGCGCGACCCCGAGCACGGAGGCGACCGCCAGCGCGAGGTGAGCGCCCGGGTAGTTGATGCGGAGGATGAAGTGGTTGGCGATGGCCGCGGCGACGGCCGCCGCCAGCGCGAGCACGCGGGCGACGCGAAAGCGCCCGCAGACGCGCCCGGCGATCGGCAGGAGCGCGGCGCAGGCGCCGACCCCGGCCGCGACCGCGACCCGGGCCCAGTCGCCGAGCTGCACCGTGTCCTCGTCGAAGAAGAAGAACCCGGCGGCGCTCGTCGTGAGGAAGAGGAGGGCGTGTTTGGTCTTGGCCCAGGTCGGCAGGAACCTTTGCCAGAGATCGGCAAGGGCGCCGAACAGGAGGCCGAGCGCGGCGAGCTCCGCGCTCGTGAAGAGGAGGTGGAGCGCCCGGACGTGTGGGCCCGCCGTGGGGAGGCGCCAGACCACGAGCACGACGACGACGTTCGTCAGCGCCGGCAGGGCCGGTGCGAGGCGCAGGGCCTGGCCGAATGACCAACGGTCCTCGGGGGGGACGCTCACGGAAGCCAACGAGAGAAGCTTAGCCCGTGACTCCGCCGACGTTGGCGAGCGCGGCGAGCCCGGCAGGGACGGCGGTCGGCTGAAAGGTCTTCGGATCGATGAACACGTGCACGGTCCGACCGACGGCGGCTGGCTTCCCTTTTGCGTCGCGGATGCGATGCCCGAAGGTCGCGCTCGTCTTGCCGGCCCCCAGGGCGAGCACCTCGACGTCGACCACGTCGCCGAAGAAGAGGGGACGCAGGAAGTCCGCCTCGGCGTGGGCGAGGGGAGCGGCCAGGGTCTTGTCGCGGAGCATGCCGGGCACGTCGAGGCCGGCCTTCTCCAGCACGAGGAGGTACGCGTCGGCGAAGTACTCGAGGACGCGAGGGAAGTAGATGGTCCCTGCGGCGTCGACCTCCTGGAACTTCACGGCGCGCCGCATGGTGACGAGGGGCGCCGAGTCGGATTTTGCGAGCGCGTCGCGATCGAATGGGGAGCTCACGCGGCGCTCATAACACGTCGTGCGCGGTACAAAAGCACCGAGAGTAGGCTACGCTAAGCGGACCTCCTTACCTGAAGGTCCGCCATGCTCCGCACCTCGCTTCGACCGGTCTTCGCCGTCGGTTTGCTCCTCTCGTACGGCTGCGCCGAGGGCGACTCCCTCACGGGGGGCGGCTCCACGAACGACGGCGCAGGCTCCCAAGGTGGAGACAGCGGCGACGGCGGCGCCGGCACGACGAGCTCGAGCAGCTCCAGCACGTCGAGCTCCACGACCGGCTCGACGACGAGCAGCTCGTCGTCGTCGTCGAGCACCGGCGGCGGCGGTGGGGGGACGGGCGGCGGGGACACCTGCGGCAACGGCGCGGTCGACACCGGCGAGGACTGCGACGGCCAGAACCTCGGCGGCGCGACCTGCACCACGATCGGCATGGGCTTCGTCGGCGGCTCTCTCTCGTGCGCCGCGGACTGCAGCTTCGACGTCTCGGCCTGCACGGCCCCTCCGACCTGCGGAAACGGCGCAATCGAAGGGAACGAAGAGTGTGACGGCGCGAGCCTCGGCGGCGCGACCTGCACGTCGCTCGGCCACGACGCCGGCACGCTCACCTGCGCGGCCAATTGCAGCTTCAACGAAGCGCCCTGCACGGACTGCGGCGACGGCGTGCGCGAGGGCGCGGAGGTCTGTGACGGGGCGAGCCTGAACGGTCAGACCTGCCAATCCCAGGGTTTCACGGGCGGCACGCTGGCCTGCAACGCGAGCTGCAGCGGCTACAACACGGCCGGGTGCACGACGGCCTGCACGCCGGTGAACCTCTTGACGAACGGCGGCTTCGACAACGGGCCGTTCGGCGGCGGTTGGACCGAGTCGTCGCTCAACTTCGGCACGCCCGTGTGTGACGTCGCCGGCTGCGGGTTGGGTGGGGGCACCGGGCCGCACCAGGGCACCTACTGGGTCTGGTTCGGGGGGACCAACACGGCCTTCGAGTCGGCCTCGGTGTCTCGTTCGGTCGTCATCAACCCCGGCATGGCCACCCTGAGCTTCCAGCTCGACATCCCGGTCTGTGAAGACCCCGCGTGGGCGCTCGACCAGCTCACAGTCACGATCGACGGCAACATCCTCTACCAGACGACCAACCTCGACGCGGGCTGCGGCGCGGTGGGCTACCAGCAGCTCTCGTTCGACATCAGCGCCTACGCAAACGGGCAGGCTCACACGATCACGTTCGCCGCCCAGACGGACGACTTCATCGACGTGACGAACTTCATGATCGACACGGTCGAGCTGCTCGGCTGCCCATAGGGCGGCGAGCCGCCTCGCTCGGCTCGCGGCTTGCAGTCTCGGTGCAGAGTCGCCGATGTCGTCCATCGCCCGGGTGATCGAGGAAAACTGCCACGCCATCGCCGAGGAGCTCGTCTCCACCGCGCGCCGGGAGATGCCGGGCGCCAGGCAGCTCTCGCACGAGGAGCTGCTCGACTCTCTCTACGAGTTCCTGAAGGCCATCGCGGGGGCGGTGCGGCGCGGTGAGCCGTCGCCGCACGCCATCGACTTCGCGCGCGAGCACGGCGCGCAGCGCTGGTGGATCGGCTACGAGCTGCGGAGCCTGATCCTGGAGTACGGCGTCCTCCGTCGGATCATCCTCCGCCGCGTCCTCGCCACCGGTTACCAGCCGCCTCTCGAAGAGATCGATGCCCTCACGCAGGCGCTCACGCTGAGCGTCGCGGACGCCGTCGGAGAGTACGTCGCCACGAGCGAGCGCAGCCTGGGGCAGGCTCTCGACCGAGCGCGGCAGGCGACAAAGGCTCGGGAAGACGTGCTCGCGATCATCTCGCACGATCTCAAGAACCCGCTGCAGGTCCTGCACAGCGGGGTTCACCTGCTCCTGCACGAGCTGTCCAGCCCGGGATTCCCAGCCAATCAGGGGCTGATCCAGCGACGCCTCGAGGCCATGCAGCGCGCGACCGAGCGGATGAACCGGCTCGTCACCGACATCCTCGACCTGGCGCGCATGAAGGCGGGTGAGACGAAGCTGACGTACGTGGAGACCACAAGCGGTGAGATCCTTCGGCAGCTCGCGGACGCCGTCGCGCCGGCCGCCGAGCAACGTTCGATTCACCTGCGGCTCGAGGCGTCGCTCGACTGCCGGATCCACTGCGATCGCGATCGGATCCTCCAGGTGCTCGAGAACCTGGTGAGCAACGCCATCAAGTTCAGCCCCGTGGGGGCGAGCGTTCGGATCATCGTGGCCGAATCGGACGACAGCTGTGTCTTCGAGGTTCACGACGACGGTCCGGGCATCCCGCCCGAGAGCCTCACGCACCTGTTCCAGCCGTACTGGCAGGCGTCCGCCACCGCCAAACAAGGAACGGGGCTCGGGCTCTCGATCGCCCGGGCGCTCGTGGATCTTCACGGCGGGAAGATCTGGGCGGAGAGCGAGGTCGGCAAGGGCAGCACGTTTGCGGTGCGCCTCCCCAGAGAGGCGCCGCGGGTCGAGGGCGAGGATCCGGAGACGCCGCTCGCTCAGCCGCGCTGACAGGCCGGGCAGAAGTAGGTGGAGCGCGCGTCGGCCTGCCGGATCATCTCGATGGGCGTTGCGCAGGCGAGGCACCTCTCTCCGCGGCGCTCGTAGACCCACAGCTCGCCGCCGCGCCCGAGCATCGATTGCGACGTGACGCGCGTGACGCGTCCGGGGAGCACGAACCGCCCGCCGCGCCCGCGAGCGACGGTCCGCGTGATCACCTCCCGCGCGACGTCGAGCACGCCTCGGAGCGCCGCGGCCTCGATCGCGCCGACCTTCGTCCTCGGATCGAGCTTGGCGAGGAAGAGGATCTCGCTCTTGAGCACGTTGCCGATGCCCGCGACCGCGTGTTGATCGAGGAGGGCGTCGGCGATGGGCCGATCCGGATCGGCGCTCAGCCTGCGGAGGGCTTCCTCGGCATCGAACGCGTCCGACAGGAGGTCGGGGCCGAGGGCGCGGAGGCGCGGGTCGGCGTCGACGCGGTCCGTCCGGAGCAGGCGCACGATCGGCGCGCCGAAGCAGACGGCCTCGGTCGTCTCGGTCGAGAGCGCGAGGCGCAGCCGGAAGCTCGGCATCCTCCACCTCTCACCGCGCGCGTAGAGGTGCCAGGCTCCGTGCATCATCAGGTGCGAGTGGAGCGTGAGCCCGTTCGAGAAGCCGATGAGGAGGTTCTTGCCTCGCGAGCCGACGTCGACCACCGTGGACCCGAGCAAGTGGCCTTCCCGGATCTCCGCGACCGCGCTCTTGACCTCGACGATCGTCTCGCCGGCGAGCGCTCGCCGCAGGCGATCGGCGAGGCGGTAGATCGTGTCGCCCTCGGGCACTTCGCGGTCGTCCTAGCGCTTCTCGTGTCGGGGTGCGAGTCCGAGCCCGTCGGCGCCTCGACGGCCGCTCCGTCCGGTGCGCCCGCCGTGCCCTCCGGGATCGCTCCGGCCCTGCCGCCTCCGGGGCCGGCCGCGCCGCCGCCCTCGGCCGCGCCCGCCGCCGTCCTCGAGCCTCCGCCGGAGCCCGCCTGCGCGGAGGACATGGTGAAGGTGAAGCCGAAGGTGGGGCGCCCGTATTGCGTCGATCGCTACGAGTCGATGGCGGTCGACAAGACCACCGGCGCGGTCCTCTCTCCGTATTACCCGCCCGACCCGTCCAAGGCGCGTTACCTCGAGGACCTGTGGAAGACGAAGACCGGAGGCGGAACGACGGTCGAGCAAGCGACGCGGCTGCCGGACCTACCAGCCTGGCAGAAACAACGTGGCCTCGAGCCGAAGGCCGTCTCCAAACGAGGGCGGGTCCCTCAGGGCTACGCGAGCGGCAAAGATGCGGCGCTCGCGTGCAAGAACGCCGGCAAGCGACTGTGCACCCGAGACGAGTGGAAGACCGCGTGCAGAGGTGAACAGGACCGTCAGTTTCCCTACGGCGACAGGTACGAGCAGGGGCGCTGCAACGTGTTCCGAGAGGCGCACCCCGGGATAATCTTGTGGGACGATCCGACCATCAACCACACCGACCCTCGGTTCAACGTGGTCAAGTCCGACAAGGGGCCGCTGCTCCGCCACACGGGCGCGACAGACAGGTGCGCGAGCCAGTGGGGCGACGACGCCATCTTCGACATGGTCGGTAACCTCGACGAGTGGATCGACGACCCGGAAGGGACGTTCGTCGGCGGCTTCTACGCGCGCGGCACGAAAGAAGGCTGCGAGAGCGCCGTGGAGGCGCACGTGCTCTCGTACGCGGACTACTCCACGGGGATCCGCTGCTGCCGTGACCTCACCGCTCCTTGAGGTGCCTTGAGGCGCTTTGAGCCGACATCGGTCACCTCGTCGCGTATTCCTCGAGGGCCATGCGAAAGACTGGCTCGCTCGCCTCGCTCGCGCTCCTCCTCGCGCTCGCGACCCCCGCCGTCGCGGCGCCGATTCCTCGGTCCGGCGTGGTGCACCCGAGGCTCGAGCTGCTCGAGTCAGCCGCGATCCGAGCCAACCCGGCGTTTGGCCTCCGCGGCGCGCGGACCCCGCTCGTCCTCTCCCTGTCCCGCCCGCCGACGTCGGCGGACCTGGCCGCGCTCGAGCAGGCCGGCGTCGTGGTCCCACGCAGCCGCGCAGGCGAGCCGCTCGGCAGCGGCCGGACGCTCGCGGTCGATCTCGGCTCCGCGACGGCTGCCGATCTCGCCGCGCTCTCGTTCGTGGAGAAGGTCGAGCTCGACGGCCCGCCCGTCCGCGCGCCGCGCCCGCTGGATCTGACGGCTTCGCTCATCAACGCCGACGCGACCTGGCGCTCACACGTGGGCGAAGGGCCCGCGCTCACCGGCGCCGGCGTCACGATCTGCGACATCGACAACGGCACCGACATCATGCACCCGCTCTTCTTCCGAGCGGACGGCGGCTACTTCGACTTCATCGACACGAACGGAAACGGCACCCTCGATCCGGACGTCGATCAGGTCGATCTCGGGGCGGGGCCCGTCACGATCCGCGCGATGAACGGCGTCGTCATCGATCGCCTGACGGGCCAGCCGGCGTTCGGGACGGAGGCCGAGGAGCTCGACCTGACCTACGACTACCTCTACGCCGACGAAAACGGCGACGGCCGGCGCAACTTCGGCGTGCAGGAGGGCTTCACCGAGCAGACGCCCGGCTACGGCGAGCGCCTCTTCGTCCTCGACGACGTGAACCGGAGCGGCGCGCTCGATGCGGGCGAGAAGCTCGTCGCGCTGGGCACCTCCAAGATCAAGGCGTTCCGGATCGACCTCGACGTCTACCGGCGCGGCGAGAACCTCATCGAGGTCCCGTTCTGGGAGGACATGATGCACGGCATCGGCTCGTCCGGCGTCATCGTCGCGGGGCAGCCAGGCTTCTCCAAGCTCGTCGGCATGGCGCCGGACGCCGACCTGATCATGGCGACCGACACGGACGGCTACGCGCAGTACCAGATGATGCAGTTCTGCCAGCAGGAGGGCGCGCGCGTCATGTTGCACGAGTACGCCCCGTGGGTCGGCTTCCACCTCGACGGCTCGAGCCAGGTGGAGCGCCTCATCGACCAGCAGAGCGCCGACGGGATCGCGCACATCAACCCGGCGGGGAACCTGTCCACGTCGAAGAAGCTCTACAAGAAGACGGTCGCGTCAGGCTCGACGACGACGATCCCCATCGAGGTCCCCACCGGCCTGGGCGCCTCGTACATGGTGTTCTCGCTCCTCTGGAGGGACATCTCGCGGGACCTCGAGCTGACGCTGACCCGCCCGGGCGGCGGGAGCTTCACGCTCCCGCTCGACTCGCCGCAGGGATTCCAGGAGCCCTTCGACGGCGATCTCGACATCGCCGGTTACCGGGACGACTCGAGCCGCGGGACGGCGATGGCCCTCTTTTACCTCTACCCGACAGGCGGTGGCCCCGGGGCCGTGCCGGATGGAACGTGGACGCTCGACGTGGTCGACCCCACGGCTCCCGGCGGCGAGCCGCTCGCGCTCTTCGGCTACGTGCAGGACGAGGTGAGCGGCTGGGGCCTCGGCATCCATTTTCCCGAGGACTCGAGCGAGGATCACCTCATCGGTTGGCCGGGCACGGCCGATCACGGGCTCGCTGTGGCGGCGTTCACCGGCCACCCCTTCAACGGAGCGACGACCGGCGAGCGGGCCTTCTATTCGGGCCGCGGGCGGCGCATCGACGACGAACCGCTGCTCTGGATCAGCGCGCCGGACAACCCGATCGTCCCAACTCGCTTCGAGGATCAGGAGCTATCGTACCTCGTGTACGGCGGGACGTCGGGCGCGAGCCCCCACGTGACGGGCGCCGCAGCGCTCGTCATCCAGGCCGACCCGACGCTCAGCGGTGACGGCGTGAAGGAGAAGATCCGCGCGGGTGCGGTCGTCGACGAGCAGACGGGCGCCGTGCCCAACGAGGACTACGGGAACGGCAAGCTCGACGTCTACCGCGCGATCTTCGGGCAGGCGCCTCCGACGGGAGCGGCGCCCGTCGTCGACGATCAGTCCTTCACGGTCGCGCCCGGGCCGGGGGAGCTCGCGCTCGTCGCCTCCGACCCCGACGGCGACGCGCTCGTGCTCGAGGTGGATCGCGAGTACGACGGCACCTACGACGAGACCCTCGCTGGTGCGACCGTGCCCGTCGATCTCGCCGAAGGCTCCTATCTCCTCAAGGTTCGCGCGACCGATCCCTCGGGCCGGACCGATCAAGCTCTGCTCCGCGTGACCGTGCAATCTCCTGCCGACGACGGCGAGCCCCCGGGCGACGACGACGAAAGCGGGCTCTACGCCGCGGGAGGAGGCTGCGCGGTACGCGGGGCCGAGGTGCCGCGCTCGGGCTTGGGCCTCGGGCTCGGCCTCGCGGCGGTCGCGATCCTCAGCCGGCTTCGCGCTCGCCGCGGCGCCTGAGCCGGCGCGCCGACTCTCGCGGCGCTCAGGACACGTCGGACACGGTCGCAGCGGGCATGGGCTGCGGCGCGCTCGCCGGATCTTCCCAGACGCCGCGCACGAAGCGCTGCGACGGCTCGCGCAAGAAATCGCGGAGCGCGGTGCCCGCCGGCAACACGACGAGGAAAAACACGAGCCCAAGGAGGCCGCCGAGCTTGCTCGTCAGGCTCTCGAAGACGGGCGCCGTCAGCGCGAGCGCGGTGCAGACGGCGGCTCCTGCGAAGATGGCCGGCACGAAGACGAACCGAACGAACCAGACGCGTCGAGCCAACCAGACGATCGGGTCCATCGCCGCGACGAGCAACGAGCCGCTGCTCGGCGGAGTGAGGGCGAGCTTGCCACCCTGGTCGGTCAGGCGACCAAAGAGCCACACGTTGCGCCCCGCGCCGAGCTCGACCACGACCTCTCGCTCGACGCCGCGAGTCTTCTTGGCGGAAGGGTAGGCCTCTTCGAAGGCGGCGCGGCTCGGGCACGCTGCGGCGGCCTCCGCCTCGTCGGCGCCGACCCAGACCTCACACGCTTCCGGAGCGACGGACACGCGCTCGCCGTCCACCTCGACGACCCCGCTCGAGAGCTCCGAGTGTGTCTTCCGGTCGTGCCAGCGGATCGAACGCAGCGCACCGGTCCCGTGGCGACCGAGCTGGTCGACACGGAAGGCCGCGAGGTGCGGTCCGTCGTGCTCGATGATCTTCGCGCGGAAGAGGCGCTCTGCTCCGGCCACGAGCTCACCCGCAGACCGCGACAGCTCGCGCGCGCGGCCCGCGAGCACGCCGGCGCGCTTGAGCGCGGCGAGCGCGACGAGAAGCGTGTTGCCCCAGAGGATCCAGAGGGCGACGTAGCCCATGATCTCGTTCGACAGCACCGCGTCCTCCCCTCAGGCCTGCGCGCCGGCTTCGGCGGCCTCCGCGCGCCTCGCCTCTCGCGACGCGATCTCCACGGGCGCAGCGGCCAGCTCGGCGCGGGCGACGTCCTCCGTCGCGGGGCGCCGCGGGTGCAGGAGGTACGTCCGCACCAGGTATTTGATCATGCTCCGCTCGTCGAGCGACGGATCGATGCGGGGCACGACCTCGCGCTGGTGCCACGTGTGGAGGACCGACCAGTGGAGGGCGGCGCGGTTGTGATGGATCGTGTGGTAGCCGTTGTTGCACATGATCCAGTTGAAGGCGCGGCCCACGAAGTTCCGCGAGTGATTCCACTCGGTCGTGACGTCACACCTGTCGTGCTGGATGATGTTGATGCGGAGGATGCTGCGCGCGCCGTAGAGCTGCGGGATGACGATGAAGAACAGCGTCGTCCAGAAGTCGAACACCATCAGCAGGCCCGTGAGGCCGAACGCGAAGGCGTTGTCGTAGAGGTACTGGCGCTTGAACTCTTCGCGGCCGCCGACCGCTGCCCACCTCTGCACGCCCGCAAACGTGTTCGGGCCCGCCACGTTGGGGAAGTGGAGGAGGTTCAGGAGGTTCCACCGGAAGTCGACGTTCTCCGGCGCCGCCCAGTCGGGCTGGCCGTCGTCGTCGAAGTGGTGGTGCACGATGTTGTGAGCAGGCAGGTTCACCGTGGCCGGGTAGAGCGCGCCGAAGCTGAGGACGCGCCGCCACAGGTGGTTCAGCGTCTTCGAGTTGAAGACGCCCTGGTGCATGTGGTTGTGGATGACGACCGCGTTGAGGAAGCTGAAGTAGCAGGCCGCGCCCAGGAAGAGCACGTTCCGACACACCGGGACGAAATACATCGAGGCCAGGAGGCCCCAGTACGTCGCGATGATGCCTATCTGGCGCCACTCGGCCGGATGGCTCACGAGCCAAGGTTGTCGCGCGGGGCTGGCTTCGCTGACTTCCGCCACGCTTCCGGCTCCTACCCGAGCCTTTGCGGTGGTGCAACTCGCGAGCAGAGGTTCGGCTAGCAATCCTCTTGCCACGTTACGGCATCGAATTGGGCACAAAAGTGACCAAAATTTCGTCGCCGATCCCTGGACGACAATGAGGACCTGGGCTACTTGCGAGCTGACCCTCTGTGCGGTGCGCCGGGCACACACGGTGGGTCAAGGAGAGATGGACAAGTGGCCGCCGCGATCGAGTCGACGTTCACGACCTTGCCGTTCACCCAGCTGCGGAAGAACCGTTTCTTCTACTTCTACTACGACGGTTTCTACGCGCTCATCTGCGTCGCCGCGCTCGCGCTGATGCTCAGCTCGGGCCACCGCGGCCTTTTCGGCGAGGGTGGGCTGCTCGGCGCGTGGAGCTACACCTATCTCCTGGCGCTCCCGCTGGTCTGCTACGCCCAGATCCTCTGCAGCGTGTTCGTCCACGTCTGCACGCACGGGAGCTTCCCGAAGCCTTACAACCGGATCATCGGCGAGCTCTGCGGCGTCGTCATCCTCACGCGGTTCGCCTCGTGGGAGGTGCTCCACCAGAAGCACCACCGCCACTCCGACAGCCTCGACAAGGACCCGCACCCCGTCGGCCCGAGCTACTGGGCGTTCTGTTGGCACCACGTGGCCAACCTCGAGAAGCACCTGCACGAGGCGGTCTTCGAGGTCCACGGCGACACGCCCGAGAACCGCAGGCTCGAGTCGATCCGGTCGGTCGTCAGCTTCGCGACGGGCGCGCTCCTCATCACGACGTGGTTCGTCGCGCTCGGCTGGATCGCGTTCGTGGCCTTTTTCCTCCCCGCGACCATCCTCGGCTTCTTCCACCTCGTGCACTTCAACTGGAGCACACACGACGCGAAGAGCCCCGCCCAGAACTACCGGCCGGTGAACCTGAACCACGGCCTGTTCAACCTCGGCAACAAGCTCTTCTTCGGCATCTACATGCACGCCAATCACCACCGGTGGGCGAACGTGCTCAACCCCGCGAAGGTGAAGAACAGCTTGCCGATCGAGCCGGCGCCGACCCGCGAGGATCTCGCCGCCTGGCGAAAGCTGAAGCGCGAGTACTGGAAGACGCGCTTCGCTCGCGCGTGAAAGACGTCAGCGCGACCCTCGGGTCGCGCTGACGGTTTTGTCAGTCGGCAACGTCGGGCCGAGCCGGTGGGGGCTCAGCGCGGAGCGCTGGCGCTCGGGGCTGCGCTGGCGCTCGGAGCCGCGCTCGCGCTCGGAGCTGCCTCTGCGCTGGCGGTCGTCGAGGGCTCCGCGCTGGCCGAAGGCGCGGGCTCCGCGCTCGGGGCGGCGCTGGCGCTGGCCGGAGCGCTGGCCGCAGGGGCCGCGGACGTGCCGCGCCAGCAGGTGACGTCCGGCGGGGCGGGGAACGGCAGCTCCATGCTCGAGGCCTCGCCGCGCTTCGTCGAGTGCTTCAGCGTCTGGTAGACCGCCGGCTCGTTGCAGACGTACGCCGAGCTGCCCTTTGCCTCCGACTTCGTCTCCTCCGGGTGGGGCGCGCGCTCGTTCGTGCATTGGGCGAACTCGAGCGAGTACTCCTCGTCTTTGTCGGGGAGCTTGAAGCGGGTCGGGTGACGCTCGTCGGGGACGCCGTAGAGCATGACGGTGGCGACGACGTCCTCGCCCTCGAGGACGCGGAGCCGGACCGGCTTCTTCAGTCCGCCGCGCATCTTCTGCCCACCTTGTTCGAAGCCCGGGCAGACGGTCTCCTCCTTCACGAGGGCCGGGGCGGAAGGAGAGCTGCACCCCGCGCCGAGCGCGGCGGTGAGGGCGAGGACGGACAGGGCGAGGACGGATCGAGTCATAGCTTCGTCTTGCCGAGCTTGAGGATGTAGTCGAAGTGCTGCTTGGAGATGGCCACGACGCTGAGCCGCGAGCGCTTGATGAGCGCGATGTCGGCCAGCTCGGGATCGCTCTTGATCACGTCGAGGGGCACCGGGGCCTTGAGCGCCTTGAGCGGCCCCACATCGACGGCGCTCCAGTCTTCACCTGGAGCGGTCGGGTCGGGGTACGCCTCCTGGAGGACCTTGGCGATCCCCACGACGTCTTTGCCGTCGTTCGAGTGGTAGAAGAGGCAAAGGTCGCCGACCTTCATCGACCGGAGGGTGTTTCGGGCCTCGAAGTTGCGCACCCCATCCCACGTCGTCCGCTTGTCGCGCTCGAGCTGGGCCCACGAGTATTTGCCTGGCTCGCTCTTGATCAAGAATGTCTGGGGGGGGGCTTTGGGCACGGAGAGCGCACCATAGCGGAAACCATGCTCCGGCCCCAAGCCTCGGGCGCCCAAAGGCGACCAAGGTTGGTTCCTGCCGTCACACTTTTCGTCCGGCGGGCGATAGCCTGCCGATGAGCACTGCCATGCCCGCCACCAGCGAGCGACCTCAGCACCGTCTCCTCGGGGCCCCCGAGACGCAGCGCCTCCTCCGCGACTACGTCCGCAAGCGGGTCGGGGAGAGCGATGTGGACGACGTGGTCCAGACCGTCCTGGTCGAGGCGCTGGCGTCGGACCGGGCGCCGGAGAACGAGGCGGAGCTGCGCAAGTGGCTCATCGGCGTCGCACGCCACAAGATCGCGGACCACCATCGTCGCGGAGGTCGCGAGCAGCCGGCCGAGCTCCCCGACATCGAGACGGCTCCCGCCCCCGTGGAGGAGCGCGAGCTCGCGCGTTGGGCCGAGGAGCAAGCGCACAGCAACAAAGAAGCCGCGAAGACCCTCCAGTGGATGGCGCGCGAGGGCGAGGGCGACAAGCTCGAGCACATCGCGGAGGAGGAGCAGCTCCCCGCAGCGCGGGTCCGGCAGCGTGTCTCGCGCATGCGCCGCTTCATGAAAGAGCGGTGGCTGGCGGAGCTGGCGGCCGTCGCTGCGCTCGCGATCGTGGCCTTCCTGGTCTGGCGAGCCTTGCGCCAGCCGCCGGTCGACATCGCCCGTGATCCCAACGTCCCGCCGACCGGCGACAACACCTCGAAGGCGCCGCCTCCTGTGGCTCCGCGTGTGGCCGAAGCAGGTGAGCTCAGGAAGAAGGCGCTCGAGGCGTGTGGACGAAACGAGCACCGCGCCTGCCTCGACGGGCTCGACGAGGCGAAGAAGCTCGACCCCGCCGGCGACGCTCTGCCCGAGATCCAGAAGGCGCGCGAAGCCGCGCAGAAGGCGCTCGACGAGGGGAAGAAGGAGCCACCTCAGCAACAAGAGGTCGAGCCGCAGGAGGACTCGAAGGTCGCGCCGCCCGAGCCCTCCACGACCGTCCCTTCGAAGCCCATGCCCACGGCTCCGGCTCCCAAGAGCGACCCGTTCGAGAAGAAGGCGCCGGCCAAGCCCAAGGCGCCGTCGAAGGAGTCGTCGTTCGACTCGAACGGGCCCGCGACCGGTGAGGTCATGACGCCGCCCCCGCAAATGAAGCAGTCCGGGGACGGCAGCGGCACCGGGTCCTTCCAGACGAAGGCAGGAAAGAAGTAGCGGGCGGCCGTTCAGGGCCCGAGCAGCTTGCGCAGCGCCGCTTCGGCGGCCTTCTTCCGCGCGTCCGCCGTGCTGCTCTCGTTCCGCAACGGATCGAGCAACTTGCAGAGCTCGAGGCGGTCCGCCGGCGGAGACCGCCCGCAGAGCAGATCGACGTCGTCCTGCGTCGCCTTCACGCGCACGTTGGCTCCGGCGAGCGCGCTCGCGGCGTGATCGAGCAAGAGCGCCAGGCCGAGCGGACCTGCGCCCGACTCCCGCGCGCGGGAGACGAAGTCGGGCCGATCGACGACGGCCCGCAGCGGATCGGCGCTTCCGTGGACCAGCGCGAGCTTGGCGGCGAACAGGCTCACGTCGAGGCGTCTCGTCGGATCGCCCAGGCGATCGAGAGCTTTGTCGAGCGCCTCGAGGTCGGTGACGAGCGCGGGCGAGAGCGTCGAGGCTTCGCAGTTCACCGCCACACTCAGCAGATCGGCGTGAAGCGCAGGTGCTCGCTCGAGCCGCGCCGCGGCGCCACGCACGAGCCCGAGGAGCTGCGGGGTGCAGTGGCTCGGCTGCCTGTGTTTGGTGAGGAGCGTCGCCGCCTCGTAGGGCTTGTCTGCGTCGAGCAGCTTCGTCGTGGCGGTCATCAAGCGGTCCGGCTCGTACGTCCCCTTGGCGGCCGGCTCCAGGAAGGCGTCGAGCGCCGAGAAGTCCGCGCAGCCCCGCTTCGCGCTCTTCGCGTCGAGGTCCGGCAACGCCACGGTCGCGTCCGCGATGCGGAGCGCGAGCGCCTCCGCGTAGCCCTCGCAGCTCGGACGGAGAAGGGCGGCGGTGTCCGCGCGCCGGCCGCCGCACGGCAAGCCGGCCGGGAGCGTCGCGAGCGTCTTCTTCGCTCGCGCCACGGCCGCGTCCGCGCCCATGTCGGCCAGGAGCGGAGGTAGCGGATCGAGGAGCTTCTGGAAATCCTCCGGCTTGGCCGCGCTGCCCATCGATTCGCGCGCGAGCGACAGGAGCGACCCGGCGAGGAACGGGCGCCCCGAGTCGGCGGCGAGCTGGCCGAGCAACACGAGCGTCGCGCTCGAATCGGCCGTCCACGAGATCGGCTCGTCGGTGACACCTTCGAGGTAGAGGCGCGTGCGCTGGCTCGCTGCCGCGATCGCTCGGGCCGCCGCGATCTCGCCGCGCTGCGGATCTCCGGCGACGAAATGCATGACCCCCGCGAGCGCGGCGGCGTGGATGAACGCGCGGGCCGCCTCGTCGCGGCTGCGCTTCGAGTCGATGGGCTCGACGGTCTTCGAGAGCGAGAGCAGCGGCTCGCGGCTGGAGCGCGCGCCGGCACCGAGGTTGACCCCGTTTGCGCCGCTGATGAGCAGCCCTGCGAGACCGACATCGAGCGTGAGGTTGAAGACTCGAGCCGCCGTCTCCTGTTTGAACACAAACGAAACGCGAGGGATGACCAGGTCCTTCTCGGCGCGGTCGAGCCACGCGTCGAGCGCGAGGCGCGCCGCTTGACGGTCGCCGCCGCGGTGGGCATCGATGGCCGCGAGCAGGTCCGAGACCACTTCGGCCTTCGCCGGGATGCAGCTCTTGGCGAGAAGCGCGTCGAGGCCCGGCGCAAAGCTCGCGGGCTCCAGCCGCTCGCGGTCCGCCACCCGGCGGACCTCGCGCAGGAACTTCAGCACCCAGGCCATCTCGCTCTGCTGCTCGTCCGCGAGGGCGAGCGCCGTGGGGTGGACGGCCTTCTCTTGAATGGATGCGATGAGCACCGCGAAGAGCAGGACCGTGTCGGCCTGCTCGCGCGAGCCCTTGGCGTAGAGCGAGCGAGCCACCTCCACGAACGCGGGGCTCGCCTCGACCTCGCCGCTGATGGCTCGGGCGAGGATGGCGAAGAGGGCTCCCGTCTCGCTCATCTCCTCGCTCTCGGTAAACAGCGCGCCGAGCGCGCCGAGGAACGTCTTGGCCTCGCCCAGAGTGGTCGCGTCGAACGTCTCCGCTCTGCCTTCGGCAACCGCGCGGAGCAGCGCGTAGCCGCTCGCGATCGCCTCGGAGGACGGTTTGTCCGCGCCGAACGAGGCGAGCGCCGCGAGCAGGATGGGCCCCGTCTCGCCCCGCGAGACGAAGAAGCTCGGCGGACGGAGCAGCGGCGCCCGCGCCCCTGGCTTCGCCTTGGGCGCCGGACGCGCAGAAGCCTGGGCGAGGTCGACCAGATCGCTCACGACGAGCGCGAGGGCTCGAGCCCGCGTCGACCACGCGTCGGTTCCTTCACGGATGGCCTTGTTCTGCAGGACCTTCTTGCGCAGGTCGGCGAGCTTCCCGAGAGCGCGGACGACGCGGGGGTCGACGGGCGAGCTCTCCTCGACACACGCGTCTTTCGGCCCCGGCTTGGCGGTTGGCTTCGCCGCAGCATCACCGCGGATCGCCTCGGCCACGAAGAGCGCCAGGGTCGCCGCCGCGCCGTCGAGGAGGAGCGTCATGTCCTCGAGCGCTTGCGGCGAGGGCGCGGTCGCGCCCTCGCCGAGCCGCGCGACCGCCTTGCCGAGCGCGCTCTTGGCGGCGGCTCGCCCGGGCAGGGGCGCCTCGCGCTCGATGACCGGCGAGCCGAGCTCCTTCTTCTCGGCGAGGACGGCGTAGCGCACGAGCGCGGACGTGAGCGAGGCGAGCGCGGGGCTCTCGACGCCCTCCGCCTCGAGCGCGCGGCTCACCTGCTCGGCGCTCGATCGCAGGTCGGGGCCCATGCCAAACGCGAGGCGGTAGAGGGCGTCGAGCGTAAACGCCGCCGCCACGCCCCAGCCCGACTGCTTGGCGAGCTCGCCGCGAAGCTTGGCGGCGAACGCGCCCTGGAGCGCCGCGAGGTGCGCCTGCTGGAGCTCGGGAGGCATCGAGAAGGCGAGGAAGGCGCTCGCGAGGGTCGCGCCCAGGACCTCCCATGGGTCGTTGGAGGTCGAAAGAACGCCCGAGGCCGCGTTGCGTCCCGCGTCGACCACGGCGGCCGCGAGGTCGGTGTCGACGTAGCTGCCGCCGGACAAGAAGAACCCCGAGTGCGCGAGCCCGACGCGGCCCGGCATCGCGCTCGCGAGCTCCGCGAGCGCCTTGGCGTGCCGGAGCGCGATCCTGCTCGCGCGGCGGTGCACGTCGGAGCCGGCGGGGATGACGCCGCTCGCTCCGCCTCGTTCCATGACGAGCACCGGCGCGAGCAAGAAGCCGGACTCGGTCCGCTCGACGGTGGCCACGAGGTCCGCGTAGCGCGCGTACCACGGGGCGAAGTCGATCCGCCCGGCCGCGGCGCGCGCCCGCGCCGGCTTCAGGGCGCCGGGCAGGAGGCGCGCGAAGGCGAGCTCTCGCACGGTCTTGAGCGGAGGAGGGACGTACGCCTCGCAGCCCGCGGGCTCCTCCGCGAACAACGCGTCCGCGCCCGCGTGGAGCTCCTGGGGCAGCGCCGCGTGGATGTGCGCGCGCCGCTTGGCGTACGCCTTGGCGCTCGCGGCGTCGGTGCGGACACGCAACACGTCGACGTACGGCGTGTCGGTGGGCGAGGGCTCCGGGATCACCGGACGGGGAGGGGGTTCGCCGAAGAGAGGCGTGGGCTTCGACATGCCGAGCAGGGTCGAGAAGAGCCGCGCGCGGACGGTCTGGGGATCGAACGGAGGCCGCGAGGCCACGAGGCCGTCGAGGTCGTCGATCGCCTTCGCCGCCTCCACGTAGCGGAAGGCGCGGGCCGCCACCGTCGCCCTGCGGAGCGCCGCCTCGATCGCCGCGTCGGTCGCGAGGCTCGCGGGGGGGCGCGCATCACGCGCGTGGGCGAAGAGCCCGAGCATCATCGGCGCCAGCGGGTCGCGTGGGAAATACCGATCCGTCTCGCCCGTCGCGCGGACGACCGCCAGGTAGTCGAGCCCGGCGGCCTCGGCGATGGCCAGGTAGATCGCGGGCTCGTTGGCCGGCCGCACCGCGGAGAAGCTCGCGTCCGCGTCCACGGCGAGCGCGTCCGACGAGGCGCGCGGAGCGCCCCTCGCGACGACGACCGCCGCGCGGCCCTTCTTGCCCACCTCGGTCAGCGCGGCGACGAGGCCAGCGACCCCGTCGTCGGGGTTCTTTTCCTTCCGGGCGTTTGCATACGCCACGATCAGTGGACCGACGGCATCACCCGAACGAACCGCGGACGCGACGGCGTCCTCGCAGGCCGCGAGCGTTTCGCTCGTGCAGGCCGCCGCGCTGCCGTTTGCGCTCGCCGCCGGGCCGGCTCCCGAGCCACACGCCAATCCGAGCCCGAGCGCGGCCGCGAGGCCGAGCGATCGCAGGGTCGAGGGGACCATCGCGCGCGAGCATATCTCGCTCCCCCGGTCGAAGGGCCTGTGATAGCCCTCTTGTCCCGGTGAAAACCCCTGCTGCTGCGCTCCCGCTGCTCGCTGCGCTCGCGGCCTGCGGCCCGACGGACGACAAGAGCCCGCACTTCGGCACGACCGAGCGGCACGGCAAGGACCCGCACACCTTCTACGTGAACAACGGGTCGGAGCCCGAGTACCTCGACCCGGGCAAGAGCCACGACTCGGCGAGCTCCAAGCTCATCGCGCACCTCTTCGAGGGGCTGGCCGCGTACGGCCCCGACGCGGAGCCGACGCTCGGCGTCGCGCTCCGGTACGACAAGACGAAGGACAGCCGATTCTACCGCTTTTACCTGCGTGACGACGCCAGGTGGAGCGACGGCAAGCCGGTCACCGCACACGACTTCGAATACGCGTTCCGGCGCGTGATCGATCCGATGACGGGGTCGCAGAGCGCGAGCAACCTCTACCCGCTGAAGAACGGTGAGCTCGTCAATCAAGGCAAGCTCAAGGTCACCAAGTCCGAGGTCGTCGTGCGGGCCGAGCCGAGCGCGGGCGGCGCGGAGGTCCAGAAGCTCCCGAAGGGCGCGGCGCTGCAGATCCTCGGCCGCTCGCCGGTCGCCGTCGCCACCGCGATCGCTCCCTTCGCGGAGGAGCCCAAGGGCGTCGAGGGGCTCGGCTTCGACAAGGCCGACCCGTCCGGCGCGCCCGAGAAGCTCGTCGTGCTCTCCGAGTCGGGCAAAGCCGAGCGCGGTCCGGACGAGGGCGGCCGCCTCCCGGCCGGCGACTACGATCTCGTCCGGCGGCTCGGGCCCGTGGTCTGCAACGGGGAGAACGACTTCTTCTTCGAGGTGCGCAAGAAAGACGCGCCGGACAAACGCGGCGTGCTCCCGGGCTGCATGCTCGGCGCCTCCAAGACCGAAGAGGCGATGGTCCTGGTCGCCAAACACGAAGACCTGCCCACCTTCGTCGCGCGTCCCGAGCTGGAGGGCGCGGCGTCGCCGGCGCCGATCGGGTTCGTGGAGGAGAGCGCGCTCCAGACTGACACCTCCGTCATCGGTGTCCGCGCGGTGAGCGACTCCGTGCTCGAGCTCGAGCTCGCGTACCCGACGCCCTACCTCCTCGATCTGCTCTGCGCCCCGACCGCGTACCCCGTCCGGAAGGACGTGGTCGAGCGTTTCCCCGACGACCCCGACCGCTGGCAGCGCATCGAGAACATCGTGACGAACGGGCCGTACGAGCTGTCGGTCTGGAAGTTTCGCTACGAGATCCGGATGAAGCGGGCGAAAAATCACCGCTTCTACGACAAGCTCAAGATCCACGAGATCGTGTGGATGAGCGTCGAGTCCTACGTGTCGAGCATGAACCTCTACAAGGCAGGGGAGCTCGACTACAGCGGCGACAACGGCTCGTTGCCGCCCAACTACATCCCGCTCCTCGAGAAGAAGAAAGACTTCGAGCGGACGAACTACATCGGGACGTATTGGTACGAGTTCAACACGAAGGCGCCGCCGCTCGACAAGGTCGAGGTGCGCAAGGCGCTGAACCTCGCCGTCGACAAGAAGGAGCTCGTCGACCGCGTGCTCCTCGGCGGACAAAAGCCGGCCTCCCACTTCGTCCCGGACTTCTTGGGCGGCGGCTACGCCGAGGCGGCCAAGGCCGACCAGGATCGCGGCGTCGACGTGTTCGCGAGCCCCGACGCCGTCTTCAACCCGGAGCGCGCGCGCGAGCTCCTCGGCAAGGCCGGCTATCCGGTGGTGAAGGACGGCGAAGGCTTCCGCGCCGAGGGCATGCCCCCGATCGAGCTTCTCTACAACACGAGCGAGGCGCACAAGAAGATCGCGGTCGCGATCCAGGACATGTGGAAGCGCCACCTCGGCATCAGCGTCACCCTCCGCAACGAAGAGTGGAAGGTCATGCTGAAGAACGTGCGCGACAGGAACTTCCAGGTCGTCCGCTTCGGCTGGATCGGCGACTACGACCACCCGCAGACGTTCATGGACACCTTCATGGCCAAGAGCCCGAACAACCGGACGGGCTGGAAGAGCGCCGCGTTCGACGATCTCGTCCAGAAGGCGAGGTCCACGGGCGACACGGCCGAGAGCATGAAGCTCTACCGGCAGGCCGAGACGATCCTCACGGACGAGGTCCCCAAGCTGCCGCTCTACTTCTATACGAAAAACGGGCTCGTGAAGCCGTACGTCAAGGGCTTCCACTTCAACCGCCGCAACGAGCAGCTCATCCACTGGATGTGGATCGACGAGGGCTGGCAGTCGAACCCCTCGGACGAGCCCGCGTTTGCGCCCGAGGTCTTCGCGCCTCCCGGGGACTACTGACGTGTCGACGTACGCGATCCGCAGGCTCCTCTCGCTCGTCCCCACGCTCTTCGTGGTCGTGACGCTGCTGTTCTTCTTGTTCCGCTTCGCGCCCGGCAACGTCTTCGACAACGAGAAGGCGCTCCCGCCGGAGGTGCTGAAGAACGTCGAGAAGCAGTTCGGCTTCGACAAGCCGCTCATCGAGCAGTACTTCGCCTGGCTCGGCCGCATCGTGACCGAAGGGTCCTTCGGCTACAGCTTCAAGTACCCCGGGCGCACGGTGGAGGAGATCATCGGCACGACGCTCCCTGTGTCGATGGAGCTCGGCCTCTGGTCGATGGTCACCGCGCTCGCCATCGGCGTCCCGCTCGGGATCATCGGCGCCGTGCGGCAGAACACCTGGAAAGACTCCTTGGCCATGGCGACCGCGCTGCTCGGGATCAGCATCCCGCGCTTCGTGGTCGCGCCCCTGCTCGTGCTGGGGTTGTCGCTCAAGCTCTACCTGTTGCCGGTGGCGCGCTGGGAGTCGTGGCGGCACATGGTCATGCCCGTCTTTTGCGCGGCGCTCCCGATGGCCGCCTACATCGCCCGGCTCTCGCGCGCGGGGATGCTGGAGGTCATCCGCAGCGACTTCGTCCGGACCGCGCGCGCGAAGGGCCTCTCCGAGCGCAAGGTCATCACGAAACACGCCCTGAAGGGGGCCATGTTGCCGGTGGTGAGCTTCCTCGGGCCGGGCTTCGCGGGGCTGCTCGTCGGCAGCCTCGTCATCGAGAAGATCTTCGATATCCCCGGGATGGGTCGCTACCTGGTCGAGGCGGTGCAGAACCGCGATCACAACCTGTTCCTCGGCGTCGTGGTCGTCTACGCGGTGCTCCTCACGGTCTCCAACGCCGTGGTGGACATCGCGTACAAGCTGCTCGACCCGCGGGTGGAGCTCGAGTGATGGAGACCGAGGAGAAGGGCTCCAGCCTCTGGTCGGACGCGTGGCGCCGGCTCAAGAAGAACCGCGTCGCGGTCGTCTCGGGCGTCGTGCTCGTGCTGCTCGCCATCCTCTGCGTCGTCCACCCGGAGGTGAGCGCCTACGACTACGCGAAGGCCGACCTCAAGCTCGGCCCCACGCCCCCGTCCGCCGCCCACTGGATGGGGACGGACGAGTTCGGGCGTGACCTCTTCGCGCGCGTGACCTTCGGCGGGCGCGTGTCGCTCGCCGTCGGTGTCATCGCCACGATCATCAGCTTCGTCATCGGCGTCTCGTGGGGCGGCATCGCCGGCTACTTCGGCAAGCGGGTGGACGCGCTGATGATGCGGTTCGTGGACGTGCTCTACACGATCCCGCTGCTCATCATCGTCATCTTGCTCACGGCGTTCTACGCGAAGCCAGGGACGGTGTTCCACGACGCGTTCGTTTGGGTCGTCGGCCTGTTCTCGGATCACCCGAAGGACCCGAAGTACCAGCCGCTCTTCAAGATCATCTTCGTCTTCGCGGTGCTGGGCGGCGTCTCCTGGCTGACGATGGCGCGCATCGTACGCGGCCAGGTCATCTCGCTGCGCAGCCAGCCCTTCGTGGAGGCCGCGCGCTCCATCGGCGCGCGGGACATGACGATCGTGTTCCGGCACCTGTTGCCCAACGCGCTCGGTCCCATCATCGTCTACACGACCCTCACGATCCCCGAGGTGATGATGGTCGAGGCCTTCCTGAGCTTCCTCGGGCTGGGCACGGAGGAGCCGCTCTCCTCGTGGGGGCAGCTCGTGGCCGGCGGCGCCGAGACGCTCGACCTCTACCCGTGGCTCCTCTTCTTCCCGGGGGCCATGCTCGCGGTCACCTTGTTCTGCTTCAACTTCCTGGGCGACGGCCTGCGCGACGCGCTCGACCCGAAGGTACGGAAGGACTGAGATGGCGCTCCTCGAAGTCAAGGACCTGAAGACGCACTTCTTCGGCGAAGAGGGCGTGGTGAAGGCGGTCGACGGCGTGTCGTTCTCCGTCGACCGGGGCGAGGTGCTGGGCATCGTCGGCGAGAGCGGCTCGGGCAAGAGCGTGACCAGCCTCTCGATCATGCGCCTGGTACAGGACCCGCCCGGCCGCATCGTCGGTGGGCAGATCCTTTTCTCTCCGAAGAGCGGCGGAACGAAGGACCTGGTGAAGCTCTCGGAGAGGGAGATGCAAGACATCCGCGGCGATCGCGTCGCGATGATCTTCCAGGATCCGATGACGTCGCTGAACCCGTACATGCGGATCAGCGAGCAGCTCTCGGAGGTGCTCGAGCTGCACAAGGGCATGAAGAAGGCCCAGGCGCGCGAGCGTGGCATCGACATGCTCCGCGCGGTCGGCATCCCCGATCCGGCGCGCCGCTTCGACGACTACCCGCACCAGCTCTCGGGCGGCATGCGCCAGCGCGTGATGATCGCCATGGCGCTCCTGTGCGAGCCCGAGCTCCTGATCGCGGACGAGCCGACGACGGCGCTCGACGTGACCATCCAGGCGCAGATCCTCGAGCTCATCGCCGAGCGGAAGGACGCGGCGGGCGTCGGCGTCATCCTCATCACACACGATCTCGGCGTCGTCGCCCGCCTGGCCGATCGCGTCGCGGTCATGTACGCCGGTCGCGTGGTCGAGCAAGGCCCGGCCAAGGCGATCTTCGCCGAGCCTCAGCACCCGTACACCGTGGGGCTCGCTCGGTCGATCCCTCGGCTGGACGATCCGTCGCACAAGCGGCTCGTCCCCATCCCCGGCATGCCCCCCTCGCTCGCGAAGCTACCGAGCGGCTGCCCCTTCCGCACGCGTTGCCCAAGCGCGCTGCCGGCCTGCTCGGAGCGTTACCCCGAAGCGCGCACCGTGGGGGAGATCACGGTGTCGTGCCACGAGACCGACGTCGCGCGCGTGCGCGCGGCCGGGGAGGCGGCCTGATGAGCGCGCTCCTGGAGGTCCGCGATCTGAAGGTCCATTTCCCGGTTCGCCGCGGCGTCTTGCAGCGACAGGTCGCCACCGTGCGCGCGGTCGACGGCGTCTCGTTCGACGTGGAGGAGGGCTCGACGCTCGGCCTCGTCGGGGAGTCGGGCTGCGGCAAGTCGACGACCGCCCGCGCGATCTTGCGGCTCGTCGAGCCGACGGGAGGGAGCGTCAAGCTCGGCGGCGCTGACATCGTCGCGCTGAAGCCCGGGGAGCTCCGCAAGAAGCGGCGCGACATGCAGATGGTCTTCCAGGACCCGTACGCGAGCCTCAACCCGCGCATGACCGTGTTCGACACGCTCGCGGAGCCGCTCCTCACGCACGGCGTGGTGAAGGACAAGGCCGAGATCGAGAAACGCGTGCGCGAGCTCATGAGCCAGGTGGGCCTGTCCGGCGCGTACATGCGCCGTTACCCGCACGAGTTCTCCGGCGGGCAGCGCCAGCGAATCGGCATCGCCCGCGCGATCGCCCTGCACCCCAAGCTGGTCCTCCTGGACGAGCCGGTGAGCGCGCTCGACGTGAGCATCCAGGCGCAGATCATCAACCTGCTCATGGATCTCCAGCAGTCGTTGGGCCTCACCTACGTCTTCGTGGCGCACGATCTGGCGGTCGTCCGCCACGTGTGCGCGGAGATCGCCGTCATGTACCTCGGTCGCATCGTGGAGCGAGCCCCCGCGAAGGACCTCTTCGTCACACCTCGGCACCCGTACACGAAGGCGCTGCTCAGCGCGATCCCCATCCCCGACCCGGAGGTGGAGCGGAAGCGCAAGCGGCTCGTGCTCGTGGGTGAGGTGCCGAGCCCGCTGAATCCGCCGGCTGGCTGCCACTTCCACCCGAGGTGCCCTTCGGCCGAGGATCGCTGCAAGACCGAGGTGCCGAAGCTCCGCGAGCTCGCGCCCGGCGTGACGGCCGCCTGCCACCTGGCAGACTGATCCGCGCGCGCCGCGAGGGCCGATGTTACCGGCGGTTACCGGCGGCCCGTGTACCGTCGTCGGGAAGTGAACGCCCGTGAGCCGATCGCCGCCGGCACCTGCCTGGACGACAAATGGATCGTCGGCGCGAGGCTCGGAGCGGGCGGCATGGGGAGCGTCTACGCGGCGACGCACCGGCGCACCGCCGCGCGCGTCGCGATCAAGGTCCTGCACGAGGAGCAGGCGAAGGACCCCGAGATCGTCGCCCGCTTCCTGGCCGAGGGCCGCGCGGCGAACCTCGTCGGTCACCCCGGGGTCGTCTCGGTCGTAGACGATGGGCGCGCGCCGAGCGGCGCGCCGTATCTGGTCATGGAGCTGCTCGAGGGAGAGGCCTCCGACCAGCTCGCCGATCGGCACGGAGGGGCGCTGCCTCTCGCGGCCGTCGCGCCGATCGCGACCGGGATGCTCCAGGTCGTCGCCGCCGCTCACGCGAGGGGAATCGTCCACCGCGATCTGAAGCCCGAGAACGTCTTCGTCCTCCGGGACGGGTCAATCAAGGTGCTCGACTTCGGGCTCGCTCGCATCCGCGAGACGGCGTCCGCCGCCCGGCTCACCCAGACCGGCGTCCCGATGGGGACGCCCGCGTTCATGCCGCCCGAGCAGGCGCTCGCGAGGTGGAGCCTGGTCGACGCGCGCAGCGACGTCTATTCGATCGGTGCATCCCTCTTCACGCTGCTCACGGGCCGGCTCGTGCACGAAGCCGAGACCGTCCCGGAGATCGTGGTCCTGACCTGCACCCAGCCGGCCCCGCCGATCCTCGAGCTCCTGCCCGGCTTGCCGCTGGGGGTCGCCAAGGTGATCGACCGGGCGCTCTCGTTTCGCCCAGACGACCGGTGGCCTGACGCTGGTGTCATGCTCGCGGCGTGGCGGGCCGCGTGTGAGCGCGCGGACGATCCGCGCGCGACGGCCAGGCTCTTCGAAGAAGGCACCACCGAGCCGATCACGCGGGGTACGAGGGGAGTCTCCGCTGCCACGCCTCGGCCGGGCACGAGCACGACGGCCCCCGTCTCGGGGCGGTTCCCTCCCGTCGAGCGCCGTCGCGGGCGATGGCTGGGCGTCGCAGCGGGGGCGGGGATCGTGCTGCTCCTGGGAGCTGGCCTCCTGGTCTCGCGGGCGATCCGCGGCCCCGAGGCGGCGGACCTCCGGTCGAGCGCAGGCGACGACGCCGGCGGTGCGGGCGCCCCGACCCCCGGCGCGCCCGCACCGGCCGCCGATCTGCCGAGCGCCACCCCGCTCGTCACCGCGCCGCCGATCGGAGACGCTGCGGCATCGGCGAGCGCGTCGACGAGCCCGCCGCCTCCCACGACGCGCCGCTCTGCGAACGACAGACCTCGCTCGTCCGATCCGCCCGCGTCGACGGCGGTCATCCGTGAGCCAGCGCCTTCGGCCGACCCGTGTGACCCCCCGTTCTCGATCGATGCGCGCGGCGTCAAACAATACAAGCCGTGGTGCGTGCGATGAGGATCGGTCCGCTCGTCGCCGGCGCCGCTGCGTGGATCGCGACGAGCGTCGCGAGCGCCCAGCCCGACGCGGACACGACGCGCGCCTGCCTCGAGGCACACGTCTCGGTGCAGGAGCGCCGCCTCGCCGGGGATCTCGTCGGCGCAGCGACGGCCGCGCAGATCTGCTCGGCGGAGGGGTGCCCGTCTCTCCCGAAGCAGGAGTGTGCGCGGTGGGCGGTCGACGTCGATCGCGACACGCCGCGGCTCGCCCTCTCGGTGCGCGGGCTCGGACCCGGCGAGAAGGTCCGGCTCCGGATCGACGGCGAGCTGGTCGAGTGGCAGGACGAGGTGCGGGTCAACCCGGGCGACCACTCGATCGAGATCGAAGCGGCGGGACGCAAGCTCCGGCGTGCTGCGCACCTCGTCGCGGGTGAGCGCGAAGCCGTGCTGTTCGATCCCCAGGCGGAGGACGGCGGGGCGGGGGGTGGTCCGAGCCAGCCGACCGGGGGAACGTTCCCGCTCGGGCCGACCTTGCTCGGCGCGGCGGGGCTGGCGGGCCTCGCGGTGTTCGGCGTCGCCGCCGGCCTCGGCGTCGCGGAGTACGGCGAGCTCGAAGGCTCGTGCGCCCCACGTTGCTCCCCCGAGCAGACGGCCGGCGTCGACGAGAAGCTGCTCGTGGCGGACGTGGCGCTGGGGATCGGCTCGGGCCTCCTGGTCGCAGGGGGGATCTGGCTGATCGTCGAGCTCGCGGCCCCCGATCAGTCGGCGATCGAGGTCGGGCGCGCGGGGCTCGCGATCGAGTTCTGACCGCCGGCCGGAGGTCGCCGCGGGAGGGCGCGGTGGGGCGCGCCGCTCAGCCCTGCGGAACGGCGCAGCAGAGAGCGAGGCTCGCCGGCTCAAGAATGACAGAACCGTTTGGAAATCCGTAGGCGTCGCAGGTCGTGAGGTCGGGTGTGTACCGCCAATAAGACGTGGTCGGGCTCGCCGGGGGGCTCGGGGTCGCTGGACAGATCGGCGCGCCGAGGATGGTCCAGGTGCCGGTCGGAGATCCCGAGCACGCGTCGTCGTCGTGCAGCTCCAGCGTGCCTTGCACGGAGGGCGAGCAGGTGGAGAGGATCCCGTCGCAGCTGCGGTCGTCCGCCACGGCGGCGAGGCTCGTCGGCTCCGGGAAACACGGATCGGGGCAGTCTCCGTCGGCCGAGACGACACAGGCTCGAACCGAGCTCGGCGGCGCGCACCCATCACCTGCGGGCGAGCACACGCTGGCGCGGGTGACGGTCGCGGTGTCGATCAGCGACGGCGTCGCGAGCGTGCAGGGGATGGGCTCGAGGTTGATGGCGAGGCTCGTGTCCCCGCCGCTGTCCGGGACCAGCGTCTTGGGGTGGCACGTCGCGTCGTTCGGGACGCCCTCGCCACCGACACCGCAGCTGTCGTCGATCGCCACCTTCACACGCGACGGCCCGGTGCACGGCCCACCACACTGGCTCGACTCGTCGAGGAGCGAGCCGACCACCGCGCCGTCCACCATCGCGGGCGCGCCCCCTGGGCACGGCGGGGCGGCGCTGGCAGGGCTCACCTGGTCGGCGCGCGCGAGCCAGACGATATCGCGCCCGGGGTCGCAGGCGCAGGCCTCTCCGCCGCCTCCGCCCGCGCCGGTCGTCGTCGTCGTCGCGGCGCCGCCGGCGCCGCCTCCGCCCGGCATGTCACCGCCCGCGCCGCGCAGGTCGCGCGTGTCGTAGACGAACGAGCAGCCAGCCACCAGGCACGAGGCGGCGACGACCAGGAAGCGGAGCCGAGCCATTCCCTCGCAGCCTAGGGGCTCACGCGGCGACGAGCGGTAACGGCTGGTAACGCCTCTCGAGCGCGTCAGACCCGGTGGACGGGCAAGAGCGGCGGGAAGCGGTAGCCGTCCGGTGTCGTCAGGACGAGCTGGGGATCTGCGACGTCGTCGCCCAGCGCGACGCGCAGCCTCCCGATCGCGACCTGGAGGCGTTTGTCGTCGCGCAGCGGGTGATAGTCGGCGCGCGACCAGACCGCGCGCACGAGCTCGGCCTTGGACGCAGCGCCTCCGCGCTCGAACAGCGTGACGAGCAGGCGCATCGAGAGCGGCTTGCCGCCGAGGTCGACCTCGCCTCCGGCCGGCAGGCGCACGCGCGAGCGCCGCGTGTCGAGGAGGAGACCGGCGCGGTACGCGTGGTCGTCGCTGACGTGCTCCATCCCCATCCTGCGGCCGAGGGCCGCCACGACCCGGAGATCGACGCGATCGAGCGGCTCCTGGAAGCCGAAGAGGGCCCGGCTCCGGCGGACGGCGGCGACCGCGCCCTTGCCGCTCCGCGCGAGCTCATCCATGACCGTAGCGTCAGGATCGTGCGCGCCGCAGGCGGCCCGGTAGAAACGCGCCTCGTGTGCGAAGCGCGGCGCCCTGGCGAGCTCGGCCCAGCCGGCGATCTGCCGGGCGACGACGTCGAGATCGGGGCTGCCGGAGAGGAGCAGGGCGTCCGCGAGCCCGAGCCGCGCCTCCCACGCCCACAGCTCCAGCTCGTGCTCCTCGGCGAGGTCGATGGCCGCCGCCGCCTCGTCTCGTGCGGCCGCGAGATCCCCGCGGAGGAGCGCGGCCCGGCTCGCCGCGAGCCGGAGCACGACCGCGGCGTCGACGCGTGGGCCGACGGGCTCGCGCTCGAGCAGCCGCGTCACCCCTTCGGACACGACCTCGTGCAGCGCGGCGAGGGCGCGGCTGATCGGGAGCGTCGAGCCTGGGGTCGCCTGGGCCTCGTACCGCTCCGCCGTCACGATCGCCCAGAGGTGGGCGCCCGCGGGGAGCCACGCGTCCCAATACGTGCTCTTGAGCACCGTGGCGTGGCGGCGGAGATCACGCAACGAGGCGTCGCCCTGGTGTGTGTCCCCGCGCGTCGCCGCCAGGCGGAGGTCGATCATCGCGAGCAGGGCCGACAGCTCGGCGCTGCCCGCTGCGTGCCGCCTGAGCGAGCCGACGGCGTCGTCGACCTGATCGAGCCTGCCGAGCTCGACCGCGAGCGCCGTCTCGCGCACGAGACGGCGCTGGGCGCCGCGAACCTCGGGTGATGTGAGCGAGGCTGGTCCGGCCCGGACGAGCGACAGGCGCGCGGCGCGGGCTCGGCCCAGCTCGCAGAGCACGATCGCGCGCTGGATCTCCACGTCCTCCCGCGCCGCGTCGGGGAGAGACGACACCGAGCCCTGGTGGGTGACGATGCGGAGGGCAGCTTCGTCCGCGCCCGCGAGCAGGTGAGCGCGCGCGCACCACGCGTCGAGCGAGGCGCGGCGCTCCGGCGTCATCGCGAAGGCCGCGCGCTGCGCCCGCTCGAGCGCGAGCTTGCCGCGACCCATCGTCACGAGGCAGCGAACGCCGAAGAACAGGGCCTCGAACGCGATCTCGTCCGAGACGCGCGCCGACTCCGCGGCCAGCTCGTGGGCGGCCTCGGCCGCCTCGAGGAGCCGGCCGGCGTACCCCAGCGCCTTGGTCCACGCGAGCCGGTCTTGGGGGCGCGCCGGCACCGGCTGCGACACGGCCCACTCGATCGCCCTGCCTCCGCCGATCTCCACGGCGGCGCGCAGCCGGAAGCCGCGAAACATCTCGTCCGTCGTCCCCTCGAGGATCTGCCACAGCCGCGGCGCGAGCCCCGCGCGAGCGGCTTCGTCGATCACGCTCGTCAGGAGCGCCGCGGCCCGATCGCGTTGCCCCGACTCGAGGTAGGCGCGGACCGCCTCGAGCACGGCGCCAGGCCAGGGCGAGGCCGCCAGCGCGCTCATGAGGGCTTCGATCTCGTGCGGCGGGGGAGCGGCGCTCGACCGGATCGCGAGCCGGGCCACGGCGTGGAGGCGGAGGCCCGTCGATGTCGTCTCCACGAGCCCGCGAGCCTCGAGGAGCGGGAGGGCCTCGGACAGCGGCGGGGCGGACGGTGCCAGCGGAGAGAGCGCCTCGAGCGGCAAGGGCGCCTCGAGGCGGGAAAGGAGCCGCAGCCACATCGCGGCGCCGTCGGGCACGCTGCCGAGGATCTCCCGTCCGAGAGAGCCCGCCGACCCCCGCCCGATCGCGAGCCGCTGCTTCAACCAGAACGGCGAGCCCTCCGCGTCGCGCGCCGCCTCTTCGGCCTCCCGCAGGGGGAGGGCGGGGGACCACGCGAGCGCGAGATCCAGGAGGTCGCGCGCGGACATGGGGCCGAGCCGGATCGACTGGCCGTCCGCGCCCGCGACGTCGAGCTCGACTCGGCTCGTCACGATGAAGCGGGCCTTGCGGGCGTAGGCCGTGACCGCCTCGAAGAGGCCCGAGAGCAGCGGCGAGCGCGCCTCATGCGCGTCGTCGATCACGACGAGAGCGTCATGTTCATCGGCCAGATCGATGCAGGTCGCGAAGAAGCTCTCGGGGTCGGCCAGCGCCCCTGCCGGGCTCGAGGACGCGCCGGCCAGACGGCGGAGCGCGCCGAGCAAGCTCGTGGCCAGCTCGTCGCCCGTGACGTCGCGGGGGGAGACGGCCAGCGAGATCGCGCGCTTGACCACGTCGGGGCCGAGCTCGGAGAGCGCCTGCAAGACGAGCGACGTCTTGCCGATGCCGCCCGGGCCGGAGATCGTGGTGAGGTGCCCACGCCGCATCGCGGAGCGGAGCTGGGTGATCTCCTCCGAGCGACCCACGAAGATCGGCGGCGGGTTCTTGAGCCGGAACACGAGCGGCGCGCCTTCCGACCGAGCGCTGCGCGTCAAGCCCGGCGTGTGTCGCGGCGCAGGCTGTCGGCTATCTCGGGCTCTTGCGGCCACGGCGCCATCGTACGCCACCTGGTCCCGGAGAGAGAACGAGTCCCCTGCGGACACCAGGCCGCCGATCTTCGTGAGGTTCAGGCGCGGCTACCCGGCGCTCGCGGGCCGGGCGCCTTCGTCGTCGGTCGAGCGGCCCGGCTGCTCGAGCTGGCCGCAAACGAGGCCATGATGCCTGTCACCGCCTGCGCCGCGTCGAGCGCGGCCTCCTCCCGGGTGAGCGAGCCGTCGAGCCAGCCGGCGAGCGCGGCGCGCCCGGCGGCCACGATGATGCCGAGGTGGTTCTGCGCGCGGCGCGGTGGGACGCCCAGGTGCTCGGCCAGTCGCTCCAGCCAGGGCGCGAGCAGGTTGGACAGGATCTCGGTCGAGATGCGCGCCAGCTCCGGCGAGATCCCGCGGGGATCGAGGAGCGCCCACGACACCGCGCCCTTGGCCTCGATCACGTCGCAGCTCGCCTCGATGAACGCCCGCGTCAGGGACGCGGCCGTCCCCGGCAGCGCGCGGACGAGCGCGTTCTGGAAGCGCTGGCCCACCTCGGTCGCAAAGTCCTCCAGGACCGCGCGGAAGAGGGCCTCGCGGGTCGGGAACACGCGGTAGACGAGCGGTCGCGAGACCCCGGCGCTCTGCGCCAGCGCCGTTACGTGGAGCGCCTCGAGCCCGTGCTCGTTGAGGATGCGCGACGCGTGCGCGACGAGCTCGCGCCGGCGCAGGTCCGACGACGGGCGCGGGCGCTTCTGCGCGGCTTTGCGAGCTCCGCCGGGGGCCATCAGCGATGCTGCTCGATCAGTCGGTCCCGCCAGGCGACGAGATCGGCGTACACCGAGGCCAGCTTGGGGTCGGAGAACACGTCTCGTGTGGCGGGACCGAGCGGCAGGCGCGCCGGCGGCACGACGAACCCGAGCGCGCAGGCGATCGCCACGTCCGCGAAGGTGAACGCGCCTCCCGTCAGGTACGCGCTCGTCGCGAGGGCGGCGCGAGCTTTGTCGAGGCCGGCCGTCATCGCAGCCTCGAGCTCGGCAGGGGACGTCGTCCGGGGGACGTGTTTCGAACGGACGAACGCCGCGCCCGCCTTCGCGAGAGGGAGGAGGGCCCGGCCGCCCGGTCGAAGGAATGGCGGCAGCTGCTCGACGAGCGACTGCTTGTTCTGCAGCATTCGCTCCATCGCGCGGGCGCGACCGGCCCACATGATCCGCTCGGCGACCTCGTTCCAGCCGACGATCTCGGCCAGGTGGGAGCGCGGGAAAAGCGGCGAGCCCCGGCCCACCTCCTCCGCGCGCTCCGCGATCGCGAGGGAGTCCGAGAACGTGTGCGACTCGTCGAACAGGATGGGGACCGTGATCTTGCGTCGCAGGTCCCGCGACCAGATCCTGAGCACCGGCTCGAAGACCATGGGGACATGTTCGACCAGCTTGTATTCGACCCCGTGGTGATCCAGCGCCCAGCGGGCCTTCTCCGACCAGGGGGACTGCGGCAGGTGGACCAGGGTGCGTCCCATGCCGTCCGCTTAACCCGAGATGACCCGAGACACCAATCCCTCGTCAGCGACGACCGCAGATGGCCGCGAGCAAGCCGGCCTCGTGACCGTGCGGAACCACGAACGCGACCAGGGTGAAGGCTCCCCCGGCTGCCAGCCGCGCGTCGGGTGGCAGCCGCGCCACGAGGCGATCGACCTCCTCCTCCTCGGTCACGTTGAAGACCGCCACGAAGCCTTCTTCGTTGCGCCCGCTGTGCAGCACCGACACCGAGCTCCAACCCCGACCCCGCGCGCTCTCCACGAACACCCCGCGGAGGTGCACCGTGCGAGCGTCTTCGCGATCGACCTTGAGGCCCTTCGTCTCTGCCCATGAGAGGACGGTCTTGTCAGCATCGTCGGCGGTCGCGGGAGGGCTGGCGCAGCCGACGCGCTGACGGGGCGGGGTCGGGGCGGCCTTCGGGTCGGCGGGCCTCGTATCGCTCGACTTCTTGGTGGTCCGGTCCGTGGGAGGCTCGCCTCGGGGGCCTCGGGGGGCGCGGGGGGGCGAGAGCGCGACCCAACCCAGGGCCACGGCGCCGCCGAGCACCGCCACGAGCGCCGCGATCACCAAGCGCCGCCACGAGCGCCGCGCCGCCGGCGCCGCCGGCGCGATCTCCTGACCGCTCGCGGCGTCGCCCGGGGCGTGCCGCGGGGAAGGCGCGGGCAGCGGCGTGTTCGGCGCTCGGGGCGTGACGCCCGTCCTCAGGAGCGCCGCGCGGAGGTCGGCCGCGGCGGCGTACCGTGCGTCCGGCGAGCGCCGCGTCGCCCTCTCGATCACCGCGCCGAACGGGCTCCGCACCACCTCTTCGGGGAGGCTGACGAAGCCCTCCCGGAGCTTCTGCAAACACACCGCCATGGGCGCGCCGGTGTAGAGCGGTCGTCCCGTGATCATCTCGGCGAGGACGAGGCCCGCCGCGTAGAGGTCGGTCGCCGGACCGACCGCGGAGCCGTCGATCTGCTCCGGCGACATGTACTCGGCGGTCCCGATGATCATCCCCTCGCGGGTCAGGGCAGGGGCGTCGTCCGCGACCTTGGCGATGCCGAAGTCGAGCAGCTTGACAGAACCGTCATGTGTTCCGACCCCCAGGAGGAGGATATTGCTCGGCTTGACGTCGCGGTGGACGATCCCCGAGGCGTGCGCTTCCTCCAGGGAGCCGATCAAGGCGAGGGTCACGAACAGCGCCTCGGCGGGCGGCAGCGGCCCCTCCGCGATCCGCCGCTCGAGCGTCTTGCCCTCGAGGAGCTCGAACACGATGAAGGGCGTCCCGTCCCCGGCGTCGCCGAAGTCGAGCACGCGCACGGTGCTGGGGTGGGTGAGGCGCCTGGCCAGGCTCGCCTCGCGTGAGAAGCGAGCGACACTCGCCTCGTCGCCCCGGAGCGCGCTAGCGAGGAGCTTCACGGCGACGAGCGAGCGGTCTGCGAGCGAGCGACCGCGGAACACGGCGCCGAACCCGCCCCGACCGAGCTCGCCCTCGAGCACGTAGCGGCCGCCGATGACGGCGCCGAGGTGCCAGGTGGGTGAGCTCGAGGGCACCAACTCTGCGCTCAGGCGTTGCGGCGACGGACCTCTTCGATGAGCCCGGCCGTGGACGAGTCGTGTTGGCTCACGGGGGCCGACGGCTCCAGCTCGCCGACGATACGCGTCGCGAGCTGCTTGCCGAGCTCGACGCCCCACTGGTCGAACGAGTTGATGTCCCAGATGCTGCCCATGACCATCACGCGGTGCTCGTACAGAGCGATGAGCGCGCCGAGCGTTCGCGGGTCGAGGCGGTCGTAGAGGAACGTCGTCGAGGGGCGGTTCCCCGTGAAGACCTTGTGGGGCGCCAGCTCGAGGATGGCCTCCTGGGAGAGCCCCTGGGCTTCGAGCTCGGCCCGGGCCTCCTCCTCCGTCTTGCCACGCATGAGGGCCTCCGACTGCGCGAGCGCGTTGGCGAGGAGGAGGCGGTGGTGCCGACCGACGGGGTTGTGCGAGCGCGCCGCGACGAGGAAGTCGCAGGGGACGAGGCGGGTGCCCTGGTGGATGAGCTGGTAGAAGGCGTGTTGGCCGTTCGTGCCCGGCTCGCCGAACAGGATCGGGCCGGTGTCCCAGCCGACGCGCTCCCCACCCAACGTGACGCTCTTGCCGTTGCTCTCCATGTCGGCCTGCTGGAGGTAAGCGGGGAGCCGGTGGAGGTACTGATCGTAGGGGAGTACCGCGTGCGACGCCGCCCCGAGGAAGTTCGTGTTCCAGACCCCGAGCAAGCCCAAGATGACGGGAATGTTAGTCTCGAGCGGCTCGCGGTGGAAGTGGTCGTCCACCAGGTGCGCGCCGTGCAGGAGCTCCTCGAAGCGGTCGAAGCCACACGCCATCGCGATGGATAGCCCGATCGACGACCAGAGTGAATAACGGCCTCCGACCCAGTCCCAGAAGACGAACATGTTCTCCGGGTCGATGCCGAAGGCGCTCACCTCCTTGGTGTTGGTGGAGAGCGCGAAGAAGTGGCGCTTGATGTGCGCCGCGTCGATCGCGCGGTCGAGGAACCAGGCGCGCGCCGTCCGCGCGTTCTCGAGCGTCTCTTGTGTGGTGAACGTCTTGGAGGCGACCAGGAAGAGCGTGGTCTCCGGATCGAGGTCGCGGAGGGTCTCGACGATGTGCGTGCCGTCGACGTTGGAGACGAAATGCACGCGCGGCCCTCCGATCTGGTACGGGCGCAACGCTTCGGTCACCATGAGCGGACCGAGATCGCTCCCGCCGATCCCGATGTTCACGACGTCGGTGATCCGCTTGCCCGTGTACCCGCGGTGCAGCCCGCTCCGAATGGCGTGGCTCGCCTGGCGCACGTGCTCGAGCGCGCGCCGGACGAGCGGCATGACGTCCACGCCGTCGACCACGACGGCCCGATACGACAGGTTCCGCAGCGCGACGTGCAGGACCGCGCGTTTCTCCGTCGTGTTGATCTTCTGGCCGGAGAACATGGCTGCGATCCGAGCGTCCACGCCGCGCTCCTTGGCGAGCTGGACGAGGAGGCCGAGCGTCTCGGCGGTCACGCGCTGCTTGGAGTAGTCGACCAGGAGCTCGCCGCTCGTCCCGAGGTCGAGGCGGGCCGAGAGGCTCGCGAAGCGCCCGGGATCTCCATCGAACAGGGCGCGCAGCTCGGTCTTGGCCGTGGCGTCACGATGGCGGGTCAGCTGGTTCCACGAGTCGAGGGCGGTCAGGGCCGGCATGCGGAGAAGCTACAGCACGAATCGGCTGCGGGGATCGCCCGCCGCTCCACGCCGACGTCTGAACATCCTTGACGCGAAGCATTTTTCACGTCGTCCGAGAGTTGCCGAAGCTTGGGCCAAGGGCGCGGGCCGCGGTACTGTCCCGAGCGGATGCACAAGGCCCAGCGTCGCTCGAGCTTTCCCTTTTCGACGAAGCGCGTGCGGATCCGCGACGGGGAGGTCGCTTACTTCGACTGCGGCGAAGGCCCGCCGATCCTCTTCGTGCACGGGCTGGTCGGCGACTTCACGCACTTCGAGCACGTCGCCTCGAGGCTGGCGAGCACCGGGCACCGCGTCGTCGCGATGGATCTCCCGGGCTGCGGGGCGTCGCACAAGAAGAGGCGCCGCTACGACCTCGAGGGCTACGCCAAGGACGTGCTCGACGTGATGGACGCGCTCGAGCTCGACCGGCTCACGTTGGCCGGCCACTCGGCGGGCGGCGCCGTCGTCGCGGAGGCCGCGCTCCGGGCGCAGCACCGCGTCGACAGCCTCGTCCTCATCAGCTCGGCGGGCCTGCGCTCGTACGGATCGGCGGCCCACGTCGCGGTCAAGACCTTCCTGCGACCCTGGGTGCTCGAGCGCTCGCTCGAGCACCTCGCCATGCCTCTGCTCGATCTCGTCCTCGTCGAGAAAAACGCCTACACGCAGAAGTTCGTCCGCGACGCGCTCGACCGGCCGAAGTTTCCCACGCTGCGCGAGATGGCCCGCGTGATGAGCGACTTCGTGCCCGACCTCGTGCGGCCGACCGTGCTCGATCGAGCCGAGGCGTTCTCGATGCCCGTTCTGGTCGTCTGGGGAGACGCCGACAAGCTCGTGCCGCCCCAGAGCGCTTCCCAGCTCTCCCGACGTCTGCCCGACGTCACGTTGCGCCTGCTCTCGTCCTGCGGGCACATGCCCATGATCGAGCGCCCGGAGACCGTCGCGCGCGAGATCGCGGCGTTCGTCTCCGGGGCACGGCCGGGGTTGGCCCGACCGCAAGACGTGCACCGTCGCGCGTCTCGCGCCGCCTGAGCTGCGCATTTTCGGCTTCCTCGAGGAAGCGCCTGACTTTTGCCGGACCCTGGGTACATTCTGGCGGATGGGCGGACCGCCGGAGGTGAGCATGGAGACCGTGCGCCGTTCGCACGCCTTCTTCTCGCCGATCATGAAGCGGTACTTCCGTAGCGAGGTGAGGGGGCTCGACCGGGTGCCGAAGCAGCAGTGCCTGCTCGTGACCCACCACGACGGCGGCATCCTGCCCCTGAACGGGATCTGCTTCGGCGTGGCCTGGTACGAGCACTTCGCGTTCGAGCGACCGCTCTACGTGCTCGCGCACGATCTCATCCACGCCACCTTCCGGCCCTTCACGGATCTGCTCCCCAGATCGGGCCTGGTCCCGGCCGATCGCCACGTGATGGACAGCGTGGTGGAGGCGGGCCATTCCCTCCTTGTGTTCCCGGGCGCCGCGCGGGAGAGCTTTCGCCCGTTCTCCGAGCGTGGCCGGATCGATCTCGGGGGGCGCACGGGGTTCGTGAAGCAGGCCATGCGCCACAAGATCCCGATCGTGCCGTTCGTCAGCGCGGGCTCACACGAGACGTTTTTCGTCCTGCGCCGCGGCGCGCGCCTCGCGCGGTGGTTGCGCATCCGTGACGTCGTCCGCAGCGGCGACGTCTTGCCTGTCGTGGCGGGGCTCCCGTGGGGGCTGTGGTTCATTCCGGCGCTGCCGCAGCTGCCGCTACCCGCCAAGATCACGACCGAGGTCCTCGAGCCCGTCGCGCTCGAAGGAGATCCCGACGACGACGCGAGCGTGAAGCGCGGCTTCGATCTCGTGCTGAGCCGGATGCAGTCGGCGCTCGACGCGCTCTACGCGGAGCGGCGTTATCCGATCCTCGGGTGAGGCGTCTCGCCGAGCGGCTCAGGGCGCCGCCGAGACCACGAGCCGGATCGGCCGCTCGCCGCGGCCCGCGCGACGAATGATCTCGACGACCACGTCTTCGTAGCTCGCGCTCGCGTCGGGCTCGACGTCCCCTGGCTCGAGGAGCACCGGCAGCGCGACGAAGTCGCTCCCCAGGACCCAGCTCGCCTCCGGCGGCGCTCCATCCGGCAGAGAGAGCGCGGGGCCGCGCGTGAGGAGCAGCTCGACCTCGAGCGCGCCCGCCCGTCTCGCGACCTCGAGCAGGTGAGACGCCGTACGCCAGGGCACCCGCCTGTCGATCGACACGGCGAGCCGAGCTTCGGTCCGTCCTTCGGCGGCGCGGCCGGCGAGCGCGCGGCTGATCTCGCGGCCCACGTCCGCGCGCCCTTCGGCGTAGGCGACGGCGGAGAGCGGGGCTATCGGCCGCGCGTCGACCGCCACCGAGCTGCGCGCGATCTGCAGGGCGGGGGCGTCGCGCGGCGCGTATCGGCTGGCGTCGAGCCCGCTCGCCGTGGGCGGCTCCAGGTTGGCGAACAGCGCGAACTGCGACTCGACTGCGTCGTGCAGCGCGAGCCGGGTGCGGCCGAACTGGATCCGGAGCGCCACGTCCGCGCCGACGAGGGAGAGGACGACGGCGGCGAGCGCGACCACGCGGCGCCCCAGACCGCGCGCCGGCGTGCCTCGAATCGCGGCCCCGAGCCGCGAGAGCTCGATCGCCGCGAGCACGGCTACGAGCCCACCTGCGAAGAGGAGCGTGAGCGCCCGCTCGCGGTCCGTCGCGATGATCTCCACCGCCCGCGCCGCGCGCGTCGGCTGCTCGTCCCACAGTGCAGCCTCACGTGCCTCGACGCGGGCGACCCCCACGGAGAGAGCGAGCAGACCGGCGAGGATCGAGGCCGTTGCGCGCTCGATCGCGGCTTCACGCGAGGGGGCGGGCTCTCGCGCGACGAGCCAGGGGAGGGCGGTCACCGCGGCGCAAGTCCCGGAGACGAGCGCGACCGAGGGCAGCCCCGCCGCAGCCGCCACCAGAGCGCCGAGCCCAAACGCCGCGGCGAGGACCGGATCACGTGAAGAACGGAGGCGACTTCTCGTCGACACGGCGGATCTCACGAGCGTCGCGGCGGCCATCGAGACGAGGAGCAAGGCCGCGAGGTGGAACCCGATGAAGCGGGCGAGCGTGAGCTCGAACATCCCCATGTGCATGATCTCGAACCGCTGGGGAGCGCGGAACCGGGCCACCGCCGCGTCGACCTTCTGCCACCCGAGGTGGGTGCCCATCGCGGCTGCCGTCGCCGTGGCGAGCGCGAGCAGCCAGGGCAACACCGAGAGAGGAGCGCCATCGGCTCGCCGCCTCGCCGTCCAGGCGATCGCGGCGGCGCCGCACCCGTAGCCGCCCAGGATGACGGGCAGCGGCGGTCCGGTCGACTTCCACCAGTCCGTCCAGTCGCGCGCGTGCGCCCCGCCATACCCGACGAGCACGAGCGCGACGGGACCAAACAAGACGAGCGTCGCGTGCACGCCGAGGAAACGTCGGAGCAGGCGGGCGCGGGCGGGCGCGGCCTCGAGCGCGGGCGGCGCGCGGGCGGCGACGTCGATCTGCCCGTACGGCGTGAACGCCGCGTCGCCGGCTTCGATGACCTCCGCCATCGAGGCGAAGCGATCCTCGGGGGACTTCTCGAGCAGCCTCCGGATGAAGGCCTCGATCGCCCGGGAAGCGGGGACTCCCTTGTCCGAGAGGGGAGGCGGCTCTTTGTGGAGGTGCTCTTGCGCGAGCTCGACGAACCGAGGTGCCCCGAACGGCGGGGTGCCCGTGAGCATCTCGTGGAGCGTCACGCCGAGAGCGTATTGATCCACGCGCGCGTCGACCTCGCCGCCCCACCACTGCTCCGGCGCCATGTAGAGCGGGGTGCCGAGGGGGACGCCGGTCTTCGTGAGCTTCATGGGCGCGCCTTCGCTCGCGAGCTGGTCGGCCGAGCCGGCAAGGAGCTTGGCCACCCCGAGATCGAGCAGCCTGACGCGTCTCGTGTTTGCGCCGGTCCTCTCCAGGAACACGTTGTCCGGCTTCAGGTCGCGGTGGATCACGCCGCGAGCGTGAGCGGCCGCGAGGGCATCCGCGATCTCGCGTGCGATCGACCAGGCGTCGACGGGGATGAGCCTCCCGGTCTCGGCGACCTGCTCGCCGAGGCTTCGACCCTCGAGCATCGCCATGACGAGGTAGGGTGTTCCGTCGTCCAGCGTGCCGTGCGCGAACACGTCCACGATGGCGGGGTGTGAGATCTGGTTGGCTGCGCGCGCCTCTCGGTCGAAGCGCGCGACGCTGGCCTGGTCGTGCGCCAGGTCGTGGCGCAGGACCTTGATCGCGACGCGCTCACCCGTCTGTCCGTGCTCGGCGGCGTAGACGGTCCCCATCCCGCCGCCGCCGATCCGGCGCGAGATCCGGTACTCGGCGACGACCGAGCCGGGCTGCAATCGATCCGCCTCGCTCGCCATCGCGCGAGACGAGCATACGACCGCGCTCAGATCCCGGGGACGCTCGACTGCAGCCGGCGCGCGATCCGCTCTTCGAGGGCCGTGGCTTCGATGCCGAGCGCCGCAGCGGCGGAGAGCAGCAGGACGCGCTCGTGGGGGTCGATCTTGCCGTCGACGATGGCCGCCTCGACGAGGAGCGCCATGACGCGCGTCTGCACGTCCGGCGTGAGGGCCCGGAGCGTGCTGGTCGCGCTGCCGACGTCTCGGATGCTCGGCGCGCCGTGATCTTCGGGCAGCTTGAAGCGCTGTACGGCGCGCTCGAGGAACTCGCGTTCCTCGGAGACGACGATACCGTCAGCTGCGATGACGGCCTCGATCAGCTGACAGACCTTCTGGCGGTGCTCGAAATCCAAGGGCGCGATGCTACCGCGGTTGCAAGAAAGCTCGTGACGAAGGAAGAAGAGTGTCGGCGGGGTGGACGGGACTCGAACGCGGGGGGATCGTGCGGTTTCGCGTACTTCCGTCGCGATTTGTACCGGTGACTGCGAGCCCCCGGACTCGACGGATCCCAAGGCTACCGCCAGTCTCACCCCCGAGGGGCGGGGAACCCCCGAAGGTGTACACGTTCGTGAGCGGTCGCTTCGGGGCGATGCGCTCGCCCTGCTCGGCTCGCTGAAGGCCCGCGCGGTCGAAGCCGGGGACCTCGCGCTCGCGAAGAGGGTCCACACCTGGGAGGGCGAGCTGGTCGAGAGCACCCCCGCCCCCGGAGGCGCCGCCGTCGTGGAGCTCGCGGCGCGGCGAGATGGCCGGCGATGAGCGCGGGCCAGGCGGAGGGCGCACTCCCATCCTGGGTGGGTCTGCGGGTTTCCGGCTCCCTTCCTGGAAGGGTGCTGGAACCTGCTCGCCCGTCGCGTTCCCGCGCGCGCGCAGCCGAGATCGGATGGGCCCATGAGCTCGACGAAGCGACCGGTCCCGGTGCTGTACCCGGTGAGGCCTTCGAAGCCGTCGCTGCCCCCGAGCCCGGGTCGCGTGGAGAACGCTGTGCGCCTTGTCGAGGCGCTCCGTCAGGCTCTCGAGGATCCCGAGCGGGTGGGTCGTGCGGTGCTGGCCGTCGAAGCGGCGCAGCAGTCGTGGACCGCTCCCACGTTCTACGGGGTCGTGAGGTCGGTGGCGTGGGTGCTCGACGAAGAGCAGAACGACCCGAGCCGGGCCGTTGCCTGGCTGGCCGCCGTCGACAACCGCTTCGCCGCCACCCCGCTCGAGCGCATGCGCGAAGCGCTCCGAGATTGGCGCGAGGCCTCGTCCGCGCGTCGCCCTGGACGCCCATCGAACGACGCTCCTTCGCGGACCTGCACTCGCGTGATCTGGGATCTCTGCAGATGGGCAGGGGTCACGAACGCGACGGAGGCAACCGTGGATCGGGAGGTGCGCCGGGCCCTGAGAAGTCTCCGCCGTGGGCGAAACCCGGGATAGCGATCCCTAGTTTTGCGCCGAGAAAAAGAGGCCGTCATGGTGGCGAATCACCGGCGAGCGGTGACGGCGCCGGCTCGCTCGGTCCGTCGGGGCGGGGCGGGATGGGCACCATGCAGACACCCACCCGACCGCCCAACAAGCGAGCCCTGGACCCCAAACGAGCCGCGAAGCTCCGACGCCTGATCAAGAGGGACGGAACGCCGGCCCGAATCGCCGAGCTCGTGAGAATCAGCAAGTTCACGGTTCTCGGTGCGGCAGCCGAGACACCGGTGCTCGCGCCACAGCGTGAGGTGATCGAGCGCTACATCGACTCGATCGGCGAGGACAAAAAGACCACCGCCCCCGGTGTGCAGCCGGAGGCGGTGAGGGACCACAACGAGGGATCGACGCTGGGAGGCGACGACGATGAAGAACCTCGCACCTCCGCCGAGTGACGTCGCGACGGCGCCGGCGCGTCCCGATGTGGGCGTCCTCCTGGACGTGCTCGCCGAGCTCGTAGCCGACCGCATTGCGGCCCGGCTGGGCCGGGTCGAGCCGCCGCGGCACTACACGCGCAGCAACCTCCCCCCCGGCGCGAAGAGCTGGCGCGCGGCCAGAGAGACCGCTGCGAGGGAGGGGATCGAGGTGGTCCGAGCGGGGCGTGACGTGCTGATCGTCGCGAGCTCCTGGGACGAATACCTCGCTCGTCGCACCTCACGGCGTGGACCGGTCGAGATCCGCTCCGCCGACGAGGCCGCGCTCGCGAAGATGGGCGTCCAGCTCCGCGGACTGCCCGGGGGGCGACGATGACAGCCGCGCCCCTGAGCAACGCCGAGATCTTCGCGCTGCGCGAGCTGCAGGCCAGGAAACGCGCCGAGCTCGAGCAGCTCGAACGCCGACCCCGGGCAGAGGAGCCGGTGGTCGTTCTTCGTGAGGCCCCCGATGACGACGTCACCCGTGTTTCCCGGGACCCATCCTGGATGGGTCCCGGGAATCTGCAGGCGATTCCCGACTCCCTTCCAAACCGGGAGTCGGGAATCAGCCTGGGTTCGACGCCCAGGGAGGCCGCCCCCGAAGGACGAACCCGCGGCCAAGGTGACGGCTCACCTCCAGGAGGGTTGTCGCCGCGACGGCGAAAACCCACCCCGAAGGTCGCCCCCTACGTCCTGGTCCTGCTCCGTCGCGTGCTGCAGATGTTCGGCCGCGAGGAGGGAGGCCTCCACGTCGCGTGGCCGTCCACCACGACCATCGCCAGGCTGATGGGGTGTTCGCGGCGGGCGCTCGATCATGCCCTGGCCGCGGTGCGCGCGAACGATCGGGACCCGCTCCGGATCAGGCGGCGACGCAGCGAAGGGCAGCGGCGCGAGTCCAACCTCTACCAGTGGCAGCCCGTGCGGCTGGAAGGTTGGGCGATCGCGACCCTGTCTCGCCTCGCGCTGCTCCTGAAGGTGCTGCCAGGCGGGGCACGATCACGCGGTGGCATCGGCACGCTCGAGCGCGCAGTCCTCGTCGAGCTCGCCCTTGGGAGGGGGTTTCGGACGCAGGCGGAGATCGCTGCCGAGCTCAGGATCACAGATCGCGCGGTAAGGCACGGCGTCGCCGTCCTCGTCGACCACGGCGTGCTCCGGATGGAGCTGGCCGTCTGGGCTGAGGGAAGCGGGCCCCGGGCAGGGCAGCGGGCCGCCTCGCGGTACGCGATCCGGTTCGTCGATGGCTGGCGCGATGCGACGCCGGTGGGCGCTGCCGGGCCCTTCGAAGGCCCTTCGAAGGCCCTGCTACCGGAACAGGATGCGCAGGAAGGAGCAGCGGCATCGAAACGCGTTTCGGGCGAAGCAGAAACGAAGCATGTGCTTCGCGAGTGCTGCTCTGAGCATGCCCCAAGCACACCGGAGCCGGGGGGGGTACCGGAACAGGATGCGCAGGAAGGAGCAGGGCAGACCGAAGGGGTGTCACGCACCGTGACGAAGAGTCACGAGGCGTCCGGGAAGCCTTCGGTTGCGAGGGTCCACCGGAACAGGATGCGCACGACCACCGGAACAGGATGCGCACGACCACCGGAACAGGATGCGCAGGAACTCTCTGCATGGAACTCTCTGCATGGATCTAGCCGCAGTGCGGAGGACCGCTCGGCGGCGGCACCAGCGGCACCGATCGAGACTCCGAGGACGAGACGAGCACGGGCGATCTCGGACTGCCTCTTCGCGATCGGACTCGAGCACCTATCGGACCCGAAGAGCGTGAGGCGGCTGCTCGCCGTCGCGACCAAGTACCACCCGAAGCAGCCCGCCGAGCGCCTCGTGGGGGCGATCGTGACCGCATGGGCGGAATGGGATTGGCAGAGTGTCTGCGCTCGGGGCGAGCAGCCCCCGCCGCCGTTGGCCGTCGACGAGATCATCCGACACCTACGAGCAGCACGGCCCGATGGCAGCCCGTGGCGGGCATGGGACGCCGTCGGCCGGCTCATCGACCAGGGCGACCCGACGGCGATGGAGCTCTTGCCGATGCTGGCCGAGGCGACGCGGCAGATGTTCGCCGAACAAGGCAACGCCAACGCCAGGAAGAGACTCGTCATCGCGAACCAGCTGATCGGGGCGCGCGCGGCTGACCCCGAGGTCCTCGAGGTCGCCAGGAGCACCGGGGCCTGCCTGGTCGACCTCACCAGGTACACGCTCGAACCGTTCGGGAGGGCGGCATGAGCCATCCGTTTGCCTTCGTGGCAGTGCAACGGCTCGAGATCGGCCGACGCTCCCGCCTCTCCCGTGCCGAGCTCGAGCTTGAGCAGGGGCGACCGAGGCAGGCGCCGGCGTGTCTCTGCTCGCGGTGGGAGCTCGAACGTTTCGGGTGCGCGTGCGCGGCCCTCCACGCCTGGCGTGGACCGTCGCCTGACGCACCGGAGGATGTTTCTCACATCCAGGACGGGAGCAAGGCTCACCTCCTGGAGGATGTTTCTCACATCCAGGACGGGAGAAAGGCTCACCTCCTGGCGGGGTACCTTCGGCTCCAGACAGCGAACGTGCCCGTTTTGCCCGACTCTAAAAAAGGGGGCCGACCGTGATGCCCCTCGAGGTCGGGCAGATCTTCGCCGGCGCCGAGATGCTGCGCGCCGCGCACGCCGAAGCCGGGGGCGGGGATGCTGGCGCGATCGCCGGCGTGCTCACGGCGGTGCAGGCGCTGATCGAACAGGGCGACGCTCGAGCGTCCGGCGAGATCGCCGCCGACTTCGCGCGGAGCCAGATCCTCCGGGACGATCCCGAGGCCATCCTGGATGGCGCCGAGCTCGTCGCGACGATCGAGCGCGCTTGGCTGGGCGTGCACGGTCGGCCCCCCACGCCTGAAGAGGTCCGCGTCCAGATCTTCCGGCTCGCGTGGCGGGAGATCGCGGCCCGAGTCGACGCGGCCGAGCTCGCGGTCATGGCGTCCCCGTGGGGGCAGGCGTGAAGCCGACCGCGGACGATCGGAGGCGGGCGCTCAGCCGGGCGGCCGCGAGAGAGCGCGCTGCGGGCAAGGTGCTCGGGGTCCGGCGGGTCTGGCGCGACCGCGGCGAGAGCGCGCCGGACCTGGTCCCCGTGGAGGTCGCCGGCGTGGTCCTCCAACCGGAGGTAAAGCACCGGGCAAAGCTGCCGGCCTACCTCGTGGCCGCGCTCGAGCAGGCGAAGCGATACGCGCCCGAGGCCGAGCCGCTTGCCGTGATCAGCGCGCACGGAGGGAGCGCTCTCGCGGTGGTCGACCTTCGGGTCTTCGCCCGGCTGGTTGGCCTCGAGGTCGCGTCCGAGCTCCCTCGGCCCCGCCGCCGTCGGCCCCCGAGCCAGCCGCAGCTCGACCTCTTCGCCGCCGAGCGCAAGGTGGGCGGGCATGGCGCCCCACCGACGGCGCAGAACCCAGACGGTCCCGTGAAGGCCGCTGGCTGCCCTCAGGACGCGCCGCCCGCCGGCACGGTCCGGACGTCGACGCCGGCCCCGGCGACGCGCCAGGGCGCCAGCGGGGCGGGACGGCGGGGCGGGATCGACCACCGCGACCTGAAGCCGGAGAACGTGTGATGCCCCGCCCGCGTCGTACCAGCGGGGTCGCCGACGTCACGATCGGCTTGCGGCTCACCGCGAAGGAACGGGCCCAGCTCGACGAGGTCGTGCGCCTCCTCGAGGTCGGGAGCTACTCGGACGCGATCCGGCAGTTGCTCGCCGATGTCCGTCGCTGGGGCCCGCCGGCGGACCTGGGACGCGCGCTTGCGCTCGAGCGCGCACGAGGGGAGGGGCCGAGCACTACGCGGCCGTGGAAGGACACCCCTCCGCCCTGGAGGCGTGACGAGCCCGCAGCGTTCAGCGTTTCCGACCCGGCCGCGTACACGGCCCCCGAGCAGCTCCGGGCGGCGGTGCGCCGCGCGCAACGGGTGCTCGCCGCGCGGCTGCACCCTGACCGCGGGGGCGACGGCGCCGAGCTGCGGCGGGTCAATGCCGCGGTCACGGTTTTGATCGAGGCGCTGGAGGAGGTGGCGGGTTGAAGATCTCGGTGGGCCCGTTGGACTTCGTGCGTGGGCTTCTTGGGGTGAACCAGGCCGCGCTCAGGGTCGAAGGGCGGAACGTCATCGCGGTGGTCGCTCGGGTGAGACGCCTCGCGCGCGAGCTCGAGCTCGACGCTGAAGGCTGTTACGCGCTGTGCGGACCGCTGCTCGAAGGCCTCGCGGCTCGCCGGGCGGGGCGCGCCTCGTCGGTAGCCGCCGGCGAGATCGTGGCGAGCGCGCTCGAACGAGAGAAGCGGCGGCGGGCCGCGACGCAGCAAGAAGAACCACGCACCTAACGGAGACGTCATGGGTACCAGCGACTGGGCAGCATTGGCCGGAGGCCTTGGATCGAACATCGTCGCCGCTGGCGTGACCGCCGGTGAGCCCGTCCCTCCAGGCGGCGGAACCTACACCTTCGGCATGCGCTCGCTGGTCGCGACGTCAGGGGCCGTCGGGCTCTACGTGGACAAGTCGGGCTTCGACCCGGTGCCAGGGTTCGACCCAGGCGCCCCAAGCTCGCCCACGAACCGCCATGTTTCGCAGAGCATTCGCGGATGCTTAGAGAGGGCCGCGTCCCCGGGCGCTGCGGGCGTCTCGGCCGCGCTCTTCGTCTGCCTCGAGACAGCTGCGGTCGGCGCGCGGGGCTACCTGCTCGGCCTGAGCGACGGTGATCCGAGCTTCATCGTGCTTCGGAAGGGCGTCCTCGCGGACGGTCTCACGAACGCGCCCGTGGGCTGGGCCGGCATCATCAGGCGCAGCGAAGAGCCCGTTGCCGTGGGGGAGTGGGTTCATCTTCGGCTGGACGCGGTGATCAACACGACCAACGACGTCGTGCTCAACGTCTTCCGGAACGATCTGACGCTGAACACCGTCGCCGCGCCTGTCTGGGAGGCCGTGCCTGGCATCTCGGGCTTCGTCGATGACGCGCTCGGCGCGAACAGCGGGTCGCTGCCGTTAACCGCCGGCGGCTTCATCGGCTTCGCCGCGAAGTTCGGGGGCGCGGGGCAGCGCGTGCACTTCGACCGGATCGAGCCCTCACGCGGCGTGTGAGGTGCCGACTCCCCGTTGCGGCCGCGGTCGGCGTGGATATCTCTAGAAGCTTCGGAGGACAAACATGGTGGGACGAATCGCGGCAGCGCTCGCGCTGCTCGTGCTGGTTGCGTGCGAGGTCGAAACGGGGCCGGAGGGACCGCCCGGCCCGCCAGGTGAGGAGGGAGACCCCGGAGCACCCGGGACACCTGGCGATGATGGGGACCCCGGCTCGCCTGGAATGGACGGCAAGCAGGGGAGTCCTGGCCCAAAGGGAAGTCCGGGCAATGACGGAGCTCCTGGTGCTCAGGGGCCGGTGGGTCCGTCCGGTCCGCAAGGCCCCGAGGGCGACCAGGGACCGCAAGGGCCGCAAGGGCCGCAAGGGCCGCAAGGACCAGCCGGTCCTCAGGGGCAGACGGGACCCCAAGGCCCGCAAGGCCTGCAAGGGCCTCCTGGACCGGAAGGCATCCCTGGACCCGCCGGTCCTGCAGGGCCACAGGGACCGGCCTGGACGGGCCAAGGGCTGTACGTCGTCTCGACCAGCACCAGCGTTCCGCCGGGGCAACAAGTCGTCTGGGCGGTCGCATGTGATGCAGGCGACCTAGCGCTGAGCGGAGGGTGTCGGCTCACGAACGGGAGCAACGATCTCTTCGACGGCGCGATCACGTCGACAGACAGGGCACCCGCAGCCCCATCGACCTGGCTCTGTCGCGCGGTCAACCACGAGACCAGCAACCTCACGCTCGCCGCGACGGTCACCTGCCTCGAAGGTGGGAGCCTCAACTGACCCCCCCTCAGGGGGACGGATCTGGCCGAACCGCGACGATGCGCCCGGCGTCATCGAGCTCGAAGAGCCGCGCTTGGCCGTCATGGAACGCATCCATGGACTTGGCCATCGCGTCATCGTTCCCGACTTCGAAGGAGCGCGTACCGCCTGTGTCGAGGATCAGTTCGACCGATCTCGGTCCGGCTGCAACCAGCTCAGCGTTCACGGTTTGCGCCCACCCTCGGATCGTTTTCATCCGTTCGGGATGACCGGGGGTACCGGTTGCGTCAAGCGACCAGCCGATCCGCGGCCCTCGCCCGGCACGCCGGCTCGCGCCTGACCGCGGCGGCCCCCATCCTCGCCCTCGGACCACACGCCGGGCGCTGCCGGCACGGAGGAGACGATGGAGACGCAGGCCGAGACGACGCCGACGAAGCTCACGAAGTGGGTTCGCATCCCGCCGACCCGGGCCCTTCCCGGCCGGACCGTGGAGATCGACGAGAAGACGCTCGAGGTGACCTCGGGGGCGATCACCTTCCACGGCTCTCCGGAGATCAGGATGGGGGTGCACTTCCGCGAAGTGGATGCCGCGCGCGCGGACGCGCTCGCGAAGCAGCCAGTGTTCGCGACTGGTCTCGGGCGTGAGATCTCGCCCGAGAACCCCGCGCTCTTCGAGGTCGTGGAGCGACCCGAGGACGCGGCCGCGATCGTAGAGCGAGACATCGCCAACATCCGCCGCGTCGCACGGAACGGCGTGGCTCGCTTCGGAGGCACGTGATGCGTCCGGCACCCGTGAAGATCACCAAGATCGATGACGCCCCGATCGAGCCCTGGCGGGCGGGCCTGATCGAAGCGATGAACGCCTTCGCGGCCGCGCTCGCCGAGACCGACGGGCCGAACGCGCCCGACTTCGCGAAGGCCTGGGAGGCGCTCGCGGCGAAGATGGCCAAGACGAAGAGGGAGGGAGGCAACGAGGCCTTCTCCCGAGCCTTCTCGCTTCAGAACCAGCACCTCACGACGTCGGCGCGAATCTGGCCCGAGGACATCGCCGTATCGGCGAAGAAGCGGCTCGACGTCGACGTCTCGAGCTTCGCGAGCGAGAAGCGCGACTTGCTCAAGAACGACAACGCCGTCATGCGCGAGAAGGAGGCCGCTGCCGACGCGCTGAGGCAACTGCTCCAGGTGATCGGCGCCGCGCCCACGATGGCGGCGCCCGAGATCCTGGAGGGCTTCGAGCGGGTCAAGGCGCTCATCATGGCCGCGCAGCCGAAGCCCGAGGACGCGGCGAGCTCAAGCGGTGCGCCGGCCCAGCCCGTTGCGCCCATCCCGCCGGCGAAGAACCCGCCGGCGAAGCCGAAGAAGTTCACGCCGCCGAAGCCCAAGGCGTAGCCCATGAAGCCCCGCCGTCGCATCTCGTCGATCGAGATCGAGCGCGCGCTCCGCGCCGCGGATGGGATCGTCGTGCTCACGGCGAAGAAGCTGGGCGTGGACCCGTCGACCATCCGCCGCCGACTTCGCGCGGAGCCCAAGCTACGCGAGGTCCGAGACGAGCTGGTGGAGAGCTTCGTGGACCTGGCCGAGACGCAGCTCCGGCGACTCGTGAAGAAGGGCAATCTCGGGGCCGTGATCTTCACGCTCCGCACCCTCGGTCGCAGCCGGGGCTACGTGGAGCGCCAAGAGGTCGACATGGCGAACGTCGAGCCGATCCGGTTCTACATACCGAAGAAGCAAGCGCTCCCCGACGACGAAGAACCGCTCGCGACGATCGCAGTCGGCCCGTCGCCGAAGGAGCCCGACCCCGAGGCTCCGCCCGATGGCAACGTCCACTGAGCTGCCTAGCAGCTGGAAGCGCGCGCTCCGCGCCTACGTCCGGGACGTCGAGCTCGCGCTGCTCCGCGCGCCGCGTCCGGACGATCAACGGCTGGTCGATGCGGTCGAGCTGCTCCGCGCCAACCTTCGGGCTCCGCGGCCCGAGCTCGGCGGAGTCGCCCCGCCGGGTCTCCCGCAGAGACAGGAAGAGCCGCGCCAGCGCCCGCGGCGGCAGCCGTGGAAGCGATACTTGCCGGCGCCGCGGGCCGAGGCTCCGAAGGCTCGCGCGCGCCCGCGGCCGAAGCCCCCGCAGCCGCGGGACGAAGACGAGGACGAAGAGCTCGACGAGGAGTAGCGCCGGGTCGCTCGCAGCGCCTTCGAGCTGCCGAATGGGGTCATGGCTACGAACGCGCTCGGGCTCGGCCTCGTCATCAAAGCCGAGAACAAGGCTAGCCCGGTCCTCAAGCAGGTCGGTGCTGATCTCGGCAACCTCCGGAACCAAATCGGGCGCGACGGCCGCTCCATGAGCGACACGATGGGCGGGATGTTCCGCGACGCGTCCGGGCGGCTCCGCGATGGGCGCGGGAAGTTCGTCGGAGAAGCGAGGGCGACTGGGCAAGCTGCCGGCAACGCGCTCTCGAGTGGGCTCTCCCGGGCGCTCGGAATCGGCGGCGGAGGGGGCGGGCTCGGGCTTGGGGGCCTTGTCGGCGGCCTGGGCATCGGCGCCGGCATGAAGGGCATCCTCGACGAGGGCGGGAAGTTCTCGCAGGCGCTCGCACTGCTGGGGGCGAAGGCCGGCGCGACGCAAGGGCAGCTCGAGCAGCTGCGCGGCGCCGCGATGAAGCTCGGGCTCTCGTCGACGTTCAGCCCGACGCAGGCTATCGAGGGCATGACCGCGCTCTCGTCGGCTGGCCTCGAGGTGAGGGACGTCCTCAACACCATCGGGCCCACGCTGAAGTTCGCGCAAGCGGCGGCCGGCAAGCTCACGACCGAGCAGGCCTCGAACCTGACCGCTCAGGCCATGGCGATGTTCTCGGTGGGTTCGAACCAGGTCGGCGGGATGCTCGACATGATGGCCAAGTCGGCCGACCGCTTCGCGATGAACATCGAAGATCTTCCGCTCGGCCTCGCCAACGCCTCGCGCGGCACGAATGCGCTCGGCGCGTCGATGGATGACACGCTCATCAGCTTCGGCCTGATGCGGAAGATGATGCCACGCGTGGAGAGCGCCGGGACCGCGGTGGGCGTGGCGATGGAGTCCCTGGCGAAGAAGGACGTCCAGCAAAAGCTGAGAAGCATCGGGGTCGCTGTGGAGGGCGCGGAGGGCAAGTTCCGGCCCTTCCTGGACATCGTGGGCGACATGCTGCCCGAGCTGACGAAGATGACGCAGGTGCAGCGCGCCGCGTTCCTTCAGACCACGTTCGGCGCGGACGCGGTGCAGGGCCTCGGTGCCGTGTTCAAGCAGCTCGAAGACGGCGTGACCGACTCGAACGGGAAGCTCCTGAAGGGGGCCGACGCGATCGGGTTCCTCCGCAACGAGATGAAGAACTCCACCGGGGCGCTCGACAAGCTCGCGGCGGCGGCAAGTACGGGCTTCGTCGGCGCCATGGAGAAGCTCGGCGCGAAGACGAAGACGGCCGCGATCGCGCTCGGCGAGGAGTGGGGCAAGCTGGTCTCACCGATGGTCGACGCGGTGGGCAACGGCGTGGCGGGAGCCGTCGCGCTCTTCGACGGGCTCGGCACGGGGGCGAAGCGCGCGATCGCCGTGGTGACGCTCGGAGCTGCGGGGCTTGCAGCGGTGTTCGCGCTCGCTGGCGGGCCTGTCACCCTCGTGCTCGGCGCGATCGTCGCCGGGATCGCCGGCATCAAGTACGCGGTCGACAACAACATCGGCGGCCTCGGCGACAAGTTCGCCTCGTGGGGCCGCAGCATGAAGCTCGCCTGGGAGGGCATCTCCCAGCTCTTCAGCCAGGGCGGCTTCTCGGGCGCGGTGCGGGGCGAGCTGAACAAGGCGGAGAACGCCGGGATCAAGCAGTTCGCGATCACGGTCTTCGTCTGGGGGAACCGCATCAAAAACTTCTTCGCCGGGATCGCGGAGGGGTTCTCGGTGGGGATGGAGCGCGCGGGACCCGCCTTCACGGCATTCGGGGCGGCGCTCGAACGGGTTGGTGTCGCGCTGGGGCTGACGGCGGAGAACGACCCCGCTGCGAACGTCGACGCATGGGCGAAGGCAGGGGCGGTCGGCGCGAAGATCGGCGGCATGCTCGCGGGTGCCCTCGAATGGGTCGCGAAGACGATCACGAAAGTACTCGACTTCGCCGGCGGGTTCGCGAGCACGTTCCAGGTGGGCGCCGTCTTCGATGCGGCACGCTCCGCGGCGAACCAGCTCGGGATCGCTCTCTCTCAGCTGCTCGGCAAGTCGGACCCGAACGACTCGACGAGCGGGTGGCGGAAGTTCGGAGAAGTACTCGGGGGCGTCGCCACTTTCGGGGCGCAGACCCTCGCGGCCTCGATCAACTTCATTTCGCGCGCGATCGCCGGTGTGACGATCGGGCTCACGGGCGTGAGCGAGATGATGGGCGGCCTGATGGAGGGCAACTGGTCGAAGATGTGGGGCGGCATGAAGAAGATCGCGATCGCGGCGGTCAAGGGCATCCTCACGATCGTCGGCTTCATGGTGGAGCGGCTCGCGACGAGCATCGATGCGATGGGGAAGATGCTGCCTTCGAGCATGGGGGGCGGCGACTTCGGCGCGTCCAAGCGCGTCTCAGGGCTCCTCAACGATCTCCACTCAGGTCTCGACAAGGCCGCCGGCGTGAACCAAGGGGTGCAGGCGTTCGAGCGTCGCAAGCCTGCGTTCGGCACCGGGAACGAGACTTCGAACCTCCTCCACAACCTCGCCCGTACCGCCGAGCTCGGCGCCAACATGGCGGGGCTCCGCGGGACGGAGCTCGGATCGCGAGCCGCTTCCGGGATCAACAACCTCGACGCGCTCGCTCAGAGGATGAAGCCAGCCGCGCCGTCGGTGGTCGTGAACACCTACTTGGACAGCGAGATCGTGGCGTCTCGCGTCGAGACGAAGATCAGCGAGAACGCAGCCCGTGGGGGCGGAGACCTCGCGCCCTCGTTCTGAGGCGCCGCCTCGCGGCTCTCAGCCTCCCGGCTACCGTCTCCCTGCTGCCCCGCGCCGTCCCGAGTTCCGTTCCTCGGTCGTACGCGTGGGGCAGCTCTACTTCACGCGGGGTGGCGTTGTCTCGAACCCCGGATGCCGGTAGCGCCTCCACCCGCAGCGCGGGCATGCGCGCCGGGAGATCGGCGGGGGCGGGATGCAGCATCCCCCGAGCACGACCTTGCCCGCGGCCGCGTCCCGAACGGTCGTCGGAGTCGGTTCGCCGTAGACGATCGGCAGCTCGGGGCGGCTTACGACAAGGGCTCGTAGGGCTACCGGTCGTAGACCTCGCGCCGATGCGCGAGCCAGCCGACTTCCACACGGAGCTCGGCGTCGAGCACCCGATAGATGATGCGGTAGTCGCCCTGACGAATGCGGCGATAGCCGGGCCTTCCCTGGACGCTGATCGAGCCAGGCGGACGGGGATCCGACGCGAGGGCGCATGTCCGCTCGTCGACCTGGATCGCGACCGCGCGGGGCATATCGGCCAGCGCCCTCGTCGCTCGGGCCGAGAAGAAGACGGTGTACTTCGGCCCGAGCGGGATCATTCGAAGCCGAGACGTTGCCGAACGACGTGCTGCTCCTCGAACTCACCTTCATCAAACGCTGCGTCGGCCTGGACGACGTCGTACCGATCTTCGATCGCCGGGAGCACACGTTCCATCACGCGGAAGAGCTCCGCCGATGCGGCGCGAGACCGCTCCATCTCCGCCCGGAACGACTCGACCTCACGCGGATATCGCTGCTCGTGCAGCTTCGCGTACATCTCGACGAGTCGCCACGGTTCCGGACCAGCTCGCCGCCGCGCGATCGCGTGGGAGTGCTCCGCCATTTTGAGAATGTCGGGAAGGTCCCTGACGTTGCTCGCATCGTCCAGGTAAGTCGGTCGCTCCACGATCGCGAGCACCTCTTCCCACCCGCGCGCCGCCTCTAGTGCCTCGGACGCAGCGGTACGGTAGGTCTCGACGCCCTCCTTCAGGAGGCTCGCATCAGCTTCCACGTCGGACTCGGCGCTCCACCAAGCCCGGGCGATGCTTGCCAAGAGCCGAGCGATGGACTCGCCCCAAGTGGGCCCCGCCCTGGCGCGTTCGAGTACTGCTGCGACCGACACAGGAGGAGCGTAGCACACACGTTTTCGTCGATCCGGCGTACACGAACCGTCCGGCTCGTGTACATCGCGAGACGTTTTCTGTTGCACAAGAACGAACAGGTGATTACACATAGGAGACATGAGCCGCTCGCGTCCTGGAAGCCCCCGCGTCGCCGTCGCGTACCTCCGGGTGAGCACCGAGGATCAGAAGCTCGGGCCCGAGGCGCAGCGTGCTGCGATCGAGGCGTGGGCGACGAGCGCTGGTGTCACCGTCGCGGCCTGGCACGTCGACGCCGGCGTGAGCGGTGGGAGCGACCTGGACGAGCGGCCCGGCCTGATCGGTGCGATGGCCGACCTGAAGGCCGCGAAGGCTGGTGTGCTCGTGATCGCGAAGCGCGACCGGCTCGCTCGCGACGTCGCGATCGCGGCGATGATCGAGCGGGCGGTGAGCCGCGCGGGCGCCAAGGTCGTGAGCGCGGACGGGATCGGCAACGGCGACGCCCCGGCGGAAGCATTCATGCGGAGCATCGTCGACGCGGCTGCGGCGTACGAACGCGCGCTCATCCGCTCGCGCACCCGCGCAGCCCTCGCGGCGAAGAAGGCCCGCGGCGAGCGCGCTGGCAAGGTGCCGTTCGGGTACACGGTCGACGCCGCGGGACGGCTCTCGCCGGATGCTGGCGAGCAGGCCGTCATCGCAGAGGTGCTCGCGCTTCGCGATCGCGGGGTGAGCCTTCGCGGGATCGTCGCTGCCCTCGAGGACCGTGGCTTCCGGTCGCGTGCCGGCAAGCCGTTGCAGTTGACCCAGGTCGCCCGGATCGTGCGCGGCGCAACGCCGTCGACGCAGGAGCTCGCGGCGTGAACCGAACCGGAGAAACGATGCCCCCCAGACCGCCGAAGAACGAAGACGAGAGACGTGCTCAGATCGTTGGAGTCCGCTTCACCGCTGCTGAGCTCGAGCGGCTCGACCGCCTTGGCGACGCGATGAGAACGGCGATGCCGGGGTTCGCGGTCAACCGCGCCACGGTGATCAGGAGCGCGGTCGCTACTGGGCTCGATTACCTCGAGGAAGAGTACGGGTTGGCCAAGCGGCAACCGCGACGACAGAAGTAAGTCGGCCCCCGGCGGTGCTCGAACACCGACGAGGGCCTTTGCGCACAGGAAGGTGATTTCCCATGAGCGTTCCCAGCATCCCGCCCGTATCGGGCTCGGTCAAGAAGAAGTCCCGCAAGCCGAAGGCGTCGCCCCCGAAGAGCGACGCGACGGCGGACAGCTCGCCCCCCGTGGCAGTGCGCCCCTTGGACATGCGGCGCGCGGTGGGCGAGCTCTCGTCCGCTGGCGACGCGCACGACATCGTCGACGAGGTCTTCGACGACGTGGCCGACACGGCGAGCGTGGTCGGTGCGGCAGTGGACCCAGGCGCCGCCCGTCGCGTGCTCGAGCGGCTCGAGCAGCGGTGCGACGAGGCTCGCGCCAAGCTCCACGACGCGATCGATGACGTGGCGCTCGGGGTGCGACCGCCGACGAACCTGATGGTGGCGGCGCGCGAGGTGGACGCTCCCTTGGGGCTCGTGGCTGCTCTCGCGGCGTCGTGGCGAGCGTCGAAGCGACCGGACCCGCCCGCCGCGGCCTGGACGCGCGTGCTTCGCGCGCACCTCCAGGCGTGGGCGAGCTTCGACGCGAAGATCTCCGCCGAGCTTTCGGAGGTGTGCCGTGCAGCCTGACCCGAACGAGCTCCGAGCGCTGCTCGACGATGGGCTCCGCATCTTCTCGGCGCTCTCGGTCGCTCCCGACCCGAAGGTGAGCGGCCCCGCGCGTCGCCTGCTCCTCGGCCTCCTGGAGGTCGGCGAGACGCTGAACGAAACGGAGAAGGCCGATGCCGCGGCGTAGCAGCGGGCCGGAGACGAGGCGCAGCGCTGCGCCCCGCACCCCGACCGAGCAGATCGCGATCTGGCGTGGTGCGGTCGACGAGGCGAGCGCGAAGGTGCTCGATCTCCTCGCGGCGGGCGCACCCGCGAACGGATCGGCCGAGGTCCTCCGCCTCCTTCGTCGTCTCTCGCTCGAGCTCCGCGGCGTCGAGACGGACCTTGCCCGGGTGGAGGTGCGCCATGCGTGACGCAGCGAACGCTAACCGGTGCACGTGCGGCGATTGCGTCGCCTGCGAGTTCGCGCAAGCACGACGGCTCAGGAAGGCGAAAGAGCGGAACGCCGATGAAGCGGAACGGCTCGCCGCCCGTGTGCGCGGCGACGTGAGGCGACGGCGTCGACGCATCGCGCGCGCGTACGAGCTGGAGCGCGAGTACGGCTGCACATGGGAACGCGCCCTCGAGATGGCCGCGCGGGAGGTGCAACGTGCTGGGTGAGCTCGTCGCCAGTGGAGATCATCCAGGTTCGGCCGAAAACGCTGCTGAACCGGTGCCGATTGGGCCGAAGACGAACGAGCCCGAGATCGCCACGCGAGCGGCGCAGACGGACGGGGCATCGTCGGAGCGGATCCGGAGTTTGGGCGCCGCCGTATCACCTGACGGCGACTTCATAACCGACCGCGAGGAACATAACGGGCGGGCCGCCGACGCGAAGATCGCGTCCGAAATCATGACCAGTCGCGAGGATCATGACCTCTGGCCGCCCGACTGCTCTCGCTCGGGCCGCTGCGCAGAAGGCCACGTCCCGCACCCCGCGAACGTGAAGCCGGACCGGGCACGGTACCGTTTTTCTGTCCGACCCCGAGGTGGTCGGCCATCGCCCGCCGATGACGCCGCGGCGCCGCCGGGGGAGGAGTAGGCCATGCCTCGGAAGCGAACGGGACAGGTCTACGCGGAGTGGCACGGCACGCACTGGGACATCCGCTTCGACCTTCCGGACGGCACCAAGTCCGGGCGCGGGTGCCTCCCCGAGGGCGTGTCCAAAGAGGACGCGAAGGCCGAGGCACGGCGCCTGAAGGCGATCGCTTGGGCCGCCGGCGGCAGCCTCAAGCAGTCGAGCCGGGTGGTCGTGGCGGGCGAGACGCTGGACCAGTTCGCCGAGCGGTGGCTGAAGACGCGCCGCGATCCGAAAGAGGCAAGCTCGCACCTACGGCACCACCTGCTCCCGGTCCTGGGGATGGACCGAGCCGTCGTCTCCCTGAGACGTGCGGACATCGAGCACGTGGTCCGGGAGCTCGACGCGAAGGTGAGCACGAAGGCCATGTCCTGGAAGACGGCTTCCAACATCTTCGGAACGCTGACCAAGCTGTTAGACGACGCGTGCCACGCGAAGGACCTCGCGATCCGCATCCTCGCGGACCGACCGAACCCAGCCGACAAGGTGAGGGGACCGGACCGAGGCGAGGACCGGCAAGGCGCGTGGCTCTTCCCGCGCGAGGCGGCCGCGCTGCTCGCCTGCGAGGCGGTGCCGCTCCGCTGGCGCCGCGTCTACGCGCTCGCCCTCTACACTGGCCTACGCCAGGGCGAGCTTGCCGTCCTGCGCGTCGGGGACGTCGTGCTCGACGGCGGCTACCTCGCGGTGCACAAGGCGCGCGACCGGGCTACGGGAGGCGAGAAGAGCACGAAGGGGAGGCGGGCGCGCCGGGTGCCGATCGAGCCGGCCCTTCGGCCGCTGCTCGAGCAGCTCACCGAAGGCCGCGAACGTGACGAGCTGCTCGTCGACATGCCCCCAAAGCAGAAGATGGCCGAGGAGCTGAGGACGCACCTCCGCCGCGTCGGGCTCGATCGCGAAGAGCTCTTCGCGGACGACGACGATCGGCGCCCTTTCTCCTTCCACGACCAGCGGCACACGTTCGCGGTGTGGCTGGCGCTGACGGGCGCGCCCGAGCTGACGATTCAAAGCCGTCTCGGGCACGCGTCGGCGGAGATGACGCAGCACTACATCAACGAAGCCGAGGCCGTGGGCCACGGCGACGTTGGAGAGCCCTTCGGCGTGCTGCCTCCCGGCCTCGGAAAGCCGACCGGGAATCATGACCAAACTGCTGTAAGTAAGCGAAATGTCGGCGGGGTGGACGGGACTCGAACCCGCGGCCTCCGGCGTGACAGGCCGGCGTTATAACCGACTTAACTACCACCCCAACGGGGTACTTCTCGGTCTTGTTTCTCGGTGCAGCTTCTCTCTCACCCAATCACCTCCGAGAAGCAGAGGTGGGCGGGACAGGGATCGAACCTGCGACCAGCGGTGTGTAAAACCGCCGCTCTACCGCTGAGCTACCCGCCCGGGCGAAAGAGCCCGCGTAATCTATCCAATGGAGCGCGCTGGTCAAGCGAATTCTTTCGTCACCACACAAACTTGTCATTCGATGCATCGGGCGACCGAAACTGCGAACATCCCCGCCGTGCGTCGCAGCGCTCGATCTCTCATCACTCGTTCTCTCCTCTCGTTCTCCATCTGTGTGTCCTTGCCGATCCTCGTCTCGCCCCCGGCGAGCGCCCAGCCTGCGAGCGCCAGCAAAGACGCTGCGGCGCTGAAAGCAAAGGGCGACGAGGCGATGCTCGGGCTCAAATACGAAGAGGCGCTGCGCCACTACGAGCGGGCCTACGAGACCTCGAAAGATCCCGCGCTGCTCTACAACCAGGGCCGTGCGCTGGCCGCGCTCACGCGGCTGCCGGAGGCGCTCGCGATGTTCGAGGCGTTCAACCGCGAGGCGCCCGCGACCTTGAAAGCGAAGGTGCCGGACCTCGCAGCCTTCATGGAGGAGATACGGTCGAAGATCGCGATCCTGACCGTGCGCGTGAAACAACCCGGCGCGACCGTCCGGCTGGGCGACGTCGTCCTCGGCGCCGCACCGCTCGACAAGCGGCAGGTGAACGCAGGGGCCGCGAAGATCGTGATCACCGCCGAAGGCTTCGAGCCGCTCGAGAAGCTCGTCGAGCTCCCCGGTGCGAAGGAGACCGCGCTCGACTTCGCCCTGGTGCCGAAGGACAAGCGCGGAACGCTCGTCGTCCGATCGGTGGCAGGAGCGTCGGTGACGATCGACGGCGCGCCGGCCGGCGACGTGCCGTCCGAGGTCCGCCTCGCGCCCGGCCCACACGAGATCACGCTCGAGCACCCGGACTACTACACGGCCACCTCGAAGGTGGTCCTCGCCGTCGGGGAGCGAAAGGTCGTGGACGTGCCGCTCGAAGCCGAGCCCGCTGCTTACGAGACCTGGTGGTTCTGGACCATCCTCGGCGGGGTGGCGGCAGGAGGCGCGGCGGTCGGCATCGGCGTCGCCCTGACGACCGAGCGCGGCAACGACGAGGGCTCGATTCCGCCAGGGTCGGTCGTGATCCGGCCGGAGGGCACCGCGGCGCCGAGCCTGTCGTTCGCGGCCGCGCCCCGGGCGTTGTTCGCGGCTATCGCGCTGCCTTTCTGAGCACGGCCGGGTCGTTGGTGTAGAATCCAACCCGCGTGCAAGCCTCGGCCCTGATCGGTGGTCGCTATCACGTCGAGCGAGTCCTCGGCGAAGGGGGCATGGGCATCGTCTACCTCGCGAGGCAGTCCGACCTCGAGCGCCGCGTCGCGGTGAAGGTGCTCCGCCGCGACGTGTCGACCGACGCGGAGACCGTTGCGCGGTTCCGCCGCGAGGCGCGCGTGGCCGCCAAGCTGACCGGGCCACACGTGGCGCGCATCATCGACTTCGGCACCACCGACGACGGACACCCGTTCATGGTGCTCGAGTACCTCGAGGGCAACGATCTCGACGACGAGATCGAGAGGCGCGGCGCCCTGCCGCTGGAGGAGGCCGCGCGGTACATCCTCGAAGCGTGTGAGGGCATGAAAGAGGCGCACGCGCTGGGCGTCGTGCACCGCGACCTGAAGCCGAGCAACCTGTTTCTCGCCAACGAGGGCGGGCGCCGCAAGGTGAAGGTGCTCGACTTCGGGATCTCGAAGGTGACGGCGGACGAGCAGGTGCGCGTCACGCAGACGTCGAGCGCGTTCGGCACGCCTCTCTACATGTCGCCGGAGCACATGCGGAGCACGAAGGCGGTCGATCACCGGACCGACGTCTGGTCGCTCGGCGTCATCTTGTACGAGCTCGTGACGGGCGTGCCGCCGTTCGAAGGTGACAGCGCGACTGCGCTGGCCGTCGCGGTCGCGACGGAGCCTTTTGTGCCGCCCTCCGTGCAGCGGCCGGGCCTGCCGCGCGAGCTCGACGCGGTGATGGTCCGCGCGCTGGCGAAGAACCCCGCCGATCGCTTCTCGACGATCGCGGAGCTCGCGGACGCCGTCCGCCCCTTCGCGACAGGCGAGATCGCCTCCGGGCCTCTCGAGCCACGCCCGCGAGCGCAGGCCGTCGAGAGCGGCGCCATGACGACGACACACGTGGCGCAGCAGACCGCTTCCCGCACCCGCGTTCGGTTCGCGCTGGCCGCCGCGGCGGGCTTGGCGCTCGTCGCGAGCGCCGCCGCCGTCTTCTTCTTCACCCGCCCGGGTGGGTCCACCACGATGGCCTCTTCCTCCGTGCGACCGGAGCCGGAGCCCACGCCGCCGGCCGCTTCGCCGCAGCCCGTCGTCGCGACGAGCTCCGCGGTCGAGCCTGTCGTCTCGGCCGCCCCACCCGAGCCGTCGGCCGCGACCTCCAGCAAGAAGCCACCGTCCAAGGCCGGCGCCAGGCCTTCGGCCACCGAGCCGCCTGCGGTCGGCAAGCCACCCGACAAACGCCCGGGCCTGCCGGTCGTGCTCTGATCGCGCTTCTCCTCTCGTCGCGCGTCTGGGATCATCGGCCCGTGTTTCTCCGGCTCTTCGCGATCGTCGTCGCGCTGGTCGCCCTCTTCGCCTCGCCGAGGGCGGCCTTCGCCCAGGCGGAGGAAGCGGCAAAGCTGAAGGCGGAGGGCGACGCGCTGATGGGGGACATCCAGTATCAGGCGGCGCTCGAGAAATACGAGAAGGCGTACAAGCTCAACGCCGACCCGGCGTTGCTCTACAACCAGGGGCGCGCGCTCGAGGCGCTCAGCCGCTACCCGGAGGCGCTCGAGATGCTCCGCGCCTTCGACGCCAAGGCCCCGCCGGAGCTCCACGCCCGCGTGCCCAACCTCGGCAAGCTGCTCGCCGACATCGAGGGTCGGACGACCTTGCTCACGGTCGTGGTCGCGCAGAAGGGCGCGACGATCAAGATCGGCAACACGGTGCTGGGGACATCGCCGCTCCCCGAGACGCGCGTGAACGCCGGCACGGTCAAGCTCGAGGTCTCGCTCGAGGGCTTCGACTCCATCACGCGGGAGGTCGTCTTGCCGGGGGCGCAGAAGAAGGCGGAGAAGTTCGACCTCGTCCCGAAGGACAAGACCGCCATCCTCATGCTCGACTCCCCCGTGAAGGGCGCGACGGTCCGTGTGGACGACGGCGCGCCGAACCAGGTGCCGACGGAGAGCCGCCTCGCGCCCGGAAAACACGTCGTCGTCCTCCAGGCGGCGGGCTACGACGACAACACGATCGAGGTGGTCCTCGCGCCGGCCGAGCGCAAGAAGGTCGTGATCGAGCCCGGTGAAAGCCCGGTCTACGAGCGCTGGTGGTTCTGGACGATCTGGGGCGGCCTCGTGGCCGGCGCCGGCGCGTCGGTCGTCGCCTACGCCGTCCTCACCGAAGGTCCGCCGGACGAAGGCACGATTCCGCCGGGCCAGCTCACCGTGAATGCGATCCGGCTCCGAGGCACGTCGGGGTATGGGGCTCCGCGCGAGGACATGGCAGGGCGGGGGAGGGCGCCGATCACGGTCGGCCCCATCCCGATCGTGACGATCCGCTTCTGACCTCCGGGCGTAGTCCTCTACGATGGTCGCGCCGTGACGTTCGCGCCCGGGCAGGTGATTGGCGACAAGTACGAGGTGATTCGCCCCCTGGGAGAGGGCGGCATGGGTCTCGTGTACCAAGCGCGGCACCGCGAGCTCGGCGCGCTCGTCGCCATCAAGATCCTGCGGGACGAGGTCATGCAGGACGCGGAGGCCGTCAAGCGCTTCTACCGAGAGGCGCAGGCCGCTGCCGTCCTGAGCGGGGAGCACGTGGCGCGGGTGCTCGACGTGGCCCGGCTCGACTCGGGGCGGCCCTACCTGGTCATGGAGTTCCTCGACGGCTCCGACCTCGGGGTCATTCTCGAGCAGCGTGGCCGGCTCCCGGTCGCCGAGGCGGTCGACTACGTGGTCCAGGCCTGCGAGGCGCTCGACGAGGCCCACCGCGCGGGGATCGTCCACCGCGACTTGAAGCCGGCGAACCTCTTCGTCGTGAACGCCGGACAGCGTCGCCTCGTGAAGCTGGTCGACTTTGGCATCTCCCGGTTCGACCGACCGAACGAGGTGCGTGTCACCCAGACCCAGACGGCCTTCGGCACACCCCTCTACATGGCGCCCGAGTCGGTCCGCAGCGCGAAGCTGGCGGACGCGCGGACCGACATCTGGGCGCTCGGCGTCATCCTCTACGAGCTCCTGGCCGGCGTGCCTCCGTTCCTCGGTGACACGCCGACGAGCGTCGCGGTGGCCGTGACGGTCGACAGGCAGAAGCCGATCGCGCCGCAGCGCCTCGACGTCCCGCCCGAGCTCGACGCGATCATCGCGTGGGTCCTCGAGAAAGATCCCGCGCGTCGGCCGCAGAGCGCCGGGGAGCTGGCAGAGGCGCTGCGACCGTTCCGGGACATGCCGCGGATGTCGATCCCCGCCGGCGTGGCGGGCGTGTCGCTGCCTCCGGGCAACCTGCAGGTCACGACCGCCAGGAGCATGACGCCCCGGTCAGGTTATTCCGAACAGACCCGGCGCACGGGCGGCGCGCTGGCCGGCGACGTCCCGAAGGAGAAGAGGAGCCGGGTCGGGCTGATCGTGGCGGCCGGCGTCATCGGGCTCTTCGCTGCGGTCGGCGGCGGTGTCCTGTTCCTGAGCAGGCGCGCGCCGGCTACTTCCACCGAGGCCGGGCCGACGGCCGACCGCGCCCCGCCGCGCACCGATGGCGCCGAGCCCGCCGTCGGCCTCGTCTCGGCCGAGCTCAACGCGTCGGCCTCGGCGCCCGTCGCGGCACCGCCCTCGGCGGTCGCGCCCGCCGCCTCGGACGCGAGCCGACCAGCAGCCAGCGTCTCGAGCGACGTCCCGGCTCCGCCCAAGCCTGGGCCGAGCGCGAAGACGCCGCCCGCGCCCACGGTCGTCCCCACGTCGCCACCGAGCGCAAAGGACGGCCCGAAGCCGGCGCCCGACAAGCCCGGCGGCAACCCACTCCACCTCTGACGTTTTTCATGCCGGGCCAACCTGATAGCCTCCCGAGGATGCTTCGCCGCCGCCTCGGGATCGGTGCGCTCGTGGCGGTCGCTGCATTCGTCTCGTGCCGCGAGCCGACCCAGATCACGCTCGTGGTGACGACCGACGCCGAGTGCCCGGGAGAGGCGGGTGTCGAGCCGACGCTCGTCGACACGTTCATCACCGCCGGGGTCGACCTGCTGCCGGAGGAGCTCGTCGCCGCGAACGTCACCACACAGTGCTCGCCGGCCGAAGGCGACAACGACATCGGGACGCTCGTGCTCATCCCCGGCGAGAGCGACAACAAGACGGTCGAGGTGGTCGTCATCGGCGGCGTGGACAGCCACGGCAACCCCGTCGACGGCAAGAGCCCCGCGCTGAACGCGGAGCGCTGCAGCGAGCTCGTCCAGTCGAAGGAGGGCGTGGCCGGCCAGCCGTGCATCGTCGCGCGCCGGCGGCTCGGGTTCATCGACCACAAGCGGCTCTCGCTCCCCATCAAGCTCGACAAACGCTGCATCGGCGTCGAGTGCTCGGAAGATCTCACCTGCTTCGGCGGCGTCTGCGTGAGCGCGGACGTGACCTGCGACGACAGCGGCAACTGCGCCGACCCCGGTGGCGAGGGCGGCGCTCCGGGGACCGGCGGCAGCGGCGGGGCAGGCGGCAGCGGCGGGGCAGGCGGAGGCTGCGATCCGCTCGCCTGCACTGACGCCTGCGAGCCGAACGCCCAGCTCGGAGACTGCGCTTCGGGCACCTGCGACTGCCTCGGGTGCAGTGAGCCCGGCTGCGACAACCAGTGCGCGCAGAGCGGGGAGGTCGGCGCGTGCTCGGGAGACGACTGCCTCTGTCAGCCGACCTGCGACGCCACGGCCTGCGCGGCCGACTGCGTGTCCCCGACCGTCGGCGAGTGTGTCGACAACCAATGCGTCTGCTCCTGCGACGACGATCTCTGCGACGACGCCTGCGGCATGATGCCGGACGACGGCTCTTGTCAGAACGGCGGGTGTATCTGCACGCAGACGTGCGGCGATCCGTCGGAGTGCTCCACGAACTGCATGCCCCCGTTCGAGACGACCTGCCTCGGGGGCACCTGCGGCTGCGGCTGCGACGCCGTGCTCTGCGACCAGTTCTGTGCCCCCGATCACGGCGGCGGCCAGTGCGCGAACAACGCCTGCCAGTGCTGGCCTTGTGACGCGACGACCTGCTCCCAGAGCTGCGGTTCGGGGATGGGGACGTGCACCCCTGGCGGCTGCGATTGCACCTGCGACGTCGCCGCGTGTGACTGTCCGCAGAGCTGGGAGATGCCGTTCTGCAACGGGCAAGATCAGTGCGACTGCTCGTGCAGCGCTCCTGCGTGCGCGAGCTTCTGCGCAGGCCAAAACATGGCCGGCACGTGCATCAACGACCTCTGCGAGTGCATGCCTTCGGGCTCGACCGGCACGGGCTCGATGACCACGGGGTCCTCGTCGTCGTCGTCGAGCTCCTCGTCCTCGTCCTCGTCGAGCTCTTCGTCGTCGACCGGTGGCTGCAGCGTGCCGATGTGCCAGGCCATGTGCGCCTTCCCGGGGATGTATTGCGACACGGTCGAGTGCGGGTGTGACTGCGATCCGGCCCAGTGCAACGCGAACTGCGGCCCCTTCGGGGGGAGCTGCGTCAGCACCGAGACCGGGCCGTGTATGTGCAACCCCGATCCGTCCTCCGGCGTGGGCGCGTTCGGCGGAGGGATGCTGAACATGGGCGGCGGGATTCAGTGATGCCGGCGAACGAGGCGCCTTTCCCCACTCGCGGCTTTGGGGTAGAGGCCCGCTCGGCATGACGAAGCGGATCGGTTTGTTGGTCGGCTGGGAAGACTCCTTCCCCAAGGCGTTTCTCGAGAAGTGCAACCAGACGCCCGGCATCGAGGCGGAGCTCGCCAAGGTCGGGGGTACGGCGGACCGGTTCACCTCGCGGTACCGCGTCCTCATCGACCGCATCAGCCAGGAAGTGAAGCACTACCGCTTCCACCTCAAGACTGCGGCGCTCGCGGGCACCTACGTCATCAACGATCCGTTCTGGTGGAGCGCCGACGACAAGTTCTTCGGCTACTCCATGGTGCAGCGCGCCGGCGTGGCCGTGCCCCGCACGGTCATGCTCCCCCAGAAGGACTACATCCCGTCGATCGACAAGCGCCGCAGCCTTCGCAACCTCGAGTACCCGCTCGACTGGGAGAAGATCGTCGAATACGTCGGCTTCCCGGCAATCCTCAAGCCGGCCGACGGCGGCGGCTGGAAAGACGTGACGGTCGTGAAGAGCCCGTCGGAGCTGCTCAAGGCCTACGACGCCTCCGGGACCAACGTCATGACCCTCCAGGAGTTCATCGACTTCGAGGAGTACGTGCGCTGCATCTGCGTCGGCAAGGACCGCATCCTGCCCATCCAGTACAGCCCGGCGCGACGCGCCTACGTCGTCAACGACGGGGACGGCTGGATCGATCGCGGCCTCATGGACCGCATCGTCAAGGACTCGCAGACGGTCAACAACCTGCTCGGCTACGACATGAACTCGGTCGAGTTCGCCATCAAAGACGGCATCCCGTACGCGATCGACTTCACGAACCCCGCGCCGGACATGGACATCTGGAGCATCCAGGAGAAGTACTTCCACATCGTGGTCGACTGGATGGCCGACATGGCCGTCCGCCTCGCGAAGGACGACTCGGCGACGATGACGTCGGGCTACCGTTGGCACCAATACGTGGGCCCGCAGAAGAACCCGCTCGAGCCGGGCTGAGCCGCTCGTATCATCACCAGCAGCGGAAGGACCCGACCATGGCTGACATAACTGGACTGCTCGACGGTCAATTCACGCTGGGGATCGAGGAAGAGTTCCAGATCGTCCACCACGAGACGCGCGAGCTGCACTCGTACGTCAGCCAGCTCCTCGAGGAGACGACCGAAGGCAGCATCCTCCGGGAGCGCGTCCGCCCCGAGATGCACCAGTCCGTCATCGAGACCGGGACGGGCATCTGCCGCGACATCAAGCAGGCCCGCGCCGAGATCACCGAGCTGCGTGGGGGGCTCGCCGCGCTCGCCAAGAAGGGCGGCATGCGCATCGTCGCCGCCGGCACGCACCCGTTCAGCGACTGGAAGACCCAGGAGATCACGCAGGGCGATCGCTACATCGGCATCGTCGAGGACCTGCAGGACATCGCGCGCGGCAACCTGATCTTCGGCCTGCACGTACACGTCGGCATCAAGGAGAAAGAGGTGGCGATGGCGCTGGCCAACCAGTGCCGCTACTTCCTGCCGCACATCCTCGCGCTGTCGACCAGCTCGCCGTTCTGGATCGGCCGCGTCACCGGCCTGAAGAGCACGCGCAGCGAGATCTTCAAGCGCTTCCCGCGCACGGGCATCCCCGGGCGGTTCGAGTCCTGGCGCAGCTTCGAGTCGTTCGTCGAGCTCTTGATCAAGACGGGCTGCATCGACAACGCCAAGAAGATCTGGTGGGACGTGCGCTGCCACCCGTTCTTCGACACCGTCGAGGTGCGCATCTGCGACATGACGACGCGCGTGGACGACACGCTCGCCATCGCGTCGCTCATCCAGGCGCTGATGGGCAAGCTCTACCTTCTCTACCGGCGCAACCAGGCCTGGCGCGACTACAGCCACATGCTGATCGAGGAGAACAAGTGGCGCGCCGTCCGCTACGGCCTCGACGGCCAGCTGATCGACTTCGGTAAGCGCGAGCAGGTCCCGACGCGCGTCCTGGTGGAGGAGCTGCTCGATTTCGTCAGCGAAGCTGCGGACATCTTCCACACACAGGACGAGCTCGATCGCATCCGCGCCCTCTGCCAGGAGGGAACCAGCGCCGACCGGCAGCTGCGCGTGATGAAGGAGACCGGCAGCCTCAAGGCCGTGGTCGACGACCTGGCCGAGCAGACGCTGCTGGGCTGCTGAGCCGCTGGGCTGCTGAGCCGCTGGGCTGCTGAGCCGCTGGGCTGCTGAGCCGCTGGGCTGCTGAGCCGCTGGGGGGCTGGGTGGCTGAGCTGCTGGGCGGCTCGGCCTGCTGAGCTTTTTGGCCGGGCCGGTGGCTTTTGCTACCGTGGCCAGGTGGTGAAACCCAAGCGCATGGTCCGTCTCTCGCCAGGTACCGTCCTCGCGATGGGGGCGCTGGCGACCGCCTCGTTCGTCGCCGCGCTTGGAGCGGGCTGCGGAGGGACCGAGTTCCCGAACGAAGGTCCGGGCCAGCCCTATGACCGCGCCACCGCCGCGGTGCCCATCGGGATGGTGGGCGTCTGCAAGCGGCCGTTCAGCCGGCGGCCGCCCCTCGTGAACCCGACGCTCTGGGAGCACGCAAAGTCGTGCAAGAGCGACACGCCCAAGAGCTTCGTGCGGATCGGCTACGGGCACGAGAGCAACGTCGAGGCTCAGCGCAAGGTCGAGCGCATGATGGAGGCGCTCCGGGACGGCCCCAAGACCGACGGCGGCAACACGACGGTCCTCGCCATGCTCCGCTCGATCCGCACCGAGGGACAAAACGATCGGTGGCTCCAGGATCGCATCCAGCGCGAGAGTGTCAGGACGAGCCCCTGCGACTTCACCTACTTCCTCAACACGATGGAGGGCCAGTCGCAGCGCCTCAGGAACGGCGACCGCTGCGCGGTCTACGCCTACGACCAGGTGGACAAGCAGGAGGTCTGCCTCTTCGACACCAAGGTGGAGGAGGCCGTCTGGCTCACGAGCGCGTGGGCCTGCACCACCCAGAGCGGCGTCGTGGGCAAGGGGGAGAGCTGCCACAAGCTCTGCGCCTTCGACGACTACTGCACCAGCCAGGCGAGCTGCGCGGCACCCGATCTCGATCTGACGCTCTGCGCCCTCGGCGTCTGCGTTCCGACGATGGAGCCCATCTGAGGCCTTGCCGGCCTCTTGCGCGGCCGGCCTCATTCGCGGACGATGGCGCTCGGCGGTACCTCGCTTGAGCGCGCTCCCCATCCCTCAACCGCAGCCGGACGATGACGAAGACGTCCACTGGGCTCTGTCCACCGCCACCGCGCTCTGGGGCAGGGGAGAGACCCAAGAAGCGGTGAAGTGGCTGCGGCGCGCCGCAGAGTCGGCCTCCGACCAGAACAAAGACGAACGCGCGCTGGAGCTGTTCAAGGCCGCGGCCGACTGCGCTGCGCACCTGCAGTCGCTCCCGCCCGGCGTCTCGCCGGCAGCGGCCTCGGCCCCGGCTGTCGCCGGGCCACCGCCGACCGAGGCGATGGGCAGCCGTCGGCCGGCAGTACTACCAGCAGCAGCCCAGCCCTCGCAGACGCCGAGCCCGCCGCCGACGTCGACGATGCAACACCGGACGCCGCCGCCGCCGCCCGTCCGGCGTTCGTCGCTTCCGTCGTCGCCGCACGCGGGCGGTGGCGCGCGCGTCTCGTCGCCGGGGCCCGTGCCGAGCCCGCCGGTGAAGACGCCGAACGTTCACGTGGCCTTCGCGGCAGGTCCGGTCTCGGCCGTCGAGCCGATGGCGCCGACGCTCCCGCGCGGCGGCGGCAAGACGATGATGTCGACCGGCAACTCGCGCCCGCACATCGCGAGCGCGAAGACGCTGACGAGCAACAACGACCTGCAGCAAGCGGTCGCGCGCGCCGACGCGATGGTCGGGCAGGGGGAGCACCGACCGCAGACGGCGATCGGGATCGGCGCGCTGGGGCCCGCGCAGGGCGGACAGACCCCCGCGCAGCCGCAGCCGCATGCGCACCAACCGAGCGGTGCGGAGCTGCGCTCGCCGCCGAAGAGCGGCAGGAAAGGGACGAAGAGCGGGCGGCGCTCGAACCCGAACCTCCTGGCCGAGACGGAGGTCGCCGCGAGCGAGCCGGCGACTCGGCCCGTGCCGCCGGGCGCGGCGGCAGTCGTCCCGACGAAGCGCTTCGAAGACGAGGTGACCGTCGAGCACGACCGGCCGACCGTCATCGTCCGGTACGACGACCTCGACGAGAAGACGAACGTCATCGCGGGCCGTCCGCGAGCGGTCGCGGCGGAGGAGCCGGCGCCGCCGAGCAGCCGCGGCAGGCGGCGTGGGTCGTCGACCGGCGTAGCCACGGCCGCGGAGCCGGAGGACCGCAAGAAGACGGTCGTTCCGGGGAGCAGCGAGCCGCCGCCCGCGCTCGCCAACGAGCTCAGCCGGATCACGTCGTTCCGCGTCGCGCTCGTGTCGGACCCGGCGCGCGGCACGGTCGAGGTGCTGCCGCTCGTCCCGAACGAGCCGGCGCCGGCGGGCCTGGTCACGGCGATCCTCGTGCCGGTGGACGGGACGAGCAGCCGGCAGATCGCCGAGATCCTCGCGACGAAGAGACGTCGCAGTTAACATAACAGCTATGTCATCAGAAGAAGAACGCCGCGGGCCGCCCCAGAAAGTCCGGATCTCGAAGCTCCAGGAGGCGCAGATCGCGGCGCTCCTCGAGCTCGAGCAGGCCGTCGCCGCGCTCTATTACGACGTCGGGTTCGACGCGGCGGAGGTGCCGCCGCGGACCGAGCAGGACTTCTACAGGCTGCCACGTGACCACGCGGTTCGCGTGGCGGAGGCCGATCACGAGGTCGCCGGATACACGGCCTGGAGAGACGAGGCGCCGGGCGTCGCGTACCTGGAGGAGCTGAGCGTGCACCCGGACTACCAGCGCTACGGCATCGGGACGAAGCTCCTCGAGCGCGTCTTCGAAGAGGCGCGCGAGAACGACTTCCGCGAGCTGGTGCTCAGGGCGTGGGACAAGGCGACCTGGGCCCAGGCGTTCTACAAGAAGGCCGGCTTCCAGCCGGTCGATGAGACCGCGCCCGAGAAGGTTCGGGAGTGGCTCGCGCTCAAGACGGACGGCGGCCGGCCGTTCCTCAGGCCGGGGGAGCGGGCGCTCTGGGTGAAGGTGCCGGTCCCGGTCGAAGACGACGACTGAGCCCAGGACTTCGCAGAAAGGCCGCATAGCTCGGCCTTTTCGCGTTTGTCGTGAGTTGACATAATCCTTCTTATGCGACGGAGCCCAGGGTCGGTCAGGGGAGAAGTCCCCGTTCGGGCGTGTTGTTGTCCCCGTTCGGATCCCAGCGTGCAGAGGTGTGCACGTCTGCACGCCGCGGTGCCCGGCAGTCCCAGGTGTTTCCTCCCGGTCTCCTGCGTGCAGAGGTGTGCACGTCTGCACGCCGCGGTGCCCGGCAATCCCAGGTGTTTCCTCCCGGTCTCCTGCGTGCAGAGGTGTGCACGTCTGCACGAGGCCAGCGCGCGCAGAGCCCGACCGTGAACAACGCCCGAAGGACGACACGCTCCAATCTTCGGGCGGCGCTCGAGGCCGTGCGGAATCTGGACGCGAGGTCGGCCTCGACCGCGAGCCACGACGACCACCCGTCGGCCTCAAAAAAGAGTCCGCGGGCGTCGTCCGTCAGCCGGCCTTCTTGGGGCTCGGCTTCTTCGGCTCGGGCCTCGGCGGGCGCACGACACCAGGCGGAGGCTGGACGACGAGCGCGAGGAGCACGCCGCCGTTTGTCATCACGAACGCATGTTGCCCGTGGGCCGCCGGCGTCATCGCGATCTCGTTGCCCGGCTCGATGCCGTCGATGACCGCGCCCTGCGTCGGCTCCACCAGGAAGACGCCGTAGCGAGTCGTGGTGACCAGGATGGCGCCCGCGACCTGGACCGGCGCGCTGATGCCACCCTCCGGGAGCTTCTTGCGCCACAAGATGCGCCCGCGATCGTCCGGATCGAGGCCCCAGAGCCCCGTCCGGCCCGAGCTCGCGACGAGCACGCGACGCGCCGGCGCGTCGGGCCCGAGCTCGCCGTTCGGGACCCGCGGTCGGCCGGGGTGCGGCGGCTGCTCCCAGAGGAGCAGGTTGTTCGCGCCGACGACCGCCTCGTTGCGCCAGAGCGTCCGGCCGGTCTCCGCCTCGAGGGCGTACACGCCGCCTTCGTAGTGCGCGACGAACAGCCCGTCCGTCCCGGCGACGGTGCTCAGCACCGGCGTCGTGTCGGCGTCCAGGTACTGCGGGGGCTGGCCTTCGGCGCTCGCGGCCTCGATCGTGAGATCCACCGTGGGCCACTGCTCGGAGCCGTCCGCGGTGCCGTACGCCATGATCACGCCGTCCGAAAACGCCGTGTACGCGCGCACGTCGTCGACCGCGACGCCGGCGTGCCCGCCGATCTCGATGCCGAACGCGGGCGTTCGGTGCTGGTACCAGCGCATCTTTCCGGTCTGCCGGTCGAGGCTGACGAGCGTGTCATTGGCGTTCGTGATGAACACCGTGTCGCCGTGCACCACGGCGCGCCGCGCGATCTCGGCGTTCGTCGAGAACCGGTAGATGAGATCCCCGTTTTCGGCCTTGACCTTGTAGAGCGCGCCGTCCGCCGACCCGAAGTAGACGCAGTCTTCCTCGCGGTCGTAGACCGGCTCGCTCTGCACGGGCCCAAGCGTCTCGAAGCGCCAGATGATGTCGCCGCTCGGCGCGTCCACCGCGTAGAGCCCGCCGTCCTGGGAGCCGACGAAGACACGCATGCCGCGGACGTCGAGCCCGGGACGGCCGCGCTCGTACGGCAAATCGACGATCTTCGTCGGGTCCGTGATCGCCTTTCGGTACGCGATGCCGAGCACGCCGCCCGGCCGGTTCAGCCAGACCGGGACCTCCGGGACCGCCTCGCCGCGCAGCGCGTCGCAGCCCGTCGCGAGCGCAGCGGCGGTGGCGCCGGCGCCAGCGACGAGGGTGCGGCGACCGAGGCGCGCCTCAGTGGCCATCGCCGTGTTCGCCTTCCTCGGCCTGCTTCCGCTGCATCTCCTCGATCTGCTTCTTGATGCGCTCGAGCTCCTCGGGCGACATCTGGCCTTTCGGACCGCCCGCAGCGCGCTTCGGCTTCACCAGGCTCGGGTCGATGCCACGCAGCGTCTCCTCGATCATCGCGCGCAGGTGCGGCGACTGAGGGCCTTCGAGCGTGGGCACCTCGAGCGCCTTGTTGAGCGCGACGAGGATCTCCTTGCCCTTGTCCTTCTCACCTTTGGCGAGAAACATGCGCGCCTGGTGGTACTTGCCGAGGTCCGCGTAGACCTTGTCGATGCCCTCCAGCTGCTGGAACACGTTCATCGCGCCGTCGAAGTCCTTCTTGGCTTCGAGCGCGAAGCCCTTGCCCTCGGTCGCGCGCGCGCGCACGTCGACGTCGGCCTTGGCCAGCTCGCTCCGGAGCACGTCCTCGTAGGCCGAGAACGCCTGATCGGGCATGTTCTTGTCGAGGTACGCGCCCGCTTGCCCGAGCTTGCCCAGGATGCCGGGGCCGGTGCCGGGGTGCTCGTCGACCACCTTCGTGTACGCAGCGAGCACCGCGTCCGCCTTGGCCTCCGTCGAGGCGAAGACGGGCATCGGATCGAGCGCCTTCTGCTCGTCCGGGCGCTTGTCTTCGGGGATGACGGGCGCCTGCTCGGTGAGCATCGCCTTGGCGAGCGTGTCGGTCGTCTTGCCGGCCTTCTGCTCGCGGTGATCGAGGTAATACATGGTGCCGGCGGTGCCGACGACGCCGAGCACGAGCACGGCCGCGACCGCCCGGAAGTTCGTCCGCAGCCACTTGGTGGCGCCGGAGCCGGCTCGAGCGAGCGAATCCTGAACCATCTCGCCAGCCGAGAGGCCCACGAGCGGCGTGGCCGCCTTCTTGGCAGCTTCCTGGCGACGCTTCAGCAGCTCCTTCGCGCGCAGGTTCTTGTCCTTCGGCAGAGGCGCCTTGGCGGCCACGGCCTCGGGCTCCGCGCCCTCCTCCTCTTCGGCCTCGCCCTCGCCCTCGGCCTCGTCTTCGGACTTGGCGCGGGCCTTTTCATTCCTCGCGCGGCGCTTCTTCAGGACCTCTTCGCGGCGGCGCGCGGCGCGGTTGGGCGCGGCGGCAGGCTTCTCGCCTCCGTCCTGGCCTTCGGTCGAGGCTTCTTCTTCCTCCTCGTCGACGCCCAGGGCCTTCGCGACGCCGGCCGTCGAGGCGTCGCGTTCCGCTTCGTCCTCGTCGGTCTCGTCGTCGTCTTTGCTCGACGCCGCGCGAGTCTCCTCGCCATCCTCGTCGCTGGGCGCCTCGGTCTCGTCGCGTTCGTCCTCGTCGCGATCGTCGTCCTCGTCGCGCGCCTGGTCCTTGTCCTTGGCCACGGCGTGACATTAGTCCCCCGCCCTGCCACGTCAATCACCAGGGTTCGGGCGGGGGGGGCGGAATGGGCGATCGGAGCGGGACGAGGACACACGTGTCGATCTCGACGCCCTGGGTCGCGTACACGACCAGGGTTATCTGCTCGCCCGGCTTCGCTCCGACCTGGGCTCCTACGTCGACGTAGGCCTCGACGGGCTCGGGGGCCACCGGGACCGTCACCACGACGGAGCGTTCCGGGTCGAGCGAGGGCAAATCCGATGGAATCGGGGCTTTTTTCTCCGGCCCCGAGGGCAGGCCGAGCCGCCTGCCCGCCCGGATCTCGCCCCCCGACGGCGCGCGAGCCCGGCAAATGAGGCGCACCGAGGCCTCGGAGGCGGCGGGCTCCGAGCCCTTCACCAGCTCGGGCACCACGAAGTCGACCGCCACGCCGCTCGTGGCGAAGCGCTTGAGCCGCTTCTGCTCGCCGTCCCGAACCGGCCCACCCACGTGGCGGAGCATCCCGGCGCGCTTCGCGTATTCGACGCCGCCCGGCAGCGGGTCGGGCAGCCCCAGCATCGAGACCAGCGGCGTGCGGAGCTCGGGCCCCGCGCCCAGATCGAGGAGCGCTTCGGTGAGCGCGACGCGGCTCGTCTCGTACCGCTCGTCCAGCAGGCGGGACGCGAGCGCAGGTCGCGCCGCGTCCTCCCCGATCTTGGCGAGCGTCCGCGCGATGTACGGGCGGAGGCGCACGTCGTCGAGCGACGCGATCAGGAGCCCGACCGACTCGTCGTTCTTGAGCTCCGCCAACACCGCGAGGACCTCCTTCGCCCGCTCGAACGTGAGCACGTCGTCTTCGGCGGGCTTGTCCTGCCCGCCACGGCGAGGGAACGCGGCCCGCCACCACGCGACGAGGATGTCCTCACCGCGGTGGTCCCCCGCTTCCGCCAGCGCGAGCGCGGCCAGACGCCGCTCGGCCTTGTTGCCCGTCTCGAGCAGCTCGTACGTGACGGGAGCACCCTCCCCCAGCCTCGTCAGGGCGAGCGCGATGAACGCCCGAGCCTCCTTGTCCTCCTCCCGGGTCATCGCGAGCCGCAGCGCCGGCAGGGCCTCGCGGCGCTTGAGATCGAAGAGGACCTCGGCGGCCTTTCGCCTGACAGCAACGTCAGCATCATCCAGGAGCGCGGCGACGTCGGGCGCGGCCTCGACGTCGCCCCCGAGCCCGCGGCGGAGCGCCTCGGGCAAGCCCTTGCCCTCTTTCATGCTCCCTTCCCGCTCGTAGCGGCCGTGTGAGCCGTCGATCGATCGCAGCTTGCTCCGCAACGACGCCAGCTGATCGGGGTGGTCCGGGGCGACGTCGCGTGTCTGGCCGGGATCGGTCGACACGTCGTAGAGGGCGCAGGCCGCGGCTCGACGGTTGCAGACGAGGCGGCTCGAAGCCTCCGCGAGGAGGACCATCTCCCCCGTCTCGGCGAACGCGAAGCCCGGGTCGTCCGCCTTGACCTCGCCGGTGAGGAAGGCGCCGAGGTCCCGCCCTCGCACGCGGGCAGGCTTGGGCGCGCGCATCGCCGCGAGCGTCGTCGGGAGCAGGTCGACGAGCGAGACGGGCGGGGCCACGCGGCGCGCCTCGAGCAGGCCAGGCGCGTTCACGACGAGCGGCACACGGACCTGCTCCTCGTAGACGGTCGTGCCGTGGTACCGGCCGCCGTGCTCGCCGAACTCCTCGCCGTGGTCGGACGTCACGATGACCAGCGTCTTCGGGCGTCGGCTGCGCATCGCCTCCACCAAGGCGCCGATCGCGGCGTCGGCCTCGGCGATCTCGGCGTCGTAACGATCCACGTCCCGCGCGCCGAAATCCCGGCCGTCGTGCGCCTCGTAGGGCTCGTGGGGCTCGAAGAGGTGCACCCACGCGAAGACGCGGCTCGAGCCCGCCTCACCGTCGAGGTAACGCGCCAACTGCACCGCGCGCTCCCGCGCCGGCAAGAACTCCTTGCGGACGTATTCGAACCCGAGTCCGCGGTCGTCGAAGCCCTTGAAGCGCTCGGTGTCGATGAAGAACACCGCGGGAGGAAAGAAGGCGGCCGTCTTGTAGCCGTACCGTCGCAGGTGATCCGCCCAGGTCTCGGAGTCCTCCCCTAGCCCCATCGCGAGGAGCGGGCGCATGTATTTGCCCGTCATGAGCGAGGTGACCGCGTAAGACGTGTGCGGCGTGGCCGTGTACGCGTGCTCGAAGAGGACGCCTTCCTTCGCCAGCGCGTCGAGCGTCGGCGTCGTCGGCCGCGCGTAGCCGTAGGCGCCGAGGTGGTCGGCCCGCAGGGCGTCGACCGTGATGAGCAGGACGTCCCAGCCGGTCGCGTCGAGCGACCCCTTGGCATCGACCGGCCCGCTCGCGATGGGTGCCTCGTAGGGCTCGGGGGGCTCGATGCGCGCGGCGACCTCGACGGCGCGTCCGAGGACGGGCGCGTGCTCGAGGAAGACCAGCCGCACGTTGTCGGCGAGCGCCACGCGGTTGGCCGAGCTCGGCGTGAGCGCCGCCGCCGCCGCGAGGATCCCGAGCGCGAGGATCGCCCGCCAGACCGTCGAACGCGACGGGCCCGGCTCGCGCTCGGTCCCGAGCGGTCCGTACGCGAGCGTCGCCGCCGCGGCGAAGAAGAGCGCGAGGACCGCGAGCGCGTGGTGGAACGCGGGGTAGAGCCGCGGCAGGACGCGCAGGTTCACGAGGTCGCACGCGAAGAAGCCGGCCACCGCCACCGCCACGACCGTCGCGCGCCGGCGCGAGGGGGTGAGCCGGGCGAGGCCTCTCGGGACGAGCGGCGCGAGCGCGTAAGCGAGCGCGCCGAGCGCCCCGGTGAAGACGGCGACGAAGATCCAGCGCCGCGAGCCCGCGAGGTTGCGCCCGGTCGAGACGCCGAATGCGACGGCGGCACCGAAGAGCGCGGCGGCGCCCGCCACGAGCGCGCGGGGCACCTGACGGGTCGAGCGCGCGATCCCCTCCACCACCGCCCCCGAGATCAGCGCGACCGGCGCCGCGCAGACCGCCGCGATGGGGCCGAGCCCCACCAGCGCGAGCCAGGCCTCCGAGAGCCCGGTCAGCTCGGAGCTCGTGACCGCCACCGCGCCGAGCTCGGCGAGCATCAGGCAGAGGCCGATGAGGTACGCGTCCCAGAGGCGTTCGTAGGCGCGCACGTCAGGCCGGGGCTCAGCCGTACGAGATGTCGAGGACCTCGTAGAGGCGCTCGCCTGCCGGCAGGCGAACCTTCACTTCGTCCCCGACGACATGACCGAGCAGCGCGCGCGCGAGCGGCGAGGCCACCGAGATTCGTCCCTCGTCCAGGTTGGCCTCTTCCGGGCCGACGATCTGGTAGTTGGTCTCCTCGCCGGTGTCGATGTTCGAGAGCTTCAGCTTGGCCCCGAACTGGACCTTGTTGCTCCTGATCTTCGTGGGGTCGATCACCTCGGCGCGCGAGAGCGTCTGCTCGATGTGCGTGATGCGCGCCACGATCATCCCCTGGCGCTCGCGCGCGGCGTGATACTCCGCGTTTTCGCTGAGGTCCCCGTGCTCGCGCGCGGTGCCGATGTCCTTCACGACCTGAGGCAGCTCGATCTCCTTCAGGCGCTTCAGCTCCTCGCGCAGGCGCGCTTGACCCTCGGGGGTCATGGGGACTTTCTCGGAGGACATGGCGGATTCGTAGACCAGGTCGGAGGCGAGCGCTACTCCTGGGCAGGCGCGGGCGGCGCGGCGGACGCGCTCGGGGCTGGCGCAGCCGGGGGCTCGGCCGCCTCGGCGCTCGCCGTCGCGGCGGCCGACCCCGTCAGCACCGGCGCGGCGGGGGCCGAGGCGGGCGCGGCGGCGACACCGGTGACCTCACCACGCAGGACGACACGGCCCGTGGGCTTCGTCGCCTCCGGCGTCGGCTCGATCGTCACGAAGAGCTCGAGCTCGGTGTGGCTGGTCTTGAACGTGAGCCAGCCCTTGAGCTCCGGGGTCGGCTTGAAGGCGCCCACGTTCTCGGCTTCGCCGACGGGGCCGGGCCCGAGGGGCCTGATCCACACGACGTAGGCGACGGCTTCGGGCGACAGCTTCCCCGGATCGCCCATGTGGAGCGTGCTCAGATCGATATCGAGCCCGCCCTCTTTGCGCGCCGAGACCATGACCTGGCCTTCGGCGAACGGGATCGAAGGATCCGCCGTCAGGGGGTAGACCGTCCCGCAGCCCGCGAGGAGGAGCGCGAGCGCCAAAACGAGGCGCCTCATGCCTCGCGGACTAACGCACGCGGCGACGACCGGCCAAGTTTCGTCCGCGGGACGGGCATCAAGCGGCGGTGTGCCACTCCGGCGGCAGGTCCAGGAACCCCTCGTTGCACAGGTACTCGTAGGCCCCGCCCGAGAGCTCCCCGCAGATCATGCTGAAGATCTCGGGGTTCGTGATGAACGCGATCGTCTCTTTCCGGGTGTGCTCGGCGGTGTCGGCGAGGCGCGTCACGAGCTCGTCCTCGACGAACGAGACGAGGCGCACCATGAGCCTTCGCTCGAATGCCGAGCGGAAGCGAGGAAACGCCGCCTGCGTGACCTTGTACCCGAACGCCTTGCCCTCGGCGCTCCCCGACTGGACGATCACCTCGTGCGCGAGCTCCCCGGTGGCCCGGGGCAAGACCGTCGAGACGAAGTCGACGAGGACGGCGTTGAACGTGCCGACGATGCGCTTGAGCTCCGTGCTCTTGCGGGCCAAAAAAGCGTCTTGCATGTCCTTGGTGAGCTTCTGCAAGAGCTCGAAGCTCCGCTCGCGCGTCTCCTGCGAGGCGAACTCGAAGTTCTGGAGCTCGTTGTGCATTCGGTGGTGGTACCGCGTGAGGAGGTAGAAGAGCGCCTGCTCTCCGTGCTGGATGACCTTGGTGGTCCCGGTCTCCCCTCCCCGGGTGCGCTCGTGGAGCTCGGACTGGAAGAAGAGACGGGCGAGGCTCCGAAGCGACGCCTTGATCCGCTTCTCGATGATGAGCGACGGAGGCCCCGCCGGGAACAGGCGTGTGAGCAAGCTCCGCAGCGTCCGCTCCTGCTGGGCGGCGACGTCCCCCGAGTCACCCGGCCGCGGCGCCGAGGGAGCCATGCTCTCCTGCATCTGCTTGAGCTGGGCCACGACCGAGGCCGTGATGGCGTCGAGCTCCGGGTTGGTCTCGAGGTCGGCCTTGTAGTGGACGATACGCGCCTGCACCTGCTCCTCGAGGAGCCCGATCGCCATCTCCGCGATCCTGTCCTTCGAGTCCTGGCTGATCGTCTGCCCGGGCGCCGGCGCTGCGACGGCGACGCGCGGAGGCGGCGGGGGCGGAGGCTTGCGCGGCGGCTGCCGGTCGTTCGTCATCGAGCGCGAGGATAGCCCATCACGCGTGGGTGAAGCCTGGAGGCTACGAAGCCGTCGCGGGCAACGGGAATTCGACGAAGACGCCGCGATGCGGTAAGCCGGCCCCGATGCGAAGCTCTCCCATCGCTGCGTGGGCCCTCGTCGCCGCTCTCTTCGGGTGCGCGGGCGAGAAGCAAGACCCCGTCACGACGTCCTCGTCCGGCGCCGCCAGCACGGAGCCCGGTCCGGCGGCGAGCGGCGCAGGCCCGAGCTCTGCGAGCCCCGCGTCGAGCGCGTCTGCCGCGGCGGCCCCCGCTGCCTCGCCCGCGATCAAAAACGTGCTCGTGCTCGGCATCGACAGCATGCGGGCCGACCGCATGCCTTACTCCAACTACCCGGCCGACGTGATGCCGACCATCAAGGAGTTCGAGAAGACCGCAGTGTCGTACACGCGGTTCTCGGCCCTCTCCTCCTACACGGCGCAGACGCTCGGCGGCTTCCTGGGCGCGCGTTACCCGAGCGAGCTCAAGCGCAGCGGCTACTTCTTCGCGGCGTACCCGGAGGACGAGCTCATGTTCCCCGAGCTCTTGCAGAAGGCGGGCGTGCGCACCATGAGCGCCGGCGCCCATTTCTATTTCGCCAAGGAGAAGGCCGGCTTCCACCAGGGCTTCGACGTCTACGAGCTCGTCCCGGGCTTGAAGAAGAGCAACACCACCGACGAGAACATCACGAGCCCCGCCCACACCGAGATCATCCTCAAGCACCTCGGCGACAAGGCGAACACCGGCGGCCGCTTCTTCGCCTTCTACCACCTCCTCGATCCCCACGATCAGTACATGGGGCACCCCGAGGGGAAGGACTTCGGCAGGGGCGCCGAGAAGCTCTACGACGGCGAGCTCTACTTCACCGACATGCACGTGAAGAAGATCCTCGACTTCGTCGACTCGCAGCCGTGGGGCAAAGAGACCATGGTCGTCATCACGAGCGATCACGGCGACGCCTTCGGCGAGCACAAGATGTACAGGCACGGCTTCGAGCTGTGGAACGTGCTCACCCACGTGCCGCTCATGATCCGCGCGCCGGGCCTCAAGCCGCGCCGGATCGACGAGCCGCGCAGCATGATCGATCTCGCCCCGACCATCCTGGAGGTCTTCGGCGTGACGCCCGACCCGAGCTTCCAGGGCCAGAGCCTCATGCCGGAGCTGAAGGGCGGCGACGCGGCGGCTCGCGACGTGATCAGCGATCTCGCCCGCACCGGCGACAACGACCGGCGGCGCACGCTCATCCGCGGCAACTGGAAGATCATCGAGCTCGGTAACGCGGACGGCTTCCAGCTGTTCGATCTCAAGGCCGATCCCGAGGAGAAAAACGACCTGGCCCGCAAGGAGAAGGCCAAGCTCGAGGAGATGCGCGCCGCGCTCAAGGACGCCGAGGGCAAGATCAAGGAGATCTGCCCGAAGATGACCGAGAAGCTGAAGGGCAAGAAGAAGGGCAAGCCCTGCTGATCGATGGCTTCAGCGCGCCGGCTCGATGACGATTTCGTCAGCCTGAGTCTCGTCCTCCGCGGCGCGCGCAACCACCCGCATGCCGCCGCACTCGAGCCGGAGCACGTCCGGCGCGGCGACGGGCTTGGCGCACTCGGGCGACGGGCTCACCACCTTCTCGAAGGCCTGCGACACGAAATCCACGCCGCGCCCCACCGCCTCGATCCGGTCGCGGATGCTCTCGCTCCGGCGCTCGGTCTTCGCAAACGTCTCGTCGAGCCGCGAGAACAGCTGCTCGCCGGTGATCGTCGCCCGGAGCGGGACGCGCCGCTCGTCGAGGGCGAGCTCGACCAGGAACGCGAGCTCGCGATCCTCGAGCCGCTTGCCCGTCGGGATGGCGAACGGCAGCGTCTGATCTTTCGCGCAGACGAGCGCGGCGGACGTGGGCGCGCCGGCCCCGTCCGCCGGGCCGCAGCTCGGCTCGGGCAGCGAGAGCGAAAACGCGATCACGAGATCCTTCGGGCCCTCCGCGAGCGGAGAGCGGTACGCCGCCGGGTCCATCGTGATCTCCAGCCACCTGAGGAGCCCGCGCTGCGCGGCGGCGCGCGACTCGGACGCGGCCGCGAGGCGCTCGCGTGTCGTGGCTGCCGCCTCGAGGAGCGGGTCGCGGCCGCGCCGCTCCTCGATCACCCGCAGGCGGCTCCGCGCCTCGGCGGCGTGTGGGCCGCGCGGCAGGGCCTTCAAGTAGTCGCGCAGGCCCTTCTCGCTGGTCTCGCGCGTGGCGAAGAAGACCGGCTCGGCCTTATCGAAGTACTTGCGGACGCTCGCGGCGTACGCGCCGTCGGGGCGCTCCTCGAGGTAGCGGCCCGCGGCCGCGATGCGCTCGTCGAAGGTCTTGCCGACGCGCGTCTCGCGGTAGTCGGCGTGATCTCCGGGCGTCGAGCTGATCCAGCTGCACCCCGAGAGCAGCGCGATCGCGGTCGCGAAGGCGGGGACGATCGCGGCGCGTCTCATTCGTCGTCGCCTCGCTTCGGCTGTCCGTCGGCGTCGAGCGGGCAGAAGTCGCATTCGGTCGGGATCGTCGCCCCCTCGTCCGCCACGTAGCCGGCGTAGTCGTCGCAGCTCGCGACCTGCAGCGCGTCGAGGCAGACCTCCCCGTCGTGGACCAGCGGCGCGCAGCCCTCCGGGAAGGTCCCCACCACCGCGATGTCCGCGCAGGCGCGGTCACACTGCGCGGTGAAGATCGCGCACTCCGTGCACCGCGAGCAGTCGACGTATTGTTTGTTCGCGAAGAACTTCCCCTCGTCGAGCAACACGGCCTCCTGGCCGCAGCTGCCGATGTTGCCGGCGGTGGGCGCGAGGCAAAAGAGGAGGAGGAAAAGGCCGGCGGCGCGCTTCATGGCAGGAGCTCGTAGTCAGCGATGACGCCGAGCTGCAGCGACAGGACGGGCACGACGCTGTATTGCTCGGTGAGGGTCGCGGCGCCGTAGAACAGGTCGAACACCAGCTCGCTCGTCACGCCGAGGCCCGAGAGGAAAAACCAGCTGAAGCTGCCGGCGACCTCGCCGCCGACGTTTGGATCGGGCGAAAGCAGGATCGCGGGGCCCAGCCGACCGTAGGCCATGAAGGGCTCATCGGCGCGGTAGAGCACGACGTACGAGGGGGCGACGAAGGGCTGCACGACCCCCTCGACGCTGCTGCCCACGTGGACCGAGACGCCCTGCTGGATCCCGTTCGGCGCGCCGAACCCCAGGGTCGCGCCCACGTCGAGGTAGGTCGCCGTGAGGGACGCGCTCGCGGCGTCGTCACCGAGCACGGTCGAGAGCCGGTACGGGTTCGAGAAGCGCACGCCCTTGCCGACGCTGAAGGTCCCGAACACGCGCGCGTAGAAGCCGGGCTCCGCCTCGAGCCGGCGCACCGTGGCGGGGCTCGGTTGTTTGCTCTCCCCCGCGGGCTCGGCGGCCGCCGGCCCCGCGAGCGACGCGGCGACGACCACGAGCGAGCTCGCGAGCACGCGCGGAAGTCGCGAGCTCAGCACTCGGCCAGCTCCAGGATCTTCCGCGCGAGCGTGGAGAGGCCGCGCGAGCCGGAGGGCTCGGCGACGGCGACCTCCTCGTAGGGCGGGATGGGTCGAAGCGGCGCCCGGATGTGAGCGCGCTTCACGGACACATCGAGCACGCGGTGGGTCAAGACGTGCCTCACCGACCCGAGATCGGCGCCGAGCTCGAGGCCACCCGCCAGCAGCGTCTTCTTCGCGCGGGGGCCTGTCGCCTCGATCATCGGCGGCTCCCAGAGCCCGCCGTACAGGCCGTCGTAGGGGCGGCGCGCCAGCACGAAGCCCCTGCCCTTGCCCTCCCCTGCGATGGCGGCGGTGAGCCGGACGACGGGGGCTTCTCGCTTCTTGGTCACGATCGGCAGATCGTTCTCGCGCCCGGCGCGGCGCGCCACACACACGTCGGCGAGCGGGCACGACGAGCAAGCAGGCGAGCGCGGGGTGCAGACTGTCGCCCCGAGCTCCATCATGGCCTGGTTGTGGTCGCCGGGGCGGTCCGCCGGCACGAGCGCGTCGGCCAGCGGCGCCAGCTTGCGCGCGGCCTGCGCCGTCCCGATGGGCACCTCCAGGGCGAAGAGGCGGCAGAGGACGCGGGCGACGTTTCCGTCCACGGCGCTCGCTCGCTCGCCGAACGCGATGCTCGCGACGGCCCCGGCGGTGTAAGCGCCGACGCCGGGGAGATCGCTCAACCCCTTGGCGGTCCGCGGGATGTCGCCGCCGTGTTGCTCGTCCACCTCACGTGCGGCGGCGTGCAGCGCGCGCGCCCGCCGGTAGTAGCCGAGCCCGGCCCAGGCCGAGAGCACGTCGGCCGCGGGGGCGGCGGCGAGCGCGCGGATTGTCGGAAAGCGCTCGAGGAAGCGCCCGTAAAAAGCCTTCACCGTCTCGACGCGCGTCTGCTGGAGCATGATCTCGCTCACCCAGATCGCGTACGGGTCGCGCGAGCCGCGCCACGGCAGCTCCCGCGCGTGGGCGTCGAACCACCGCAAGAGCGCGGCCGAGAGCGCCTCGGCGTCCTTCTTTTCGGGGATCGCGATCATCCTGCTCTTCTCGACGGCGGGGCCCGAAGGTAACAGACGAAGCGTGAGATTTCGCGCCGCCTGTTCCCGGGCCGCGGCTCTCCTCTCGCTCTCGGGTGCCTGTTCCGAGTCGTCGCGCCCTTGGGAGGTGGAGGGTCAACGCGGCACCGATCCGCGCCTCGTCGCCCCGAGCGCCAGCGAGGCCGGGCCCGAGGGGTCGCCCGAGCCGGCCGAGCGTTCGCCTCGCGGCGGCCTCTTCGTGCGGTGCGCCGAAGGGCTCGTCCCTCCGCCCGATCCGCTCGTGGCCCTCACCAAGCTCACGCTCTCGTGTGGCCCCTCGACGGGAATGACCGCCGTCGGGGACGGCCCGACCGAGGGCGCGGTCGCCGACGGCTCGCCCGCCGTTCGCCTGCCGGTGTCCTGGCGGGCGGGCACCTGCTACCGGATCTTCGCCGTGGCCGACAAAGGGGTGGACGATCTGGCGGTCGAGGTCCGCTCGAGTCGGGACGTCGTGATCGCCAGCGATCACCGCTCCGATCGCGTCGCCCTCGTCCAGGACGACAGACCGGTTTGTCCGCCCGCGGACGACGACGTGGTGATCCAGGTCCAGGCCGTGAAGGGGCGTGGCGCTTTCGCTCTCGAGGTGTGGCAGCTCCCCGCCCATTGACACCGCGACCCTCGGGGAAGTAATCCCCTCGCGTGGCGGAAGACCGTGATGACGAAGCGCCCGGGGGTTCGGTCCCGCCGCCGCCGCCACGTCCATCGTCGCCCCCGCCCCCGCCTCCCCCCGCGGAGGAGCGCAAGCGCCTCTTCGAGCGCGCCGTCCCCGAGATCGTCAAGAAGGTCATCGAGCGGGCGGTCGAGAGCGGGGTCGAGAAGCTGACCGAGCTGAGCGAGAAGCCCGAGAGCCTGCGGAGCTTCGTGAGCGAGCTGCGCCTCCCGAAGGAGGTCATCGCGGACGTCTACGCCCAGATCGACGACACCAAGACCGGCCTCTACCGCGTGGTCGCCAAAGAGATCCGCGACGTGCTCGAGCACACGCAGGTGGCGGACGAGATCGTGAAGGTGCTCACCAAGCTCTCCTTCGAGATCAAGACGGAGATCCGATTCGTGCCCAACGATCGGGCGGTGGATTCGAAGGAAGACACCGAAGGCGCCGAAGGCGCCGGGATCAAGCCGAAGGTCTCGACCGAGGTCACGGTGAAAGAGCGCGGGGCGGAAAAGCGACCGACGAAGAAAGAAGATCGATGATTGCGATCACCCCGAAGAAGCCGCGCACCGGCGGCGAGATCGACGCCTGGTGCACGAAGTGCCGGATGGACCTGAACCATCGCATCGTCGCGATGGTGGGCGACGCCGTGAAACGCGTCGAGTGTCTGACCTGCGGCGGACAGCACAACTACCGGAAGCCCGCGAGCGAGCGGGATCAGCCCAAGGCGAGCTCGCCGCGCGCGGCGTCGGGGTCGTCCTCGCGCGCGAGCGGCGGCGCGCAAGCCACGCAGCGCTCGGCCCGCCTGACTTGGGAGAAGGCCATCGCCGGCCAGCCGCCGAACGCCTTCAAGCCTTACACCGTGGCCGCCACCTGGTCGCCCGGCGATCTGGTCCGCCACAAGAGCTTCGGCGACGGCGTCATCGCGCGCATCATCGACCCGAAGAAGGTCGAGATCCTCTTCGAAGAGGGTCCGAAGACGATGGCTCAGGGTAGCTGAGCCGCCAGAGCAGCTGAGCCGCCCGACCGTCAGTCTTCGGCGCGGGCGGTCTTCAGGCGCTTGCGCTTCAGGTAGAAGAAGTCGCGCTGGCTCGGCGTGCGGACGTAGTCGGCCGGGTTGTATTTGATGTCGGGGATGATCGGCGCCGTCGCCGTCGAGCCGCCGTCCCCCCGCTCGAACAGCAGGAAACGCGGGTAGGAGTAGTTCACGTCCAGCTGCGCGGCGTCGTGCGCGCCGACGGAGAGGAGCGCCCGGCCGAGCGACTGCGCGGTCACCGCGTCCCCCAGGGCGTAGAAGAGGTGTTTTTTGTCCTTGGAGAGCCCGATCGCGCTCCGCCGGATGATCGTGTCACCCCCGACGGTCGCGCCCCAGTTGCGGTTGAACTCGTGGAGCAGGCCGGGGTTCGGCTCACCTCCCTCGACGAGGCACGGTGGCGTCTGCCGGTACCAGGCGAACGTCGGCTCGATCTCGGCCAGCGACTCGTGTGTCCCAATGACGATGCCGTCATCTTTGGTGAGCGCCACGTCACACGCGACGCCGCGCGGCGGGATGAACAGCCGCTCGCCGATCCGCATGCCGTAGTTGCCGTGCATGGCCTTGAAGCCGCCGTTGAACGCGGCGACGAGCGTCTCCTGATCGGCCTCCGGCACCAGCCCGGGCCGCTCGGCGCGCGGAACCTGCTGGCTCTTCGGCTCGTCGGTGCCGGCGACGAGGTGCAGGCTCATGTCCCCCAGGTGGATCGCCACGACCGCCACCGCAGCAAACGGCCGCTTGGGGTCGGGGTGCAGAAGCGTCTTGTAGAGGGCGATCGTGCCCGTGTCCCACGGGGCCTTCATGGGGATCCACTGGCCGTCCCCGTCCGCCGCCACCTTCTCGAACGGCGGCGTCACCGCCGCCGGCGCGTTCGCCATCGGGTCGGGCTCTCCTGGCGCGGCGACGATCGGCACGGTCGTCCCGGGCTTGGGCGCCTCCCAATACGTCTTGGGCGCCTCCTCCGAGCGCACGTGCAGGTTCAGCCAGTCCGCGGCTCCGTAGGCGACGTCCTCCGCCCACGCGACGGGGCCCGGGCCGACGACCGAACGGACGCCGTCGGCGAGCGCAGGACCAAATCCATCGATCTCGTGAATCGCGATCCAGAGCCCGGCCGTGGAGGCGACGCCGATGGCGCCCACCACCAGCAGTCTCTTCGCCCAACGACTGCGACGTTTCGACACGAAGAGCAGCGTACCTTCGAACCGGCGCGGCTTCGGAATTTCCTGACGGCCCTTACAGCGGAAACGCCATCCCGGTCTGTAGCTCGACGGCCACGCGCGGATCTTCGGGCCCGGGGTCCTCCCCCGGGACGGCGGCCGCGACCTCGATCCGGTGCGCGCCGACCGCCCGCAAGAAGACGCGGCGGCCGACCGAGTCGGGCCCGAGATCGCACTCGACGCGCATGATGCGGGGGTCGTCCGCCGCGACGTCGCCGTCGTAGTCCGCCGTCATGAAGAGGACGTCCACCTGCGGCTTGGAGCACGGGCCCATCTCGCGCCAGTGATCGTAGTCGACCGACGGCTCGAGCACGTCGGACAGCTGCCCGTGGCGGGCGCGACCCACGCGGTAGCGGAAGGCGTCGCGTTTCTCCGCCCTGCGCGTCACGCCGATCTTGTCGAGGCGGAGCGACAGCGCGCCGAGCGCGGTAGCCGTCTTCACCGTCGCGGCGGCGAGGTTCGTCCGGTCGGGCTCGCGGAACTTGTGCAGGCGAACGTTCGAGGGCAGCGCCTTCGTGAGCGTGTCCTGCAGCGAGAGGTGCATGGTCATGCGCCCGCCGAGGAAGACACGCAGCCCCTCGTACGGGTCCGAGCCGCGCGCCAGCCGCTGCAAGGCAGCCGCGACCATCTGGGCGAACTCCTGCGCCGCGGCCTGGAACCACGCGTCGATGATCTGCTTCAGGACGACGCGGTTGAGGCTCAGCTTCACCTCCTTGAGGCCACCCGCGGCGCCGAGCTTGACGGAGGTCGGCAGCCGGTAGGTCGGATCGCCCTCGAAGAGCGGGCGCATCGTCTCCTTCAGCAGGATGGTGTTGGCCCGCGCCTCGGGCGAGGACGTGAGCAGCTCCTCCGCTCCCGGCAACACGGGCTCTTCGCGCGGCTTCTCGAACGGGATCGCGAGCTCGATCATGTCGGTCGCGTGGTCCGCGTAGACCCGGTACGCGAGGCGATGGAGCAGTCGCTCGGCGCCGAACCAAGGGATGCTCTGCGTGTCGAGGTGCTCGATGATGAGGCTGAAGCCCTCCTTGCGCTCCTCGTTCGTCGGCTCCCGCAGGATGCCGAACACCACCCCGGTCTCGCTCGCGCCGGCCTCGAACACCCCGAAGGTGATCGGCCCGTCCTTCGGGATCGCCGAGAAGGCGCGGAACGCGTGCGCGAGGAAACAGAGCGCGCTCGGCCCGGCGTCGGCGACGATGAGCTTGTCGAGCTCGTGGTACTCGAGCATCCCGGCGGGCAGGCTGCGGAACAGACCGCGTCGGATGGCGACGAGCACGCTGCGCCTGCGCTCGGCCGACCAGCCGGTGGGCATGCTGATCAGGTACTTGTTCGTGATCCCGCGCAGGCGGTGGTTCACGTGCAGGCCGATCTGGTAGGCGTACATCTCGACCGGGTCGAACGGGTCGTGGGCGCCGATGCCCTCCTCGTCGATGATGGGCGGGGCCGGCTTCTTCAGCGCCTCGACGGTGTCCGGATCGAGGTAGCCGCGCAGCTTGTAGGGGCGCTGCTCGTCGGTCCAATCCCGCACGAGCGGGAGCTCCGTGATCTCCGACGTGGCTCGCTGGAACGCGTTCGGAGCTGCGACCGCGCGCGTGCCCTCGAGATCGAGGGCGCCGAAGCCGACGCGGGCGTCGTCGAAGCGAACGTGGGGCTGGATCACCCGCTCGCGCCAGGCGCGCAGCGTGTTCTTCAGGTGGACGATCGACAGCTCGGAGGGGTTCTCGTAGTCCGCCGGCCGCTTGACGGGCTCTCGTGTGCCGAGCCGGAACAGCTCCGCCTGGCCGCGCTCGTGCCGCGCCGCGATCGTGACCGACTTGGCGCCGACGTCGATCGCCACCCAGTCTCCGCGGACGTCGCGTTTCGGATCACGCCTGACCACGATCGGCGGCGCGACCTCCTTGGCGAGGGTGCCGAGCTTCTTGTGCAGGCCCACCACCTTGCCCTGCCGCACGATCGCGATCGAGCGGATGCCGGCGAAGCGCTGCCCTTCCCAGAAGCCGAGCTGCGGATCTGTGAGGACCGAGCCCGGGACGATGGGGAGGTTCGCCACCTGCTCCGGGAAGAGATCGGCCAGGTGCTCGGGGCTGACGATCCCGTCGTAGCGCTCCACCTTGATGGGCGGCGCGTAGTAGTCCTGCGCGCCGTTCCCGTAGATGCGCGGCGTCGCTTGGATGAGCTTCAGGTACGGGATCGGGCTCGTGCGCTCGTCGATCAAGAACTCCTGGAAGAAGCTCTGCGGCGTGACGAGGTTCTCCATCTCGGGCGCGAGGCGCGGGACGGTGCTCGACATCTCCGTGCCGAAATAGAAGTACTTCGTCGGCGCGTTGCCGACGAAGGCGCCCACCCGGACGGGGATGAACGTGACCGTGGGCTCGAGCGGCGGGAGCGCCAGCACGTAGTCGAGGACGACGGTCGTCGACCAGGGTTGGGCGAAGATCTTGGACTCCCAATTGACGACCAGAGTCGGGAACTCGCGCTTCGCGAGGGCTTCGATGGACGTGATCGCCTCCGCCTCCGCGACGAGGTTGGGATCGATCGACAGCTCGTACAGGCCCATTGGCGATGCGACCTTACCATGACGATCCGCCGCGGCGAATATCGCGGGATCGCTCCAGCGCATCCACCCGCCCCCCGCCGCCTGGGTCCCCCTCCCCGCCGCCCGCGACCTACCCGGACGCCCAAACGCGATCGACCGGGGCCGCGCGACCTACCCGGACGCCCAAACGCGATCGACCGGGGCCGCGCGACCTACCCGGACGCCCAAACGCGATCGACCGGGGCTGCGCGACCTACCCGGACGCCCAAACGCGATCGACCGGGGCTGCGCGACCTACCCGGACGCCCAAACGCGATCGACCGGGGTTGGGGCCCCGGTCGAAAGGGTTCCTGACAACATCGAGCGGGAAACGGGGTTCGAACCCGCGACCCTCAGCTTGGGAAGCTGATGCTCTACCAACTGAGCTACTCCCGCAACGCTCGGAGCAGCATCCTAGCTTCGAGTCAGGACCCCTGCAAGAGAAAGGGCATTACGGCGCGCACGACCCGGTCCGGCGCGTCGACATGACAGAAGTGTGATGCTTCTTCCAGCCAGACCATCTCGGCGCCCGGGATCAGGGCGTGGAGCCGCCGGCCGACCCGCGGCGGCACCATCGGGTCCTTCTTCACGAAGAGAAGCTGCAGCGGGACCGGGAACTCGGCCCGCTCGAGCTCGGCGACGAACCGCGCCATGTCCTCCACGTCGAGCGTGTCGCCGAGGTGGCGGGCGAAGGCCCGCCTCCCCTCCGGCGTGCGGAGCGGCGCGCCGTACTCCCGGGCCTCCTCGCGGGATTTGAGCGACTCGTCCCAGTAGTGGACGTTTTTGTGCGCCCAGCGCTCGGGATCTCGGGCGACGAGCCAGTCGAGCACGCGACCCGCTCCGGGGGCCGACAACGCCGCCTTCAGGAGGTGGAGGCGGCGCAGCGGGACACCCGGGCAATGAACGCTCACGAGGCGCGAGACGAGATCCGGCCGGCGGAGCGCCAGCCACATGCTCACGTAGCCGCCCATCGAGTTGCCGAGGACGCGGCACGGCCCGATCCCGAGCGTCTCGATGAGCTCGGCGAGGAGGCGCGCCATCGCCTCCGGCCGGTACGCCACGTCCGGCTTGTCCGACCGGCCGGCTCCTGGGAGGTCGGCCGCGATGCACCGGAACCTCGACCCGAGGGGCTCGAGCACGTAGCGAAAGGAGTAGCTCGACGTCATCAGCCCGTGCACGAGCAAGAGAGGCGGGCCGGAGCCGTGCTCCTTCAGGTGGATCCGGATGCGCCCGAAATCGCTCGACGCGACCTCCACCTCGCGCGCGGCCGCCTCGAAATAGGGGTGAGGCACCCGGGGCTTGTCGGGCAGGTCGCCGAAGCGGTGCTGGTGAAACGGGCGCAGGGCGGTCACGTCCGGGTCCCTACACGAGCCGCCGCCTTGTCGGAACCCAGCCACGTGCGGTAGAGGTCGCTCCCATGACCTCTGTCTACGTGGCGTCGAGCCGATGCGAGTGCCAGGCAAGCCTCACCGCCGAGCTGACCGAGGACCGCCTGCCGGTGACCGGCTCCGCCTTCCTGCTCGGGAAGCGCGAGGTGGCGCCGGCGCACGCGATCGACCCCGAGCGCGAGACGTTCGATATCGGTTGGCTCTGCCCGTTCTGCGGGCGCAACGTGATGCGCACCTTCGCTGCGTCCGCTCTCCCGAAGAAGCGCGCGCCGAAGGCGAGTTCCCCCCTCACGTAGCGAGGGGGCTCGGGGGGAGAAGCTCGACCTACCGGTCGACGACGGTCGCGGTCTTCTGCGTCGTCTCGCCCATCGTCCCGAACACCCAGTCCCAGAGCGGCGACGAGACGCCCCAGCGGGCGTTCTCGCCCGTGTGGTGGTGGACCATGTGGTAGCGCTTGAGCCAGCTGCCGAGCTTCGACTTCATCCGGAAGTGATGGGTCGCGTAGTGGATCCCGTCGTACGCGAGGTAGCCGATGCCGAAGCCGACGAACACGCCGTCGATCACCGCGCCGCCGAGCGGCGCGAGCGCCACGCGGAGCAGGAGGTAGACCGCGGTGCCCATCGGGATGCTCACGCCGAGCGGCATCACCAGGCGCGAGCCGTCCGTCGGGTAGTCGTGGTGAACGCCGTGGAGCACGAAGTAGAAGCGCCGGCCCGCAAACGTCCCCGTGATTCGGTGGAACACGAAGCGGTGGAGCAAGTACTCCGTGATGGACCAGAGCAGGACGCCCGCGAGCACCGCGACCGGGATGAGCGCGAGGGCGAGCCCGCCGTCGTAGGCGCGGTAGAGGAAGTAGAAGAGGAACGGCGTCCAGAAGACGAACGGCGCGGCGGGGTGCACGCGCGAGAACGCCTCGATGAGCGGCGTCTCGAACATCCGGCAGGTGACCGGGCGCGTCGACTTCTCCGATGTAGCTGCCATACGCTTCCTCGCGGAACTTCCGGTAGCCCAGCTGCGCGCGGAAGGCCAGCGATCAGGGCGCCTTCAGCACGTAGCCGCCGAGGAACCCGAGCACGTCCTTCTCTTTCCCCTTCGGCCAGCGATGGTGATTGGCTTCGGCCTTCTTGGGCGTGCACTTGTTGCGCACGGTGCAGCTCGGCTCCTCGAGCCCCGCGTCGCCGAGCCGCACCCGGCGCGTCTCGGCGCGTTGCCCGTCCCGCGCGAGCAGCCAGGACTCCACCTCCTCGCAGGGCGCGATCTTGTCGCACGCGCGGTAGAGCACGAGCCCCGGCGGCGGGGGCCCCGGACAGACCCACTCCGCGCTCGGCGTCAGCGGCGCGAACGCTGCAAACGCGGCCACCCGATCGGCGCGAAGCATCGTGTAGGTCGCGGCCATCTCCGCGCCCTTCCCCATCCCCACCGCGTAGATCCTTCGAGCATCGACGATCTTTCGCTCGAGGAGCTCGTCGACGAAATGATCGACGACGACACGATCGACGTTGTCCGGCGCGGTGTGGTCCGTGTCGAACGAGAGCCCCCCGCCGCCGAGCGCGCGCCCCTGGACGCCGAGGACCAAGAAGCCGGGCCGACCTTCGCGCGTGAGATCCGCGCTGTCCTGGTGTTTTCGGAGGTCGGTCAGCTTGGCGATGCTGCTCGGATCGTCGAGCCCCGGCCCGGTCCCGTGGAAGAAGACGAGCAGCGGCAGCTCCCCTCGCTTCGACAGATCGCTCGGCGTGTAGAGGCAGCCGTACCGGGGCGCGCCCGTCGGATCGCGCCACTCGCGCACCTCCGCGCCGCGGCAGGCGGGCCTGCCCGCGACCCGCTGCGCTTCGGCGGGCGCCCCGCGGGCCACGACACACCCAGGATCGGAGGGGGCGCGCTCGGTCGGGGCCGGCGGGGCCGCCGAGGCGCTCGCCCGCGGCTTGGCGGCGCTGGCGGACGCGGACGCGCTGGCGCCCGCGTCCTTGTCGAAAACGCCCCGCAGATCGTTGGGGTCGACCGACGACGAGGGCGCGTCGCAGCCGGCGGAAACCGCCAGGGCGACCAACACGGCCGCGAGGCCCGAGGGGGTGCGCGATGACACGTCGCTCTCGTGACTACACCAAGCGACCGTTCGCCAAAACACGAGCGTGGCACGCCGCGTCGCGTCGCCTCTTTGCCGGCCCGCCCCGCCCCGATAGTCTTCACGCTGCCGATGACCACGCAGCAGGAGATCCCGAGCTCCGTTCGTAGCAGCACCCTCCGCGACGCGCTCGACGCCAAGCGGGCGGCCGGCCAGCGCCACAGTCTCCGCGAAGCGATCGCCATCATCGTTCCGCTGACCTCGCGCATCGCCGAGCTCCACGCCCAGGGCCTCGCGTTCCACGTCTACCCTTCGGTCATCGAGCACGGTCGCGCCGGCAGCGACATCGATCTCGCCTCGGCCTCCGCCGCTCCTTCCAACCCGCGCGACCGCGCATGCCTCGCGCCCGAGGAGAAGAAGGGGGCGTCCGGCGACTCGCGCGCGAGCGTCTTCTCGATCGGGGCGATCCTCTACGAGCTCGTCACCGGAGAGTCCGTGGGCCCCGGAATGAAGCGACCGACCGAGGCCGTGCCCGGCCTGCCGCCCCAGCTCGAGGTCGTGCTCGGCAAGGCGCTCGTCGGAGATCCCAAGCACCGACCGAGCGATCTCGCCGCCCTCGCGCAGGCGCTCCATCACCTGGCGCCGAGCGCGTCGGTCGCGCCGCCCCTGGCCGACGAGTCGCACCTCGATCACGAGGAGGGCTTCGACGTCGACGTCTCGCTCTCGATGATCCCGCCCGCTCCTGCGAACGTGTCCCCCGAGCGCCTGCCCGCGCCCGCGCCCCTGCCCTCCAGCCCGCGCGCGGCCTTCGATCCGTTTGCCGCGGTTGCCGCGCCCCCGCCTTCGGCGCCGCAGCGCAACCCGGAGGACCCCACGCAGAAGCTCGCGCGCCTCAAGCAGCAGCTCGAGAGCGATCCGCGCCCGCGTTACGTCGTGATCAAGGACGGGATGGACCACGGGCCCTTCACCGCCGTCGAGCTCCTGCAACAGATCGCCTCGCACTCGTTCATCGGCGAGCACCTCCTGCGCGACACGATCTCGGAGGACGAGCGCAACATCGACGACTGGGAGGACTTCCACCTCTTCGCCCATCAGGCCAAGCTCAACCGGGACATCAAACAAGAGCGCAAGGCCCTCGAGGCCGTGGTCGCCACCGAGCGCTACCGCCAGAACTGGAAGATCCTCGTGGGCGTCGGCCTCCTCGGCATCATCGGCTCCGCCGGCGTCGCCTGGTGGTCGATCCAGCGCGGGCGCGAGTCCAACGACCAGAAGGTCCACGACGACAAGGCCAGCAACATCGACACGGACCTCGCGCTCTCGGCGGCCAAGGGCGGCGGCAAGGGCGGCGGCGCCTGGAAGGGCGGCGGCGGCGGCACCCCGCCGGCCATCGCCGGCGGCGGCAGCTGCGAGGCAGCCATCGCCGCCTACACGGAGGACTACACCGCGCGCGGCGTCCCGCCGGATCTGGGCGCGGCCGACTTCGGCGGCGTGCTGAACCGAGGGACGTACCTCAACTCGTGTGGCGTCCCCTCCAACATGGAGGTCTCGATCTGCGCGGCCGTGCAAGGCGGCCGAGCCGTCGGCGTGACGGTCGTCACCAAGCCGTCCAACCCCGGCATCAGCGGCTGCGTCGCAAACGCGGTCCGCGGCCTCGGGTTCCCCTCGCACCCGCGTATGGACGTCGCTCGCACGACCTTCGCCGCGCAGTGATCCGCATCGAAGGCGTCCAGAAGGAGTTCGCGGGCATGCCCGTGCTCCGCGGTGTCGATCTCATGGTCCCCGAGGGCTGCCTCTACGGGCTCATCGGGCCGGGCGCCTCGGGCAAGAGCGTGCTCCTCAAGACGATCACCGGGCTCTTCAGGCCCGACCGCGGGCGCATCCTGGTGGACGGCAAAGACGTCCACCAGATGAGCGAGCTCGAGCTCCAGCAGTTCCGGCTGCGGTTCGGGATGTTGTTCCAGAACAACGCGCTCTTCGACTACATGACCGTCGCCGACAACATCGCCTTCCCGCTCCGGCGAATGACGAAGCTGTCAGAGACCGAGATCGCGGACAAGGTCGCCGATCGCCTGCGGATGGTGAACCTCCCCGGGTTCGAGCAACGCATGCCCGCGGGGCTCTCCGGCGGGCAGAAGAAGCGCATCGGCGTGGCGCGCGCCACGGTCATGACCGCGCCGATCGTGCTCTACGACGAGCCCGCCGCAGGCCTCGATCCCGTCACCTCCCAGCGTATCTTCGAGCTCCTCCGCAAGGAGCAGCGCGCCGCGGGCGCCACGGTCCTCATGGTGTCGAGCGATCTCGACCGGCTCCTCACCGTGACCGATCGCGTCGGCATGCTCTACAAGGGCCGCATCATCTTCGACGGCACCACGGCCGAGGCGCAGGCGAGCACGCAGCCCTACGTGCGGCAGTTCGTGCACGGGCTCACCGAAGGCCCGCTCTGACGAGGCCGGCGGAGGTGGGTCGTAACTCTGGTCAGAGTCACGACTTGAGCCGGGCGTCACACCCGTCTACGTTCGCCTCCCCATGGCAAGCTCCCCCACCTTCCCGCCTCAGGGCCCGCGCCAGGACCTCCTGCTCCGTCAGGGGTTCGTCGATCGGGTCCGCTACGCGCGCTCGAAGAACCCGAGCACCGCGACCCCGTGGGATCGCTTCGTCGCCCTCTCGCTGGCCGTCCGCGACCAGATCGTCGAGCGCTGGATCGAGACGCAGCGCACCTACTACGAGCGGGACGTCAAGCGCGCGCACTACCTCTCGGCGGAGTACCTCCTCGGCCGGGCGCTGCGCTCGAACCTGCACGCGCTCGACATGTACGAGCCCTACCGGAAGGTGCTCGGCGAGATCGGCATCGACCTGGACGAGCTCTGTGAGCAGGAGCCCGACGCCGGTCTCGGCAACGGCGGCCTCGGGCGCCTCGCGGCGTGTTTCCTCGAGTCGCTCGCGACGCTGAGCCTGCCGGGGATGGGCTACGGCATCCGCTACGAGTTCGGCATCTTCGAGCAGGCCATCCGCAACGGCTACCAGGTCGAGCGCGCGGACGAGTGGCTGAAGTTCGGCAACCCCTGGGAGTTCGCCCGCCCCGAGTACACCGTGCCGGTCGGCTTCGGCGGCACGACCATGCACGTCCCGAACGAGAGCGGAGGCTTCAAGGTCCTGTGGAGCCCGGCGACGAAGGTCGTCGGCATCCCCTACGACACGCCCATCGCCGGCTACCGCACGAACACGGTCAACACCCTGCGGCTCTGGGCGGCGCGCGCGGATCAGGAGTTCGACTTCTCGCTCTTCAACGCGGGCGACTACCTCCGCGCGGTCGAGGAGAAGAACCACTCCGAGGTCATCTCGAAGGTCCTCTACCCCAACGACAGCTTCGAGATCGGGCGGGAGCTCCGCCTGAAGCAGGAGTACTTCTTCGTCGCCTGCTCCATCCACGACATCGTCTGGCGCTACAAGAAGGGCCACGCGGACTTCTCCGTGTTCTCGGACAAGGTGGCCATCCAGCTCAACGACACGCACCCGGCGGTCGCCATCGCCGAGCTGATGCGGGTCCTCGTGGACGAAAATGGGCTCGAGTGGGACGAGGCCTGGCGACACACGGTCGCCGCGTTCGGCTACACGAACCACACGCTGCTGCCCGAGGCGCTCGAGCGCTGGCCCCTCGGCCTGTTCCAGCGGCTCCTGCCGCGTCACTTCGAGATCATCAGCGAGATCAATCGCCGGTTCCTGCGCGAGGTCATGAGCGTCTTCCCGCACAGCCCCCAACACCTCGCGCGGATGAGCATCATCGGAGACGGCCACGAGAAGGAGGTGCGCATGGCCCACCTCGCCGTCGTCGGCTCACACTCGGTGAACGGCGTCGCCAAGCTGCACACCGACCTCATCAAGTCTCAGCTCCTGAAGGATTTCTTCGAGCTCTTCCCCGAGCGCTTCAACAACAAGACGAACGGCGTGACGCCTCGGCGCTGGCTGCTCGAGTGCAATCCGGGGCTGGCGACGCTCATCAACGAGCGCATAGGCCAGGGCTGGGAGACGAACCTCGACAGGCTCATCGAGCTCGAGCCCCACGCCGACGACCCGGAGTTCCGGACGCGGCTCACCACGATCAAGATGGAGAACAAGCTGACGCTCGCGCGGCTCGTCCACGACATGGTCAAGATCCGCATCGACCCGCAGAGCCTGTTCGACGTGCAGATCAAGCGGCTCCACGAGTACAAGCGGCAACACCTCGCGGCGCTGCACGCCGTGACGCTGTACATCCGCGCGAAGCGCGGCGAGGACGTCCAGCCGCGGACCTTGATCTTCGGAGCGAAGGCCGCGCCGGGCTACCGCCGCGCCAAGCTCATCATCAAGCTGATTCACGCCATCGCCGACACCGTCAACTCCGACAAACGACAGAGCGCGATCCGGGTTGTCTTCTTGCCGAACTACCGGGTGAGCCTGGCGGAGCGCATCATCCCGGCGGCGAACCTCTCCGAGCAGATCTCCACCGCGGGCATGGAGGCCTCGGGCACCGGCAACATGAAGCTCTCGATGAACGGCGCGCTGACGATCGGCACGCTCGACGGCGCGAACATCGAGATCCGCGACGCCGTCGGCGACGAGAACTTCTTTCTCTTCGGGCTCACGGCCGACGAGGTCACCGCCCGGCGGGAGGAGCGGTTCACCGGCCGGCGCGCCATGGACGGGCACCCCCTGCTCGCCGAGGCGGTCGAGCTCATCCGCGAGGGCTTCTTCTGTCCGGAAGAGCCGGGCATCTTCGACCCGCTCGTGGAAGACTTGCTGAGCTACGACCCCTACATGGTCCTCGCGGACTTCTCCGATTATGCCCACGTCCAGAACAAGGTGGAGCAGAGCTTCCGTCACCGCGACGACTGGACGCGCAAGGCCGCGCTCAACATCGCCCGCGTCGGCGGCTTCTCTTCGGACCGGACCATCCGGGAGTACGCGAGCGAGATCTGGGGAATCGAGCCCCAGCCCATCACCTCGCTCCGGGACCCTTCCATCGTCCCGGGCGACCACCCCGATCCGGTCTGATCAGCCCCTGCCCATGTCCGAGCCCCTGATCTTGCCCGCGCCCTTCGAGAGGTGGGCTTGCCAAATGCACCTCGACGTCGCACAAATGGTGCGGTCCATGGTCCCGCCCGATTCCGACAAGCCGGAGGGAGAAGAAGAGCGCGAAGGCTCGGTCGAGACCGAGGAGCGACCGCAGGTCCAGAAGGCACGGCGGTTTCGTGTCATCTTCCACAACGACGACTACACGACGATGGAGTTCGTCGTCCGCGTCTTGATGAAGTTCTTCCACAAGACCGAGACCGAAGCCCACCAGATCATGCTCACCGTCCACCACAAGGGTCAGGGCGTCGCCGGCATCTACCCTCGCGACGTCGCGGAGACGAAAGTGACTCAGGTGATGGCGTTTGCGAAGGAGCACGGCCAGCCGTTGCTCGTCACCGCGGAGCCCGAATAGCCATGCGAATCAGCCCCGAGGTCGAGGTCGCGTTTGGGCTCGCCACGCGCGAGGCCCAGCGGAGGCGCAACGAATACGTCACGGTCGAGCACCTCTTTTACGCCCTGCTCTTCGACGACGAGACGAAAGAGGTCGTCCGCCACGCCGGCGGGGACGTCGAGAAGCTGAAGAAGCAGCTCGAGAAGTTCCTCGACAGCGAGCTCGAGCAGATCTCGGAGGAGGCGTTCGACGCCCCGGTGCTTTCGCTCGGCTTCCAGCGGGTCGTCGGCCGGGCCGCCATGCACGTGCAGTCGAGCGGCAAGGAGGAGCTGAAGGGCAAAAACGTCCTCGTGGCCATCTTCGCCGAGCAGGACTCGCCGAGCGTCTCGATGCTCTCGCAGATGAGCGTCTCGCGCCTCGACGTCGTGAACTACATCTCCCACGGGGTCTCCAAGGTGGACGACGCGGGCACGGTCGAGCTCTCGGAGGACGGCGAGAGCCCCGCCGGGGACGGCGTGCCCGACGCCAAGGCGAAGGACCCGCTGAAGTCCTTCGCGACGAACCTCAACGAAGAGGCCGCGCAGGGCCGCATCGACCCGCTCGTCGGCCGCGGAGACGAGGTGATGCGGACGATCCACGTCCTCTCCCGACGGCGGAAGAACAACCCGCTCCTCATCGGCGACGCGGGGGTCGGCAAGACGGCGATCGTCGAAGGGCTCGCGCTCCGCATCTCCCAGGGGGACGTGCCCGAGCCGATCAAGAGCTCGGTCGTCTACGCCCTCGACATGGGCGCCCTCATCGCCGGCACGCGTTACCGCGGCGATTTCGAGAACCGCCTGAAAGCCGTGCTCAAGGCGCTCGAGCAGAAGCCGGGGAGCATCCTCTTCATCGACGAGATCCACACGATCATCGGGGCCGGCGCGGGCAGCGGCACGATGGACGCGTCGAACCTGCTCAAGCCCGCGCTCGCTTCCGGCAAGCTGCGCTGCATCGGCGCGACCACCTTCGAGGAGTTCCGCGGTCACCTCGAGAAGGACTCCGCCCTCGCCCGCCGCTTCCAGAAGATCGAGGTCGGCGAGCCCAGCGTGGAGGAGACCCGCCGCATCCTCGACGGGCTGCGCCCCAAATACGAGGAGCACCACGGCGTTACCTACGCGCCGGAGGCGCTCGAGGCCGCGGCGAGCCTCGCGGCCCGCCACCTGCGCGACAAACGCCTGCCGGACAAGGCGATCGACCTGCTCGACGAGTCGGGCGCCGCCGCCAAGCTCGCACACGGCGCGGGCTACGTGGTCACGACCGCGGACATCGAGAACATCGTCGCGAAGATGGCGCAGATCCCGCCGAAGCAGGTCTCCCACAGCGACAAGTCCGCCCTCAAGAACCTGCAAGAAGACCTGGCGAACGTGGTCTTCGGCCAGGCGGAGGCGGTCCAAGTCGTGGCGAACGCCATCAAGCTCTCGCGCGCGGGCCTGCGCAGCCCGGAGAAGCCGATCGGCTCCTTCCTCTTCACCGGCCCGACGGGCGTCGGCAAGACGGAGCTCGCGAAGCAGCTCGCCAAGTCGCTCGGCATCGGCTTCATCCGCTTCGACATGAGCGAGTACCAGGAGCAACACACGGTCTCCCGGCTCATCGGCGCGCCGCCGGGCTACGTCGGCTACGATCGCGGCGGCCTGATGACGGAGGCGGTGGCCAAGACGCCCCACGCCGTCCTCTTGCTCGACGAGATCGAGAAGGCCCACCCCGACGTGTTCCAGGTCCTGCTCCAGGTGATGGACCACGGCACCCTGACCGACAACAGCGGCAAGAAGGCCGATTTTCGGCACGTGGTGCTGATCATGACGAGCAACGTCGGCGCGCGCGATCTGCAGCAGGTCCGCGTCGGCTTCGGCGAGCGCGGCAGCGTCGGCGACGACGACCGCGCGTTCAAGAACCTCTTCAGCCCCGAGTTCCGCAACCGGCTCGACGCGCGCGTCCGGTTCGCGCCGCTCGACAAGTCCGTGATGGGCAACATCGTCGACAAGTTCATCTCGGAGCTCGGAGAGCTGCTCGCGGATCGCAAGGTGAAGGTGGAGATCGACGAGGCCGCGCGCCAGCACCTCGCGGACAAGGGCTACGACCCGCTCATGGGCGCTCGCCCGCTGGCCCGCGTGATCGAGGAGGACGTGAAGGCGAAGCTGACCGACGCCATCCTCTTCGGCGCGCTCGAGAACGGCGGGACGGCCAAGGTGGGCTTCGACGCGCAGAAGGGCGAGCTCACCTTCTCGTTCGAGCCGCTCGGCTGATCGCCTCGGGTATAGTGGCTGCGTGCGGAGACCGATCCTCCTCGTCGGCTCGTGTTTGCTGCTCGTGGCCTGTGGCGACAAAGGGGCCGGCTCGGGCTCTGCGTCGGCGCAAGCGGCGCCACCCCCGTCCGCCTCGGCGCCGGCCCCCGCCTCCGGTCCCAAGGCCCTCGCGATCTGCGACACGCAGACGACGGACGAACACGCCTGCTTCGAGTTCTCCGACGAGGAGATCGTGGCCGAGCGCGCCCGCGTCTGTCCGGGCGGCGTCGTCCGCGCCGCCGCTTGCCCCGTGACGGATCGGATCGCCGCCTGTCGCTTGCCTGACGGGAGCGTTCGGTACGGCTACCCGCCGCGGACGGTCCTGCAGCACGAGAAACACTGCCGCGAGGCCAAAGGGAAGTTCTCGCCGAGCGCCGACGCGCCCCCTCCCGATCGCAAGGTCGTGCTCTCGTGCCGCGGCAAGCTCAAGGGCGCTTGCGAGGAGGAGGAGACGTACACGCTGCAGCGCCTCAACCAGGCCAACGAGGACTGCGCGACGTTCGGCGGTCTCTTCGCGTCGGGCGATCCGTGTCCGCGCGACCGCGCCATCTCCACCTGCGATCTCGAGGGCAAGCGGACGATCGTGTTCTACCCCGAGGGCGAGCTCGAAGAGCCGAGCGAGCGGCAGACGTTCTGCGAGGAGCGCCGCGGCAAATTCGTGGAGCTCACGCCCGCTCCGTCCGCATCGGCGTCGCCCTCGGCGCCACCCCCCTCACGCGAGTGAGGGGGGACGGGGGGGTGAGATCACAGGGACGGCGCATTCGAGCACGCCGAGCTCACCAGCTTCGAGACGCGCTCAGTTGAGCGAATAAGGCAGTAGCAGGTCGAACGGCGCGATCGTCGCATCGAACTCCGACCCGTCTCCGCGGCGCATCTGGTAGCTGCCGCGCATCGTGCCGCGGGGCGTCTCGAGGACGCAGCCGCTCGTGTATTCGAAATGCTCGCCGGGCTTGAGCGTCGGCTGCTGGCCGACGACGCCGGGGCCGCGCACCTCTTCGACCTTGCCGTTGCCATCGGTGATGATCCAATGACGGGTGCGGAGCTGCGCCACGCTCGTCCCTTCGTTCTCGATCTTCACGGTGTACGCGAAGACGTACCGCTTGCTCCGCGGGACGGACTGAGCGGCCACGTACTCGGACTTGACGCTGACGCGGATTCCTTCGGTGACGGCGACCGACATCGGGCCAAGAGTGCTATCGCCTCGGATCGGTTTCTGCAACCCATCCGTTGACAGGCAGCGTGCCGAACACCAGCTTGGCCGCGTCATGTCGATGGCTGCCGCCGATCCGGCTCCCGAGAACCCGACGGCCATCGCGCCCGCCGGCTACACCGCCCTGGGCCCCTATCCTTCCGATCGCGCGCTGCGCGAGGCTGCGCTCGTGCTCACCGCGGTGTCCGTGCCGCACGCCCTCAGCTACGGCGCGGGCGGGGGCCTGCTCCTGGTGCGCGACGCGGACTACGACCGCGCGCGGACAAACCTGGACCGCTACGAGGAGGAGAACCGTGACTTTCCGCCTCGCCGCGTGGTCGAGCGGCCTCGTTACGGCGGTATCCCCTGGGTCGCGTTCGCCTTCCTCGCCCTCGTCGCGTTCTCATTCGTCACCGGCCCGGTTGCCAAACCCACCGGGCCCTTCTTCCGCGAGGGGTCGAGCGTGGCCGCGCTCGTGCTGACGACCGAGCCTTTCCGCGCGGTCACGGCGCTCACTCTGCACGCCGACACGAGCCACGTCCTCGGTAACCTCCTCTCGGGCGCCCTGTTTGGCCGCGCGGTCGAGCGGCGCCTGGGCCCAGGGAGCGCGGCCCTCGCCATCACCGCGAGCGGCGCGCTGGGCAACGCGGCCAACGCGGCCTTCTATGCGTCGCTCGGGGAGCCGCACGCATCCATCGGCGCTTCCACCGCCGTCTTCGGCGCGGTCGGCCTCCTGGCGACGACGCAGCTCATCCTCGGGGGCCGCCACATCCTCACGCCCGAGTCGTCCCGCCACTGGACGGAGTACGCTTCCCCCCTCGTCGGTGGTCTCGCGCTGCTCGGCACGCTCGGCTCCAGCCCCAGCTCGGACATCTGGGCACACGCCTGGGGCCTCGGCGCGGGCATCCTCGTCGGCTTGCCCTTCGCGCTCTTCGCCCGTCGCTCCCGCGCCACCGGCCGCTGGGGTCAGCTGGCCATGGGCGCGCTCGCGCTCGCGGTCATCGGCGGCTCGTGGGCGCTCGCGCTCGCCCACCCGCTCCGCTCGGCCGCCAGCTGATCTGGTGTAGCTACTTGCAGATGCCGGCCTCGCCGAGGTCCCGCACTTCGGTGCCCCTGGAGCGGCCGAGCTCGGGGTCCGCCGCGTAGACGATCAAGAGCGCGCCGCCTGCCAACGCCACGCCGAGGCTCGTCCACGCCAGCGGCTCCACCCATCCGGGCAGATCGCATCCGGCCGGACCGAGGCACGGCGTGGCCGACACGCCCGACACGACGATCCCCAAGAGGCCCGTGCCCCCCAGGACCAGACCCGAGATCAGGAATGGCGACGGCGGTGGCTCCGCGACCGGACCGACGGTGTAGAGCTCCGTGCCATCGCCGGTGAGCCGCTGGCGGCTGACGGGGCTCACGGCCTGAGCGGGAAAGCTCGTTCCGTCTTCGGCGCAGAGCTTCGCTCCGGTCTCCTTCGCCAGCGCGAGCTCCTCCGGAACCAGCCGCACCAACGCCTCTTCGCGTGCAGCGCAGCCGACGAGGAGGAAGAAACCCAGAAGGGACGATGCCCGCAGCGCGCAAGTGTCGATCATGGCTTCACCGGGCGAGAGCGGAGTGTTCCTGGTCCACTGGCGCGGGCGTCACGTCCAGCTCGCCCGCCGTCGCCCAGGGCGTCGACCAGCCAGGCGATGAGGCGCTGAACGACGTCCCAAGAGCCGGGGGCGCTCGCAAACACCGGTGTGAGCGCCACGCGAGCCGTCTCGCGCAAGGACGCGGGCGCCTCCCCGCGCTCGAGGCCGGCGAACGCGCGGCCCAGCACCTCCGACGCCAGGAGCACGCGGCCCTCGTTCGTGTCATCTGCGGGGTGGTGCAAGATCTCGCGAGCTCTCGCGAGATCCGCTGCCGCCTCCGCGTCACGGCCGAGCGCGAAGCTCGCCATGGCGCGATCGGAGAGGCTTGCGCCGGCGATCGCGATCGAGCCTCGAGCCTCGTTCTTCCGGACGGCCTCGTCGAAGTCGGCCCACGCAGAATCGAGGCGGCCGCGAACCAGGTGGAGCAGGCCGCGCTTGCCGAGCAACGTGCACTCCGACCGCGCGGCGCTGTGTCGCCGCGCGGCGGCGAGCCCTTCTTCGAGCCAGCGCTCGCTCTCGGAGAGCTCGTGGCGCATGAGGAGGATGCACCCGATCGCTTCGCAGACGGTCGAGGCCGCGACGTCGTCTCCAAGGGCGGACCACGTAGCCAGCGCTTCTCGAAGAGCGCCGTCGAAGTCGCCGACCCCGACCAGGGTCTCGGCCACGTGGAGGTGCAACAGCGCGCCGTCGCGCACGAAGCCGACGCGCGCGTAGACTGCGAGCGCCTCGTCGAGCGCGCGCCGCGCGCCCGCTTGATCGCCGGTGCGCGTCAGGTGCTGGCCTAGATCGAGCAACGCGCGAGCGCGGACGAGCGGCTCCCCGAGATCGTCCGCGGCGCGCTGGGCGTCTTCGAGCAGGGCGCGGGCCACCTCACCCCCGGTCTCGAGCCGTACGAGGTGCGCGAGGGCCGCGCTGGTCCGCGCCGTGCCTCGGAGATCCGCCGCCTCGAGGTGCAACGACAGCGCGCGGCGGAGCCAATCGGTCGCGTCGACGACTCGCCCGAGCTGCGACAACGATTCGCCCAGCTTGGCGGCGATCCTGCCGCGAAGTTGCGTGCTGGCCGCGCCCGCGCCGATCTCCCACGCCCGCTCGAGCTCGGCGATCGCCGCCCGAGGATCGCGCGCGGCGACGCTCTCCGCGCGCGCCAGGCGGACCTCCGCCTCCCGCTCGGGGGATGTTGCCAGCGCGAGCGCAGCGTCGAGGAGATCGGCCGCGGCGCCTTCGATTCGCCCCTCCGCGCAGAGCAGGCGACACGCCAGGTCCCGATCATCGAGCCCGGCGCGCGCGGCGGACAACATCGCGCGCCGCGCCGCGCCTCGCTCGAGCTGCAGCCCGAGCGCTCGGTCCAGGACGAGGGCCAACCGGGCGCGGAGCGCGGGCGACTCGGCGTGATCGAGCGCGCTCCAGAGCTCGGCGGCGGTCTCGTGCAGGTGCGCGGCGCCCTCACGGTGGCGCGGACCGTCGAGGAGCAGCGCTGCTTGCTCCCCTTCGATCGCGAAGTGCTGCGCATGACGCGCGCGCGCCTCCACGGCATCGCGCGTGTGCTCGCGCGCGAGCTCGCGTACGGCCGCGAAGAGCCTGAAGCGCTCGCCCGTCCGTTCGACGAGGCTCCGCCGGCACAGCTCCGCGACGAGCGCCGACGCGTCGGGGGTGCCGACGACATCGCGCGCCGCGCGGAGCCGAAACGGCCCTTCGAAGACCGACAGGAGGCAGAGCACCTCACGCTCGCGCTCGCCGAGCAGCGACCACGACCAGGACACCGTCGCGCGCAGGCTCGCGTGGCGCGGCGGTGCGTCGCGCGGCCCCGAGACGAGCGTCTCCAGAGAGCAGTCGAGGCTGTCGAGGAGGGCGCGAGCGCCGATGACGCGAGCTTGGGCCGCAGCGAGCTCGATGGCCAGCGGGAGCCGATCGACGCGGTCGACGATGGACGCGAGGACGTCCGCGTCGGCGGCGTCCGCGTCGGCCAATCGGTGTTTCAGCAAGGCGACCGCGTCGTCGCGCCCGAGGGGCCCGATGGCGACGATCGCCTCGCCGTCCGCGAGGAGGGGCTCGCGTGAGGTGCAGACGATCGCCGAAGGCCTCGGCGCAAACGAAGCGATCAACCTCGCGACGGACGGGACGATCTGCTCGACGTTGTCCAGGATCAAGAGGCGGTCCGGCTTGGCCGAGAGCGCACGCCTGAGGCTCGCGCTCCACTCGGCCGCGGTCGCGCCCTCCAGCGGCACGCCGAGCGCCGCCCCGATCGTCGCGAACATCTGGTCTTCGGTGAACGCCCCGCCGAGATCGCAGAAGACGGCGTCGCGCTCGCGGGCGAGCTCCAGCGTCGCCCGCGTCTTGCCGGCGCCACCCGGGCCCACGAGGGTCACGAGCGCGTGGGGCTTCGCGAGCGCGGCGCGCACCCGCGCGAGCTCTTCGGCGCGGCCGACGAAGCGGTGCGGCCGCTCGGCTCCCCCGCCGAGCTCGCGCGGCCCGGCGACCTCGGCGCCGGGAGCAGGCTCGAACCGATACCCGTCGCCGTGGACGGAGACGACGTGGCGGTGCGGACCGCGGTCGATCTTGGCGCGGAGACGCTTGATCGCGCCGTAGACGGGCTCCTCGGAGCCGCTCTCGGGGTGGCCCCAGACCCTCACGAGGAGCTCGCGCCGCGTGATTGTCCGTCCGGGGTTCGCCGCGAGATAAGCGAGCAGATCCCGCTCTTTCGTGGTGAGACGGTCGCGTTTGCCGTCGATCTCGACGGTCTGCTGCGACAGATCTGCGCCCCCACCGCGGAGCGGGACCCAGGCCATGGCCGAACCGTAGCCGGTTCGGCGGCAGGCTGACCGAATTTGTCCGAGCCTGATCGCGGCTCCTCCCGTGGGAACGTGGCAGGGTCGAGCCATGAGGCTTGCTCTCTTCGGCTCGGTCGGCGCTCTCGCGCTCTCGCTCGCTTGGCTCGGATGTGGGGACGACGCCGGGACTGGCGGGGCAGGCGCCAACCCCTCGGTCGGCGGCGCCGGCGGCGCCTCCACGACGAGCTCGAGCAGCGCCTCGAGCGGAGGTCAGGGTGGCGACGGAGGCCAGGGCGGTCAGGGCGGCGCCCCGCCAGCCGCGAGCCTCGTCTTCCACGACTACGGGCTGCCGATCGACCTCACGCCGGACGGCGGCACGGCGCTCCTCGAGGATCTCGCTTCCCCCACGGGGGACGTCTACGTGGTGGAGACGGCAGGCGGTGAGCCGACCCTCCTCACGAGCGTGGGCGATCCGCTGCGCGATCTCGCGACGGGGATCTCCGCGACCGGTGCGATCTCGGCCCTCCACGGCGACCCCGTCGAGGCGGGCGTCTTCGACGGCTCGTGGCGCGACATCACGAGCGCCTTCGGGACCGGCTGCGATCAGGACCACGGCGCCGCATGGGACATCAGCGCCGACGGGACGGTCGTCGTCGGGATGATGTGGAACGGCTGCTCGCCGCAGGCGTTCCGCTGGGTCGATGACGGCGGCGCCGGGACGACCACCCTCTTGGAGCTCCTCGGGGCCGGGCCGTCCACGCCCACGAACCGCGCGACGGTCGTGTCGGACGACGGCGCGGTCATCGCGGGCTTCGCGTCGCTCATGACGGTCGACCGGACGCCCGCCGTCTGGTCCGAAGACGGCTCGGGGACCTTGCTCGACCCGGCCAACGTCGACGAGCCCGGCGAGGTCCTCTCGATCAGCGAAGACGGCTCGGTCCTCGCCGGCACCTGGGGCAACGAGGCCTTCGTCTGGACCGAGGAGAACGGGCGCACCAACCTGCCCCGCCCCGACGTCCTCTTGCCGTCGGACCCCTGTTACGCGAACGCCGTCAGCGCCGGCGGCGATCTTGTCTTCGGGGGCTGCGGCAACCCGTTCTTCACGACGCCTCTGGCCGTCGTCTGGAAGGACGGCGCGGTCCAAGTCCTCTCGGACGTGGTGATGGACAACGACCTCGAGGTGCCCGCGGACCTCGCGCTCACCACCGTCTTGGCCGCATCCAATGACGGTTCTGTTCTTCTCGGCGTCGCCCTGAACGCGAGCACTTTCGAGCAGAAGTCCTTCGTGCTCCGGCTGCCCGCGTCGGCCTACTGACCGGGCCCGTCGAACAGGCCGATCGAGCCCCCGACCCACGTGAGGTTCTTGTTCTGGTCGACCCCGAGCATCTTGCCGCGAGAGAGGCGCACGAGGTTCAGCGTGAGGCGCGGCTCCGCGTCTCCGGCGCCGCGCAGGAACATCATCCGCACCTCCGCCTTCACGCGGTTGTCGTCCGGCATGCGGATGCCGGGGTGGTAGGTGATCTTCTCCTGCAGGAGCCACCCGTCGCGCTGCTCCTCGGGGATGTTGGCGATGTCCTCGTGGGTCGGGTCGACCACGACGCCGCTGCCGGCGAACGAAAAGAGCGGCTTGAGCACGTAGCCGGAGAGATCGTCGGGGACGTTCGAGCCGATCTCGCGGAGCGTCTGCGCGCGCGGGACGGCGCGGTGCTCGAGGCGGGGCAACGTGTCCTTCGAGATCACCCAGTACCAGTTCGGGTGGGAGCACCAGCTCACGTCCAGCTCTTCGGTGTACGAAAACGGCAGCTCGACGTTCGCCTTCGCCAGCTCGTCGAAGACGACGCGGTTGTAGATGCGCTTCACGGGGACGAGCCGGCCGTCTTTCTCGCGGAAGAGCCGCTTGCCCTGCTTCTTCAGCTTGGTCGGGCAGACCGCGTCCACGCCCAGGAGGATCTTCGTCGCCGCGAAATCGGGGTATGTCTTCTGACGCTCCGGCGTCAGATCGAGGAGGACGACCTCCTCCGGATCTTCGTCCCGGACGACCGCGCTCTTCAGCCGCGCCGTGAAGCCGTCCGCGTCGAGCCCGTCGTAGAAGATGGACCAGTTGCGCTTCAGCGCGGCGCTCTTTTTCGCCATCAGCTCGCTCATCACCTGGAGCTTCAGCGCCATGAGGGCGTAGAGCGAAGGGAACGCTTGCAGCTCCACCACGCGCCCGTCGAGCTCGCCGTCCTCCCCTTGGATGACGGCGAAGTCGATCTGCACGCAGTCTGGCAGATCCGTCATGTTGGGCGCATCGAGCTCCTTGGGGATCGCCCGCTTGCCGGCCTCGATCGCCGCCGGGGAGATGGCGAGCCGCAGGATCTCGCGGGCGTGCTGGGCGAGGCGATCGCGGAGCGCGTCCGGGACGAAGAACGGCGTCTCGGCGACGCGGTACGGGATGGCCGAGCCCACCCTCGCCTCGAAGGCGGAGAGGAACTCTTTGTAGAAGGCGTCGGAGAAGACTGCGTTGTAGCTGGCGCGAAAGCGCGGATCCATGGGGGAGTCCTGTCGGGCGGGCCCCCATTCGTAGCACGCCCTCGTTTCCGTCCGGCGACGATGTGCTAGAAGAAGGCCCCATGCGCAGACTCTCCGCGAGCCGTTTCGGGTGTGGCCCCCAAGCCGCCCGAGTTTTTTCGGCCCTGTTCGCGCTCGGGCTCGTCACCTTCTCGGTCGGCTGTGAATCGCTGACCGAACCCAACGCCATCACGATTCGGAAGGAGCCGCCGAGGCCCAAGGCTCCCGAGCCCGCCCCCGAGGCGGCTGCCCCTGCGGCACCCGCTGGCGGAGCGGCCGGGGCCCGGGGCGCTGGAGCCCCGGGCGGCGCTGGAGCGGCCATGCCTGCCGCCCCCAAAGCCGGCGGCGGCTGAGGCGGCTGACGCACCCCGGTCGGGGTGCACGAGAAACGAGAGAGGAGGCCAGACGTGTTCTACGAGACCGAGGAGCACGCGGCGCTTCGCGAGCAAGCTCGCCGCTTTGCGCGAAAGCACATCCACCCATTTGCCCATGCGTGGGACGAGGCGGAGGAGTTCCCGCTCGAGCTCTACCGGCTCGCGGCCGAGTCTGGCATCCTCGGCGTCGGCTACCCGGAGGACGTAGGCGGCGGAGGTGGCGGGCTCTCCCACGTCCTCGCGGTCAGCGAAGAGCTGGTGCTCGAAGGCCACAACGTCGGGGTCGTGGTGGGGCTCGGAAGCCACGGCATCGCCCTGCCCCCCATCATCCGGTTCGGCACGGACGCACAGAAGGAGCGCTTCGTGAAGCCGGTGGTGCGAGGCGAAAAGGTCGCCGCGCTGGCCATCACCGAGCCGGGAGGCGGGAGCGACGTCGCCGGCCTGACGACCCGCGCCGTCCGCGACGGCGACGTCTACGTCGTGAGCGGCAGCAAGACGTTCATCACCTCCGGCTGCCGAGCGGACTTCGTGACCACGGCGGTCCGCACCGGCGGGCCCGGTCACAGCGGCGTGAGCTTGCTCGTCATCGAGCGCGGGACGCCGGGCTTCAGCGTCAGCAAGAAGCTGAAGAAGACCGGCTGGTGGGCCTCGGACACGGCGGAGCTGTCGTTCGACGGCTGCCGCGTCCCGGCTGCGAACCTGATCGGCGAAGAGAACCAGGGCTTCGTGCCCATCATGATGAACTTCGCGACCGAGCGGCTCTTCCTCGCGGGGCAGTGTGTCGCCATCGCGGAGCTCTGCCACCGCGAGTCGGTGCGCTACGCCCGCGAGCGCGTCGCGTTCGGCAAGCCGCTCACGGGCTTCCAGGTCACGCGCCACAAGCTCGCGGACATGGCGACGCAAATCGCCGCGGCCCGCGCGCTGCTCGGCGAGTGCGTCGTCCGCCTCGAGCGCGGCGAGCAGGTGACGTCGCTCGCCGCGATGGCAAAAAACGCCGCGACGGACATGCTCGGCTTCGTCGCGGATCAGGCCGTGCAGATCCACGGCGGCTACGGCTACATGCGCGAGAGCCTGGTGGAGCGGCTCTACCGCGACGCGCGCCTCTACCCCATCGGCGGAGGGACGCGCGAGATCATGAACGAGATCATCTCCAAGACGCAGGGGTACTGAGCCCCGAGAACGAGAATGCGGAACATGACAAAATTGTCAGCCAAGCGCGAACTTCTACCTTCTCCCCGTGGGTTCCTCCCCCCTGCCCCCCTCCGCAGCGCGGAGGGGGTGCTCGCTCTGGCGTTCGTGTTCCTCGTCGCGTGCGACTCGAACCCCAACGTGCCGCCGGCGAAGGAGGGCGCGAAGCCGGGCCCGGCCGGCTCCGCGGGCACCATGGCTCCGCCCGAGAACCCACACGGGGGTCTCGGCGGCGGCGCCAAGTCGAAGGAGAGCTCGATCGCCTGGAAGGCGCCGGAGGGCTGGCCGCTCGTGGAGCACCCGAGCCCGATGCGGCTCGCGACCTACCGCATCCCGAAGGCCGAGGGCGACGCGGACGACGGCGAGATGACCGTCACGCGGGTCGGCGGCGACATCGAGTCGAACATCGCGCGGTGGTCTTCGCAGTTCGAGGGCTCGCCCGCGCCCAAGCGGTCGGACCGTTCCTCCGGCGATCTGAAGGTCACCGTGGTGGAGCTCGAGGGCACCTTCCAGGGCATGGCGATGCCCGGCCAGGCCGGGAGCGGACCGAAGCAAGGTTTCGCCATGCTCGCAGCGATCGTGGAGGCGGGCGGCGACGCCCACTTCTTCAAGCTCACGGGCCCCAAGAAGACGGTGGAGGCCGCGCGAGGCGGGTTCGACGAGCTCGTGACGAGCTTCGCGAAGAAGTGACATATCCGGGGCGATCGGTCGCCCCGCGTGGTAACATCGCGCGTGGCGCACGGCGCCTGTTAGCATCTGGCTTTTTTTCTTTTTGCCCGGCAGCCCGCTCCGCCTTCTTTGGAGGTCCGATGATCCGCATGTCCCGTTCTCGTCTGGCGCTCTTGCTGGTCCTTGGCGTGCCCTTCGTGGGCCAATACGCCGGCTGCTCCGCGGGCGCGGAAGACGAGGTGGGCGGGGAGTCTCCCAGCACCTCGTCGGGCAACAACGACGGCGGCGCCGGCGGCTCGACAAACACGACCGGTGGCGGCTCGACGACCCAGAACGCGGGCGGCGGCTTCGTCACCTCCGGCGGGGGCGAGGGCGGCGAGGGAGGCACCATCATCAACCCGTGCGGCACCGAGTGCGGTCCGGTGGAGATCTGCGACGGACCGGGCCGCGGCATCGACAACAACTGCAACGGCGAGGTCGACGAGGGGTGCCAGTGCGGCGCGGGCGAGAACTCGAGCTGCTTCAAGGGCGATCCGTCGTACCTCAACGACCCGATGTTCCCGACCTGCCAGCCCGGGAACATGTCGTGCACGGAGAACGGCACGTGGGGCCCCTGCCTCGGCGGTAGCCACGCGGACGCGGTGGACCAGTGCTTCAACCAGAGCACGCAGGCCTGCCACCCGATCAACGCGGTCCCCTTCCAGACGGTGGATCTGCTCACGGGCACGGGCACCTTCAGCTCGGACGCGATCACGAGCACCTTCACGGTCGCCTGCCCCATGGGCGTGAGCCCCTGCCCCGCCGTGAACGGCACCGACTTCCAGGCGCTCCAGTCGGGCGAATACACCGTCACGTACACGAAGACGGTGATGGGCGGCGGGATGGACACCTGCGACTTCCCGCTCTACGTCGGGGCCAAGGGCCTGCGCGTCGAGCTCTCGTGGAACTGGGGTAGCTCGGGCCAGGACATCGATCTCCACCTGCACGAGCCGATGACGACGACGGCGTGGTCCGTGGGCGGCGCCACGCAGGACTGCGGCTACGGCAACTGCAAGGCCTACAGCTTCGTGCCCACCGTGTCGTCGAACGCGCCCACCTGGTTCCCGACCAACAACACGATCCCGGACCCGGTGAACTGGTACCTGGCCCCCGTGTTCGAGGAGAACCTCTGCTACTACTCCCCGCAGGGGTACGGCGCGACGTGGCAGGGCGGCCCCAACGGCTGCCACAACCCGCGTCTCGACGTCGACAACATCTCCTGCAACCTGTCGACGACCGACCCCACCTCGTCGAGCTTCTGCTCGCCCGAGAACATCAACATCGACTACCCGCCGAAGAACCAGTGGATGCGCGTCGGCGCGTTCATGTTCTCGAGCTTCCCGGCGAACGGCATCACGCCGAATGTGAAGATCTTCTGCAACGGCGCGCTCCGCGCCGAGCTCGGCACGACCGGCTTCCACGTCCCCGAGTCGCCCATCGCCTGGGACTCGTCCCAGGGCCGCAAGTGGTGGATGGTGGCGGACGTCGCCTTCGTCGAGGACGAGTGCTCGGAGGTCGACTGCGTCGTTCGGCCCCTCTACGACAACGACAACGCCGACAACCTGAAGAACCCGCTCTACTACACCGAGTCTCAGCTGAGCTCGCAGTTCGGCACGCCTTACGCGCCGTTGCCCTGACACGAACCGCTCCCGAGCGGGGCGGGTGCTCCCGGGCATCCCCTCGCTCGTTGTGTCTACCCGACCCGTCGATCACGAGGCTGTCATGAAGAGGCTCGTTCTTACTTTCTTCGGTGCCCTGCCTTTCCTCGCTTGCTCCGCCGGGGTCGACGACGAGCCCGGCGGCGGCGGGTCCGGCTCGAGCAGCAAGTCGACCGGTACCGGGAGCAACACCGGCGGCGGTCCGGGCTCGGGCGGCAGCACGGGCACGTTCACGACGGGCTCCGGCGGCAACGGCGGCGAGGGCGGCACCATCATCAATCCTTGTGGGAGCGAGTGCGGCCCGGAGGAGATCTGCGGCGACGGCCTCGACAACGACTGCGACAACGCCGCGGACGAAGACTGCCCCTGCAGCGGCGGTCAGTCGTCGAGCTGCTTCCTCGGCGATCCCAGCTACGCGGCGTCGCCCGGGTGTTTCCCGGGCACCATGCAGTGCACCGAGTTCGGGACCTGGGGGCCGTGCATCGGCGGCAGCCACGCGAAGGACAGCTGCTTCACCAGCGATCCGCTCGGCTGCCACCCGATCAGCGCCGTACCGTTCCAGACGGTCGATCTGAAGATGGGAACCGGCACGTTCGACGACAACGCGATGGCGGAGCAGTTCGACGTCACCTGCCCACCTGGCGTGATGCCCTGCCCGGCCGTCAGCGGCCTCTCGAGCTACCAGCCGCTCCAGTCGGGCGAATATTCGGTCCTCTACACGAAGACCGTAAACGGCCAGATGGAGACCTGCGAGTTCCCGCTCTACGTCGGCGCGCGTGGCCTTCGCGTCGAGCTCACGTGGAACTACCCGCCCGGCATCGACACGACGGACCTCGACCTGCACATGCACGAGCCGATGACGACGACGGCGTGGGCCACGAGCGGCGCCCCACAAGACTGCGGCTTCGCGAACTGCAAGGCGTTCAGCTTCCTCTTCCCGTTCGGCGACCAGCCGGAGTGGTTCCCGCCCGGCAACGTGCCGCCCGATCCGGTCAACTGGTACGACGCCCCGAACGACCAGGAAGACCTCTGTTATTACGCGCCGCAAGGCGCGGGCGCGGAGTGGCAGGAGTTCCCCGGGCCGATGGGCTGTCACAGCCCGCGCCTCGACCTCGACAACATCACCTGCGATCCGTCGGTCTCCGACCCGAACAGCGGCAGCTACTGCGCGCCGGAGAACATCAACGTCGACTTCCCCCCGAAGGATCAGTGGATCCGCATCGGCGTCCACTATTACCCCGGCACGAGCTCCTACACGGGCACGACGCGGCCGAACGTGAAGATCTTCTGCGAGGGCAAGCAGGCGGCGGAGCTCGGGACGTTCGGCTTCAACACGCCGGAGGCGCCCGTGACGTGGAGCGGCGCGAGCGATCAAGACAAGATGTGGCTCGTCGCGGACGTGATCTTCAAGCAGGACGAATGTCAGAACACCTGCATCGTCCAGCCGATCTACGCGGACGCGAGCCAGAAGACGCCGCTCATCGTCAACAACCAGAGCTCGAGCTTCGGCCCGGCGTACCCGCCCATGCCCTGAGCTCGGGCCCCTAGGGCGCCCGTCCGGTGGTCGAGAGCGTGTTCCAGAGGACGATCGTCTCGCCGGGGTGCTCGGCCACCGCGCGTTCGAGCGCCGCCATCGACTTGCCGGAGTAGGTCACCTCGCCCGGCGCGCCGAAGAGCGCTTCGTACCGCTCCGCCCCGCGCTCGGCCTCAGGCGTGCCGTAGCCGTAGCCGTCGCCGACGAAGCGGTGATCCATCTCGAGCGCGAGCGGACCGATCTTCTCGCGCAAGCCCTCCCGCGCGAGGAGGCGCTTGGTGCCCGCGGCCAAGGCGCCCAGGGTCGCGGGGTTCGACACCACGAACGAGGTGATCCGGACGGCCGTAATCCTGGTCGGCCAACCGAGGATGGCCGCCCCCAGCGCGAGACCGACGGCCGTGCCGCCGCTCCCGCAGGCAACGACGATGCGATCGGGCCGCGGCGCCTCGCCCCGCGCGACCTGCAGACCGAGCTCGAGCATCGCGTCGACGTAGGCCACGTTCGCCAGCGGCCCCGACGCGCCGGGCGCCACGAACGCCGCGCGTGAGCGTCGCCGGACGAGCTCGCGCAAGGTGGCGAGCGTGGTCCCGCCGTATCCGCCGGCCCTGATGATCTCGCCGCCTCGCGCCTCGTCGAGCGAGAGCGCCTCGTGGACGAAGGGCGTGTCGGGCTGATCGAAGAGGACCCCGGTCACACGAAGCCCCGCCTGGGCTCCGTGGACGATGAGGCTCGTCACCTGCGTCGATCCCAGCCCACCGACCGTCAAGAGCTCGGTCTTGCCCCGATCGATCGCGTCGGCGAGCAGCCACTCCCAGCGGCGGATCTTGTTCCCGCCATAAAGCGGGGACGCCAGGTCGTCGCGCTTCACCCACACGCGCTCGCCGTAGGCGGGCAGCCGTTCGATCGGCGTGGGTCGGGCCACGATCGGCAGAAACGGGCGACGGGTCAGGCCAGGCGCGAGCTCGAGGATGGGGAGGGAGGCCACCGGACAGAAGGAGAGAACAGCCGACCGGCAACACGCAACAGCCAACGTGATACCGTTCGACCCGATGGCACGCGTCCTCAACTTCAACGCCGGTCCCGCGTCCCTCCCGATCGCCGCGCTCGAGCGCGCCCAGCGCGAGCTCCTCGATTTCGAGGGCACGGGGATGTCGATCATCGAGCACTCGCACCGCGGCAAGGCGTACGAGGCGGTGCACAACGAGGCCATCGGCCTCCTGCGCTCGCTGCTCGGGATCCCGGAGAGCTACGAGGTGCTTTTCCTGCAAGGCGGCGCGAGCCACCAGTTCGCCATGATTCCGCTCAACCTCCTGCCCCCCGGGCAGAGCGCGGACTACGTGATCACCGGCGGCTGGAGCGAGAAGGCGTTCGAAGAGGCCGGCCGGATCGGCACCGTGCGCGTGGCGGCGACCACCGAGGAGGAGAAACGCTACAGGCGCATCCCCAAGCCGGAGGAGCTCGCGCTCGACGACAAGGCGGCGTACGTGCACCTCACGAGCAACAACACGCTCTTCGGGACGCAGTGGCAGGCCTTCCCCGAGGTGAAGGCGCCGCTCGTCTGCGACATGTCGAGCGACATCCTGGGCCGCCGGATCGACGTCTCGAAGTTCACGCTCATCTATGCGGGCGCCCAGAAGAACATCGGCCCCTCCGGCGTCACGCTCGTCATCGTGAAGAAAGACGCCGTGGCCGCCGCCCGGAAAGACATTCCCGTCATCTTCCGGTACGAGACGTTCGCCAAGAACAACAGCCTCTACAACACGCCGCCCACCTTTGCGATCTACCTCGTCCGCAACGTGCTCGCGCACCTGGCCGAGATCGGCATCGACGCCATCGAGAAACAGAACGAGGCGAAGGCGAGCGCCCTCTACGGCGCGCTCGACGAGATGAGCGACTACTACAAGGCTCCGGTCGAGAAGGCCTCGCGCAGCCGGATGAACGTCGTCTTCCGGCTGCCCTCGGAGGAGCTCGAGAAGAAGTTCGTGGCCGACGCCGCCAAGGCGAACATGGTGGGCCTCGCCGGCCACCGCTCGACCGGCGGCATCCGCGCGAGCCTCTACAACGCCGTGCCGCTCGCCTGGGTCGAGCAGCTCGTCGACTTCATGCGGGCGTTCCGGAAGGGATGAGGAAGAGGAGGGTGCCGGAGGCCGTCTCTCGAGGCTTCCAGCGGTTCCCCGTGGATTCCTCCCCCCTTCCCCCCTCCGCGGGCGGAGGGGGGACCGCGATCACTCCGGCACGGGGTTGGTGCCGACCATCACGCCCGGCTTGGCGATCCACTTGAAGTTGTCGACCAGGGTCGTCGAGTCGAGCACGCCGTCGCCGGAGTCGTAGGTCGCGAAGCGGATCTCGATCTCGGCGTTGCCTTCGACCGGCGCTTGCGTCCGCAGCCAGCTCGTCGAGCCGTGGTCCTGCGGGAAGCCCGGGTTGCTGTCGAACCCGAAGCCGGTCTGGATGAGCTCGATGTTGCCGAGCGAGCAGTTGAAGATCTTGCCGCCGGCCATACACGGGTTCGGCGGGTTGCCGGGGCAACCACACACCTCGAGCAGGGCGTTGTTCACGCTGACGGGGTTGCCGGCCGAGTCGAACGAGATGTTCCCGTCGGTCTGGTTCATCGGCATCGGCGAGAGGATCGCGACGAAGAAGTCGTTGAAGGTGGAGCAGACGTAGCCCGGCCACTCGTAGGTGAAGAAGTCGAAGTCGAACGAGAAGCCCGTCGCGTTCGACGGCGTGCGGAGCGTGATCGCGACGCCGGTCGAGTCGTGGGGCTCACCCGTGATCGAGCCCGGGCACGCCGGCGACTCCTTGGGGAAGCCCTGGGGGTGCCCCGAGGTGTAGCCCTTCGAGAAGCCTTGCACGTTCTGGTAGCCCGGATCGCTGGGCTGCCGCGCCGAGCCGCTCGAGACCACGAGCATCCGCTCGCCGCGCCGCACGTCGACGTTGGCGCCGAAGGCGGGCAGGAAGCCGTGGCCCAGGTGGAAGGCCTGCAGCTGCGAAGCGGGCAGGTTCACGGGATCGGAGCCGTCTGCGAGGACCCACTTGGCGCTCACGACGCCCCAGTTGTTCGGGCCGGTGGAGGCCTTGCAGATGTCGACGGCCGTGGCGGCCTTGAGCGGATCCATCTCGTCGATCGCGATCCCGGTGTCGCAGGGCGGATCTTCCGCCTCGTCGATCTCGTCGTCGCAGTCCTCGTCGAACGGGGTCTGCCCCATCTCGGTCGGGACCTCGATGGCGTTGGGGTTGCGGTTGGGGTCGCAGTCCTCGCAGTCACCCTGGTTCGGGGTGAAGCCGTCCTGATCGACGTCGTCGTCGGGGCCGCCGGGCGTGCACGTGATGCCGCCGCCCTGCCCGTTTCCTCCACCCACGTTGAAGCCGCCGCCCTGCGCGCCGGCGCCGGTGGTGACGACGGTCGTCGTCCCGCCGCCGGCGCCGCCCTGGCTGGAGGCCCCTTCGCCGGCCCCGCCACCGCCGCTGCTGCTCGGCGCGGCGCTGCAAGCGACGAGGACCAAGATCGGCGCGACGGTCAATGACGAACGTGTGATCATGCGAAGACCCTCCGGGCTGGCGATTGCGTCATTCGGGCACGGGGTTCGTGCCCACCATCACGCCGGGTTTGGCGATCCATTTGAAGTTGTCGACCAACGTCGTCGAGTTGAGGACGCCGTCGCCCGAGTCGTAGGTCGCCAGGCGGAGCTTCATCTCCGTGCCGCCCTCGACCGGCGCCTGCGTTCGAAGCCAGCTCGTCGAGCCGTGATCCTGACCAAACTCGGTGTCGAAGCCGAAGCCGGTCTGGATGAGCTCGATGTTGCCGAGCGAGCAGTTGAAGATCTTGCCGCCGGCCATACACGGGTTCGGCGGGTTGCCGGGGCAGCCGCACACCTCGAGCAAGGCGTTGTTCACGCTGACGGGGTTGCCGGCCGAGTCGAACGAGATGTTCCCGTCGGTCTGGTTCATCGGGATCGGGTCGAGGATCGCGACGAAGAAGTCGTTGTACGTGGAGCAGACGAAGCCCGGCCACTCGTAGGTGAAGAAGTCGAAGTCGAACGAAAAGCCGGTCGCGTTCGACGGCGTCCGCACCGTGATCTCGACGCCCGTGGAGTCGTGCGGCGTGCCCGTGATCGAGCCCGGGCACGCCGGCGACTCCTTTGGGAAGCCCTGCGGATGGCCCGAGGTGTAGCCCTTGTCGAAGTTGCCAGTCGACTGGTAGCCCGGGTCGGACGGCTGCCGCGCGGCGCCGCTCGAGACCACGAGCATGCGCTCGCCGCGGCGCACGTCCACGTTGGCGCCGAACGCCGGCAAGAAGCCGTGCCCGAGGTGGAAGCCCTGGAGCTGCGAAGGCGTGAGGCCGACCGGGTCGGTGCCGTCCGCGAGGACCCACTTGGCGCTGACCACACCCCAGTCGTCCGGACCGGACGAGACCTTGCAGAGGTCGATCGCGGTCGCCGAGAGCAGCGGATCCATGTCGTCGATCGCGATGCCGGTGTCACACGGCGGATCTTCGGGCTCGTCGATCTCGTCGTCGCAGTCCTCGTCGAACGGGGGCTGCCCCATCTCGGTCGGGACCTCGATCGCGTTGGGGTTGCGGTTGGGGTCGCAGTCCTCGCAGTCGCCTTGGTTGGGGGTGAAACCGTCTTGGTCGACGTCGTCGTCGGGGCCGCCCGGCGTGCAGGTGATGCCACCGCCCTGCCCCGTCCCGCCGCCGACGTTGAAGCCGCCTCCCTGCGCGCCGGCGCCGGTGGTGACGGCGGTGGTCGTCCCGCCGCCGCTGCCGCCCTGGCTGGAGGCTCCTTCGCCTGCTCCGCCGCTGCCGCCGTTACCTGCTGCGCTGCACGCGGCGCAGAGGAGGAGCGAGTACGCGACCGAGAGTCTTCGCGTGACGAGCATGGGAGACCTCCGAGAAGAGACGAAGAAGAAGGGAACGAGAAAGAAGGGCGCGCGCCTCAGGGCACGCAGATGGACGTGTTGTTCCAAGGCTGACAGAAGTAGCCCGGCCGGCAATCCGACTGGTTGACGCACTCATCCATGCAGGTGCCGTTGCCGCTCGGGAAGAAGAGGTAGTTCGTGCAAACCGAGCCCGCCGCGCAGTCGTTCAGGCCGAGGTCGCAGAACTCCGTGCAGTAGCCGCCCGGCCAGAACTTCTCGCAATACGGGTCGCCGTCGGACGCCGTGCACTGGTTGTGGATCTGGCACGGCCCGCCCGGCGGAGTCGGGCCCGAGGTGCAGTTCGGCGAGATGCCCTTGCACGCCGACGGGTCCTCGCAGTCGATGAGGTTGTCGGAGTCGTCGTCGCCCCAGTCCTGGCAGCTGATCTCCGGCGGGATCGAGCAGACGGTCTGCCCCAGACCGATGTCGACGCAGCTCGTGCCGGCCGGGCAGTCGTTGAACGACGCGCAGTTCTTGAAGCAGACGCCGTGGACCGAGATGTTGATGTCCACGCAGGTGCCGTTCGTGCAGTCCGCGCTTGTCGCGCAGAACTCCGAGCAGTACCCGTTGTTGAAGCCCTGGTTCCAGTTCAGGCAGATCGGGTCGCCGTCGTTCGCGGCGCACTGGTTGTTCTGGAAACACGACGTCCCGAGCGTGCCCGGGCCAGGCGAGCACTCGAAGCTCTGCCCCTTGCAGTTCGACGGGTCGTCGCAGTCGAGGTAGCCGTCGAAGTCGTCGTCGAACTGGAAGTCGCAGGAGCTCTCGGGGAGCGGCTGATCGACCTGGAGATCCCAGAAGCCGTTTGCGCTCGGCGAGGTGCCCTCCGCGATGATGTAATACGTGGTGCCCTGCACGGCGGGGATCGACACGTTCTCCGTCTGGCCGGAGCCGTTGTTGTTCACACACGCGATCTCGGTCGCCGGGTCGTTGCAGACGGTGCGGATGGAGACGCTGCCGTCGAAGCCGCCCCACGGGCTGAACGAGACCGTCAGGTTGTCGGTGAGCTGTGCGGTGACCTGGAAGACGAGCTCCGGACCGCTCGTCGCCGTGCACGAGGGCGCGAGGACGGAGGGGCCGCCCGCGATGTTGTTGCCCGAGGCGTAGTCCGGGATCGTGAGAAGCTGGGCGGCCGAGCACGGATCGGTGCAGGCGGCCTCGGCCGAGCACTCGTCGTCCTGGCAGTCGACGAAGCCGTCGGAGTCGTTGTCTTGCCCGTCGTTGCAGGCCTCCTTCGGCGTGCACTGCGACACGACGATGTTGCAATACGGGTTGCAGATGAGCGTGCCGCCCGAGAAGCCGAAGTCCGAGCAGGCCTTCCCGCCGAAGTCCGAGCCCTCGCAGGTCTCGCCGGGCTCGATGACGCCGTTGCCGCAGTCGTTCATGAAGCTGCCGGTCGAGCCGCCGGTGGTCGCGCTCGTCGTCGCCCCCGTGGTCGCGCTCGTCGTCGCCCCCGTGGTCGCGCTCGTCGTCGCCCCCGTGGTCGCGCTCGTCGTCGCCCCCGTGGTCGTCGTGGCGCCGCCGCCCGCTCCCCCACCCCCGCCCGTCCCGCTCTCCTCCGAGGCGCAGCCACCGGCGACCACGCTCAGCACGCCGAGGGCCACGAGGGTAGGACAATGTCTTACTTTGCGACGGATGGTCATAAGCCTTCTCCCGGAGGGAACGCGAAGCGGTCGCGATGATAACGGCAAGCGAAATACCTGAACAGGCTGATCTCGTGGCTCAGATGCCCGGGGTCGCACGAATTGCGCTCCAAAAAAGCTCAAAGCCCACGAGATTCGTCATCGCGGAACGCTGCTCCCGCTTTCCCCCGGGGCTTTCCCTGCGCTAAGAGACCCCTGTCGACTTTTCGACAGGAGTGCTTCGATGCTCAGGTACCGAGCCGATCTTCGAACGCTGGCCTTCTGCGGCGTCTTCTACGGTCTCGTCGTGGTGCAGTGGCTCTTGCCGCAGCACTCGCTGCTCGCCGGGCAGGCCGCCACGACCGCGAGCTGGATTTCGGGCGGGGCGCTCTTCGCGCTCACCTGCTTCTTCTCCTTCTTCTGCGCGGTCGCGACGCACAACACGATCCACTCCCCCGTGTTCCACTCGCGCGGCTTGAACCGCGCGTTCCAGATGGTCCTGACGACGACCTACGGACACCCGGTCAGCGCCTACGTGCCGGGGCACAACCTCAGCCACCACAAGCACACGCAGACGCGCCGCGACGTGATGCGCACCACGAAGGCGCGCTTCCGCTGGCACCTCCTCAACGGGCTGTTCTTCACGCTGATGGTGGCGCCCTCGATCATGCGGGGCGAGGCGCAGTACTTCAAGATGATCAAGACGCGCCTGCCCGCGTGGTTCCGTCAGTTCCGGATCGAGCAGGCGGTCCTCTTCGGCTCGTACATCATCCTCGCGGTGATCGACTGGCAGAAGTTCCTCGTCTTCGTGTTCCTGCCGCACAAATACGCTGCCTGGGGCATCGTCTCGATGAACTTCCTCCAGCACGACGGCTGCGATCAGGACAGCGAGCACAACCACTCGCGGAACTTCGTCGGCAAGGTGGTCAACTGGTTCACGTTCAACAACGGGTTCCACTCGATCCACCACAAACACCCGGGCTTGCACTGGAGCCTCGCGCCCGAGGCACACGCCCGCGAGGTCGCGCCGTTCATCCACCCCGCGCTCGATCAAGCCTCGATCGCCGGGTACATCTTCAAGACGTTCATCTTCCCGGGCAAGCGAGTCCGCTACGACGGCACGCCCTTCGTCCTGCCGGACGAGGGGCCGGACGAGGACTGGATCCCCAACCCCGAGGACACGAAGGACGACCTCGGCGCGATGGCGCCGGCGTGACCGCGGCGTTCGATCCCTCCGGCCCGGCGATCGGCGGCGGCATCTACGGGCTCCCGCATGGGCTTGATGACGCTCATGTCATCATCGTCCCCGTGCCGTGGGAGCCCACGACCTCGTACCGCAAGGGCACGCGCGGCGGGCCCGCTGCCATCCTCGAGGCGAGCCGCCAGGTCGACCTCTTCGACATCCAGACCGGCAAGCCCTACGAGCGGGGCATCGCCATGCTCGACCCCGACCCGGAGATCGAGGCCTGGAACGCGGAGGCCTCGGCCGCGGCGCAGCCGGTGATCGACGCGGGCGGCGCGGGGGAAGACGCCGCGCTCGCGGCCGGGCTCGCGCGGGCGAACGAGCTGTCGCGCGCCCTCGACGCCCGTGTGGAGGAGATCGTCGGGGGCCTCCTCGACCGATCGAAGCTGGTGGGGCTCGTCGGCGGAGATCACGCGAGCCCCTTCGGCGCCATCCGGGCTCACGCCAGGCGGCGCCCGGGCCTCGGCGTCTTGCACTTCGACGCGCACGCCGACCTCCGCGAGGCCTACGAGGGCTTCGAGCGATCCCACGCGTCGATCATGTTCAACGTCCACGCGCTCATCCCCGAGGTCTCGAAGATCGTCCAGGTCGGCGTCCGCGATCTGTCTCAGGAGGAGCACGCGCTCGCCGAGGGCTCGAGCCGCATCCGCTCGTTTTACGACGCGGAGATCGCCGAGCGCACGTTCGCCGGCGAGCCCTTCGGCAAGGTCGCGGAGGACATCGCGCAGAGCCTGCCGAACGAGGTGTACGTCTCCTTCGACGTCGACGGGCTCGACCCTGCCCTCTGCCCCAACACCGGCACCCCGGTCCCGGGCGGGCTCGGCTTCCGGGAAGCGTGCGCCGTTCTCCAGGCGGTGGTGCGCTCGGGCCGCCGCATCGTCGGCTTCGATCTCAACGAGGTCGCCGGCGAAGGTGAGTGGGACGCGATCGTGGGGGCACGTTTGCTCTACAAGCTGATCGGCTTCGCGCTGATGAGCCAGGCCCGCGACGCAAAGCGATGAGCGCCGGCGCCCGGCCATGAAGAACGCGGTCTGCGCGCTCTTGCTCCTCGCCGGATGCGCAAAAGAGAACGGGGCGGTACAGGCGCCGAGCTCCGCGACGCCTCGAGCCCAGCTTCCGACCCCGCAGGCGCCGGCGGCGCACGCTGCGGCTTCCAACAAGCATGACGTTTACGTCATCGTCGACAGAGCCGGAACCCGACTGTCGGACGACGCGACGGTGCTCGTGCCTTCGCCGAAGGAACCGGGCCGCGGCGCGGACGCGGCGCACAAGCGACACGGGCAGAACGACCTCTACCTCGTGCCGCTCGCCTCGGCGCTCACGAGGGCCAAAGCGGCTGCGCGGCTCGGTACGCGGCTGCGCGTCCTGGTGGGCAAGGACGTTGGCTACCGCGTGCTCATCGAGGCGCTCTACACCGCCGGGCAACACGAGGTCGGCGAGTTCGAGCTGTGCGAGGAGACGTGCGGCGCGCGGTCGCTGGTGTTCCGTCCGCCGCGTCTCGGCGATCTGCGGGGGCCCCCCGAGCACGAGACGTTGAACCTCTCGGTCATCCTCGTGGCGGACGGCATCGCCGTGAAGACCTCGTTCGGAAACGTCGCGCCCGGCTGCGAGAGCGGCGTGGGCCCGGGGATCGCGATTCCGAAGCGCGACGGTGCTTACGATCTCGCGGCGCTCGGCGCCTGCGCCCAGCGGCTCGAGGCGCAAGCCCCCGCCTTCGCCTCGGAGGAGGACGTGGTCCTCACGGCCGCGGCGAGCGTCCCGTTCTCGCAGGTGATGGACGTCGCGCTCACGCTCCAGGGGCCCACCAAGAGCCTCTTTTCACGGGTCACGTTCGGGGTCGCAAAGTAGACTGCCGGCGTGACGACCCCGGCTCACGATCTCTGCGCGCTCATCGACGCCTCCCCCACCCCGTACCACGCGGCGGCGGAGGTCGCGCGCCGCCTCGAGGCGGCCGGCTTCTCCGCGCTCGACGAGCGCGAGGCGTGGAGGCTGAAGGAGGGCGACAGGCGCTACGTCGTGCGCGGCGGCTCGACGATCCTCGCCTTCGTCGTCGGCCAGGAGAGCCCCGCCCGGGCAGGCTTCCGGATGATCGGTGCCCACACGGACTCGCCCAACCTCCGCGTGAAGCCCCAGCCCGACGTCCACAAGAACGGCTACCGGCAGGTCGGCGTGGAGGTGTACGGCTCGCCCCTCTACTCGACCTGGCTCGACCGCGATCTGTCGATCGCCGGACGCGTCTCGCTCTCGCGGGGCACCCAGACCAGCTCGAAGCTCCTTCGGCTCTCGCGGCGCATCGCGCGGGTGGCGAACGTGGCCATCCACCTGAACCGCGGCGTGAACAAAGACGGCCTCGTGCTGAACGAGCAGAAGCACCTGGCGCCGCTGCTCGGCGTCGGGGACAAGCTCGAGCTGAAGAAGCTCGTCGCCGCGGAGCTGGGTGAAGTGGACAAGGACATCCTCGGGCTCGACCTGATGCTCTACGACACGCAGCCGTCTTCGGTCGGCGGTCTCGACGACGATCTCGTCTTCGCTCCGCGCCTCGACAACCTGGGCAGCTGCCACGCCTCGATCTCGGCGCTCGTCGCCGGCGCTGCCACGGCCACACCACACACACGGCTCGTCGTCCTCTACGATCACGAAGAGTGTGGCTCGCTCAGCGCGGTCGGCGCGCAAGGGAGCGTCCTGCGCGACGTGCTCCGCCGCATCGTGGAGGCGCGCGCCGGTAGCGAGGCGCAGGCCTTCGAGCGCGCCATGGCGAGCACGCTCCTCGTCTCGGCCGACATGGCGCACGCCGTCCACCCGAACTACGCGGATCAACACGAGCCCGACCACCAGGTCGCGCTCGGCAAGGGCCTCGTCATCAAGTCGAACGCCAACCAGCGCTACGCGACGAGCGGGGAGACCGCCGCCCGGTTCGCGGCCGCTTGCCGCGAGGCCGGCTTCACCCCCCAGCAGTTCGTCACGCGCAGCGATCTCCCCTGCGGCAGCACCATCGGCCCCATCACGGCGGGCGAGCTCGGTGTGCAGACGGTGGACGTGGGCGCGCCGATGCTCAGCATGCACTCGTGCCGCGAGCTGGCCTCCGCGAAGGACGTGCCCCTGGCGATATCGGCGTACACGGCGGTGCTCGGGATGTCGTTCTAGTCTCGGAGGTCGACTCGAGGCTCACGGAGCGCTACATCCGACTCGATGCCGGCCGCCCGGTCGATCACGCTACGTGTCTTCGAGTCCTTCAAGGAGATCGCGCCGGTCTGGAGCGAGCTCGAGCCGCAGGGCGACATCCCGTTCTTCCGAGCGGAGTGGCTCGCCGCGCTGGAGGAGACGGGGTGCGCGATCGCGGACCGCGGGTGGGTCCCCCATCACCTCGCGCTGTTCGAGGAGGACGCGCTCCTGGCCGTCGCCCCGGCCTACCTGAAGCTGAACAGCGAGGGGGAGTTCGTCTTCGACTACGCCTGGGCCAACGCCGCGCGGAAGTTCAAGGTCGGCTACTACCCGAAGCTGCTCGTCGCCTCGCCGTTCACGCCGGCCACGGGGCCGCGTCTGCTCGTCGCTCGCGGCAAGTCGCGCGGGGAGGTGCTCCCCGTGTTCGCGGCCGCCGTCTCGACCGTGGTGGAGAAGAGCGAGCTGTCGAGCGCACACGTCCTCTTCTTGCCCGAAGGCGACGCGGAGGCCCTCGGCCGGCTCGGGCTCATCCACCGGAGCGGCGTCCAGTTCCACTGGCACAATGACGGATATGTCACGTTCGAGGACTTCCTGAAGAGCGTCCCGTCCAAGAAGCGGACGCAGATCCGGCGCGAGCGCAGGGCCCCGGCGGAGCAAGGGCTGACGCTGGAGTCGCTCACGGGGCGCGACCTCACCCCCGAGATCGCCGACACCATGTACGAGCTCTACCTCACGACGGTCGACAAGTTCATGTGGGGCCGTCGTTACCTCACGAGAGCCTTCTTCGAGCAGATCTGCTCGACGATGCCGGACCAGCTCGAGGTCGTCCTCGCGCGCGACGCGGCTCGCCGCCCCGTCGCGGGCGCCTTCAACCTGCTCGGCGAGACGGCACGGTTCGGGCGTTATTGGGGCGCCCACGAGGAGCTGCCGTTCCTCCACTTCAACGTCTGCTACTACCACTCCATCGAGCGGAGCATCCTCGAGGGCAAGAAACGCTTCGAGCCCGGCGCCGGCGGCGAGCACAAGGTCGCGCGCGGCTTCGTCCCGACGCTGACCCACAGCGTGCACGCCGTGACGGACGGTCGCTTCGCCGCCGCCATCGACGACTTCTGCCGCCGCGAGCGCGAGCTCCTCGTGCAAGAGATCGCGAGCGGCGAGCTGGAGTGAGGGGGACGCGCCTCGCGGCGGCGCGAGAGCGTGGGACAAAACGAAGAGGGCCCGACCCTCTCGGGTCGAGCCCTTTCGCGCTCACGACGCCCTGATTACTCGAGGGTGATCAGGTCCGGGAACTCGCTCGCCGGCGCGTTGCTCGGGAAGAGCCGCGAGGCGTCGGTGTCCTGGATGCCGTAGAGCTTGCGGATCGCGTTCTGGATGTGACCGACGCCGATGCGCTTGTTGCCGCCGGGCTGGTTGCTGATGGGGTCGAGGCCCACCGGGTTGTGGCCTTCGTCCGTCACGCCGACCTCGCGGTTGCCCGCGATCTTGCGGCCGTTGACGTACCCCATGACCATCATGCTGCTGACGGCCCAGTGGTCCTTGCCGGCGCCGTCGTTGTAGCCCGGCGTGCGGCCGAAGTCCGAGCCCATGAAGATGGCGCTGCGGTCGCGGATGCCCTGCTCCTCGAGGACCTCGGTGATGCGCGAGATCTGCGGGAAGAGGTTGTCGGTGTTCTGGACGAGGTTCTGATCGACCGAGTCGTGGTTGTCCCAGCCGCCGGTGCCGATGCTGACGACCGCGCAGAGACCGGCGCGGAAGGCCGCCGCCGCGAGCATGACCGACTGCACCATGTTCGTCTCGCCCTGGAGCGCGTCCTCCGAGGGGAGGTAGTCGATGAGCTGCTTGAGCTCGTTCTGGCCGAGGCGAGCGAGGTGCAGGCGGTTCATCGCCGTGTGGAGGCGCGGCAGGCGCTGCTGCTTCGACTTGACGTCGAACCGCTGCTGGCGCGCCGTCTGGATGCGGGCCGCCGTCTCTTCCGTGAGGTAGAGGTCGTTCGGCTCATTCGGGTTGGCGCGGTACGGGAACGCGACGCGCTTGACCGTCTCGATGTTGCCGAGGCGCGTGGCCGGGGCGACGCCCGCGGTCACGTCGTAGCCGCCGGCGCTGATGTAGCCCATGGGGGCGCCCGGCGCGAGGCCGGCCGAGAGGAGCGCCGCGACCGTGGGCTTGCCTTCCGCCATGTCGCCGGCCCAGATGGCGCGCGTCCCGACGTCGTGGGCGTTCGTCGCCATGTCCACGCCGTTGATGACGAGCAGCTCCTGGTAGTGGCGCTGGAAGAAGGTGCCGATCGCGAGGCCGCCACCGTTGGCGTTGGGGAGCGTCTCGAGCGGCGCGTACCGCAGGTTGCCTGCGGTGCCCACCGTCGTGTAGTTGCTCATGACGTCCTTCGGGCCCTGCTGATCCACCTCGGCTTGGGAGCCGGCGGGCTTCGGGTCACAGATGTGTGTGACCGTCCAGCCGCCGCCTGCGTGGTAGAGGATGGCGAAGGAGTGCGAGCCAGCGGCTTCCGCCTCTTTCTCGCTCATGGACCCGACCGTGACGGCGAGGCCCGACATGCCGCACATCTTGATGAAATCTCGACGATCCAACATGGTTCGGGCTCCTCTCACATCTCGTAGACGAAGTTGACGTCAGTAAGCATGTAGACCATGACCGCCATCCAGGCGCGGCCGACGTAGAGCGGGTCGTTCGAGCCGTCGCCGCCACGCCACGCGATGTGCGGGGTCTTGTCGCCTTCGGCCGACTCGCCGAAGGGCACGCCCGTGATGTAGTTGTAGTTGATCCCGCAGCGGAAGTTCGGGCCGAGGCCCGGCTGGTCCTCGCTCACGTCCTTGACCTTCGCCTTGCCCTCTTGCCAGGTCTCGACGAAGAGCTTGTAGGTGCGCTCGACCTCCGGGTCGGTCACGGCGACGGTCTCGCCCAGCAGCGTCTTGTGCAGGTGGACGATGTTCGCCTTGATGGCCGCGGCGTTCTCGGGGATCTCGTAGCCGTTCGCGTCGAGCGGCTCCATGTTCGACTCCACCGAGGTGAAGAGCCTGCGCTCCGCCATCGGCAGCGAGAACTCGGCGCCGATGACGTCGCAGCCGGCCTCGAGGCTCATGCGCTCGATGATGTTGGCCATGACGCCGTTCGGGTCGGTGACGCGCACCGTCGTGTCGACCGAGTCGATGCCGCCGAAGAGGAGTCTGTACTCGCCGAGGAGGTTCGGGTCGTTCCAGTCACCCCAGGGCATGCCGAGCACGTTCTCGAGCTTGCGGTTCAGCTGCTCGGGGGTGAGCAGGTGGGCCGAGCCGACGGCGCCGAGGTGGCTGAGCTGCAGGTCCGAGATGTCGGCCGCGGTGTTCTTCGCCCGGAAGTACGGGCTCATGAGCACCTCTTTGACCATCTTCTTGAAGTTGTAGCCGTGTTTCTCGCGGAAGTTCGTCGCGATCTTGGAGATCGTGTAGTACTGCCCGAGGTAGGCGGAGAGGTCGGCCTGGTAGTCCGGGTCCTTCGGGTCGGACGGCGCCGCGAGCGGCTCGGTGCCGACGAAGGTGCGGAACGCCATGTAGACGCCGCCGAAGGCCATGCTGGGGTCCTGGGCGATCATGTTCATCGCCCAAGGCAGCGCGTTCGTGTACGCGCTGGGCGGCATGTTGACGTCCTTGAAGCCCGGCTGCCACATCTCGTTGTACCAGCCGAACTCCGCGTCGAAGAGGAAGACCGGATCGTCGGGATCGTCCGACTGGAAGTTGCGCCAGCCGGCGGCGAGCGGGTCGAGCAGGCGGTGGCACTGCGAGCAGTTGCCGTCGTTCACGGTCGGGTTCTGCGCGCGCTGGACCGCGGTGATGTCGATGGGGCGCTCGGCCGCCTTGAGGATGTCGTTGGCGAGGAAGAGGTGGAGCGCTTCCTTCGCGCGGTGGCGGTTGCGGTTCGTGGGCGTCGTCGGGTGGCGCTGGAGCCAGACGAGATCGCTCATGATGCCGGCGTGCGGGTAGCCACCGCCCGCCGTGTCGTAGCCGCCGATGCGCGCCGCCTGCCACTCGTACGGGTCGGCGTCGTTGTTGAACGCGACGTCCGTGATGCGGTACGCGGGAGCCGAGAACGGGTTCACGACCATGTAGTCGGCGTTGGCGATCTCGGTGTACGGCCGGTTGTTCCGGATGATGTACGACGCGAGCTTGAGCGGCTGGCGGGCAACACCCTCGACCACGCGCTGCTCGAGCCACCCGTAGAAGTCCGCGTCGGGGGGGACGCCGTACTTCTGGCGGTTCGCCGCCGTGTCCGGGATCTGCAGGAAGTACTCGGGGTCGTACTGGCCGGCCTCTCCGTCGTTCCCGGTCTGGAAGGCGCCGAGGCCCTCCGCGACGTAGAACTCCGTGTGCATGTTGTCGTTGAACTTCTCTTCGAGGCGCGTGTAGAAGGCCTCTTCTTCCATCAGCTTGTCGAGGATGGGGTCGAGGGCCTCGAAGCCACCCTTCTCGACCGCGGCTTCTTCCTCCGCGGTGGGGATGCGCGAGGCGAGGACGAGGGCCGCCTTGCGCAGCGTCTCGTTCGGGTTCATCAGCTCGACGCCGGAGAGGAAGCGGGCCTCGGTGTTGGGGCAGCCCGTGTCGTCGTTCGCGAGCTTCTCGACGAGGCTCTCGAGCATCTTGTAGTCGCTGTCGCCTTCCTTGATGATCGTGCCGCCCTCGTGGTCCAGGCCACCGATCGGCTTCTGCAGGAAGACCGAGGTGTCGCCGCTCACGGTCTTCGCGAGCTCTCGAACGGCCTCCATGTTGGCCTCGAGGTAGCCAGCCTCGGAAGAGGGCCGGAGCTTGAACGCCGACTTCTCGGCGCCGATGCTGCCCGTCTGGTGGCAGGACGCGCACTTGGTCTTGAGGACGTCGAAGTAGATACGGGCGAACGTCTCTTCGGTCGAGATACAGGTCTCGGCCGAACCTTCATCGCTTGTGCAACCGGCAAAGCCGAGCGCGAGCGCGGCAGTCGCGGCGAGCGTTCCGCTCAGGAGCAGCTGGTTCGTGGCTCGGTTTCTCCGCATGGGGGCCTCTCGTTGGGTCTAAGGTGACGGGAGGTCCCTAAGCACGGGGCGTGCCGCGGAATATTCCCGGTAACGCCGCGGAATTTGCGGCTCCTGAACGCGAAAGGCCGGACATGGACACGTCCAGGGGGGGACGGGGCGACGTTCTGGGAACGAGGTGGGAGGCAGGGGGATGGAGGGGGCCAGAACGTGGTTTCACGCAGGTGATGTGGTCCCTGTGGGCTCCTCCCCCAACCCCCTCCGCTCTCGCGGAGGGGGCGCGCGTCGTCGCGGGCTGCGACGTTCTTGGCTGCTGTCGCGAACGGGGCTCCGCGTGATACGACCACGCGTGTCATGGCGGACTCGACTCGCGCTTCGACGCTGCAGTGGTTCGTTCGCGGAGGGACGCTGACGGTCCCGGGGCGCGAGCCGGTGCGGGTGAACGTGGACCCGGTGCTCATCGGTCGAGACAAGAGCTGCGGCATCGTGGTCGAAGATCAGGAGGTCTCGAGCATTCACTGCGAGGTCCGCGCCGAGGGCCAGGGTGTGCTCGTGAAAGATCTCGGGAGCCGCAACGGGACGTTCGTCGGCTCGGTCCGCATCCGCGAGGCGGTCCTCACCGCCGCGTGCTCGGTGCAGGTGGGCTCCACGCGCATCGCCTTCGAGCCGATCGAAAAGAAGGAGCGCGTCGACGTCGGCTTCGAGGAGAGCTTCGGTCCGATCGTGGGCTCGTCGCACCGCATGCGCCACCTCTTCCGCATGCTGGGGGACGTGGCGCCGACGGAGCTGTCCATGCTCGTCAACGGCGAGACCGGCTGCGGCAAGGAGCTCGTCGCACACGCCGTCCACGAGGCGAGCCCGCGCGCGAAGGCGCCGTTCATCGTGGTGGACTGCGGCAGCATCCCGGGGCCGCTCGCCGAGAGCTTGCTCTTCGGTCACGAGAAGGGCGCGTTCACCGGCGCAAACGAGCGGCGGCCCGGCGCGTTCCACGAGGCGAACAAGGGCACCATCTTCCTCGACGAGCTCGGCGAGCTCCCGGTGGAGCTGCAGCCCAAGCTCCTGCGCGCGCTCAGCGAGAAGCAGGTCAAGCGCGTGGGCTCTCAGCACTACGAGCCGGTCGACGTGCGTGTCATCGCGGCGACGCGCCGCGATCTCGGCCAGGCCATGAACGCGGGCCGGTTCCGGAGCGACTTGTTCTTCCGCATCGCGCAGGTGCGCATCGAGATGCCCCCGCTCCGCGAGCGCCGCGAGGACATCCCTGCCCTTGTCCGAGCGGTCTGCAAGCGCATCGGCCGGCCGGAGCGCGCCGACGAGGTGGTGGAGCTCGTGATCTCGACGCTCGCGCAACACGACTGGCCCGGCAACGTGCGCGAGCTCGTCAACGTGACGAGCGTCGCGGCGAGCCTACCCGCCGGCGCCGAGAGCCTGACGGAGCTGCTCCCGCTCGAGCGCGGCGGCGGCACGGCGTCCGTCGACATCGTCGACTTCTCCACCCCTTACGGCGAGGCCAAGCGCCAGGCCGTCTCCGCGTTCGAGAGCAAGTACTTCGGTGACCTGTTCCGCGCGACGGGCGGCAACATCAGCGAGATGGCGCGCAAGAGCGGGATGGAGCGGCACCACATCCGCCCGTTCTTGCGCAAGCTGAACCTGACGAAGTAGGCCGCGCTGACGCGCGGGGAGCGGCGGCCGCGCTGCTCGTGCTCTCGGTCGCGCGGGGAGCGGAGTCTTCGCTGCTCGCGTTCTCGGCAGCGTGGGTTCCTGTGGATTCCCTCCCCCCGGCCCCCTCCGCTTCGCGGAGGGGGTGCGTTAGCTGACTGTACCGTCAGGCGCCGCCGGCGCCGCCGTTGCCCATGCCGCCCATGCCGGTCGTGGTCGTCGCGTCCGTCGTGCTGTTCGTGGTCGTGGCTGGGCCGCCGCCGCCGGTCGTGGTCGTCGCGTCCGTCGTCGTCGCGTCGGTCGTCGGGCCGGGACCGGTCTCCGGATCGGGAGGCACACACTCGCCGTTCCCGTTGCAGTCGATGCAGGAGCAGTCCTCCTCGCCTTCGCATGCGCCGTTGTCGTTGCACTTGCCCGTGCAGGCAGCGCTGTCGACGCAGTCGAAGCACTCACACGTCTCGGGGTTCTGGCCGAGCTTGTTGCAGTAGCCGTCGCGCCTGTCGAGGTTGCAGGCGGGGCTGTAGCCCGTGCCTTGTGCGCCGACCGGACCGACGCCGGTGGACCCGGTGCCTTCGGCCGCGTCGCCGCAAGCAGCGTGACCACAGACCGCGATGACCATGAGGAAGGGGAAGCTCTGGACGAAGCGCTTCATGCCTCTGAGGATGGCGAACCAAAAGGCCGTCCGTCAACCCTTCTTCGGGCCAGCGGCCAGCGCACGCTTCCTTACACGGCGGTTTCTTCGGGCAGAACGCGGGGTTTTCCGCCTGCGGCATTCGACCGAGCCTCCGAGAAAGAGACGGCTCTGTCATCACGGTGGGCCGCGCCGCGCCGGCTCACTCCACCCAGATGGTGCCGAACATGCCGATCGAGGCATGGAAAGAGCAGAAGTACGGGAGCTCGCCCACCTCGGAGAGCGTAAAGGTCGCGCTGGTGCCGGAGTCTTGCGGGGTGATCGGGCTGGTGGGGTCGACCACACCCTGCTCGTTCACGACGGCGCCGCCGCGGAGCGGGTGAGCGTCGAAGTCGCTGAGGAAGATCACGTCCGTCCCGGCCGAGACACGCACACATCGAGGCGTGTAATTCACGCCCTCGGAGGTGATCGTCACCTCCGACTCGCCGGTGCGGTCCTCGGCCTCCGCGAGCGCGCACGGCTGCGGGCCGAGGTCGTCGCCTCCTGCGCCGGTCGCGATGGACGCGGAGCCGCTCGTCGAGAGCGATGACGATGTCGTCACGTTTCCCCCGCCTCCGCCGGAGGCGGCGCCGTCGTCGCCGCAGGCGGCGAGAACGCAGGGGAGAAAGCCGAGCGAGGCGCGGAGCCGAGACATGGGCGGGCAGCGTAGCAAGCGGTCGAGCTTGCGCCGCCCGCTTTGCGCTGCTTGGCTTCGGACGATGCGGAGCCACCTCGGCCGCACCCTCGCGGCCTCGTCCGTGATCGTCGGTCTCCTCGGCGCGGCTGCGCCGGCGCTAGCAAACGGCCGCTTCCCCAACGCCGATCATCTGGTCGTCGACCCGGGCAACCCCGACCACATCGTGGTTCGGGCGACATTCGGGCTCGTCCAGAGCTTCGACGCCGGCGCCAGCTGGTCGTGGATCTGCGAGCCGGCGGTCGGCTACGGCGGGACCGACGACCCGGCGATCGCCGTCACGGGCCTGGGGCACCTGCTCGTCGGGATCCGGGACGGGGTCGCGACGAGCACGGACGCAGGCTGCTCGTTCGCGGTGGACGGCTCCGCGCTCGGCGGGCTCCGCATCGCCGATCTCGCGGTCGAGCCGCTCGACCCGGCTGCGGCGGTGGGCATCTCGGGCGACGACGCGGACGGCAACCCGCGGATCGTCGTGGCCGAGACGCTGGACGACGGGCTCTCGTGGACCGCGCTCGGGCCCGATCTCGACACCGACCTGTTCCCCCAGACGATCGACGCCGCACCCTCGATGCGCGATCGCATCTACGTGAGCGCGGTCGCAGGTGTCGACGCCGCGCCGGTCATCGAGCGCACGTCGGACCGCGGCGCGACCTGGACGCGGATCGCGGTCGACATCCCCGGCGCCGAGCGCACGTTCATCAGCGCGATCTCGCCGCTCGACCCCGATCGGATCTACCTGCGTGTCCCTGGCGAGGGCACCGACCGGCTCTTCGTGAGCGATGACGCGGCCGAGACCTGGTCCGAGATCCTCTCGCTCGAAGGCGAGATGTTGGGCTTCGGGCTCTCGCCCGACGGGGCGAAGGTCGCCGTCGGGCTCAAACAAGGCGGCGTCTACGTCGCGAGCACGTCGGACCATCGGTTCACCCGCACGGGAGAGTCGGGCGTTCGCTGCCTCACTTGGGCGCAAGCGGGGCTCTACGCGTGTGGAAACCAGGCCCAAGACGGGTTCACCGTGGGGCTCTCGACGGACGAGGGCGCGTCGTTCGCGCCCCTCTACGACCTCCTCGAGATCGGGCTCTCCTCCTGCCCAGCCGGGACCGACACGGCCGTCGCGTGCCCGCCGCTCTTCGAAGAGTTGCTCGATCAGCTGGGCGGCTCGGGCGGTTCGGGCGCGGGAAGAGCGACCGCCGCGACGGCTTCTTCCGCCTCCACCGGGGGCGCGACGCCGGAGGAGGGGGGCGACGGCTGCAGCTGCAGGTCCGCGTCGCGCGGGGGCGACGCCCCGCTGGGGCTCGTCGCGCTCGCCGGCCTCGCGATGTTGTTCCGGTCCCGCAACAAGCGCTTCGAGTTTTTTGAAGGGTCCGGAGGTTGACGCGCGCGGCGTAGCCGTTCACCAATCAGAGATGCGCCTCGCCTCCCTCTTCGCCCTGACGTTTTTCGCCGTGGCCGCCTGCAAGGACGGCGGGACGGAGGAAGAAACGCCGAAGAAGAAGAGCACGAAGAAGGCGGAGCCCGACGTGCCCTGCCAGACGAGCGCAGACTGCGCCGACGTGGCGGAGAAGCCGTATTGCTCCGAGGTCTGCTCGCCCCTGCCCGCGGGCTGGCAGATCGGCGTCGGCGACGGGACCTCCGCCTCTGTCGGCTTCACCGTCGTGCTCGATCCGGGCTCCCCGCGGACCTCGACGGACCTCGCCTTCAACCCGAGCATCCCCGATCAGCTCTGGGTGGTGAACGCGAAGGACGACAGCGTCTTCATCGTCGATCGCCCGGGCGCGCCCGACGCGGCGTTCCAGCGCCTGCGCGATCCGGCCGCCTCCCATTTCATGGACCGCCCGCCGGCCATCGCGTTCGGGGCCGTGGTGGAGCCGTGGGGTCAGACGTTCGGCGTCTGCGGCGACAGCGACAACGGCGGCAACAAGTTCATGGGCCCGGCCCTCTTCTCGTCGGACCTGTCGATCTTCACCCTCGAGACCGGCACCGGCCTCGGCTCGCACCTCGACATGCTCCACTCCACCAGCTTCTGCCGCGGCATCGCCCACGTGGAGGGCAACGTCTACTTCGCGTTCAACTCGGACAAGGGCTCGCTCGACAAATACGACTTCGTCGTCGATCACGGCCCCGGCCAGGACGACCACTCCGACGGGCGCATCTGGCGTTACGTCGAAGGCCAGGTCAGCGGGGTGGACGGCGTGCCCAGCCACCTCGCCTACGACGCGGACACGAAGCTGCTCTACGTCGCCGACACAGGCAACCAACGTGTGGCCGTCCTCGACACCCAGAGCGGCTCGGAGGGGGCGACGTTCAGCGGAGACGAGCCTGCGGCGCGACGCCACGTCGACGGCGCCGTCCTCTCCGACTTCGTCCCCGCCGGGACGCTCCAGCGCCCGAGCGGCATCGAGCTCGCCGACGGCGTGGTCTTCGTCTCCGACGAGGCGACGAGCGTCCTCTACGCGTTCGACGAGGAAGGCGCGCTGATCCGCACGCTCGAGACCGGCCTGCCGCCCGGCTCGCTCGCCGGCATCACGCTCGGCATCACCGACCAGAAGCTCTACTTCGTCGACAAGCCGAAGTCGGTGGTGTACCGGATCGACCCGATCTTCTGACGAAGCCTCACGGCGCGAATTTCTGGGCTCTCTTGCCCTGCCCCACCTCGACGACGTAGACGGAGCCGTCATCGCTGACAGCGATGTCATGGGGGCGGTTCAGCTGGCCGTCCTGGTTGCCGAAGGACCCGAACGACGAGACGACGGCTCCGCCGCCGTCCGCGACGAGGATCCGCGCCCGATCGGGGCCGGAGCTCGGCTGGTCCCCGCCGTCGACGACGTAGGCCAGATCATCGGGGCCAAACGCGATCGACCAGGGCCGGCCGAGGGCCTCGCCCTTCCACTCGGCGAGGAACGTGCCCTCCGGCGAGAAGGACTGCACGCGGGCGTTGCCGCGATCGGCCACGTAGACGTTTCCTTCGGGGCCGATCGCGATGCCGTGGGGCGTGATGAACTGGCCTGGACCGACGCCGAGCTGGCCCCAGCTCCCGAGGAGCGTGCCGTCCGCGGCGAAGCGGAGGACCCGCCCGTTGCCGTAGCCGTCGGAGACGTAAAACGTGCCGTCCGCGGCGACGGCGACGTCGGTGGGCATGTTGAAATGCGCGTCGTCCGCGCCGGGGACGCCACGTTCGCCGAAGGAGCGCAGGAGCGCGCCGCTCGCGTCGAGCTCGTAGACCTGGTGAAGCGCCACGTCCGTGAGCCAGACGTGGCCTCGGGCGTCGACGGTCAGGCCGTGGGGCATGGCGAACGCGTGGGATCCGAACGAGCCGAGCCGCGCGCCGCTCTCCGCGTCGAAGCGGAGCACGGTCGCCTCCTCGATGACGTCGGCGGGGATGGGGCCGCCGTTCCAGTCCTTCGGGCCGCGTCGGAATACGAGAACGGAGCCGTCAGCTTCGACGCCCACGCCGGAGACCTGCCCCAGGAGCTCCCCGTCCGCGACGACCGGCCAGCCGTGGACGACCTCGAGCTCCGGGGCGGGGACCGGCGCCGGGTCGAGCGTCTCTTCTTCACAGGCGGCGAGAGCCGCGACGGCCGCCAGGGCGCGAGACCGGCTCACCACGTCACGTAGAAGTTCGCGTTGCACATCTCGTCGTCCGCCGTCGGACCGTTCAAGGTCTCTTCCGTCTTCGAGGTCGTGTCGTAGGTGCAGTCGATCTGGAGCGTGTCGCCGCTGGCGACGGGGATCGGCGCTTCGAAGAAATACATGAGCTGCCATTTGGCATCCCAGTCCGGGATGGAGAGGAGGCACGCTTCGCCGTCCTTCCGGACGATCGAGATCTTCGCGCGGCTCCCGAGGTCGTGCATGTGGGCGCGGACACCCCACAAGAGGCCGTCTTTCGTGGTGACGGTGAGCGCCTGGACCGTCGTCTCCGGGGTGCGGGGGGGCAAGATGAAAGGCGCCGGCCCGATGGTGAGGATGTCGGCCGGGTGCGCGACCTCGTCCGCGAGCTGGAGATCGAGGTACGTCCCTCCCTCCTTCGCGTGGTGGTAGTGGATCTGCATCATCAGCTTCTTGCCGGCGTAGAGGGGCATGCCGGTGCCTTCGGGGTGGCGGCGGACGGGATCCGTTGGTCCCCAAACCGTGAGGTGGCGCGCCTGGATGCCGACGTCGTCCAGGCAGTCCCAGCCGCCGCCGGGCGAGGCAGCGTCGAGCTCCTCCGCCTTGGCGAGCTGCGAGTCGTCGTCGACGGACCAGACGTGCAAGTGGTGCACGCCCTGCGCCTGCCCGACGGCGTAGGCCACCAGGTAGGCGTCGTGATCCAGCGCCGGGTCGAGCAGGAAGCAGCGGTAGGTGTCGGCGCTCGGCTCCGGGGTGTACGGCTCGGGCGGGACTACCGTAACGGAAACGTCATCGATCCAGCGGGGCGAGGTGGGGCTCTGGGTCGCTTCGGCGCTCCCGTTTCCTCGCGGCGTGCCTCCTCTCGCCCAGGACAAGAGGAGCGACACATCGTCGTCCGGGAGCCGCCGATCGCCCTCGAGCGGGGGGCAGCTGTCCCCCTGACGGGGAGGCCAAGGCGGCATGCGGTGGCTCTCGACCGCGGACGCAATCGCCGCGGCGTTGGCCTTGGCGTCTTCGTAGGTCTCGAGCGGCATCGGCGCGACGCCGCCGGCGCGATGACAGCCTGCGCATCGTTCGGCGAGGAGAGGTGCGATCTCGCGGGTGTACGTCGGGTTGGGATCACACGCGACGAGCCAGGCCGCGATCGAGCCGAGCAGTCCGAGCCGAACGGGACGACACACGGCGCCAATCATAGGGAGTTTCTTGCGCCGCTTCATCGCACGATCTGCCGATTCAGTGGCAAAACCACGCCAGAACGCTTGGCCCGAAGCTTGCGGAGGGCTCGAAACATGACGGTCTCCAACGACGATCGCCCGACGCTTCGGGAGGCCGGGACCGCGCATTCCGCAACGCGACCTTCGGATCTCGCCGAAGGGACGATCGTCGGCGAGCAGTACCGGATCATCAAACCGATCGGGAAAGGCGGGATGGCGGAGGTCCTGCTCGCTCGAGATCTCACGCTCGATCGCGACGTCGCGCTGAAGTTCCTGGCGCCCCAGCTCCTCGCCAGCCCGGCCTGGCGCGCGCGCTTCGTGGCCGAGGCGCGAACGATGGCGCGCGTGACCCACCCGAACGTCGTGCAGGTCTATGCGTACGACGTCCACGCCGGTTGGCCGTATTTCGTCATGGAGTACGTGCCCGGCGAGTCGCTCCGCGAGCGGCTGAGGCGGGAGCCGCTCCCGACCGTCGCCGAGTCGCTCAGCATCCTCGAGGCGGTCGCCGAGGGCCTCATGGCCATCCACACGGCGGGCATCGTTCACCACGACGTCAAGCCGGCCAATGTCCTTTTGGGCCCCAATGGTCGCGTCTTCGTGGCGGATCTCGGGCTCTCCCGGCTCGCCGGCTCGCGCGCGGACATCGTCGCCATCCGAGCAGGGACGCCGCGGTACATGGCGCCCGAGCAGCTCGACGCCCACCCGACGCCGTCGGACCTCGCGCCGCGCACCGACGTCTACCAGCTCGGCGTCGTCGCGTACGAGCTTCTCACCGGGACCCCGCCCTTCTCCGGCGATGACGACCAGAAGATCATCGCCAAACACTGCATCGCCAAGCCGCTCCGGCCCAGCCACCTGCGGCCCGAGCTCGGCACCGCGTTCGACGGGCCGATCCTCACGGCGCTCGAGAAAGATCCCAAGCTCCGCATGGCGACCCCGCGCGAGCTCATCGACCAGCTCAAGCAGTCGGCCGCGGCCGAGCCGATCGCGCTGCGGATCCTCCTCGCGGACGACGAGGAGGACGTCTTGAAGGCGACCTCCATGATCCTCTCCCGCGCCCTGCCCCGGTCGACGATCGTCACGGCGAAAGACGGCGCGCGCGCGCTCGAGCTCGCGGGCGCCGAGCCCTTCGACGTGGTCGTCCTCGATCTGCAGATGCCGAGGATGTCGGGCCTCGAGGTGGCCGCGGCGCTCCGGAGCTCCAGCGAGACACCCCCGGGCATCGTGGTGATGACGGCGGTCGGCGGCGCGGCCGAGTGGCGCGTGCTCAAGGAGATCGGCGTCGAGGCCCTCCTGCTCAAGCCGCTCGACGCCGACCTGCTCGTGGCCACGATCGAGCGGGCCGCGGCCCTGCGCGCCGGCCAGGACGGACCGAGCTCGCTGGTCAAGTACTCCACGCCGCCCGCGACGACGCGGCCCTGAAGCGCCCGGCCGCCGGCCGCCCGGCGCGAGGCTCAGCGGCAGCGAAGCGGTCGCGGGTGCTTCGCAGCTTCTGCGCGGGCGGCGACGACGAGGCGGTCGATCTCGTCGAGGATGGGTCGCGCCTTCTCTCGCAGCTCGGCGTCGTTCCCGGCGCTCGCGGATGCGGCCGCGTCGAGTCGGCCGACCCGATCGCTGAGGTAGACGGACGAGCGGAGGTGCCCCTCTTTTGCGCAGCGTTCGACGATGTAGAGCGACTCGACCATGTTCTTGGCCGCGGCGCGGACCTCGCTGCGGTCGACCTGGGCCGAGTCGAGCGCAGCGCGCGCCCGGTCGGCGGAGTCCTCGATCGCGGCGAGCGCGGTGTCCACGTCCGCGTCCTGTTCGGTCCGGCAGCTGGCCGCGAGCCAGATCGCGAGGACCACGATCGACGCGAGGGCAGCGAGCTGCACCACGCGGGAGCGGACGCGTCGTTTGCGGTGCGAGACCATCGACCGGGTGATCGCAAGGACTGGGCCGGCCTTCCCTTTGGCCTCACTCCACCGTGACGGTCACCTCGTCGCGCGCACCGCCTGCCGCCGCGGCGATCGTGTGTGTCCCGGGCCCGAGGACGAGCACGGCGTCCGGGACCGGACGGCCGTCGAGGCGGAGGCTCGCCTCCCCCGACGAGGCGACCCGGACACGGATCGTCGGGCGCCGGCCGGAGGGCTCCACGAAGAAGCGGGCGCCGTCCCGTGGAAAGACGATGCGCACGGCGTGTGAGGTCGCGTCGTCCTCCGGGCCGGCGGGGCAGCGCTCGGAAAACGTCGACGGCAGGAGCGGCCGGCGCGCCGCGCGCGCCCAGTCGGCGTAGATGGGGGGCAACACCTCGAAGACACGCTCCTCGACGAATCGCGGCGAGCAGGAAGCGCCCGCGCGCTCGCCGCTCAGGCGATCGACCCGCGCCCGCCGGTGCATCTCGCAGGTCGCGAGCTCGGTGCCCTCGGGGACGACGTCCAGCCGCCGGTGGGGGCAGTCCGCGCCGGGCCGGTGCCCCGAGAGCGCGCAGACCTCGACGTCCACCAGCCCCTCGGGTCGGGCGAACGGCGTGGGCGGCCGGAGGCGCGCCGCGGCGCTCATCACCTCGTGGAAGAGCGGTCCGGCGCCGGTGATGCCCGAGACGCCACGCATGGGGGAGCCGTCGAAGTTCCCGACCCACACCGCGACGGTGACCTCCGGCGTGTACCCCACGGTCACGTTGTCCCGGTAGCCCTTCGAGGTCCCCGTCTTCGCGGCCACCTCGAACGGGAGCTCGAGCACGCTGTCGTCCCCGAAGGACGCGAGACGTGCTGACGGATCTGTCAGGACATGGGTGACGAGATACGCGGCGCGTTCGTCGAGCACGCGCGCGGGCTCGACCGAGCCGCGCCCGCCGGCCGTCGCGACGACCGGCCGCGCGAGCCCGCCCCGCGCGAGCGTGGCGTAGGCGTTGGCCAGATCGACGAGGCGGACCTCGCCGTCGCCGAGCGCGAGGGCCAAGCCGTAGTGATCGGCTTCGCGGTCGAGCGAGGTGAGCCCGAGGGCGCGCAGACGCTCGAGCACCGCGGCGCCGCCGAGGCGCTCGGCGACGTGGACGGCGGGGATGTTGAAGGAGCTGCCGAGCGCGTCGCGCAGGAGCACGGGGCCGTGGAAGGTCCCGTCGTAGTTGCGCGGGCGGAAGCTCGCCCCGTCCGGGCCCGGGAACGAGAGCTCGACGTCGGGGAGCACCGAAGACGGGACGAGCCCGAGCCGCTCCATCCCCAGCTCGTAGACGAATGGCTTGAGCGCCGAGCCCGGCTGACGAAGCGCGAGGACGCCGTCGTTGCCCCCGAGGCGGGCCACGTCGGTCGCGTCGGGCGAGCCGACGTAGGCGAGGATCTCGCCCGAGTCGTTGTCGAGCACGACGACGCTGGCGGCCGTGACCCCTTGTTCGCCGAGGGCGTCGATCGTGCGACGCGCGGCGACGGTCGCTTCGGTCTGCAGCTCGGCCACGATCGAGGTGCGGAGCTCGCCGCCTTCGGCAGCGGGCACGGGACCGAGGCGCCCGGCGAGGAGCGCCGCCACCAGGTGAGGCGCGGCGCTGGGCGAGAAACGCGGCGCGAGGACGATCGGCTCGCCCTTGGCCCGCGCGACCTCCTCTCGGGTGGCGAGCCCCGCGTCCTCGATGCGATCGAGGACGCGATCGCGCCGCCTCCGGAGCTGCTCGGGACGGCGGGTGGGATCGTAGATCGTGGGCCCGCGCGGGATGCTCGCGATCGCGGCGGCCTCGGCCAGCGAGAGCTCCGAGCAGGGCTTGCCGAAATAGAGCTCGGCCGCGGCCTCGGCGCCGCGCACGTTGGGACCGAACTCGATCTCGTTCAGGTACGCCTCGAGGATCTGCTCCTTCGAGTAGGCCGCTTCGAGGCGCAGCGCGAGCGCCATGACCTCGAGCTTCGCCTTCGTCGTACGCGGCGCGTGGACCAGCGTACGCGCGAGCTGCTGGGTCAAGGTGGAGGCGCCCGAGGCGACGCGGCCCGCGCGCGCGCCGTCCCACGCCGCGCGCGCGAGGGCGAGGGCGTCGACGCCGGCGTGGGAGTAGAACCGTTTGTCCTCCGCCGCGATGACGGCGCGCGGCACGCGCTCGCCGAAGGCCGCGAGGGGTAGCCGGCGCGCCCGCTTGCCGTCACCCGTGCGCACGTCGCGCAGGAGCACGCCGTTTCTGTCGGTGACGCGCAGGCTGTCGGCGCGGGTCGCTTCTCCGGCCGGCGCGCCGCCCTCGCCCGCCGCTTCGTCCAGCGGCAGCACCGGCACGAACGCGGCGTAGACGCCGAGCATCGTGAAGGGCAGCGCGAAGACGAGGGCCAGGAAGGCGGCGAGGCGGCGCAGCACGGATTCGTGAGCTCCGTTATTTGCCCTTGACGGTGATCTTGCCCGCCGGCGTGCGGCCGAAGACCTCGGGTGCGTACATCTCCTCGGCCTTCGTGGGCGGGACGACGAAGCTGCCGAGCGAGGTCGCGCGCGCCAGGTAGCGGTAGCGGTAGACGCCCGCGGGCAGGTCGTCGACGAAGAAGAGCACGCGGTCGTCGCGGATCTCCTTCGTGTAGGAGGCCCAGCCGCCGCCGTCCTCGTCGTCTTCGTTCGAGCCGCCGCCCCTCATGGAGAAGCCCGGACGCCGCGAGCTCGTCGCGAGGCGCATGTCGATCGCCTCGAAACCGGCCGGCAGCGGATCGTCGATGGCGACGAAGCGGCGCGGCTTGGGCGTCACGACCACGATGTCGGCGAGCACGAGATCGCCGCCGGCGAAGTCGGCGAGGCTGGACTTCGGGACCACCGCGAGCGCCTCCTCCAGCGTCTCGGGCGTCACCTTGCGCAGGCGTTTCTCGACGAAGAAGCCACGATCGAGCACGTCCGACGGGAGCTTCTTGCGCACGTACTTGAGGCGCGCCTCGTAGAAGAGCGTCCCCTGCCCTTCGACCGAAAACGCGAGCGGCGTGTTGCCGGCCGCCACGAGCTGCTTGGTGGGGACCTTGTCGAGGTTCGCCGTGAGCGAGCGTCCCTCGAACGGGTGCTCGGCCACGACGTCGTCGCCGAGGAACACACGCGCCGTCATGTTGGGGACGACCTTCTCCTGCGCGCGACGGTAGTCGCCGAGGGCGAGCAGGGCCCAGGCCGTCTCCTGGGTGGAGCGCCAGGCGGCGCCGTCTCGCTTGCCGAGGAGCCCGCCCACGATCTGCTTGGCGAGCGGGTGATCGGGCTTCGCGTGGAGCAGGGCGCGGAGCACGATGGCCGTGGTCCGTGTCTCCGAGTCGAGGTAGCCGAGGTAAGCGTCCCCGCGGTTCTCGACGATGCGCACGACCGGGCCGTCGAGCCGGACGAGCGACTCGAGCTCCTCGCGCAGGATCGCGATGCTGCTCGGATCGCTCTTCTGCAGGACCATGGCCGACAGCAAAAACGCCTTCGAGTAGGCCGGCATCTCCTTGCGGCTCTCGAAGAGCGTGCTCGTCCGGCCCGGATCGCCCTTGCCTTGCTCGGCGAGGACGTACATGGCGAACGGGCCGAGGAAATACATGGTCTCGGCGTCCCCCTTCTGCACCAGGCCGAGGAGGTGACGTGTCGCGCTCTCGATGACGCCCTCGGGGACGCGGTAGCCCTTCTTCTTCGCCTCGCCGAGGCCCCAGAGCGCGTACGCGGTGGCGAACGGGTGCGCGCGCGTGGACTCGGGCCAGAAGCCGAAGCCGCCGTCGTAGCGCTGGTGCGTGATGAGCTTGGCGACGGTCTTCTCCACGACGTCGTCCAGGTTCGACGGCAGCGGGAAGTGGAAGTCCTTCGCGAGATCGCGCATGGCGACGAGCGGCACGAGCCGGCTGGTCAGCTGCTCGGTGCAGCCGTACGGGTAGTCGAGCAGCTGCGTCGCGCCCGCGTCGAGCCCCACGAGCGCCGTCGACGCGGTGGTGAGCGTCAGCTCGCCGGCGTCGTCGCGGATGCCGGACAGATCGCCGAGCTTCTCGGCCGCGGCCGAGTCGGTCGAGCCGTAGAGCGCGACGGCCTCGGGGGCCATCGGGAGCGCGACGGCGCGCTCCACCACGACCGCGTCGCTCGCGCTCGGGCTCTTCACCGTGAAGGCGAAGCTCGCGGGGCCGACGGACTTGGCCTCCGCCGGAAAGCGGACCTCGACGCTCTCGCCCGGGCCGACGCGGACGCGCTGCGAGGCCTGGCCGGTGAGCGAGACACCCGAGAGCTTCGCGGTCACCTCGATCTCCGCCGTGTCCGTCCCCTTCGAGCTGACGATGACGGAGGCGTCGAACGTGTCGCCCGCGCGGAGGAAACGCGGCAGGGCCGGGCGGGCCATGAGCGGCTTGCTCGTGACGACGCGCGCGTCCGCGCTGCCGAACCTGTCGTCTTCCGCCACGGCGACCGCCATGACGCGGTACGTGGTCAGCGAGTCGGGGAGCTTGAAGCGGACCGAAGCGTTGCCCTTCTCGTCCGTCACGACCGACGGGTTGAAGTAGGCCGCCGCGCGGAAGTCCTTCCGGGCACCGCCGGCGCCCTCGGCGCCGCCGCCGCCTCCCGCGAGGCCCTTGTCGAGGCCGAGCCCGCTCAGCGGGTCGAAGAGGGTGGCGAGCGAGGCGCGCCCCTCGAGGGTGGCGACGTGGTTGGAGCGCGTCGCGCCGAAGACGGGGATCGGATCGGGCGTCTTGTAGTCGACGAGCGAGAGCACGCCCTCGTCGACCGCAAACACGGTGAGCTCGGTCTTGGCGGGCTTGCCGGCTTTGTCCTTCACCGAGAGGTCGACCGCCAGCTCTTCGCCGGGGCGCAGCTCGGTCTTCAGCGGCTTGACGGTGACCGCGAGCCGGCGCGACTCGGGATCGACCACCAGGTTCGCGAAGCCGAGCTTGTAAGCCGGCGCGCCCAGATCGGGCTTGTCGCTCGACGCGGGCGCCTCCTTCGTTCGGCCGCGCACCAGGAGCACCGACACGAAGGCGTTGGGGCGGAGCTTGTCCGTGATGGGGACCGAGATCGTCGGGGCGGCCCCGGTGATCTTGACCCGCCGCTTCTCGATGACGCCGCTCTTCTCGATCGTGACGAGCGCGTCAGCGTTTTTCCACGGAGACTTGACGAGGATCTGCGCGGTGTCGCCGACCTTGTACTCGTCCTTGTCGCGGACGAGCTCGACCTCCGTCCGATCGGACTCTTCGAACGACGAGAACGCGGAGCCGCCTTCGCCCGTGACGTAGACCGCCGTCGACGCGGAGACCGGGTTCTTGCGGGAGTCGGTCGAGAGCGCGCGGACGAGGTAATAGCCGGCGTCGGGAGGCGTCATGTCGCAGCCGACCGGCCTGGGGCCGGTCGTGAGCGCGCACGTCGCGATGACCGAGTCGACGGGGGTGGAGACCGTGGTGGCCGTCCCCTCGCCGCTCGACTCCTTCGCTGTCGCCCAGACTCGCTTGATGAGCTGGAGCTGAACGGCGACGCCGCTCGTGCGCTGGCCCTTGGGCGTGGCCGAGACGACCTTGGGCGAGAGCTTGCTCTTCGCGGGGACGAACCACCCGTCGAGCGAGATGCCGACGTAGTGCTCGCCGGGGTGCACGATCGCCGTCGTGCTGGCCGAGACGACCTGGCGCGAGACGTCGTGGATGTCGACGTGGCACGCGAGCGACTCGGGGCCCCGTTGCCCAGGCAGCGCGACGCTCGCGGTGGCGGTCACCTGGCCCTTGGCGTCGAGCTTGGCGCGGCTGGAGACGAGCTCCGCTTCGCGCGCGGTCCTCTCCGGGAGGTCGTCCCAGTAAGCGCGGTCGTTCGTCTCGAACTCCTCCAGGCCCGGCGGCGTGAAATACGTGTCGCTGCGGTAGACCGCGAGCTCGGCCTCGGAGCCCACCATCGGCGCGCCGAAGAGGTAGTCGCCGCGCGCGGTCCACTTCGCGGTGTCGCCGCGCACGTACGCGGGCTTGTCGCTCTCGGTCGAAGCCTTGAACTCGACGGGCCGGTACTCGGCCACCTCGAGCTGGTCGTTTGCGACGGGGTCCTCTCCGATCCGCGCGGTGATCCAGTGTGTCCCGAGCCGCGCGGTCTTGGGGACCTTCACCTCGGCGGAGAACGTGCCGAAGGCCGTCGTGCTCACGGTCTGGGTCGAGACCTTCTCGCCGTCGGGGCCCTGCACCTCGATGGTGATCGCCTTGCCGGCGCCCACCGAACGCGAGCCGCTCTCGACCGGCTGGCGGAGGATGCCCTTCATGTTGGCGCTGTCGCCGGGCCGGTAGATCTTCCGGTCCGAGAAGAGCATCCCCAACATGGGGTCGTCTTCGGGGGAGAAGTCCCACGTGTAGAGGTTGTCTCGGACGGGTTTGTACGCGAGGTCGTCGCCCGCCTTGACGAAGATGACGGCCTTTTCATCCTGGAAGCTCGGCGCGAAGTCGGTCGCCGAGAACGTGGCGAAGCCCTGCGCGTCGGTGGTCGCGCGCGCCGGCGCCCCGCTCGGCCGGCGGATCTTCACCTCCGCGCCCGAGACGGGCGAAGCGTCCGACAGGCGCGACACCCAGACGAGCGAGCCCGTCTTCGACACCTTGGCGGTGATCGCCAGATCCGTGACCTGGCCCACGCTCCGCTCCTCGCGCTCGTCCCCGTCGGACGTGTAGCGGATGGCGACCGCAAACGGGCCGCGTCCCTTGGCGGAGCCGAGGATGGACGCGAGCCCGACCTTGGCGACCTGGCGCACGTTCTTCTGACCCGCCGGGACCTTGCGCTTCGTGAAGCCGGCGCGCTTCTCGAGCGCCGCGAACTTCACCTCGTCGTTTTCGATCGCGAGCACGTCGTCCTCCGAGAGGGCGATCGTGCCGAGCTCGAGGTCGGACGCGTTGATGTGGGCGACCGAGATGTCCTTTTTGGTCCGCGACTCCAGCACGCCGTTCGTGAGCCCGATGCGGGCGACCGGCCACAGATCTCCGAAGTCGAGCCGCTGGCTCGACGGCGCTTTCAGGAGCTGGCCGAAGCGGTCCGCGAACCCGGTCGCGACGCGCACGGTGTAGGAGCGGCCAGGCTGGAAGTTGCCGGAGAGCCAGAGGTCGCTGGTGAAGGAGTCGTCGTCCAGCCAGCCCGGCCAGGAGACCTTCACCGCCGGCTCGATCGTGAGGGCCTTCTTCAGGTCCTTCACCCGGACCTCGTTGCTGAGGCTGACCGAGATGCCCGAGCTCGCCGAGCACTTCTTGCCCGGCGCGTCGCGGTTGCAGCCGATCTCCGAGACGACGAGCGGGCCGACCGTTCGGTAGTCGATCACGTCCTCGCGCTCGGCGGTGAGCGGGCCCTCTTTCCCGCGGAGCGCGGCCGCCACGCGGACGCGGACGGCCGAGTCGAGCGGCAGCTTGTTCTTCGGCTTGATCTGGAAGGTTCGATCCTTCGCCGTGTCGGTGGGGCCCTCGGCGACCGCCACGATGTCGGCCGCGGCGCCTTTCTCTCCGATCTCGAGCCGCACGTTCTTCTGGACCTCGGCGAGGTCGACCGGCTGGTTGAAGGTGATCGTGAAGGTCGAGGATGGATCGAGGCGGTCGCTGCCGCGGTAGGGGGCCGAGCTCATCACGGCGGGCCGCTCGGTCTCGAAGTCGAAGCGGAAGTCCTCTGCCAGGACATCGCCGTCGAGGGCCTTTGTCCCCTTGGGGATCGTCACGGTGAACTTCGTCGCCGCCGGCAGGCGCGCCGCGCCTCCGCCTCCGGCTCGCTCGGGGATGAAGCTCGCGGCGCGGGTGCCGGTCCACTGCCACGTCCCCGGGATCGTCGGCTCGACCTTGCCGGGGAACGGGTCCTCCTTGCCTGCCGTGTCGAGCTCGCGCAGCGGCTTGTTGAAGAGCACCGTGATCTCGGCGGGACCGTCGAGCTTGCCCTTCGGCGAGGCGAACACCACGGCGAGCGGCCCGGTCTCCTCCTCGGCGCCGCCGACCTCGCGCAGCGCGAGCGTCCCACGTGGCGCGACGTTGGGTGCCTGCGCACCCTGGACGCAAGCGAGGACGAGGACGAGGACGACGAGCGACGCCGACGCGTAAGCGCCGGGGCGCTTCCTCCGCGAGTCTTGCATGGCGCGCAGTTCAGCAATACCGAGGCCTGGGGCGCAAGGCTGATTGCGGCCCGGATGCGACAGAGGCGCCGTGTCTGCCCGGCAACGCGCCGTGTCCGTCGGGCTACGGTCGCGTCTCCTCGCTCGGCGTGGTCAGGCTCGTGGATGCGCGGCGCGGTGCGCTCGCCTTACGTGATCGGAGCTGACGTGTGTGTAGATCTCGGTGGTCGAGATGTCCGCGTGTCCGAGCATCGCTTGCACGCTGCGGAGATCGGCGCCGCCGGCCAGGAGGTGCGTCGCGAAGGTGTGGCGCACCCAATGAGGCGACACGGGCTTGGTGATCCCCGCGATCGCCGCGTACCGCTTGAGGAGCTTGAAGAAGCCCTGGCGCGTGAGCCCCTTCGTGGAGCGCCCGAGGAAGAGCACCTCGGAGCGCGCGCCGGGGTGCGAGGCTCGATGCTCGAGGTAGGCCGTGAGCTCGCGCAGCGCCAGCTCGCCGATGGGCACGATGCGCCGCTTCTGTCCCTTGCCCAGAGGGATCACGACCCCTCGCAGCAGATCGACGTCGGCGAGGCGCAGCGACACCAGCTCGCTCACCCGGAGCCCCGACGCGTAGAGCAGGTAAAACATCGCCCGGTCGCGCGAGCCGCGGAGCGTCGTTGCGTCCGGGGCCTCGCAGAGCCGAAGCGCCTCGTCTTGTGTCAGGTGCTTGGGCAGGCGGCGGCCGAGGCGCGGCCGGTCCACGAGCGAGGCCGGGTCCACCGTGATCACGCGCTCGCGCACGAGGAACTTGCAGAACCCGCGGATCGCCGAGAGGCGCCGGGCCGTCGAGCGGGCGCTCTCCCTCGACGCCGCGAGGAAGCTCGCGATCGCCGGGGTGTCGATCGCCTCGGCCTCCGCAACACCGCGCGCGTCGAGGTGAGCGACGAAGCGCGCCAGATCGGAGCCGTAAGCCTCGAGGGTCGCTGGCGACAGGGCTCGTTCGACCCGGAGGTGATCGAGGTAGGAGTCGATCCAGCCGGCGACGAGCATCCCCCGAGAATGGCACGACAAAACGAAGGCCCGCCACTAATTGGCGAGCCTTCGCTCAGCGCCTCTGTCGAGGCGGGTGGAGTCGACGGTGGGTGAAACCCTACAGCTTGACGCCGTAGCGCTTCGCGTACTCTTCGATGCCGATCTTGTCGATCGTGCGGAGGTCGCGCGTCGTCAGGTTGAGCGTGACGAACCGGCCCTCTGCCGGGAGGTAAACCCGACGGGTTTGGATGTTGACGTTCTGCCAGCGCTTCGTCTTGATGTTGGAATGCGAGACGTTTCGCGCCAGGAGCTTTCGCTTGCCGGTAATGTCACTCTTGGCCATGGGGCGGCGCAAGGTGCCCTACGACGCGGCACTTGTCAAGGCCTGTTCTGCTGTCAGGGGGAGGCTCGGCCGAAGGCCTCCACCACGGCCCGCGCGAAGCCCTGGGCCTTCTTGAGGCCGGCCGGCACGAGGGTGAGCGCGTCTTCGTCCATGTAGATCCGCCGGGCGAGCTCGATCTGCACCGCGTGCACGCCCTGCTCGGGCCTTCCGTAGGCGCCGGTCGCGTGGCCCCCCTGGTACGGATCGTCGTGTTTGAGCGTATAGCCGGCGGCCTGCGCCGCGGCGTCGACGCAGGAGATGATCGCGTCCGAAGCGGTCGTGCGGCCCCGCGTGCCCGGTACGACGTCCGCCCTGCCCTTGCCGACGTCCACGTGGCCGCGGCGGCCCGTGCTCGGCATCGAGTGGGCGCACACGAGGACGACGTGCCCGAACTTGGCTCTCTTCTCGTCGAGGAGGCCGGTGAGCGCGCGGTGGTACGGATCGTAGAGGAGCGCCAGCCGCCGCTCGAGCTCCGAGCGCGGGAGGCGGCGGTTGATGATGGGCTCCCCCTCCGTCGTCGTGCGCCAGACAAGGCCGCGCGGGCGCGCGTCAGCGCGGCCGCCCTCCACGGCGAACCCGTCGTAGTCGTCGCGTGCCCGGTTGAGATCCAGGACGAAGCGGCTCATCTTCGCGGCGAGCACGGTGGCGCCGGCTTCGTGGGTGGCGCCGAACACGTGATCGACGAAGAGGTCCGCGTCCCGCCCGAGCGACCGCAGCGGGGCGACCATGAACGCGAGCGAGGTGGGATCGACGGACAGCCCGGCGTGTGGGATCTCGACGACGACGGGGATCTCGCGCTCCGGCGCCGGCCGGTGAACGACAAACGGATCTGTCATTCTTGTCGTCTCCACGGGCGCGCCGAGCCGGACTCGGCGAGCGCCGCGATGGAGGCCCCCCACCCGGCGAGCCACGTGGCGGGAGCGAGCCCGTCCGCGAGGGACGGGCCGTCCCCGGGGTCGCCGTCGAAGACGATCGCCGCCCGGAGCGCCGCGCCCGCGTCCACCAAGGCGACGCGCGCGGGCACCGGCAGGATGGTCCGCGGGGCGACCCGCGTCTTGCCTCGCCGGACGGGCTCCGCCACCGCGGGCAGCTCGATCTCGAGCTCGGGCACGGCCACGCCGGGCTGTTCCGTCTGGAACGTGGCGAGCACCGCGACGAGCCCCCACGCGTCCACCGCGGCGACGGCCGAGACGCGCGCCTCACCCGCGGAGGGCCAGGGCTCCGACACGACGCGCAGCTCGGCCGCCTTGCCGGAGACTCGCGCGGGTTGGTCGTCGGCGCGGGCGCCGGCCAGATCGTCCGCCGTGAGCAGACCGCCGACGTTTGCGCTCGCGGCGGCGAGGAGCGGCTCGGCCACCGAGGCGCGGCCGAGCGCGGGCATGCCACCTTCGCCGAGCTGCGCGAGCAGGTCGCCTCGGCGGCGAGCGCCGGCCTCACGTGCCGCCGCCGCCGCGCCTTTCGTGAGCTCGCGCAGCGAGCGCCGTCCGTGTGACGCGTGCAGCAGGATGGCCATGTGAGGCGCGCGCGGAGCCGCGGCTCGCGCCTGGTGTGGCGGCGTCTCGCCAGGGACCGTACCGCGCGGACGAGCCGCCCCGGCGCCCGGCTGCATCGCGCGGCCGTCGAAGGCGCGCGCGCCCGCGCCGGCGCCGCCCACGAGGGCGATGGCCGGCGCGAGGAGCACGCCGGGAGAGCGCGCCGCCATGGAGAAATAGGCGGCCACGACGGCATCCGCCGCGCTGCCCTTCGCGGCGAGGAGCTCCTCCGCCGCCGCCGTGCTGTCCAGATCGGTCGCGATCGCGGCCGCTTTCGCCTTCACGGAGCCGACCTCATTGCTCTTCGTCCTCGGCGCGGAGCTTGCCGGGCACGGGACGAGCCGGCGGCGGCTGGCTCGGCATGGTTCGCGCGAGGGCGTGCAAGAGCTCGGACCGCACGCGCTTCGCGCTGGCCGCGTGCTCGACGACGATCCACGCCTCCCGCTTGCTCTGGAGCTCCTTCGCGAGCTTCTCGACCGCGCGCTGGCTCACCTTCTGCGCGCCGCCGAGCGCGCGCAGGCGCGTGTACGCCACCGGACCTGGCGGGAGCGGATCGTTCTGGGCATCGAACACCGGCAGGAGGTCGAGGTCGCGCGCCGTCGCGATGATCTCCCGGCGTTCCCAGATGCCACGCGGCTCCCAGCAGAGCAGCACCGAAGGACGCGGGAGCCGAGACGTGAGCGACCGGAGCTTCTCGATCGTGGGCTGGGTCGGCCGGACCTCGGCCGTGGTGACGAGCACGATCGCGCGAGCCTCGAGCGCGGTCGCCGCGGCGACGGACTCCTCCAGCGCGCGGTCCATCTCCTTCGTCATGGGGAGCGTGGAGCAGATGCGCGGCAGGCGAAGGCTGATGGAGAAGCTGGGCCCCACGTCACGCCGCCAGCTGCGCAGCGTGCTCGGCTTGGGCGGCGCGCCCGTGTCGAACCCGAGCTCGACCATGTCGTGCTTCAGCGCGTACTCGGAGATGCTGCCTTCCAGATGCGGAAGCCCCACGTGGAGCTTGGCCATAGGGAGCGTCCTTACAACGGCCAGCCGCCAGCGCGAAGGACGGGTTTCGGAGGAGGGCGTTATTGCCGGAAGTGGAACCAGTCCGTCGGGTGCGCGAGGACGAACGCCTCGAGCTCGCGCGCGATCTGCCCGGCGGCGCGGACGATCTCCTCGCGCGAAGGGCGCCTGGGCAGGGTGAGCTTGTCCTTGACCTCCACCTCGTAGTCGAGAAAGCCCACGCGCCGTCCGAGCACGACGACGATGGGCGCGCCGCTCGCGGCCGAGAGCTGAAGCGGTCCCTCCGGGATGGCGAAGGGCGCACCCGCGAGGGAGACCTCGACGCCGCGCTGGCCGGGCGGGACGCGATCGGCCTGGAGGGCCACGATGCCGCCGCGCCGCAGGTGCGCGAGGAGAGGCACGGCGGCGAGCGGGTCCGTCCCGACGTGGACGACCTTGAGCCCGAGCTTGTCGCGCGCCCCTTGCTGGACGTTCTCCGCCGCGCTGTCCCGCTCGTGTTGCATCACGACGAGCACCTCGTCCTCGTAGACCGAGCCGAGGATGGGCCCGGCGGCGTACCAGCCGCTCGTGTGCGCCGTGGCGACGATGACGCCCCTGCCCTGCGCCCGCGCCGCCTGGAAGCTCGCGTCCCCGATGATCTTCGCGCGCATGCGCTCGTTTCGGCCGCTGCCCACGGCAAACGACTCCGTCAGGCTGAGCGCGTACTTCGCGAAGACGCGCGCGACCTCGTCCGGCGTGCCCTTCGAGCCCGAGAGGCGGAGCGCGTCCGCGACGCGCTTTCGGAACCCGGGGAGCGCGAGGGCCCAGCCCACGCCGATGAGCGGCGGGCTGTAGCGGACGAACGCGTCCGGACCGTGCACGGCCCCGAGCCGCGCGGCGCGCCGCCAGAACTCCCCGTCGTGCCTGAGATCGGGCAGGGCTCGCCGGAGCCTCTCGAACATGCCCGCTCCGTAGCGCCGCCCCCCGCGACGGTCAACGCTCACCGTCGGATGCCCCTCGCGCGATGGCTCTGACGATATCGTCATCATGCGCGCGACCGAGCGCGAGCGCGGCGCGGACGTCGTCGGTCGCGCGGCCGGCGGCAGCCTCCGCCTGGGCGAGCCGAGCCGCGCTCCGCGCGAGGCCGCTGCGGGTGGCCCGGCGGAGCGGGCTGCCGGTCGTGAGGGCGAGGAAGCCGGGCTCGTCGAGCCGGAGCAGATCGGCGAGCCCGAGGCCCTCCCAGACGGGGAGCGAGCGGAAAGGGCGCGTCTTCGGCGCGGCGGGGGCGCGCGTTTTGTTGAACGGACAGACCGACTGGCAGGCGTCGCATCCGAAGAGGTGCTCGGTGACGCCCGCGCGGTCGCCCGCCGTGTCCTCGATCGTGAGGTACGCGACGCACCTCCTCGGGTCGAGCACGAAGGGCGCGTCGAAGGCCTGGGTAGGGCAAGCGTCGAGGCAGAGCGTGCAGCTCCCGCACCGCTCGGCGATGGGCTGGTCGGGCTCGAGGGCGAGCGTGGTCACCACCTCCCCGAGGAGGACGAAGCTCCCCTGCCCCGGAATGATGACGAGCCCGTTCTTTCCGACGAAGCCGACGCCCGCTCGCGCCGCCCACGCGCGCTCGAGGAGCGGCTCCTCGTCGCAGAGCGGCCGGGCGCGCACCTCGGGCCCCAGCGTGCGGACGAAGGCCGCGAGGGCGCGGACCTTCTTGCGCAGGAAGTTGTGGTAGTCCTGACCGCGCGCGTACCGCGCGACGCGGCGCGCCAGAGGTGGGTCGCTCGCCTCGTCCTCGGGGGTGCGGGCGTAGCGACGAGCCAGGCAAATGACGCTCTTGGCGCCGGGCAAGATGGCCTCGGAGTCCAGCCGGCGCCGGGCCTCGGGCTCCGCCGCGAGGTAGCCCATCGCCCCGTGCCGGCCCGCGCGCACGAATTCGACGTAGCGCTCGAACTCGGGCCCGAGCGGCAGGTCGGCCCGGGCGATGCCGACCGCGTCGAAGCCGAGGGCGCGGGCGCGCTCCTGGATGCGTTCACGAAGAGCGCTCATGGTCCGCTTGTCTCTTGTCTCCTCCAAAAAAGAACGGGATAAACCTCGATACGATGCAACCTGCTTCTTTTGTTCGGTCCTTGGGCTTGCTCTCGACGATTGTGGCATTCGCTGCGGCCTGCGGCGACGACGGCGTGACGCCGGGCGGCACGGGCGCAGGGGACGTGGGCGGCGGCGCCGTGTGTGGCCTCACGCCCGCTGCAAACGCGGAGTTCTGCTCGGCGGAGCTCGCGTCCCCGAACTGCAACCTGGTCACGAGCGAGAAACACCACGTGTGTGGCGTCCCCGTTCGCGAGCCCGAGGCCGAGCTCGCCCGCGCGACCGACACCGACGAGTACAGCGGCACCGGCGCCCCGCAGGTCGGCTGCTTCGCGCCCGCGGGCTATCCGGCGAAGCCGGGGACGCCGCAGATGGTCAGCGTGGAGGGCTTCGCGCGCATCTTCTCGAGCGGCTGCAACTCGTCGGACGTCAAGATCACCTTCTACAAGGTCATCCGAGACGGCAGCGCCAACGACGGTCAGCTCGGTGAGGCCATCGGCTCCTCCGTCACCACCGCGGCGAGCTGCGTGGACATCGGCGACCAGACGATGCCCGACGACTGCGAGGCGAGCGGCAGCCGCTGGGAGTGCCCGTACACCTACCCCATGGTCCCGTCGGAGACCGAGCTCGCCGTCAAGACCGAGTCGATCTCGGGCGACGACAAGTGGGCGCCGCTCGTCCAGTACAACGTCTACATCCCCAACAGCGAGGTCATGGCAGGGACCTGGGACCATGACGTCCGCGCCCTCGCGACGCCTGACTATTCCGTCATCCCCAGCACCGCGATCGGGAAGCCCATCACGGCCGGCAACGGCGCCGTCGCGGGCGAGGTGCACGACTGCGGCGACGTCCGCCTCCTCAACGCGACCGCGGGCATCGACAAGACGAAGGCGAACCTCACCTACTTCACCAGCGACGAGGACGCCCCCCTGCCGGATCTCGAGGCGGACAGCACGAGCAAGCTCGGCCTCTACGCCGCGCTCGACGTGCCGACCGGTCAGGTGAACGTCGCGGCTCAGGGGCTCTACCAGGGACAGATCGTCTCGCTCGGCCGCCACACCGTCTGGGTCTACCCGGACACGGTGACCAGCGTCACGTTCAAGGGCCTGCGCCCGTACCAGGTCCCCTGACCTGGCCGTCTGCTGAATGCACCCCCCCAACCCCCCTCACTCCGTGAGGGGGGCTTTTCACGTCAGGCCCTCGATTGTCTTCAAGCGGACCACGTGCGCCTCGACGTCGACTTCCTCCACGAAGGTGTCCGTGAGGGGGACCTCGAGACGCGCGCCCTCGTTCGTCGCGACGAGCAGGACGTCGCAGGTCGGGTAGCTCACCAGTCGCTCGACCGTTCCGATCACGTCGCCGCTCACGAGCTCCGCCCGCGCCCCTTCGACGTCGACGGCGTAGAACTCGCCGTCGTCGGGCTCGGGAAGCTCGTCGCGCTCGACGATGATCGTGGAGCCGCGGAGCGCCTCGGCAGCGTCGCGCGAGTCCACCCCTTCCATGCGCGCGAGCAGGCCGCCCTCGATCGGGCGCACCGCCGTGAGGAGGATGCGCCTCGTCTGGCCGTCGGGGCCTCGCAAGACCACGCGCCGGCCCTTCGTGAGGACCTCGGTGTCGGGGTTGTACAGCTTCAGGCGGAGCTCGCCTCGCACGCCGTGGGGCCTGGCGACCTCGGCGATGGCAACCTGATCCTTGTCTGCTTTCGCTTCGCTCACTCGTCTTCCATTCGCGCGGATGGGCCGCGACGTCGATTGACAAGAGCGGGCTCGTTCTTCATAGTGCGCCGCCGTCGCGCCCGAAGGGCGCACATGCCGAAGTAGCTCAGCCGGCTAGAGCAGGCGTTTCATACGCGCCGGGTCGGGGGTTCGACTCCCTCCTTCGGCACCAATCTCCGAACCCTTTCGAGCGGGGCCCCAACCCCGCTCGATCTGTTTTGTGCCGTTTCGAGCGGGGCCCCAACCCCGCTCGATCTGTTTTGTGCCCTTCGAGCGGCTAGAGGACGCTGTGGCGCGGCTGGGTCCACTGCGCCCACACCCAACCTTCCTCGGGCGGCGCGGCGTCGGCCCACATCGAAGGGAGCGCTTCGAGGAGGCTGTCGTTCGGCGCGGGGCCGACCCACACGTCGCCGGGTGACGGTGCCTCGAGCCGCGCGCGCGCATCCTTCCAGCTGCGGCCTGTACGCGCGTAGGCGCGGACCAGGCTGGACCGAGCAACGAGGAGCTCCGGGGCCAGGCGGGTGGCGCGCTCGAGCTTTCGAATCGCGCCAGCCACATCTCCATCGATCCGCCGGCGCTCCCCTTGGAGAGCGAGCTCGGCGGCGCGGAGCCGACGCTTCGGCAGGAGCTCGATGACATCGGTGGCTTCGTATCCACCCAGGGTGTCCTTGACCCGAACGTCGCCGAAGCTGTAGCGCGTCCTCACGAAGAGAACCTCGACCTGCGGGTCGTCGAACGCGCGGACGTCCACCGTCGTGCACGCATCCTGGTATTGCCCCGAGAGCTGGTCGACATCCGAGACGCGCACCCAGCCGCTCTTGGACTGCACCTCGATCGAGCCGCAGCTCGCTTCGCTCTTCACGTGGCGGATGCGCGGCCCCGTGCCCGGTTTGTGAAGGCGCTTCGCCTTGACGAGCTTGGCGCGGATCGCCTTGGGGTCGGGCTCGGCGCCCGCTCTCGGTGACGGGAAGTAGTCTCCTTCACGTCTGATGAGGCCTTCCTCATCGACGCCCAGCACCGCGAGCTCGGTACCTTGCGCGTCGTAGGCGACGAGCGACCACGACGAGCCGGTCTGGTCGCGCCACTGGTCGTACGAGATGACGAAGTTGCCCTCGGCGTCGACGCCGACCACCTCGCTCTTGTCGGTCCTGCTGCTCGGGCAGGCCAGCGCGGCGCCGGCGTCCGAAACAGCGATGGACAGTCCGAGCAGCAGCGACAACGAACGGCGGCGCATGTTGCGCTACGTTGCGCGGATCCCGGCGCCCGGTCCAAGAAACTGGCCACGCCCGCCCGACGGCGGTCGGGCCCGCGCCCGAGTCGCGCCTCAGTCTTCCCAGGTGATCCGGTACACGCCGGCGTTGGCGCGGACGCCCGCGTAGAGGTTCTGGCTGGGCTGGTCCTCGCCGTCGTCGCGGAAGGCGTAGAGCGGCGGGTCGTCCACGATGCGCTCCAGCTCGGAGAACTCCACGTTGCCGAACCAGCCGGCGGGATCGACCCGCAGGAGGAGCGAGCCGCCGGACTCGGGCGAGAGGTCGACGGCGATGGGGGTGACGACGCGCTGCTTGCAGATCGGCTTGGAGCCGGGCTGGGCCGGGTTGGTCGGGGGCTCCTGACGGTTCTGTCCGATCGTCACCGAGCCGACGAAGGGAAACGCGCCGGCCGGGCCGACCGCCGTGCCCTCGACTGCGGCGATGATCGTCGGATCCGACTCGGCGTCGATGTCCCCGCCGGTGAGCCAGATCTCAGCGGTTCGAGCCTCGTTCGCGGTGGCGTAGCCGAGACCGGGGAACGGCCTGGGCGTCGGATCGAGGGCGTCGATATCGAGGCCCTCGGTGACCTCGGCCACGTAGATGCCGGGCAAGATGCAGGAGGTGTCGGAGGCGACCGACGTGGGCACGCTCTGGTTCAGGTAGACCGCGCCGACGTGCAACGTGGCCTTGGTGAGGGTCACGGTGTAGCCGCGATCGTTCGTGAAGACGTACGGCTGACCCGCCGTCGTGCCGGCTGCGCCGGCTGCGCGCGCCTCGAACTCGAAGAGATCGCCGCCCGTCGAGCCGGTGCACGACAGGGCGCCGAGCGAAGCCGCCAGCCAGGCGACGGGGACCAGGCCACGTGCCGTGTTCGCCATCACAAACCCTCCGCCAAGGTCCCGGTGAGCGAGACGAAGATGCCGATGGGAGCGCCCGCGGCGAAGTGTCGCGCGGGGACGAGCGTGCCGGGCGTCGTCGGATCGAAGTCGCTGACGTAGTTGAACTCGCTCTCCTTGTATTCGAGGTTCACGAGGTTCGTCCCGGCGACCTCGAGCTCGAGCCACCGCCAGGCCGCGGAGACCGCGGCGTCGAGGTTGAAGATGAGATCGCTCCGCTGACCGAACGGCAGCGCGCGGCGCCCGACGACCGTCGTTCCGACGCCCAGCCGGCCTCGGAACGGGTGCCCGGCGAGATCGAACAGGTCGTAGAAGAGCGCGCCATCGTTCCGGAAGACGACGTCGGGCACGTAGGGGACCAAGAGGCCCGTGTCGTCGAAGCGCGACTTCACGAGCGCGACGCTGACGGCGTCGTCGAAGAAGTCCCCGATGACGCGAGCCGCGCCGGACCAGCCCACGCGGGTCGTCCCGTCCGCCAGGGTGCTGCGCCCCTCGGTCTCGTTGAAGATCTGATCGCGATCGACGTGGGTCACGAAGAACGAGCTCGAGGCCGTCACCGACACGACGTCGAAGCTCTTCGCGTAGGAGGCGCCGATGTCGCCCGAGTCGATGCTGGCGAAGGGCGTGGCGACGTCCTGTGTGATGTAGCTCGGGTCCACCGCGCGCACGCCCTGCCCGTAGGCGATCGAGAAGCTGAAGCCCTCGAACGGGCCGGTGATGAGGCTGACGCGTGGCATGGGCCGGAAGCCCGCGGTCGTCGAGGCCTGGTTGGGCTCGCGGTGATCGCCGAAGCGCTCCTGCGAGAGGCAGCTCGCGCCGCCGGGCGGGTCGTCCTCCGAGGGGCGCGAGACGTCGGTCACGGCGCAGTTGTCCTGCACGTCGTAGGCGAACAGATCCGTCCGCACGCCGCCGCGGAGCACCAGCCAGCTCTGGAGGCGCGCGCTCGCGTCGATGTAGAGGCCGAGGTTCGCGAGCTTGGCGTCGAAGTCCGTCAGCGTGCGGTACGGGACGGCGCTCGCGGCCTTGAGGCGCTGCTGCAGCGCGGAGGCGAGATCGCCGCGCGTGAAGAGGCCGGCCTCGACCTCCTGCGCCAGGTCCGCGACGCGGAACGTGTACCGGCCGAAGCCGCGGACCCCGAACGTGCCGTTCGTGGTCGACAGATCGATGAGATCGCCGCGCTGACCGTGTAGCCCCTCCCGCGCGAGCTGCTGATCGAGGATGAAGCCGGTGAAGTTCTCCTTGAGGCGCATGCTGCGGAAGACCCCGAAGAGCTGCACGCCGTAGGTGCCGGGCCCTCGCCGCGCCTCGACGTCGACCGAGCCCTGGAAGCGCATGCTGCTTCCGCCCTGGTTCGGGTCGTTCGTGTCGTAGAAGTCCTTCTTGCCGGAGTCGACGTCGGCCTGACGGAGCAGGCCCGCGGAGTGGTACTCCGTCGCGTAGGCCGAGCCCGCGACGCGGATCGTCGCCGAGTCGCCGAGCCGGCCCTCGTATTGGCCCATCGCGCGGGCGCGCCACGCGTCCCGGTTCTGGCCGTAGCCTTCGGTCCGGTAGATCTCGGCGCCCGCGTAGGTCCGCGGGCTCTCCCCTTCGGGGCCCCACAGCGTGAGCAGACGCGCCGTGTTCCACGAGCCGTAGGTCGCCTTGGCGCTCACGCCGCGCCGCTCGAGGCCGAGCTCGTAGTCGGCGCTGCCCGCGACCGCGAAGTTTCCTTGGCGCGGGTCGTAAGGCCCCTGCAAGACGCGGATGCGCGTGACGAGCTCGGGGATGATGAAGTTGAGGTCGGCGAGCCCGCTGCCGTGATAGTTGCCGCTCTCGTTGATCGGCACGCCGTCGACGGACAGCTCCATGTCCTGGCCTTCACGCGCGTCGAAGCCGCGGAGATAGATCCTGTCGGCGTGCCCCTCGCCGCCCCCGTTTTTCATCAAGAAGACGCTCGGCGTGAGCTTGAGGAGCTCGGTCGCGCTCTTGCGCGGCACGACGCCGAGCTCCCCCACCTCGACCCGATAGTCCGGCGCTCCGCGCGGCGGCGCGGGACGTTTGCCGTGGACCTCGACGTCCATCGACTCCGGGTGGGGGTGTGGGGGTGGCTCGAAGTGAATGGGGATGTGCAGGTGGGACGCGACGGGCTTGCCGTCTTTCGTGGCGGGGCCGAACCGCCACTTCCGCACGGCCTCGAGCGCCGCCCGATCGAAGTCCTCCCCGCCCGAGACGATGACCGCCGCGCGCTTGACCACGCCGGTCTCGTCGAGATCGACCTCGACCTCGACGTCGAGCTCGGGCAACCGATCGTCGGGGCCGTGAGCGGACTCGAGCCGCGCCGCCGGGTAGGTCGCCTCCACCCGCTCGATCACCGTCGGCGCGGTGGTGCCGGGCTGATCTTGGGCGATCGCTTCGGCCGACAGCCCGAGGAGCGCCAACGAGAACGAGAGAGCCCAGACCGCGCGTCGCACGATAGCTGCGAGTACTGCGATCCTGTTGTTCTTGCAATAGCATTGCAAGAGGGATCCGGCGCGCCAACTCGGTGTAGGTTGCGCCGCGTCACCTCGCCCGAGGATCCAAGAGCGGCATGCGCCTCAGCGTCGTAACCCTGTTCCCCGAGCTCTTCGAGCCCTTCCTCGCCACCAGCATGGTCGGGCGTGCCGCCACGGGACCCATGGAGGTCGAGCTCACGAACCTGCGTGAGTTCGGGCTGGGCAAACACCGCAGCGTGGACGACACGCCTTACGGCGGCGGCTCGGGGATGGTCCTTCGCGTCGAGCCGGTCGTCGCCGCGCTCGAGTCCATCGACGCGAAGGCGGCCGCCGCCGGGTTGCCACCGGCGCACCGCGTCCTCCTCTCGCCACAGGGCAAGCGGTTCGGTCAGGCGAAGGCGCACGAGATCGCGAAGCGCGAGCATGTCGCGCTCGTCTGTGGTCGGTACGAAGGCTTCGACGAGCGCGTCCGGAGCTTCGTCCAGGAGGAGCTCTCGCTCGGCGACTTCGTCATGACCGGCGGCGAGGTCGCGGCCATGGCGGTCATCGAGGCGACGAGCCGCCTCTTGCCGGGTGTGCTCGGCAACGAGGAGTCGAGCTACGCCGAGTCCTTCAGCCCCGCGCTCGACGGCGGCCTGGAGTATCCGCAATACACACGACCGGCGGAGTTCCGAGGCATGACGGTGCCCGAGGTGCTCGCCTCCGGGCACCATGGGCAGATCGAGACGTGGCGGCGCGAGCAGGTCGCCGCGCGGACCCACCTGCGCCGGCCGGATCTCGCCGGCGCGACCGAGCGGCCCGCGCCGGCGAGGAAGATCGACGTCGCGCTCGTGCACCACCCCGTCCTCGATCGTGACGGCGGCGTCGTCACGACCGCGATGACGAACCTCGATCTGCACGATCTCGCGCGCAGCACCGTGAGCTACGGCGGCGAGGCGCTCTGGATCGTCCACCCGATCGAGGCGCAGCGCGAGCTCGCCAAGCGCATCCAGATGCACTGGGTCGAGGGCTCGGGCAAGCGCCGCATCCCGGACCGAGCAACGGCCCTCGAGCGCGTGCGGATCGCGGACGCGCTCGAGGCGGTCTACGAGGCGCTCGGCGGGCGTGGCGAGATCGAGGTGTGGACGACGGCAGCTCGTGCGAAGGACCGCGCCGTCGTTCGTTACGAGGAGGCGCGCGCGCGCCTGGCCGAGCCGGGGAAACGTGTCCTGGTTTTGTTCGGGACGGGCTGGGGCCTCGCGCCGGATCTGCTCGATTCGGCCGACTTGCGCCTCGAGCCGATCGCAGGCGCAAAAGGTTCGCCCTACAACCACCTCAGCGTCCGTGCAGCCTGTGCGATTACGCTCGATCGGCTGGCGGGCTAGCCACGCTCGGACTAGCGTCCGGCCACTACCGTGGCTGAAAAACATACCTTCGAGTTCTTCCGGGCGGGCGGGGTCGACCAGGTCGTCTTGCGAGATGGGAGCGATATCGCCCACCTCTCCGACCTCGACCCGAAGCTCTGGGTCGCCCTCTCTTGCCCCGTCCGCGGGCTGGCCGGGATCGAAGAGAAGACCCTGACCATGCTCGACGAGGACAAAGACGGCCGCATCCGCGTTCCGGACGTCCTCAAAGCGGTGAGCTTCCTGAAGGACGTCTTCGGCTCGCTCGACATCCTCGCCAAGGAGGGCGGAGCGGTCTCGCTCAAGGACATCAAGACCGACACCGAGACCGGCAAGGCCGTCGCTGCGGGGGCCAAGCAGCTCCTCGCGGACACCGGGAAAAAGGGCGCGACGATCGAGATCGCCGACGTCGACGCCGCGCGCAAGGCGCTCGTCGAGACACGTTTCAACGGCGACGGCGTGATCCCGGCGGCCGCGGCCGAAGAGGCCGGGCTGACGAAGGCAGTCGAGGAGATCATCGAAGCGATGGGCTCCGTCGAGGACCGGTCGGGCAAGCCCGGCGTGAACCAGTCGAACCTCGACGTGTTTTTCACCGAGGCCGCGGCGCTCGTGACCTGGGCCGGCGACGAGTCGAAGGACGGCGTCAAGCCGCTCGGCGACGCCTCGGGCGACGCGCTCGACGCGTACCTCGCCGTCCGCGAGAAGGTGGTGGACTACTTCACGCGCTGCCGCATCGCCGGCTTCGACACCCGCGCCTCCGAGGCCCTCCGCGCGCCCGAGGGCGAGCTCCAGAGAATGACGACTTTGTCTCTTTCTCGCGCCTCGGAGGATCTCGCCAAGCTCCCGCTCGCGGGGATCGAGGCGAGCCGCCCGCTCCCGCTGGAGAGCGGGCTCAACCCCGCCTGGGCGGAGCGCGTGCACGCATTCGCCGAGAAGGTCGTCGCGCCGGCCCTCGGCCAGAAGCGCGCAGCGCTGACCGAGGCTGAGTTCACGACGATCGAAGGCAAGCTCGCCGCGCGCCTCACCTGGTTCGAAGCCAAGCCGAAGACCCGTGTCGAGAAGCTCGGCGTCGCGCGCCTCGGCGAGCTGGTCTCGTCCGACGCGAAGACGAAGCTCGCCGAGCTCATCGAGAAGGACCAGGCGCTCGCCGCGGAGTACGCCTCCTTCGATCTGGTGGAGAAGGCCATCCGCCTCCGCCGGGACTTCCTGAAGCTCCTGCGAAACTTCGTCAGCTTCGCCGACTTCTACGGCAAGAAGGGCGCGACGTTCCAGGCCGGCACCCTCTACCTCGACTCGCGCGCCTGTGAGCTGGTCGTCCGCGTGGAGGACGCGGGCAAACACGCCGCGCTGGCGGGGCTGTCCAAGGCGTTCCTCGTCTACTGCGACTGCACGCGCAAGGGCGAGGACAAGCTGAGCGTCGTCGCCGCGATCACCGCGGGCGACGTGGACAACGTCATCGTCGGTCGCAACGGCCTCTTCTTCGATCGCGAGGGGCGCGACTGGGACGCGACGATCACGAGCGTCATCACCAACCCCATCAGCGTCCGCGAGGCGTTCTGGACGCCCTACAAACGCCTGGTCCGGCTCATCGAGGAGCAGATCGCGAAGCGCGCGGCCGAGAAGGAGAAGGAGTCCACGGCGAGCATCGACGCCGCTGCTGCCGCAGCGGCCAACGCCGACGCGGCGCCGCCGGCTGCCGCGCCGGGGGCGCCTCCTGCTCCCGCTGCGGGCGCGGCAGCGGCGCCCAAGCCCAAGGTCGACGTCGGCACGGTGGCCGCCATCGGCGTCGCCCTGGGCAGCATCGGCACGTTCCTCGGTGTCATCCTCGGGACGTTCCTCGGCCTCGGGATCTGGATGCCCTTCGGCCTCGTCGCCGTCCTCCTGCTCATCTCCGGCCCCTCGATGCTCATCGCCTGGCTCAAGCTGCGCCAGCGCAACCTCGGCCCCATCCTCGACGCCAATGGTTGGGCCATCAACGGTCGGGTGAAGGTGAACGTCGCCTTCGGCGCCTCGCTCACGAAGGAAGCGAAGCTCCCCGAGGGCGCCTCCCGCACCCTGAACGACCCGTTCGCCGACAAGCCCACGCCTTGGCGCCGCTGGGTCATCCTCGGCATCCTCCTGGCGCTGCTCGCCGCGTGGGCCTGGGGCAAGCTCGATCGGTGGTTGCCCGAGGCGGCCCGCTCGAGTCACATTCTGCCTCCGGTGCCCGCGTCCGGCGCATCGGCGGCCCCGTCGGCATCGGCGGCTCCGGCCGCCCCGCCCGCGGCTCCGCCCAAGCCCTGATGACCCTCGTCGACACGCACTGCCACATCGATCCTCAGTACTGGCCCGAAGGCCACGACGCCGTCCTCGCCCGCGCGACCGCCGCGGGGGTGACCGCCTTCGTGGCCATCGGGGTCGGCGAGACCCTGGAGCCGGCGCGCCACGTCGTGTCGGTCGCTGCCTCCCGGACGGACGTGTGGGCGACGGTGGGGCTCCATCCCCACGACGCGAGGGTGTCCTCAAACGAGCTCCAGGCCGAGCTCTCCACGCTCGCCGACCACCCGCGTGTGGTGGCGATCGGCGAGATCGGCCTCGATTACCACTACATGCACTCCCCTCGCGAGCAGCAGATCGCGGTCTTCCGGGCCCTCATCGATCTCGCCGTCGAGAAGAAGAAGCCCATCGTCGTGCACACGCGCGAAGCGGCGGAGGAGACGCTCACCATCCTCGAGGAGAGCCGGGCGCGCGAGGTGGGCGGCATCATCCACTGCTTCAGCGAAGACGTCCCCTTCGCGAGGCGCGCGCTCGACCTGGGCTTTTTCCTTTCGTTCTCGGGGATCGTGACGTTCAAGAACGCAAAGGGCGTGCACGAGGCCGCGGCCTTCGCGCCGGCCGATCGCATCCTGGTCGAGACGGACAGCCCCTACCTCGCGCCCATCCCTTTCCGCGGAAAGAAATGCGAGCCGGCCCACGTCGTCCACACCGCGAAGCGGGTCGCGGAGCTGAGGGGGGTGAGCTTCGAGACCCTCGCCGAGCAGACGACCGCGAACGCGCGAGCGCGGCTGGGGCTCGCGGCCGTCTAGCGTCGCGCGACAAACCGCGTCACACTTGTCGAGTGCCGCGCCGCCGTTCTCCGCTGGACCTCGTGACAGCGGGCGCGGTGTCGCTGGCGGTGCACGCGACCGGGGCGCTCGCCCTCGTCGGGTTCGTCCACCTGGCACGCCTGACGTTCTCCGAGCGTCCGTCGCCCCTGCAGGCGCTGGAGACGCAGCTGCCCAAGGCGGAGATCGATCTGCCGGAGATCTCGATCGAGTCGCCGCTCCTCGGCGCGGCGGCGAAGGCGGAAGAAGCGCCCCCCGCGAGCCCGGGAGGCTCCGACGTGGCGAGGCCCGATCTCGGCGACCCCGGTCGAGGCGGCGAGGAGACGGCGCGCGAGCAAGCCCTGAACTTCGCGAACCAGGATGACGGGATCACACGCGACCCGAGCGTGCTCTCGAACCTGAAGATCTCCCAGCTCCCGAGGATCGACACAAATGGCCCGCGACTCTCCTGGGAGGACCTGCGCAGCAGCCGCGAGCCGATGGACCTCACGTTCGTCGCGATGGGCATCGACGGGCGCGCGGAGGAACGCAGGCCCGAGGCGGCCTTCGACCCGGCGCGTGGGCTCGCGATGGCGAACAGACGGAGCGATCTCGGCGCGGATCTCGGCGGCGGCCTCCCCGGCGAAGGCGACCTGGCGCGCAAGGCCGGCGCCGCCACGCTGGGCGGCCCGGTCCGGTCGACGGGGCTCGGCTTCGCTGCCGGCGCGAACCGCGGAGCGGAGTCGGCGGCGCTGAAGAACGCCCGCGCGCGTCCGCTCGTCGACCACGGCGATCCGATGGTCAACGCGAACGAGGAAGGCCGGCCCAGCGACACCGACGAGACGGAGCAAGCGGTCGCCCTGCGCATGCAGTCGCTCCAGCACGCGAGCACCGCGGGCGGCAAGCCCGGCGCCGGCCGCGGCGGATCGGCCGGAGGCGGCGCGCCCGCCTCCGGCGGAGGCAAGGGCGCCGGGAGCAAGGCCGCGCCGGCCGGATCAGGCGGAGCGGGTCCCGGCGACGTAGAACGAATGGGCTACGTCCGCGCGGTGCAGAGCAAGGTCCACCCGCTCTGGGGCAACGCCATGCCGCGCTGGGCGATCCTGGAGGGGCGCCAGGCGACCGCGACCGTCACGTTCGTCATCGAAGCTGACGGTTCTGTCTCCAGCGCGCGCGTCAGCGTGTCGAGCGGGATCCCCGAGTTCGACGAGAACGTGCGGCGAGCCGTGCTCCGCGGCGCCCCCTACGGCGCCCTCCCCGCCGGCCTGAAGCCGCGGCTCGTGTGGAGCATGCCGTTCCACATGTCGAACCCGGCCGTGCGGCCGAAGAATCCCAAAGACGGCCCCACCTAAGAAGCTGGTGTCTTTCGGACGATCCCTTCGCGCTGCCGGCGCCGATCGTGCTCACGTACATTCGTACGCTCCGCGCGACTCGACGCCGACCTCGCTCGCTCTCGGCGAAAACCATCCAGCCATTGACCGATCATCCAGCCGGAAGCTGGTGGATTTCGGGCGAGACCGAGTGATGCCAAGGCGCGGCCGAGGAGCGCGCGGAGCGTACTCCTGTACGTGAGCACGCACCGCAGGCCGCAACGCCGGCAGCGCGAAGGGATCGTTCGAAAGACACCTGCTTCCGCTAGACGACGAGCTCGTGAAAGCGCGCGCGCAATACCGCGCTCGCGGCGTCGAGCGCGCTGTCTTCCTCGTAGCCCATCTTCTTGAGGCGCTCGAGCATGGCCGTGGCCTCGCGCCGCCGGGCCTCGCCGAGATCCTTGTCGGGCGCGCGCTCCTCACCCTTCTCCTTCGCGTCTTTCTTCTCGCGAAGGACGCGCACCAGGTCGCGGACGAGCAGCGCGATGGGCTTGCGTCGCTCGGCGAAGACCGCCTCCTGCAGCTTCCGGAGCAGCTCGGGGAAGACGACCTCGTTCACCGCGCGCTGGCCGGGGTGGTCGATGGCCCAGGCGGCGATGAAGGAGATCAGGCTCTTGCGGTGATCTTCGTTCTTCTGCGTCACGCCGATCAGGCCCTCGACCTCGCGCATCAAGCGCTCGTCGGCCTTCTCGTAGTCGCCGGTGTGCGGATTGCGGATGGTCTCGCCCTTCACCCAGACCGAGACGTGGGTGACGTAGCGGTCGAAGAGCTCCTTGTAGCGCGTCTCGTCGACGAGGCCGCTCGCCGCGCGCATCTCTTCCTCGATGTGATCGAGAAGGCGACGGCGCACGATCGCGCGCATCTCTTTGGTGTCGTGGTAGCCGCCGGCCTGCGCCTTCACGCGCAGCCAGTCGTATTCGCTCGTCTCCTTGCAGAGCTCGTCGAGCTCGGCGAGGACGGCGAAGGGCGACAGGCACGTGTACTCGGGGTGCTGCGCGGCGTTGAGCAGGACCGTGCGCATGGTGCGCGGCGAGGCGCCGTCGCGGCCTTCGTAGTCGACGGAGGCCTCGTTCTCTCGGTAGACGGCGCCGAGCCCGGTCTTGAGGACCTTCTTCGCGTCGCTGTCGAGGGCCTCGGGGACGCGGCCGAGACCGTACAGATCGAGCTTCTGCTCGATGGACAGCTCCTTCACGATCTTCGCGAGCTCGCCCGGGTAACGATCGGGGCTCGGCTTGGCGAGGCGGGTCATCACCGCGAACTCCGCCGCGACGCGCGTCGCGTGGGGCGCCACGTGTTTGCGGGTGTAGGGCGCGATCTGGACGTCGTAGATGCGCTGCTCGTCCACCCAGCTGCGGAGGTAGGGCACGGGCACGAGCTCGAAGCGACCGCGGAAGCTCGGGAACTCCGGGTGCTCGCGGAACGCGTTCAGGTGGACCTCGTTTGCGCTGCCGATCATGACGACGTTCGTCTGCACGTTCTGGTGGGGCAGGCTCACCTCCCCGGTCTCCAGCGTGAGCTGCAGGTATCGGAAGGCCTCCATCGGCCGCTTCAGCAGATCGCTGAACTCGAGCACGCCGCCGGCCGCGTCGATGATCTCGCCGTGGGCCTCGAAGAGCGTCGTCGCCTGGAGGGCGGTGGGCAGCGCGGCGAGCGAGCGATCGGCCGTGATCTGGCGCTCGCCAGCGTCCACGCTCAGCTCGGGCCCGAGGGTGATCGCGCCCTGACGGTAGCGGCGCGAGATCGTCCAGCGCTCGATCTGCACGTGCCTCAGCGCGCGCTTGAGGTTGCCCTCCTCGCTCATGAGCAGCGCCTCGAGCACCTGCTGGTTCTTGTAGGAGAGCTGCCCCGAGACGAGCCACGCCGGCGGGGTCTCGCCGACGGCTCCGTAGAGCTTGCCGAGGAGCGCGCGACGCTCGGGGATGGGCAGGAGGAAGAGAGGATGGTCGCGGATCTCGACCTGGAGGCGCGCGTCGATCGCCGAGTCGGGCAGGTGCGCGTAGCTGTCCTCCCAGCTGCTGGCGCTGGTGCTGCGCTCCGCCTGGCTCTCGCCGAAGCCGATCGATCCACGCGTCGTCTTCCGGCTGGGGAACACCCAGTGCAGCCGGTAGAGGGCGCCCTCCGTGAGCGTGGAGTAGTGCTCCAGCGCGCGGAGGATGCAGGCCGCCGTCGTGCTCTTCGCCGAGCCGTTTGGCCCGTGCATGAGGACGAGGCGGTTGGCCCGGCCCTCGTTCACGAAGTTGGAGAGCGAGCGGTAGATCTCGCCCTGGATCTCCTCCTGGCCGACGAGCGGCATGTCGCGCGCGTCCTCGTGGCCGTCCCACGGGAGATCGAAGAGGCGGAACCGGACCAGCTTGCCCCAGGGCTTGTCGACCGTGACCGTCCCGTAGTGGTCGAACATGTCGCGCACATACGTCGCGGCGTCGCGGCCGTGACGCTTCGGGTCCTCCGCGAAGAGCTCCACGTATTCGCGGAACGAGAGGACCGTCTTCGAGGTCTTGAAGCGCTCCTCCAGCGCTTGAGCGATGGTGTCGAGCTCTGCGAGGGCCGTCGCGCTGCGGCTACCGGGAGGTCCGTCCGTCACGAAGCGAGGTTATTGGACCGTTACCTCGACGTCGAGCGGCACCTTCTCCATGACGCACTTCTTCTCGTCGCACACGCTGAGGCTCACCGTCCCGGCGAGCGTGTACTTGCCGGCCTTCTGCGGCACGAAGCCCACCTTGAAGGTCGCGACCTTCTCGGCGAACGTGGCGTCGTCGCGCTTGAGCACGGCCTTGGGGTAGCTGACCCCTTCCGGCGGGTCTGCCAGCTTGAGGCGGAACGGGAACTGCTGGTTGATCTTGAAGTCGCCGTTCGCCGTGACGGTCACGGTGACGGTCCCCTCTTTGCCCGCCGCGTACTGGGCGGCCGCGCTCATCTCGGCGGTGAACGCCTCGACGCTCAGCTTCGATTTCTCGACACGCGCGCTGCCCGGCTCATGCCCCGACAGCTCCGCCCCCGACCCCGCCAGGCTCGTCGCCAGCCAAGCGATCGCCCCAAGCACGTGCAGCATGGGACGAGGCTATCACGAACGGACGAGCAGGAACACGAGCAGCCCGACGACCACCAGGGCCCCTCCCCCTACGGCAGGCCAGAACCAGGCCGGTCGCGCCGAGGGCATCCCCATGATGACGTAATCGTCAGGGAGCGTGGTGCCGGCGGTCCCCGCGGGGCCACCCTGCGATCCGGCGCGGAAGGCGGCGTCCAGGTTCGACACGTCGAGCGCGGTCGCCTTCTTCTGCTTGTGCTCCTCGAGCTTCCGCGGCAGGCGCTCGGCGACCAGGGCGGTGAGCCGCGCCTCCGGCAGCGTGGCCCAGACCCGGTGATCGCCCTCGAGGCCGTACGCCGCGCCCACCGCGTCCGCCAGCTCGCCGATCGACGAGTAGCGAAGGTCGGGGTTCTTGGAGAGCGCTCGCTCCATCACGTCGTCGAGCGTCTCGGGGATCGACACGGCCCTCCCGGCCTCGGAGATGGGCGCTGGATCTTGCGTGAGGATGGCGAGGAGGATGGCGGGGCCGGTGGACCCGGCAAACGGCACGGTGCCCGTGAGGCACTCGTACGCGATGGCCGCGGCGCTCCAGACGTCCGCGCGGTGGTCGAGCGACGGCAGGCCCTGCGCCTGCTCGGGGGCCATGTAGAAGGGCGAACCGATCGTCGTGCCCATGACCGTCAGCTTCTTCGCGTTCTCCGAGTTGTCGCGGACGCTGCCGAAGTCGAGGATCTTGGTCACGTCCCCGTCTGGGGTGTGACAGAGGAAGATGTTGTCGGGCTTCAGGTCGCGGTGGACCTGCTTCCGATCGTGTGCGCCCTGGAGGCCGAGCGCGGTCTGGCTCAGCATGCGGATGAGCCGCTCGGGGCGGATCGTCTTCTCTCGCTTGAGGAGCATCCGCAGCTCCTCGCCCTCGAGGTACTCCATGACGAGCGCGAAGGAGGCGTCGTCCGTGTTCTCGAAGCCGAGGACGTCCACGATGTGGTCGTGCGGGAGGCTGCTCGAGATCTCGAACTCCCGCTTGAAGCGCTCGACCGCGACGCCGTCCGCCGCGACCTCCGGGTGGAGGATCTTCAGCGCGACCGACCGGTTGGCGCGCTGATCGAGCGCCTGGTAGACGCGGCCCATGCCGCCGTCGGCCACCGTGCGGAAGAGCGTGTAGCGGCCGCAGAGCGTCTTGCCGATGCGCGAGTCCTCGGCGTCCGACGGGAGCTTCTGCAGGTCGACGGGGTCGAGCTTCGTCCCGTCGACCGGGCAGAACCCCGAGGTCTCGTCGAACAGCCGATGGCAAGCCCCACACGTCTTCATTCCGCTCCCTCGCGCGCGCTCAGCCGGACTTCGGGACGTAATAGAGGATGCGCTTGCACTGCGGGCACTGCTCGAACTCGTCGCTGCGCTGCATCTTCTGGAACATCATCGGCGGGAGCGAGATGTTGCAGCCGCTGCAGGTGCCGTCGCTCGTGCGAGCGATGGCCTTGGGCTTCCGAGCTCGGATGGCCTCGTACCGGCGGTAGAGGATGGGCGGCAGGAGCTTCACCGTCGCCGCGCGCTCGATGATGAGCTGCTCGCGCTGCTTCTCCAGGTCCTGGACGGTCTGCAGGGCGCCCTCGGCCGTGCCGGCGAGCTCCGCCGAGAGCTCGTTGTGGCGGGTCTCGGCCGCGTTCACCGAGGCCTTCGCCTGCTCGCAGACGGCGCCGAGCTTCTCGACCTCGTCCTCCCGATCGCGGACGAGCTTCTTGAGCTCCTCGAGCTCGCGCTGGGCCGCCATCGACTCGCGCTCGTTGCGGGAGCGACCGAGCTTCTCGCGCGACTTCTCGATCTGCACGGTCATCTGGCGAGCTTCGGTCTGGAGCTCGTTTCGCGTCTTCTCCATCGTCGCGATCGAGACCTTGCCGTCGTCGACCTTGCGTCGGAGCTCCGCGACCTCGGTCTTCAGCGAGTCGAGCCCGCCGCGGCGGACGCCCAGATCCTCGTCGAGCTGGCGGATCCGTTCGTCCAGGTTGGAGAGCGCTTCGAGGTGCGGGATTTGTTCGGCGATGCTCAAGGCGAGGTCACCTCATTCGTGCGGTTGCAAGACAAGTGGGACGGCGTCGCGCGAGCGACCCGTCGTGAGCGGCTGACAAGCGGTAGGCCCACCTGGGTTCGAACCAGGAACAGCCCGGTTATGAGCCGGGGGCTCTGACCGATTGAGCTATGGGCCCTCTCGAAAGACGTTATGACCCGGCCACGTCCGGACGCCACGGGTGCCACGCTAGTCCATGGAGGGCAGTGAGCCAAGACGCATCTCTGTGGCCGGTGCGCGAGCGAGCGCCGGGTCAGGGCGGCGGTCCGATCGGCCGGAACCCGCGGCGAGGGTTGGGGCGGCGCGCCGGAGGCGGATTCTCCGCGGGCGAGGCGTCGCTGCAGCACCGGAACCCCAGCGTCGCGGCGCGGTGGGCCGGCGCGTGAGAGGTGTCGCCGGCGCGGCAAGTCGACGCGCTCGCGCCCCAGGCGCCGCCCGCCACGACGGACGCAAACGGCTCGTGGCTCTTGCTGCCCTGAGGATCGTAGGCCCACTCGGCGACGTTGCCCGCCAGATCGAAGACCCCAAACGGGCTCACGCAACGGGGCGAGTCGCCGGAGGGGACACGCCGGTCGAGCAGCGCGAGCTGGGTCGCGACGTTTGCGCCGCGGCTCGGGGTGACGCGCCCCTCGGCGCCGGCGTCCCAGCGGCAGGTGCCCTCGAGCCGCCGCTCGCCGACCGCGTACGGGTGAACCGCCTCCCCTTCGCAGGCGAACGCGAGCTCGCGCGGGTCGCAGAGCCGCTTGCCCTCCGTCTCGCACGCGCGCGCGGCCTCGTCGAAGCTGACGAGGACGGCAGGCAGGACCCCTCGCTGGTTGGGGTACTCGAACACGTCGACGCAGTACCGGAGATGCTCGTAGCTCCCCTCACACAGGACCTCGGGCTCGAACTCCTCACACACCGGTTCTTCTCCGGCGGCCGCGCGGCGCGCGGTCTTGCATCGGTGCGCGACGAACGGACAGAAATAGCCCTCGACGAGGATCATGTCCGACGGGCAGGCCTCGCTCCGCGGCGCCTCTGCGGGAGCGGGCGGGCTCGCCGCGCTCGCGCTCGGCGCGGCGAGCGTCGCGGAGGGGGCCGAGGGCTCGATCGGCGCCGCCGCGCTCCCCGAGGGACGGCTCGTGGGTGCGGACGAAGGTGGCGCGAGCGTGACGAGGATCGCCGCAACCGCCGCGCAAGCGGCGAAGACGAGCGGCAGGAGATATCGCGGGCTCGACCCTGACACGGTCGCATGCTACCGAAGTGCGTTCCAGGATGAGCTACCTCGTCGTGCGGGGGGCACGCCAGCACAACCTGAAAAACGTCAGCTGCTCGATCCCCCGCGAGAAGCTCGTCGTCATCACCGGGCCCAGCGGGTCAGGGAAGAGCTCGCTCGCGTTCGACACGATCTACGCCGAGGGGCAGCGCCGGTACGTCGAGAGCCTGTCGGCTTACGCGCGCCAGTTCCTGGAGCAGCTCGCGAAGCCGGCCGTGGAGTCCATCGAGGGCCTCTCGCCCGCGATCGCCATCGAGCAGCGCGCGCTCGCCAAGAGCCCCCGGTCCACCGTCGGCACGGTCACCGAGATCGCCGACTACCTGCGACTCCTCTTCGCCCGCGTCGGTACGCCACACTGCCCGAGCTGCGGCAAGCCCATCCAGGCGCAGACGGTGCAGCAGATCGTCGACACCATCCTCGATCTGGGCGAAGGCGCGCGCGTCTCGCTCCTCGCGCCCATCGCCCGTGCCCGCCGCGGCGAGCTCAAGCTCGAGATCGATAGGCTGCGCCGCGAGGGCTTCGTGCGCGTGCGGGTCGACGGCGAGACGATCGACCTGGGTGACGAGATCGTCCTCGACGGCAAGCGCGCCCACGATCTCGACGTCGTCATCGACCGCATCGTCGTGAAGGACGGCGCGAAGGGGCGCGTGACCGACTCGGTGGAGCTCGCGCTGAAGACCGGAGAGGGCCGCCTCCTCGTCGATCCCGGCGGGGACGTGGAGCCGTTCTGGCTGAGCGAGCGCTTCGCGTGTGTGGCCTGCGGCGTGTCGCTGCCGCCGATCGAGCCGCGAATGTTCTCGTTCAACGGGCCGCACGGGGCCTGCCCGAAGTGCGACGGCATCGGGTATCGCACGCGCGTCGATCCCGAGCGCGTGGTGCCCGACGGGCGCCGGTCGCTGCGGGAGGGCGCCGTCGCGCCGTGGGGCCGCCGCGGCTCGGTGGAGCTCGCGCTCGAGGTCGATCGCGCCGTCAAGGCGCTCGGCGTCGACCCGGACACGCCCTTCGCCAAGCTGCCCGAGGCCACACGGCAAGCGATCCTGTTCGGCGTCGGCTCCCCTCACAACGCTGCGGCAGGACATGGCGGCGAGGCCCCGCCGGAGAAGAAGCGCTCCAAGATCAAGGCCGCTTACGAGGGCATCGTCCCGAGGCTCGAGCGCGCGCTCGAGTCCGGCGAGCTCGGGACCCGGGATCCGGGCGACGAGGAGGACGGCGACGGGAGCGACGAGCCGGACGACATCGGGCGGTTTGTGGTCACGCGGGTCTGCGAGGCGTGCCACGGGCGGCGCCTGCGCCCGGAGGCGCTCGCGGTCCTGCTAGGAGGGAAAAACATCGCGCAGATGGGCGGCATGCCGCTCCGCGAGCTGCGTGAGCTCATCACGATGCTCCTGCCCGAGGAGAGCGGGAAGTCGGACTGCCACGAGCTGAAGGACCGCGCCCGCGCCATCGGAGAGCCGCTCCTCAAGGCCGTGCGGGCCCGCCTGGGCTTCCTGATCGACGTCGGTCTCGACTACCTGACCCTCGATCGCTCGGCGATGACGCTCTCCGGCGGCGAAGGCCAGCGAATCCGCCTGGCCACGCAGATCGGCTCGGCGCTCGTGGGCGTGCTCTACGTCCTCGACGAGCCGAGCGTGGGTCTGCACCCGCGCGACAACACTCGCTTGCTCGAGGCCCTGAGGCGGTTGGTGGTCCAAGGAAACACCGTGCTCGTGGTCGAGCACGATCGCGAGACGATCCTCGCCGCCGATCACGTCCTCGACATGGGCCCGCGCGCGGGGGTCCACGGCGGCGTCATCGTCGCTCAGGGCACGCCCGCGGAGGTGGCGAGCACCCCGGAGAGCGTGACGGGGCCGTACCTGACCGGAGCCAAGCGCCTCTACACCCCGCGGCCGCGGCACAAGCCGGAGAAACGTTGGGTCAAGATCGTGGGCGCGCGGGCCCACAACCTGCGCGGCGGGGATTTCGCCATCCCCGTCGGGTTGCTCACCGCCATCACGGGCGTGAGCGGCTCTGGCAAGAGCAGCCTCATCGTCGACACGCTGCTGCCCGCCGCCCGGCAGACGCTCTACCGGTCCGGCGTGCCCGTCGGTCCGTGTGACGCCGTCTCGGGGCTCGAGCATTTCGACAAGGTCGTCAGCATCGATCAAGCGCCCATCGGTCGGACGCCCCGATCGAACCCGGCGACGTACACGGGGACGTTTGCCCTCTTGCGCGAGCTGTTCGCCTCGCTGCCCGAGGCGCGCGCGCGCGGCTACAAGCCTGGCCGGTTCTCCTTCAACGTGAAGGGCGGTCGCTGCGAGGCGTGCCAGGGCGACGGTGTGCTGCGGGTGGAGATGCACTTTTTGCCCGACGTCTTCGTCGAGTGCGAGACGTGCGGCGGCAAGCGCTACAACCGCGAGACGCTCGAGGTCCGCTACCGCGGCATGTCGATCGCGGACGTGCTCGATCTCACGGTCGAGGAGGCGCTTCGCGAGCTCGAGGCCGTCCCTCGGATCCGCGAGCAGCTCGCGGCGCTCGTTCGCGTCGGGCTCGGCTACATCAAGCTGGGCCAGCCCGCGACCACGCTCTCGGGCGGTGAGGCCCAGCGCGTGAAGCTCGCCCGCGAGCTCGCGCGTCGCGCGACGGGCAGCACGCTCTACGTGCTGGACGAGCCGACGACGGGCCTGCACTTCAGCGACATCGAGCTCTTGCTGGTCGCGCTCGAGGGGCTACGCGACGCGGGCAACACCGTCGTGGTGATCGAGCACAACCTCGATCTGGTCGCCTCGGCCGATTGGGTCGTCGATCTCGGCCCGGAGGGCGGGACACGTGGCGGCGAGCTGGTCGCCGCCGGGACGCCCGAGCAAGTGGCAGCCGTCGAGGCGTCCCACACGGGGCGCTACCTGGCGGAGGTCCTCGCTCCGCCGGAAGAGCCCGCGAGCGCCCCCCGCCCCAAGAAGGCCGCCGCGGGCAACAAGCGCTCGCGGCGATGACCGGATGAGGGGACTGGCGCCGTCCGTCGACAGGATGGCGGTGGCCCCGTGGATTCACCCCCCCGGCCCCCCTCTCACCCGACCCCCCTCTCACGGGAGGGGGGAGGTTCTTCGGGCGGTCAGCCGAAGTCGCGCTCGGCCCGCTCCTGATCCTCTTTGCAGCGGATGCAGAGCGTCGTCTCGGGGCGAGCCTCCAGGCGCTTGACGGCGATCTCTTCTCCGCACTCCTCGCAGTTGCCGAAGCTGCCTTCTTCGATCTTCTGCAGCGCGCGCTCGATCTTGTCGAGGAAGCTCTTCTCGCGGCCGCGGAGCCGGAACGTGAACGACTGCAGGTATTCGCTCGACGCCAGATCCATCTCGTCCGGCAGGTCGTTCGTATCGAGCGTCATGTCGTCGTTGAGGGTCTGCTTCGCCCTCTTCAGGATCTCGTCCCGCTTGGCCTCGAGCAGCGCCTTGAACTTCTTCAGCTGGGCCTTGGTCACGTGGGGCTCCTCTCGGTCCTCTTTGCACCCCGGGGTAACGGGGGGCGTTAAAGTAGGGTGCAGATATCGATCCGTCAATCGTCCCCGCACGCCTGTCGCTCGGGGCGGCGCCGGCGCTGTGTCCGGCGGCGCGCCCTCGCCCTTTTCGGGGCGCTTCGGGTTCGCTACGACGCTGCCCCGCATGAGCAACGACGACACGACGGGCCCCCGTGGCCTCGGGCTCGCCTTCGATCCGGCCCGCGAGCCGTCGCCCCCGCGCGACGCGGCGACCGTGCTCCTCGTGCGCGAGGGGGGCGCCGGCGTGGAGGTCTTCTGTGTCGTCCGGCACCAGAAGAGCGGCTTCTTGGGCGGCGCTGTCGTCTTCCCCGGGGGAAAGGTCGACCCGGCGGACGCGGATCCGACGTGGGAACGACGTTGCTCCGGGCTCAGTCCTCGCGCCCTCGGCTTCGCTTCGTCGGAGGGGCACGCGCGTGCGCTCGCGGTCGCCGCGGGGCGCGAGACGCTCGAAGAGGCGGGCGTGCTCCCGCTGGCCGCGCCGGCCTCGGCGGAGGTCGTCGCCGAGCTCCGGGCGGCGCTCGCGGCGGGGCGGCCTCTCGCCGAGCTCCTCGACGAGCGGACCCTCGCCCTCGACACCGGCTCGTTCGCCCCGTTCGCGCGCTGGATCACGCCCGAGGCAGAGCCGCGCCGATTCGACGCTCGTTTTTATCTGGTCCCCGTGCCCGCGGGTCAACACGCGTCGAACGACGGCCACGAGACGACCGCGGGCTTCTGGGCGACGCCGCGCGCCGTGCTCGAGCGATTCGAGCGCGGCGAGATCCAGCTGGCTCCGCCCACGACACGTTGCCTCGAGCTCCTGCAGGGAGCCGGGACCATCGATGCGGCGCTCGCGGTGGCGAGCGAGCAGTCGCTCGAGCCGATCTGCCCGCGCTTCGTCCCCGGCGATCCCCCTGCCCTCGTCTTGCCCGGAGATCCGGCGCACGAGGTGCCTTCGCGCCGCGTCGACGGGCCCACACGTTTCGTGCTCCGCGACGGCCGCTTCGTGAGCGAGGACCCGTGACCCCGCCCCCCGCCCGAGGAGCCGGCGCGGGCTACTTGCCTTCGCGGTAGGCGCGCACCGCGTTGACGATACCGTCAGCGAGCTTCTGCCGGTAGTCGGCCTTGGCGAGCCTGCCCTCGTCGTCGGGGTTGGAGATGAAGGAGGTCTCGAAGAGGACCGCCGGCATCTCCGCGCCGAGCAAGACGTAGAAGCCGGCGGACTTGAGGCCGTGATCCTTCGTGTCCGGGTATCGCGTCCCGAAGGAGGCGAGCGTCGCGCGGGTGACCAGATCGCCGAGCTTCCGGGACGAGGTGGCGATCTCGCCGCTCTGCAGGCGCCCGACGATCTGGGCCATCTCTTTGTCGAGCGACTCGGCGTCGATGCCCTTCTTCACGCCGAGGCCGTTCTCGAGCGCCGCGACGCGCGCCGCGGCGCGGCTCGTGTCCTTCAGCTCGTCGAGGACGAACACCTCGATGCCGCGCGCCTCGCCGTTCTCGGAGGCGTTGCAGTGGATGGAGATGAAGAGGTCGGCGTGGAAGGCGTTCGCGCGGGCGGTGCGCTCCTCGAGCGGCACGAACACGTCGGAGTCTCGCGTCAGGAGCGTCTCGACGCCGAGCTCGTGGGCGAGCACGGGCGCGACCCGGTGCGCGACGTCGAGCGCGACCTCCTTCTCTTTGAGGCCGGTCGGCCCGACCGCGCCGTCGTCGTGGCCGCCGTGGCCGGGATCGATCGCGACGCGTTTGACCGTTCGCGGTCCGTTTGCGGGTGCCTTCTGCTCGGGCGGCCGCGAGCTGACGTCGATCACGATCCGGAACGGCTCCGGCAGATAAAAGACGCGCCGGTGCATGGCGCTCGACAGATCGAGCACGATCCGGGCGCCGCCCTCGCGAGGTCCGGACCGGATGCGCTTGATCGCGCCGCCGACGTCGATCTCGCGCGACACGCCCTTGGCCGTCGCCTTCTCGATGTCGAGGTAGATGCGCGCGTCTTTGCCGGTCTTGTCGTCGGCCTCGAGGGTCCCGACCTGGAACGTGGTGGGCTCGCTCAGGTGGATGACCACGCGCCCGCCGCCCTCGGCCGCGAACTTCTCGATCTTCTCGATCTTCGCCGTGCCCTTCGCCGGCTTGAGGTCCATCGGCGCGACGATGAGATCGGCGGGGGGCGAGCTGGTGGATGCGACGGGGACGATCGAGGCCGAGGCGGTCCCGGCCGCGGCGGCGACGGTCCGCTCGGCCTTGTCCCCCTCCCGCTCGAGCTCGGCGAGATCGGCGCCGCCCGGGCGATACCCCTGCGCGAGCGCGAGGTCGCGCGCGAGGGCTTCGACACAGGCCGACGTCTTCCCGTCCGCCGCGAGCGACGCCTGTCGGCGCTTCACCAGGTAGAGCTCGCGGTACGACGTGGAGGCGTCGTGGGCGAGCTCACCCAGCAAGAGCGCGCGGGCGCGGTCCGCGCGGCAGCCTGCCTCCGTCCCGCGGGCGACGCGCGCGGCGGCCGCGTAGAGCTCGAGCGCCTCGCGCGCGTCCGCATCCGTCCCCTCGATCCGATGAAGGCGCGCGCGCAGATCGGCGGCGAGCACGTCGAGCTTCGCCTGCTCCTCGATCGCCCCTTCTTTCGTCGCGAGGATGGCGATCTGATCGGCGAGCGCGACGACCTCCGCGCGCGGCGGCAGACGCGCCGATGCGTCGAGGAGCGCCGTCGCCTTCGCCACGTCGTCCGGCTGCTTGGCGGTGTCCGTGGGGCCCGGCGCAGGGCACGCCGACAAAAGGCCCAGGCTCAGCGCGAGAGCCGGCAGGGTCTTCTCGAAGGAGCGCGGGGACGGCACGGGTTACCTTTCGTGGTGTCGACGGCACAAAGCCTGGGTGATACGTTTTGTTCCGCGGCGCGAAGCGCGCGTCGATTTTCGAGAGGTAGCATGACAACCGGAGCCGCGGGCGCCTCGACCGATCAACTGGACCTGGACGAAGCCGACCGCCTCGCCGAGAGCATTCGCCCTGCGTGGGAGCTCGACGAAGGACACCTCGCGGCGTCGCCCGCGAAATCAGGCGAGCCGGCCGCGGCCGGCAAGCCCGAGGCGAACGAGAAGCTGGCTGCCGGTGGCGTCGACGACGCCGCGCTCGACGCGGCCGCAGCGGCGTTCGAGCCTCCCCGCGACACGGTGATCGACGGCGTCCCCACGTTGGGCGTCGGCCGCACCGACCCGGGGATCGGCAAGACGAGCCCGGGCAAGACGGATCCGGGCGCCGATCCGGGCGCCCGCCCCACGAAACCTTCGAAGCCGGAGCCCTCGAAGCCGGAGCCGCCCCGACCGGCGGGGCCCACGAAGCTGGGGATCGGCACCGATCCCGGCGAGCCCGCCGACGAGCCTGCTCCGCCCGTGAAATCGAAGAAGGCGCAGGCCGCGCCGGCGATCGAGGCGGTCGCGCCCGTCGAAGAGGCGGCCCCTCGGTCGAAGCCGAAGCGGCCATCGCGCTCGCAGAGCGAAGCGAGCGCCAAGGCGGAGCCCGGCCCCGTCGCCGGCAGCACGGCCGCGAGCTTCTCGAAGGTCGACGACCCGATCGAGATCCCGGTCGAGAAGAAGTCCAAGTCGGCGCTCGTGATCGGTGGAGCCATCGCGGCCGTCGCCGTGATCGTGGTCGGCGGGCTGGTGGCGTCGGGCGGAGACGAGCCGAAGCCGAAGGAGACGGCGGCGCCCGCCAAGACGCAGGCTGCCGAGACGCAGACGGCCGCGCCGAAGCCCGAGGCCAAGCCGACAGCGGAGAAGCCCGCCACGCCGCCTCCTGCGGAGACCGCGGCGCCGGAGCCGAAGAAAGAAGAGCCGAAGGAGGCCGAGCCCACGTCGAAGCCAGCCGAGACGCAGGCCGAGCCCCCGAAGCCCGCGCCGGAGAAGCCCAAGGCCGAGACGCCGCCGTCCAAGCCCGCGAGCACGGCGCAGAAGCCGAGCGGCGGCTCCTCGTCGGGCGGCGGCAAGGGCGGCAAGGGCGGCATCATGCGCGACGTCCCGTTCTGATCGCGTGAGCTTCCATCTTGCATCGAGCCCCGCGCTCGGGTGAGCCTCCCGTCCAGCCATGAGAAAGCGCCTCTTCGCTCGCTCGCTTCGCGCCCTGCCGATTGCTGCCACGCTCCTCGCCGGAGCGGCCCTGGGGGGCCTCACCCCTCGCGATGCCCACGCCCAGCCGGCGGCAACCGGTGGCGATGACGCAGTCAAAGAGGTCGCGCGCCAGCGCTACGCGGACGGCGTGAAGGCGTTCGACTCGGGCAAATACGAAGACGCTCGGCTCGCGTTCGCGCAGGCGCACCAGCTCACGCAGGCCCCCGGCATCCTCCTGAACCTGGGTCTCTCCGAGATCCGCACGAACCGGCCCGTGGAAGGTGGCAACCACCTCTTCCAGTTCCTCCGTGAGTACAAGGAGGCGACGCCCGAGCAGAAGGCCGGCGCCATCCAGGGGATCGAGGAGGCGAAGAAGAAGGCCGGGCTGGTCTCGATCACCGTCGACGTCCCCGGCGCGGACGTGAGCATCGACGGCACGCTCGTCGGGAAGTCGCCCCTGCCCGATCCGGTCTTCGTCCCCGAAGGCGGTCGGACGATCGTGGCCACCGCAAACGGCAAGAACGCGATGGCGAAGGTCGACGCGAAGCGGGGCCAGGTGACGCAGGCCTCGGTGGTGTTCAACGCGGCGCCTGCGCCGGGCCCCGAGCCCGTCGCACCCGGCCCCGGCCCGGCCGTCGCGCCCGGGCCCGGACCGGTCATGCAGCCCGGGCCGGTCATGGGCCCGGTGTTCCCGCCGCCTCAGGTCCAGCCCGATCGCGGCGGCGGCAAGGACTTCGGCAGCTGGTTCATCCAGAGCCCGATCGCCTGGGTGGGGACCGGCCTCACCGCGGTCGGCCTCGGGCTCGGGATCGGCTTCTCGGTCGCGGCCTCGCAGAGCGCGAGCGACGCCGACGATATCGCCAACGCGATCCGCGACCAGGCCGACGAAGACGGTCTGCAAGACTCACCCTGCGGACCGGAGGACGGCACCGGCGCGGGTGACGCCTACCCGGGCCCCTGCAACGCGCTCCGTGACGCGCTCGGCGTTCGCGACGCGAACGTGGCCGTCGCCGTCGTCGGCTGGGTGCTCTTCGGTCTCGCGGCCGGCGGCACCACCGCGTACATCCTCATCGAGTACCCCAAGGCCTCCAAGGGCAGCGCAAAAGAGGCGGGCCCGCGCGTGGGGCTCTTGCCGGTCGTCTCGCCCGACATGACGGGCGCGGCGCTGATGGGGAGCTTCTGATCATTCCGCGGGCGCGCGCCAGCGGTCGCGCGCCCGCTTGATCGCGTCGCGGACGGTCGTGCGCGGGATGCCCAGCGCTCGCGCCGTCGCGCTCGCGTTGCACCCGGTCACGTCGTACGCGTGGAGGATCGCCGCGTCGGGCAGCTGCTGTCGCGGCCCCTCCCGCTCCAGGATGGCCTCGCGGAGGTGCTCGGGCTCGATGGGTGCTCCGGGGCCGGCGAGCACGCTCGCGTGCCCGAGCAGGTTCTTCAGCTCCCGCACGTTGCCTCGCAGCGGCAACGTCTCGAGGAGCTGGAGCGCTGCCTGCGACGGCTCGCTCCCGTCCAACCCGAGCGCGGAGCAGAGGGCGGAGCAGAGCGACGGCAGGTCCGCCCGGCGCTCGCGCAGCGGCGGGAGACGGATCACGCAGGCCGAGAGGCGCTCGTAGAGATCCTGACGGAACCGTCCTGATTCGACGAGCCGCTCGAGCGGCTCACACGTGGCGGCGATCACGCGCACGTCCACCTGCGCGGAGCGCTCCGCGCCGAGCGCGCGAACCGCGCCGTCCTCCAGGACGCGGAGGAGCTTCGCTTGCATGTCCCGCGGCAGGGAGCCCACCTCGTCGAGCAGGAGCGTTCCCCGGTCGGCCTGCAGGAACGCGCCGCGGCGATCGACGATCGCCCCCGTGAAGGCGCCCCGCAAGTGGCCGAAGAGCTCGCTCTCCGCGAGGCTCGAGCTGATGGCGCCCGCGTTGATGGCCACGAACGGTCCGGGGCGACGGCTCAGCGCGTGCAGCGCCGAAGCGACCAGCTCCTTGCCCGTGCCGGTCTCGCCGCGGAGCAAGACCGGGAGCTTCGACGGCGCCACCCGCCGGACTCGCTGGGCGAGCGCGAGCATGGGCGCCGAGGCACCCACGACCCCCGGGAGCGGCTCGACCGAGGCGGCCGCCGCTCCGCCTGCCGGCGGAACGGCGATCTCGAGCGAGGCCTCGCCGAGCGAGAGGACCGAGCCCGGCAACACGTGGGCGCCGTGCACGAGCGCGCCCGCGATGCGCAGCCCGTTCCTCGAGCCGAGGTCCACCACCTCGAGGGAGCGCGCGCGGTGATACACCCGGCAGTGCACCGCGCTCAGCGTCGGCTCGGCGAGGCGGACATCCGACGCGGCGCCGCTGCCGACGTCCACCGACGTGCCCGGCTCGAGGATCGCCGATGTCCCGCGCGGCGCGCGGTTCGACCAGACCCGAAGCAAGATCGCCGGCAAGTCGCGCGGCGATGCGAGCACCTCCTCGGTGCAGTCTTCCGCGCGGGAGCTACGCCCGGCGTGGTGCGGCTCGGCAAGATTTCGGCGTCGATCCATCTCGATCATGAAGTCGACACGAGCGAGCGCCAGTTGCGTCGGTCACGCGATTTTTCTTCCGCCGTGCCCGAGCCGGGGATAGACGACTCCCGTGCGGCTCGTGCCCTCGGCAGGCTTGGCGACCGGCGCCCTCCTCGGCGCAGGGCTCGCGCTCGTCCCCCGGGCGGCGCTCGCGCAGGACACCTCGCAGCTCCCGCCGATCCCCTCGATCGACGAGGCCGAGCGCGAGGGCACGGCGCGGCCCGCCGCGCCGGACGAGCGCACCGGCCACGTCTACATCCGCGCGGTCTCGGGCCTGCTCCTGCCGGCCGGCTTCCTCCGCGACGACGCGCCGATCCGGTCGGTCTCGAGCTACGGCCTCGGGGTCGGCGGCGCGGTGGGCGTCGGCCTGTCGCGTTACGCCGAGATCGATGTGACAGGCGTGTACGGCCTCTTCGCCGCACCGGGAGACTGCACGGATTGCTCGAGCGACACCGTCGCGGCGAGCGTCGGCTTCAGCTACCACCTGGCTCAGGGTGTGGCCCTCGACCCCTGGGTGCGGCTCGGCGCCGGGTACCGCACGACTTCGATCGAGGCCGCCGCCAGCTCGGGCACCCCCGTCTCCGGCCGCTACCACGGGGTGGATTTCCTGCAGATCAGCCTCGGGGCGACGTATTTCCCCGTCTCCAGCTTCGGTTTCGGTCCCTACCTCGAGGCGGACGTCGGCACGATGGTGGACTCGCCGGACCCCCGCGCAGCCCGGGCCTACGCGTATTTCCATTTCGGCCTGCGTCTCGAGATCGACCCCGTGCGGTGGGCGGAGCCGCCCACGAAGGCCGCCAGCGCCGACCCGGGCGAGGTCGGTTCGTCACCGGGGGCCCCAAACGTCTTCTTGCCCTCGCGCCCTTCGTTATAATCCCGCTCGCATGGCGACTGCCGAACGACACCAGGCGGACCCGAAGCCCGCAGCGGCGGCGCCTCCACGACGCGGCGGCGACGTTCGGTTCGAAGCCGTCGGTGTGACCGACATCGGCCGGCAGCGCAAGCACAACGAGGACCACGTCCTGCTCCGTCCCGAGCTCGACCTCTTCGTCGTGGCCGACGGCATGGGCGGTCACAACGCGGGCGATATCGCGAGCCGCTTGGCGACGGCGTCCCTTCGAAACTTCTTCGAGGCCGTGTCCGCGGGAGCGGAGCCCGACAAGCAGTTCATCGAGGGCTACGGCGACCTCGCCAGAGAAGGGCAACACCTGGCGGCGGCCATCCGCAAGGCGAACCGCGACGTCTTCGAGATCTCGAGCACCTACCGCCAACACCACGGCATGGGCTCGACCGTGGTGGCTTGTTACCTCGCCCGCGCGGCGGGTGTGATGCACATCGGCCACGTCGGCGACAGCCGCTGCTACCGCTACCGCGACGGAAAGCTGCAGCAGCTCACGCACGACCACTCGCTCATCAACGACGCGCTCGCGCTCAAGCCCGACCTCACCCAGGAAGAGCTCGCACGCCTTCCGAAGAACATCATCACGCGGGCGCTCGGCATGCGCGAAGACGTGAAGGTCGACATCCGGTCGGACGAGGTCCAGCTCGGAGACATCTACCTGCTCTGCAGCGACGGCCTGAGCGGCATGGTCGAGGAGGAGGACATCGGCAACGTCCTCGCGGCGCTCTACGCCATCGAGGGCTCCGATCTCCGCGAGGGCTGCGAGACCCTCGTGACGCTCGCAAACGACGCCGGCGGCACCGACAACATCACGGCCATCCTGATCCGCATCGATGAGCTGCCCTCCGGCGCGGCAGATCCCACGAGCCCGACCGACCCGGGCGCCGAGCCCGACGACGAGGCCGGCGCCCCCGAGGTAGAGGCCGAGCCGCTCGAGCGGATGAATACGGAAGAGCTGATGGCGCTGGGCGCGATCGCCGGTGTACCCACGCTCGACTGCCCGAAATGTGGGGCAGCGGTCGAAGATGGCAACGCGTTTTGCACCGAGTGCGGCGCGCCGATGACCGTCGAGGACTGACCCTGCAGCGCGCGGGCAGGCGCTGGATCGTCGGCGGCCATTGGGCCGCCGCCCTGCTCGTCTCCGCCGGCGCGGTGGCCTGGGTGCGCCTCGCCGTCGTGCCCTCGTTCAACACGACCGAGACGCTGGCCCGCGGCGTCGAGCACGCCCGCTCGACACACACGCCTCTCCCTTCCCTCGCGCGCCGGGTGCTCGTCATCGTCGTCGACGGCCTCGGCTACGATCACGCGGCCTCGCTCCCCGAGCTCGAGCCGCTGCGGCGCGAGGGCGCGTTCCGCAAGCTGCTCGCGGACTTTCCGACGTTCACGGCGCCCGCGCTCACCTCGATGGTGGTCGGGATGGGACCGCGCGACTCGGGGGTCCGCCTCAACGGCGTCGGCCGCGGCGTCGCCGGGCTGGACTCGATCCTGGTCTCGGCGTGGGACGCGGGCGTCTTCGTCCGCGTCCGTCCGCGTGGGTTCTCGCCGTTCGCCGATCTCGTCCGTCCTCCCGCGCAGGCCGACGTCGTTTCGGGGCGGTGGGCCGTCGTCGCCGACCTGGCGCAGCTCCCGGCGCTCGAGGCCCCGACCCACGAAGGCCGGCGCGCGATCGAGATGGAGTGGGTCCACCTCGGCGAGGTGGACGACGCCGGGCACGAATGCGGCGCTTCCTGCGAGGCGTACGGCCGCGCGGCCGCACACGCCGGGGACATGGTCCGCGCGATGGCGGCGCGGCTCGAGCCGGAGCGGGATCTGCTCCTCGTCGTCTCGGACCACGGGACGCTCGCTTCGGGTGGGCACGGCGGCGACGAGCGCGGGCTGACACACGCGTTCGCGCTCGCGTGGGGCGCCCGCGTGAAGCGTGGGGTCGAGCTCGATCCGCGGCCGCTCCGCGACGTCCCGTCCACGCTGGCCGTCGCGGCGGGGGTCCACTCGCCCTCGTCGAACCTCGGCGAGCCGATGCTCGATCTCTGGGAGCTGCCCGAGCGCGAGGCCGCCGCGCGCCTCGTCGAGCCCTTCGACCAGACAATGGCGTTCGGGTGCCGTCTCCGATCGGTCCGAGCGTGTGCGTACGTCGACGACGTGCGCGAGGCCCTCGGCAGCGGCAAGGCCGGCCCCGATGAGGCGGGCGCGCTCTACGCCGCGGTCGTGTGGGATCGCGACCGCACGCTCGAGGCCGCGGAGGCCGGCGCGCAGCGGCGGCGGGCGATCGGCGCGGCGATCGGCGCGGGCGCGGCCGGCGCGGCGATCGCGCGTTGGCTGCGCGGCGTGGCGTGGCCCGACCGCGCGGCCGGGCTCCTCGCCCCGCTCCCCGGCGCGATTGCTTACGGTTCTGTCCTCTTCCTGCTCGGGTATCGCCCGACGCTCAGCGCCATGGCGGGCGAGGCCGTCTTCGTTCCCCACGCCGCGATCGCCGCTGGCGTCGGGCTCGCGGTCCACGTCGCGGCGGCGCGCGCGCTCGGCTGGTGGCGAGCGGAGGCCGGCTTCACCATCGCGGTGGCGGTCGTCTCGTTCGCCGTGATCGCCGCGACGGCCGGCGCGGATCCGCGCGCGCTCCCCTCGCCGCTCGTCTCGGTGCTCGTGATCCAGGCGGCGCCGCTCGTCCTGGCCTGGGCCCTCGGAGCGGCGCTCTCGGCGACCTTCAGAACGGGAACGGCAGGACGTTCCCGCCCGTCATCCGCCACGACGACGCCGTCTGCTGGACGATCGGAATCCGGATGCTCGGATGAGGATGGGTGCTCTCGAAGCCGAACAGGATCGCCTCCGGCGTGAGCCGATCGAGGGCGCCGAAGAAGTTCAGGCTGAGGAGGGCGCCGTCCTCCTGGAACTGGCTCGTCGTCCGGCGCTTGCCCGCCGAGAGCAGGTTCTGGGTCCCCGCGACGTCCGCGGCGATCTCGTTCGGCTGATTCAGGAACGGCGCCGCGCGAGAGACCATGCGGCCGAAGTCGCCAACGCTCACGCCGCGCGAGCCGCCGCCGTTTGCGCAGCCCGTGTGATCGAGGTGATGGTGCGCGAGCTCGTGCCCGAGCACGAACGCGAGCTGCGCGTCGAGCAGCACCGCCTGGCGCGCGACCTTGCGGCCGTCTGCGTCCTGCGCCGGATCGACGAAGCCGGGGCCCGGTCGAGGCAGCGGCTTCTTGGGCCGGTAGTTCTTGGCCACGAGCGTCGTGTACGAGTCCAGCTTGCCGCCGCCGAACAGCTCGTCGTACGCGCGGAAGCGGGCCGAGTGGGCCATCACCTCGAGAAGCGCGTCGCTGACCGCCATGAGGGGCTGGCCCTGGTCGTCGCAAGCGGCGAACGCGTTGACCTCACCCACGGTCGGGTCTGAAAAAAGCGGGATGCCCTGGACCTTGCCCCGCTTCGCGTCGGGCAAAGCAGCCACCAGCTCCTTCAGCACGACCCCCGCGCGCTGGCGGAGGAACGCGATGTCGGTGTTGTTGATCGGATCGTTCGCGACGGGCCCGAGGTTCGGCTGCGGTCCCGGGGCCTGCTGGGTCGGCTGAGGCGGAGGCTGCTGGCCCCAGCCGCCCGGCTGAGGCGGAGGTTGCTGGCCCCAGCCGCCCGGCTGAGGCGGAGGTTGCTGGCCCCAGCCGCCGGGCTGCTGTTGCCCGGGCTGACCGAACTGCCCGACCCCGTAGGGGTTGCTCCGTCGCTTGGGTTGGCAGCCGGCGAGCGTTCCGACCGCGAGCAGCACGGCGACCGCGCTGGCGATCGTCCGGCTCCGGCGGGGCACGCTCCGCGACGGCTGGGGAAGCGGCTTGCTCGTTTCTTCAAGATCCATGCTGGGTCTCTCCGGAAGCCCTGGTGGGGTCGTAGCACATCGATCTGGTGGCAGGCGCTCGGTAGGACGGACGAGCGCGGGCTTCCCTGCAAGCTATCGCTTGGTCGGGCGTTCTAGGAGGGCACCGGCGCAATCGTGCCCTGCCGTGAGCCCTCGGGGCATCATCGCGCGTCCCATCCCATGACCGAATGATCTCCTGCACGAAAGCCTCGATCACCGCGACCTTGCTCGTGCCGCTCGTGGCATGGGGGTGCGGCTCGGCCCCGATGTCGAAGGCCGATCTGCCGGACCGGGACGAGCTCGCCGCCGCCGAGGCGGAGCTTACCGCCGCCGAGGCCCGCATCCCGGGGGAGCCTCCCGCCGCCACCGGCTACCGCCAGCCGTCGCCGCCCGCGCCGGGCGCCGAGCCCCAGGCGCAGGCCGCCCCCCCGGCGGACCAGCCCCTCGCCGGGTCCGACGCGAACTCTTGCCAGTCCGCGTGTGACGCGCTGACGGCCATGAAAAAGGCCGCAGACCGGATCTGCGCGCTCGCCCCAGGAGAACGCTGCGAGGCGGCGCGGACCCGCGTCGCGAGTGCCGAAAAACGCGTGATGGAGGCTTGTCCCGGATGCGAAACGTAGACCTTTCTCACGCCCTGCCGGTCGCGGCGCTGCTCGTGGTCGTCGCGGGCGGTTGTGCCGCCAGCAAAGAGATGCCGGCCGAGAGCGCGGCCGCCGGGGCCGCGGCGGAGCCGGCGACGAAGGCTGGCCCGGATCGATCCGCCATGGGGGACGCGCCCCCGGCCCAGCCCGAGCTGACGAACCGCACCCCGTTCGAGGAGCTCGACCGCGCCGAGCAGGAGCTGGCCGGCGCCCTCGAGAGCAAGCCCAACGTGGCCGACGGCCTGTCCACGGGCGACCGCTGCACGACCGTTTGCAAGGCCCTCGCCTCGATGCGCCGTTCGGCCGATCAGATCTGCACGCTCGACGCGCAGCGCTGCACGGATGCGCGCGCCCGCGTCACAAAGGCCGAGGAGCGGGCCAAGAGCGCTTGCCCAGCGTGTTCCACGCCGACCTGAGCTACATAGCTAGGAGTGTCTCGCGGGGCCGCCTCGTCCAAGATCCCCAAGCGCGTCGGGCGCTACGAGGTCGTGCGCGAGATCGGGATGGGGGCGATGGGCCGCGTGCTCCTCGCGCGAGATCCGGTGCTCGAGCGTCACGTCGCGGTGAAGCTCCTGCGTGACGATCTCTCCATCGGGAGCGACGTCCGCGAGGGGCTCCTCGTGCGCATGCGGCACGAGGCGCGCGCGGCGGCGCGCGTCACGCACCCGCACCTCGTCGTGCTCCACGACATGGGGGAAGACGAGGAGGTCGGCCTCTACCTCGTCTTCGAATACCTCGAGGGGCCCACGCTCAAGCAGCGCATCGGCGAAGGGCGCCTGTCTGCGAGGCAGGCCGCGCGGCTGGCGCGTGAGCTCGGCGCGGCGCTCACGTTCGCGCACGAGCGCGGGGTCCTTCACCGCGACGTCAAGCCGGAGAACATCATCTTGTCGCCCACGGGCGCGAAGATCACCGATTTCGGGATCGCTCGTGTCCCCGACTCGACGCTCACGCACGCGGGCGGCCTGCTCGGTACCCCGGCCTACAGCGCGCCCGAGACCTTTCGCGACGGGAAGTTCTCCCCTGCGAGCGATCAGTTCTCGCTCGCCGCGACGCTCTACGAGGCCATCCGCGGCGAGCGGGCCTTCCCCGGCGACGACGCCGTCTCGGTCGCTTCGAAGATCGCCAACGATCCGCCTGCGCCGTTCGCCGCGGAGCTCCGCTATCCCGAGGCGCTCGACACGATCCTCGCCCGAGGCATGGCGAAAAATGCAGCCGATCGCTTCGACTCCTGCAAGGAGTTCGGCCAGGCGCTCCTCGACGCGCTCCTCACCAACCCGTCCGCGGGCCGATCCCTCCCCGCCCCCGATCGGGCGACCGACACGCTCATCGCGGCTCGGTTGAGCGGCCCGCCGGATCGCCCCTCCGTCCCGCCGTCCCAGCCGAAGCCCATGCGTGTGTTCCTAGGGGGCGTCGCGGTGCTCGTCCTCTCCGGCCTCGTCCTTCGCTCCGCGCTCCGCGAGACACGTGAGGCACCCGCGGCCCCGCTCGTCGACTCGGTGGAGAGATCGGCTGCCCCGCCGCCGTCCTCCGAGCCCGAGGCCCCGCCGAGGCGGGCGCGCCCACCGAAGCCCCCGACCGCTGAGACCCCGACCGCTGAGCCTGCGAGCAGCGCCGAACGCGCCGCCGCCTCTGCGTCTGCCTCACCCTCGGCGTCGGCCGCGCCGTCGGCCTCCGCCGCGCCCTCGGCGCCCGCGAGCGCGAGCGCCCCCAGCGCGAGCGCCCCACCGGCGACCGCTCGCCCGGCCCCTTGACGCGCGCGGGGCCGTGCCCCCAACGCTCCTGGACGTGGCCGCGCGGGTGATCGGCTGCGCGGGCGATCGGCTGCCCGACGATCGCGCGGGCACGTGGTAGGCTCCCGCGCTCTTTTCGAGGACCATGGAAGACCAGCAGAACCACCTCGCGCTGTACCGTCAGATGCAGCTCATTCGCCGCTTCGAGGAGGAAGCGGCTCGCGCCTATGCGCAGGGCAAAATCGGCGGATTCCTCCACCTCTACATCGGCCAGGAGGCCGTGGCCGTCGGCGCCTGCGCCGCCATGCAGAAGGACGACTACGTCATCACGACGTACCGCGATCACGGCCAGGCGCTCGCCCGCGGGATGTCGGCGCGCGCCGCCATGGCCGAGCTCTTCGGCAAGGCGACCGGCTGCTCGCGCGGGCTCGGTGGCTCGATGCACTTCTTCGACGCGGAGCACCACATGCTCGGCGGCTACGGCATCGTCGGCGGGCACCTGCCGATCGCGGCGGGCACGGCGTTCGCTTCCAAGTACCGCGGCGAGCCGCGCGTGACCCTCGCCTTCTTCGGCGAAGGCGCCGCGAGCATCGGCGACTGCCACGAGGCCATGTGCCTCGCCGCGCTCTGGAAGCTGCCCATCGTGTTCATCTGCGAGAACAACGAATATTCGATGGGGACGCCCCTCACGCGCACCTTCGCGGTGGACGACGTGACGGCGCGCGCGCCCGGCTATGGCATGCCGAGCGATCGGTTCGCCGCCGAGCACGTCTTCCAGATCCGCGATCGTCTGAAGGTCGCGATCGACCGAGCGCGCGGGGGCGGCGGGCCGTCGCTCGTCGAGATCCGCACCTACCGCTTCCGCGGCCACTCGATGAGCGACCCCGGCAAGTACCGGACACCGGAGGAGCTCGAGGCCAAGAAGAAGCTCGACCCGCTCTCGAAGACCCGCTCGGAGCTCGAGGCCGCCGGCCTCGCGGACGCGCTCGCCAAGATCGACGCCGAGGTCGATGAAGAGGTCGCGGACGCCGTTCGGTTCGCGGAGGAGAGCCCGGAGCCCGGGCCGGAGCTGCTCGAGCAGACCACGTACAAGGGAGAGTTCGCGCGATGACCACGCAAGCGACGGAAGGCACCGCGGCCGCCCCGCGGACGGGGACCCGCGAGGTCCGCTTCCGCGAGGCCATTCGGCTCGGGATGATGGAGGAGATGGAGCGCGACGAGCGCGTCTTCATCCTCGGCGAAGAGGTGGGGCACTACCAGGGCGCCTACAAGGTGACCGAGGGCATGCTCGAGCGGTTCGGTGACAAACGCGTCATCGACACGCCCATCACCGAGAGCGGCTTCACGGGCATCGCGATCGGCGCGGCGATGGTCGGGCTCCGTCCGATCATCGAGTACATGACGTGGAACTTCTCCGCGGTCGCGTTCGATCAGATCCTCAACAACGCGGCCAAGATCCGGCAGATGTCGGGCGGGCAGTTCCACGTGCCGCTGGTCATCCGGGCGCCGAACGGCTCGGCGAAGCAGGTCGGCTCGCAGCACTCCCACGCGATGGAGCATTTCTACACGCACATCCCGGGGCTCAAGGTGGTGGCGCCGGCCACCTGCGAGGACGCCAAGGGGATGATCAAGGCTGCCATTCGTGATGACGATCCTGTCCTCTTCATGGAGAGCGAGACCCTCTACGGGCTGAAAGGGACCGTCCCGAACGACCCGGACGTGATCGTCCCGTTCGGCAAGGCCCGCGTCGCCCGCGAAGGCAAAGACGTGACGATCATCGCGTGGAGCCGCATCGTGCACGTCGCCCTCGAGGCGGCGGCCGCGCTCGAGAAGGACGGCCTCGACGCGGAGGTCATCGATCTGCGCAGCCTCCGTCCCCTGGACGAGGCGTCGATCGTCGCGAGCGTCAAGAAGACACACCGCGCTGTCATCGCCTACGAGGGCTGGCCGTACGGCGGCGTCGGCGGCGAGATCGTGGATCGTATCCAGCGCCTCGCGTTCGATGACCTCGACGCCCCCGTGGAGCGCGTCACCACGCTCGACGTGCCCATGCCCTACAACGCGAAGCTCGAGCAACTCGTGGTCCCCCAAGCCTCGCGGATCGCGGACGCCGCGCGCCGCGCCGCCTACAGGAGCGCCTGATGGCCAAGATCCTCGATATGCCGAAGCTGTCGCCCACGATGGAAGAGGGGCAGATCAGCGCGTGGCACAAGAAAGAAGGCGAGCCCGTCGGGGTCGACGATCTCCTGGCGGAGGTCGAGACCGACAAGGCGACGATGGAGTTTCGCTCCTTCGACAAGGGCACGCTCCTCAAGATCCTCGTGCCGGCCGGGAGCATGGTGAAGCTCGGCCAGCCGGTCGCCGTCCTCGGCGCGCCCGGGGAGGACGTCTCGTCGCTCGTCGCCCAGGCCGGCTCCGGCGGCGCTGCGCCCGCTGCGCCGAAGGCCGAGGCACAGCCTGCTCCGGCGCCCGCCGCGCAGCCGACGCCGGCGAACGGCGGCGGTGCGCCCTCGACCGACGGCGGTCGTGTGAAGGCCTCGCCTTACGTCCGCAAGCTCGCACGTGAGCGCGGACTCTCGCTCGCCGGCGTTGCGGGCTCCGGTCCGAACGGGCGCATCGTCGCGCGGGACGTCGAGGCCCTGCCCGCGGGTGGCCCGGCGCCCAGCGCGCCGGCGCGCCCCGCCGCCCCTCGCGCCGAGGCGCCGCTGCCCGAGTCGAGGCCGCTCAGCATGATGCGCAAGACGATCGCGCGGCGGCTCACCGAGTCGAAGCAGACCGTCCCGCATTTTTACCTGACGATCGACGTCGACGCGGACGCCCTCTTCGGGCTCCGCGAGCAGATCAACCAGGACCTCGCGGCCGCGCTCAAGGACAAGGCGCCCAAGATCAGCTTCAACGATCTGGTCTTGAAGGCCGTCGCCGTCGCCCTCGTGCGCGTGCCCGAGGCGAACGCGCAGTTCACGCCCGAGGCCATCCTCTATCACCGGCGCGTCGACATCTCGGTGGCCGTCGCGGTCGACGAGGGCCTCGTCACGCCGGTCGTCCGCGACGCGAACCAGAAGACCGTCCTCGAGATCGCCGGGGAGGTGCGGGACCTCGCAGGCCGCGCGCGCGACAAGAAGCTCAAGCCCGAGGAGATGACCGGCGGGACCTTCAGCGTGTCGAACCTCGGCATGTACGGGATCGACGAGTTCTCCGCCGTGATCAACCCGCCGGAGGGCGCCATCCTCGCCGTCGGGCAGGTCCGGCGTGAGCCCGTCGTCCGCGGGGACGCGGTGGTGCCAGGGCGGCGCATGGCGATGACGCTCTCCTGCGATCACCGCGTGATCGACGGCGCCGTCGGGGCGACCTTCCTCAAGGCCCTCCGCGCCATCCTCGAGCATCCGACGCAGATCCTCCTCTAGCAGGGCGAGAGAGCTGGCGGCGTCGCAATGGTCCACCACGCTCCTCTCGTGAGCTCACCCCCCCCGCCCCCCTCGACGAGGTCGAGGGGGGAAAGGCGTGTCGCAAGCCGGACGGGGTTCGTCCTCGCGTTCGCAGTCGTCCTCTTCGCGGCGCGCGACACGGAGGCGGGGCGGCCGCGCGCACGCGCCAGGGCCTCGGACGCGGTGGCGGTCCTCCGCCCGGCCGCCGCAGGGCGTGTGCTCATCCGGCGGAGCGTCTTCACGATGGGCTCGGATCAGGAGGACATCGCGCTCGCGCTCGCGCTCTGTCGCAGCGAGCCCATGGGCGAGGAGTGCCAGGAAGAGTGGTTCGCGGACGAGTACGCGCCGCACTCGGTCGAGCTCTCGGACTACTGGATCGACCGGACCGAGGTGACGATGGGCGACTACCTCCGCTGCGTCGAGGTCGGGCCGTGCGCGGCGCCGCCGCTCGCTGCGGGAGGGCGCCGCTTCCTGCAGCCCGATCTCCCGGCAACGATGGTGACGTGGGGCGACGCCCAGACGTTCTGCGCGTTCCGCGGCGGTCGCCTCCCGACCGAGGCGGAGTGGGAGCGCGCGGCGCGCGGCACGAAGGGCCGGCGCTATCCGTGGGGCAACGTCTTCGATCCCTACCTCGCGAACGGCGGTCGCTTCGGCATCCAGGTGTTCGAGGACAAAGACGGCTTCCTCGAGCTCGCGCCGGTGGGGAGCTTCGTCGAGGGCGGGACGCCCGACAGGATTGTCGATCTCGTCGGCAACGCCGAGGAGTGGGTGGCCGACTGGTGGGCGCCGGAGTACCCGATGACGAGCGAGACGAACCCGAAGGGGCCCACGGTCGGCGACGAGAAGATCGTCCGGGGCGGGAGCTACCTCCAGGGCAAACACTCGCTCCGGGCCGCGGAGCGCAACAAGGACGTGCCGAGCGCGCGCAGACCCTGGAGAGGCTTTCGCTGTGCGTATGATCCGTGACGGTTGCTGAAACTCCACGCTAGCTCCAGACTGGAGCCGGATGCGAATCGCTCACCTCTCCGACCTGCATCTGCTCGATCTCGAGGGCGCCGTCCCCACCCGGCTCCTGAACAAGCGGCTGACCGGCTACGCGAACCTCAAGCTCCGGCGCGGGCACCGTCACAAGCCGCAGCCGGTCGTGGCCGCTGCACGAGCCATGCGTGATCTCGGGGTCGACCACGTCGTCATCACCGGAGACGTGTCGAACCTGGCGCTCGAGCGCGAGTTCGATCGGGTACGTGAGCTGCTCGAAGGGGAGCTCGGCCTCTCGCCCGACCGGGTGAGCCTGGTGCCCGGCAACCACGACGTCTACACGTCGGGCTCGGTCCGAGCGCGCCGCTTCGCCCGATGGTTCGAGGCGTACATGAAGTGCGATCTCCCTGAGATTTCAGGCGATCACGGCTACCCCTTCGTGCATCTCCGCGGCCCCGTCGCGTTCGTGGGGCTCTCCACCGCGGTCTCTCGGCCGCCGTTCGTCGCCTCCGGCCAGCTCGGTCGCGAGCAGTTGGCGCGGCTCGAGCGCGTGGTCGACCACCCGGAGGTCCGGAAGCGGACCGTCGTCGTCCTGCAGCACCACCCCATCCACAACCCGGCGTCCTGGCCGAAGACGCTCGTGGAAGGTCTGCTCGACGCGCGGCAGGAGGCGAAGATCCTCTCTCGGCTCGCGCGCGGCCTCGTCCTGCACGGCCACCTGCACCGCCGCATGAACCGAGCGCTCCCGACGGCGGAGGGCGTCTTGCACGCCGTCGGCGCGACGAGCGCGTCGATGTTGCACGAAGACGAGCACCGGATGGCCGGCTTCAACCTGTACGAGATCGACGACGCAGCCGGCGGCGTGAGCCGCATCGAGGCGCGGCGCTACCACCCCGAGTCGGGCGGCTTCGTGGAGACCCCCGTCCCGGTGATCCACGGCGCGAAGAGCCACTGACGCGCGAGACTTCGTCTCACACGACCTCGTCGCACAAACGAAAGCCGCGCGAGGCGGTTGCCTCGCGCGGCTTTCCGTCCGGAGACGGACGCGCCCCCCTCGTTCGGGGGGGCCGGGAGCTCATCTCAGTTCGCGGCCTGCTGCTGCCGCGTCACGTTGATGGCCTGAAGGCCTTTGGGCCCCTCTTTGATATCGAACTCGACGACCTCGTCCTCGAAGAGGCGGCGTCGACCCTCCCCGTTGATCTGAGAGTAGTGAACGAAAACGTCAGGGCCGCTCTCCTGCTTGATGAAGCCCCAACCTTTTTCGTCGTTGAACCACTTGACCTTGCCAACTGCCATGAGCTCCTCCACTTCCAATTTCGTCGAGAGGAGAGCCCAACTTCGAGCTCTACCCAGCCAGCCCTTCCTCCCCGCTTGATGCGCCGACCCTCGGCTTTGGGGGGACCCATGCCTTTGGCGGCCTTTGGACACGTGCCGAGCTGCTCACGTGACGTCCGGGCCACCCGCACACCGGAGGACCGGCGTGCTGCCCTCGACGAGCGGGCGGAACGTAGACGGCCGGCCGGCCGGAGGTCAAGCCTCGCATTTTCGTTTCCCCGGTTCCTGTTCCGGGTCGCGGAAATGAGGTTAGTATCGCCCGGCGAGCGGCCAGGAAATGTTCTCCATCATCATCAGCGAGAAGGGGGGCGCGGAGCGCCGCGAGAGCTTCGACAAAACCGAGATCAACGTGGGCCGCGTGCAGGGCAACGATCTCATGCTGCCGAAGGGCAACGTGTCGAAGCGCCACGCGCGCCTGCTCTTCCGTGACGGTCGCTTCATCGTCACGGATCTGAAGAGCACGAACGGCACCTACGTGAACGGTCGCAAGATCGCGCAAGCGACGATCGTTCGCGAGGGTGACAAGATCTACATCGGCGACTTCGTTCTCCGGATCGAGCTGTCGCAGGAGCAGCAAGCCGCAGCCGGCGCTGCGCCTCCCTCGCCCCCGTCGATGGAAGAATCGGGCGACGGCGAGGCCGCGAACGCCGATCGTGGCGGGGCGCGCATCGCGCCGCCTCCGCTCCCCGGCGCGCCGACAGCGGGCCCGCCGCCCATGCCGGGCCCGTCCGCCGGTGGCTCGGGCGCGATGCCGATGCCGATGCCGCCTGCGGTGCCTTCGGGCGGGATGGGTATGCCCGCTCCCGCGCGCGAGACCGCGCTCGGCCCCGGGCCCACGGCGCCGCCGCTTGGTGGCGCCCCGCAAGCGCCAAGTCCGATGGCGCCAAGTCCGATGGCGCCAAGTCCGATGGCGCCAAGTCCGATGGCGCCAGGTCCGATGCCGGGCCCCGCGCCCGCGCCGCAGCCTCCGGCTCCGATCACACCGCAGCCGGTTCCGCCCACGGCGCCGCCGCCGATGGCCCCGCCGCAGGCTCCGGCGATGGTCGCTCCGGCGATGGTGGCTCCGCAGCCGATGGCTCCGCAACCTCCGCCGATGATGCCGCAGGCGCAGGCGATCGCCCCGCCGCCGATGGCCCCGCCGCAAGCTCCGGCGATGGTCGCTCCGGCGATGGTCGCTCCGGCGATGGTCCCGCAACAGATGGCCGGGATGGGCTCGCCCGCAGGGATGGCGCCAGCGGTGCCGCAGCCCCCGCCCATCACCACGCCACCTCCGGCGCCGCCGCCCGTGGCCCCCTCGCCGCCGGCGATGGTCACGCCTCTGCCTTCGAACGGGCCCGGCGACGGGGCCGTCATGCCATCGGCGAACGCGCCGATGGCGCCCCCCGCGATGGTCCCTTCGCCTGGGGCGGCGCGGCCCGAGATGGCCAAGATCAGCGCGCCGCCTCCCCCGACCTCTGCGCCGTCGTCGTCAAACCCCGCGCAGCAGTCACCGGTGCCCGCGTCGTCGTCCCTCGCGGCTTCCGGGCAAGCGCCGCGCTCGAGCGTTCGCAACGCGGCGGCGAGCGAAGGCGTCGTCGACGCCTCACAAGCGGCCGCGCACCGCGCCGCGCTCGCGAAGCTCGTCGAACGCCTCGCCTCGGCGATCGATCTCACCCCCCTGTCGGGCGGCGACGTGCCGAGCGGGATCCAGGCTTCGATCGATCGTGCGCTCGCGGAGGCCGCCGCGTCGATGCGGACGGCGGGCGAGCTGCCCGCGGGCCTCGACCCCGAGGTCCTCGTGGGCGAGGCGCGCCGCGAGCTGCTCGATCTCGGCCCCATCGGGCCGCTGCTCGAGGACGAATACGTGGAGGAGGTGCAGGTCATCCGCCATGACCACGTCGTCGCGATGCATGGCAAGAAGCAGGTCGCGACCGAGATCGCCTTCACCTCGGAGGACGCGGTCGCGCGTGTGCTGCGCCGGCTCTGCCAGCGCGCAGGCACACCCCTCGGGCACGGCGAGGCCTTCGTCGATCGACGGCTCCAGCACGGCGCCCGGCTCTTCGGTGTCGTGCCCCCGGCTTCGGGCGACTCCCACATGCTCGTGATCCGCAAGCCTCACCGCGCCCTCTCGTCGCTCGACGACATGGTGCGGGCGGGCACCCTCTCCCGCGCGATGGCGACGCTCCTCGCGCAGGCCGTGCAGGGTCGGGCCAACGTGCTCGTCACCGGCGCGGTCGGCAACGGCGCCTCCTCGCTGGTGGGCGCGCTCGCCGGCGCCGGCAACATCGAAGATCGCGTCGTCGTCCTGCAGGAGGACGACGAGCTCATCTTCAACCAGCCGCACACGGTGAGCATGCTCATCGGCGACACGAGCGAAGAAGGCGCCCGCGCCGTCCGTGCGGCCATCCGCGTCAGGCCCGACCGCCTCGTCGTCGGCGCGTTCGCCGGTCACGTCGTGGCGGAGGTGGTGGACGCGATCGGGGACGGCGTGGACGGCGTGCTCGCCGCCGCCCGCGCGCCGACCTTGCGTCACCTCGCCTCCCGGTTGCCCGCCGATCTCGCCGCGACACGCGCCGGGCTCGCGCTCGACACGGCTCGCGAGTGGCTCGCCTCCTCCTTCGACCTCGTCCTCGAGGTGGCCCGTCTGCGCGACGGTCGGCACCGGGTCATGCGCCTCGCCGAGTTCACCCTCGACCAGCAGAGCCCCCTCGGCTTGCGGGACGTCTTCTCCTTCACGGTCGAGCGAACGGCGGCAGGCGGCGCGGTGGAGGGCAGCTTCCACGCGACCGGCGTGGTCCCCCGTCTCGCGGAGGACCTGGTCGCCCGGGGCGTCGCGATCGACCTCTCGATCTTCAAGCGCCAAGCCCGGTAAAGAGCCGCCCGACGGCTTGACGCTAGGGCACGTCGGCTTCAGCCTTCGAGTCGAGCGGTTTGCGGCTCGAAGGCCAGGGCCTCGCGAACCCCGGAAACACAGCCATGGCGATTCGGACGATCCTCCACTACCCGGACCCGCGCCTTCGCGAGAAGGCCAAACCCGTCGAGGCGGTCACGCCCTCCATGCTCGAGCTGATCGAGGACATGGCCGAGACGATGTACGCCGCGCCTGGCGTCGGCCTCGCGGCCACCCAGATCGGCGAGCCCCACCGCATCTTCCTCATCGACATCGCCGGGGAGGACGAGCCGAGCGATCTGCGCGTCTTCGTCAATCCGGAGATCCTCGAGCGAATCGGCGATCAGACCTGGGAAGAGGGCTGCCTCTCCTTCCCGGGCGTGACCGAAGAAATCAAGCGAGCGAACAAGGTGAAGGTGCGCGCGCTCGATCGGGACGGAAAGCCCTTCGAGCTCGAGGCCGATGGCCTGCTCGCCGTGGCCATCCAGCACGAGAACGATCACCTCGACGGCGTGTTGATGATCGACCACCTCGGCCTGCTCAAGAAGCGGATCGTCAACCGGAAGATGCAGAAGGACCGCGTCCGCGCCTAGCCGACTCGCTCCGCGAGCTGGCTAGCGGGCCGTCCTCCGCGTCATTCCTTGCCGGGGAACTGCAACGCGCCGTGTACGTACGCGTCGTCGCCAACGAGCTCCCAGGTGGGCCTCACGATGCGGGGCGCTTGGTCCGGCGTATCGGGCCCGGCCCAGTCAACCGCGCCGGGGCGGCCACGCGGCCCGAGCAGAACGGGCGCGACGAACGCGTGCAGGCGATGAACCAAACGCGACGCGAGCGCGCTGCCGGCGAGCTCGGCGCCGCCCTCGATGAGGAGCGACACGACGCCGGACTGGGCGAGGTAGCGGAGCGCGGACTCCATGTCCACGCGGCCCTCCGCCGTGGCGGAGACCCGCGCGATCTCGCAGCCGAGCGCGGCCAGCTCCGCCGCGCGGTCCTCCGAGGCCTCCGGCGTGGTGATCACCACGACCGGCGCGGCGTCCGTCGTCTGCACGAGCCGACAGTCCGCCGGGAGGCGAAGCGACGAGTCGAAGATGACCCGGCGAGGGTGGCGCCCCGCGAAGTCCGGGTCGCGGACGGTCAGCCTCGGGTCGTCCGCGATGGCGGTGCCGATGCCGACGGCGATGGCGTCGCTCTGCGCGCGGAGCTCCTGGACCTTCGCCCGGGCCTCGGGGCCGGTGACCCAGCGCGACGCCCCCGTGCGCGTGGCGATGCGCCCGTCGAGCGAGAGCGCGAGCTTGATCGAGACGTGTGGCAAGCCGGTGGTGATGAAGGTCGACCAGGGCTCCAGGAACGCCGTGGTCGCGTCCCCGAGGACCCCCACGTCGACCTTCAGGCCGGCCGCCCGCAACCGCTCCGCCCCGCCGCCCTCCACGTTCGGGTTCGGATCGAGGCACCCGATGACGACGCGACGAACGCCGGACTTGAGGATCTGGTCCACACACGGGGGCGTCCGCCCGACGTGGTTGCACGGCTCCAGCGTGACGTAGAGCGTCCCGCCCTTGGCGGAGGCGCCCGCCGCGGTTAGGGCCACCTGCTCGGCGTGGGGCTCCCCTGCTCGCTCGTGGAAGCCGGACGCAATGACGGCACCGTCAGCGTCCGTCACCACGGCGCCCACGGGCGGGTTCGGGGAAGGCAGGGCGCGCGCGGCCGCCTGGAGCGCCGTGCGCATGTGACCTTCGTCGATCGCGGCGCGCTCTTCGTCCGTCATCAGCGGCGCTCCTCGTCTTCCCCGTCTCGCTTCATTCGCCCGAGCTCCGCCGCGAACTCGCCGATGTCCCGGAAGGACCGGTACACGCTCGCGAAGCGCACGTACGCGATCTGATCGACCTCGAGCAGCCGGGCCATGACTTTGTCGCCCAGCGAGGCGCTCGTCACCTCGCGTGCGTCCGTGTCGACCATCTCGCGCTCGATGCCGTCCGCGATCGACTCGATGCGCTCCGCGCTGACAGGCCGCTTCGTGAGCGCGAGCTTGAGGCTCGCCACGATCTTCCCGCGATCGAACGGCTCCCGGCGGCCGTCTTTCTTGACGACCGTGGGCAGCGCGTATTCGACCCGCTCGTAGGTGGTGAAGCGGCGCTCACACGCCTCACACTCGCGCCGGCGGCGGGTGACGTCGCCGACGTTGGAGGTGCGCGAGTCGATCACCCGATCCTCGAGGTGGCCACAAAAAGGACACTTCATGGAAGGTCAGGCGCGCAGCTTCGAGAGGACGAGCGTGGCGTTCGTTCCGCCGAAGCCGAACGAGTTGCTCATCGCGTGGCTGATGTCCCGGTGTCGCGCCGTCTTCGGGACGAAGTCGAGCGGGGCCTCGGGATCTTGATCGTCCAGGTTCATCGTCGGGGGCACGACGCCGTGGTGGATGGCGAGCGCGGACAGACCCGCCTCGACGCCGCCGGCCCCACCGAGCAGGTGGCCCATGACGCTCTTTGTGGAGCTGACCCAGAGCTTGCCGTCCCCAGGGACCGCGTGCGGACCGAAGACCGACAGGAGCGCCCGCGCCTCCTCGATGTCGCCTTGCGGCGTCGAGGTGCCGTGCGCGTTGACGTAGCCGATCTCCGCCGGGGCGAGCCGCGCGTCCGACAGGGCCTCGCGCATGGCGCGCTGGGCGCCCTCGCCGTCGGGCGCGGGCTTCGTGAGGTGGTAGGCGTCGCAGGAGGCCCCGTAGCCCGTGATCTCTGCGTAGATGCGGGCGCCGCGTTTCTTCGCGACCGTGAGCGACTCGAGCACCATGACGCCCGCGCCCTCGGCGCAGACGAAGCCGTCTCGACCTTTGTCCCACGGGCGGCTCGCGCGCTCCGGCTCCGCGTTTCGCCGCGAGAGCGCGAACATGGCGGAGAAGCCCGCGATACCGAGGCCGGTGATCGTCGCCTCGGCTCCACCGGCCAGCATCATCGGCGTGCGGCCGCGGCGGATGTACTCGAACGCCTCGCCGACGGCGTGGGCGCTCGACGCGCACGCGCTGGTGTTCGCGTAGCTGGGGCCCTTGAGGCCCAGCGCCATGGCGGCTTGCCCGCCAGCCAGGTTCCCGATGACCGCCGGAATGAAGTAGGGGCTGATCTTGCTCGGGCCCTTCTCCTTCAGGGTGATCGCCTGCTGGTAGATGCCCTCCAGGCCGCCCAGGCCGACGCCGAGGAACGTCCCGCATTTCTCCTTGAGCTCGTCCCCGGGCCCCGCTTCGTCCGTGAAGCCGGCGTCCGTCCAGGCGAGCTTGGAGGCCGCCACCGCGAGGTGGGCGAACCGGCCCATCTCTTTCAGCTTCTTGCGAGGAATGAACTCCTCGGCTGAAAAGTCGGGCACCTCACCGGCGATGGTGGTCGGGTAACCCGCAGCGTCGAAGAGCGTGATCGTCCGGATCCCGCTGCGACCCTCGACGACGTTGGCCCAGGTCCGCTGGGTGCCGACGCCGCAGGGCGTGACGAGCCCAATCCCCGTGATGACGACGCGTTCCATGTGCGCTCCTTATCACTTCTTGCGAGCCGCGCCGCACGACACGAGGATCGCACAGGCGCGCAAGCGCGCGATGCCCGGAGGCGGAGGCGACGTTCGAGCGACGAGCGCGCTGCTCCGGCTCGCTGGGGAAGCGAGCGATCAGGAGCCGGCGACCACGAGCTGCCTCGTGGTCACCGGTCCGTCGCGCTCACTTCTTCGCGTGCTGCTCGATGTAGTTGATGGCGTCCTGGACCGTCCGGATTTTCTCCGTATCCTCGTCGGGGATATCGATCTCGAACGCTTCCTCGAAGGCCAGCACGAGCTCCACGAGCCCGAGCGAATCAGCGCCGAGGTCGTCGATGAAGGTCGACTCGGGCTTGATGTCCTTCTCGTCGACGTCGAGCTGCTCCTTGATGATCCGCTTCACCTCGGCCGTGATGTCGCGACCTTCCGCCATTTTCTCCTCCGACGCGGTGAGCACCTTTCGCTCACCGACCCAATTCGACAGCGCCCCTACTAGCCTACTTCGCGTCACAAGGCGAGCGTCACATGAGCATTCCGCCATTGACCCGCAAGACCTCGCCCGTGACATACGAAGACTCGTCCGACGACAGGAACGTGACCGCCGCGGCGACCTCCTCCGAGCGGCCAGTACGGCCGAGCGGGATGCTCTGCAGCATCGCCGTCTTCATGTCGCCCGGGATCTGCGTCGTCATGTCGGTGTCGATGAAGCCAGGCGCGACCGCGTTCACGGTGATGTTCCGCGACGCGTACTCCTTCGCCAGGGTCTTGGTGACGCCGATGAGCGCCGCCTTGGTGGCGGCGTAGCCGGCCTGTCCGGCGTTGCCTGCCTCACCCACGATGCTCGACAGGAACACGATGCGTCCGGTCCTGGCGCGCATCATCACCTTGATCGCCGCCTTGGCGGCGGCGAGGGAGCCCTTCACGTTCACCGCGAAGAGCCGGTCGAGCTCGTCGTCCTTCACGCGGAGCACGAGGTTGTCGATGGCGATGCCGGCGTTGGCGACGAGGATATCGAGGCGCCCGTGGCGCTTGGCGATGTCGGCCACGGCGGCTTCGGTCGCGGCCATGTCGGATACGTCGAAGGCGACCGCCTCCGCCTTGCCGCCCTTCGCTTCGATCGCGGCGACGGTCTTCTTCGCCTCCTCTTCGCCGCGCACGTAGTTGACGACGACGAACGCGCCCTGCCCCGCGAGCGCCTCGGCCACCGCGCGCCCGATGCCGCGCGAGCCGCCCGTCACGATCGCGACCTTACCGTCGAGACGAAACATGAACGATCTCCTTTGTTCCCAAACCATCTCGCCCGCGCCGGGCGCCTTGCGTCGGCGTCACCTGGCTACCCCAGGATCGAGGAGAGCTCCTCGACGGCCTTCGCGTCCGAAACCGAGACGACGCGGATGCTCTTGTCGATGCGCTTGACGAGGCCGGCGAGGACCTTGCCGGGGCCGATCTCGAGCGCGACGTCGATCTTCATCTCCGCTGCGCGCTTGATCGAGCGCACCCACTCCACCGGCGAGTCGACCTGCTTGACCAGGAGCCCCTTCACGCGAGCTTTGTCCTGGTTCGGCTCCGCGTCGACGTTGGCGATGACCGGGAACGCGAGATCGCCGACCGTGACCGGGGCGAGCTCGGACTCGATCGCCACGGCCGCGGGCTTCATGAGGGCGCAGTGGAAGGGCGCGCTGACCTTGAGCGGGATGACCTTGCCGCCGCGCGATCCGATGATCTCGGTGGCGCGCGCCACGGCGGCCGCGGCGCCGGCGATGACGGTCTGGCCCGGCGCGTTGAAGTTCGCCGGCGAGACCGGTCCCACCGAGGAGGCCTCGGTGCACGCGGCTTGGATGGCTGCGTCGTCCACCCCGATGACCGCGGCCATCGACCCCTCCCCGGGCGGGACGGCCGCCTGCATCGCCTTGCCGCGGGCACGGCAGAGGCGCACGGCGTCTTCCAGCGAGAGCGCGCCCGCGGCGACGAGCGCGCTGTACTCGCCGAGCGAGTGACCGAGCGCGACGACGGGCGCCGGCAACGCCGGGTGCGCCTCGCGGATCGCGGCCACGATCGCCGAGCTCGTCGCGACGAGCGCCGGCTGCGTGTTCGCCGTCATGACGAGGGCCTCGTCCGGGCCCTCGAAGCAGAGCTTCGAGATCGGCTCCTGGCCGGGGCTCGACTCGCCCAGCGCCGCGTCCGCCCGTGCGAACACGTCTCGTGAGCTCGCGAAGCGCTCGGCCACCGAGCGCCCCATGCCGACCTCTTGGGAGCCCTGCCCCGGGAAGAGCCAAGCGATGCGCATCAGTACTCCGGGTTGGGTGCAGGAAGGTCCTCGGGGACCTCGCCGTCGATCGGGAAGCCGCCGCCGAAGCCGAGCCCACCGCCGAAGCCGAGCCCACCGCCGAAGCCGAAGCCCCCGCCGACGCCGAAGCCCATGCAGACGCACATGTTGCCCTGGCACTGACCGAGCTGGCCCATCTGCGCGCACTGGGTGAGGCAGGAGAACTGGTCGCACATGCCGCCGCTGCTCGTGGTCGACGCGGCGGAGGTGACCGCGCCGGTCGTCGCCGCGCTCGTCGTGGTGCCGCTCGTCGTGGTGGCCGCGCTCGTCGTCGAGCCGCTCGTCGTCGAGCCGCTCGTCGTGGCGCCGGAGGTGGTGGTGCCACCGGTGGTCGAGGAAGAGCCGCCGGCTCCACCCGTCCCGTCGTCCGTGCTGGACTCGGCGCAGGCAAGGAAGAGGACGAAGCAGACGGATGCAGCGCGGGTACGGCGGGTCATAAACTCCTCCACTCGGCAGGGCTTGCTCGCGTGATTCGACCGCGAGCCGAGTGCCGCAGTTACACGAGCGTAGTCCGCGGAGAAAGGGGCAATCTCGCGCAGCGTATGGGGCGCTCTCGGTTGTGCAACGCAGTGCACAACCGAGGCGCGCAAGATGACCCGCCAGTCACACTCGAACGAGCGCGCCGCCCCACGAGACGCCCGCGCCGAGCGCAGCCATGAGCACGCGATCGCCCTGTCGGATGCGCCCCGATCGGAGGGCTGCGTCGAGCGCGATCGGGATCGACGCGCTCGAGGTGTTGCCTGTCTCTTCGAGCACGAGCACGAGCTTCTCGCGGTCGAGGTGCAGCCGCTCGGCCACCGCGTCGAGGATGCGGAGGTTCGCCTGGTGGAAGACGAACGCGTCGACGTCCTTCACCGTGATCTTTGCCTCGGCGAGCACCTCTTCGGCGACGTCGCCGAGGCCCTTGATCGCGGCCCGAAACACCTCCTGGCCGACCATGTGGACCTTGTTCCGCTGGGCGGCGAGCCCAGCGGCGGTGAGCGGCTCCGCGCTGCCACCAGCCGGGATCGCGAGCGCGTCGGCGAGCGCGCCGTCGGAGTGGATCTTGACGACCTCCACGCCGCGGTCGCCCGACTCGTTCGCCTCGAGGACGACGGCGCCCGCGCCGTCGCCGAAGAGCACAGCTGTCGTGCGATCCGTCCAGTCGATGATGCGGGAGAGGAGCTCGACGCCGACCACGATCGCTCGCCGTGCGGTGCCGCATCGGATGAACTGATCGGCGATCGTGAGGCCGAACAGGAACCCCGCGCACGCGGCCGAGACGTCGAACGCAGGCGCTCGCGTGATCCCGAGCTTCTTCTGGACGCGTACGGCGCAAGCCGGCATCGGGCTGTCCGGCGTCACCGTCGCCACGATGAGCAGATCGACGTCCTCCGGCGTGAGCTGCGCGCGATCGAGCGCGCGCCGCGCCGCGTGCGCTGCGAGATCGCTCGTCACCTCGTCGTCGGCCGCGATGCGGCGCGCCCCGATGCCCGTCCGCTCGCGGATCCACCCATCGGTGGTATCGAGGAACGTCGCCAGTTCGGCGTTCGGCACCACCCGTGCGGGCAGGTAGCGCCCCGTCCCGACGACGACGCTACGCCTCATCCCGCCTGCTGCGCTTGCCGGGCACAAAACGCCAAACGGCCGGACAGCGTCCAGCCAGGAAGGCCGATCGCCCGGCCCCATTCACGAAGCACCTCTCGAGCGGGGTCGGAGCCCCGCTCGAAAGGGTCGAGGCCCTGCTCGGAAGGGTCGACAAAGGATCGCCGGCCCCGCTCGAAAGGGCTTCAGGAAGCTCAGCCAGGCGTCTTGACGGCGACGACCTTGCGGCCCTTGTAGTGACCGCACGCGGCGCAAGCGCGGTGCGGGCGGACGGCCTCGCCGCAGTTCGGGCACGCCACGACCTCGACCGGGGTGACCTTGTCGTGGTTCGCGCGGCGCATGTCGCGCTTCGGTGGGGTCTTCTTTCTCTTCGGGACAGCCACGGCGATCTCCTTGTCTTTACTTCTTCGTTCGGCTCGCCATCGACGAGCGCATCTTCGGCTTCGCGCGGCTGCGAGCGCGCGCTGCGCGGCGAACCTCGGCGGCCGACGGACGTCGGACCGGCTCGGCCCCTCCGTCATCCAGCAGGTGACGGAGCGCCTCGAAGGGGTTCGGCCGCGTGGTGCCCCCGCGACTCTCCGCGGGGGCAGGTACGGGCGAGGCCGGATTTCGCAGACCCGGTAGGCCCTCCGATGCGGGCTCCTCGATACCCGTACAGGCTTCGGAGCACAAGGGAAAGCTCGGCACTTCGAGCAAGAGCGCCTCCCGCACGAAGCTGTCCAGGACCACCTTCTCGCCGTCGTACGTGTCCTCGTCCGCCTCTTCCGACGTGAACTCGTACTCGGGCTCGGGTGCCTTGCGGCGCTTGGCCTTCTTCGCCTGGGTGTCCCCGGTGGAGGGCGCAGCGGCGGGCTTGGCGTTCGCCTTGGGCGGCTCGTGAGCGGCACGAGGCTTCAGCAGCAGCCCGATCTCGGTGTCGATGGGCACCAACACGGCCTTCAGGCACCGCGCACAAGGGAGCTCGAACGTCGCCTTCACGCGGCCGCGGACCACGATGTCCGCGCGGCCGCTCCGAGAGAGACGCCCCTCGAACCGCCCAGGCTCCGTTGCCGTGCCTTCCGCTTCCGCGGCGCGGTCCTTCAGCCAAGCGACAGGCAGCTCCACATCCAACCGGAGGCCGGACGCGTCGATGTCGTTCGCAGCTACGACGAGGAGGGGTAACACGGCAGGGCTCCGCCCGGTCCGAACGCCACGCGCCCGGAAGGGCTGGGTGCAATAGCTCCCCTCGCCTCGCCTTGCAAGCTCGCTGCCCGCCGCCCGGGCTCTGCCCGCCCGGGCTCCGCCCGCGATGCGACGGAGCTCGCCGGTTCGCGCGGAAGCAGCGAGCTCTGTCGCATACGGATGCGACCTCTGTCGCGACGCACGCGACAACGGTGGTGAACGGCGCGGAAATTGGGTGCGCCTCGCGGGCGGAGCGACCGAAGTCGGCGGGACACGCGACCGATGGCGGGGGCTTGCCGCGCATCCGCGAGGTTCGGTCGCACACGCCGGGGGGCTTGCCGTGCATCCGCGAGGTTCGGTCGCACACCCGGGTGCTTCCGGCCACAACAGCGGGCCCGCGGACCAGCTCCGGTGGTAGGGTCACGCGCGTGGCAGACGAGCCCTCGCCACGCGCGCGGCCGGCACAACGCACCGTCGCGATCGCGATCTACGTGCTGGCGTTCGTAGCCTTCGCCGCGACGGCGAGCGACGAGATCTTCGCCAAACACACGCCGTTCAACCACTTCGCGCTCCTCGCCGAGTCGTGGCTCAACGGAAGGCTCGACCTGGCCGGCGAGCCGCCGGCCTACACCGAGTACAACGACTTCGCCGTCCACGACGGCAGGTACTGGATCAGCTTCCCGCCGTTTCCTGCGGTGCTCGTGGCGCCGCTCGTGGCGATCTCGGGTAGCGCCGAGAGCACGCGGGACGGCTTGTTTTTCCTCGTGCTCGCCGGGCTCGCGCCGAGCTTGGTCTACCTCGCGCTCGAGCGGCTCGTCGCGCTCGGGCTCTCGCGGCGGACCTGGCAGGAGAACCTGACGCTCGCGGGCGTGTTTGCGCTGGGCAGCGTCTACTGGTTCTCGGCCGTTCAAGGCACGGTCTGGTTCGCCGCGCACGTCGTCGGCGCAGCGCTGGCCGCCGCGACCCTCTGGGCGAGCGCGGGCGCGGCGAGCCCCGCGCTCGCGGGCATCTTCGTGGGCCTCGGCTTCGCGACGCGCACCCCGCTGCTCTTTCTGGCGCCGCTGTTTCTTCTCGAGCTCGGGCGCGTCGCGCGCTGGGATCCCCGGGCGATGTTGCGCCCTGCCGCCCGCTTCGCGGCGCCGCTCGCCTGCATCGGGCTGGCCCTGGCGTGGCACAACGCCGCTCGGTTCGGCAACCCGTTCGAGTTCGGCCACCGCTACCTCGACGTCGTCTGGCGACCGCGGATCGACAAGTGGGGGCTCTTCTCGCTCCACTACCTGGGCCGGAACCTGGGCGTCCTGCTCGCGAGCACGCCATACTTCGGCGTCAAAGGCGCGCCCCTTGCGGTCAGCGGACACGGCCTCGCGCTCTGGATCACCTCGCCCTTCTACGCGCTCGCGCTCTGGCCCGGGGCGCTCGCTCGGCATCGACGCGCGTTCTATCGGGCGCTCGCGATCACCGCTGCGCTCGTGGCGGTTCCGAGCCTGCTCTACCAGAACACGGGGTGGGTCCAGTTCGGGTACCGGTTCTCCAACGACTTCGCCGTGCTCTTGATCGCGATGATCGCGATCGGCCGGAGGAGGCTCGGGCTCGTCTTCGGGGCGCTCGCCGCCTTCGCGATCGCGATCAACCTCTTCGGGGCGCTCAGCTTCCAGAGGCCGGGGTACGAGCGGTATTACGTCTTCGAGCGCAAGGCGAACGTCATCTTCGAGGCCGACTGACCGCGGGCCGCTCGGTCACGCGGCCGCGAGCAGCTCCGCCGCCAGGCGCTCGAGATCGATCATCCCGATCTGTCGCTCCTGGCCGTCGACCCCGACGCGCATCGGCGTGAAGCCACCCCAGAACTCGCTTCTGCCGGTCGCCCGCGCGTCCGTGAAGTACGCCGGGTCGATCGAGACGAGCCGGGAGACGGCGAAGCCGACGACCCCCGCGTCGCACGCCACGAGGAGGATCCGCCCCTCCTCGGTCGTGACGGGATGAGGCGCGCCGATCAGGTCCGAGAGGACGTGGACCAGAAATGGCTTGTCGCGGCTCACGTAGAGGCTCACCCCCGATCCGCCGGCCTGCGCGATCATGCTCTCCGAGACCAGCGGGAGGATCTCCGAGACCTGTTCGATCGGCGCGGCGACCTCGAAGCCGACGTCGAAGGTGATGACGCGCTTGGCCGCGGCTCCGCCGGCGCTCTCGCCGAGGCCCTTGCGAGCACCCGCGAGGGGCGTGACGAGGCGAGCCAGATCGTCGAGCTCCGCCTTGCCCCGGACCGCGTCGCTCGAGACATGCGCGAAGAACGATTTCGTCGCGACCTGCCGCGCGTTCTCGGAAGGGACGTCGTCCGCCCGGAGCAGCCCGTCGAGGATCGACGCCTTCGCGCCGAGGCCGGCGGGCAGCGGCATCAGCTTGGTGCTCGGGCTCATCCGGACCACGTCCACGATGCCGCTGATGCGGAGCGCGAGCTTGCCCTTGGGGAGCGACACGATCACGGCATGGGGACAGGTGAGCTTCGCGTCGGCGCCCATCCCGCAGAGCCTCGGGAGATCGATCGCCGGGATGGCCTCGTCGTCGTGGGCGACGGCGCCGACGCAGTAGTCGCCCGAGAGCACGGAGGGCGGCTCCGTCACGTCCATCACGGTCGTGTGGACCAGGTCGGCATCGATCGCAAACAAGAGGTCTCGGCACTGGACGAGCACCATCGTCCGCTCGTCGGCCGCGCCCGCGCGCTCGCAGTCGGCGCGCGCCGACCGATCTTCGACCCACACCACGTCGGCGATGGAGGACAGCGCCGCGGGCGAGAGGACCGACACCAGCCCGTCGCAGCCCGGGGCCGGGAACGCGGCCGACGCGAGCGACGGGCGTCCTGTCTCCGACGCCATCGCCGACAGGGTCTCGGGCGGCACGTGGCAGACATCGAGCACACGGTCGGCGAGCAGCCCGAGGAGCTTGCCGGCGTGTGCGACCACGACGACCACCGCGGGCGCGGTCTCGCCGGGCCTCTCGAAGAGCCGCCCGAGATCGAGCACCGGGAGCGGCACGCCCCGCATGTCGAGCACGCCGGCGACGTGAGGAGAGACGCAGGGCATCGGGCGGATGTCGGTCGCGGGCAGGACCTCGCGCAGCGCGTCGATCCGCAGCGCCAGAGGCATCGAGCCGAGCTCGAAGACCCCGTACGTCGACGGCTCGCCGGCGTCGTCGGACATCGTCAGGCCGCCGGCTGGTGACCGAGCTCGGCGATGAGGATGGACACCTCGTCGGCGATCTCGCGTTGCTTCGACGTCAGCTCGACGACCCGGCCGACGATCTGGCTCGTCTTCTCCACTGCCCCGATGATGCTGTCGAAGTTGACGGCGGCCGAGCGGCTCACCTCTGCGCCCTGGGCGACGTGGTGTGTCGTCTGCTCGATGAGGCCGGCGATCTCCTTGGCCGCCACGGCGCTCCGCTCCGCGAGCTTCCGGACCTCTCCAGCGACGACCGAGAAACCGACGCCGTGTTGCCCTGCGCGCGCCGCCTCGATCGCGGCGTTGAACGCCAGGAGGTTGGTCTGGTTGGAGATCTCGCCGATCACGCGCACGATGTCGGTGACGCGGCTCGAGCTCTGCTGGATCTGCGCGATCGCCGAGATGGATCGGTCGACCGCACCGTGTCCGACGGTCGCCGCGCGCGTGCAGTCGAGCGCGAGCGCCGAAGCGGTCTCGGAGCTTGCGCCGATCGACGTGATGCTGTCGAGCAGGCGCTTGACGCGGCTCGACATCTTCTCCGAGTTCGCGGCGATCCGCTGGGCGAGCTGCACCTCCGCGGTGACGTCGTAGGCGTACTTGACGATCTTCGAGACCCTCCCGCTCAGGTCCCGCACGGGGTTGTAGGTCGCCTGGATCCAGACGTCCCGGTTGAACTTGCCGACGCGGTGGAAGCGCCCCGCGACGAAGCTCCCCTCCCCGAGCCGCAGCCAGAAGTCGCGGTACTCCGGCGACTTCACGTAGTCCGCCGAGCAGAAGATGCTGTGGTGCTGGCCCTGGATCTCACGCAGCGTGTAGCCCATGGCCACGAGGAAGTTGCGGTTGGCCGTGAGCACGTTTCCGTCGAGGTCGAACTCGATGACCGCCTGGCTCAGATCGATGGCGCTGACCTTCGCCTCGAACTCGGCGTTCTTCAGCTTCTGCGCGGTGACGTCGGTCGCGAGCTTGACGACCTTCGTCGGCTTACCGTGGACGTCGAAGATCGGGTTGTACGTCGCCTGGATCCAGATCTCCTTGCCGTCGCGGCCCACGCGCTTGAGCTCGCCGCCGTGGAGCTCGCCCCGCTTCAGCCGCTCCCAGAGCTGCTGGTACGACGCGGAGGCAGCCTCCTCGGGGTCGACGAACATCCGGTGGTGGCGCCCGACGACATCCGCGGCGTCGTAGCCTGTGAGCTTGAGGAAGTTCTTGTTCGCGGCCAGGATCGTGCCGTCGAGATCGAGCTCCACGACGGCTTGCGCGCGGTCGATCGCCGCGATCTTGCCGTGGCTCTCGAGGCGCGCGGCCTTCTCGTCGGTCACGTCCTGCGCGACCATGATGACCTTGCGGAGCTTGCCGTCGGCGCCCGGGACCGGCGTGTAGGTCGCGGCCATCCAGCGCTCTCTGCCGTCCGCGTGCCGGCGGCAGACCTCGCCGAAGAACGTGCGGCCGTTCCTCATCTCGACCCAGATCGAGTCGAGCTGCCGCTCGGCCGGCTCGCGGCCCTCGACCAGCTCTCTCTCCAGCGCGCCGACGAGATCGGCGCGCGCGCGGCCGATCGCGTCGCAGAACCGCGCGTTCGCCGCGACGAAGCGTCCGCTGGCGTCGATCTCGGCGACCGCGCTGCCGGCGGAGACCGCGGCGATGTGCGCCTCGGCCTCGAGCGCGGCGTCGCGCTCTTTCGTCACGTCCACGCAGAGCTTCACGACCTTGAAGGGGCGACCTTCGTAGTCGATGATCGGGTTGTAGGTGGCGCGCAGCCAGACCGTGCGCCCGTTCTTGCCGGCGCGCTGGTACTCACCCGCCTCGAAGCTGCCCTCGGCGAGCCTCTTCCAGAACGCTCGGTACGCGGCCGAGCTCGCCTCGTCTTCGGTGAGGAACATCCGGTGATGGCGGCCCTTGATCTCGTCGAGCGAGTAGCCCATCGTCTCCAGGAAGCGGTCGTTTGCGCTCAGGATGTTGCCGCTCAGGTCGAGCTCGATGACGCCCTGCGAGCGGCCGATGGCGGTGACGAGCCCTTCGTCCGAGAGCGCCTTCGTCTTCGCTGCGGTCACCTCGGAGGCGAACTTGACGATGTGGGAGACACGGCCCTCGCGATCGAAGATCGGCGTGTAGGTGGCCTGGAGCCACACGGTCCTGCCACTCTTGTCGAGCCGCGCGAACTCCCCGGTCTTCGCGCGGCCGGCGCGGAGCTCGTTCCAGAAGGTCGTGTATTCGATCGAGTCGGCGTAAGCGGGCCGGCAGAACATCCGGTGCGGCTTTCCCCGCACCTCGTCGAGCGTGTAGCCCATCGTGTCGAGGAAGATCTGGTTGGCGGCGAGCACGTGGCCGGTGAGATCGAGCTCCACGACGGCCTGGGTCCGGTCGACCGCGGTGAGCCACCCCTCTTTCGCCAGGGCCTCGGCCTTGAGCGCCGAGGCGTCGAGCGCGAGGATCTCCACGCTCTCCGGCCCCTCGTCGGCTTTGCCCGGCTTGACCCAGGCGCTCGCCTGGAGCCAGACGACCGCGCCGTCTTTGGCGCGGAGGGGGAGCTCGAGCTCCTTCGCGCCCGCGCGCAGCAGCTCGGCCCACATCCGATCGAAGCCGGCAGCGTCGATCTCGGCCGCGACGCTGAGTGACCGGAGCGGCAGGCCCCGGACCTCCTCGTCGGTCCGCCCCAACCGCACGTCGAAGGCCTGGTTGACGCGCAAGATGGCGCCAGCCGGGTCGAGCTCGATCCGGATCAACCCCGGGGGCCCCAGCCGGGGAGGCGGCGGGGGAACGCTCCGCAAGGGACGTGACCGCTCGGAGTTCGCCATCGTCCGCTGTTGCGGATCAATGTGCCCGGTCCTTGAACGCGCGCTCGCCGAGGCGCGTACAATCGGACGTATGGCCCATCCCGCTCAGCCGGCGGCCTCGGGCCCCTTGGAGGGAGCACGGCCGCGCTCCGGCCCGTCACGGATCGGCGTAGAGCATCGCGTCCGCGCCAGACGAACCGCGCCCGAATGAAGACCAAGCTCGTTTTCTGCCTTCGTGGGCTGCCCCTGCTCCTGACGCTCGGCTGTGGCGGCGCGTCCGCAAACGGTGCGCCATCGCGCGACCACGCCCAGCCTGGGCCCTCGTCGAGCGCCGCCCCGGCTCCGATCGCGGGCGGAGCGAACGAGTGCGCGCCGCGCCAGGGGGCGCCCGCGTCGCGCCCCCTCTCAGGGCGCAGCGGAGGGAGCATCACCCTCGCCGATGTCGCGGGCAGACGCCTCGCTTACGTGGCGGACGAGGAGAACGGCGTCGTGCGCACCGTCGACGCGACCGCGCTCGCGGAGCTGGCTGTCACCGACGTGGGCGGCAAACCGGCGCAGATCCTGCCTCTCTCCGGCGGCCGACTCGCGGTCACGCTGCGCGACCAGAACCGTCTTGTCATCCTCGAGGTCGGGGCTGCGCCGGTAGAGGCACTCGTGCACCGCTGCAGTCGACCGACGCACGCGGAGCCCTTTGGTCTGGCCGTCACCGCGGACGGCGCCACGCTCGCGGTGACGAGCGGATGGGATCACCGCGTCGCCTTCCTCGACGCGAGCTCGCTCGAGACAACGCGCACGGTGGACGTCGCGGCCGAGCCGCGCGGCGTGCTCCTCTCCGACGATGGGAAGAGCGCCTACGTCAGCCACCTGGTCGGCGGCGTGGTGACGATCGTTCCGCTGGAGCCGAAGGGTCAGGCCAAGGCCGTCTTCGTCCGCCCGCCCCGCCCCGAGGTCGGCAAGTCGCAGAAAAAGAAGACACGAGCCGACGAGGAGCTCGAACGGCCGAAGGCGCAGGCGCTGGCGGCCGGTCAGGGCTACGCGATCGTCGAGGCGTCGCTGGGCAAGACGAAGGACACGCCCTGGCCTGCGCGCGTCTTCGTTCCCATGGCGAGCTCGGATCCGATGCGGTTCGGCGCCGTCTCGAGCTTCCCCGGCGTCTACGGAGGAGGCGGCGGGGTCGCGGTCATCGGAGCGTTCGTCGCGGTCCTCGATCCCGTCGCGGGTGGTCCGCTCGGCGGCGAGGTCGCCCCGCTGCGACAGGCGCGCCCCGAGGACTGCATCCTCCCCCGGTCGGCGGCCGTCTCCGGCATGCACCTCTACGTGACCTGCCTCGGCACGAACCGGGTCGTCGAGCTCGACCTCCGGTCGGCGGACCCGATCACGGCGGAGAGCCGCCGGTTCGAGACGGGGGAAGGTCCGACCGGGATCGTCGTCGACGAGGCCGCGCAGCGCGCGCTCGTGTTCTCGCAGTTCTCGCTCGAGCTCACCGTCATCGACCTCTCGGCCGACCCGAGCGGCCCGCGCGTCCAGGCGCTCCCGCTCGCGCGCCCCGAGACGCCCGCGCTCGACGAGCAGGCCGCGCTCGGGCGGACGCTCTTCCACGCGACGCGCGACGTCCGGCTTTCGTTCGACGGCCGCGCGTGCGCCTCGTGTCACCCGGAAGGCCGCGCCGATTCGCTCACGTGGTCGACGCCGGACGGTCCACGCCAGACGATGTTTCTGGCCGGACGCCTCGAGGGGTCGGAGCCGTTCGGTTGGTTCGGTGAGCACCCGACCGTGAAACAACACGTGCGGTTCGCGGTGAAGCGGCTCGGGGGCAGCGGCCTGGAGGACGACGCGGAGGACGCCCGCGATCTCGCGGCCTTGCTCGCTTACCTGCAGCGCTTGCCGACCCCGAGTCGCGTCGGCGCCCTGGTGGACGCGGGCGTGCAAGAGCGCCGCGAGCGAGGCAAGGCGCTCTTCGAGTCGGCCGAGACGGGCTGCGCGAGCTGTCACGTGGCCGGGGCCGCCGATCACACGAGGTACGACGTGGGCAGCGGTGTTCCGGGGGAGGCCAGCGCCAAGTTCGAGACGCCGAGCCTGCGGCTGCTCGCTGGCGGGGCGCCCTACTTCCACGACGGTCGGTACCACACGCTCGACGCGATGCTGGCCGATCCCAAGTCCAGGATGGGGCGGTCGTCGCAGCTGAGCCCCGACGATCGCGCGGCGCTCGTCGCCTACCTGGAGTCTCTCTGATGCGCCCCTCCCTCGTCCGCGTCGCCGTCGCCGTCGCCTGCGCGTGGCTGCTCTCGCCGAACATCGCCGGAGCGGAGGCGAAGAAGCCCCGCCTTCCGAAGGGCTTCGTCGCCTCGAGCGGAAAGCTGGGACCACCAACCGTTCGCAAGACGGGCCGCGGCGGAATGCAGGGCGATCATGAGTTCACCTTCGCGACCCGGCCGAAGATCCCCGGCGACCGCGCCGACGTGACCACGCTGCCGGTCGTCCAGCTCGGACCGGAGGACGACACGCCGAAGGACGAGAAGCTGGACGCGCTCCCTCCCGGGACCGAGGGGGATCTCGTCGTGCTCAAGGTGGGCGGCTCGTCGCGGCTCAGCATCCGCGGCTTCGAAGCCGGCGTGCTCCGCGTCGGAAAGGCCGAGCCCCAGGCGACCGGCAGGCAGTCTCAGGGCGGGATCCCGAACGCGTGCGGCAAGGGCTCGAGCTTCGCCGGGATCGTCCCGGTGAGGTTCGACGCGCTCCGCCGCGTCGACGAGATGGGCGCCATCGAGCTCGTGTTCGGGCGAGGCTACCTCGACGCGAGCTCGTGCAAGCTCAGCGTCGTCGCGCGCCACGCCGTACGGCCGCGACACCTGGGCGGCGGCCTCGTCTACGCGTTCCGTACCGAGCGGTCGACCTCCGCCGGCACGCTCGATCGGGCGCTCCACGTGCTGCTGCCGCAGGAGCAGGCGCGAAAGTTCGATGTCTTCGTCCCCTTCGAACGCCGCGTCTTTCCGCTCGAGCCGGGCAAGAGCGGCGCTTTCGAGGTGAGCTTGGGCCCGATCTCGCAGAGCGCGGGCGGCTGGGGTCTGCCCAGCTGGTACGAGCTCGTGGAGACGCAGTGCCGGCAGGACGAGGCGTTTTGCTTCAACCGCGTCCGCCTCGAGGTGAGCCAGGGCCTGGGCGAGTCGACGCCGACTGCGTTCCTCGGCGGCAGCTTGAAGAAGCCCCGCTGAGGAGCGCGAGCCACGGAGCCGGAGCCGGCCGAGACGCGGTCAGCCGGCGTCTTCCGGGCCCTGGGCTTGGCAGCTCAGCCAGAGGACGGCCATCCGCACGGCGACACCGGCCTCGACCTGATCGAGGATCACGCTGCGTGGACCGTCGGCGACCTCCGGGTCGATCTCGACCCCGCGGTTCATCGGCCCTGGATGCATGACGATGGCGTCAGGCTTGGCCAGCGCGAGGCGGCGTTTGTTGAGCCCGAAGGTCCTCGAGTATTCGCGCGTCGTGGGGAGGAAGACGCCCTGCAAGCGCTCGCGCTGGACGCGGAGCATCATCACCACGTCTGCCCCCTCGAGCGCGGGCTCGAGCCGATGGTGGACGGTGACGCCGAGGGCCTCGGCGCCGACCGGGACGAGCGTACGCGGACCGGCGAAATGCACGTCCGCGCCGAGCGTACGCAGCAGAGACGCGTTCGAGCGCGCGACGCGGCTATGCAAGATGTCGCCGCAGATGGCCACCTTCAGGCCGGCGAAGCTCCCCTGCCCTTGGCCGAGCTTGTGGCGGCGGATGGTGAACGCGTCGAGAAGGGCCTGGGTGGGGTGCTCGTGTGTGCCGTCCCCGCCGTTGATCACGGCGACGTTGCTCCGCCTGGCGACGTACTCGGCTGCGCCGGAGGCGGCGTGGCGGATCACGACGAGATCGGGCTGCATCGCCTCGAGCGTCTTGATCGTGTCGAGCAGCGTCTCGCCTTTTGTCGTGCTCGACGACGAGCCGCTCAGGTTCACCACGTCCATGCTGAGGCGCTTGCCCGCGAGCTCGAACGAGGTGCGCGTGCGCGTCGAGGCCTCGAAGAAGACGTTGAGGAGGGTCTTGCCGCGGAGCGCGGGGACCTTGCGGACGCTGCGCCGCGAGACCTCGAAGAAGCTGTCTGCCGCGTCGAAGATGCGGAGCGCGTCCTTGGCGGCGAGCGCGCCGGCGGTCAGCAGAGATCGATGCGCCCACGGGGCCGGCGCAGAAGGCGGACCGCCGAATGACTCGTCTACCGGAGCAGTCATGTGCCCTCCTTCGCGCCGCGCGGCACCCGAATGGCCCACGGCTCTTCGTCATCAGGGGCCGGGCCGATGCGCTTCCAGACCACCTCGATCCGCTCGTTCGCCGTGACCTCCACCTTGAGGCCGGTGTAGTCGGGCTGGATCGGGAGCTCGCGCCCGCCGCGATCGATCAGGACCGCGAGCTCCACCGTGCGAGGCCGGCCGAAGTCGAGGAGCGCGTCGAGCGCCGCCCGGATGGTTCGGCCCGTGTGGAGCACGTCATCGACGAGCACGACACGTTTGCCTTCGATGGAGGCTGGCAGCTTGCTCGGACCGATCTTCGGGCTGGGCAGCGCCGTCGCCGCGTCGTCGCGGTAGAGCGTGATGTCCACCGCGCCGATGGGCGGCTTCGGCTGGCCGAGGCCCTCGATCTGCGCGGCGATGCGCTTGGCGAGCGGATCACCGCCGCGTCGGATGCCCACGAGAACCAGGCCGCCCGGCAGCCGACGACCACGCTCCACGATCTCCGCCGCGATTCGTGTCAGCGAGATCGCGACCGCAGAAGGATCGAGGAGCACGTCGCTCACGGGGTGCGTTCTTCGCCCGGACAGCCGAGCAAATCAAGGGACATCGTCGGCTACTCGAAGTCGGGCTCCAGCACCGTCACGCTCGCGACGTCGCCCATGGCCTTCTCCAGCGCCTCGCCCGTGTCGGCGCGCGTGACCACCGCCGCCACGACCAGGTCCTCGCGCGGCATTCTTCGGGCGAGCGCCTCGTTGATCTCCGCGCGCTGGCACGCCCGAACGCGATCGAGCCATCCGGCGTGGTAGCCGGCCGGCAGGCCGAGCAGGGCCTCCTCGAGCGGGAGCGCCACGCGCTTGCGGGCGGTGTCGACGTCGAACGCGTGTGACCGGACGAGGTAGTTCTTCACGAAGCCGACCTCCTCCTCCGTGAGACCGCCCTCTTTCACCTCCGAGACCAGGCCGAGCTCGAGCGCGAGGCACGCCGCGGCGTCGGTCGAGCTCGGGGCCGTCCACATGGTGAACGCGTCACGCCGCCGGTCGTAGCCGATGCGCGAGGACGCGCCGTACGACCAGCCTCGCTTGGCGCGCACCTCCTGCATGAGGCGCGAGGTGAACGTGCCGCCGAACGCGGTGTTCCCGACCGACCACGGCACGTGGTCCGGATCGTGTGGGGTCGACCCCAGCGAGCCGACCACGAGCTGGACCTGCGTGCGATCGGGCTTGTCGACCAGGACCAGGTGCCGGCCGCGGACCCCCGCGGGCTCGGGCGTCTCGTCGACGAAGGCGCGGCCTTCGGGGAGCCGCGCGAGGATCCGCTCGGCGATCTCTCGCGCGCGGGCCTCGTCGATGTCGCCCGAAAACGCGACGACCGCGTTCTTGCGCGTGAGGTGGGTCTCGATCCACCGGACCACGTCCGCGCGCGTGATGTTCTCGAGCGAGTCGATGCTGCCGGAGACCCGCCGCGCGTAGGGGTGGCCCGCGAAGAGCGTGCGGCGAAGGGCGCGGCTCGCGAGCGATCGATCGCTGTCGCGGGAGTCGACGATCTCGGCCTGCATCTCCCGGACGACGCGGCCCACCTCTTCTTCGGGGAGCGTGGAGCTCGCGAGGAGCTTCTCCACGAGGCCCACGAAGGGCTCGAGGTTGCGCGAGATCACCTCCGACGAGAGCGACACCGAGCTGGGGCCGGCCTCGATGCCTAGCTCACCCCCGAGCCGATCGACGAGGTCCTCGATCTGCTCGTTCGTGAGCCCGTCCGCGCCGCGGCGGAGCATCCGCGCGGCCACGCGGGCCAGGCCCTCCTTGCCGGGCGGGTCGGCCGCGCTGCCGGTCAAGAACCCGATGCTGATTGTCACGAGCGGCAGCGCCGCCGAATGTTCGACGAAGACAGGGGACGTCATTCCGGATCTTCCTCGCGGAGCTCGGGGTCTTCGCTCTCGTCCAGCTCGCCGCTCGGCCGGACGATGACGATCGTGCGAGCTTCTTTCACCAAGAAGCGGCGCGCCACGCGGAGCACGTCGGAGCGCGTCACGCGGCGGTAGGCCGCGACCTTGTCGAAGTAGCTCTGCGGCGAGCCGAGCACGGTCTCGTAGAAACCGATGGTCTCGGCGCGACCGCTCACCGTCTCCAGGCCTTGCAGCGCCGAGAGCTCGAGCTTGGCCCGCGCGCGCTCGACCTCCGCCTCGGTGACCGGCTCCTCGATGACTCGTTCGAGCTCGGCGTCGAACGCGGCGAGCAGGTCGTCCGCCGTGGTGCCTTCGCGTGCGACGAGGCCGATGTCGAAGAGGCCCGGATCCCGGAAGGTGCCTACCCACCCTCGCACCTCGCTCGCGATCTCCATCTCGTGGACGAGCTTGCGGTGGATGCGGCTCGCGCGGCCGCCGAAGAGGATCTCGCAGAGGGCGACGAGCGGCGCGTGATCGTGATCGCCGAGCGCCGGGGCCTTGTAGCCGATCGAGACCTTGTCGGTCGGGGTCGGCTTCTCGAACGCCACCTTCCTCTCCTCGAGCTGCGGAGGCTCCGGGCGGATGTCCTCCACCGGGATCTCGCTCCTCTCGAGCTTGCCGAAGTGCTCGGCGATGGCCCCGAGCGTGGGCTCGATGTCCACGTCCCCGACGATCACCAGCGTCGCGTTGTTGGGCGCGTAATACGTCCGGTAGAACGAGGTGCAGTCGTCCGGCGTGAACGAGAGGATGTCTTCCATCGAGCCGATGGTGGGGATGCCGTAGCTGTGCCGCTGGAAGGCCTCGCGATAGAGCACCTCGCTCGCGAAGCCGTCGATGTCGTCGTCGACCCGCTGTCGGCGCTCGTTCGCGACCACCTCTTTTTCGCTCGCGACCTGCGGCTCGCGGAGGACGAGCGTACGCAGCCGCTCCGCCTCGAGCCTGAGCCCGAGCTCGAGCGCGTCCTTCGGGAGGTTCTGGTGGTAGTAGGTCCAGTCGAGGAACGTGCCGGCGTTCGTCTCACCCCCGGCTTCTTCGATCTTCCTGTCGAAGGCGCCGTGAGGCGTGGTCTCCGTCTCGCCGAACATGAGGTGCTCGAAGAGGTGCGAGATACCGGTCTTGCCGGGCTTCTCGCAGCGGGAGCCGACCTTCATCCACGTCTGCAGCGAGACGACCGGCGCCGAGGGATCGATCTCCAACAGCACCGTGAGCCCGTTGTCGAGCTCGAACCGATGCAGCGTGATCGCGGGGCCGAACCGCTCGGGCCCGACGTAGCGGATCTTCGTGTCCGGACGGCGGCCGGCTCGTTCGGCCGCCGCCTTCACCCGCTCGATCTCCGTCATGTCCGTCTCCTCTTCATGAGCCCACCGGCGCCCGCGAGCACGCCGATCGCCAGGGCGAAGCCACCCCAGGATGGCCCGGCTTCCGCGGAAGCGGAGCACCCGCCACCCGCCGCGTACGTGTCGTTCGAGCCCGTTGCGGGCTCGGGCGTCGTCACCCAGAGATGGCTCGTCAGGGTCACGGGCGTCACGCCTTCGAGCACCTCGACCCGGTAGCGGTGTGTCTCGCCCGGCGCGCCCGCGGCCTCCATGGTGAGCTCGAACGGGTCGCTGTCGATGGTCACGACGTCCCCGAGCTCGCCGTCGACGACGAAGCGCACGTCGAGGCCCGCGCCGCCGGTGATCCGCGCGACGATCTGCGCCGGCGTCCCTCGTTCGTCCTGGGCGAGCTCGGAGAGCTCCACCATGGGGTCGCCGGGGCCGCGGACCTTCACGACCGTGCGCCCGTTGCGGATCCCCGTCAGGATGCCCTCGGCGCTGAGCTCCGTCGCGAACACCATGGTGGTGGGGGATCCGATCGGCGTGCCGAAGGCTCCCGGGTCCTGCCCCGCTCGGTGATCGTCGCTCCCGCCGATCGCGGCCACGTGAGCGCCCTGCGACGCGAGCTCCTCCCAGATGCGGGAGGCCGGCTCGTAGAAGATCTGCGCCGAGCCGGCGGTCACGATCTCGATCGCGTCGATCTCCGAGCTCGGGAGGTCGTGTTTCCAGGCGCACCCGATACACGCGTCGCCGATGTCGAGCGCGGGGTGGTTCAGCGCGAAGAGCGCGCCCTGCGCGTGGAAGGCGTCCGCCGCCGCGCGGATCGCTGGCGCGGACGGATCGAACTTGTGATCCACGAAGGCGGTCGCGCCGATGCCGTTTGCGTGCCCCGCGTAGGTCGTGAACTCCACCCCCGGGAGGATCAAGAGAGAGCCGGCGTGGCTCTGCACGTCGGTCACGAAGTCGAGCTGCGAGGTCGTGTTGTGGTCGGAGAGCTCGACGAAGTCGAGGCCTCGGGACTTCGCGAGCGCCACGATCTCGTCGAAGGTGGCGGCCGCGTCCCCGCTCTCGGCGGAGTGGACGTGGAAGTCACCCGCGTACCAGCGCGCCTCGGTGCGGAGCGCCGCGGCCGGCGCGTAAGGCCTGCGCGTTGGTTGGGGCGCGAGCGTCGGCGCGTCGCGGAGCGTGACCGTGACCGAATAGCTCGCCGTCCCGCCGACGACCTTCGCCGTCCCGCCGACGACCTTCGCCTTGCCGACGTCGACCGCCCACGTGCCCGCCTCGATCGGCCCGGTGAGGTAGCTGCGGCTGGCGGCGAGCTCGGACACGATGGCCGGCTCGTCGTTGCCGCCGCCCCAGCCGCGAAAGCCGGAGGGCGACGAGAGCCCCCAGTCGAGGATGTCGTCCGGATCGCCGTCGTCGTGGTCGATCTGGATCTCGTTCGTTCCCGCCGGCACCTCGAACGGGATCGTGAAGTGAGCGGGCGCCGAGGCGTCCACCGTGCCCGAGAACGTCAGCACCTCGTCGGCCGCCGCACTGCCTGCGGTGAGGAAACCAGCCACCGCACAAGCGGCTCCGGTCCAGCGCGCTCCCCCCTCACCCCGTGAGGGGGGTTGGGGGGGTGAGTCCATGGGGATCGACGCCACCGAACCCTCCCACCCCATGGGCTCAGTCGACCTTCAGGATGGCGAGGAAGGCCTCTTGCGGGATCTCGACGCTGCCGACCATCTTCATGCGCTTCTTGCCCTCTTTCTGCTTCTCGAGGAGCTTGCGCTTGCGGCTGATGTCGCCGCCGTAACACTTGGCCGTGACGTCCTTGCGCATGGCCTTCACGGTCGTCCGAGCGATGACCTTGGCGCCGATGGCAGCCTGAATGGCCACCTCGTATTGCTGGCGCGGCACGAGCTCCTTCAGCTTCTCGGCGAGGTCGCGCCCGCGCGTGTACGCCTTCTCGCGGTGGACGATGACGCTGAGCGCGTCGAGCGCGTCTCCGTTCACGAGCATGTCGACGCGCACGAGATCGCCGCGCGCGTAGCCCGTCACCTCGTAGTCCATCGAGGCGTAGCCGCGCGAGATGCTCTTCAGCTTGTCGTGGAAGTCGAAGAGCACCTCGCCGAGCGGGATGTCGTACGTGATGATCACGCGGTCGGCCGACGCGTATTGGATGCTCTTCTGGTCGCCACGCCGTTCCTGGCAGAGCGCGAGCACGGCGCCCACGTAGGTGGTCGGCACGTGCACGGTGAGCCGGATGATCGGCTCCTCGATGTGATCGATGCTGCCGACCGGCGGGAGCTTGGCCGGGTTCTCGACCGTCTTCATCTCCAGCGAGTCCTTCAGGAACACATGGTAGACGACGCTGGGCGCCGTCGTGATGAGGTCCAGGTTGTACTCGCGCTCGAGCCGCTCCTGGATGATCTCCATGTGCAAGAGGCCGAGGAAGCCGCATCGGAACCCGAAGCCGAGCGCCTCCGACGTGTCCGGCTCGTAGACGAACGAGGCGTCGTTCATACGGAGCTTCGAGAGCGCGTCGCGGAGGTCGTCGTATTGGGCCGAGTCGGTCGGGAAGATGCCCGCGAAGACCATGGGCTTCACGTCCTTGAAGCCGGGCAGCGGATCCGTCGCGGGGTGCACCGCGTCCGTCACGGTGTCGCCGATGCGCGTGTCGTGGACGGTCTTGATGTTGCCGGCGATGAAGCCGACCTCACCCGGGCCGATCTCGCCGATGGCCGTGGCGTGGGGGGTGAAGATCCCCATCTCGGTGATCTCGTAGTCGCGGCCCGTGGCGAGGAAGCGCACCTTCTGGCCCTTGCGGAGGGTTCCGTCGACCACGCGAACCATGCAGACCGCGCCGCGGTAGCTGTCGTACCAGCTGTCGAAGATCAGCGCGCGAGGCGGGCCTTCTGCGTTGCCCTTGGGGGGCGGCACACGTGCGACGACGGCCTCGAGGATCTCTCCGATGCCCTGCCCCGTCTTGGCCGAGGCCGGGATGGCCCCCGAGCAGTCGAGCCCGACGACGTCTTCGATCTCGCGCGTGGTCCGGTCGATGTCCGCGCTCGGCAGGTCGATCTTGTTGAGGACCGGGATGATCTCGAGGTTGTTGTCGAGCGCCAGGAAGACGTTCGCGAGCGTCTGCGCCTCGACCCCCTGGGAGGCGTCCACCACGAGCAGCGCCCCCTCGCAGGCCTGGAGGCTGCGTGACACCTCGTAGCCGAAGTCCACGTGGCCTGGCGTGTCGATGAGGTGCAGCGTGTAGGTCTCGCCGTCCTTCGCCTTGTATTTGAGGCGGACGGTCTGCGCCTTGATCGTGATGCCGCGCTCTCGCTCGATGTCCATCTTGTCGAGGAACTGCGCCTGCTTCTCTCGGTCCGAGAGCGCGCCCGTGAACTCCAGGATGCGGTCGGCGAGCGTCGACTTCCCGTGGTCGATGTGGGCGATGATCGAGAAGTTCCGGATGAGGCGGGGCGGAGTGGACATCGGAGCGGCGCCGGTGACTTAGCAGAGAATCCATGGTGAGCGGCGCCAAAACCCCGGAGGCAGCGCGCGCTCGTGTCGTGAGGCGAGGCGTGGCGACACGATCGCCACGCCGCCCAGCTCGAGAACCCAGCTTGCGGAGGCCCAGCTTCGGGGGTCGCTCGCGGCTTATTTCTTCGTCACGGCCGAGGGGATCGGCGTGACCGCGGGCGGCGGCACCGAGGGACGCTCGGCGTCGAGCGACATCTGCCCCGGGAGCATGTGCTCGTAATGTTTGAGCACCATGTCGATGCCTTCCCGGATGTAGACCGCGATGGGCACCTTGGTCCGGTCGTGCAGGAGCTTCAGCCGATCGGCCTGCTCGGGCGTGATGTAGATGGTCGTCGAAACTTTCTTCCGCGACATACGCCCGTGCTCACGGACCGCCTGGGTGGTGCCAGGGGCGACCTCGACCAAGCCCGATCGCGGCACCACTGACAAGGCGTTACCCTAGATGCTGGTACGTATGTTGTCAATCGACCCCGTGCCCATTGCCGGCTTCGAACGGGGCAGAGTAGACTCGCCCGCGATGCCTTCTTTCCATGGCCCCGCCGGGCCGCAGCATCGGTGTGCGTTCGGGCTGGCTCGTCGCCTGTGCACATCGGCAGCTAACGGACTGATGTTGCTCTCTTTTTTGGCCGTGTCGGCGGGCTGCTCCGGTGGACAAGACGGGGCCAAGACCGCCAGCGACCAGCACAAGCTCGACATCGAGCATGAGCCCTGCGACATCGACGGCGGCAGCGCGAAGCGAACGGACGTCAACGGGGACGGCCGCCCCGACCTGTGGCGCGTGATGTCCGGTGGCAAAGAGGTCTGCCGCGCGATCGATCCCAACTTCGACGGCGTGAAAGACGCGTTCATCTACTACGACGAAGCGGGCCGGGAGCGGCGCCGCGAGTCGGACTTCGATCGAGACGGGCGCCCGGACGAAGTGCAGACGTTGGTGAACGGTGTCGTCACCGCAAAGGAGCGGGAGACAAACTTCGACTCGAAGCTCGACACGTGGGAGACGTACGAAGGCGGTCGCCTCGCCAAGGCCGAGCGCGACAGCGACGCCGACGGCATCGTGGACGAGTGGTGGGACTTCAACCGACCCGACAACCCCGACTGCGCCGTCGTCGTGAAGGACCACAACGCAGACGGCAAGCCCGACCCGGACAGCGCGGTCGACACCTGCGGCGAGAGCTACAAGGCGCCTCCGAGCCCCGTCGCCTCTGCTGCTGCGCCCGCCGCGAGCGGAACTGCGCCCGGCAGCTTCGGGCCGGCCGTCGCCACGCCCTCGGCCGCCCCGAGCGCCAGCGCGCCTCCCGCTCCGAGCGCCAGCGCGCCTCCCGCTCCGAGCGCCAGCGCGCCTCCCGCCCCGAGCGCGTCGGCAGCGAAAGCCACCCAGCCTGCTAAGTAAGAAGGACGAACATGACCTCGACTCGGCTTTTGGCTCTCGCTCCGCTCGCCGTCACGCTGGCGTTCGGCACCGGCTGCAAGAAGAGCGCGCAGGAGGCCTTCAACAGCCCCGCGACGGTCACCCCGAAGAAGCGACTCGCCGACGGCTCGATCGACGACCAGTCAAAATGCGACTTCCGCAACCGCAAGGACCGTGACGTCATCGAGACCGCGGGGCCCGGCGCCGTGCTCCCGAACGTCCGGCGCGTCTTCGCCATCGTGGGCCAGGGCCCCGATCGTCAGCGCATCCTCGTCTGCCGCGAGACCGACACGAACCTCGATGGCACGAAGGACGTCGTCCGCAAATACAACGACAAGGGCGAGAGCCTCTTCGAGGAAGCCGACACGAACTACGACGGCAAGATCGACACCTGGATCACCTTCTCGAAGGGCCGCATCGCCGAGATGAAGCTCGACTCGAACTACGACGGCAACCCCGACGAGTGGAAGTTCTACTCCGGCGGCCGCCTGATCCGGGCGAAGCGCGACACGAACAACGACTCGAAGCCGGACGTCTGGGAGATGTACGGGACCGACGGCCGCCTCGAGCGGATGGGCGTCGACATCGACAACGACGAGCGCGTCGATCGGTGGGACTACGACACCGACATCAAACGCGTGCGCGAGGACAAGGAGCGCAAGGAAGAGGAGGCCGCCGCCGAGAAGGCAGCCGCCGAGCGCAAGGCGGGCGAATACGCCGCCGCCGAGGACTCCGAGAACGCCGACAAAGACGCGAAGGACGCCGACAAAGACGCGACAGACGCGAAGAAGAAGAAAAAAGAGAAGCAGCCGGCCGCGAAGAAGGCGGCCGAGAAGCCGAAGCAGTAACCAGGCGCCCGCACCTCCTTCGCAGAAAGCTCATGGCCGCCCATTCACCCCCCAGGCCCCCCTCACGCGGTGAGGGGGCAGAGTCGCGCTCACCCCGCAAACCCTCCCATAGCGCGGCGCCTCGCAGCGCCGCGCCTCGCGAGGCTGGTCCCCGTCACGAGGATCGTCTGCAGAAGATCATCGCGGGCGCCGGGATCAGCTCGCGGCGCGCCGCGGAGGAGCTCATCCTCGCCGGTCGGGTCCGGGTCAATGGTCGGATCGTGACCGAGCTCGGCGCCAAAGCCGACCCGCGAGAGGACAAGATCGAGGTCGACGGCAAGCGCCTCGTCGCCGAAGATCTCGTCTACTACGTCCTCCACAAGCCGAAGAACGTCGTCTCCACCCTGAGCGATCCCGAAGGGCGTCCCACGGTCGGCGAGATGCTCGGACGGCTCGGCGGCCGAGTGTACCCGGTCGGCCGGCTCGACTTCCCGACGAGCGGCGTGATCCTCGCCACGAACGACGGCGCGTTCGCCAATGGCTTGCTCCACCCGCGCCGCGCCGTCCCGAAGACGTACGTGGTGAAGGTCCAGGGCCTGATGTCGGCGGAGGACCTGGACCGGTGGCGCGAGGGAGTCGAGCTCGACGACGGCCCGACGCTCCCCGCGACCGCGCGCCTCATCCGCCACGAAGAAGACAAGACCTGGTTCGAGGTCACCATCACGGAGGGGCGAAACCACCAGATCCGCCGGATGGGCGACGCGACCGGCTTCCGGGTCATGCGCCTCGCGCGCACCTCCTTCGCCGGCATCACCCACGACGGCCTCAAGCCCGGCCAGCTCCGTCCCCTCACGAGCGAGGAGCTGCTGGCGCTCCGCGAGAAATACGGCGTCCCGAAGAAGGTCCGCCGGACCGCTGCCGCGGTGCTTCCCTCCCCCGCGCGTGGAGGCGGGCCGGGGCAGCGGCGGGAGCGCACGTTCAAGCGCGGCGATTCGTCGGCCGCCCGAAGCGATTCGTCGGCCGCTCGCGGAGCGTCTGCTCGAGACGACGTCAGATCTGCGCGAACCGACCGCTCCGGAACGAAGCCTCGAGGAGCTGGTTCACGCGGCCCTCGAGCTCGCGGGCCCGCGGGTCGTTCAGGGTCGCGAGAGCGCTCTTGATCTCCCCCAGCGCCTTGAGCTGACTGAAGAGCTGGACGTCCCCGAGGGCGGCTGCGCCCGTGAGGATCTGCCGGATGCGATCGACCTCGCCTGTGAGCGCCTCGATGCCGATCCCGAGCGCGCCCACGCGCCGACGATCGGGGTGCTCGCGGTAGAACGCCTCGAGCACGGGCTGGACGATACCGTCGAGGATGTCCGCCTGGTCCTCGCTGTTCCAGATGTGCTTCAGGATGAAGAAGTCGGAGGCGTCCGCCGATTGCCGACCGTCCAGGAAGGCGCTCGCCGCGAAGAGCTTGAGCATCTTCACGACGCGGCGATCGCTGAGGGATACGCCCTCGGCGCGGATCTGGAAGACGAGCCCCTTGTAGGCGGACAGAAACGCATCGGTGAACGCCATCCGGCGGCCGAACTCCTTGCCCATGTCGGAGAGCTCGCGCGCGCTGAGCAGCGGCTGCGGCTTCTGTCCGGCCATCTGCCGCACCTCGAGCCCGATGCCCTTCTGCAGGAGCTCGTTGAAGTGGTAGGCGTCGAGGTTGTCCGAGCGGACGCGGAGCAGGAAGCGGTCGAAGATCGCGTTCAGCGTCTCGTCCGAGGGGACCTCGTTCGAGGCGGCGAAGACGCTGATGAGCGGGCAGCGCATGACCTGGCCGCCGCTCGTGAAGCGCCGCTCGTTGAGGAGCGTGAGCAGCGCGTTGAGGATGGCGCTGTTCGACTTGAAGACCTCGTCCAAAAAGACGATCTCGGCCTCCGGCAACATGCCGGATGTGTTGCGGCGGTATTGCCCCTCGCGGAAGGCGGCGATGTCGACGGGGCCGAAGATCTCGTTCGGCTCCGTGAACCGCGTCAGCAAGTACTCGAAGTAGCGGGCCTGCATGAGCTCCGCCAGCGAACGGATGAGCGCGCTCTTCGCCGTGCCGGGCGGCCCGAGCAAGACGCAGTGCTCGCCCGCGACCGTCGCGATCAAGAGAAGCCGGATGATCTCGTCCTTGCCCAGGAACTGGCCTTCCAGGGTCGCGGCCACCTGCCTGAGCCGCTCGCTCATCGCCTGACTCATCTGTGGTGTCTGTCTCCGGAAGTCCGAGGCGTATCACATCTTTTGTCGATGGAGGCGCGCCGGGTCCTGATCGGCTATGTTCCCCTAACCTAGCTCTCGAAGGGGGCACCGCTTCGTGAACCAGCGCGCGCATCCGACCGTCCGTCCTTATGCTCTCGCCCTGGGAGTCGTCCCGCGACGCGGCGTCGTCGAGCGCCTGTCGTTCCTCGGCCCCGCGCTCGCCCAGGACGTGGCGAGCGCGCTCCTGCTCGACACACTGGGCGCACTCTCCACGTTCCCCGTCCGGCACCGCGTCGTCTTCGCGCACGGCGATGACGCGGTCACCCGGCACACGAGGCTCCCGGCCACCTGGCGGGAGATGGCCCAGCGCGGGACCACGACCGAGGAGCGCATCGGCGCAGCCTTCGAGGACCTGATGGCCCTTGGCTCCGAGGCCATGTTGCTCGTCTCGGCGGACGGCCCCATGTTGCCGCTCGGGCCGATGTTCGACGGGCTCATGTGGCTCCTGCCCAAGCGCCGCGTCCTCGTCGGCGCCACGGAAGGCGGCGGGGTCTTCGCCCTCGGCGTGGCCGAGCGCCCAGCCTTCCTGAGCTCGGTCGGCGTCGCGCTCGGCCTCGCGGGCGCTGGGGAGGAGGCCCCGGCCGCCAACGCCTCCGCGCGCCTCACCGAGGTCGCCCAGGCGAGCGGGCTCGAGGTCCAGGAGCTCCCCCCGAGCTTCCGCATCGAAGACGTCGAGGCCCTCAAGCGCTTGAAGGACGAGGTCGCCGGCGGCGTCTTCGCGCCCCACTGCCGCAAGCTCCTCGAGCGCCCCGAGCTCCTCGCCTTTCTGTAGAAGTCACCGCCCCACGTCGGCTCGGCGTGGATCGCATGGGGTTGGGGCCCCATGCGAAACGGCTCGAGAAGCAGCTGACCCCGAAACGAAATCGCCCGGGGCTACGGCTCAGGCCGGCTCGGCGTGCATCGCATGGGGTGAGCGCGCAAGACCCCGAAACGAAATCGCCCGGGGCTACGGCTCAGGCCGGCTCGGCGTGCATCGCATGGGGTTGGGGCCCCATGCGAAACGGCTCGAGAAACGTAGAGCGGGAGACGAGATTCGAACTCGCGACGTCAACCTTGGCAAGGTTGCACTCTACCACTGAGTTACTCCCGCGGTGACAGGTGGCGCATACTACTCACGCCGACCGGCTCGTCAAGCTTTTCCGACGTAGGCCACGCTCGCGTGGCTGACGATCGAGCCTTCCTCCGGATCGACGTTCTGCTCGTAAGACAGGAGCCGCCCTCGCTGCGCGCCGAGCGCGTCCATCGAGCGGAGGAGCGTGTAGAGCGGGCCGGTGCCGCAGACGCGACGCTCGTCGAGGTCTTCGGTGACGTGATCGAAAAAAGGAGCCGCCTCCAGCGCGACCGCGAGATCGAGCGACTCGCGATCGCGACGCTCGAGCGCGTGGCGCCCGGCCTCGTCGAGCGGGGCTGCGTCGCCGAACCGCGGGCCCACGTGCGCGAGATCCGCGCCGGCGACGACCAGCACGCGACCGGCGCGCCGCGCGAGCGCCTCGCCGAGCGTGCCGAGGAAACGCGACGCGACGCGGTCGCGGGCCGGATCGCGCCGCTCCACCTGCGGCCGCCCGAGCCCACAGAGGATCGGCACGATGCGGACGCGCGCGGCGCGCTCCTCCCCGAGCAGGTGCCGCAGGAACACACACTGGAACTCGATGGAGTGCTCGCCCTTGTGCTTGAGCTCCTCCTCGTAGACGTCCTCCGCGGCGCCGGCCGCGAGCTCGTCTGCCATCTGCCCGTCCACGCCGAGCTCGCCGAGCGGCGTGGCGAAGCCCTTTCGCGTCATGCAGAACGCGCTCCGCAGCCCGGCGTGGCATGTCCCGAGGACCACCACGGTCTCGAGTTGCTTCGGCATGCGGTCGCGGAGCGCGGCGTACGCGTGGCCGTAGCCCACCGCCGCGCGCCAGAGATCCATGTGCGGCGCGACGAGCCCGACGATCTCGCCGTCGAGCTTTGCGCCGCCCGCGCGTCCGAGGCAGCTCGTCTCGACGAACCGCGCGAGCGCCTGGGGATCGCCGTGGTACGCGCCGCCGGCGTGGGTCGCCTCGCGCACCGGGGCGGCGGCGTACGCTCGAGCGATCGCCGCCTTTCGCGCGCGCGCAGTCGGTCCGACCAGGTAGGCCGCTTCCTCCAGGTCGAGCGCGAGCCGCTCGACCTCCGAGTCGGTCACGCGGATCCCTCGCCCGCGCAGGAGCTTGCCGATCTCCGCCGTCTCCCGCCGACCGTCGAAGAGCCCGAGCGCCGCGTCGAGCGGCGCCCGCACCTCCACCGCGTGCGGCGCGATCGCCTCCGGATCGCGCAGGACCGTCACGAGCGCCCCCTGCCCGTTCGGGACTCGAATGATCTCGACGGGGCGGAGCGCGGGTCGCAAGACGACTACCTCGCCATCAGACGCGCTCGACCCCCACCACGCCGGGGATCTTCTGGAGACGACGCATGACGTTCTTGAGCTGATTCAGGTCCGAGCAGAGGAACGTGAAGACGTTCGTCGCGCGGCCGTCGTCCGTCGCGCGGCACGAGGCCTCGCTGATGTTGATGCCTTGCTCGTGGAAGGTCGTCCCGATCGTCGCGAGGATGCCGAGCCGGTTCTGCGTCGTCACCTTCACCTGGACGGGCCGGTTGATGCGCGCCTTCGCGTCCCACGTGATCTCGACGCGGCGGTCCGGGTCGGTGTCGAACGCCTTCGGACAGTTGCGGCGGTGGACGGTCACGCCGCGCCCGCGCGTGATGAACCCGACGATCTCGTCGCCCGGCAGCGGGTTGCAGCACTTCGTGTAGCGGACGAGGATGTCGTCCACCCCGTTGAGGCGGATGCCCGGGCCGCTCTTGCCGGTGAGCTTCCGAACGAACTGCTCGATCTTGCCTTCTTTGAGGCTGGGCGGGACGCTCGGCGGGGCGTCGCCCTGGTGAGGCGCGAGGAAGTCGACCACGCCCTTCGCGGCGATCTTGCCGTAGCCGACCTGCACGCAGAGCTCCTCGAAGCTCGCCACCTTGAACTCTTCGATGAGCTTCCTCAGCTCGTCGTCGTTCTTCGACAGCTTGGTGAGGCTGAGCGAGGCGCCGTGCATCTCCTTCTCGAGCAAGCTGCGCCCGAGCTTGAGCGACTTGTCGCGCTGCTCCGTCCGGAGGTACGCGCGGATGCGCGAGCGAGCGCGCCCGGAGACCACGAAGTCCAGCCAGTCCTTCGACGGGGTCTGGTTGGGGCTCGTCATGACCTCCACCACGTCGCCGTTTCGGAGCTTGTAGCGGAGCGGGACGATGCCGCCGTTCACGCGGGCGCCGGAGCAGTGATGCCCGACCTCCGAGTGGATGGCGTAGGCGAAATCGATCGGCGTCGAGCCGCGCGGGAAGACGCGCACGTCGCCCTTCGGGGTAAAGACGTAGACCTCGTCCTGGAAGAGGTCGACCTTCACGCTCTCGAGGAACTCCGCCGGGTCCTTCAGCTCCTTCTGGAACTCCATGAGCTGGCGGAGCCAGCCGAAGCGCGCGGCGTCTCGCGGGTCGATGCCGCCCGACCGCTCCTTGTATTTCCAGTGGGCCGCGATGCCTTGCTCGGCCACGCGGTGCATCTCGTGCGTCCGGATCTGGATCTCGATGCGCTCGTGCTGCGGGCCGATGACCGTCGTGTGGAGCGACTGGTACATGTTCGGCTTCGGCAGGGCGACGTAGTCCTTGAAGCGGCCAGGCACGGGCGTCCACTGCGAGTGGATGACGCCGAGCACCGCGTAACAGTCCGCGACGGACTCGACGATGCAGCGGAACGCGATGACGTCGTAGACCTTGTCGAAGTCCACCTGCTGCGCCTGCATCTTGCGCCAGATCGAATAGAGGTGTTTGGCGCGGCCGGTCACGTCCGCCGCGAAGCCCTGCTTCGCGAGCTTGGTCGAGAGGACCTTGCAGACCTCCGTGATGTATTTCTGCCGCTCGGGGGCCGACTGCTTCACGTGCTCGAGGAGCGAGACGTGTGCGTCCGGCTCGAGGTACTTGAACGCGAGGTCCTCGAGCTCGCTCTTGATCTTGGCGATACCGAGCCGGTTCGCCAGCGGCGCGTAGATCTCCATCGTCTCGCGGGCGATGCGGTCCTGCGCCTCCGGCTTCATGAAGTCGAGCGTCCGCATGTTGTCGAGGCGGTCGCACAGCTTCACGAGCAGCACGCGGATGTCCCGCGCCATGGCGACGACCATCTTCCGGAAGTTCTCCGCCTGGCGGTCCTCCCGGGAGATGAAGTTGATCTTGGAGAGCTTCGTCACCCCGTCGACGAGGAACGCGACCTCGTCGCCGAACTCCCGCTCGATGTCCGTCGTCGTCGCGGTGGTGTCCTCGACGCAGTCGTGGAGGAGGCCCGCGCAGACGCTCGCCGTGTCGAGCTTGAGATCCGCGATGATCTCGGCCACGTTGAGCGGGTGGACGAAGTAGGGATCGCCGCTCTTCCGGGTTTGGCCGACGTGTGCCTTGTCGGCGAATTCGTACGCACGCTCGATGAGCCCTACATCCGCGTTGGGGTGATACGTGCGAACGCGACCTACGAGCTCGGGCAGTGAAATCATGCGTAGAGGGCCAGACCCTGACGGCAAGTTAACACTCGGCTCGTCGCCCCGCAATTTCGGGCCGGTCGCCGACGGCGCCGCCGAGCTCGGGATCTACGTGCATTTTCCGTATTGTCTGGCCAAGTGTCCGTACTGCGACTTCACCTCGTTCGCGACGCCGCGCGAGGAGATCCCACACGCGGGCTACGCCGACGCGGTCATCGCGGAGCTCGGCCGGCGCGCGGCAGGCCTCGCGGGCCGGCGGACGGCGACGATCTTCTTCGGCGGCGGCACCCCTTCCCTGTGGGACCCGGCGGAGCTGGGTCGCGTCCTCGCCGCGATCCTGGCGCGCTTCCCGCCGATCCCGGACGTGGAGATCACGGCCGAGTGCAACCCGAGCTCGCTGGACGAGGCGCGGGCACGCGCCCTGGTGGCGGCGGGCGTGAACCGGCTGAGCGTCGGCGTCCAATCGCTCGACCGCGAACGGCTCTCCTTCCTCGGGCGGCTGCACGACCCCCCGGGCGCGCTCCGGGCGGTGGAGGCGGCGCTCTCCAGCGGCGCGCGCGTGAGCGCCGACCTCATCTTCGGCGTCCAGGGCGGCGCCCCGCAGTCGGCCGAGGCCGCCGCCGACGAGGCCGGGCGCGTGGTGGATCTCGGCCTGTCGCACGTCTCCGCGTACGGGCTCACGATCGAGCCCGGGACCCGATTCGGAGACCTCCACCGCAAGGGGCGGCTGCCCGTCGCGCCGGACGAGGTGATCATGAGCGCGTTCGACGCGGTCGGCGCAGCGCTCGCCGCGCGGGGCCTCCGGCGGTACGAGGTCTCGAACTACGCGAAGCCCGGCGCGGAGGCGCGCCACAACCTCCGCTATTGGCAAGGCCACGAGTACCTGGGCCTCGGCTGCGCGGCGGTGGGAACCCTCGCCGACGGGCCCCACGCGACGCGCTACAAAAACGCGCGCGACCCGCGGCAATACATGCGGCTCGCGCTCGAGGGCGCGGCGACCGAGGCGGAGGTCGAGGCGCTCGACCCCGAGACGCGCCTGCGCGAGAGGATCATGCTCGGTCTGCGCCTCACGGACGGGTTCGACATCGCGCAGGCGGCGGCGGACCTGGACGTCGACCCGCTCGGGCCGGATCGGCGCCGCGCGCTCGACAAGCTCGTCCGCCGCCGCGCGCTGGAGGTGGAGGGCACGCTCCTCCGCGTCGCCCCCGACGCGCGCCACCTGACCGACGGGATCGCGGCGGAGCTCTTCTAGTCCCCTGGAACCACCATTCTTGAAGAATTCGGGCTGCCCCTGCCGGGGCGAAGGCAGCCCGAATTCCCGGGCGAAGAGGTGGCTTGTTCGAGGACGGCGACCGAGCTCAGTTCGTCCCGCAGGCGGTGAAGCCGGAGCAGAGCTCCACACACGCCGCGCAGTCGAGGCAGGAGATGGCTTCGTCGTAGAGCTCGACCCCGCTCGCGAACTGGGCGTTGCAGCTCTCCTCGCAGTCGGGATCGAGCCCGCAGGTGGTGAGGCACTGGTCGAGCAGCGCGCAGATGGCGTCGTCGAGGCAGGCGTTCACCGCGGCCTTGCAGGGCCCGGCGGCGGCGCACGCGCGGCACTCGCGGCAGTCGGGTGATTCGTCCTGGCAGGTCGAACCCTTGCCGCCCTCACCCCCCTGCCCCGCCTCGCCGCCTTGGCCGCCGTCGCCGTCGTCCGAAGACGACGAGCCCCCCTCTCCGCCGTCGTTGACGCGCTTGATCTCGCAGGCGCCGAAGCTGATCGCGAGGAAGGCGCCGCAGAAGAGCGCGGACAAGGCATGGCTGAGCCGCATGTGCGGCGGGTAGCACGGGCCGGAGCGTCGGGCCAACTACCCCCCTCCACGACCGACCCCCGAGGCGATCGCAAAGCTCCTCACCATGGCCTCGGCCCGAGACTGACCGCTCAGGGCGCGGGCCGGCTCCGAAACCACCGCTCGGTCGCGGCGTCGACCGGGTGGAACGTCTCGATCGTGAGGTCTTGCGCGGTGACGTCGAGCGGCATTTCGTGTTTCCCCCGAGCGATGTCGAGACCGAGACGCGAAGCCCCGCGATGGCGCGGATCGGTTCGACCTTGCTCGTGCTCGTGGCGGCTCGAGGAGGTCACGTCGCCCATTGCGCGGCGGCGAAGCGTGCTCGAAGGTGATCCACGAACACGCGCACCTTGAGCGCGTGGTGCTTGGACTGGGGGTGGAGGGCGAACACGGTGATGTCGGGCGCGGGGTGATCGGCGAGCACCTCGACCAACGCTCCGTCGCGCAGCGCCTCCACGACGTAGAACGAGGGCAAGAGCGAGAGGCCCGCCCCCGCAAGGACCGCGTCTCGGATCGCGATGCTGTTGCCGAGCGTGAGGCGACCCCGCACCGGAACGCGCACAGCGCCCTCGGATCCGCCGAGCGTCCACTCGCTCGGCGTGCTGCTCATGCCGTACACGACGCACGAGTGATCGGCGATGTCGCCGGGCGTCCGGGGCGCCCCGTGCCGCTCGAGGTACGCCGGCGAGGCGCAGAGCACCTGGGCTGCGCGCGCGAGCGGCCGCGCCACGAGCGAGCTCGAGTCGGGAAGCTTCCGGGCGATGCGGATCACGAGGTCGACGCCCTCCTCGAGGAGGTCGACGAAGCGATCGCTGAACGAGACGTCGAGGGAGAGCTCGGGGTGCGCTGCGACGATCTCGGGGAGGAGCGGGCTGATGTGGAGGAGCCCGAACGAGAGCGGCACGTTCACGCGCAATGTTCCGGTGGCGACCGAGGCGGCCCGCCCGAGCGACGCCTCGGTCACGTCGATGTCGTCGAGCACGCGGCAGCAGTGCTCGTGGTAGCTCACGCCCGCGGCCGTGAGCGACAGCTTTCGGGTCGTGCGGTGCAGGAGCTTGGTCCCGAGCCGCGCTTCGAGCGTCGCGACGTGCTTGCTCACGGCAGCGTTCGAGAGCCGGAGGTCGCGCGCGGCGCCCGCAAAGCTCGTGAGGTCCACCACGCGCCGGAACACGCGCATCGACAGGAGCTGGTCCATGGAGGCGCCAGTGTAGCGCTCGCGGCGCGAGCCCGCGGCCCGACGCAAGCGCACCCTCCGTGAATGGTCCGTTCACGCCAGCGTGCATTCTCCAGCTGCGTTTCGCGACCCAGACTCGTGGCGTCGAGAGACACCGGAGGAGAAAAGACAATGAGCACACTATTCGATCCCTTGAGCGTCGGCGCGCTGAGCCTGCGCAACCGCATCGTGATGGCACCGATGGCCCGCTCGCGCGCGGACGCTGCCGGCCGCGTCGGTCCGATGACGGCGACCTACTACGCACAGCGGGCGAGCGCCGGCATGATCATCAGCGAGGGCATCTTCCCGTCGGTCGATGGCAAGGGCTACGTCCGCACGCCGGGCCTCACCGACGACGCGCAGGAGCGCTCGTGGCGCGCGGTCACGCGCGCGGTGCACGACCGCGGTGGCCGCATCGTCGCTCAGCTCATGCACGCGGGCCGCATCTCGCATCCGTCGTTCATGCCGGGAGGCGTTGCGCCGGTCGCGCCGAGCGCCGTGCGGCCCCAGGGGAGCGCCTACACCGCGGCGGGGCCGCAGCCCTTCGAGACCCCGCGCGCGCTCGAAATCCACGAGATCCCCGGCATCGTCGAGGCACACCGGCTCGCGACCGAGCGAGCGTTCCGGGCCGGCTTCGACGCGGTGGAGCTCCACGCCGCCTCCGGCTACCTGAGCGAGCAGTTCCTCTCGTCCTCGACGAACCTCCGTACCGACGCCTACGGCGGCTCGATCGCGGCGCGCGCTCGCTTCGTCCTCGAGTTGCTCGAGGCGATTGTCTCGGTTCGCGGTGCCGATCGCGTCGGCCTCAAGATCGCGCCCGAGCTCGGCTTCAACGACGTCGCGGACGCGACCCCCGAGGAGACGTACCTCTATCTCGCCGGCGCAGCCTCGAGGCTCGGGGTCGCGTACCTGCACATCGTGCGTACCCCGGCGGCGACCGACTATCCCTCGCTCCTCCGGCCGCGCTTTGGCGGGGCGCTCCTCCTCGGCGGCGGGCTGACCCACGAGACCGCGGCTGACGCCATCGAGACGGGAGCCGTGGACGCGGCCGTGTTCGGCGCGCCATTCATCGCGAACCCCGATCTGCCCGACCGGCTCGCGCGCGGGCACTCGCTCGCGACCGCCGACCGCGCGACCTTCTACTCGGAGGGGCCGCGCGGCTACATCGACTATCCGGCGGCGGACGCCGGAGAGGCGGCCGTACGATGATCCCCACCACCATGTCTCCGGTCGACATCACCCGCGCGCTGTACCGATCGGTCCGCGAGAAGGACTACGCGACGTTCGCCGAGCTGACGACGCCCGACCTCGAGTGGAATCAGTGCCGTGGCTTCCCCGGAGCAGGGGTGCGCCGCGGGCGCGACGCCGTAGTCCGGGAAGTCTTCGAGGCGTTCGGCCATCGTTGGGCCAGCTTCGGCTTCGAGATCGGCGAGATGCGCGAAATCGGTGACGACGTGATCGTGACCGGCGTGTATCGCGCTCGGCGCGCTCCCGACGAGCGCGAGGTCGTCGCCGATGCGTGCCACCTCTACACGTTTCGCGGCGGCCGCATCGCGCGCTTCCGTCAGATCACCGACACGAAGGTGTTGTGGGATGTGCTCGAGCACCGCGCCGAAACGCCGATCGACGTCGGCCTCAGCCACGTTGCGCTCCCGGTCGCGGATCTCGAGCGCAGCATCGCGTTCTACGCCGACTACGCCGCGATGGAGGTCGTTCATCGGCGCGAGGATCGCGAGCGTGGCGTCGCTGTCGCGTGGCTGAGCGACCGAACGCGCCCGTTCGCCGTCGTGCTCATCCAGAACGGCTCGGTGGGTGCGTTCCTGGGGCCTCCAGCCCACCTCGGCGTCGGCTGTGAAAGCGTCGCCATGATGGATGGCCGATTGGATCGGGCGCGCCGCGACGGCATCGTCGCCAGCGAGCCCCAGGACGCCGGACCGCCGGTCGGTTACTGGGCATTCATCCGCGATCCAGACGGCCACATCCTGGAGCTCTCCTATGGCCAGGAGATCGGGGTCGCCGTCCACGCTACATCACGGTAATGTCGACGTTTTCCACGAGGTCGATGGTGGGGTGCAGTTATCGTGCGCTACCGGGATCGAAAGATGCCCAGGAAGGCGCCGCAGACGAGCGCGGACGAGGCACGTCGTTTGGTGGGGCTGCCCCTTACGTCAGCAAACGTTGAGGCAATTCGCTCACCGTCCACGGGCCCTGCTCGCAGGCCGCCCCGGGATGTCCTGCCCTTCACGCCTCGGAGGGGTCACCCAACGCGGGCAGCTCGTCGCCTGCTTCGTCGCTACCGGATGCAGCCGTCGACAGCACGTGCCCGAGCTTGGCGACCGCGTCGATCACGCCCCCAACGACATCCCCCGATGCGGCACGCGACGCGACCGCGTCGGTCACCGTCTTCCAGAAGTCCTGCTGCTCACGACCGTACACCCCCGTCCCGGCGAAGACCGCAACCTTGCGGTCACCCGGCGCCACGAAGAGGACGACGGCCGTATCGCCACGCGTCTTCTTCAGCGTCGCGAAGACCCTCGCCGCCGCGTCGAAGGCGTCACCCCCGCAGCGATGAACGAGGTGGACGACGATCTCGCCGCGGTGGCCGCGCTCGGCAGCGCGCACGGCCTCGACGATCCGGCGCGTTTCCTCGGGCGAGAGGAGGGCGCGCTTCACCACGAGACGATCTCGCTCGATAGCTCCATGTGCTTCGGGTGATCGAAGAGCGCCGCACCCAATGAGCCCGAGAAGCTCGCGGCGCGGCGGTTGTACTCGGTCGCGGCCTCGTCATAGCGGCGCTTCTCGACCGCGATGCGGTTTTCGGAGCCCGAGACCTCGGCCCACCGCTCTTCGGACGCGAGGCCGGCGCCCTCGATGTTCGCGAGCAGATCGTTGCGGCGCTTGACGACGCTGACGACCTGGGCGCGCTTGGCCTCGACCACCGTGCGCTGTTCGACCAGCGACGACCGCCCCACGGCGGCGGCGACGAGGCAGAGGACGATCGACGACCCGATCGCCGTCACAGCACCCAGGATGTAACGATTTCGGAGCACTTCACGCTCCGCGATCGCTCGCTTGTGGTCGGCCAACTCGGCCGCCGCCTGGACCATCGCCGAGGCGGGCAGCCCGACCTCGGCGCCGATCTCCACGAGCTGGGCGACGCTGAGGGTGTCTTGGTCGGCTCTCGCCTTCTCCGCCGCGAGCCCGATTGCGTCGTCCACGTCGTCGACGTGAATGGACTCGGGGATCGCTCGCTGTGACTCCTCGGGCACGAGCCGCAATCTACCATCGGCGCTGGTCAGGGCCAGGCCCGCGTGCGAGCCTTCGCCTATGCCGCGGTCATGGTGTGCGTTCCTCCTCGTCGCGGCCTTGCTCATCGGCGTCTCGCGCGACGCGCTCCCGGCTCCGCCCGCGATTACGACGCCCGTTACGGACTCGGCGAGCGTGATCGACGCCGAGGACGAGGAGCGAATCGCCTCGGCGCTGCTTCAGCTCCGCGACGGCGGGGGGCCGCAGATGGCGGTCGTGTTCGTCCGTACGACCGAGGGTCAGCCGATCGAGGACTACGCGATGCGCGTCGCCGAGATGTGGGGCGGCGGCTCGAAGGAGCGGGATGACGGCATCGTCCTACTGTTCGCGATCGGCGACCGCCGTTCGCGACTGGAGGTGGGCTACGGCCTCGAAGCGAAGCTCCCGGACGCCAAGTCGCGCACGTTGCTCGATGGAGCCAAGGACGATCTCCGCGCCGAGCGGTATGGTGAGGCAGCCCTGCGCGTGATTCGCGACGTCGCTGCCGCCACCGGCAGACCGGCGCCGATCGTAGCGGAGAGAAAGGCGCACTATCCGACGACCCCGCCGCAGCGCCCCGAGGCAGAATCTCCATCCTCGCCGCGTGATCCGGTCGTCGCGGCTCCACCTCCGCGAACGGTTTGGTGGCAGAGCGCGCCTTTCACAGGGCTCAGCAGCTTCCTCGCCGGCATCCTCGCAGGCGTGCTCGGCACGCTGCTCCTTCGCCGAGCCGCGCCCCGCGAGGTCTCGGTGCACGGTCTAACCGATGACGAGTTGACACGAGCCATCCGGGCCGGCTTGGCACCGGATTGGCGAGCGCTTGCGCGATGGACGGCCGCGCTTTCGGGCCTGCTCGTGGCGATGGCAGGCGGCGCGCTCTTGTTTCCAACGAAGACATTCGTCCCCTTCGGCGGCTTCGCGTGCGTCTTCGGGTTCGCCGCGGCCCTCTTCACCGGGGGCAGAGAGAGCCCCCTCAAGGCGCTGATTCCTACGCCGGTGGCGATCGTTTGGGGGATCGCCGGCTTCTTTTCCTTCGGATTCGAGGGCGTCTTTTCGACCTTCTTCGGCGCCATTGCGACCTTGGTCGGCTCCGGCCTCCTCATGCCGTCCTCGGGCTCGACGAGCGTCGGTTCGGGGGCCGTCCGATACGGCTCCAGCTCGAGCGCGTCCTTCGGTTCGAGCTCCTCGATCGGATTCTCCAGCTCCTCGTTCGGCGCGAGCACCTCGAGCTCATCGAGCTCATCGAGCTCATCGACCGGTTGGTCAGGTGGCGGGGGCGGCTTCGGCGGCGGTGGTGCGAGCTCTTCGTGGTAGGCGAGAAGGCCCACTTCTAGCGGGGTTGCGGAGGCGGAGGGCGGCTCGGGCCGAGGTCATGCTTGACCTGCTCGTCTTCGACATCGACCGGAGATCCCGAGCAGCATCCCTGCGGGACGAGCAGCCCTCCATGACGAACGAGGGTTGGTCCTTGGACAGATCCGAGACGGCTCCGACGAGGGAGGCGAAGCGGGCCTGGTAGCGTCCGGTACATGCGAAGCGTGCTCGCGGCCGTCGTCTCTTCCGCCACACTGCCCGGCCGCGCCGAGCTCACGCCTCGGTCGGCACGAGCTCCTTCTTGGCGAAGAGCCCTCGTGCGATGCGGCGGCACGTCTCGCCCTGCCCCTTGTCGAGGAAGACCTTCGCGCCCTCGTCTCGGTCGTAGCTCATGAGGTTGTTCTTCACGTACGCGTGGGGCAGCCCCAAGAAGTGGCCCAGCTCGTGGGCGAGCGTGGTCGGCATCGCGCTCGCCGCGACGATGACGTAGCGCTTCTTCAGGTTCTTCAGGCACCGCCACATCACGCCCATCCGGAAGCGCTTGGGGTCGTCGACGTCGCGGAGCGACCGGACGAGGAACACGTTCGCGACGCCGGGCTCGAGCAGATCCGCCAGGCCGTCGCGGTCGGCGCGTGTCTCGAGCGCGGCCCACTTGGCGTCGGTCGTCCCGCGCGCCTTCGCCTCGGTGAACGCGATCTCGTGCTCGGCGAAGATGCTGCTCGTCTGGCCGACGAGCTCGTCGACGAAGTCGCCCGACGCCACGGGCCCGCCGTCGTCGACCACGCGGATGAAGATGGGGACCGGAGGGAGCGGCGTCGCGCCGTGCGCCTCGTCAGGCCAGGAGAGCGCCGCGAAGGGCGCGCCAGCGAGGAACGAACGACGAAAGACGCGAGACATCCGGCCTGAGTATACTCGGCCCGTACATGGCCGATATCGTCTCGCTCCTGGACCGGCTGCCGCCACGGCTCAAGATCATCGACGTGGGGGCGATGGACATCGGCTCGCCCCCCTACGCGCCCCTCCTCGAGCTGCCAGGCGCGACCGTCATCGGATTCGAGCCCAACCCCGAAGAGTGCGAGAAGCTGAACGCGAAGGGGGTCCGTTCCCACTCGTACGTGCCGCACTTCGTCGGAGACGGATCCAGGCGGACATTTCATTGGTGCAGCTGGGCCGCGACCTCGTCGCTCTACCCGCCGAACCGCCCCGTGCTCGAGCGCTTCACCGACCTGCCCGATCTCGTCGAGGTGAAGGAGACGAGCGAGGTCCAGACGACGCGCCTGGACGACATCCCTGAGTGCCGCGCGGCCGACTTCGTGAAGATCGATGTCCAAGGCGCCACGCTCGACGTGCTCCGTGGCGGCCCCGAGACGATCTCGAGGGCGCTCGTCGTCCAGTGCGAGGTCGAGTTCATCCCAATCTACGAAGGCGAGCCGCTCTTCGCGGAGGTCGATCAGGAGATGCGCCGACTGGGCTTTCTCTTCCATCAGTTCACGGGACTGGCGACCAGGACATTCGCGCCGCTCAAGCGAAAGCCCGGTGCCCCCGGGAACGGCCAGGTCATCTGGACCGACGCGGTCTACGTGCGGAGCTTCCTGAACCTGAAGAGCCTCGCCCCGGAGGAGCTGCTGAAGCTGGCGATCATCCTCGAGCGCCAGTACGCGAGCCGTGATCTTGCGCTGCTCGCGCTCCAGCACTTCGATGAAGCGTCGGGCGCCGGGATGTGGGATCGCTACGCCGCGGCGCTCACCGGCGGAAAGATGAAGGAGAAGCCGCCGCTCGTCTGAACCGCGCCAAGGATGGGGCTGGCATCGTTCCTTCGTCGCCGGGAAGCCGGTTATCGCACGTCACCCCAAGGCGCGCGCCCGTGCGAGGAGCAGGCCGAGGCGGCGGTCCATGTGTTCCGAGCTCCCGCCGACGCGGAAGAACGCCTCGATTGACTCGAGCACGACTGGATTCTGGTAGGCGCTGGAGAAAGCGCCGAGCCTCACCCGGGCCTCAATCGCCTGCGCCATGTAATGCAAACGCGGATCGAAGGATTCGAGCTCTTCGTACGCGGCGAGCGGGCACGCGAAGAGCCACCGCGGCATCGGCGCGTTGCCCAAGCCCTGGCGCTCGAGCGACTCGACCACACCCAGCGCGCGCACGCGATGGCCGAGATCGGCCGAGACTCGCGCCGCAGTCAGACGCGCCTCCAAGGCATCGGGGCGCGCCGCGTCGACGTGGGCGTGGTGCTCGGCCGCCTGCGCAGCGGCGAGCCGGTCCGCCGCCGAGGCCGTCCGGTCGTGAGCCTTGATCCAGTATCGGAGCCCTTGGGGGACGGCCAGGTCGCGCTTCTTTGCCAGGGTGGCAAGGCAAGGACGCCGCTCTGCCCAGGCCCGCGCTTCCTCTTCGGTGGCCATCGGGGCGACCGACGAGGACGCCGTGGCCAAGAGCCCGCGCCGGGCGAGCTCGACCTGTCGCTCTCGTGTAACGGCGAACAGGTTCAGCTGGAAAGGCTGAATGCTGTCGTGGCGGTCGAACGGAGCCAGGATGCCGAGCCCAGGACAGAGCCGGAACAGCTCGAAACCGAGATTCGTGAAGGCGGACAGCAGCCCGGTGTTGACTTGGCTACCGTGACGAAGCTCGAACATCACCGTCGGCGCCGACTCTTTCAGAAGCTCGCCAGCCGCCTCGACGATCGCCTGCTCGGAGCCCTCCGCGTCGAGCTTGAGGACGGCCATCGCGCGAACCTCGTCCGTGTACGCAGCGAGCGGTCGGACGGGCACATCGGCGCTCGGACCAGCACCGGCGCCGATATGAGAGAGCTCGGGGCCGCTCCCCAAGACGAGGCGGGCGACGCCTTCCTCGCGTCCGAGCGCCACCTCGTGGATCGTGATGTTGGTGAGCTTGTTGGCCTCGGTCGCGCTGCGGAGCCTCGCCGCGGTCGGCGGTGACGGCTCGAACGCGACCACCCGCGACGCGCGGCACGCGGCCTCGATCGCGTAGACGCCGAGGTTCGCGCCGACGTCCACGAACACATCCTCGGGCCGAACGAGCTCGCGGACGAACGGCACCTCATCCTCGAACCATCGCCCTTGCTCGATGATGACGAAGGTTGTGGCGGTGTCCAAGGATTCGGGGACCACCAACTTGGCGCCGACGTCGGTCTCGACGATTCTGCTCCCGCGCGGGGGTATGGGGCGTGCCGGCGAGAGCCCTTCGAGGCAATCCTCCAGGCTCCGTGTGAATGTGATCGCGTCGGCGAGCGGACCGGCGCGCATACGGGCGCGGAGAGAGCCGCGGAGCTCCGCCCGGCGCTCGTTGTCATCGGCGATCCGGAGGGCCTGCGCCACGTACTCGTCCTCATTCGTGGCAACGAGGTCCTCGAGACCAACCTCACCCAGCAGGCTCGCTCCGACCCGCTCGACGTGGGTCCTGCCAGCCAGCGTCACGACGGGGACACCCATCCACAACGCCTCGGCCGTGGTCGTCGTCCCCGAGTAGGGAAACGTGTCGAGCGCCACGTCGATCCGCCGATAGGACTCGAGCGGAGCGCCGTCGGCAGTCCACTGGGCGAACTCGACCCGCGTGGCAGCGTCTCCCAACGCTTCGGTGATGTGTCGCCGCATGCGGCCGCTGGCGTTGGTCGGCGATCTGAGCACCAACCACGACCTGGGCCGGGCCTCGAGGATGCGGCGAAAGCAACGGAGGAGGCTGGGGCTCAGCTTCGCGGCACGGCTGTAACATCCGAACCGGAGGACGGGCTCCGCGTCGCGCGCAACGGGGAGGTCGGGCGCGCTGGCAAAGCACCACGCCGAGTGCGGTAGGCGCACGAGTCGCTCGGTGTAGTGGGCCTCGGCGCCGGGCGGATCGGCGGCACCGTCGGTGATTCGGTAATCGACGTCAGGCAGCCCCGTCGTCCCCGGGTAGCCGAGGTAGGAAACGATGACGGGTGCCGGCCGGTAGGAGGCCACCCGCAGCGTGGAACCCGTCGTAGGACCGTCGAGCACGACGAGGACGTCGAGGACGTCATCAGCGACCAGCGCGGCGGCCGCGGCAGCGCTGAGGCTCGCGACGTCGCGAAAGACGAGGTCCAAGGAGGCGAGACGTCGCGTGTGGTCGTCCGGATTCGTCGCGGCGCTGTAGACGAAGAGCTCCACGCGGCTCCGGTCGTGGGCCTCGAGCACCCCTTGCATGAACCGCATCACCGCGTGATCGCGGAAGTCGCCAGACAGATAGCCGACCCGAAGCCGCCTGCCCGCTCCCCGGCTCCATCCGGCTCCCTTCGGACCGACCGTGCGGAAGGCCTGGCAGAAGCGCCGCGCAAAGGCCCGGTGCCGCTCGAGGCGCTCCGCCGAGGACCACGTCAGCGCGTGCATCTCGGCGAAAAGGAGCGCTGCGTGAGGCCTCGGATCACTTGGCGCCGCGCGGCATGCACGTTCGAGTAGCTCGACGGCGCGCGAGCCGGCGGAGATGGTCGCTTCTGCAACGCCGAGACAGAAGAGGGCCTCAGCGGCGTTCGGCTCGAGCTGCAGCGCCGCCTCGAACGCTGCGTGGGCTCCGTCGAAATCGCGGAGGTGCTTGCAGAGCTTGCCCCAGGCGACGAGGACCGCGGCCGAATCGGGGAAAAGCACGCGTGCCGCCTGAACCACGGCCGTGGCGCGCTCGGCCAGCGCGCCACGCTCGGCCAGCTCCGAGATCGCGACCGCCTTGCTCACCGATGGCCTCGCGTTGAACGCTGCCTCGAGCAGGTCCAGCGCCTCGGCGCGACGTCCGGCTGCCTCTACACAGAGCGTTTGCAGAACGACGATGTCGTCATCGAGTGGATCGGGCGCCGTCGCTCGCGCCCTCGTGGCGAGCATGGCGGCCTCGTCGAGTCGTCCGAGCTGCGTCGCGATCCGCGCTAGGCGCGCGGCCATCTCCCCGGGCAGCGCGGCGCCGGCCACGGCCCCGATCGCAGCGCCGGCCCGCTCATCGCCGACGGCGAAACACCCCTCCGCAAACGCGGCCAGTGCCATCGGATTCTCGGACAGATCGCGGCCCGAGAGCACATCGACGGCACCAACGGGACTGCCGCTGACGAGATAGAGGCGCGCGAGACTCGCGCGAGCCTGGACCGAATCATCGAGCTGAATCGCTTGCTGAAGGGCTCTCTCGGCTTCCGGGACACGCCTCAGGTCAAGTTGGAGCTGCCCGAGCCTGATCCAGAGCCGCGCGAGGTTCGGCGCGAGCCGTGTCGCTTCGCGGAGACGGAGCACCGCCATGTCGGCGTTACCCACGCCGGCGTAGAGGTTCGCCAGGTTGGCGTGAGGCTTGTAGAGAGTGGGGTCGGCTGCCGCCGCCGCCAGATAGGCACGCTCCGCGCCGTGGAAGTCGCCCGACTGCGCCAGCGCCGTTCCAAGCGTGTTGTGCGCCTCGGCGTTTCCCGGCTCCGAGTCGAGGAGCTCGCGAGTTACCTCGATGGCTTCGGCGAAAGCACCCGAACGGAGCAGGGCATTCGCCCTCTCGAGCTGCGGTGTGCCCATGGTGCGAAGCAGAGGACTTGAACCTCCACGGGAGTTACCCCACTGGAACCTGAATCCAGCGCGTCTGCCAATTCCGCCAGCTTCGCGACAGGCAGGCTTCTATCCCAGACCGGGGGGGTCCGCAAGATCGATCGCTTCGTTCCATGCAGGGAACGCGAGCCGCTCCGGGTCCTCTTGCTCGAACGACACGGGCTGACGAGACTTGCGCTCGTGTGACGACCTTCGAGGAGGATGCCGCCGCGCGCACACGAGCGCTGCTGGGTGAAGGAAGGCTCGACGAAGCCGAAAGGGAATGCCGCGCGAGCCTCGAGCGAAGCGAGTCGGCGTACCTCTTCAACCTGCTCGGCAACGTCCTCGTCCGGAGGGAGCGACCGCTCGAGGCGGAGGCGGCGTTCTCCCGAGCCGTCAGCCTCGATCCTTCGATGGCGCGAGCGCACAACAACCTCGGCAATCTGCTCTTTTCACGCGGACTACTCGACGCGGCCATCTCCGAATACGAGCGAGCTCTTGCGCTGCCCGGCGCCACGGCGACAACGGTCCTCAACCTGGGCCGCGCCCTGCTCGCCCGGCACCGGTTCACCGCCGCGCGTGGCGCGTTCGAGCGCGCGCTCGCGATGGCGCAGGACGACGCGCGAGCCCGCCTGGGACTTGCTCGCGCGCTCCGCGGAGAGGGCTCGATCTCGCAAGCGATCGACGTGCTCAAGGAAGGCCTCGACCGGGCTCCTGGGGACGCCACGTTGACCGCCGAGCTCGGAAGCATGCTCCTCGACGCGGGACGTCACGAGCTCGCCCTCCCGCATCTCGAGCGCGCGTTCGTCGCGCTCAGGGGCGAGCCAGCGGTCGCATTGAACCTCGCCCAAGCGCTCGAGCGCGACGCCCTGCTCATCCGGGCGAAGGCGATCTACGAGGAGGTCTGCGCGATCCCCCGACACGCCGTCGCCGCGACGACCGGTCTCGCCGCCGTGCTCTTCGAGCTCGGCGAGCATGAGGCCGCCGTCGAGCTTCTCTCGTCGCCGCCAGCGGACGCGACGGACGAGGAGCGCATCCGATTGGCTTCGGCACGGCTCTTCCACCTCGACCATCTCCTCGAGCGTGGGGAGGAGCTCCAGCGCGCGCACGCTGCTTGGGGCCTGAAGGTGCAAACCATCCACGGCGACGACGTGCGGCGCGCCCGCCACTCTCGGCGGCGCCGACCTCGAATCGGGTTCCTGTCTGCCGACCTTCGCAATCACGTCGTCGCACGTTTCCTGTTTGGCCTTCTGCGAGCCCTCGCGTCGCACGTCGAGCTCGTGCTGTTCTCCACGACCCCAACTCCGGATCACCTGACCGATGCATTCGCAGCCATCGGGCTTCTCCACACGCTCGGCGGTGTGGACCGCGACGGCGTGCGGCGTACCATCGAGGCGCAGGAGCTCGACGTTCTCGTCGAGCTCGGAGGGCACACCGGCGACGATCTAGCCCGGGTCCACCCTCGCCTCGCGCCCACCCAGCTGATCTATCTCGGCTACCCGGGCACGTCTGGACTGCCGTCGATCGACTACCGTCTGACCGATCGCTGGGTCGACCCACCCGGCCAGGACGGCGTCTACACGGAGGCCGCGCTTCGGCTGGACAGGACCGCATGGTGTTACGAGCCCCCCGGCTTCTTTCCCCCGGCATCGCCCGCGCGTCCTCGGTCTGCGCCGGTTTTTGGCTGCTTCGGTCGTCTCTCCAAGTATTCCTCGCACCAGCTCGACCTCTTTGCCAGCGTTCTCCGCGAGTCTCCTCGGTCGCTGCTGGTCATGAGGGCGAGACCTTTCCGCGAGCCCGAGACGCAGGAGGCCGTGCTCGCGAAGCTGCGCGCGCGCGGCGTTTCGGCCGACCGGGTGAAGCTCGTCTCTTGGGTGGACGATCTGCGGGAGGCGCAGACCGCGTACGCGGACGTCGACGTGGTCCTCGACACGTTCCCTTACCACGGCACGACGACGACCTGCGACGCGCTGCTGGCGGGCCGCCCGGTGATCTCCCTTCGCGGCGACCAACCGGCGTCACGGGTCGCGAGCAGCCTCCTCGCGGCCGTCGACTGCGACGACCTCGTCGCGACGGATGACGCCGGCTTCGTGGAACGCGCGGTCGCGCTCTCAGCAGACCGCCAGCGTCTCGAGCACCTCGCGGCGGCTCTGCCGCGAGCCATGCGCGAAGGCACGCTCGGGGACGCGCGCGGGCTGGCTCAGGCCATCCTCCAAGCGCTCGTTGAGGCCAAGGCGATCGCCCTTTGACTCACCTCCGTTCCGCGCCGTCCGACGCCACGTAGCGGGCCCACGTCGCGCGGAACGCACCCTCCAGCGCTCGAGTGAGGTCCTTGACGTCACCGAGCTCCGAGGCCCGGAGCCTGTCACGAAGCGTCAGTCGCAGCGCCCGCACCCTGGCCGGGTCGTGCGCGAGCTCGGCCGCTTTGGCGACGTAAGCGTCCTCGGTTTGGCAAGACAGCTCCGAGAGCCCGATCGCCCGCATCAGGCTGTGACCGACGCGCGAGGCCGGTGTCTGGCCGTGCAGGGTGACGACAGGAACCCCCATCAAGAGCGCCTCACAGGTCGTCGTGGTTCCGTTGTAGGGAAACGGATCGAGCGCGATATCGACGTCCCCGTAGGCCGCCAGATGGCTCCGGCGTGCGGCGGTCCGCTCACGCAGCTCGATCCGCTCGGGCAGGATCCCATGCGCAGCGAACTCGTTCAGGATTCGATCGCGAGCTCGGCGGTGCATGAGCTGCCTCGACTTCAGGAGCAATCGAGAGCCCTCGACAGCGTGGAGCACGCGCGCCCAGAGGCCGATCGTCTCTTCGCTCACTTTGAGCAGGTTGTTGAAGGAGCCGAAGACGATGGGCGAGCTCGCCGGCCGCAGAGCCACCTCCTCCGGCGGGTCAACGGGCGCAAACGCCCAGGCACACCGGCCAAGCCGGATCAGCTCCTCCGAGTAGAGGCGTTCGGCGCCCGGAGGGTCTGCCCAGCCATCGGTGATCCGGTACTGCATCTCCTCCACGCCGGTCGTGTTGGGGTAGCCGAGGTAGCTGATCCGGATCGGCGCGGGGCACATCTGAAAGGCGAACATCCGTTGCTCCGACGTCCAGCCTGCGAGATCGACGAGGATGTCGATCTCGTCGGAGACCACGCGCTCGGCCAGCGCGTAGTCCGAGTCGACCTTCACGTCCGTGAACGCGAGGTCCATGGCGCGGATGCGCTCGGTGACGAAGTCGTGCGCAAGAGTCGTCGTGGAATAACAGTGGATGTCGAAACGATCTCGATCGTGCTCGCGAAGGATCGGCTCGATGAACATGCCGACCGAGTGGGCGCGAAAGTCGGGTGACACGTAGCCGATCCGAAGACGTCGATCCGGGTCGAGCGAACGCAGGCGGAGGCTGAGCCTGCCGAGCGCCGCCGCCTTGGAGCTCGGGAAGCCCCGATGCTCGGCCGCCACTTCCTCGGCGCTGAGACCCGAGACGGCGTTGCTGACGTAGGCCAACATCGAACGCGAGAAGTGCTTGGCGCTGAGCGCGCGTCGCTCCGCCTCCTTCATGGCCTCGTAGGCACTGCGGGCATCGCCGATGTCGAGCATCGTCCCGGCGAGCACCTCGAAAGCATCGCTCGAGCACCCCGGCTCACGCACCAGCCGCTCGACGACCTCGATCGCCTCGTCGAGCTTCTGGTCGTAACGAAGCATGCGCGCTTTCTGCGCCAGCACGGCCGGGTGGTCGGGGAATCGTCGCTCCGCCCAACGGATGAACTCCGCCTCGTCGGCGCGACGGAACTGCCTGGCCCGAAGCCGTGCCAGGTGCAGGAGCGGCCCCGGGCCCGAGGAGACGTCGGCCCGCGCGAGGAATCGTTTTTCGGCCCGCGCGAGCGCCCCATTTCGCTCCAAAATGAACACGTAGAGCAGGAGCAGGGTCTCGTCGTCCGGCCATTCGTCGAGGAACTCCTCCGCAACGTCGGCGGCAACGTCATCCAGGTAGCAAACCTCGAGGGTCGCGAGGAAACTCGCGGCAACGTGGGGCAAGCGCGGAAGCCGCTTCGCCACGTCGCGGAACATCGCGTCGGCCTCCCTCCGTCTGCCGCTCGCGACGAGCATCTCGGCCAAGCTGATCGTGGTCCCGATCGCTTTCGGGTCGAGCGAGAGGGCACGCTCGAACGACGAGATCGCTTCTTCTGCGAGCCCGAGCCGAGCCTTGAGCGCGCCGAGGTTGTGGTGTGCCTTCCATGTCGGCACGAGCGAGATGGAGCGCTCGTAAGCGGCGACCGCCGCCTCGGCATCCTCGGCCTGCGCCGCGAGCGCGTTGCCGAGGTTGAGCCAGACGCGGGCTTGGTCGGGCGCCAGGCTTGCCGCCCGTCGCAAGTACCCGACCGACTCGTCCACGTTCCCTCGCTCGAGCAGCAGGTTGCCGAGGTTGTTGTAGGGCTTGTACGCCTGCGGGTTCTCCTCGAGCGCGATGCGATAGGCCCGCTCGGCCAGTTCCTTGTGCCCGAGCTTCACGAGCGCGGTCCCGAGGTCGTTCGCGGCCTCTCCGGTGGGCGCCTCTCGCCAACGGACGAGGGCTGCCTCCAGCGACGCGTCGGGGGTCTTCTCGAGAGCCGCTCGAGTCATCGCCGAAAGGTCATCCGAGCCCGTGTTCATACTCTCCCCTTATCCCCCGCTTCCGACCGAGAGCACCGGAAAAAGTGTCCCGAGGGGGGCGGGCGACGCCACCGGAATTGCCGTCGCCGACCTCGGCCACCGGGGCGAGTCATGCTAGAGGAGCGGGCATGTCCCGCCCCGCGCGCCTCTGCCTCGCCGACGGTACGGTCTTCGAAGGCCGGGCGTTCGGCGCCGCGCTCAACGGCCCTGCCGTGACGGGGGAGGTCGTCTTCACGACGGGGATGACCGGCTATCAGGAGGTCCTCACGGACCCCTCGTACGCCGGCCAGATCGTCACGATGACCGCCCCGCAGATCGGCAACACCGGCGTCAACACGGCCGACCCCGAGAGCCGCACCGAGAAGCCCCATGTGGCCGGCTTCCTGGTTCGCGAGGCGAGCCTCGCCACCTCGAGCTGGCGCTCCGAGCAAGACCTGGACGGCTACCTCGCGGGCCGCGGCGTGGTCGCGCTCGACGGCATCGACACGCGCCGGCTCACCCGTCACCTGCGCGAGCACGGCTCCCAGAACGGCGCCATCGGCGAGATCGACGCGGCCACGCTCGTCGATCACGCCCGCGCGGCCCCCAGCATGGTCGGGCTCGACCTGGTGAAGGGCGTCACCTGCCCCGCGCGCTACGAGTTCTCTGCCCCCTCGCCCGACGGCTTCCGCGTGCTCGACCGGGCGGGCGCCGGGCCACACGTCGTCGCGCTCGACCTGGGAATGAAGGCGAACATCCTCCGGAGCTTCGTGGACCTCGGCTGCCGCGTGACGGTGGCGCCGGCCACGACGACGGCGGAGGAGGTCCTCGCCCTCGCACCGGACGCGGTCTTCGTCTCGAACGGCCCCGGCGATCCCGCGAGCGTGACGTACGCGATCGAGACCGTCCGCGGCTTGCTCGGCAAGCGCCCGCTCTTCGGCATCTGCCTGGGTCACCAGCTGCTCGCGCTCGCGCTCGGGGCGAAGACCTACAAGCTCAAGTTCGGGCACCGCGGCCTCAACCAGCCCGTGCTGGACCTGACGACAGGGCGTGTGGAGATCACCTCCCAGAACCACGGGTTCGCGGTCGATCTCGCGACGCTCCCGAAGACCGCGCGGCCGACGCACACCCACCTCAACGACGGAACGAGCGAGGGCCTCGAGGCGCCCGACGCGCGCGCCTTCTCGGTGCAGTTCCACCCCGAGGCGGCCGCGGGCCCGCACGATACGCTCCACCTCTTCGAACGGTTCGTACGGATGACGGTGTCGTCATGATTTCCAAGTCCGCCGTCAAGACGGTCCATTTCGTCAGCCTCGGCTGCCCCAAGAACCGCGTCGACGCCGAGGTCATGCTGGGCGTCGCCACCGGCAGCGGCTTCCGTCACGTGGACGACCCGTCCGAGGCGGAGGTCATCGTCGTGAGCACGTGTGGCTTCATCGAAGAGGCCAAGCGCGAGTCGATCGACGTCATCTTCGAGATGGCTCGCCAGAAGGAGGCCGGCCGCTGCGAGCAGCTCGTGGTCACCGGCTGCCTGGCCCAGCGCCACCCGGACGAGCTCGCGCGAGAGATCCCCGAGATCGACCACCTGCTCGGGTCGAGCGACATGACCAAGCTCTCCGAGGTCCTCTCCCACCCGACCGATCGGGTGCTGGTCGGCGCGCCGAGCGACTGGCTGGTCAGCGCGGATTCGCCGCGGGTGCTCTCGACCAGGCCGGGGAGCGCCTACGTGAAGATCGCCGAGGGCTGCAACCGCACGTGCTCGTTCTGCGTCATCCCCCAGCTCCGCGGCAAGCAGCGCTCGCGCGCGGTGAGCGACGTCGTGCGCGAGGTCGAGCGCCTCGTCGCCGCCGGCGTGAAGGAGATCAACCTGGTCTCACAGGACACCGTCGCTTACGGGCGCGACCGCGAAGACGGCGCCGATCTAACCGCGCTCGTCCGCGCCGTCGCGGACGTCCCCGGGGTCGTCTGGACACGCATCTTCTACCTCTACCCCGAGACGCTCACGGACTCGCTCGTCGAGCTGCTCGCCGGGCACCCGAAGGTCCTGCCCTACGTGGACATGCCGCTGCAGCACGCGGCTGACGGCATGCTCCGCCGCATGCGCCGAGGGCACGGCGGCGCGCGCCTCCGCCGCGTCGTCGAGCGCCTCCGCCGCGACGTCCCGGACCTCACGTTCCGCACGGCGTTCATCGTCGGCCACCCCGGCGAGTCGAAAGAAGAGTACGAAGAGCTCGTCGAGTTCGTGCGCTGGGCGGAGTTCGATCGCGTCGGGTTCTTCCTCTACTCCGACGAAGAGAGCGCGCGGAGCTTCCAGCTCGAAGGCAAGGTGAAGCCCAAGACGGCCGAGTCCCGCCTCAAGAAGCTCGCCGCGATCCAGCGACGGATCTCCAAGAAGAAGACCGCCGCGCTCGTCGGGCGCGAGCTCGACGTGCTCGTCGAGGGCCCGAGCGAGGAGCACGAGCTCGTCATGACGGCGCGTCACGCGGGCCAGGCCCCCGACATCGACGGCGTCGTCTTCCTCTCCGGCGGCGAGGCCTCGCCCGGCCAGATGCGCCGCGTGTCGATCTCCCAGTCGTCGGACTACGACGTGGTCGGCGAGCTGATCGACGAGGACACGGCCGTCCCCGCCAAGCCCCCCCCGCGCGGACAGGAGCGCGTCCGCCTCCGCGTGTTGCAGTCCGACGGCCGAGCTGGCAACTAGGTTGGCCGGTCGCGGGCGGCCATCCCCTGATTCGCCTGCAATCTGGCCTCTCCACGTGGCAACGCGAGTGGCATGTGGCATGCTTTCGCTGGTGCGATCCACCATGGGCAACGGCAGGCAATGGCTTCGGAGCTGTGCGGGGGTGGCAGCGCTGCTCCTCGCCGCTTCCTGCCTGAGCCCGACGCTCCCGCTGCCTCCGCCGGAGGAGCCCAGCTCGATCAGCGCTGGCGCGAACGGCACTTGGGAGGTGCGCGGCAGCTGCCTCGCAGGGGCGCAGGTCGTGGTCGTCAACGAGTCGACCGGCCGCGGCGCCGTCTACGAAGACCGCGACTCGTTCGGGCGCTGGTCGGTGACGATCGAAGGCAACGCCTGCGACGTCGTCCTGGCTCGGCAGGCGCTCGGTGACGAGGAGAGCGGCTCGGTGCGGTTCGTCCTCCGCGAGACTGTGGACGGCCTGCCGACGGATCCTTCCGCCTGCGCCCCGTGATCCTCGCGTGAGAGGGCACCGCCAGCTATAAGAGCGAGTCATGCCGGGGCCCGTCTCCAAGCTGCCGGTGCTCGTCGTGGACGATGAGCCCAGCCTTCGCGAGATGCTCGCGATCGCGCTGAAGCGCACGGGCGCTCACGTGGAGACGGCCTCGGGGGTGAAGACCGCGACGGCCGCGATCGCCCACAGCCTCCACCCCTTCCCGCTCATCATCACCGACCTGGTGATGCCCGACGGCTCCGGGATGGAGGTGCTCACGGCCGCGAAGGCCCGCTCCGCGGCGAGCGAGGTCATCATGATGACCGCACACGGCGCCGTGGACACCGCCATCGAGGCGATGCGCCGCGGCGCCTACGACTTCATCGTCAAGCCGTTTTCGCCTGCCCACATGCTGGCCCAGGCCGAGAAGGCGCTCGAGAAGCACAAGCTCCTCGCGGAGAACGAGCGGCTGCGCGCGCAAATCTCGCGGCTCGAGCCACAGGAGATCGAGTTCGGCTCGAGCGCGCGGATGCGCGAGCTCAAGGCCACGATCGACAAGATCGCGCCGACGAAGACCACCGTGCTCATCACCGGCGAGAGCGGCACCGGCAAGGAGCGCATCGCGAAGTACCTGCACGACAGGAGCGAGCGGAGCGAGGGGCCGTTCCGCGTCGTCAACTGCGGAGCCCTGCCCGAGGCCCTCATGGAGAGCGAGCTCTTCGGGCACGTCAAGGGCGCGTTCACCGGCGCGGTCGCCAACACGCCAGGCCTCTTCCGCGAGGCGGACGGCGGGACGGTTCTGCTCGACGAGGTCGGCGAGCTGCCGCTGTCGCTCCAGGTCAAGCTGCTCCGCGTCCTGCAGGAGCGGCGGATCCGGCCGGTCGGCTCGGCCACCGAGGTCCCCGTCGACGTGCGCGTGCTCGCCGCCACCAACCGGGACGTGGAGGCGGACGTCAAATCAGGACAGTTCCGTCAGGATCTGTACTATCGCTTGAACGTCATCCGGGTGCAGATCCCGCCGCTCCGCGAGCGCTCCGAGGATATCGCCCGCCTCTCCGAGCGCTTCCTCAAGCGGTACGCCGAGGAGATGGGCAAAGAGGTCCGCGGCCTCTCGGCCGACGCGCTCCGCGCGCTGTGCCTCTACCAGTTCCCCGGGAACGTGCGCGAGCTCGAGAACGTGATGGAGCGCGCGGTGGCGCTCGCGAGCGCGCCGGTCATCGGGATGGGAGAGCTGCCGCCCGAGATCAGCGGCGTCGCCGGCTTGCCTACGCCGCTTTTCCTCTCGACCCTGCCGGACGAGGGCATCGCGCTCGACGACGTGCTCGGTGAGGTCGAGCGGAGGCTCATCCTCCAGGCGCTCGAAAGAACGCATGGTGTGCGCAAACGTGCGGCGAAGTTGCTCCACATCACCTTCCGATCGCTACGCTATCGGCTGGAGAAGCACGCGCTCGATGTGGGTGACGGTGGTGAGGACGACAACGGACCAAATTCGTCACCCGACTCCGACTCGGAGTGACGTTTTTCGGCACCGCCGTCGCCGGAAGACGCCGACAATACGTGCAGGACTGCGGCGGCTCGCAACCACGAGGAGCTCGAACGTCATGGCACAACCCATGCTCTGCGCACCCAGCGACATGCTTAGGACCCGGCGCGGCTTCACGCTGACTGAGCTGATGATCGTCGTAGCGATCGTCGGCATCCTGGCGGCGCTGGCCATCTACGGGCTCCGCCGATACCAGCAAGCTGCAGGGACGGGTGAAGCGACGTCCATGCTGCAAGGCATGCGCGGCGCGGAGGAGAACTTCCGCGCCGAGAACCTCAGCTACGGCGGCTGCAACGCGGCAGGGTTCGTCGCCGACGGCACGAACGCGGTCGCGGCTGACTTCTACCCGCGCGTTCTCGGCACCGTGGACGATCGGAAGGCTGCGTTCGACATGGCGGGCAACCCCCCGATCGAGCAGTGCTTCCGTGCCGTCGGCTTCCGCTCCGACGGCCCGGTTCGCTTCGTCTACGCGGCGATCGCCGGCCCGCCGGGTACCGCGGTGCCGCCGAACCCGGCGGGCGTCTTCACCATCCCGATGACGAACGTCGCCGCTCCGACGGAGCCCTGGTACACGCTCATCGCGGTGGGCGATCGCGACAACGACAACGTCTTCGCGCGTCTCCACACGTGCTCGGTGAACAACAACGAGATCCACGTGGAGGACGACACGGAGTAGGTCTTTGGGCGGGGAGTGAACAGCGACGGCGTCGATCTTCTTTCGGCGACGGACCTCGGATCGCACGGCAGGAGAATCAACACATGAGAGCATTCAAGAGATACTCACGCGGTGGCTTCACGCTCGTCGAGCTCATGATCGTCGTCGCGATCATCGGCGTCCTCGCGGCCCTCGCCATCTACGGCGTCCGCCGCTACTTGCAGAGCGCCAAGACGAGCGAAGCGAAGAACGGCATCGGCGCCATGGTCCGCGGGGCTGTAGGCGCGTTCGAGCGCGAGAGCACGGCGAACGAGACCGTGGCGGAGGGCGGCGTCTCGGCCGCGTTCTCCCACGACGTCTGCGGCTCGTCGACTGTCGTACCTGCCGCAGCCGTCCCCGGCGGCGTCAAGTATCAGCCGGACTCCAACCCGGGTCAGGACTTCGAGACCGGCGGCGCGCTCTCCGGGTGGAAGTGCCTGAAGTTCACCATCACCAACCCTGTCTATTATCAGTACCACTACGTCGGAAACCAGATCGGGCCGGACGAGACGCACGCGGGTCAAGTCACCGCCGTCAACGCTCCCACGGGCGCTCAGACCGACGGAACGTTCCAGGGCAGCGATGGCGAGTTCATCGCCTACACCCGCGGCGATCTCGACAACGATGCGCAGCACAGCTTCTTCTCCCGCACCGGCCGCGTCAACACGACGACGCGAACGGTGATCACCTCGACGCAGGTGTTCGTCTCACAAGAGTACGAATGATCTCGGCCGCTGGCTGAGCTAGCGTGTCGCGGTGGCGGAGCTCTCGCTCGTACGCATCGCGGCATTCATCGGGGTCGGCGGCAGCCTTTTGGCTGTCGCCGTTCCTGCTTTTGTGCGCGGGCTCGCTGCGTCGAAGCTGACCGAGGCGCTCGACGGTCTGCAGACAATCGGCGTGAACGCGGTCTCCAAGGCGGAGACACACCGACAGGAGGAGTCCTTCCCGCCGAGCGTCGGGCTCACGCCGGCGGAGGTCCCGCGAGGGTCCAGCGCGACCGACCCGCCGGGCACCTGGGATCACCTCACGTGGCGCGCGCTCGACTTCAAGATGGAGCGGCCCCACGCGTTTTCGTTCCAGTTCGACTCCGCGCTCGAGCCCGTGTCCCAAGCGGCCCGGTTCTCGGCGACGGCGCGGGGTGATCTCGACGGCGACGGCCAGACCTCCACGCTGCAGATCCAGGGCGAGCGCAAGCCCGGTGAGCCCGCCCGCGTCCTTCCGGGGATGCTCATCGAGCGGGAGCTCGAATGACGACACCGAACCGCTCCCACGGACGACGCGGCGAGCTCGGCCTCGTCTCGGCCTTCGCGCTCGGCGTCGTCCTGACGTTCGCGACGCAGCTGCCCGTGCGTGAGCAATCGTTGCAGCTCAAAGAAAATACAGAGGTCTACCTCCTTCCCCCGCCCGACCAGCTGGTGCTCGCCAGCCTCGGCCACCGCGCCGCGCTGGCCGACGTCCTCTGGGCCAAGGTGCTCGTGACCCAGGGCCTTCGTCTCGAGCAGAAGCGCCGCTTCGAGACGGTGGGGCCGTACCTCGACGCGATCATCGAGCTCGACCCGAAGTTCCGCGAGCCGTACCGGCTGTCCGACACGTTGCTCACGTTCCAGGCGATCGAGGTGCCGATCTCCGAGGTCTACAAGGCGAGGCAGGTGCTCGAGCGCGCCGTGGAGGAGCTGCCCAACGACCCGGAGCTCTGGCTGCAGCTCGGCCAGTTCGTCGCCTTCATCGCTGCCCCTTCCTACCTGAAGGATCCTGCCGAGCAGGATCGATGGCGCCTCGATGGCGCGCGGTATCTGGGCCGTGCCGCGGAGCTGGGCGCGACGGATCCGAACATCCAGTGGCAGGCCTTCGGCGGGTTCGGCATCCTCCGGCGGGCGGGGCAGCGAGAAGCCGCCATCGCCTTCCTGGAGCGCACGCTCGCGACGACCCGGGACGAGGAGCTGCAAGCGAAGCTGCGCGCGCAGCTCAAGATCTTCGACGAGGAGCGCCGCTACGACGAGTGGGAGGCTCGGACCAAGGCGATGGGCCAGATCTGGCGCGAGCACTACCCCGGGCGCTCGCGGGAGTTCGTCCTCGTCGTCGGCCCTCCGCAGGACGCCGCTCGCTGCGCAGGCGGCGCCCACGCAGCGGAGTCGGACGCGCCGTCGTGCGCGCCCGACTGGGCCGAGTGGGCGAAGCGGGTCACGCCGCGCTGAGGCCGCGCGCCCGCGCCATCTCGAGTCGACCTCGTCGGACCTCCGCGGCGAGCGCGCGGAGGTCTCCCGTCACTCGAACTTCACCGAAGCGGTGGCGGGCTTCCCGGCCACGACGTTGACGGACACGCTCTTGCGCTTGCCGTCGGCGATGAAGGTGACCGAGTGGGGCCCCGGAGGAACCGTGACGACCTGGGGCGTGCTGCCGATGGGCCGGCCGTCGAGGACGACCTTGGAGACCGGGATCGAGTTGATCCGGATCGTGCCCGTGCCCCCCGCGGCCGGCTGCTCTTTCGGCTGTTCTTTGGGCTGCTCCTTGGGCTGCTCCTTCGGACCGGTCGCAACCGGGCCGGGGCCCGTCGCGGCCGGCGGCGGCGTCTGCCCCTTCTCGACGAGCTCGATGGCGAGCGTGGTCTCGGCCTGGCCGTCCTCGAAGGTGATCTCCTTCTCGAAGTCCTCGAAGCCCTTCTTGGTTGCGACGAGCTTCCACTGATCCTTCGTGTCGATGTTGATCGACACCGGCGGGCTCTTCCAGATGGAGTCTGCGAGCTTCTTCTCGACCTTCTTGCCGTCGACCATGCTCGAGAGCACGACCTGCGCGCCGTCGGTCTTCAGCTCGAGCGTGAGCTTGCCGCGGATGACCTTCGGCTTGTGATCGCCGAGGTCCTCGAGCTTGCCCTTGGTGACGGTGATCTTCTTCTCTTCGCTCGCGTAGCGCTCTCCGCCGTCGAGCTTGATCGTGTGCTCACCAGGCGACAGGTCCGTCAGGGTCGCGGGGAGCGAGCCGCGCTCCTTGCCGTCGACGTAGATCTTCACGCCGCTCGGACCGGCCACCTTCACGCCCGTGCCCTCGGGGAGCGCGGGCGCCGACGACGCGGACGCGGAGGCCACCGGCTCCTCCGTCTTCTTCGGCTCGGCGTCGTTCACCGTGATGTTGACGACGCGCTCCTTGCCGGCCTCGACCGTGGCTGTCTCTTCCACGATCGGCGCGCCGTCCACGATGACCTTGATCGTGGTCCTGCCGGTCTGCAGATCGCCGACCTTGCAGGGCGTCGTGTCGCACTTCTTCTGGCCGTCGACGAAGATCTCCGCCTTCGCGATCGGGTTGCCGCTCTTCGCCTTGAGCTCGATCTTCAGATCGCCCGTGCGCGGCAGCAGCATGAAGACGCCGAGCGCGACGACGGCGACGAGCGCGAGACCGCCGAGGATGACGCCGAGCTTGCTCGACGACTCCCCCCGCGAGCGCACGACCGTGGGCTCTTCCATGCGCGAGGGCGCGGCGGGAGCCGCGACGGGCGCCGGCGCGACGGGGGGAGCCGACACCGGAATGGCCGGCGGCGGAGCCGGCATGGCCGGTGGCGGGATGGGTGCGGGCGGCGGGACCGCAACCGGCGCCGGACGCGCGCTCGCCGTTCCGCCCGACGACGCGAGCAGCGCGGCGGCCGCACCGCCGACCTTCGAGACGGGCGGCGGCAACGAGGCCGGGGGCATGGAGACCGGCGGCGGAGCCACCGCGGCGGGCGGCGCCGACGCGGCAGGCGTTGCGGGCGCACCGGCCGCGGGTCGCGGGCCGCTCGCCTTCTGGAGCATCGCGTGACGCTTCTTCTCGAAGACGTGGGTGGACTCTTCGTCGTCCTCCCAGTCCATGTCGACGTTTGCGCCGCCCTTGGTGCCCTTGGGGGGCGTGTGCTCGTCCGCGCTCTCCGGCGCGGGCGGCGCGGCCTCGGCCTTCGCTTCGTTCGAGGGCAGACCGAGCGCGCTGCCGAGGCTCGGCGCAGCGGGAGGCGGAGGCGCCACGGCCGCAACGAGCGTGGCGGGAGGCTTCGGCGGCGGAGGCGGCGCGGAAGCGGCTGCAGCAGGAGGAGCGCTCGGCGCCTTCGACGCGGGCGGTGGCAGCGGCGGCACGGCCTTCGAGGCCGGCGGGGGCGGAGGCGGCAACGGCGTGGCCGTCGCGGCGCTGGCAGGCGGCGGCAGGGGCGCGGGCACGCCGAGCAACGTGTTCTTGTTGCTCGTCGGCGGGCGCGCAGCGGAGGGCGGCGGCAACGCGGGCGGCGCTTTGGAGGACGGGCCAGGGGGCGGCATCGGCGCCGCGGTGCTCGCAGGTCCGGGAGGGGGCGGAGGTCCGGGCAGGCTCGGAGAGCGCTGGGACTTCTTCGCCAGCCCCTCGAACACGTCCAGATCGCTGCCGCCTTTTTCTTCAGCCATGATCGAGGGCTCCTCAAGCGTCGCGCCGCTCTGTGACGCGCTCTCGTGAAGGTGGAACTCGCCGCTCTGATTGCGACGCGGTTCAGGAAACAACTCCGCCATCAACCTCGCCGTGCTCTCGACACCGCGGAGGCCGCCCAGTCTCCCCGGGAGCGCACGAAGCGCCTCGAGAAGGTGTGCGGCCGTATCGTACCGCTCTGCGCGGCGATGCGCGAGCACCTTCCTCAGCAAAGCTGTCAGCTCGGGTGACAGCGCCGGGTCGGCCACCTCGGGGATACCCGACCGGCTCACCTCCTCCAGGATCTGGACTGGCCGCCTGCCCTCGAACAGGGTCTTGCCCGAGGCCAGCTCGAAGAGGATGACGCCGACCGAATAGAGGTCGCTCCGCGCGTCGAGCTCCTCCGCGAGCATCTGCTCGGGGGCCATGTAGCGCACGGTCCCCTTGATCTCGCCGATGCCGGTCGTGGTGTTGCGACCCTCCACCTTGGCGATGCCGAAGTCGATGAGCTTGGCCGAGCCGTCGAACGCGACGAGCACGTTCGACGTGGTGACGTCGCGGTGCAAGATCGGCTTGGGCTTGCCGTCTTCGGCGTACGCGTGGATGTAGGCCAGGGCCTCCACGATACGCTCGACCAGGGCCAGCGCGATCTCGAGTGGCATCTTCTGGCCACGGGCTCGGAGCGCTGCAACCACGCGCTCGAGGTCGTGGCCGGCCACGAGGTCGTAGGTGGCGTAGGTCACGCCCCCGACGGTGCCGCGGTCCCGGGCGCGTGCGATCCCCGGGTGGTCGAGCTTGCCGAGGAGCTCGGCCTCCGCGATGAGAACGGCCGCCGTGTGCGCGTCCCCGGCCGCGCCGGCGAGCACCCGCTTGAGCGCAACGTCGGGGCCGCCCTCTCGCAGGCGCGCCCGGAACACCTCCGACCGGGCACCGATGCCGATTCGCTCGAGGAGCAAGTACTGACCAAAGGCGATCGGTGCTGCCACGTCCGGCCGAGGCTCGTAGCACAGGCCAGCGCCCGCCCAGCGCCTTTTCCACGGCGCTACTCCTGCTTCTTGAAGTAGCGCACGCGGTGTTGCTGGAGCGGGTACCACGTGCTCCGCGGGACGACGGGTGTGTCCTCGAAGAAACGTGTCCCGCCCGGGGCCGCGTCGCGCACGAGCCGGACGCTGCTCCGGCCCACGGTCGCCGGCTTGCCGGCGAGATCGTTGCCGTCGCCCAACACGAGGCCCATCGGCTCGGCCAAGCCGAGCGTCGTGTGGCAGCCGATCTTCTCGAAGAGCTGCGCCATGGGCTTGAGCGCGGCGCGCTTGCCTTGCGCCGCGTCGGCGACCTCGGCGTAGTAGAGCATGCCGGACTCCTCGTGGAGGCAGAGCACCGCGGCGCCGCGGTCGAGATCGGGCGACCCCACGGCGAGGAGCGCGGCGCCCTTTCCCGGAGACGCCTCGTCGATCACGAACGCGTGGGAGCTCAGCCAGAGCGACTTGCCCGCGCCCTCCTTCGGCGGCGCGACGAAGGCGACAGGCTTGCGCGTGTCGTTCCCGGGGCCCACCGCGAGCGTGCGCGGATCGAAGCCGAGGACGCGGAAGCTCGTCTGCGGGTCCGACGCGTCGGGTCGCACGTCGGTCACCGCGAGCGCGTACGGGAAGCCCTGCTGGGGAAGCCCCTTCGTGCGGAACACGCCCTCGCCTTCCTGCGGCGGCGAGACGACGGAAGGGAGCGCTGGGCCCGGCAAGACGTGGCGCAGGGTGAGGAAGAAAAAATCCCGCGACTCGCGCTTGATGTACCGCGGGAAGTTCATGAGCCCCATGCCGTTGATGAGCGTCTTGGCGCGGAACTTCCAGCCCGGGAGATCGGGCACGTCCCCTTCGTCTTCCCACTTGGTCGAGAGAGCGCGCGAGACGGGCGGCAGCTCGCTCTCGGGGGCGACGTTGTAAAACTCCATCCCGGAGTGGCCGGCGTTCATGTCGAGCGCGATGCCGTAGGAGCATCGGGTCTGGATCATCGCCTGCGCGAGCGCCTCGGGGCTCAGGTCGGCCCCGTAGAAATAGGCGACGAACTTCTCTCGCGTGAGGCAGATCCCCGTGCGGACCGTGTGGGTCTTGTCCTCCGCGCCGGGCACCGTCCCACCCCACCAGGTCCGCTCGTAGGGGTTGAACTTCTCGTCCTGGACCATGACGGTCATGTTCTGCCGGTACGAGACGACGAGGTCCGGCACGGTCGCGTCCTGGGGCCAGGTGCCGAACGCGGTGGAGCCGTCGCGTGTCTTGGCGACGGTCGCGGCGTAAGGCTTCGGCGGCAAGTAGACGATACCGTCAGCCATCATGCCGTATTCGCCGTGCAGCGCCTGGAAGCCCGCGTTCGTGGCGGCGACGAGGCGCTTCATCACGTCGGGCGTCCGGGGGATGAGGCCCGGGCCAGCCTTGCCCGTCGCGCCCTTCGGCTCGACCGTGCCGGCCATCATGTGCAGCTCGACGCGCCGAGGATCCCAGAGCGCGACGTAGACGCGCGTCGCCTTGCGGGTGCGGTCGCTGCGGATGAAGGTGGTCAGGAACACGGGCGGCAGGCCGGGCTGGTTGCGGAAGAAGGCCGGGTCGTCTTTCGCGTTCCACTGCCCCTCCCCTTCGAGCGGCGGCTCCACCCAGGGGACGAGCGGCGGCGGCGGCCACCCGAGATCGGGATCGGTCGGGATCTCGTGGACGACGATGCCGTCCTCCTGACCGAGATCGGCGGCGATCGACTCCGCGCCCGTGTCGCCGGTGAGCTCCTCCTTGTTGCGCTCGAAGAAGTCTTTCACGGTGAACGCGGCCTGCTTGACAGCCTGCATGTTCTCGTCGCCGATCTCGGCGCGGACGCGGTCGACGGACCAGGTCACGAGGTTGCCGGGCCGGGCGATCTGCTCGGGCTCGGCGACGATCCAGCTCGGCAGCGCGGCGTCCACCGCGAGGAGCGAGGCGGTCCGGCCGTCGCTGTCGACCACGAGGTGGCCGTCCTCGATGCGCACGCCCACCTCACCCTTGCCGTCGACCACGTACGCCTTCTTGGCGACGCCGCGGAGCTGACCGGTGGCTTGCCAGTTCTGCACGGCGCGCTGCGCGCGCTCGAGGAGCGGCCAATCGGTCGCGCCCTGGCCGGCAAAATCGAGGACGTTCACGACGCTGGGCGCGCCCTCGACGCCGCTCAACGAGGCGAAGGCGACGCGCTGGCCGAGCACGACCGGCCGCGTCTCGTCGGCGCCGATCGTCTCGCTCAAGTTGCGCGGGTGCGACACGTCGAGGAGGGCGCCCGCGGGCGAGAGCTTGGCCTGAACCAGGTAGATGTCTCGCGGGTCCGACTCCGAGGCCTGCGCCCGCACCACCACACGCGCGCGCAGGAACGCGGAGCTCGTCAGGCCCCAGCCGGCCGCTCCTGCGGGGGCGTCGAGGAAGACCACGTCCTCCGCCTCGGTCCGGAGGCCCTTGGCGGTCAGGTGGGCGGCGATGGCGGCTCGCCGGTCGCCCGTCGCCGGCGGGCTGCCACGGGACGCGAAGAGCGCGCCTGCCGCGCCGATGACCAAGAGGCTGGCGCGCGCTGCGAGCGCTCGACGCCGCTCGGGGGCGTGCGCCTGGGGCGATCGGGAGGAGCCTTTGCCTTCCATCGGTAGCGACCCGACAAACGCGCCAGCGCGGTGCCGGATGCCCGTCCCGCCTAGCATCGCTTTTGGTGGCCGCCTACCTTTTGGGCGCTTCTTCCGGTATGAGCACGCCATGATCGTCGATCAGGCGCTGGTCCGGCGGCTCGCCTCCCTGGTCCGGCTCGAGCTCACGGAGGACGAGCAGGCGCACATCGCCTCGGACCTGGACCGGGTGCTGGGGTACGTGGCCATCCTCGACGAGCTCGATTTGCAGGACGCCCCCCCGCTCGCCTCGGTCGCAGGCGCCGGCGCGGCCAGCGGCCTGCGGCCGGACGAGCCGCGCCCGTCGCTCTCGCCAGAGCTCGCGCTGCGCGAGGCGCCGCGAACCGCGGAGCAAGGCTTCGCCGTCCCCAAGTTCGTGGACGAGGGCTGACCGATGCGCGAGCTTCTCACCCGGAGCGCAGGCGAGCTGGCGTCGGAGGTCGCAAAGGGCGCGGTGGGCGCGGAGGAGCTCACGCGCGCGTCGCTCGACGCGATCGCCTCGCGAGATGGGCGGCTCGGCGCCTTCCTCACCGTCCAGGCGGACGCGGCCCTCGCCGCGGCACGCGCGGTCGACGACAAACGCCGCCGCGGCGAGCGTCTGGGGCCGCTCGCCGGCGTGCCCATCGGCATCAAAGACGCCATCCTCGTCGAGGGCGCGCCGGCCACCGCGGCCTCGCGCGTCTTGACCAGGCGTGGCGGCGCAGACCCGAACGAGGGCTTCTGCGCGCCCTACGAGGCAACCTCGGTCGCGCGCCTCCGCGCGGCCGACGCCGTCCTCGTCGGCAAGACGAACATGGACGAGCTCGCGATGGGCTCCTCGACGGAGAACAGCGGCTTCTTCCCCACGAAGAACCCCCACGACGAAGCGCGGATCCCGGGTGGCTCGTCCGGCGGCAGCGCCGTCGCCGTCGCAGCCAACATGACAACTTTGTCATTGGGCTCGGACACCGGTGGCTCGATCCGGCAGCCCGCCTCGCTCTGCGGCGTCGTCGGGGTCAAGCCCACCTACGGACGCGTGTCGCGCTACGGGCTCATCGCGTTCGCCTCGAGCCTGGACCAGATCGGCGTATTTTCCCGGGACACACGCGGCGCGGCGCTCGCGCTCGGTGTCATCGCGGGCCACGATCCGGCGGACGCGACGAGCGTCGCGCGCGACGTGCCGGGCTGGGCTCGGTCTTGCGAGGAGAGCGTCGCGGGGCTGCGCGTCGGGGTGCCCTCCGAATATTTCGCGGACGGCGTCGAGCCCGCCGTGCGGGCGCGCGTCGAGGCGGCGATCGCGGCGCTCGGCGAAGAGGGGGCGACGGTCGTGCCGGTGTCGCTCCCGGCGACGCGCTTCGCGGTCGCGACCTATTACATCCTCGCGACGGCCGAGGCCTCGAGCAACCTCTCCCGCTTCGACGGCGTCCGCTTCGGGCTGCGGGTCGAGAAGCCCGGAGACTCGCTCGAGACGATGTACGAGCGCACGCGCGGCGCCGGCTTCGGCGCCGAGGTGAAGCGCCGCATCGTCCTCGGCACGTTCGTGCTCTCGTCCGGCTACTACGACGCGTATTACCTGCGTGCGCAGCGCGCACGCACCGTCATCCGGCGAGACTTCGACCGCGTCTTCGAGGCCGTCGACGTCCTGGCTACGCCCACGAGCCCCACGGTCGCCTTCAAGCTCGGCGAGCGCACGGCCGACCCGCTCTCGATGTACCTGGCGGACGTCTGCACCTTGCCCGCGAGCCTCGCCGGCCTGCCCGCCATCAGCGTTCCGTGTGGCGCGGCCGAGCCCCCCGGCGGAGGCCCCCCCTTGCCCGTCGGTCTGCAGCTCATCGCCCCCGCGTGGCAAGAGGCGCGGCTCTTCACCGCCGCGGCGGCGGTCGAGCGCTCGCTGTCATGAGCCTCGTCGTGCGGCCGATCACCGCGGCGGACGCGCCTCGGCTCGTGGGCCTCTTCGAGGCCGTGGGCTCGACCTGCTACTGCCGGTACCTCCACTTCGCGGGGGACAAAAACGACTGGCTCGCCCGGACGGCGCTCGAGCCGGAGCAGAACCGGCGCGAGCTCGAGGACGGCCTCGCGACCGGCACGGAAGACGTCCGCGGCCTCGTCGCCGAAGAAGGCGGCCGCATCGTGGGCTGGGCCAAGCTCACCCGCTCGACGGAGGTCCCGAAGGCTTATGCGCAGCGGTATTACGTCGGGCTCCCCGTGTTGCGCGAGGACCGCGAGGGCACTTTGTTGCTCGGCTGCTTCCTCGTCGACCCGGCGTTTCGCCGGAAGGGCGTGAGCCGGGCGCTCGTGCGCGGCGCCCTGGCGGAAGCGGCGCGCCGCGGCGCGCGCGCCGTCGAGGCGCTGCCGCGCGCGCTGCCTCCACCTGCGCGCGACGAAGAGCTGTGGACCGGGACCATCGGCGCGCTCGAGAGCGAAGGCTTCCTGCGCGTGGGCGGCGACGACAACTACCCCGTCCTCCGCGCCTCCTTGGTCGCTGCGGAGCCGCGGTGAGCGCGACGTCGGGCGTGCTCCTGGTGGACAAGGCGGCCGGGCTCACCAGCCACGACGTCGTCGCGCGCGCGCGCCGGCGGCTGGGGACACGCCGCGTCGGTCACGCGGGCACCCTCGACCCTTCCGCGACGGGGCTGCTCGTCGTGCTCGTGGAGGAGGCGACGAAGCTCGCGCCGTTCCTCACGGCGGCGGACAAGGCCTACGTCGCCGGCGTGACCTTCGGGCGGGCGACCGACACGCTCGACGCCGACGGAACGACGGTGGCGACCGCCCCCGTGCCCGAGCCGCTCGTCCGCGAGATCGAGGCCGCGTCGCGCGGCGAGGCACGCGACGCCTGGCCGCGGATCGCCGGCGCGCTCGATGCCGAGAAGGCGCGAGAGGAGCAGGTCCCGCCCGCGTTCTCCGCGATCCACGTCGACGGCGTGCGCAGCCACGCCCTGGCTCGGTCCGGCGCCGCGCCGGAGCTCGCCCCGCGGAAGGTCCGCCTGTTCGAGGCGCGTGTCGTGGGCGCCCACGCGGAGCGGACCACGCTGGACGTCGAGGTCGAGGTCGAGAAGGGCTACTACGTGAGGTCCTTCGCGCGCGATCTCGGCAGCTCCCTGGGGCTCCCGGCGCACCTGTCGTCGCTGAGGCGCCTGCGCAGCGGCGCCTTTCAGGTCGAGGAGGCGATCCCGATCGAGGAGGCGTCGACCGCGAGGCTGATCTCGATGGAGACCGCGATCGCCCGCGCGATGCCTGTCTTGTCCGTCTCCCCCGAGACCGAGCGCACCTTCCGCCATGGGAAGCCGGTCCCCCGCGCCCCATCCGATCCCGAAGGACACGTCGCCGTCCTGTCCGCCGAGACGGGCGGCCTCATCGCCGTCGCCGAGTCGGAAGACGGCGTCTTCCGGGTCGTTCGGGGGTTCTCCGGGCGCGTTGCCTGAACGGGCGAGGCCGGTTACCCTCACAAGACCTACAAAAACCCATGCCGGTTCCACTTCCAAGTCTCCTCGCGGTCGTGGCCTCCGCGGTCCTCGGCGCCGCGTTCGTGTCGACCGACGCCGCGCTCGGGAGCTTGTCGAGCGCCAGGCTCTCGGCGCTGCTCGAGCAACCCGACCTCCCGCATCGGCCGGCGCTCGAGCGCTACCAGCAGAACGCCGCGGCGATGCACTCGACCTACACCGTGGGCCGGGTCGTCTGCGCCGCGCTCGCGGCCGTGATCATGGCGGACATGGTCGAGCCCACGATGCCGGGCATCGCTGGGTTGTTGCTCGCCGTCGTCGCCACCGTCGCGCTCTTCGCTCCCCTCACGGATTTCGCGGTCGCGGTGGCCCGCGCCCGCGCCGACTCCTGGGGCCCGCGGACCGCGACCTTCTTGCGACCGTTCGAGCTGGCGCTCTGGCCTCTTGCCACGCTGCTCGCCCGCGTCACGTCGCTCGTGACCGACAAGCTCGCCGAGCCCGCCCCCACCGCCCCGGAGGTCGCGAGCGCCGAGGTCGAATACCTGGTGGACGAGGTCGAGCGCAGCGGCGTCGTGGGGGCGGAGCCCGCGGAGATGATCCGCAACGTGCTCGAGTTCGAGGACCTCCGAGCTCGCGACGCGATGATCCCCCGGACACGGGTCGAGGCGATCGATCTCGCCACTCCCCTCGCCCTCGTGCGCAGGCTCGTGGCGGAGAGCGGCCACTCCCGTTACCCGGTCTACGAGGACCAGCTCGACAACGTCGTGGGCCTCCTCGTCGCGAAGGACGTGTTCAAGGTGGGCGACCCCGACCCGGCAGACGAGCACAAGTCGCTCGCCGAGATCGTTCGTCGTGACGTCATCTTCGTGCACGAGCACCAGAAGCTCTCGAGCCTGCTCAAGGAGATGCGCCAGAAGCGCCAGCACCTCGCGGTGGTGGTCGACGAGTTCGGCGGCACGAGCGGCATCGTGACCCTCGAGGACATCATCGAAGAGATCGTCGGTGACATCCGCGACGAGCACGACGAGGCGGAAGCGGCCCCCATCCAGGAGATCGGTGACGGCCGCCTGCTCGCGAACGGCTCGCTCTGCCTCGCCGACCTCTCGGCTTACCTCGCCATCGAGGTGCCCGCCGAGAGCCGAGAGCTCACCCTGGCGGACTGCTTCGAGGAGGCCATCGACGCGGGCGCAGCCGCCGAGCGGCACGGCATCCAATTGATCGCGCGGGAGGTCGCAAACGGGCGCGTGAAGCTCGTCGAGATCTCACGCCGCCTCGACACGAGCCTCAGACCGCCCGCGCCGGAGAGCGGCACGAAACAAACGGCCGCCGAGGAGACCCCGGCGGCCGCGGATGCTGCGACGGGCAGCGACTAGTCTTGAAGCGCTCGGGCTGCCCGTGCGAAGGCAGCCCGAGCTCTCTTCCACGCGCGACTAACGCGCGGCCTTCGCGACCTTGCTGTCGATCGACTTCGCGAGGCCTTCGCCCTCTTTGAGCAGGCCCACGACCTCGCGCCCGGGGGTCTCGTCGCCCTGGAGGAGGATGCGCACGTCGTTCACGGCGCCGACGAGCTGGAGAACGAGGCGCTCGTCCGTGAAGCCGGAGACGCTGACCGGATCGACCGGAATGAAGAGCGGCGTCTCGCCGGTGAGGGCGTCTTTCTCCCAGCGCTTGCCCGTCTTCTCGACCGGGACGCGTTTCCCTTCCTGAATGGCGGAGCCGACGATCTTCGTCTCCTTCGGCCACTCCTTCGCGACCTCCCACGGCTCCTTGATCTGGACCATCTCGGCCATCATGTTGCTGCCGGCCTGCTTGAAGATGACCGCGAGCTCGAGGACGGGCTTCTGCTCCTCCGCCCACGCCTTCTCGATATTTTTCTTCTGACCGCCGAGGAGGTTCTTCAGGCGGTCCTTCTTGTCGTTCACGCTGTCGACCTTCTTGATGAAGGCGAGCGTCGACTTCTGCACGTCCGTCGGCATGGTGCCGAACGACTTGTCCTCGAGGTTGAGCGGCGGGACGGTCATCGAGAGCTTCTCGATGGCGCTGTCCGGGTACTTCTTGTCGCGCAGGCCCTTCTCGACCTCGTCGAGGATGGGCAGGAGCTCCTCCGCCTTCTTCGTCGAGTCGGTCACCTCGGGCTCGAGCTTCTTGAGCCCCTCGACCGCGCGGGTGTCGCGCTGGCTGCGCTCCCGCATGCCGCCGGCCACGAAGCCGATGCCCGCGAACACAACCGCAGCGATGGCGGAATAGAGCACCGCGCGCCGACCGGCCCGCTTGCGCTCGTCGTGAATCTCTTCGCTGACCTCGACCTTGATGGTCTGGGCTTCGGCGCTGACCGGCTGCGGCTTCGGCTGCGGCTTGGGGGCGAAGGGGCTCAGGCTCGGCGTGAGGCCGGGCGGCGGCGCGATGCCGGGCGGCGGCGCGATGCCGCCGCCGCTGCTGCTGATGGGCGGGGGGGCGCTCACACGCCCGAGCCCGTCCGTCGACGGGGTCGGCAAACCCGGACCCGACGGCATCGCGGACGGAACCGCAGCGGTCTTGCCCAAGCGGGCCTTCAGGTCGATCTTCGGCTTCTTCGACTTCTCTTCGGCCATCTGTCCTCAGCAGCCTTTTGCGCAGTTCGAGAGGGCAAACGGGCGCACCACAGAACGCGACCGCTGGCGCACGTTAACGGCCTGACCTCCGGCCTGTCAACGTAACGCCTCCGGTCTCGTTGCAGAATTTCACCTGGCTTGCCAGCGGGCAGCTCCGAGCATGCCGGCCTACGGCGTCGGGTCAAGCGCGGAGCAACCTGGAATGCGGAGGATGCGCGTATTACGGTCCGCGCAAGCCATGGCTGCTGCTCGCCCCGCATCGTCCGTCGCCGCCGAGCCTCGGCGGCGAGGGCTCCTCACCGACTCGAAGGAGGCGGTGAGCCGAGACGGCACACGGATCGCGTATTACGTCGCGCCCGGGCCGGGGCCGAACGCCCCGGTCGTCGTCCTCGCGAACGGGCTCGGCGGCCCTCGGCTCGCGTGGCGCGCGCTCGTGGAGTACCTGGGCGATCGCTATCGATTCGTCACGTGGGACTACCGCGGCCTCTACGCCTCGGCGCGGCCTGCGCGCGACGAGCCGGACGCTTACGCCGTCCCGCGCCACGTGGAAGACCTCGCCGCCATCCTCGAGGCCGAAGGGATCGAACACGCCGCGCTCGTGGGCTGGAGCATGGGCGTGCAGGTCTGCATCGAAGCCTGCCGGCAGCTCCCGGGCGTGCCGCAAGCCCTCGTGCTGCTGAGCGGCACGTTCGGGCGCCCGCTCGACACCGCCGTCCCCATCCCGCTCGGACGCAAGCTCGCGGACCGCGCGCTCGAGGTCGCGGAGCGTTACGCGGTCCCCCTCACGAGCGCGGTTCGGACCGTGGCCGGACAGCCGGAGTTCGTCGGCTGGCTCAAGCGAGCCGGCCTCATGGCCGAGACGGTGGACGAAGCCGAGTTCGCCGAGGTCGTCGGCCTCTTCGCGACGCTCGATATCGAGGCGTTCGCCAAGAACCTGCGCGCGCTCGGGCGGCACGACGCCGAGCGCCAGCTCGCGAGCATCGACATCCCCACCCTCGTCATCACCGGTGACCGCGACCGGATGACCCCGCGCGGGCTGTCGCAGCAGATGGTCCGGAGGATCCCCCGGGCGGAGATCCTCGTGGTGCGCGGCGGCACCCACTACACGGCGGTCGAGTTTCCCGAGCTCGTGGGGCTCCGCATCGAGCGGTTCTTCCACGAAAACGGGCTCTGACCGCCACCGTGTCTCAGACCGTGGCGGCCTTGATGCAGCTCGCCAGCCGAAGCTTGTCGGACAGGCTCTGCGCCACGAACCGCAAGGCCTCGAACGGCCCCTCGCGCCAGACCGGCGAAGCGCAGAGGAACACGCGCTGGTCGGGCTGCTCCGGGAGGCCGATCTCGACCGTGTAGCAGGCGCGTTCGGCGCTGGGCATGAGGACGCGGCGCACGAGCGCCCCCGTCATCGAGAGCTCGAGGGTGTCCGTGAGGTACGGCACGCCGTCGATGTATTGGTTGCAGAAGACCTGCACGCGGCGGCGCGGCGCGCTTCGCCTTTCGAGCGCTGTCGTTTTCATGGCAAAAAGACGGTAGTCCTTCGATCGTCTCAACGACAAGGAAACGGCCAACTCGTCCGGAGCGGGAGCACTCGTGCGGCTCGTCGTCGTCGACAACTACGATTCGTTCACGCACAACCTCGTCGATCTGCTCGAGCGACTGGGCGCAAGCTGCGAGGTCGTGATGAACGACGAGGCGGACCTGCCGAGCCTCGTCGGCCGCGCGCCGGCCGCGTTCGTGATCTCGCCGGGGCCGTGCACGCCGACCGAGTCCGGGGTCTCCCTCGAGCTCGCGCGGGCCGGCGTCTCGGGCGCGCTCCCTGCCCCGCTCTTCGGCGTGTGCCTGGGTCTGCAGGCGATCGCGGCCGCAGCGGGCGGCGCGATCGTCCGCGCGGCGCGGCCGCTCCACGGCAAGACGTCGCTCGTGTACCACGACGGCCGCGGGATGTTCGCCGAAGTCAGCCAGCCCTTCGCGGCTGCACGCTACAACTCGCTCCTGGCGGACCGCGCGACCCTACCTCCGGATCTCGAGGTCACCGCGTGGACAGCCGAGGCCGAGGTCATGGCCCTCGCCCATGTCACCCACCCGGTCGAGGCGGTTCAGTTTCACCCGGAGTCGTTCCTCACCACCGAGGGGCCGCGCCTCGTGGCCCGTTGGCTGACCTCGCTCGGCGACACACGCGCTCGAAGCCGAGCCCCCGCGGCGGCGCAGGCGGACGCGGAGTGACATGACCGGGATGCGGCTCGCCAGACGATCGCGAAAGCGCGGCGCGCTCGACAAGGCGCTCGGCCTCGCGCGCGCTCGCGCCGCCCGGCTCGCGTCGTCGCCGCCCCTGCCGCCGCGCGCCCCCGCCGATCCCCACGCCGCGGCGCGGGTTCGCTCGGGCGCGGGCCCCGTCCTCGTCGTGAGCTGCGACGCGAGCGAAGGCCGCGGCTACGAGGCGCTCGAGGAGGCCCGCGCCGCCGCGCCCCACGTGTTGCTCCTCGCGCTCGACCTCTTCGTCGACGAGGCGCAGATCCGGCGAGCGCGCCAGGCCGGCGCGGACGGGGTGGTCCTGGTCGCGCGCGTCGTGCCGCAGGATCGCCTGGCCGAGCTCGCCGCAGCCGCCCGCGCGCAGGGCCTCTCGGTCTCGGTCGAGGTGCGGAGCGAGCCCGAGCTCGCCGGGGCCCTGGCCATCCAGGCCGATGCGGTCCGCGTCGCGGAGATCGACCGCGACAACGGCCGGCCCGCCCCCGACGCGGCCGCGACGCGCGCGGCCGCCGAAGAAGCCCACGTCGCGATCGTCGACACCGCCTCGAAAGCAGCCGATAAGGACGCACCATGACTCCTCGCGAGCTCGCCGGCGCGCTCCTCGTCGCAGGCTTCTCCGGCACGTCGCTGGCGCCACGCACGGCGGCCGCGCTCGAGCGCGGAGAGCGAGCCGGGGTCATCCTCTTTCGCCGCAACCTCCCCGACGTGGCCGCGCTCGCGCGGATCGCCGAGCAGACCCGCGCCGCGTCGCTCGTGCACGGGAGCGCCGTCCCCCTCGTCGCCATCGACGAAGAAGGTGGCCGCGTGAGCCGCCTCCCGGCTCCGGAGACCAAGCTGCCGCCCATGCGCAGGCTCGGCAGGCTCGGGCGCGCCGATCTCGCGCGCCGCGCCGGGCTCGCCGTCGGCGCGCGGCTCGCGGCGCTCGGCGTGAACCTCGACTTCGCGCCCGTGCTCGACGTGGACTCGAACCCGATGAACCCCGTCATCGGAGACCGCTCGTTCTCCTCCGAGCCCGAGGCGTGTGCGCGCCTCGGGCTCGCCTTCGCCGAAGGACTTCGCACGGGCGGCGTCCTCCCCTGCGGCAAACACTTCCCGGGCCACGGCGACACCGACAAAGACAGCCACCACGACCTGCCCGTCCTCTCACACGATCGCGCGCGGCTCGACGCCGTCGAGCTCGCGCCGTTCCGCGAAGCCGCCCGCGCCGGCCTGGAGACCATCATGAGCGCACACGTGGTCATCCGCGCCCTGGACGGGGACCGGCCCGCCACGCTCTCACGCCGGGTCATGACAGATCTGTTGCGAACGGAGATCGGCTTCGGCGGCGTGCTCGTCAGCGACGATCTCGAGATGCGCGCGGTCGCCGATCGTTATCCGATCGACGAGCGCGCGATCGGTGCCGTCGCGGCCGGCTGCGACGCGCTCCTGATCTGCAGCGACGAGGACCTCGCGGACGCCGCACACGCCGCGCTCACCGCGGAGATCGAGTCGAGCGCCGCGTTCTCCGCGCGTTGTCGCGAGGCCGCCTCCCGGATGGCCGCCCTCCGAAGACGTGCCGCTTCCCTCCACGAGGCCCGGGCGGCGCGCGCGCCCTCGATCGCGGACGTCGTCCTCGAGATCGAAGAGGCCGAACGAGCGGGAGGCGCGTCGTGAGCGCCGCGTTCGATCTCGTCACGGCCGATCGCCTGGTCACCTGCGACCCGGCCCTCGCGACCGCTGCCGACCCGCTCGGTGTGTTGTCGCCGGGCGCGGTCCTGCTCGAAGGCGGGCGCGTCGTCTTCGCCGGGCGCGTCGAGGCGGCCCGCGCCGCCCTCCCTCCCGGCGCGGCGATCACCGAGCGCGCGGCGCCCCTCGTCACGCCGGGCCTCGTCGACGCGCACACACACGCGGCTTGGGTCGGCTCCCGCCACGCCGAATACGCGCTCCGGATGCAAGGCGCCGACTACGAGGCGATCGCGAAGGCCGGCGGCGGCATCGCGTCGACCATGCGGGCGGTGCGCGCCGCGTCCCGCGACGAGATCGCGGCGGGGCTCACGCAGCGCCTCGGCCGGATGGTGCGCGCGGGCGTGACGACCGTCGAGGTCAAGAGCGGCTACGGGCTCGATCTCGCGAGCGAAGAGAAGCTCCTCGAGGCCGTGGCCCAGGCGCGCGCCGCCGCGGGCACGCCGCGCGTCGTCGCGACCTACCTGGCGCTCCACGCCCTGCCGCCCGAGGTCGGCGATCGCGCGGCGTACGCGGCCCACGTCACACAGAATGACCTCCCCGCGCTCGCCGCCGCCGGGCTCTTCTCGTTCGTCGACGCCTACATCGACCGAAGCGCGTTCTCCACCGCGGACGCCGCCCCCCTCTTCCGGCGCGCGCGCGAGCTTGGGCTGGGGGTGCGCGCGCACGTCGGTCAGTTCGCCGACGTGGGCGGCGCCGAGCTCGCGGCCTCCGTCGGCGCGCGATCCGCCGACCACCTCGAGCACCTGGGACCGAGCGGCGCCGACGCGCTCGCCGCGGCCGGTGTTCGCGCCGCGCTCCTGCCCGTCGCGAGCTTCACGCTCGGACAGGCGCCTCCGCCCGTGGGTCTCTTGCGCAGCGCGGGCGTACCGCTCGTGGTCGCGAGCGACGCGAACCCCGGCACGGCCCCGACCGAGAGCCTGCCCCTCGCGCTCGCGCTCGCCGTTCGCCTGTACGGCCTCACCGTGGCCGAGGCGCTGCTCGGCGCCACGCGCGAGGCGGCGATCTCGCTGGGCTTGTCCGACGTCGGCGTGCTGGTGCCTGGGGCCTCGGCCGATCTCGTGCTCTGGGATCTTCCGCACGAGGCCGCGCTCGTCCAGCCGTGGGGCGTGCCCAGGGCGCGCACCGTGATCGGGCGCGGCAGGGTCCTCTCCGGCTCCGGCTGACGGCGCGGTCCGCGGCGCGCGGCGCATCGCTTGCAATGCCCGCGAGGATGACGGCCGCGCTGAATCGACGTGGCAAGGAGGGCGCGGCCGCGGGGCTCGTGGCCGGGGTGCTCTTCGCGATCGCGCAGGTGCTCCTCGCGGCGATCGCCGGGCGGCCGCCGACCTTCGTGTTCCGGCTCGTCGCGAGCGTGCTCCTCGGACGCGCGGCGTTCGACACGACCACGCTCTCGGGCGCCATCGTCGTCGGGACGGTGGTCCACCTCGCGCTCTCGGCGTTCTACGGGTTCGTCTACGGCTCGCTCTCGGCGGGGCTCTCGGACGCGACGCAGATCAGCTCCTCGCGGCAGGCCGCCCTCGGGCTCGGCTTCGGCGCGCTGGTCTGGCTCTTGAACTTCGAGGGCATCGCGCGCCTCGCGTACCCGTGGTTCCTCGGCACGCCGCAACCCGTCGAGCTCGCGTTGCACGCCGCGTTCTTCGGCCTCCCGCTCGGCCTGCTCTACGCGAGCGCAGAGCGCCGCGTGCCCGCAGCGCTCCGGACCTGAGGCACCGGCTTCCTACAGCGCCGACACGACAGCCTGCTGCCTGTCGATCGCCTTCTCGGCCTCTTCGATGCTCGTCACCCGGGCGGCCTCGCTCTGGCTCAGCCCCTCTTCGTCGATGCCGAGCAGCTTGAGCACGAACGGAGGCGGCGTGAAGCCGAGGTCCGGCTCGCGCGCGAAGAGCGCGGCGAGGTGCTCGGCGTAGGCCCGCGCGAGCTCCTTGAACTCGATGTTGTCGAACGCCTTGGCCCGGCGGCGGCTGGCGTACGCGCTCGCGAGGAGGGCGAGGAAGAGGACCTTGTAGAGCGCGCGGAGGCGCATGCGCTCTCGCAACGTGCGGCCCTTCATCGCGTGCTTGAGGAAGTGGACGTTGAGCGGGACATGGAACGACTCGTCGCGCGTGAGGATCGTGAGCATCGGCCGGATCGCCGGGTGTTTCACGCGCGAGAGCGCCATGCGGTACGTGGTCGACCCGATCGTCTCGAACATGAGGTTCACGAGGACGATCGACTCCATCTTCTTGGCGCGACCGTAGAGCCGATAAAACGTTCCCGTCACGCGGCCCATCGGGCGAACCTCCCCGCCGATGAACGAGAGGAACTCGGTCAAGAGCTCGCGGTGCCAGCCCTCCTCGTCGCCGTAGAGGCGGAGCGTCTCGGCGAGATCGGGGTCCATCGACGCGACTTCTTCCGCAAGCTCGTGCGCCTGCCTCAGCCCAGACTCCTCCGCGCGGAACGCCGCGTTGAAGAACTTGATCGCCGCCTGCCGCTCCTCCTCGGAGCCCCAGGCCACGGGCTGAGAGAGGTCCAACCCCTCCTCGTACATGCGTTCACGGCGACGTCGGAGGGCGCTCAGCCACCAGGCAGTCGATCGCTGGGTGGCCACACGGGGCTCGGCAAAGCTCATGGTCGGTCGGCTCGCACGATAGTACGGTTCTCGGGCGCGTTTCCAGTGCGGACCAGCGAAGGTTTCGCTGCGGCAAGCACGATATCGCCCCCCGACCCCGCTCCCCGGTTGGCCTGCTACACTCCCTTCGTGCTCTATCGACCGCCGGCCGAGCAGCTCGAGCTGCCGCTGGCCCTCTTCCCTGCTTCGGGCGAAGGCGCCCGGATCCCCCGGGCCAAGCGGCTCTTCGCGAACCGCTCCCTCAAGCTCGGCCAGATCGACTGGGTGGGGTTCGACATGGACTACACCCTGGCCATCTACCGCCAGGAGGAGATGGACCGGATCAGCATCGAGGCGACCGTCGAGAAGCTGATCCAGAAGGGATACCCGGCGGAGCTACGGGGCCTCGACTACCCCGTCGACTTCCCGATCCGCGGTCTGCTCATCGACAAGAAGCTCGGCCACATCCTCAAGATGGACCGCTTCAAGCACGTGCAGAAGGGCTACCACGGCCTGCGCCGGCTCGAGCGCGACGAGCTCCGCCATCATTACCAGGCCAAGCGCATCCGCTCGAACAGCGCTCGGTACCACTGGGTCGACACGCTCTACGCGCTCTCCGAGGCGGCCGTGTACGCCAGGACCATCGCCTATTTCGAGCAGATCGAGCGCCCGGTCGATTACGCCGCCCTCTTCAGCGACATCCGCGAGTCGATCGACGCGGCGCACCGGGACGGCAGCATCGTCGACGTGGTGGAGGCCGACCTCCCGCGCTTCGTCGATCGTGATCCGATGCTCGCCGCGACGCTCCACAAGTTCCGCTCGGCCGGCAAGCGGCTCTTCCTGCTGACGAACAGCCGCTGGCCGTTCACGCAGAAGATGATGACGTATCTGTTAGGCGGCGCCATGCCGGAGTACCCGAGCTTCCGGCACTTCTTCGACGTCGTCGTCGTGGCCGCGCAGAAGCCACATTTCTTCGCGGAGCCGCGGCCGCTCATGCTCCGCCAGGGAGACGAGCTCAAGCCCGCGACGCTCCCGCTCGAGCGCGGCGCCGTGTACGAAGGCGGCAACCTCCTCGATCTCGAGCGCGCGCTCGGCACGAGCGGAGACCGGATCCTCTACGTCGGCGATCACATCTACGGCGACATCCTCCGCTCGAAGCGAGAGAGCGCCTGGCGCACGGTGATGATCGTGCAGGAGATGGAGGGCGAGGTCACCGCGACCGAGGCTTGTCGGGCCGAGATCGACAAGGTGCACGAGCTCCACGGCGCCCGTGAAGAGCTCGAGGATCAGCTGAGGTTCTACCAGCAGCGCTTCAAGGAGATCTCGCGCCGCCTCGACGATCCGTCGACCCCCGGCGCCGACCGCCCCATGCTCGAGGCCGAGCGGCTCCGCGTGAAACGCACCGTGGAGCGCATCCGGGGGCAGATGCGCGCCATCGACCACCAGGTCGAGGAGCTCGAGCGGAAGATCGACGCCTGTTTCCACCCGTATTGGGGCTCGCTCATGAAAGAGGCCGACGATCGCTCGAGCTTCGGCGATCAGGTGGAGGAGTACGCGTGCCTCTACACCTCCCGCGTCTCGAACTTCTACTCGTACTCCCCCCTCCAGCACTTCCGCAGCGCGCGCGATCGCATGCCTCACGAATAACGCCTCAAGCGGCGCGGCGTGTCCTCCGGCCGAACGCGTGCCGGAGCGCGCTCTCGGCGGCGAGGTAGCCGCACATCCCGTGGACCCCGCCGCCCGGCGGTGTGGACGAAGAGCAGAGAAAGACGCCCGGCGCGGGCGTGCGGTACGGATCGGCGCTCACCACCGGTCGAAAGAAGAGCTGCCCGAGATCGGCCAGCCCGCCGTTGATGTCCCCGCCGACGTAGTTCGGGTCGTAGCGCTCGGTCTGCCAGGCGTCTTTCGTGGCGCGCGCGAGCACGCGCTCTCGGAACCCCGGCGCGAACCGCTCCACGTGCGCCTCGATGCGGGCGAGCGCGTCCACCCGAGAACCGCTCGGTACGTGACAATACGCCCAGGCCGTGTGTTTCCCGGGCGGCGCCCGAGACGGGTCGACAAGCGTCGGCTGCGCGACGATGACAAACGGTCGGTCGGCCAGGCGCCCGGATCGAACCGCGGCCTCCGCCGCGACGAGCTCGTCGAGATCACCCGAGAGGTGGACCGTGACGGCCTGACCGAGGCCCGCGTCCGACCAAGGGATGGGGCCGTCGAGCGCCCAGTCGACCTTGAAGACCCCCGGCCCGTAGCGGAACCGCGCGACGCGCCGCCTGTAGCGCGGCGGAAGGCGCGCCCCCACGATCTCCACGAGCGCGCGCGGCGACGTGTCGAAGAGGTAGGCGTACGCGCGCGGCAGCTCGCCCAGGCGGCGCACCGTGTGCCCCAGCTCGATCTCGCCGCCGGCCGCGGTGAACGCACCGACGAGCGCGCCGGCGAGGGCCTGGGATCCTCCCGCCGCGACCGGCCAGCCGACCGCGTGCCCGGCCATGGCCAGGACGAGCGCAAACGACGCGCTCGCGACGCTCTCGAGCGGGACCATCGCGTGCGCCGCCATGCCCCCGAGGAGCGCGCCTGGCTCCTCGGTCCGAAAACGCGCTCGCGCGAGCCCACGCATCGACCGGAGCGCCGGCATCCCGAACCGCGCGAGCGGGACGAGCGCGCCCGGCACGCGCAGCGGCGCGAGGATCATCTCCATGATGCGCTCGAACTCGGCCACAAGCGGCGCGATGAGCTCGAGGTACGCGGGGCCGTCGGCGCCGAGTCCCTGCGCGGTGCGCCACACGCTCCGGTGCAGCGCCACCACCTCCCCGCTCGATCGCACGTGGGCGAGCGGGACGGGCGACTCCACGAAGCGGAGCCCGAACCGCGCGAGGTCGAGCCCCCGAAAAAACGGCGACGCGAGCGCGAGGGGGTGGACCGCCGAGCAGACGTCGTGCACGAAGCCCGGCAGCGTCAGCTCGCTCGATCGAGCGCCGCCGCCGGGGGTCTCGTGCGCCTCCACGATCAAGGTCCGCAGCCCCTCACGCGCGAGCGTGATGCCCGCGGCGAGTCCGTTGGGCCCCGCGCCGACGATGACGGCGTCGTAATGTTCGCGCATCACGGCTCCTGGTGCCGCGGCCGCCTCGAGATCCCCAGATCGGCGAGCTGGCTGCGGAGGACGTCGACCGCCGCCCAGACAACGAACCGCGGCGTCGAGGTCCGGGGCAGCCGGGTCCCGTGGACCCGCGGCGGCACCGTCGAGACGGGCTCGAAGAGGTTGCCCTCGGTCGGCGGCTCGGAGATGGGCTCGAAATGGAAGCGCTCGAGCGCGTGCAGGAGGAGCCGCTCGGTCATGGACGGGAAGATCTGGTGCAGGAGCACACCGAGCGCGATCGCGCGCGGGACATGGATCGAGCGCCGGGGACGTCGGATCCCGTCGACGATCGCCTCTGCGACCCGCTCGGGCGGCTGCACGTAGGGCATGGCGCGCGCGCCCTTGCCCACCACGTTCGCCGCCGTCTCGAAGTGCTGCGTGTCGACCGCGTACGGGTACACCGTGACGACGTGGATGTCCGGCTCGTCGGCGAGCTCGTTCCGGAGCGCCTCGGAGAGGCCGCGCATCGCGAACTTGCTGACCGTGTACGACGGCACGAACGCGTGCCCCACCTCCCCGAGCACGGAGCTGACGTTGATGAGGATGCCCCGTCCCTGCCGCCGGAAGACCGGCACCGCCGCGCGGGCCCCGAGCATCGCCCCGAACAGGTTCGTCTCGATGACACGCCTGTGATCCTCGAAGGGCGCGTCTTCCATCTTCGCGAACAGGGTGACCCCGGCGTTGTTGATGAAGACGTCTATCTTGTCCCAGGTCGCCAAGGTCGCCAGCACCACGCGGTCCACGTCGGTCTCGTCGGTCACGTCAGCCGCGAGGCAGATGGCCTCGCCTCCGGCGTCCCCGCACAAGCGCGCGGTCTCTTCCAGCCCCTCTTGCCTTCGCGCCACGAGCGTCAGGCGACACCCGCGCTCGGCGAGCGCCACGGCCGTCGCGCGGCCGATGCCGCTCGACGCGCCCGTGATCACGACGACGGCGCCACGCAGATCGTTCTTTTCGGGGAGCAGCTTGGCCACCCCTCCCCGAAGGGCACACGCGGTGCCAGCCCCGGCGTGCGGCTCAGCGCGCTACGGCAGCTCCCACGGGATCTCGACGTAGGTGTTCGCGCCCGGAGGCGGGACGGTGATGGGCTCGAGCTTCTCGGACAAACACGCCAAGACGTCGGCGCGCGCGGTCTCTCGATCCTCCGAGATCCCGCGGGTGATCTGCTTTCCCTGCGCGTCGAAAGTGAAATTGAGGCCGAGCTTCATCTTGGGCGGGTCTTTCTTCTTCGCGAGCGACGGCTCGAAACACGCCTTGACCAGGGTGGCCCGCTGAGCGTCGAGCGCCTTCTTCGCGTCGGCCCTTACGACCTCCGGCTTCGCCGAAGAGCTCGGCGCCGGCGCCGCAGCCTCGGACGTCGGCTGCGGCGCCGGCGTCGGTGAGACGCTTCCGGGCGGAGCGGGCGAGGTCGCCACGGGTGGAGGTACGGCGGGCGGCGGCTGCACCGGAGCCGGCTGGGAGCTTCGCAACCCGAAGAAGAGGCCCGCGCCCACGAGCGCGCCGGCGATCAGGATCGATGTCTGCGTCGAGAAGAGGGGCTTTTCGCCGGCCATGGGGCCTCAGGGAAACTCGATGGGGATCTCGAGCGCGGCCGGCGCTCCAGGAGGGGTGATGGAAAACCCGGACAGGGCAGACTGGAGGCAGCCGACGACGTCTACCCGAGACGGCGTATCGCGGACCTGGCTCACGCCACTCACGACCAGCGCCCCGTCTTTGTTGAAGGACAAAGCAATGAGATAGCGGCTCGTCTTCGGCTCGGGGGTCTTCGCGAGCGCCGGCTCCCAGCAGCGGCTCGTCCAAGCTTTCTTCTGCGCGGCGACCGCGGCAGTCGCTTCCTCCACGGCCTTTCGGTGGGCCTCGGGGGTGAGCACGGCCGGTTCGGTCGCCGTGGTCGTCGATGCAGGCTTCGCTGCGACCGTCGCTGCCGCAGCCGCAGTTGCGCTCGGTGGGGGGGGCACAGGAGCAGGGCTGCCTCCACGCAGCCCGAAATACAATCCGGCTCCGATGAGCGCCCCGGCACCGAGAATCGAAAGGGCGAGCATGCTGTCCCGAGCCATGACGAAGGAACCGCGGTGAATGGCGCTGTACCACAAAGCTAGGCCCCGGTGCGCGCGTCGCACACCGGGGCCCGAGCGTTCGTTCTCTTGCGCTCAGTTCGTCACGAGCGCCGTGACGTAGCCATATTCGTTGTTGTTCCAGTTGGCGGGGGTGGCAGCGCTTCCGCACATGCCGACCGTGTAGGTGCCGGCCGCGAGGCCGCTGTACGACCAGTTCATGCCCCAGGTAATCCGGGTGTTCGCCGGAACCTGCAGGCCGAGGATGGCACCACCGTTGGCCACGATGGTCGCGCCAACCGCCGTCGATCGGTGGCACGGGTAGAGGTTCAGCCCGCTCGCAGCCGTACCCGCGGCGCCGAGGGCCTTGTCGACGGTCATGAAGATCTTCTGGCCCGCGGTGATGGTGACGTTGAGCGTGGGACCGATGAACTCGATCGCGGTGCCGACGCCACCGCCATTGAACGCGCCCAGGCCCGAGGTCGAAGCCCACGAGACCACGCCGCTTGCGCCCGTCGGACCCGCCGGACCGATGGGACCTGCCGGGCCCTGAATGCCCTGGATGCCTTGGATGCCCTGGGGACCAGCAGGACCAGCAGGACCCTGAGCGCCGGTCGCGCCCGCCGGACCAGCCGGACCAGCAGGACCCTGCGCGCCCGCCGGACCAGCCGGACCCTGCGGACCCTGGAGACCGGTCGGGTCGCCGACCCACGCGCCGGACGAGTCGATGACCGTGAGGCCGCCGATGCTCACCGAGGTCGGGTTGATATCGCCGACCGCGTCGTTCGCGACGAGCGCGTACGGCACGCTGCGCACCTCCGTCCGGGGCGACAGAGGCGCGTCGTTGTCGATCGTGATCTCGAGGTAGAGCTGCGACGCATCGAACGCGGTGCCGAACGGCGTCTGGCTGCCGAGCTCGACCGAGTAGTAGCCCTCGTCGAACGTGATGTTGTGTGTCTCGGTCCAGACCTCGTTCCCGCCCGTGGAGGCGTCGAAGAAGCTGAACTGCACGCTGACCTGGCCGGAGACGGGCGTGTCGTTCGAGTCGTACAGGCGCCCCTGGTGCGTGATGGTCCCGGGAACCGAGGCCTCGGCGACGGCGGCCGTGCCGACGGTGGCGAGGCCAGCAAGAGCGATCGTTGCCCACTTCATCCAAGAAGCGATCTTCTTCATCACGGACTCCCGGTGGCGCCCACGAACCCGCCGATCAGGCGATGGTTGGGCGAGGTCATGGTCTCCTGGTTCTGCGTCGGCTGGCCCATGGTGAAGACGAGCTTGTAGTTCCGGCTCGTCGCCACATCGCCTGCGCTGACGAACTCGGTGGACTGCGCGCCGTTGTCGCCGGGGTTCATCCCGCCTTGGCCGCCCTGTCCTCCCTCGCCACCCATGCCGCCCATCCCGGTCCCGGTCGTGGTCGTGGTGGTCGTGGTCGACGATGTCGAGGTCGTGGTCGTCGTCGTGCTCGTGCTGTTGCCGCCCGTACCGCCGCTGCCCCCCGTGCCGGCGTCGTCGCCGCACGCGAAAGCAGTCGCAACGGTCAGCGCGGCCAAGACCAGCAGCGAGCTTCTGGCCCTACTCTGTACCAAAGCGCCTCCTCGTCAAAAGAGCCCACTGAACACGTATCCCGAGTCGTAGAGGCTCACAAGCCACAACGAGGCCTCGGGCACGATTCGGCTCGTGAGGCGCCTCTCGCGAGGGCGCGCCGCCTCAGAGCCCCGAGATGACCGCTGTTTCTTCGACTCCCGACAACCGCCGCGTCAGGACGGCTTCTTCGGCTTGTCGCTCGCCTTGCGCTTCTTCTTCGACTTCCGATCGTCGTCGGCCGTCTCCTTCCCCTCGGCGGCGCCCTTCTTCTTCTTCGCCCCCGCAGCGCGAGCCGCGAGGATGGCGTCGGCCTTCTTCTGCTCCTTGCCCCCGAAGCAGCAGCGAAACCCGGTGGAGTAGTCGTGGTAGCGCCGGTCGTGCGCGCCCGTCCGGTACTCGCAGCCTTTGCCGTTGATGCTCGTGTCGAGGAAGTAGCCACCCCGGAAGGTCCCGTCGGGATCGGCGGTCCATTCGTGGAGGTTGCCGACCATGTCGAAGGCGCCGAAGGAGCTCTTGCACTTCGAGAACTTCCCCGTCCTCGCGACCGTGCCCTCCATCTTGAGGAGCCGAGGGTCGTTCATGTTCTCGCGTGTGTACGCCGCTTGCTCGGGCGGCTCGTTGTTTCCCGGCCCGAAGAGGAGGTTGAAGCTGGAGACGCCCTTGTCGTTGCAGCGGCCCTCCTCGTGCTCCTCTCCGTACGGGTAGAGCGTGGGCTTCTTGCCTTTGCACGCGGTCAGCCACTCGTCGTCCGTGCACAGCCGCTTGCCGGCGTTGAGGCAGGCCTCCTCCGCTTCGTCGCGGCTGATGTAGCCCTGGGGCACACGCCCCTTTTCGCTCACGGCCATGACGGGCCCGTCATCCACGGGCTCGAACGGGGAGTGGCGCCCGAGGCGCTTCGGTGCTCGCTTGCCGCGCCTCGGCGCGGCGATCTTGTCGGTCGCGGCCTCGTAACGGTCGATGCAGAACTCGCCCTTGATGGACACCATGCCCGTCGGGCACGCGCCGGCCTCCGCCGAGCGGACCAGCTCGCCGTCCTCCCCGGGGCCCGGCATGCCGACGCACACGACCGCCAGAACGACGGCGGCGACGAGCAGCGGTCCCTTGCGAAGGCGGGTCATGTTAGGGACGAAGAGCACAGCCCTTCGGGCATTGCGACAAATCGGAGCCCGCGTCCATGCTGCCGGATCAGACGACACTCGCCCCCGCCGCCTTCAAATCGAGCCCGGAAGACTTCGTGGTCGAGGAGATCCCCGCGTACCCGCCCTCCGGCTCGGGGGAGCACCTCTACCTCACCTTCCGGAAGCGGCTCTGCACCACCGACGAGGCCGTGCGCATCCTCGCGCGCGCGCTCGGCGCGGATCCTCGCGGGTGCGGCTACGCGGGACAGAAGGACAAAGTGGGCGTCACGACGCAGGCCGCGACCTTTCCTGTCCCGATGAAGGTCGACCCCGCGCCGCTCCTCTCGGCCTTCGAGGACTCACGGATCACGGTGCTCGAGTGGGCACGTCACAACGGCAAGCTCAAGCCGGGGCACCTCCACGGCAACCGCTTCACCGTCGTGCTCCGCGACGTCCCCGCCGAGGCTGCGGACGGCATCGCCGACGCCATCCGTGCCGCGAAGGACGGCTTCCCCAACGCGTTCGGCCCGCAACGTTTCGGCCGCGACGGCGACAACCCCGAGCGCGCCCTCGGGTGGCTGGCCGGCAAGGACCGCGGGCCGCGAGACAAACGCGACCACCGGATGCTCTTCTCCGCGCTGCAGTCCCTCCTCTTCAACGAGCTGCTCGCGAGGCGGGTGGCCGACGGCTCCTGGCGCACCATCTTGCCGGGCGACGTGGCGAAGAAACACGACACGGGAGGGCTCTTCACGGTGCCGGCCTCGGGCCCCGAGCTGGAGGACGCCGAGCGGCGGGCGCGCGAGGGCCTCGTCTCGGCGACGGGCCCCATCTTCGGCGCGTCGATGCGGTGGCCCGAGGCCGAAGCCCTGGCCCTCGAGCGCGCCGTGCTCGAAGCCCGAGGCCTCGAGCCCCGCTCGTTCGACGCCTTCCGCTCCCTGGGGGAAGGCACGCGCCGCCCGCTCCGGGTCTTCGCGGAGGACGTCGAGGTCGAGCCGATCGCGGGCGGGCTGCGCGCTCGTTTCGTGCTCCCGAAGGGGACGTACGCCACGACCCTGCTCGGCCGGGCATGCAGGCTCGTGGAAACGCGCTACGACAGGGCGTCCGAGCCGACCGAGGCGGGGCCTGAGGCGTAGCCTCGGGTGCCGAGCCCGATCCCTCCCGCGGGATGGAATCGTTTGGTTTCGGCTCGACAGCCACGCAATAGAGTTGCAATAAGACGTCCCCCACCCGAAAACGAGCTGGAAAGGCACCCCCCCTCTATGAATCTCGTCGAATGGCTGAAGCGCGTCATGGTGAGCACCGGCTCGGCCTGGGTCATGTGGCTCATGATCGCGCTGTCCGTCATTTCCGTGGCCATCATCCTGGAGCGCGCGTGGTTCTACAACTCGCTCCGAGACGACCTGGCACGGCTGGCGAAGGACCTGCAGTCCTCGCTCGAGAACTCGATCGAAGCCGCGCAGAAGCGCTTGTCGCAGTCGCCTTCGGCCGAAGCGGCCGTGGTCTCCGCGGGCCTCGCCGTCGCACACCGAGGGGCCGCAGCCGCCGAGGAAGCCATGGAGGGCGCCAAGGCGCTGCAGCGCATGAAGCTCGAGCGACGCCTCGCGTACCTGGCCACGCTCGGCAACAACGCTCCGTTCATCGGCCTCTTCGGCACCGTCATCGGTGTCGTCATGGCCTTCGACGCGCTCGGCCAGCAGAAGATGGAGGCAGGCGCCGCTCAGCTCGCCCCGCAGGCCGTCATGAGCAGCATCGGCGAGGCGCTCGTCGCCACGGCGGTCGGTATCGGCGTCGCCATCCCGGCTGTCGCGGCGAACAACGTCTTCCAGCGCATCACGAAGGCGACCCTCGCCAACACCGAGGCGCTCTCCCGCGTCCTGCTCTCGCACCTCAAGGGCGCGCCCATGCCGTCGGCCTACCGAGGCGTGACCGCGGAGGTCGCGACGAAGGAGACCAAGAAAGGCGAGGGCGGAAAGAAAGGCAAGGCCGAATCCAAGCCCGAGCCGTCTACGAAGTCCGACGAAGGTGAGGACAGCGACGAGGAGAAGGGCTGATGGCGTCCGCGGCCGGCGACGACGATGACGGGATGATCTCGGGGATCAACGTCACCCCGCTCGTCGACATCTGCCTCGTCTTGCTCATCATCATGATGGTCACCGCGCGGATCATCGCGAGCCTCAGCGTGCCGATGGACCTGCCGAAGGCCGCGAAGGGACAAGACACCCAAGTGCTCTTCGGCGTGGACCTCGCGCCCAACGGTGACACCTTCGTCGATGGCAAGAAGGTCGACGAAGCGGAGAGGGTTCTGCCGATGGCCAAGGAGGCCCTCTCGAAGAACCCCGAGGTGCGAGCCACCATCCGCGCCGACGCGACCGTGCCCCACGGGCGGGTCATGCGCATCGTCGATCTGCTGCGGCAGGCCGGCGTGACGCGAATCGCCTTCGGCGTCTCGCCGACGAAGGCCGAGCCAGGAGCCGTCGACAAGAAGTGACATGACCTCGGCCGCCGCTTCCTCTCAGCTTGGTCTTGCACGCGCCACCGCGAGCGAGCACGACATGCTCGCTCCGGTCCTGGACGTGGGGCGCGACGGCGTTCGTTCCGGGGCCGCGGTCGGTCTGTTCGTCGCCTTCCTCCTGCACGGGTACGTCGTCGTCCGGGTCGCCATCGCCCTCATCTCGATGGGCGAGTTCGTGCGGGAGGCCCGGGAGGAGGCGCACTCGTTTTTCTGGTCGACCTACGAGGTCGACACGGCGAAGGAAGAGAAAAAAGACGAGCCTCCGCCCGTGAAGGAGGAGGAGCCTCCGCCCGAGGTGGAGAAGGAGCCCGAGAAGGCCCCGGTCGCGCAGCCGAAGGAAGACATCTACAAGGAGCAGCCCGCGGCCAAGCCCGCGCAGGCGCCCGACCTGGTGACGGCCAAGGACGACTCCCAGGAGCCCGAGGAGTTCTACAACGTCGTCGACCAGGACGGCAGCAAGGGCCCGATCTCGGGCAAGGTGTCGAACGCGGGGGACGGGACCGAACGCGTCGATCCGAACCAATACACGCGGAACGACGGTCAGAAAGGCGGCAAAGGCACCGGCCCCGCCACGACGGCCGCGGTCGCCCCGGTCGACAAGTCCCGGCCGGCCTCCCTCGCCGGGTCCACCTCGTGGAGCTGCCCCTTCCCGCCCGAGGCGGACGCCGAAGGTCGCGACAGCGCGGTCGCCGTCATCGTCGTGACCGTCCGGCCCGACGGGTCGCCCCAGAGCGTGAGCGTGGTCCAGGATCCTGGCGCAGGCTTCGGGCGCGCTGCCCGCAAATGCGCCCTCGGCCGGCGCTACGTGGCCGGGCTCGACAAAGACGGGCAGACCACGACGACGACCACCCCCCCGATTCGCGTGAAATTCTCGAGATAGCGTCTCCCTTGGCTAGACTGGCGGCGTGGACCTAGACGAGCGGGTCGAAAGGCTGGCGAAGGTGGCCCTCTTCCAGGGGCTGACCCGGCCTGCGCTCGAGCTCATCGCGCGCGTCGCGAACGAGGAGGCCCACGGGCTCGGGACGCTGATCTTCCAGCACGGCCAGGTGGGCGACAAGCTCTACATGATCCTCGAGGGCCGCGTGCGCATCAGCCGCGACGTGCCCGGCATGGGGGAAGAGGCGCTGGCCATCCTCGGGCCCGGCGCTGTCTTCGGCGAGATGGCCCTGATCGACTCGGCCCCCCGCTCGGCCGACGCCAAGGTGCACGAGCGCTGTCGCCTGCTCACCCTCCCGAAGGACGCCTTCGAGGACCTTCTCTTCCTGCACAAGGACCTCGCCTACGAGGTGCTGTGGAGCTTCGTTCGCATGCTCACGGTGCGCCTCCGCGAGACGAACGACAAGCTCACGTTCCTCTCGGTCACCGGCAAGTTCGAGTAGCGGAGGCGGCTGCGCTGCCCTGCCAGAGCGACCTCCCCGTGATTTCCTCCCCCCTGCCCCCCTCCGCGTTCGCGGAGGGGGGGTACGCGTGGTAGAGAGCGCGCATGTGCGGTGTGTTCGGCGTGTGGGGCCACCCTGAGGCAGCCAACCTGACCTACCTCGGCTTGCACGCGCTCCAACATCGCGGGCAGGAGTCGGCCGGCATCGCCTCGACGGACCGGGAGCGGCTCTACGCCCACCGGGTGATGGGCCTCGTGCAGGCCGGGTTCAGCTCGCGTGAGCTCGGAGAGCTGAAGGGGGACGCGGCGATCGGTCACGTGCGCTACTCGACCGCCGGGACCTCTCACCTGAAAAACGCCCAGCCGCTCGCGGTGGACTACGCGAGCGGGTCCATCGCCCTCGGCCACAACGGCAACCTCACGAACCACGACGCCTTGCGGGCGGAGCTCGAGGCCGCCGGCTCCATCTTCCAGAGCGGCACCGACACCGAGACCATCATCCACCTCTTCGCCCGTTCGAAGATGGCCGGGGTGGAAGACCGCCTCGTCGACGCGCTCCGCAAGGTGGAGGGCGCCTACTCGCTGCTCCTGCTCTCCGAGCGGAAGATGATCGCCGTCCGCGACCCGATGGGCATCCGGCCGCTCGTGCTCGGGAAGATGCGCCGCGGGGATCGCGAGGTCGCGCTCGTCGCCAGCGAGCCCACGAGCTTCGACCTCATTGGCGGGGAGATGGTCCGCGACGTGCGCCCGGGCGAGGTCCTCGTCTTCGACGACGAGGGGATGCGGAGCTTCTTCCCGTTCGAGCAGAAGACACGCGCCATGTGCCTGTTCGAGTACGTCTACTTCGCGAGGCCGGACGCGAACCTCGAAGGCGCCAGCGTCTACGAGGTCCGCAAGGAGCTCGGCCGCCGCCTGGCGGAGGAGCACCCCCTGCCCGCCGGCGCCGACGACGGCATCGTGGTCCCCGTGCCCGACTCGGGCGTGCCGGCCGCGATCGGCTTCGCCGAGGCCTCGGGGCTCTCGTTCCAGATGGGCCTCATCCGCAGCCACTACGTCGGCCGCACCTTCATCGAGCCTCAGGACTCCATCCGGCACTTCGGCGTGCGGCTCAAGCTCAACCCGAACCGCGCCGTCCTCCAGAACAAACGTGTCATCGTGGTCGACGACTCGGTCGTCCGCGGGACGACCAGCCGGAAGATCGTCAAGATGATCCGGGACGCCGGCGCCAAGGAGGTGCACGTGCGCGTCTCGAGCCCGCCCACGAAATGGCCCTGTTTTTATGGGATCGCCACCCCGACACGGGAGGAGCTCATCGCGTCTTCGCAGTCGACGGCGGAGATCACGGCCTACCTCGAGGCCGACAGCGTGGGCTACCTGAGCCTGGGCGCGCTCACCGGGGCGTGTGACACCGTGCAGGGGGTGCCTTCCCGCCAGAGCAAATACTGCCACGCCTGCTTCTCGGGCGAGTACCCGGTCCCCATCCCGAGCGCTCCGGCGCACCGCTTGCGGCTCGTCGGCTGACCCTCGTTCGGTCGATCGTGGGAGGTGCATGCGCCCGAGGACGGTGGCAGGATACGCGTCATGCCCGACCTCTTCGCGGCTCTCCCGGACGCCGTCAGCGTGTACGAGGTCAGCCCGCGTGATGGTCTGCAAAACGAGCCCGGCATCGTGCCGCTCGAAGGCAAGAAGCGGATCATCCGGGCGCTCGCCGCCGCCGGCCTGAAGCGCATCGAGGCGACGAGCTTCGTCTCGCCGAAGTGGGTACCGCAGCTCGCGGACGCCGGAGATCTCCTCGCCCAGCTGCCTCCCCCGGAAGGCGTCACCTTCAGCGCTTTGGTCCCCAACGAAAAGGGCCTCGAGCGCGCCAGGGAGTCGACGCTCCCGGAGATCGCGGTCTTCCTCTCGTCGAGCGAGACGCACAACCGCCTCAACACGAACAAGTCCGTCGACGCGTCGCTCGATCTGTTCGCGGGCATCGTGCCGCAAGCTCGCGAGATGGGCATCCGCGTGCGCGCGTACGTCTCCACGGTGTGGGGCTGCCCGTACGAGGGGCCCATCGCGATCGACAAGTCCGTGGGCATCGCGCGCCGCCTCGTGGAGATGGGCTGTTACCAGGTCGCGCTGAGCGACACGATCGGCGTCGGCACACCCAAGCAGACGAAGGAGATCGTCCAGGCGGCGCTCGGCGAGCTGGCGGTCGAGCAGATCGCCCTGCACCTCCACGACACGCGGGGCACCGCGCTCGCCAACGTGCTCGTCGGGCTCGAGCTCGGCATCCGCAACTTCGACGCGTCGATCGGCGGCCTTGGCGGCTGCCCCTACGCGCCGGGCGCGAGCGGAAACCTCGCCACCGAGGACCTGGTCTTCTTGCTCGAAGGGATGGGGCTCCAGACCGGTATCGACCTCGACAAGCTCATCGAGGCAGGCGCCATCGCGGAGCAAGTGGTGGGGCGGATCTTGCCGGGCAAGGTCCACCAGGCCGGCGCGTTCCGGCTGCGCAAGGCACCCTGAGTCGCGGTAGACTGCTCGGCCATGCGGCGAGTCTTGCTTTCCCCCGGCTCCTGGTTGCTCGTGTCCCTTGTCGCGGTCGGCGTAGTCGGCGCGTGCTCGGATGACGAGGGGAGCGGAGGCTCGAGCACGACAACGACGAGCGCGACCACGGGCACGACCTCGCCCACCACCACGTCCTCCACCACGTCGTCGTCGTCTTCCTCGACCGGCAGCGGCGGCACCGGCGGCGCCGGCGGTTGCGTCGATAGCCTGCCCGTCCTCGACGAGCCGCCCGACCTGCTCAGCGAGACGGGGCTCTATTCGGATATCGGGACCGAGACGATCGCGGACAACGTGAAGGAGTTCCAGCCCCTCTACCCGCTCTGGTCCGATGGCGCGGTCAAGACCCGCTGGGTCTATCTGCCGGAGTGCCAGAAGATCGACACGTCCAACATGGACGTCTGGGAGATGCCCGTCGGCACGCGCCTCTGGAAGCAGTTCGTGAGGGACGGCGTGCACGTCGAGACGCGGTTGATCATCCGGACCGGACCCGGACAGGCGGACTTCAAGTTCGCCGCCTACCAATGGTCGGAGGACGGCTCGGACGCGACGCGCCTCGCGGACGGGGCCGAGAACGTGAACGGCACCGACCACGACATCCCGTCCGAGGCGCTCTGCTCCGGCTGCCACCGGAAGGACTGGCGCGTGCTCGGCTTCTCGGCGCTGCAGCTCACGCACGACATGCCGGGCCTGACGATCGCGTCGCTCTCGAACGAAGACCGCCTCACCACCCCCCTGCCCGGCGGCATCGTCGTCCCGGGCACCCCGGTCGAACAGGCCGCGCTCGGCTACCTCCACGCGAACTGCGCGAGCTGCCACAACCGCGACGCCTCGGGCGTACCTTCGCTCTATTTCAAGGTCCTCCAGGAGAACGCGGACGTGGCGAGCACCGACACGTACACGACGACGATCAACCAGACCGCGACGATGTTTCCGTGCGGGTGCGACCGCGTCGAGCCGGGCAACCCGGCGTCGAGCGCGGTGTACCAGCGCATGAGCGTGCGCGGCTCTGGCGCGCAGATGCCGCAGCTCGCCACCGAGATCGTCGATCCGGCTGGGCTCCAGGCCGTCTCCGACTGGATCAGCCAGCTGCCCCCGTGACGATGCCTGGCTTCGTCTGCGTCACCGGCGCCACGGGTTACGTCGGCGCGTACGTCGTGAAGGAGGCGCTCGAGCGCGGCTACCGCGTCCGGGCGACGGTGCGTGACCCGGCCGACGAGCGGCGGACGAAACACCTCCGCGATCTCGGCCGCGGCCACGACGCCGGCGCGCTCGAGCTCGTCCGCGGCGATCTCGAGGACGCCGCCTCGTTCGAGCGGGCCCTCGCGGGAGTGGACGCGGTCATCCACACGGCATCCGCCGTCGTGCTGACCGCCCGCGACCCCCAGCGCGAGATCGTCGAGGTCGCGGTGGAGGGCGCGCGCAACGTGGTCCGCGCCGCGAAGGCGAGCCCCACCGTCCGGCGCGTCGTCCTCACCTCGAGCGTGTCCGCGGTGACCGGCGAAGACAAGCCGAGCGGGTATGTCTTCCGCGAGGCAGACTGGAACGACACCGCGACCGTGAAGACGGACGCCTACGCGACCTCGAAGGTGCAGGCCGAGCGTGTCGCTCGCGCGCTCGCGGCCGAGCCTGGCGGGAGGCCCGTCGAGCTCGTCGCGATCTTGCCCTCCCTCGTGCTCGGTCCGGTGATGACAGAGCAGCACCTCCGCACGAGCCCGGCGATCCTCGTCGAGATCATGAAGGGCAAGTGGCCGGGCTTGCCCGACCTCGTGTTCTCGGTGGTCGACGTCCGCGACCTCGCTCGTGCGCACCTCCTCGCGCTCGAGAAAGAGTCGCCCGCGCCGCGCTACCTGGCGACCAGCGGGTCGATGGGCCTGCGGGCGATGGCGGCGGCGCTGCGCCAAGAGCTGCCCGGCTCGAAGGTCCCGCGCCTCCCGCTGCCGGGTCTGCTCATGTACGCGACCGCGCTCTTCGAGCCTCGGCTGACCTTCTCGTTCTTGCGGCAGAACCTCGGCGCCGCGCCCGTCCTCGACAACACCCTCATCCGGCGGGATCTCGGCATGGAGTTCCGGCCGCCGCGCGAGTCGGTGCTCGACACCGGGCGTTCCCTCGTGGACGGCGGCTGGGTTTGACGCGGAAGCCAGCTCCCGAGGGTGCGGCGTGACGATCTCGCTCAGCGCACAGGTCCCATCTGCGGGCCGTGGAGGCGGTGTGTGTAATAGAAGAAGCTCGTGACGCGGAGCTCACCGATCGCAAACGAGTAGTGCTGCCGACCGCCACCGACCGGCAAGACGATGCCGAGCGGCTTCACATCCACCCGCTTGGTCAGCGTCGCACCGGGCGCGAGGACGACCGCCTTCGCGGGACGAGGAGAAGCCGCGCCGAGGCGCAACGTGCGCTCCGCGACGTCGCGGACGACGATGGCTTCGTCCCAGAGGACACGACCGTCCACCTCCCGCAGCCCGGGCACCTCGATCGGCGAGCCCCCGCGGTTCGTGATCGTCAGGTCGAACAGCCCGTCGCCGTAGTCGTTGTCCCACTGGACGGGGCGGTCGGCAGGCACCTGCGCGATCGAGATCCCGAGCGAAGGGTCAGCAGGCCTTCGCGCGGCGCGTACGCCGAGGACGAGGTCGGAGGTGCTCGGCGCGATGAACGTGACGTCCCACTGCACCCCCTGCGCCGGCAGCGTCGCCTCGATCTTCCGGAGGGCGATCACCATCGGCACGCCGTCGCTCCAGGCCGTCTCGCGCTCGAGCGTCTCCCAGACTGCGTGAATCGGGCCGGTCACCGCGGCGCCGCCGAGCCGCTCCGAGACGACCACGTCGAACTCATGCACGAAGATCGGCGGCGCGACCTCGAGCACACTGGCGATCTTCGACCCGGAGAGCGTCGCGGTCACGACGAGATCTGCTGCATCGATCGCCTTTCGGGTCGGCGCGGGGAGTCGGTCCCAAGCGGCGAGATCGCCGCGCGAGGTGGGCCCAGCGAGCGCAGGCGGATTTGTCGCGAGCGTAGAGGTCGCGGACGCCGGAGCGGCGCCCGCGTCGGCGCGCCCGCTCGAGGCCGGCGCCGGAGCGGTCCCGGAGCAAGCGGCCGAGCCGACGAGGAGTGACAACATCAGGATCGACGTGGGTAGCTTCATGCCCCCCACGTACGCAGCAAGACGCGCCTGGATCTGAGCTCGGCCAAACGCAGACTCTGGGAATGACGCGCCCGCGCCGAGGCGTATCAACCGGCGCCGCGGAGCGCTGGTGCGGATGCGCGATCATCGACCGCACATCACCGCTCGACCCAAGAGCCGCGTCGGCTCTCGTCAGTTGCCCGCGGCGACCTTGCCGGCGTCTTTGTTCTCGAAGGAGAGCTCGGCGATGCCGTCCTGCAGCTTGATGCGCGAGATCATCCGCTGCTCTTCCAGCGCGACGAGATCGACCGTCGCCTTCGAGAGCTTGTCGCTCACCTCCTCCAGCTTCTTCTCCAGGCTGCGCATGAGCGTCCCGCCCGTCTTCACCGCCTTGAGTGTGACGACCTGGGCGTGCAGCTCGTCCATGCGCGCGCGGTATTCGTTCATCTGCTGGCGCGCGGTCTCGATGCGCTCCTCGAGCGTGCCCAGATCCTTCTGCATGGAGACGACCGCCTCGACGCGCTTCTTGACGTCACCCTCGAGCGCCGCCGACGAGACGAACGCGCGGATGAGATCGAGGCCCTCGTTCGACCGGAGATCGACCGTCCGGAAGACCGGCGTCTCTTGTTCGATCGCGACGTCGACCTTGCCGTGCGCGGGCACCTTGATGCGAAACAGGTGAGCCTCGCCGAGCTTCTCCGAGTCGGGCGGGGCCGCGGAGAGCTTGTACCCCTTCTGCACCGTGTGCCTGACGTAGACGACCGCCTCCTCTCCGAGCCGGTTCTGCACGACCAGCTTCTTCTTCTTCGTGTGGCGCATCTCCGTCGAGAACACGCCGCGCTGGGCGGTGAGGATGCGTGCGATCCCGTCCGACTCCTCCTCTTTTTCCTCGACGACGATCTGCCGGTCGAGCGCAAACGGCACGAAGCTCGTGCTCTTGCCGGGGATCGGATCGGTGAAGCCCTCCCCGATGAAGCGGCCCTCGCCGTAGACGGTCACGGGCCCCGTCTCCAAGGTCGAGCTGGTGGGGTTCGCGAGGCGCACCGAGCGGAAGGCGTAGGTCTTGTTGCCGCGCGCGGACTCCGGATCGTAGAGGTAGACGACCTCCCCTTGCGTGGAGGCGTCGAGGATCGAGACCATCGCGCTGGTTCCGGCGGGGACCGTCATCGGCGACTTGGACTCGAAATGCGACGTGCCGATCGGCTCCAGCGTCTCGCCGGCCTGCGGCGTGGGCGCGGGCGTCGCGGGCTTCTGATCCTCGAGCAGGCGGGCGCCGCCCTGATCGGTCTGAAGCTCCGCGTTCGCGACGGCCACGATCTGCTGCGCCGGGACGCCGTTGTCGATGAGCTGCTGGCGCAGGCGGTTCGCGCGCTCGAGCGCTGCCTGGTTCTTGTCGGCGTCTTTCGTGCTGGCGAAGCCCTCCACGACGATCGGCTTGTTCTGGCTCTGGAGCTGGAGGGCGAGCTGGCCCACCGGATCGTGGGCGGCTCCCAGGCCGGCCATTCCGGTCGCTTCCCCCGACTTCATCTTGCCCTTGCCGCCCTTCTTGTCTGCGGGCTTCTCGGGCCGCGGGCGGTCGCGGGAGCCCCTCCCTGTCTCCTCGCCGTCGCTCCCGGCGGCGGGGGCGTCGTAGTGGCGGCTCTGCGCCACGACCGTCACCTCGTTGCGATATCGCTCGGACTGGAGGATTGTCTGCTCGTCCAGGACCGTGAGGACCTTCTTGCCCTCCGGCACGTTGGCCATCACGGCGCCCCCGGTCGGCGGGGCCTGCGCGAAGAGATCTTCGGGGCTCAGGGTCTCCCGCGCGACGCTGCGGATGGAAGAGAGATCGTAGCGAAACGACAGCGCGGAGCTCGAGCCGACGCCGAGCTTCACGTTTTTCCAGTCCTCACCGCTCGTGTTGTCCACGATCGCCCAGCCCATGAGGCTCACCTTGCCGCCCTCCCCGATCACGACGCGGTAGCTCGGCTTCCACGACGGTGACTCGGTCACGTAGGTGAGCAGGAGCTTCTTGGGCTTGTCCCCACCCGTCAGCTTCACGTTCATCGTGACGGTACCGTCATTCGACACGGCGTTCGGGCGCGTCGGGTAGGCGATGGGCGCGGGCTTCTTGGTGGCCGCGTCGATCACCGTGAGAGACTTGAGGAAGTCGTCGACCTTGTCGGCGGGGACCTTCAGCTCGAGCGTGTCGCCGCTGACCTCGGCCGTCCGCTCGTAGTAGGCGACGCCGTTTCGGTACACGACGATCCTCCCCAGGGTCGTGTCGCTGTCGACGTAGCTGGTCGTCGCCGAGCAGCCGAAGGCGAAAGGAGCGAGCAGGCTGAACAGGTAGGTCTTGCGCATGGGTCCTCGTTGTCGGGGCCGGCCCCTCGGGGCGACGGCGCCACGCATCGGCGGGCACCCGCACGTAGGCGGACCGCCACGATTCGTGACAACGGAGGAACCCCCGACGACCTTACACCTTGGTCGCAGGATGGTCGCCGACGGTCGTCTGCCGGCGGCTCAGTCGCCCGCGTTGCAGCCGAGGCGGGTGAACCAGACCCGCTGCTCCACGCCGCTCGCGGTCGGCCGGTCGTCGCGGAACAGGATCCCGACGTCCCCCTCGGGGCCGAAGGCCGGGCGCGGGTAGACGCTGTCGCCGGGCGAATTCGTCACGCGGAGCTCGGCCCCGATGGGATCGAGCGTGCGCGACACCATCCGCGCGTAGATCTCGTAGCCGACGTTCTGGTCGCGATCGTCCGAGTAGACGGCGAGGATGCGATCACCGAGCGCCTTGAGCTGGACGTAGCGCGAGTTGTGTGTGCCCGGGTCGGTGATGGGCTTGGGCGGGACCACGAGGGTCCCGTCCTGCGAGACGACGGCGGCGTAGATCGCCTTGGAGGACGCGCTGCGGTCGTACCAGGCGATCACGTAGTCGCCGTCGTTCCAGACGACCACCGGGTAGACCGCCTCGCTCGTGCCATCGGTGAGCTCGATCACCTCCGACACGGGCTGGAGCTGGAAATCGAAGGTCTGGAACTGGATGAAAGACGGGCCGCTCGCCGCGATGCGGTCCCAGGCCACGCCGATCCCTTCGGAGCTCGCGGCGACGATCGGGGACTCGTTTGCGAGGTTGCCAGCCTCGGTCATTTTCACGTCGGAGCCGACCAGGTTGCCGTCGATGTCGAGGATCTGACCGTAGATGTCGAAGATGCCCTCGCGCTCGTCCTGCCAGACCGCGACGAAGTTGTTCCCCGTCCAGCCGAGGTCCGCGTTGATGCTGAAGCCGGGGAAGCCGTCGCTCACCTGGATGGGCGCCGTGACCACCGTGCCGCCGGCCGCGTCGAGCAGGCGGAAGTAGACCTCGTAGTCGTTGTTGGGCCGGTCCTGCCAGAGGACGCCGTACCGATCGCCGATCCAGACGATGGGCCCGCCGGCCGAGTCGCTCGGCGTGACGGTGAGGGTCGTCTCGCCGGTGGGGTTGCCGGCCTCGTCGAGGACGTTTTTGTAGGCGCTGATGCCGCCGTTCGTGGAGCCGAAGTAGGTCGCCACGTAGGTCTCGCCGCTGAACGCGAGCCCGCCCGTCCCGGCGAGCTCGAGCGCGCGCGACGAGATCTGCACCGGCTCGAGCCCCTCCGGGATGAAGACAGCGTTGTCATCGACGATGCCGTTGCAGTCGTTGTCGGCGCCGTCGCACACCTCCGCGTTGCCGGGGAACGCGTTGTCGTTCGTGTCGTCGCAGTCGTCGCCGCAGCTGTCCGGGTCGCCGGCCTTGGCGCCCTCGCGCGGGCCCTTCACGCCGTCGCCGTCGAGGTCCTTCGAGGCGGGCTCGTAGGAGCACGTGCCGTCCTTCGGGTCACACTCGTCGAGGGTGCAGACGTTGCCGTCGTCGCAGTTCACCGGGTTCACCTCGCGGCAGACGCCCGTGCGGGCGACGCTGATCGCGCCCGGATCGGAGCCGCCGCCGCCCTCCCCGTCGTCGGGGACGCAGCGCACGTTGCGGCACTTGTCGTCGAAGCCCTCGCAGTCCGCGTTCACCACGCACTCGGGGATCGGCGGTTGCGGCGGGAGCTCCTCGAGCGCGCTCCGGCACGACGCCGCAGAGAACACGAGGACGCCCACCGCGAGGAGGAGGGCCCCCCCCTCGCGGAGCGAGGGGGGCCGGGGGGGTGAATCCACAGCGACACGCTTTTTGGAATGGACCCGCATCGACATCTTTTCCACCCCTACAAGCAGCCGCCGAAGCCTTCCACGTCGATCGGCTCGCAGATGAGGCCCGAGGGACACACCCCGATCTGGTCGAGCTCGCAGAGCTGGACACACTGGGTGCCGGAGCCCGTCACGACACACACCAGCCCGCCGCCGCAGTCTTGTGCGCCGTTGCAAGGATCACCTTGCTGACCGACGCCCGCCGGCATGCAGAGCGAGCCGTAGATCTCCTGACCACAGGGCTCGGGCGGGTAGTCGACGAAGATGTAACAACCCTCGCCGGGGCCGCAGTCGCCGTTGCCTTGGGCATACGGGTCGCAGTCGAACTGCTCGAGCGGGGGAGGCGGATCCTTGCAGGGCGGATCGGTGTACTCGGACAGCGCGTCGGTCCCGGCGTCCTTGCCGCCCGGGCCGGTCGTCGACTTGGAGGAGCTCGTCTCGCCTCCTTCTCCGCCGCGTCCGCCATCTCCGTCGGGGACGATGACGTTGTTGTCGCAAGCCGTGACCAAGCCGGCGAGCGCGGTCGGAAGCACGAGCGCCCCGAGAGCGCAGAGAAGCAAGCGCTGCATGGCCGGCAGTCTAGCCCGAAGGAGTCTGCCGTGCCGAGCGGGACCGGTCGCGTTTGAGCGCTTTTGAACGGATGGAAGGGGTGCTACGAGCGGTTCGACATGGCAGGTCGTTGCGCGCCGATGATCGTCGCCCCCTGGGTCGCCCTCGCGCTCGTCGCTTGCGAGCCTCGCGCCCCCGAGCCGATACCTTCGGCGCGGTCCGAGCCGCCGAGCGGCGCGGCCGGCGTGGCGTCCACGCAACCGGGGCCAGTCGCGCCCGTCGAGCCCGCGGCCTGCGTCGAGGCCTGGCCCGAGAAGCCGGTGCGCGAGGTGACGGGCACGGTCCCCGCGCCGTCTTGCCCCGACGATCCGGGGCCTCAGCCGCAGCTCGCGCTGGGCGTCGTCCGCTTCCCGGACATCGCCGGCGTGGAGGTCGCGGTGGAGCTGGCGAAGAAAAACGCCGATCGGATGCGCGGCCTCATGTACCGGAAAGAGCTGGGTGATAACGCGGGGATGCTCTTCGTCTTCGAAGAAGAGCGTGCGCTCCAGTTCTGGATGAAGAACACCTGCATTCCCCTCGACATGATCTTCATTTCTGACAAAGGCGTGGTCGTCGGCGTCGAAGAGAACACGCCGATGCTCAGCACCGACACCTTCGGCCCATCTTGCCCCGCCCGATTCGTGCTCGAGGTCAACGCAGGCTGGGCGCGCAAGCACGGCGTCCGTCCGGGGACGAAAGTCGACTTGCCGCGCTGACACGCGACGGGGCGGCCTGACACGAGCCCGAACGCGCGCGCGCAGCTCGAGAAAAACGGCAAGGGCTTTCTTCCCTTCCGCCGCCTCGCGCGCTACGTCAAAGGGACGTGGAGAGATCGACCGCGTCCCGGGCTTCCTTCGAGGCCCCCTCGGCGAGAGGGGCCGCGGGAAGCGACAATCCGCCCGCGCTGATCGAGCGCCGGGCGCGGCCCGGCCGCGACGCCCTCCTCCGCGCGCTCGGCGCGCTCGCGCGCGTCGCGCCCCGGCGTGTCCTGCCGCACGATCTCGATGCGAGGGACGAGGAGTTCATCGCGGACGTCTTGCCGCTGATGGACTGGCTCTACGACTCCTACTTCCGTTGCGAGACCGAGCTCGAGGCGGATGTTCCTGACGGGCCCGTCATGGTGGTGGCGAACCACAACGGCATGACGGGAACGCCCGACATGTTCTGCCACATGACCGCGTTCTGGCGCCGTTACTCGCCGAAGCGCGTCGGCTACGGCCTCATGCACGACGTGCCCTTTTCGGTCCCCGGGGCCGGCGCCTGGCTCAACGCGGCCGGCGCCCTCGCCGCCAACCACGAAAACGGCCGCCGCGCGCTCGACCGGGGCGCCGCGGTCCTCGTCTTCCCCGGAGGGGACGTCGACGCCTGCAAGCCCTTCCGCGAGCGCTACCGGATCGACTTCGGGCGGCGCAGAGGGTTCATCAAGCTCGCCATCCGCGAGCAGGTCCCCATCGTGCCGGTCGTCAGCGCGGGCGCGCACGAGTCGCTCTACCTCCTGACGGACGGTCGCGACATCGCGCAGTGGCTCGGGCTCGACCGACGCTTCCGTTCGAACGTGGCGCCCGTCGGCGTGGCGCTCCCTTATGGGCTCGTCATGGGCGTGCCGTTCCCTCACCTGCCGCCGCCGGTGAAGATCCACACCCGAATCCTTGCGCCCATCCGGCACGGCCTTCCCCCCTCGGCCGCGGACGATCCGCGCCTTGTGGATGAGGTTTACGGCCGCGTGGTACAAGCGATGCGCGCCGCCATGGAACAGATCCGCAAGGCCGGCCGGCACGGCATCTTCCCCGCCCGCGATCGCGAAGCGCTCGCTGGGCGCGCGCGCCGCTGGCTCTACGAGAGGCTCTCCGCGGAGGCCGCCCGATGAGCGCGCTCGCCGAGAAGGAGCCGCGCATCCTCGCGGGCACGCTGGTCGTCGCCGCCCTCCTCCACGGCGGGTTCTTCGGCGTCGCCCGGCTCATTCCCGCGGTGAACCTCCTCGCGGTGGAGCACGCCCGGGAGGTCGAGCTCGTCGACGTCGACATCGAAAAAGAGGTCATCCCCGAGCAGCCGGAGCCCGAGCTCGAGCCGGAGGACGACCTCGACCCGAACATGCAGGCCGCGGCCATCGTCGACCCCACGGTCACGCCGGAGCGGCGCCGCGACCGGCGGCGGAGCGCTGCGGCCAACGGCGGCACGGGCGACCCCTCGAGCGACAGCGCCACCGGCAACGGCGAGATCGTCGACGACGGCGGCGGCCAGGGCCCCGGGGAGGAGTGGTCCCAGGACGACGGCGGCTGGGCTCCTCCCGGCACCGGCCCCAACGGCCCCATCTACAAAGATCCCTCGCTCTTCGAGATGCACCAGGCCGGCCCCGCCGCGCCGACGAAGGCGCCGAAAGGCAAGAAGGCGGACCGCAACGTCGCCAACCGCGTCCTCAAGGACGAGCTGCGCAAGCAGGACAAACAGCTCGGCCTCGATCTGCCCGCGGCGGGGACCGTCGCCAGCCTCTTCCGCGCGGCCGTCCTCGCCTCCGACACGCCCGCCAACGCGCGCGCTTCGTTCGCCGTCGCGCTCGGGCCGGGCGGCCAGGTGAAGAGCGTCAAATACATCTCGTCGAGCGCCGGCTCCGCGTCCCAGTGGGAGGCGATCGCGGCCAACGTCAAGGCGGCCCTCAACGCCCGCAAGCTCGCCCTCACCGGGGACTACGCGAAGGGCGCCAACATCTCGATCGCCGTCCAATCGAAGATGACGATGCCGTCCGGCGCGAAGGTCGACGCGGGCCTCGAGGCGAGCCTGACCCAGAAGTTCGACGTCGCCGACATCGGCGCGAAGCCCGTGCGCACGGTGACCGCTTCCCACAGCGCGAGCCCCGTCGAATAGGCGGGCCCTCGGGGGGACATCTCGTGAGCGCGTACCGCGACAAGCTGGAGGCCGATCCGGGAGAGGACAACCTCGTCATGGTCTCGACCTACGTCGATCTGGTCGAGGCGGAGATGGCGCGCGCCGATCTGTCGGCGATCGGGGTCCGCGCGTTCATCTTCGAGCCGACGGGCTACGGCCACACGGCCGGTGGGATCCGGCTGCTCGTGCGCGACGCCGACGCGGGGACGGCGCGCGTCCACCTCGCGGACCAGCGGCGCGCCCCGGTCGCGCGTGATCTCGACGACGAGGATCCCGACGCCGTCCGGTGCCCGCGCTGCGAGCTCGCGTACACGACGTTCGGCCGCCCGAAGCTGTGGACGCCCCGCGAGTCGAGCGCGCTCCTGCCGCTCGTCACCTTCCCCGCGCTGGTGCTCCTCTTCCCTCTCGCCCGGCTCTTCATGGCCAAGCGGTATCGGTGTGAGAAGTGCTTGCACGTGTGGGACGACCCGAAGGCGGGCCCGAAGAAGGCCACGCCGCTCGGCCCGGACGATCCGCGGCCCGTCTTCCGCCTTCGCCGCGGCAACCCCGGACTGGGGCTGTTCGTGGGCGGCACGAGCGGGTCGCTCCTCGCCATGGTGCTGATGGAGCCCCTGTCGCTGCTCGCGTTGAGCGGCGCGTTCGCCGGATGGCTCATCGGCCGCTCGGTGAGACGAGAGATCTGCTCGGAGCCGACCTGTCGCGCCGCGCTCCCGCCCGACGCGACGGACTGCCCGAGCTGCCACGGCACGCTGGCGGGCGTCATCGAGACCTCCCACGAGCACTACGTCGAGGCGGCGGCCGTGCGCCGCGAGCTCGCGGCGGCGCGCAAGGCGGTCGCATCGAAGGCGAAGGGCGCATCGAAGGCGGAGGGCGCGAAGAAGCCGAAGGGCACGAAGCCCGCCGGCGCGTAGCGGAGCCCTACTTCACGCTCTCGAGCATCGTCCGGAACGCGCTCTTCGACGCGAGGACCGTCTCGTTCGGGCCCACGAGGCGGAAGAACCAGTTCCCTTTGCCCTTCGTCTTCACGACGGCGGCGAGCATGCGAAAGTCCTTCTTGACCATTTGTACGGGGGATCTCTTCATGCCCGGGCGCTGCGGCCCCATGTTGAGCTTGTAGGTCCCAGCGTGCTCGAACGTCTCGACGGTCATCCCGCCGACCTCGAAGGTCTCGCGCTTGGCCTCGGCCTTCGCGTCGCCGTCGAACTGCGCGAACCACTCGTCCCACTGCTTGTCTCTGTCTCCGTTGGCCCCGGTCCCGAAGAAGAGAACGAGGAGCTCGCCGTCCTCTTTGTCGTCGCCGAGCTTGGGGACCTTGTACCCCGCCCGGCGCGGCCCGGTGGTCGACGACTCGGAGAGCGACCAGGCCCCGGGCACCGTCCATTCGAGCGGCTGGACGGCGGGCTCGGCGCTGCGCTGGGCCACGGGGGCCGGCTCGGCGGGCGGGTCCGAACACGCGGCGAGGGCGCACAGCGTGACAATCACGGCAATTTTTGGGGGTCTATGTAGAATCGCGGTCACGGACACAAGCCTCGTGGTCACAAGGGACAAGCCCCGTGGCCATGTCGCACGTCTCTAGCCTAGCCCTAGTCCTGCAAGAGGAAACGAGCGAGATGGAACAGATGGGCGAGTACCTCGTCCGCCGCCTCATCGGGGAGGGGGGGATGGGGAAGGTTTATGAGGCGGAGGAGCGGCTCTCGAAGCGCCGCGTGGCCCTGAAGGTCCTCCACTCCGAGCTCTCGAACAGCGAGCACGCGAGGCGGCTGTTCCTGAACGAGATGCAGATCCTCGCGAGGGTCGAGCACCCGAACATCGTCCGGAGCCTCGCGAGCATCGAGGTGAACGGCGAGCTGGTCATGGTGCTCGAGTACCTCGACGGCCGCACGCTCCGCCGGGTCCTCGGGGAAAAGAGCCGGCTGCCGTGGACGGAGGCGGCGCAGGTCGTCGCCAGCACCGCGCGCGCGCTCGTGGCCGCGCACGGCCAGAGCCCGCCGGTCATTCACCGCGATCTCAAGCCCGAGAACATCATGGTCCTGTCGGACGGGGCCATCAAGGTCATGGATTTCGGCATCGCCAAGGTGGTCGAGGCCATGAACCAGACGAACACCCAGAGCGTCGGCACGCTGCAATACATGAGCCCCGAGCAGATCGACGCGCACACGATCGATCACCGGTCCGACCTCTATTGCCTCGGCCTCATCTTCTACGAGCTCCTCGAGGGCAAGCCGCCCTTCGTCTCGAGCTCACCGCGGCAGCTCCTGAACCTGCAGTGCACGGCGGAGCCCCCTGCCCTCTCCGACGACGTCCGACGTGGGCTGCCGAAGGGCGTCGAGGAGCTCGTCTTCCATTTGCTGGAGAAGGCCCCCGAGGACCGGCCCTATCTCGCGGAGGACGTCGTGTCCCGGCTCGAGCCGTTTATCCCTGCCGCCGCGGGGCCGGCGCTCGGGAGCACGCAAGGTCGAACGTCGCAGGCCGTCTCGCCGCGCGCTCGCCCTTCGCTCGGGGCGACCGAGCGCGAGCCCGAGGCTCGTTCGCCGTCGGGGGCCGGCACGACCGACAAGCCGCGCTCACCCGCGCCGTCCGCGGCGCCGGCCGGAAGCGCCTCGCCCGGTCCCACGCTTCCCTCCGAAGGCGAGGAAGCGCCGTCGCCGCCGCAGAAAGGCGCTGTGAAGCGCGCCGACACGATCGCGCTCCTGGAGAAGGCGGAGCGCCCGCGGGAGGTGTCCACGGCGCTCGCGATCGGCATCATCGTAGGGCTCTCGCTCTTCGCCGGGCTCGCCGCCTACGCGGTCCGCGCAACCTCGACCCCGTCCGCGAAGCCGAGCGCGACCGTCGCCCCCTCCGAGAAGCCCGCGGGCGGTGGGTCGTCCACGAAGTGGAAGAAGTGATCCATGCGGCAGGCATCACCCAACGAGAGCGGCTACGCGCGACCTCGAGGTGAGCCCGTCGCCGTCGGACGCGCGCTCCGCTTCGTCCTGGAGGACGGCGCGGAGCTCTATCGACTGGAAGAAGGCGACAGATCCGTCGCCGTGCGCTGGCTGGCGCTCGCCGAGCACCACGTCGGCGGCTTCGTCGACGGCGGGCAAGACGCACGAGGCTGCTGGATCGTGCGTCGCGACGCCGCCTCGCTCGCTCGGCTGCTGAAGGGTGAGCGCGAAGGTTTGCCCTGGGAGCGCGCGGCGCGCCTCGCGCTGGACGTGGCCGAGGCGCTCGCCCACTGCGAAGCGAGCGGGATCTTCCCCGGTCCCCTGGGCCCCGACACGATTCGTGTCTCCGCGACGGACGCCGCTTGGATCAACGCCGAGCCGCTGCTCCAAGGCGATGTCGGCGCCGCCCGCCCGAGCGCCGACACCGAGGTCTCGCCGGTCTGGTGCCCGCCGGAGCAGGCCGAAGGCGCTGCGTGGGACGCGGCCGCGAACCGCTACGTGCTCGGCCTCGTGCTCTACAAGATGCTCTGCGGCGCACATCCGTTTGCAGGGGCAGGCCTCCGCCGCGCGCTCGAGGCGGCCGCGACCGAGGAGGCCCCGCCTTTGCCGGATCGGGTCGCGGCCTCGCTCCCGCCGGGGCTGCAGGGCCTCGTGCTTCGCATGTTGCACCCCGACGAGTCGGCTCGTCCGCCGACCGCCGAGGCCATCGCAGACGCACTCAGCCATTTCGCGCCGCGCGGCGGAAGAGGCGCGGGACCAGCCGTCGCCGTTCTCCCCCTCCACGCAGTGGAGGGGGCCGGGGGGAGGAGTCCACGGGGATTGCCTGCCCGTGAGCCGCGCCACAGCAGCTCCGAGACGACCGCCTCCGCCCGCGCAGGCGCAGCGTCACCGGCCGCTGCTCGGCGGTCCCCTCCGCCGCCCTCTCCTCCCCGGTCCGCGCCTCGCCGACTCGCGGGGCTCGCGCTTCCCGTCGTGCTCGGCGTCGCGATCGCGGGCGGCGCGCTCGCCCAGCTCGAGCCCGCCAAGAAGAAGGCCGCTGCGCGCTCGGTCCACATCGACGCGCAGGCGCCGCTCGGCGCGCGCGAGCTCTCGGCCGAGAGCTGCGCCGCGTGTCATCCGAGCCAGGCCGCGCAGTGGCGGCGCAGCGTGATGGGGCACGCCATCAAGAGCCCGCTGTTCAACGCGCTCGAGTCCCTCGCCCAGGAGCAGATCGGCCGCGACTTCGATTGCCCGAACGGCGCGGGCGCGCTGCGCAAGACCAACGCCGACGTGGCGTGTCGAAACTCGCAGACTGGTGTCCAGGTGAGCGGCGCCGGGGGCGAGCACTGGTGCGTCAACTGCCACGCGCCGGCGGAGGTCATCGAGGCGAAGATGCCCGTCTGGCAGGGCAAGGCGAACGGCGATCCGCGCTCACGCTTCCCGGTCCGCGACCTGCTCGGCGAGTCGGCCATGGAAGGCATCTCTTGCAACTTCTGCCACCAGGTCCACGGCCCGGTCACGCCGCGGTCACGCGGCTACCAGGGCAACCCGACGTGGACCTCGTTCGTGACCGGCACGGTCTTCAATGCCCGGCCCGAGGATCTGCGCGGCGTGTTCGGGATCGCCAACAGCGGCTACGACATGCGCCCCGAGACGTTCCTCCTCCGGCGCGGCGAGGAGCCCGAGAACGGCCTGGTTCACCAGCGCCCGTCCGACGAGACGCGCGCCTACTTGAAGTCGAGCGAGTTCTGCGGGAGCTGCCACGACGTGCGCCTCTTCGGGACGGACGTGATCGGCGCGACGAAGGGCGAGCACTTCAAGCGCCTCCGCAACGGCTACACGGAGTGGGTGGAGTGGGCGAGCACCGAGCGCCGCAAGGGCCGCGAGCCCGCGACGTGCCAGGGCTGTCACATGTCGACCTTCCCCGGGGTCTGTGAGCCCCGCGCAGGCGCGGAGGGCGGCGACGGCTGCCCGCCTGGCACGCGTTTCTCGGCCCGCGCCCCCGGCACCCTGTCGAACGGCTTCGTCGCGCAGGGCTCGCTCGAGAAGACCCCCGTCTCGACACACTACTTCTCGGGTGTGGACCTGCCGCTCGCGCGCGAGTACCCGGCGGAGCTGCTCGACGAGGCCGCGCTCGACAGCGCCGGCATCCCCGTGAGCGCCGAGGCGCGGCGCGATCAGCTGCTGCGTGCTTCGTTTGCGTTCGGCCTGGGCAAGGTCTCGGCCGGACGAGGCCGCCTCGAGATCCCCGTGAAGCTCGAGAACGTCGGCGCCGGCCACCGCGTGCCGGCCGGCTTCTCGCAGGAGCGCGAGATCTGGGTGCACCTCAAGGTGACCGACGCCCGAGGTCGCGTCCTCTACGAGGTCGGCCGCGTCGATCGGCCCGACCAGGATCTCCGCGACAAGATCTTCAGCGTCGTGAACACGAACCCGCGCCTCGTCGATCGCCAGGGTCGGCCCGAGGGCCTCTTCGGCGCGGACGTGCTCGACGGGCCCGACCGGCCCGAGTGGTCGCCGCGTCCCGATCTGGGCGGGACGATCTTCCGCGGCAAGGGCCTGATCAACCTGCAGAACGGCTTCCTCCGCTGCGTTCGCTGCATCGGCGTCATCGCGCCGGACGGGACCTGTCAGCCCGGGCCGGGCCAGGGCCGCACACGCGCCGACCGCTACGAGGACGGCGTCTACGATCTCGACACCGGCCAGTGCCAGTCCAACCTCACCGGCCAAAACGCGCTCTTCGAGACGTATTTCCCGGTCGGCGCGCTCGACGCGACACGTGGGATCACGAAGGCGCCCGACGCCATCATCGACACCCGCTCGGCGCCGCCGAACGTCGAGCTCACCTACAACTACGAGCTCGACGTCTCGGGCGCGCGCGGCCCGCTGACGATCGAAGCGCGCCTCCTGTTCCGCGCGTTCCCGCCCTTCCTCATCCGCGCGTTTGCGGCCTACGAGCGCGAGATGGCCGCGCTCGGGGCCCGACCGAGCGGCCCGCTCGTCGACGACGCGATGCTCGAACGGCTCAGCGTGGTCGAGCTCGCCAAGGTGGTCGAGACCGTCACCCCATGACCGCTCGCGCGCCCGAGCAGGGCCCCTCCGCAGCCCTTCCGCGGTCGGTGTTCGAGGCCCCGCTCTTCCGCGGCCTGGACGCGCGCGCGCAGCGCGAGATCGAGGCGGCCGCGTCCGTCCGCCGCGCCGCGCGAGGAGACACGCTCTTTTGCGACGGCGATCGCGGCGAGACGCTGCTCGTGGTGCTCGAGGGCGAGCTCGAGCTCGTCCGCGAGCGCAAGGCCGACGGCGTCTCCGCGGTCGTGCGGCGCGCCGTCGCGGGCGACGTCTTCGGGGAGGAGGTCACGGTGCTCGCGCGGCGGACGGCCACCGCGCGCGCCGTCACCGCGTGTGCGGTCGTCGAGATCCCGGTCCACCTGTTCCGCAGGGTCGCGGTCCGATCCGGCCGCGCCGAGCTCGCCGAGAAGCTCGAGCGCACGCTGCGGCGTTCGGCCGCTCGCGATCTGCTCGCGACGATGCAGCTCGCGCAAGATCTCGGGCCGGAGGGCCTCGACGCGCTGCTCGACGCGGTGACCTTCGTCGACGTTCCGCGTGGCCAGCCCGTCTACAGGCAAGGAGAGCCCTCGACGGCCATGTTCGTGCTCGCGGACGGCATGGTGCAGCTGCAGACCGAGGACGACGAGCGCGTCCGCGTGCGCGGCTACCTCGTGCGCGGCGACTTCTTCGGAGAAGAGGAGCTCGAGACAGCCTCGCCGCGGCTCGCGAGCGCCGTCGCGAGCGGCCCTTCGACCGTCCTCTCGGTCCCGGCTCGCGTCGTGCGCCAGATCGCCTCACGTGACCTCGATCTCTTCGCCAGGCTGAGGCGCGTGTCGCTCGGCTCGAGCGAGAAGCAGCGCGAGATCATCGCCAAGGCCGCGGCGGGCGCGACGCAACACGTCTTTCGGGATCTGTACCGGCTCCAGATCGCGCGCTCGCTCCTCGTGATCGACCTCGAGACCTGTGTGCGGTGCGGCCAGTGCGCGTGGGCCTGCGGCGCGCTCCACGGGACGAGCCGCCTCGTCCGGCGTGGCGACAAGATCGTCGCCAAGGTCGACGCCGCCGAAGAAGGCTTCGACGTCTTTCGCATGGGCTCGGCCGCGCTCGCCGAGCCACCGGCCAGGGCGCGCGAGCCGCGCAGCTTGCTCCTGCCCAGCTCGTGCCAGCACTGCGAGAACCCGAGCTGCATGATCGGCTGCCCGACCGGCGCGATCGGCAAGGACCCGACGGGCGAGGTCTTCATCCGGGACGAGCTCTGCACGGGCTGCGGCGCGTGCGCGCGGGCGTGTCCCTGGCAGAACATCCAGATGGCGCCGCGCCCGGCCGGCGTCGCACGCCCGCCGGGCGCAGCCGCCGAGGATCTCGCGGTGAAATGTGATCTCTGCCGCGGCTTCGAGCGGGGCCCGGCCTGTGTCCAGGTCTGCCCGACCGCGTCGATCTTTCGCGTCGACCCCAGCGCCGAGATCGGGGAGCTCGCGGATTTGTTTGGCCTCCAAGCACCGGCCCCCGCGGCGGGGGCGCCGCCGCCCGCGCGTCCGGCCGCCGCGCGCGCGCCCGCCGCGCCCATCCTGCTCGGCGCCGCGCTCGGCGCCGGCGGTATCGCGCTCTGGGGCGTCGTCATGCAGGCGCGCGGCAACGCCTCGCCCGCGAACGGGCTCGGCCTCGCCGCCGGGATCCTGGCGGGCGCGCTCTTCGTCGCGTTGCTCGCTTATGCGGTGCCCAAGCGCGCGGTCCGCGCCTGGATGAAGCTCCCGGCGCCGAAGTCGGGCCCGCGCAGCGTCACCCGTCCCCACTACCTCGCGCACCTGGCGCTCGGTCTGTTCTGCCTCGCGGGAGCCATCGCCCACACCCCGGCGCCGCTCGCCTTGCGCGCCACAGCAGGCAGCGCGCTCTTCGCCTCGCTGATGGTGGCCGGGCTCTCCGGCGTCGCGCTGGCCTTGATCTACGCGCTCGTCCCGCGCGCCCTCGCACGCGTCGAGCGCGCGCCCCTCTTGCCGGAGGACTTCCGCGGGGAGCGCGAGGCGCTCGAAGGGCGCCTCTTCCGAGCGATGAGCGGCAAGAGCGATCTCGTCAAGGCCGTGTGCGACAAGATCGTGATTCCCTACGTGCGTGCGCCCCTCGGCTGGGCGCGGCTCGTGGCGTCCGCGCGCGATCTCCGCCGCGAGCACCGCGCGCTTCGATCCCGGATCGACGTCATGCTCGAAGGACGAGGCCGGGAGAAGCTCACGGGCCTCGACGAGATCTGCCGGGTCGCGATCGAGCTCCGAGCCCTCCCCGCGCAGCGGGTGCTCCTCGGCCTGCTCCGCGCCCCGCTCCCGGTGCACCTCGCGGCGATCGGCGTCGCCTGCGCCCTGCTCGTCATCCACGTGGTGCGGGTGATCGGAGGCCTCCTTTGAGCGAGCCGCCCCGCGAGCAGAAACACCTCACGCTGTTCGTCGCGCCGACGGGCGAGGCGAAGAAGGCGGCGCCCGCGGCGCGACGAGCGACCACGACGAGCGACGTGGCCCGCGTGAGGCCGGCCTGGGTCGCGGCGGCGTGCGGCGCCGCGGCCGCGACCGCCGCGTTTGTCCTGTCTCCCGCTGCGCCCGACGCCGGCCCGGGTCCGCTCACGCCGCCACACGTGAAGGCGAAGCTGACCTGCTCGTCCTGCCATGAGAAGGCGGACAAGGGCACGCCGAAGTTCATCGAGAACGCGCGCGGCGCCTGCGTGGGCTGCCACGGGCCACACCCGAGCACGCGCGAGGGCCACAAGAAGCTCGCCGCGAAGGGCGAGCTCGGCTGCGTCTCGTGCCACACGATCCATCGCGATCAGAGCGGCGTGAAGCTCCCCGCCGACGGGCCGGCCGTGCGCTACGGGACCTGGGGCGAGGTGACGCTCGACGATCTCGCGTTCCACAACGAGCGGACGATCCTCGTGCCGACAATCCCGCTCGCCAACTGCCTGCGTTGCCACGAGGCGAAGGCGACCGATCCGATCGCGCGATGCCGGAGCGGGGTCGGCGGCGATCTCGAGCCGTCGCTCTGCTTCGACGAGCATCGCGTCGCGCTCCCGCCCGATCTGCCGACGCTGCGCGCAGGCACGAAGCCACCGGAGCCGCGCAAGCCCAAGGGCGTCTGCGCCGCGCAGCACTTCGACGATCGGTCCTTCGCCTGGGAGGTCGCGCGTGAGGCCGTCCACGAGGTGCCGGTGATCCCGAAGAGCGCAGCCGCGAAGACCCCCCTCGCCTGGCTGGGCGGAGGCGCGCTCGGCGCCGCGCTCGGGTATTCGGGGACCGCCGCGCTCGGCCTCCTCGTGGCCCGACGCAGGCAGCAGAAGGGGCTCGCCACCCCGGCCAAGTCACCCGAGACGCGGCGGCTCCCGATGATCGACACCTCGACGTGCCTCGGCTGCTACGCCTGCGTCGACGCGTGCCCCTACGGGGTGATCGAGATCGAGCGTTACGTCGCGGTCGTCGCCCGGCCCGACGCCTGCTGCGGCCTCACGTTGTGCGAGCAGCGCTGCCCCAACGGATCGCTGCGGATGGAGGACGAAAACGCCGTGCTCGAGCGGCCTCGGCTCACGCCTTCGCTCGAGAGCGCCGACAACCCCGGCCTCTACCTCTCGGGCGACGTGACCGGCGTGCCCCTCATAAAAAACGCCATCTTGCAGGGGGCACGGGCGGCCGAGGCCGCCTTTGCTTCGCTCTCGTCGAGGCCGCGCGACCCGCAGGCCCTCGACACCCTCGTCGTGGGCGCCGGACCGGCCGGCATCAGCGCGGCCCTCCGCCTGAAGGAGCTCGGCGCACACGCGACCGTCATCGAGCAGGGCGGCGTCGCCCAGAGCATCCAGAGCTTCCCGCGCGGCAAGCTCGTCTTCGATCAGCCGCTCGAGCTCCCGGTCGCCGGCAAGCTCTGGCTCAAGGAGTCCACGAAGGAGGAGCTGCTCCTCAACTGGATGCGGATCGTCCGGCGCGAGGCTCTGGCGATCCAGGAGGGCACGCGGATGACCGCCGTGACCCGGGGCCAGGACGGCATCTTCGTGATCCGGGCGGTGGGGCCCGACGACACGCCGCGGGAGATCCGCGCCCGGACGGTGATCCTGGCGATCGGGCAGCGCGGCACCCCTCGGCGCCTGCCCGTCCCCATCCCGCCCGAGGTCGAGGGCCGGGTGCACTACCACCTGGCGGACGCCCGCAGCATGGCGGAAAAGAACGTGATTGTGGTGGGCCTGGGCGACACGGCCATGGAGGCGGCGGTGGCCCTGGCAAGCCAGCCCCGGACCTCGGTCACAATCCTGCACCGTGGCGCTACTTACTCGCGTGGTCAGCCTCGCAACATCGCGGAGATCGAGCGGCTCCGAAAGGCCGGGCGGATTCGCCTGCGCTTCGGCGCGTCGATCACCGAGGTGGGCGCGGGGTTCCTGCGCGTCGAGAGCCCCGAAGGGCAGGTCCGCCTGGCCTTCGATGCCCTCTTCGTGCTCATCGGTCACATCCCGCCCTGGGATACCCTTCGTGGGGCGGGTGTCAGAAGCACGGCCGATCCAACGCCCCCCGGAGACGTGAAGCGATGAGAACGCGAACCCTTGGTTTCATGGCAGCCCTGAGCATGGCCCTCGTGGGAGGCGCGGTGTACGCGGTCACGCCGAACGGCGGCTTCGCGGCGAGCCCGGATCCTTCCGTCGCCGACGCGGCGTCGGGCTCCGAGGAAGGCGCCAACCAGGACACCGAGCTCCTCGGCGCAGCCGGAAGCGCGAGCCTCTCCCAGTTCACGGCCGGCAAGACCGTGACCGTCGAAGGCCGCGTCGGCCAGACGAAGCTCCTCGGCTCCTCCGTCCAGGAGAACCTCCTCCTGCTCGAGCTGAAGGGCGACACCGCGTCGGGCGGCGAGCAGCCGCGGGTCAATCTCTCCATCGTGATCGACAAGTCCGGGTCCATGCGCGGCACGCGGCTGACGAACGCGCTGGCCGCGGCCGAGACCGCCGTGCAGCGCCTGCGCGACGGCGACACCGTGAGCGTCATCGCCTTCGACACAAAGACGGAGGTCGTCGTGCCCACGACGGCGGTGAACACCTCGTCCCGCAGCGCGACGCTCCAGTCGATCCGCGGCATCACGCTGGGCGGCGACACGTGTATCTCGTGTGGGCTCGAGGAAGGGCTCTCCGAGCTCCGGCGCGCCGAGTCGTTCGGCGGCGGTGGCACCGGCGCGGTCGACCGGATGATCCTCCTGTCCGACGGCGAGCCCACGAGCGGGGTACGGGACGTCTCGAGCTTCCGAGCCATCGCCCAGCGCGCCATGACCCAGGGCGTGAGCGTGACGACCATCGGCGTCGACGTGGAGTTCAACGAGACGATCATGACGGCGATCGCGCTCGCCTCGAACGGGCGCCACCATTTCGTCGAGAACGACCGCGATCTCGCGCGCGTCTTCGAGGCCGAGGCCGCGTCGCTCGAGGAGAGCGTCGCCGCCGACTCGGTCGCCGAGATCCAGCTCGCGCCCGGCGTCGAGCTCGTCCAGGTCTTCGATCGCACCTTCACTCGCTCGGGCGACCGCATCACCGTGCCGCTCGGCACCTTCACCAAGGGCGAGACGAAGACGGTGCTCGTGAAGGTGCGCGCGCCGGCCGGGGCGGACGGCGCGACCGAGCTCGCGAAGGTCGACGTCGCCTACCGCGACCTCGTCTCCGGCAAGGACCAGAAACACTCCGGAAGCCTCGGGTTCGAGCGCGTCTCGAGCTCGAGCGACGTGGCCGAGCTCGACGGCTTGGTCCTCGATCGGCTCCAGCGGAGCGAGACCGCCGCCGCCCTGCGCGACGCCAACTCGCTCTTCGTCGTCGGAAAGGCCGACGAGGCCCGCCGGCGCCTCCAGCAAGCGCAGCAGTCGCTCAACAAGGCCAAGAACATCGCCCCCAAGCTGGCCCCCGCCAGCCGCGCGAAAGACGTGGAAAAGAGCTTCGCGGCGCAGGAGGCGGAGCTGTCGCGCGCCGAAGGTGGGTTCGCCACGCCGCCTCCGGATCCGTTTGCGGCGCCGGGCGCGGCCAAGCCAGCGCCAGCGCCGGCACGCGAGCAGAAGGTGCACCAGAAGAAAAACGCCGAGGTCGCGAACGACCTCGCCTTCTGACCTCGCTACTTCTTCTTGGGCGTGAAGCGGAGCGAGTAGCTGACGACGGTCGTCCCGGTCTTCGGCTTCAGGAACTCGATCTCCGCGAAGACCTCGCGGATGCAGGTCTGGAACGCCTCCCCGTCGATCCCGGACTTGTACTTCTTGATCTCGGCCTTGCCGCCGGCCTTGTCGATCTTCAGATCGATGCTGACGTCGCCGCCCTTGTCCTGCGCGTCGGCCTTGGCGAAGCACCGCGCGAGCGCCTCGAAGTGAGGCTCGACGCTCCGCTTGATGGGTGACTTGGTCTCCGCGTCATTGGGGCCGCCTCCGATGTGCATGCCGATGTTCTTCACCTCGACGCCGGGAGGCGGCGCCTCCGGTGCGGAGGCAGAGGCAGAGGCGGAGGCCGAGGGGCTCGACGGAGACGCCGAGGGTGCCGCAGCGGAAGGCGCAGGCGAAGCCGGCTCGGCGGGCGCGGCCGACGTCGGTGCCGTCGGGGCGGGCGCGGGCTTCGCGGACGAGGTCGCGGCGGCTGGCTCTGCGCCGTTGTTCTGAGGCGCGCAGCCGAGGAGGAAGAGGGCGGCGAGCAGGCGAGCGTTCGGGGTCACCGCGCCCTCTTACACGGTTTCTCGAGGCGTGAAAAATCTCGCTCGCGGCCCAGAACTTCACGCCCGCCTCCGCGTAGGATGCGAGCTTCTCCTGCGGAGGTTTGGATGAAGAAACGGACCTGGGTGGCGGCGCTCGGGGCGGCGCTCGCGCTCGCGAGCACGACCCGACCGGCCGACGCGTTCTGCGGCTTCTACGTCAGCGGCGCCGACGCCAAGCTCTTCAACAACGCCACGCTCGTCGTGCTCATGCGCGACGGGACGCGGACCGTGCTCTCGATGCAGAACAACTACGAGGGCCCACCGGACGACTTCGCCATGGTCGTCCCGGTCCCGGTGGTGCTGCAGGAGGAGAACGTGAAGACCTTGCCGCGCGAGATCTTCGCCAAGGTCGACCAGATGGCCGCGCCCCGCCTCGTCGAATATTGGGAGCAGGATCCGTGTGGGGGCGGCCCTCGCGCGAAGCGCGAGGGCCAGGCCTCGATGGCAGCCCCGCAGTCCGCAGCTCGGGAGGAGAAATCCGACTCGGCCTACCAGGTGAAGATCGAGGCCCAGTTCACCGTCGGCGAGTACGAAATCGTCATCTTGAGCGCGCAGGACTCGTCGGGCCTGGACCGCTGGCTGCGCGACAACAAGTACAAGATCCCCGACGCCGCGGAGGCGGTCCTGCGCCCGTATGTGGAGTCGGGGATGAAGTTCTTCGTGGCGAAGGTGAACGCCGAGAAGGTCAAGTTCGAGGAGCGCGACGGCAAGAAGATGGCGGCGCTCTCGCCGCTCCGCTTCCACTACGACAGCGACACCTTCAGCTTGCCGGTCCGCCTAGGCCTGTTGAACTCGAACGGCACGCAGGACTTGCTCGTCCACATCCTGGCGCCGAACAAGCGCTACGAGGTCGCGAACTACCCGAACGTGACGATCCCGACGAACCTCGACGTCGCGGATGGCGCCAAGGAGAGCTTCGGCCCCTTCTACGCGGCGCTCTTCGACAAGACCGTCGAGATGAACCCGAAGGCGGTCGTGACCGAATACGCGTGGGCCGCGCAGACCTGCGACCCCTGCCCCGGCCCGACGCTCACGCCGGCGGACATGATGACGCTCGGCGCCGACGTGCCCCCCGACTCCGCGACCGACGACGGCACCTGGGTCCCGCGCGTGGTCTTCGGGACCATCGAGGGCGAACCCACCGCGCAGCGGCAGCTCGGCGCGCTCTACTCGCCGCTCACCACGTGTTTCCAGCGCGCGCGGGAGAGCGACCCGAAGCTCGCCGCCAAGGTCTCGTTCACGGTTCAGACCGACGACAAGGGCGACGTGACGAGCGTCAGCCTGAGCGGCGCAAAGCTCTCTGCGACGATGGAGAGCTGCACGAAGGGCGCCTTCCAGGCGGCTCGGTTCGCGGGCGTACCCAAGCGCAAGCTCACCGTTCCGGTGGAGTTCTCGACCTTCCGACCGGGCGGCGTGAAGCCCTACACGCTGACGCGCCTCCACGCGCGATACGGCAAGGACACGCTCGGCGAAGACCTCGTCTTCCGGGAGGCGTCCGCCATCGTCGGCGGCCGCGAGGTACGGAGCGACGGCAAGCTGGAGAATGGCGCGAGCCCCGCGCCGATGAACAACTTCCAGGCTCGGTACGCGATCCGCCACCCGTGGACCGGTCCGATCAGCTGCAAGAACCCGGTGCGCGGCATCTGGGGAGGCCCGCCGCCGGGAGTCAAAGCGGACGGCACCAAGGCCGCGCTCGACCTCGCGTTCGCGCCGCGCGGCAAGACGGACCTCGCCGGGCTGCTCCGGCAAGACGTCCCGGAGCTGAAGCTGAAGGCCGCGAGCGTGCCCGGCCCGAGCGGCGGAAGCGAGAAGCGCCGCGACGACGACGACGAGCCGCGCAAGTCGTCCGACACCAAGGCCGCGCCCACGTCGGGCTGCGCCTGCAGTCTGGGCGGCGGGTCCAGCGCGGAGCTCGGCTGGCTGGCCGCGTTCGGCGCCTTGGCCGCCGCGCTCGGACGCCGAGTGAACAGGCGCCGATGACGCGAGGTGCGGCACGGATGACCGGTGTGATGATCGGTGCGGCGCTCGCCGCCTCGACGCTCGCCGGCGCCTGCGACCTCGAGCACCCGACCCCCACGGAGACGGCGCCGGCCGAGAAAGCGGCGCCGACCGCCGCCCCGGTGCTCCCGGTCGACGCGCCGGATTTCGCGCCGTCGCAGGCCCGCCTTCAACCCGGCTCGAGGCGCACCGGCGCCGAGCTGGCCGACGTCGAGCGGTGTGAGCCCTGCCACACGGAGGTCGTTCGGGCCTGGCGCTCGAGCGCGCACGCGCTCGCGAGCTTCCAGAACCCGCTCTACCGCACCTCGGTCGACTCCTTCCGCGAGGCCCGGGGCGAGAAAGCGAGCCGCTTCTGCGGCGGCTGCCACGATCCGGCGCTCCTCGTGGACGGCGCGATGGATGTCGAGGTCCGGCCCGACGACGTGCGCGCGCGCGCGGGCGTCACGTGTTCGGTCTGTCACACCGCGGTCGAGGTCCGCCCTGGCGGCAACGCGGCGTACACGCTCGCTGCGGAGCCGCTGGAGATCCCCTCCTTCGACGACGAGGAGAGCATCGCCCGCCACAAGCGCCAGGCGACGCCCGCGCCGCTGCGCACGGCCGCGCTCTGCGGCAGCTGCCACAAAGCGTTCCTCGGCGAGCACACCGGCCACCCGCATTTCATCTCGGGCGCCGACGACATGCTCCCGTGGAAGCGGAGCGTCTACGCGGGGAGCCGCGCCGAGCGGCTCGACGAGCCGATCGCGAAGGCGGAGTGCCGCGATTGCCACATGCCGCTCGAGGAGCCGCGCGACTACGACGCGGCAGCGGACGACGGCGCGCTCGCGTCGCATCGCTTCGCCGGCGCGCACACGCTGCTCGCCGCGATGCAAGGGGACGACGAGCAGCTCGAGGCTCACCGCGCCGAGCTCGTCGGCGCGGCGAGCCTCGACGTGGGCGCCGCGCGGGAGGCCGGCGGACCGTCGGTGCTCCCCGAAGAGCTCGCGCCCGCCGCTGGCGGGCGCGTCGAGCTCGATCTGGTGGTACGCAACCTCCGCGCCGGGCATCTCTTCCCAGGTGGAACGGTCGACATCGCCGACACCTGGATCGAGGCGACCGTCTTCGCTCATGACGGAATCGTCATTGCCTCGGCCGGCACCGAGCACGAAGACGGCCGCGAGGACCCGACCGCCCATCGCCTGCGCGCCGAGCTGATCGACGAGCGCGGGCTCCCTGTCCGCGCCCACGAGGTCGAGAGGTTCCGCGCGGTGGGCTACAACCAGGCGGTGCCGGCCCGCGACGCGGCGGCCGTCACGTATTCGTTCGTGGTGCCCGAGCGGGCCGCCCTCCCGCTGCGCGTCGAGGCGAAGCTGCGACACCGAGCGCGCACCCCCGAGCTGGCCGTCGCGGCCTGCCGCGCGCAGCAGACGGAGCGCGGGCGCGCCTTCCAGCGAGGCTCGGGCCTCGACGCCTGCGTGACCGCCCCGATCGTGGACGTCGCCTCGACCTCGGTCGTCCTCGGCTCAGGCAGCGCGGGGCTCGACCCGATCAGGCTCTCCGCGAGGCTCGCAGACCACGGCCAGGCGATGTTACGCGCCTTGCAAGAGGAGACCGAACAAGCACGCCCGAGCCTCGAGCGCGCGCTCGAGCTGGCGCGCTCGAGCGACGAGCCCCTCGCCGAGGCGCGCGCGCTCTGGCTGCTCGGCGAGCTCGATTCGCGGCAGGGCCGCGTCGAGCAGGCGATGCGCCGCTTCGACGGCGCCGAAGCCCTCGTCCCGCGGCACCCCGCGATCGCGGCGGCTCGCGGGCGCGCCCTCGCGCAGGTGTGGCGCTTCGCGGAGGCCGCGCCGCACTTCGCGGAGGCGGCGGCGGGCGCGCCCCTCGACGACACGGTCTGGGCCTACCTCGCGATGGCGAGGGCGAGCGAAGGCGAGCCCGCGCTCGCCTTCGAGGCAGCCACGAAGGGGCTCGCCCAGTCGCCGCGCAACGCCGACCTCCTCCGATCGCAGGCGCTCGCGCTGAGGCGGCTCGCTCCCGAGGATCCGACCACGCTCGTCGCGGATGAGGCTCACCTCCGACACCGCGTGGCCGACGACGCCCCCGCGCTGCGCGCCGCCTGCGGCGACGCCGTCCCGGGGTGCGCGCTCGAGCGGCGGCCCGTGCACGTGCACCCGATGAAGCAGCGCTAGTCCGACGTGCGCAAGCCTTCGAGGATCAACACGGAGCCCGAGCTGGGCTCCAGGGCCGGCATGGCTTCCGGCCGTGGCGCGCCGATGGCCGCGAAGGCGCCGTCCGCCGCAACCGAGACTCCGAGATCACCTTCGGGGTCGAAGAAGGAGTCGGCCTCCACCCAGCTCCCCTGCGCGTCGCGCTCATACAGGACCACGCGGTCTCGCCCCGGCGCGCCGACCATCAGGTGATGCGGCGTCGCGGCTACCCCTTGCCCGAAGTACGCGGCGTCGGCGGGGGCGGCGGCGACGAGCCTCTGGACCTGCACCCACGCGCCCGCCTCGTCTCGCTCGTAGACGTACGCCGCGCCAGCCCCGATCTTGTCGCCGACGTCCTCCGAGCTGGCCCCCACGATGGCGACGGAGCCCGCGACGGCCACGGACTGGCCGAAGCCCGCTCCGCCCGAGAGGCTCGCGGTGGGGCTCCAGCCCCCTTCGCCGCGCTCGTAGACCTGGACGGAGTTTGCGCCAGGGATCCCGACGAACAGGACCGAGCCGTCGAGCGCCACCGATTCCCCGAGGACCTCGCTGTCCGGGATCTGGAGCTTCGTCGCGAGCGACCAGACCCCCGCTGCGTCACGCTCGAAGACGAAGACGGCTCCAGGCATGAAGCCGCTCCCGGTCAGCGCGTAACGTGGCGCGCCGACCGCAGCGGTGCTCCCCGAGATGGCGACCGAAGCCCCGAAGCTGTTCTCGTATGGATCCGTGTAAGCATCGGTCAGGGGGTTGAGGTTGGCCACCTGGGCCCACACGCCACCCGAGCGCTCAAAGATGACCGCGCTGTTATGCGAGAAGGAGTCCGGTGCGCCCTGGAGCGGACCGTTGCCGGCCACGATGGCGAAGTCGCCGTCGAGATCGACGGCGCGCCCGATCTGGTCGTATGCGAGGCCAGCGCTGGCGGTGAGCTGAGCCTCTTCGACCCACGAACCGGACGCGTCGCGGACGTAGACGTACGCCGCGCCGGCGTCTGGTTTGCTCGTGGTCCGGCCGGGCGCGCCGACAAGGAGGGTGTTGCCGCTGAGGGCCACGTCCGCGCCGAAGCGATCGTCTGGCTTGCCGTCCGCTGGCGCAAGCGACACCTCGGTCAGCGCGAGCGGCGCGCGGCCGCCCTCGCCCCCGCCGCCTGCTCCGGTGCCGCCAGCGCCGGAGCCGCCCCCGCCCGCAGGCTGCTCGGTGTCGTCGCCGCATGCGGTGAGCGGCCCGAGGGCCAGAATGAACGAGAGGAAGACGAAGCGAAGGTTGGTGGGGCGCACGAGATTCGACATCATACGGGCACGCATACGCCGAACGCTCCTCCTCCTTCCCGAGGGGGTCGTGCAGCGGTCCGGTCTCCCGAGGGCGATGCGGGCTCAGCGGTGCCCGTGATGGTGGCCTTCGGCCGTGCAGCGAGCGTCTTCCCAGCCCACCCAGTAAGGGCCGTCGGGACCGTGCTCGCGCTTCCAGATCGGAAGCCGCGCCTTGATCTCGTCGATGAGGCGGCGGCACGCGGCGAACGCCTCGCCGCGGTGCGGGGCGCTCGCGGCGCAGACGACGGCGACGTCCCCGACGCGGAGCGGCCCGATCCGGTGGGACGCGAAGACGCGCACGCCCGCGATGGCCGCCTCGATCTCGCGCTCGATCCGGCCGAGCTCGGCCTCGGCCATGGATCGGTACGCCTCGTATTCGAGGAGGGTCACGGCGCGGCCCTCGTTGGTCTCGCGCACGACGCCGAGGAAGACGTCGACGCCGCCGGCGCCCGGGTGCGACACGGCCGCGACCGCCTCGTCGACCGACAGGGCCACCTCGCGGATGCGCCCCTGCCCTCGCGCCTCGGCGCGCTCGACCAGGATCTCGGCGAGCGCCGCGGCGAGCCGCTCCGGCTCCCCGCGCTTGACGCTTTTTCGCGCGACGTGGGCAAGCGCGAAGCGCTCGAGGGGGCGGAGGCGCGACCACGTCGCGCGGACGAGCGACTCTTCGGACCCGAAGGCGGCCGCGACGTCATCCGGAAACGCGCTGCTGTCGAGGTCCTCCTCCGGACCATCGAGGGGCCGTGCCTCGATCTTGCTCTCCGCGACGTGCGCGCGGACCACCTCGCCGTCGACGCGGTCCGTCGCGCCTTGTGTGATCAAGGCGCGCTTGGTCGCGAGCGACAGGGTACGCCAGCCTTCGAGGGGGAGATGGACGCCCGCGTGGTCCAGCGCGCGACGCGCGGCGAGCGGCAGGAAGCCGAGCGCTTCGCCGATCTCGGCGGCCTCGAACGCAAACACGCCGAGCGATCGCACGCTCAACCCCCGATCGCGCGCATGCTCACGCGCGCCGCCGAGGGCTCCGTGCAACCCTTGAAGCTCCGACCGTCGGGCTTCTTCGCCCAGGCCTCCGCGAGCAGGTCCGGCACCCGCTCGGCGTCCCCCTGCTCGGCCGCCTCGCTCGCGTCGACTCCTTCGTCGGTCGCGAGGCAAGGACGAAGCACGCCGCTCGAAGAGACGCGGAGCCTGTCGCACGTCGCGCAATACGTGTCGCTCGTCCCGCTGATGAAGCCGACCCGGAGCGAGGGATCGCGGCGCGAGCGGAGGTAACGCGCGGGCCCGCGGTCCGGCTCGGTGGTGGGCTCTTCGTCTTCCACGAGCGAGGCCAGCCGAGCTCGCATCTCCGCGACCGGGACGAGGTGCTCGTGCACGAGCTTCGCGCCCTCGGCGATCGGCATGACCTCGAGGAAACGCGGCACGAGGCGCCGGGCCCACGCGTACTCCACGAGCGCCTCGAGCTCGTCGTCGTTCACGCCGCGGAGCACCACCGCGTTCAGCTTGATCGGCTCGAGGCCCGCCTCACGCGCGGCCTCGATCCCCGCGAGCACGGGCGCGAGCGCGCCGCCTCGCGTGATGGCCTCGAAGCGATCCGCGCGGAGGCTGTCTATCGAGACGTTCACGCGACGGAGGCCCGCCTCGGCGAGGGGCTTCGCCAGGCGGGTCAGCTGCGAGGCGTTTGTCGTCAGGGCGAGATCCTCCACGCCGAAGCCCGAGATCATCCGCACGATCTCGACGACGTGCGGATGGACGAGCGGCTCGCCGCCGGTGATGCGTACGCGGCGGACGCCCGCCTCGACGAGCCCCGCGATGGTGGTGCGCCAGCCCTCGACCGAGAGCCGCTTCTCGGCGTAGCCGTCGTTCTTCGACGGCCGGCAATAGGTGCAGGCGAAGTCACAACGATCGGTGATCGAGATGCGGGCGCTGCGCGGGCGCGTGACCGGGTGCATCGAGACGACTCGGACGTCGCTGCGATCTTCCCGCGCGAGGGCGCCGCTCGCGAGCACGGGCAGCCGACGTTTGTCGGGCCGGTCGGATCCGAGGGCGGTGGGCTGAGGAGCAGGCACGCCGCTCCTTGATTATCGCGCCTGCGGAGGCCGCGCCAGCCCTCCGCGCCCGAAGGCCGGCGTGGGCCCTCGCCTCAGCCGTCAGAGGAGCGCGGCAATCGAGGCCCCGACGGCATCGTGCTTCAGCGGCTGCCGAGGATCCGCGTGAGCGCTTCGCCGGCAGCCTGCGCGATGTCCCCCATCGATCGGGTTCCGAGCAGCGTGTCGTCGAGCTCGTCGGCGACGAGGAGCAGCGCCGCGCGGTTCTTCACCCGCACCACGTACACCGCGACGTCGCTCGTCGCCGTGCGCATGACCGCGTAGAGGCTCATGTGGCCGGGGGTGCGCGGGATGGGCCCGAGGTAATAGCCCGCGGCTGCCGCGGTCGCGAGCACGCTCGGCAGCTCGGTGGGGATGTAGACGTCGCGCAGCTCTTCTTCGCTCCCGAAGGCCGGGTTGCAGGACCAGCCGCGGAACTGATCCTTCTTCGCCACGAAGATCGCGGCTCGCGTCGCGAGCAGCGTCAGCGCGCGCAGCACGAGGTCCAGGAGCTCGTCGCGCGCCGGCGCGCGACGGATCAACATCAAGAGCTCGGGCAGGCTCGGCGTCCACCCGGCGTCCGGCGCCCGCTTGATCGTCTCGGGCTCGGGCCCGTCGGCCACCGGCGGCTCGGTCTCGATCGGTGTCGGCTCCTCTTCGCCGACGAGCAGGCTCGCGGAGCGGTCGTCCTCCTCGCGGAGCTTGCGCAACGTCCCCGGCGCGAGCTCCTCCGAGAGATCGTGGTCGCCGATGTCTCCGAGCGACGTCGCAAACGGCCGGCGCGACGGCGGGAGCGTCTCGACCGGGGTCTCCTCTTCCGGCGGCAGCCCCGGCGGCGGCGAGGACGGAAACGAGACCGAAGGCGACAACGAGGGCGGCTCGCGCAGGGCGGGCCGGCGCGGGACGGTCGATGGCGGAGGGAGCGTCGTCACCTCGAGCGATTCGGCCAGGGACATCTCGCGGAGCACGTCGAGCTCCGCAGCCGAGATGTCGGAGGTGACCGCGTCCTGCGCGACGTTGGGCACCGAGAGGCGGCGCACGAGCGGGATGGGCACGTCCTCGCCGCCCGACGGTGGGGGCGGCGACGGCGGGACGGTGTCCGGCGCGCCGTGCGGGAACGCGGGCGTCCTTCTTCGCGAGCGCGTGCTCGCCGCGCCGTCGGCGAGCTCGAGGCGGCGGATGGCCTCTTCGATCGCGCCCATCGTCGCGCGCAGCAGGCGGACGGGCACGCCGAGGTGGAACGAGAACTCCTGGATGACGTGGGTGTCGAGCGAGTCGACCGCGGCGACCTCGGCCACCCCCGCCGAGTCGAGGCGGAGCGGCACGGCTGCGAGGATCCGGCACATGCCTCGGGGCAGCCGCGCGACGAGCTCCGGATCGAGAGAGACCTGCCGCAGCGGGAGGCCGGCCTTCCGGCTGAGCTCGTCCTCGAGGGCCCGTTCGCTGAGGACGCCCCGGTCCACCAGGGCACGCGACAGCGAGACGCCCCGGACGACGCTCAAGTAGAGAGCCGCCTCGACGTCGCGGGAGGAAACGGCACCGCTCGCGAGCAGACGTCGCGCGAGGTCGACAGTCACGGGCGGTCACGATACCCGAAGTCGGCGTGCAGAGGTGCGCACGTCTGCACGCCGGCCCCCCGGACCACGACCCGCCGGCGCGGTCCCCTGAAATCTGGCCTCGACCAGCGGAGACGTGCGAAGAACGCCTCGCATGCAGCGCCTGACCCTCGTCCTCGAGCGCGTGCTCCCGATCGCGGTGCTCCTCCTCGCGCTCATCGGGGCTCCGCTCATGATCTTCTCGCGCGAGGGTCTGCCGCGGCTTCGGGGCCTCGAGCGGGAGCTCGACGCGGTCGAGGCCGAGAACCGGGATCTGCAGCGCGAGATCGAGGAGCTGCGCGGGTACGTCGGCCGGCTCCGCGACGACCCCGCCGCCGTCGAGCGGATCGCCCGCGACGACCTCGGGCTCGTGCGTCAGAGCGAGGTCGTGTTCCAGTTCAAGAAGCGCTGATCGGCCGAGCTCACGGGGCCGCGTCCACACGCGCGAGCACCTTGGCGCGGAGCACCCACCGCTGCGGGACGTCCGGCGCCATCTCCGCCGAGCCCCAGAGCACGTAGCGCTTGCCCTCCTCGAGCTTGTCACCCTCGCCGAGGATCTCGACGGCCACCGGCTGACCGCCCGGGTCCGCGAAGAGGAAGCGCGCCTCGACGCCCTTGGGGCACGTCCACGCGCCCTTCTCGGGGTCGCAGAAGCGCGGCCTGCGCACCACGATGCCCACGACCCGCAGGCCCTCGAGCTGCGTCGCGGGCTCGTAATACGAGCGCTCGACGCGGAAGGCGAGCTCGTCCACCGAGATCACGTGCTCCGGAACGGCGTGGATGATCTCGAGCTCGTTCGAGCCCCCACAGGCAGCGGCAGCCCAAGCCAAAAGCAAGGAGGCGACGCGACGCATCACGACGGCGCAGGAGAGTACCCCAGGAAGAGCGCCCGAGCCTTCACTTTTCCGGTTGGGTCGAACACGGCCGGCAAGTAGGATTCGCCGCTCCCCGCGGCCGGTGGGGATTCGGAGGACCATGTCGATCGAGATCGTGCGCGGCGAGCTGGAGCGGCTCTACTCGTTGGAGGAGCTGCTCTCACTCTCGGAGGACCTCCTCGGTTTTCCGACAACCGAAGTCGGCGGAACGGCGTCCAAGGCGTCCTTCGCCAAAGCGCTCGTCGACCGCTGCGTCGAGGCGTACGCCGTCCCGGCGCTGCTCGACGCCATGACGGCCCTCCGGATCGACCTCGATGCCCGCGTGAAAGAGCTCGCCAAGACCGGCGGCGCGGTCGACGGGGAGCTCAAGCCGGGTGAGGCGTTCGGCGCCTTCCAGATCGTCCGCAAGATCGCCGACGGCCCCCGCGCGACGGTCTACGCCGCCAAGCGGGACGGCAGCGATCGCGTGCTCAAGGTCTTCAAGGCCGCGTTCACCAGCGACGCGGCGGCGACGCGCCGCTACCTCACCCAGTGGAAGCTCCTCGCGAAGCTCGCGAACGAGTCGCTCCCCGCCGAGCCCGAGGTCGGCACGACCGGCTCCCGGCTCTGGGCCGCTTACAAGCTCGCGGACGCGCAGCCGCTCGCCGCGCGTGTCGCGCGGTCCGGCGCGCTCCACCTCAACGAGTCGAAGCCGCTGCTCCGGGGCGTCCTCGGCGCGCTCATCGCCATCCACGAAGCGCGCCTGGCGCACGGCGCGGTCAAGCTGGAGAACGTCCTCGTCGCGCGCGGCCCGAGCGGCACGCCCGTCGCCATCCTGGTCGACGCCGGCGGCGACAAGCTCGCCCAGGGCATCGGCGCCCTGGCGAAGCCGGGGCTGGGCAAGGCGCTCAGCCCCGACCAGCTCCGCGGCAAGCAGGCCGACGCCTCGACGGATCTCTACGCCTTCGGCGCCCTCCTCTTCGAGCTCCTCACCGGCAAGCCGCTGTTCGCGACCGCAGCCGGCGCGGATCTCGTCTCGGCGCACCTCACCACCCCCGCCCCCGCGCCGAGCACGGTCGCGCCGCGCGGCTGGGTCACGAAGGAAGTGGACGATCTCGTCCTCTCCCTGCTCGACAAGTCCGCGGACAAGCGCCCGAAGTCGGCCAAGGTCGTGCTCGAGCTGATCGAGAGCATCGGCAAGCCCGCGGCGACGAGCAAGCTCTCGCAGGAGGAGTTCGACGCGAAGGTCGACGCGCTCGTCGCCGACCCGGAAGACCACGACGCAGCCATGGCCCTCGAGGCCGCGATCGAGAGCGGCGCCGAGCCGGCCAAGGTCGCCGAGGCCTTCAGCGTCTCCGCCGACGGCGTCGACATGCCCGAGGAAGAGGGCGAGGCCCGCGAGAAGGCGCGCGAGGCGAAGAAGGCGCTCCTCTACCGCGCGGCGCGCATCCACGAGCACGCGAAGCAGTTCGCGCAGGCCGAGGAGATCTACGCCCAGGTCTGCGAGCTCGACCCGAAGGACGACATCGCCGTCACCGCCCTCGAAGAGGTCCGGCGGCAGCAGGGCAAGTTCGAGGAGCTCATCGAGATGCTCCTCGAGCGCCGCGAGAAGAGCGAGAGCCACACGGAGCGCGCTCGCTGCCTGAACCAGATCGGCCATCTTTACATCCGCGAGCTCGACGACCACGAGCAGGGCGTCTTCGCGTACGCGCAGGCGCTCGCCCAGGACGTGCAGAACGACGAGTACGCGGCGGACCTCGAGCACACCGCCGGCAGCGACATGCGCCTCTGGACGGAGGCCTTGTCGATCCTCAGCGAGGCGACGACGCACCCGCGGATGCCGCCCGAGACGAAGGTGGTTCTCTTCACTCGCCTGGGGCACTGGTACTCGGAGAAGGTCGCGCGCCCCGATCTCGGCCTCCCCTGCTTCCAGGCCGTGCTCGCCATCGAGCCCGCGCACGACGGCGCCCTCGCCGGCATGGCGGCGGTCTACCGCCGCGCGCAGCAGTGGCAGGAGCTCGGGCAAGTCGTCCTCCGCCGCGCGGACCGCGCGCCCACCCCGGAGAAAGCGCGCGAGTACCGCGCGCAGGCCGCGGATCTGCTGGAGACGAAGCTCTCCGACCCGGGCCGCGCGCGCGATCTGTACGAGCAGATCATCGCGGAAGACCCCGGCCACGACGCGGCGTGCGACGCGCTCGGCCGCATCTACCAGCAGCTCGGCGACACGCAGGGCCTCGCCAAGATCCTCGAGCGACGCAGCGAGGCGCTCCGAGGCGAAGCACGCGTCGAGGCCATCTGCCGCGTGGCGGAGCTCTACGAAGATCAGCTCAACAACCTCCCCGAGGCCTTCCGCCGCTATGAGAGCGCGCTCGAGGTCGACGCGACCAGCCTCACGGCGCTGCGCGGCCTCGACCGCATCCTGAACCGGCAGGGCCGCTACGGCGAGCTCATCGAGGTCCTGGAGCGTCAGCTCGCGATCGCCGCGACGCCGCGCCAGAAGATCAACCTGCTCGAGCGCATGGCCGGCATCCACGAGGAGGAGTTCCTCGACCACGCGAAGGCGGCCGCCACCCTCGAGCGCGTCCTCGAGGTCGACCCGGCGCACCTCGCCGCCCTCACCTCGCTCGTGCGCCACTACCGCGCGCTCGATCGCTGGGAGGACGTCGTCGCCGCGTACGAGCGCCAGCTCAAGATCGTGACCGAGGACAAGCCTCGCATCGACGCCTTGCTCGCCCTCGGCCGCGTGCTCATCGAGCAGGTCGGCTCGCCGCAGCGCGCGCAGAAGGCCCTCGAGCGCGTGCTCGAGATCGATCCGAACCACGGCGGCGCGCTCGAGTCCCTGGCGAACGTCCGCGCCGCGACCGGCGACGCCGAGGCCGCGCTCGCCGCGGTCGAGGCCCTCGCCGCGAAGGCCGACAAGCCCGAGCAGAAGAGCGACCTCTGGGTCCGCGCCGCGAAGATGCTCGAGGAGAAGGGCGACAAAGACGGCGCCATCGAGCGCTACAAAGCGGCCCTCGACGCCCTGCCCTCCAACACCGGCGCCGCGCACGCGCTCCGCGCCGCCTACCTCGCGCGCGGCGACGCCGCGAGCGCGGTAGAGCTCATCGCCCGCGAGATCGAGACGAACGACGGCAAGATCGCCAAGGGCCGGCTCTATGGCGAGATGGCGGTGCTCCTCCGCGACAAGCTGAAGGACACGCCGCGCGCGGCGGACGCGGCCAAGAAGGCGATCGACTTCGACCCGACCAGCCTCTTCGGCCACGTCGTGACGGGCGACATCGCCTACGAGGCCGGGCGCTTCGTCGAGTCGTCGAAGGCGTTCGAGGTCGTCACGAGCCGCCTCGACGCGCTGCCCAAGGCCGACGCGCACCGCGTGGTCGTCCGCTACATCGAGTCGCTCTCCAAGGTCGGCTCGCTCGAGAAGGCCGTGGGCGTGGTCGAGGCGCTCCTCGCCGCCGCGCCGGACTCGCCCGACGCTCACCTCAACGCCGCGCGCGTCTACCTCGACGCGGGCGAGGCCAAGCGCAGCGTGAAGCTCTTCGAGGAGCTGCTCGAGCGCTTCGACGAGCGTCTGGGCATGAAGATGCGCTCGGAGGCCCTGCTCGGGCTCGGCACGGCGCGCTACAAGCTCGGCCAACACGACGACGCGATCGCTCCCCTCGCGGAGGCGGCCGATCTCGATCCCGAGTCGAACGCCCCCATCGAGGTCCTCGCCAAGGTCTACGAGGAGAAGGGCAACTGGGAGGAGCTCGTCCGCATCAAGACGCGCCGGCTCGACTCGCTCACCGGCGAGACGCGCACGACGGTGCTGCTCGAGATCGGCGACATCTACTCGCAGAAGCTCAGCGACCGCACCCGCGCCAGCAAGAGCTACATCGCGGCGCTCGACGAGCGCCCGGACGATCGCCGCGTCCTCACCAAGCTGATGCAGCTCTACAGCGAGGAGAAGGACTGGTCGCGCCTGGTCGACGTCGTCCTCAAGCTCGCGTCGATGGTATCGGACAACAAGCAGAAGGCGAAGTACCTGCACACCGCCGCCATCGTCGCCGGCCGGCAGATGGGCGAGCTCGAGCGCGCCGCGAAGTTCTACGACGAGGTCCTCGAGCTCGATCCGACGCTCGAGAAGGCGCTCAACGAGGCGATCGACGTGCGCGGTCAGCTCGGCGATCACGAGGGCGTCGAGCGCCTGCTCAAGATCCAGCTCGACCAGGCCACCGAGGTGGCCGACCGCGACAAGCTCCTCGTCACGTTCGACAAGCTCGGGCAGCTCTACCGCGAGAAGCTCGGGTGGACGACCGAGGCGATCGACGCCTTCGAGGCCGCGCAGACGCTCGACCCCGACAACGACCCCCGCAACGAGCTGCTCGCCACGCTCTACGCGAGCGATCCGGCGCAGTACCTCGACAAGGCCGTCGCGGCGCAGCGGCCCATCCTCAAGAAGAACCCGCTCAAGCCCGAGCCGTACCGCTTGCTCCGCAAGCTCTACACCGAGGCCAAGCGTGCGGACGCCGCGTGGTGCCTCTGCCAGGGCCTGGCCGTCATCAACATGGCCGAGCCCGACGAGGAGCGCTTCTACCGCCGCATGCGCGCGGACGGCGCGGCCGCCGCCCAGAACCGGCTCACACCCGAGATCTGGGACGCGCTCATGCACCCGGACGCCGACCCGCTGGTCACCGGCATCTTCCAGGTCATCGAGCCGGCCGTCCTCACCCGCAACGGCCAGCCGCTCGAGCAGCTCGGCTACCAGGCGGCTTACGCCCTCGATCTCGTCCGGCACCCCTACCCGATGAGCCAGACGCTCTACTACGCGTGTGGTGTCCTCGGGATGGATCCGCCGCCCGTCTTCCAGAACCCGGAAGATCCGGGCGGGCTCTCGTTCCTGCACGCGCGCACGCCGTCCATCGTCCTCGGGGCCGCGGCGCTCGCGCACGAGATCCCCGGTCAGCCGGCGGCCTTCATCGCGGGCCGTCACCTCTCCTACTACCGGCCGGGCCTCTACATCCGGCACCTCGTCCCCACCGGCACCGGCCTGCGCGCGTGGCTCTTCGCGGCCATCAAGCTCATCGTGCCGGCCTTCCCGGTCAACCCCGAGCTCGAAGGCCCCGTGGCCGAGAACCTCGCGTTCCTCGAGCGCTCGCTCACCGGCGGCACGCGTGACCAGCTCTCGAGCCTTGTCACGAAGCTGCTCCAGGCCGGCGCCATCGACCTGAAGAAGTGGGTCGCCGGCGTCGATCTCACGGCAGACCGCGTCGCGCTCGTCCTCGCCAACGATCTCGAGATCAGCCTCGAGATGATCAAGGCGAGCGACGAAGGCTCGACCGCGGTCCCGCACCGCGAGCGGCACCAGGCGCTGCTCTTCTTCGCGACGAGCGAGGAGTACTTCACGGTGCGCCGCCACCTCGGCATCAACATCGACGCCTGAGCGGTCGACACGCCGGCGGCGCCTCGCGCGTCTGACGCCCGTCGCCGGCGCGGGCGTCGCCGATCCGTGACAGATCGGTCACGAACACGTTCCCTTCGGGCGCGTCGTTCGCTCGTACGGTGTACGCAGCCGTGCACGCCGTCGTCGCCACGAGCTGGGGGGGACCCGAGGTTCTGGAGTGGCAAGAGCTGCCCGATCTCGAGCCTCACCTCGGAGAGGTTCGGGTGCGTGTGGAAGCCGCGGGGGTCTCGTTTGCCGACCTTCTCATGCGCGCGGGAGCTCATCCCGAGCGCCGCCGCGCGCCGTTCGTTCCTGGGTGGGACTTCGTCGGAAGGATCGACCAGGTCGGGCCCGGCGTGACAGCGTGGCGGGTCGGGGATCGGGTCGCTGGTCTCTCGATCGTCGGCGGATGGGCCGAGCAGCTGCTCGCGCGCGCGGACGATCTGGTGCGTGTGCCCGAGGAGATCGAGGGCGCGACCGCCGCGTGCCTGGTGATGGACGCCGTGGTCGCGTGGCAGATGCTCCACCGTGTCGCGGAGGTGCGCCCAGGGTGCCGCGTCTTGGTCCATGGCGCGACCGGCGGCGTCGGCACGGCTGCCACGCAGCTCGCACGACTCGCCGGCGCCGAGGTCTTCGGCACGGCGCGCGCTGGTGACGAGGCCGTGCTCGAAGGACTGGGTTGCACGCCACTCTCCCGCGACGGCTTCGTGGCCGAGATGCGCTCCCGAGGCGGCGCCGACGTCGTGCTCGACGGCGTCGGCGGATGGCACCTCTTGCCATCCATCCGTGCATCGGCGCAGGGCGGAATCGTGGTGTTCTTCGGGGTCAACGCCGCGCTCTCGGATGGACGGGCGCCCCCCTTCGACGCGATCTCGGTCTGGGCTGCCTCCGCCGCGCTCCTTGGTCTGGGCTTGCTTCCGGGGCTCCCCCGCGTCTCGGTCTACAGCATCCAGCGGATGCGCGCGGCGCACCCGGAGTGGTTCAAGGCCGACCTCGGAACGCTGCTCCAGATGACGGCGGAACGAATCCACAGACCCCACGTGTCACGCACGTTTGCGCTATCCGAAGCGAGGCTGGCCGACGAGGCGCTGGCGCGTGGGGAGCGCGGGAAGTTCGTGCTCCTCGCGTGACCTGACTCACGCGACCACGCGGTCCGCGCTCGATGATCGCTTCTTCCGTGAGCGAGCTGGGTCGGATACCCTGAGGGACGATGAGTCAAGGTTCCTGGGGAGGGCAAGGTGGCGCTCCGCCGCCTGGTGGGCACCAACCGCAACAGCAAGCCTGGCAACAGCCGCAGCAGCCGCAGCAGCAAGCCTGGCAACAGCAGCAAGCTCCGCAGCAGCAGGCCTGGCAACAGCAGCAAGCTCCGCAGCAGCAGGCCTGGCAACAGCCGCAGCAACAGCAACAAGCTCCGCAGCAGCAGGCCTGGCAACAGCCGCAGCAACAGCAACAAGCTCCGCAGCAGCAGGCCTGGCCGCAGCAACAAGCTCCGCAACAGCAGGCCTGGCAACAAGCGCAGCAGGCTCCGCAGCAGGCCTGGCAACAGCAACAAGCTCCGCAGCAGCAGCAGCAGCAGCAGCAGACCTGGCCGCAGCAACAACCGCAGGCCCAAGCCCCGGACCCGTACAAGAACTACGGCTACGGTGGAGGCCCCTCGCCGGGGGAGCCCGGTGGCGTGTCCGTCGAAGAGGCGGAGGAGAACGCGAGCTGGACGGCCGCGATCATCGCAGCCGTCGTGCACGGGAAGGGCTTCGTCAAGCCGCGCAGCCTCGGGCTTGCGTTCCTCGGCGTCTCCGCCATCGCGCTCGTCGCGAACTTCGTCACGGCCTACGGCCTGAACCGCTACTACCCCTTCCTGGCGCTCATCGCGGGCGTCCTTCCGACCGCGGGGCTTTTCCTCGTCGCCACCAACCAACCTCGTCGCGGCCCGCCGGGCACCGTCGCGCCGCTCTGGGCCAGGGCCGGGCTCGCCGTCTCGCTCCTGGCCGGCGCGCCGCTCGCGTTCGTGTTCCTGCGCTTCTTCGCCTTCGGCTAGGGCTCGGCGCGCCCGAGTATGACAGATACGTAACGATTGGGAACCATTCGAGCACTCGGCTTGGTACGATCCGCGCATCCGCGGCCGTCATGTTTCGTCGCTGGCTCGTCGCTTCGCTGATCGGTCTCGCTGGTCCCGGTTGCTCGGACGACACGGAAGAGCCTCCGCCCACCGACAACGAGTGGAAGGAGGCCTTCGACGCCACAAGTGAGGGCTGGCTCCTCAGCGTCTGGGGCCCGTCGGCCTCGAGCGTGTACGCGATGGGCGGGCAACCAGGGGCGGGCCGGCTGCACCACTTCGATGGCTCGTCCTGGGCGCCCGTGGACGTTCCAGAGGCTACGCCGCTGCTCACCTGGGCCTACGGCTTCTCCGACTCGGACATCACGTTCGTCGGCGATGCCGGGGCGGTGCTGCACTTCGACGGCACCACCTTCACCGCCCAGTCGACTCCCACGACCGAGAACCTCTGGGGCGTCTGGGGCGCGGCGCCCGATGACCTCTACGCGGTCGGCGGGAGCGGTAGAGACGGCGGGGTCCCGACGCTGCTCCACTTCGACGGGGCCGCGTGGTCCGCGGTCACCTTGCCCACCCTGCAGAAGGCGAACGTAAACGCCCTGTTCAAGGTCTGGGGCACGAGCGCCACGAACGTCTACGCCGTCGGTCAGCGCGGGACCGTGCTCCACTTCGACGGCGCGTCGTGGACGGAGGAGCTCGTCGGCGCGAGCGACGACCTCATCTCGATCTGGGGCACCGACTCGAGCCACGTCTACGCCGTCGGAGGGCGTGGCAACGGGATCATGGCCCGCTTCGATGGAACAGAGTGGCACACGGAATCGCTCGCCCCCCTGCCCGCGCTGAACGGTGTCTTCATGCGGACGCCCGAGGCGGTCCACGTCGTCGGCATCACCGGCACGATCGCTGTCGTCGACGGCGCCACGTTCGAGATCGTCAGGACCGAGTCGTGGAGCACGCGTCTCGATCTGCACGCCGTCTTCGGCGCGGGCGACACCCTCTTCGCGGTTGGCGGAAGTCTTGCCTCGACCCAGGCACCCTTCGAAGGCATCGCCCTGCGGCGCGGCCTCCTGTCCGAGGAGTAGAGCCCATGCGGTCCTCGCCTTTGTCCTTCCTTGTTCTCGCCACCAGCGCACTCCTTGCGTGCACCGACGAAACCGTTTCGCCCGTCGACGATCCGCAGATCGCCGAAGGCATCTTCGCCCGCCTCGGCGAGCCGCTTCCGTCGGCGACCCCCGAGCAGCTCGCCACGTTCGAGCGCGGCCGCGAGGTCGCGCTGCGCCGCCTCACGCCCCAGACAGGGCTCGGCCCGAGCTTCAACGTCACCTTCTGCGGCGCTTGTCACGAGAAGCCCGTCACGGGAGGCTCGGCCGCGCGGTACCGGAACTTCCTGCTGGTCCGGCAGGAGCTCGCGGACGGCAGCCAGACCAACACCGGCGTGAACGGCGTCCAGGATCAGTTCGCGCTCGGTAACCCGCCCTACGTCGCGACCGAGTCCGCGACGAACCGCATCGCACAGCGCAACCCCATCCCCTTCTTCGGCGTCGGGCTCCTCGCCGAGATCGACGAGGCCGCCATCCTGGCCAACGCGGACCCCGATGACGCCGACGGCGACGGGATCAGCGGTAGGCCCAACTATGACCGCGGCTTCGTCGGGCGCTTCGGTCGCAAGGCGCAGACCGTGTCGCTCGAGGGCTTCATCCGAGGGCCGCTCTTCAACCACGCCGGCATCACGAGCGACCCGCTCACGAACGACCGCAAGAACCAGCTCCCCGTCCCCAGCGGCATCGCCGACACCTTCGGCGAGGCGCAGACGGGTCTCGGAAAGGCGCATCAGGCCCAGGCCGCCGCCCCCGACGAGCCCACGGTGGACGACGACGGGGTGGCCGATCCCGAGCTCCCCGAACAAGATCTCTTCGACGTCGTCTCCTTCACGATGCTGATGGCGGCTCCGATGCCCGACGAGCCGAACGAGCAGACGACGCGCGGCGCCGCGCTGTTCGACGAGATCGGCTGCGACGGGTGCCACGTGCCCGCGCTGCGGAGCGCGCGGGGGCTCATCCCGGCCTACTCGGACCTACTCGTTCATGACATGGGCGTCATGATGTCGGACGGCGTCCGGATGGGAGAGGCAGACGGCAGCGAGTTCCGAACGCAGCCGCTGTGGGGCGTCGGCGCCGTCGCGCCGTACCTGCACGACGGCCGGGCGGACACGCTCGACGAGGCGATCCGCTTCCACGACGGCGAAGGTCGGGCGTCGCGTGAGGCCTACGAGGCCCTCGACGAGAGCGCTCGCACCGACGTGCTCGCGTTCCTCGGTGCGCTCGGGGGTGCCGACCAGCGCAGCGACGGCCTCGTGCCGCCGGGCGCGGAGATCCCTGCTGCCGGGGCGTACGGCGGTCCCGACGAGCCGCTCACGTCGGAGCAGCTGGCTCTCTTCGAGCGCGGGCGCGCGATCTTCGACCGTGATCAGTTCGTGAGCGCAGGACTCGGCCCGCGCTTCAACGGAGACTCGTGCCGCGCCTGCCACTTCGATCCTGTCGTCGGCGGAGCCGGCCCGGCAGACGTCGACGTCATCCGACAAGGCATCTTCGACGGCTCCAGCGTCTCAGCTCCCCCAGGCGGGACCATGGCGCACCGCCACACGCTCGGCGAGGAGCGCCCGCCGGTCGACCCGGCGTCGAACGTCTTCGAAGCCCGCCAGACACCCACGACCCTCGGCCTCGGCCTCATCGATCGAATCCCCGAGTCGGTGATCCTCGCGAACGCCGATCCCGACGACGAGAACGGTGACGGCATCAGCGGCGTCGCGCACGTCCTGCCGGACGGGCGGCTCGGTCGCCTCGGCTGGAAGGCGAACGTGCCGTCCGTCGCCGAGTTCGCGCGCGACGCCACGTTCAACGAGCTCGGGCTCACCCTCCCTGCGCAGGCCGGCCTCACGTTCGGCGCGACGGCCGACTCGGACGAGGCCGCCGATCCCGAGATGTCCCCGGCCGATCTCGACGCGCTCGTCTTCTTCCTCGGCAGGCTCGGGCCGCCGCCGCGGTCGAGCCAGAACCCCGCCATCGAGGACGCCGGGCGCGCCGTCTTCACCCAGATCGGTTGCTCGGCCTGCCACGTCCCCACGCTGGACGGAGACAACGGCGATCCCGTCGCGCTCTTCAGCGATCTGCTTCTTCACGACGTCGCCCCCGAAGGCGCGGTCGGGATCCCGGACGGCCTCGCGAATATGCGCGAGTTCCGCACGCCCCCCCTCTGGGGGATCTCACGTACGGCGCCTTACCTCCACGACGGCAGCGCCTTCTCCTTGGAAGACGCGATCTCGCGGCACGCCGCCGAGGGCGCCGCGAGCACGACCGCTTACGAGGGACTCGGCGCCGAGCAGCGCGCGGCGCTGCTCGCGTTCCTGGGGTCGCTCTGACCGAGCACGAAAAGACCGGTCCGCTACGAACGGCGCTCGTCGGCGCCCTCTGGTTCCTGCTCGCGTGTGATCCGTGCGACGCGACGTCGGTCCGGATCACGAACGCCGCGGGCGAGATCACGCTCGAAAGCTGCGCCGACGTGGCCCGCACCGAGGCCGAGCGGCGCGCCGGGCTCGTGAGCCGCCCGGCTCTCGCCGAGGGCGAAGGGCTCCTGATCGAGTTTCCACTCGTCGGCGAGGCGTGCCTGACGAGCGAGGGAATGGCCTACGATCTCGACGCGCTCTTCCTGAGCGATGACGGAGGTGTCCTCGCGCTCGAGAGGCTCGAGATCGACGACACGACCCCCCGCTGCGTGGACGGCGTCGCCTCCGCGCTCGAGGTCCGCGCCGGCGAAGCGGCGGATGTCGCGATCGGAGACCGCGCGACGCTCGAGGAGGGGCGCTGATTCTCACCCGCGCCGTCGCCGGAGCCCCCAACCGAGCGCGAGGGATCTGGACCGGGCGGTTGCTTGCCGTAGCATGCACGGTTTGTGACCGCGCCGATTCGCAGCCACCTGCTCGGTGGGCGTTACCAACTCGACCGCGTCGTGGGAGCCGGCGGCTTCGGCACCGTCTTCGAGGCCCGGGATACCCTCCTCGGCGCGACGGTGGCGATCAAGCTGCTCTCGCGCCTCGACCCTCGCGAGATCACCGACTTCAAGCGCGAGTTCCGGGCCGCGACCGCCCTGCTCCACCCCAACGTCGTGGTGCTCCACGAGCTCGGTTGGGACGCGTCGGGTTGGTTCATCTCGATGGACCTGGTGGACGGCATGGATCTCGGCCGCTGGCTTGCGCTCGAGACGTCGAGCCAGCTGTCGGCGACCCGGACGGCGCTCGAGGAGCCTGCCGACGAACAGGCGAGCGCCGCGGCGCCCCCCGCGCCCTCCGCCACCCCTGGCCGTCCGAGCCCACGTCGTTCGGCCGGTGTCTTCGCCCAGATCGCCGACGCCCTCGCCTTCCTGCACCAGCGCGCCGTCGTCCACGGAGACCTGAAGCCGAGCAACGTCGTCATCGGCGCGGGCGAGCGCCCCGTCCTCGTCGATTTCGGTCTCGCGCAGAGCCTGACGAGGACGGCGCACCGCCTCGACGGTTTCCGCGGCACGCCTGCGTACGCCGCGCCCGAAGCGGGCACGGCGCGCGCCCTCGCCTCATCGTCCGACCTCTATTCCCTCGGCGTCATGATGTTCGAGGCCTGGGCCGGCCGACTGCCCTTCGAGGGCAGCGCCGCGTCGATCATGCGGTCGAAACGCGAGGCGCGGGCACCGTCCCTGCGTGAGCTCAACGAGGAGGTGCCTTCCGCCGTCGCAGCGCTCGTGGACGCGCTGCTCGATCCGGCCGCCGAACGACGTCCCGACGCGCTGGTCGTCATGGAGCGCCTTCGCGACTGGATCAGCACCGGCAACGACCAGGTTGTTCGCGGCACGTCCTCCGCGCCGGCGCCGCCCCCGTCCCGACACGGCGTCCTCGGCCGCGACGAAGAGCTGAGCGCGATCCTGGGCGCGCTGCAGGCCGACACGCGGACAGTCATCTTCCTGGCCGGTGAGAGCGGGATCGGGAAGACGAGGCTCGCTTCGGCCTGCGCCGAAGCCTGGGGTGTGTCGAGCGGCGCCTGCGTGCTCACCGCGAGCTGCTTCGAGCGCGAGCGGGGGCCTTTCGAGCTCCTCGACGGTCTCGGCGCGGCGATGCTCGCCGCGCCTGGAGCGCAGGCAGTCCTCCGCTCCCACGCGGCGCAGGTGGAGGCGCTCGCGTCGTTGGCCCCGTCGCTGGCGGCGACCACGCGAGCGACGCTCCGCGGCGGCCTCGCTACGGCCGACGAGCGAGAGCACGCCGTCGAAGCTGCCGCGCAGCTGCTCGCCGCGATCGCGGAACGAGCCCCCGTGCTCCTGCTCATCGACGATCTCCAGTGGGCGGACGCCGACAGCTTGTGGGCGCTCGAGCGCGTCCTGACGTCGCCACGGCTCGAGCGCGTGGCGCTCCTCACGACGGTCCGCCCCGGCGCCGCGACCGCGGAAGCTCTCGCCGCCGCGCTGGCGTCCACGACCGAAGTCCGACAGGTCGTTCTCGGACCGCTCGCCGATCGCGTCATCGACGAGCTGTCACGCTCTCGCTTCCGCGGCGCCCACCACACAAGCGATCTCCTGGAGCAGATACGCAGAGGCTGCTCGGGCAACCCACTCCTGGCGGTCGAGCTCGCCGATCAGGTCGCGCGTGGCGGGGAGGTCGGGGACGCGTCGCTCGATCGGCTCGTCGGCGCTCGCCTCGATGCGCTCGGACCGACCGCGCGGGATCTCTTCGAGCTCGCCTCGGCCGCGGGCCACCCCGTCGACGAGCGCGACCTGGTCCTGGTCGGTCGCGGCGAGGCGAACGCCACGACCGACGAGCTCGTGCGTGGTTTGTCCGTGCTGCGGCAAGCGGCGCTGCTCGACTCGGTCGCCGCGCCGCGCACGGGGACGTTCGTCCGACCCCGCCACGCGCGGCTCGCCGCCGCGGCCCTCGACCCGCTCGAGAAACACGCGAGGGCCGCGCTCCACGCGAGGTGGGCCGCGGCGCTGGAGAAGAGCGCAAGCGCGGCCGACGCCATGTCCGCGTCGACGGGAGCGCCCTCGCGGAGCTCCTGGGCTGCCTCCTTCAGGATGGCGTCGTAGTCGGCGATCACGTCCTCGACCGTCGCAAACAGGTCGGCCGGCCACTCCCCGGTCAGGTGGAAACGAATGGGTCGGACGACGCGATCGGCGTGGGGGATCTCGACGGGAGCGCCGCTCTCGTCGCGCTCGATCGAGCCATCCGCCGATCGCCGGTAGACCTGCTCCCAGATCGGAAAGGCCTGTGCCAGCTGGACACGTCCGGGGATCGTGAAGCCGGCGTAGGGGTCGAAGCTGACGCGCTCGCTTCGAAACAGGGGAAAGTGGGAGTGCTGGCGCTCCCCGTAGGGACGAGGCTCGAAGTCCTCTTCCGGGTCGACCCGGCGAAACGCGGTGCGGACGTGGACCTCCGCCGCGGTGCAAGGGCCGAGGAACCGGCAGTCGCCGTACCAGTAGAAAAGCCCATCGAGGGACTGCTGCGCGGACAGCTCGGGCTCGACGAAGAGCCGGGTGACGAAGTCGAAGGATTCGAGCTCGCCAGAGGCGGAGCGATTGGTGAAGACGCCGTCGCGGTGCGGCAGATCCGCGCCGAGGTGGGTGATGCGCTTCTCACGGTCGAGGAACACGAAGCTCCGCTCGAATGTCTGCTCGACAAGGTTGTGCCCCCAGTCGACCTCCACGTGCGCTGCGAGGTACCAGGGGCGGGTGGTGTCGACGACAGCCCGCTCGCCCTCGAGCCGAACGTCGTAGTGCCGGCGGACCGGGTACATGGCGACCACGTCGCCGCGATACGGCAAGCAGTCGACCTCGTCTCCGTTCGGCCCGCGGCACACCACCCCGGGGTCGAAGACGTGGCCGCGAGTGCCCTTCGTCGGATCTGGCAGACAGGACAGCTCCGTACCGCTGGCAGCGTCGAAGCAGCGTGTTCCCGGGTCGGGTAGGCCCGTCGAGGCGCCGTCGTTTCCCCCCGCGATGCGCTCGAAGCTCTCGTAAGCGACGAGGTGATGCTCCTGCACCTCCCAGCGGATCTTGGCGCCTCCGAACGACGAGACCGCGTCACCTTCGAAGGCCCAGTTGGTCTCCGGCGACGCCCACACGGTCGTCATCCCCACGACCCACTCGCCCGCGAGGTCGGCCTTGGCCAATCCCCCAGTTGGCACCGATTCGGCCGTGAGCGGGTCTTCGACGCACCCGACGAGCACGAGACAACCAGCAGACGCGACCACAAGCGATCCAACGCGCGAAAGCATCGTCGAGCGCGGTCAGCAACGCCCGTGCCGGCATGCCAGAAGACAGCGGCGGCCGAGATCACGCGGGTTCGGCGTCTAAATCGGTCCGGCACGGCCCGGCACGTGCCGGGCACGTGCCAGGGCACGTCAGAGGCGCGTGAGATCAGCCCCCGCTCAGTGCTCGACCACGTCGGCCTTGGCGACGACCCAAGCGCCGGTCTCTCGCACCAGGTGAACGTGCGCCACGATCCCCTCCACGGAGTAGCCGAGGACGACGGTCGCCCGATCCGGCTTGATGGCGATCGACTGGACCTCGAGGTGGGGCCTGCCCTCGAGCTCGTCGTGCGCCCTGTACTCCACTGCCTTGCCGAACTTGAAAAGCTTCGGGTCCCCCTCGAGGGCCGGGAAACGCACGAGCACGAGGGGCGATCGGTCCGGTCGCTCGGCGAGGTGCCAGTAGGGCTCGAGCTGAGGCGCGTCGATGGCCGCTTGCAGCACCGGCCCCGTCGGATCGAGGCCGAGCGCGCTGGCCTCCGCCGCGGTGCTCGGCGGCGCGCTCGGCGTCTCCCCGCCCGCGGAGATCGTCTCCCTCCCGCCCTGGGCCACGCGGTCTTCCGAGCCGGCGCAGCCCGCCGCCACCAACACGAGAAGGCTCCCCATGCGCCACGTTCGCGCCCGCATCGGGCCAGTGTACGACCAGATGCGGGCAGCGAGGTGGTCCCGGACGGCGCTGCGCCCCGAAGGAGACCGGGTCACGTCGTCAGGCGCGCTGCTCGTCCGCCAGGTAGCCGCGCTTCTCCTGGTCGCGCTCGATCGATCGGAAGAGCGCCCCGAAGTTCCCCTCGCCGAACGAGAGGTGGTTCTTGCGCTGGATGATCTCGATGAAGATCGGGCCGACCAGGTTCTTCGTGAAGATCTGGAGCAAGTAGCCCGCGTCGTCGCCGTCGACGAGCACGTTGCGCCGCTGGATCTCCCCCCGATCCTCCGTCACGTTGGGGACGCGGTCGAAGACCGTCCGGTAATACTCGTCGTCGATGTCGAGCATCTGGATCTTCGTCCCCTCGAGCTGCGAGAGCGACGCGAGGATGTCCTTCGTGAGGAAGGCGAGGTGCTGGATGCCAGGCCCCTTGTACTCCTCGAGGTACTCGTTGATCTGGCTCTTCTTCTCGGTGCCCTCGTTGATGGGGATACAGAAGGAGCCGTCCGGCGAGCGCAGCGCGTAGCTCGTGAGCCCAGTCTTGGCGCCGCGGATGTCGAAGTAGCGGACCTCCGTGAAGCCGAACACGCTCTTGTAGAAGCGCGCCCAGGTCTCCATCGTGCCCTTTTCCACGTTGTTCGTGAGGTGGTCGATGGCCACGAAGCCCTTCTCGGCGATCTTCACCGGCGCGGGGTGGGCCACGAAGCCGAGGCGCTCCCAGTGCTTCTCTCGATCGCCCTGCGGCGCGACGAAATAGAGGAGGCTGTCGCCGATGCCGTAGAGCGCCGGCACGCGGCCGCCCGACGAGAGCTCGAGATCGCCCTCCTGGCAGGACCGCCCGCCGCGCAGGATCGCCTGCTGCAGCGCGGTGCGCGGGTCGTCGAAGACCCAGCCCATCGACACGATCGCCGGGCCGTGCAGCTTGCAGAACTTCTGTCCGAAGGAGCCGACCTCGCGGTTCAGGAGGAAGACGATGTCGTTCTGCTGGTAGAGATCGATCGCGCGCTCGCGGTGCTTCATCGTCCGCGAGAAGCCGAAGTCGGTGAAGAGCTTGTGGAGCACCTCCGGGTCGGGCGAGGCGAACTCGACGAAGTCGATGCCGCGCAGGCCCAGGGGGTTCGTGCTCGTGCTCGTGTCCATCGTGCTCATCGATCGCTCCAGCTCAGGTAGTAGTTCGGGTTCTCGAGGGGCGTCGCCGCGTCGAGCACGGCGAGCGGGTTCTTCGTGTCGAGCATGACGGCGACCTCCTCCGTGCGCGTCGCGCTCTTGCTGCGCTCGTACGCCTTGGGGTGCGGGCCGTGGTGGATGCCCTGCGGGTGGAACGTGAGCATGCCGGGCTCGATGCCGGCGCGGCTGAAGAACTCGCCGCGGTGGTAGAAGAGCACCTCGTCGAAGTCGATGTTCGAGTGGTAGAACGGGACCTTCAGCGCGGTGGGGTCGCCGTTCTCCATCGGCCGCGGCGCGAACGTGCACACGACCGCGTTGCGGAGCAGGAACGTCGTGTGCGCCGAGGGCGGCAGATGGTAGCGGTCGCTCAGCACCGGGCGGATGTCGCGCACGTTGAGCACGAAGGGCGTCACCGTACCCTTCCAGCCGACGACGTCGATCGGGCAGAACGGGTACCGGACGCGGGTGATCTGATCCTCGCGGAGGATGCGCACTTCCCACTGGCCGCTCGCGTCGGGCCCGAGCGTGCAGGCCTCGTCCGGCGAGGGAACGCGGAGCACCGCGGGGTCGAAGAGCGCGTGCTGGCCGAGCATGCCGCGATCGGGCAGCGTGATCTCGCCGCGGCTCTCCATCGAGAGCATCGCGGTCGGGCTCGACGGCGCGAAGCGGAAGCAGGTGCCGCGCGGCACGTAGAGGTAGTCGCCCATCTCGTAGGGCAGCGGCCCGAAGTCGGTCTCGAAGCGGCCCGCGCCGGCGTGGACGAAGAAGAGCTCGTCGGCGTCCGCGTTGCGCGCGAGGTAGGGCATCGCCTCGGTCAGCCCCAGCGTGGAGCAGCGCACGTCCGCGTTGCCGAGGATGGGCTTGCGGAGGGCGAACAGATCGCCCCCGCCGCCGAACGCGGGCCGCAGGTCGAAGCTGCGCGGCTTGCAGGGCCCCTCGATGCTGGTCCAGCCCACCGGGGCGTTCTTCCTGTAGAGGTGGGCGTAGCGCCCGAAGAACCCGTTGCGCGCGTACTCCTCTTCGTAGGTCCCCTCCGGGAGACCCACGTGCGCCTGCATCGCCACCCGACCGCGGACGTAGGGGATGTCCATGGGGGAGCAGTCTGGGGGACCACCCGGCGCGCAAAAAGCACAATGTGCTGCACATGATTGTCGATGGATCGCACAATGTGCCGACCATGTTCGTGACCCTCGAGCAAGCCCGGGCGCTCAGCGCGCTCGCCCAGGAAGGCACCCTCCAGAAGGCCGCCGCGAAGCTCCACAAGGGGCATACCGCCGTCCTCTATGCGCTCACCGGCCTCGAGGAGCAGACCGGGCTGCTCCTCCTGGATCGGAGCGGCTACCGCCTGCGGCTCACGCCGGAGGGTCAGGCCGTGCTGATCCACGCGCGAAAGATGCTCGACGCCGAGCGCGAGCTCGTGACGACTTGCCAGCGCATCCAGAGCGGCTGGGAGCCTTCGGTGCGCCTCGTCTTCGACGGCATCGTCCCCATCGGCCCGGTCCTGGGCTGGATGCGCGGCCTCATGGATCAGGGCGCGCCCACGAAGGTCTCGGTCTCAGCCGAGTTCCTGGCGGGCGTCGAAGAGGCATTCGAGCGCGCCGAGGCCGACTTCATGATGGCCGTGCTCCCGCCCCTCCGGACCGGGCTCGCGTCGCACCGCATGCCGCCCGTGCGCGCCAGGCTCTGCGCCCACCGGAGCCACCCGCTCGCCCAGGCGAAGAAGCTCTCGGCCGCCGACCTGTCGGAGCACGTGCTCCTGACCGTGCGCGGCTCGGACCCGCGCCTGTCCTTGCCGACCGCCGGGCTCGAGGTGCGTTCCCAGCTCCACCTCAACGACTTCGAGACAAAGAAACAAGCGATCCTCCGCGGCCTCGGCTTCGGCTGGCTGCCCGAGCACGTCGCCGGGCGCGAGCTCGCGCGCGGTACGCTGGTGACCCTGCGCTACGCGGGCGGCGCCGAGCACACCTTCGCCCCGCGGCTCTTCCATCGCGCGGCTTACCGCCCCGGGAAGGCGGGCACCGCGTTGCTCAAGGCCGTCGGCGCCAGCTGAAGAGCCAACCCCGTGAGAGGTCGAGCGGGCCCGCCTCGGCTGACCGGCCGGTCCGAGAGGTGTTGACGTTTCCATGTGGCGGCGACTAGGCTCGCCCGCCGTCGCGGTATGCCAGCAGCCGGGGTCTCCGCGAGTGACCGACCATGGCAAAAACTACGGCTAAGGGCGCCCGCGGGGCAGCGAGCAAGAAGGCAAACCCCGTGAAAAAGGCGGGGGCGAAGCCTGCCAAGAAGGCGGCTCCCAAGCCTGCCAAGGCGGTGGCCCCCAAGAAGGCTGCCCCGGCCCCGAAGGCGCCTGCCAAGGGTTCCCCTGCCAAGGGCGCCAAGACGCCCGCGGCACCTGCGCCTTCGGCCAAGGGGCCCTCTTCCCAGGGCAAGGGCCCGGTCAAGGCGCCGGCTCCCCCGGCCTCGGCCAAGGTGGCCGCCAACGGGTCTCGGTCGTCCACCCACCACCAGGCGGCCGTGGCTCCCCCGCCCGGCCCTTCGGCCAAGGGCTCGCGGAAGGGCGAGCCCATCATCCTGGCGCCCCGCGCTTCCAGCCCGGGCCAAGCGGCTCCTGCCCGAAAGCCCGGCAGCGCCCCGCCCCGTGGCCGCGAAGGGGGGGTGACCCTCGTTCGCCGGCAGACCGAGCGTCCAGGGCCGAGCGTCACCCAGGCGGCGAGCCTGCCCATCCCGGTCCGGAAGCTGGAGACGCAGCCCAGCATCGAGGACCGGTACGCCGGAATCGAGAAGCGGCTCGAGGCGCAGCCCACCGAGTTCCAGGCGGACTACTGGGCGCGGTTCGACAAGTCGTGGATCTACCACGACAGCGCGCTCGAGGGCTCCGTCTACACGTTGGAGGAGCTGGGCGCCGGCCTTGGCGATCAGCCCGTCGTGACCGACTCCACGCTGCAGCCGGCAGCAGACGAGATCCGTCGCCACAAGGAGGCGATCGAGTTCGTGCGCGACGCGGCGAAGAAGAAGGTCCCGATCACGATCGACGTGATCAAGAAGATCTACCTCATCCTCCACCCGGCCGAGGGCGACATCAAGACGGTGAAGTACCGCCGGGACATCCCCCAGCACCGGCTGTATTTCCACGAGTACGCGCAGCCCGACAAGATCGGCTACAAGGTCCGGCAGGTCGTGGACTGGCTGAACGACCCCGAGACGCGCAAGACGCGAAACGCCATCCGCATCGCCGCGCGCGCCCACTACGATCTCCTCCGCGTCTTCCCCTTCCCGTCGGACAGCGGCAAGGTCGCCCGGCTCTTCATGAACCTCTTGCTCATGCGCTCGGGGCACCCGCCGGCCATCATCCACGCGACGGAGCGCCAGCGGTACTACGACGCGCTCAAGGGTGAGCCGAACATCATCCTGAAGATCGTCCAGGAGTCGGTGGACAACAGCCTCGCCAGCGTCGAAAAGATCCTCGACGAGCGCGAGTCTCGGGCTCGCACGTTCGTCTCGTGACCGCTCGGCCCAAGACGAAGGCGGAGCGCGTCGCGCGTGCCCGCGAGGTCTTCGCCAAGCTCCGGGCCATCCACCCGGACGCGCACTGCGAGCTGGACCACCAGGGGCCCTTCCAGCTCCTGGTGGCGACCGTGCTCAGCGCGCAGACGACCGACAAGCTCGTCAACAAGGCAACCCCTGCGCTCTTCGCCGCCTACCCCGATGCGCGCGCCCTCGCCGCGGCCGAGCCGACCGCGGTCGGCGAGCTGCTCAAGAAGGGCGGCCTCGGGATGTACAACCAGAAGAGCAAGAACATCGTCGGCCTCGCCCGCGGCCTCGTGGAGAAACACGGCGGCGAGGTGCCGCGGTCGCTCGACGCCCTGGTCGAGCTCCCCGGGGTCGGCCGCAAGACCGCCAACGTCGTGCTCGGGGTCAGCTGGGGAATACCCGAAGGGGTCGTCGTCGACACCCACGTGCAGCGGCTCTCGCAACGGCTCGGGTTCACGAAGAACACCGACCCCGGCTCGATCGAGCTCGACCTCTGTGCGCTCTTCCCGCGTGAGGACTGGGACCCGCTCTCCCACACGCTCATCTTCCACGGGCGGCGCGTCTGCTTCGCGCAGCGCCCCGCCTGCGCGGCCTGCGGCGTGAGCGACGTGTGCCCGTCGGCGTTCAAGGCCGAGCACGTCGGCCGAAAGCCCCCGAGGACGAGGCCTGCGCCCGCCCCGAAGGCCGGGGCCACGAAGAAGCTGGCGGCCCCCTTGAAGGCTGCCAAGAAGAAGGCAGCGGGCAAACCCGGCCCCGCCAAGAAACCCAAGAAATGACGGTTCTGTCGCCCTTCCGCAGCGTCCAGCGCGTCTACTTCGACGACCTGGACGCGCTCAACATCCTCCATAACGTCCGCTACCTGCTCTTCATCGAGCGCGCCCGCGGGGAGCTCTTCAACGCCCTCGGCTTCCACTGGCAAGACGACCTGGAGCACAACCCGGACAAGTGGCACGTCATCGCGGAGCACGGCATCCGCTACCTCGTCCCCTTCCGCGGCGAAGGCGAGATCCTGGTCGAGCTCACCCCCTCCAAGCTCGGGAGCTCGAGCCTCGTCATCGACGCGCGTGTCCGCTCGCCACACGGTGACATCGTCTTCGCCGACGGCGCCACCCGCCTGGTGCGGCTCGACCCGCTGACCAACAAGCCGTGCCCCTGGTCGGAGCGGTTCCGCAAGGCGCTCCAGCCGCTCGTGAAGACCCCGGCCGCCTGAGGCCCCAGCGTCACCAGCGGTTCTTGCGGCCGCCCGCGTCGGACCAGTTCAGCCGCAGCCCAGCCGCGTCGCGTTTCGTCATCACCTGGGGACCCGGGACGGGCGGCGGCGGAGAGGGCACCCGCACGGGCCGCGCGCTCCTCGCCGCTCCCTCCGCCGACTCGTGCTCGAGCAGGTGGTTCACGCGGCGCGGGATCGTGGTCTCGTCCTCGTCGTCATCCTCGACCCGCCGGTCGACGGCGCACAGCGGTCGGCCGAGCAGCCGGCGCGCGCGCTCGATCAGCTCCGCTCCCCGGTCCGCGCTGACTGCGCCGTGGAGCATGGCGACGAGCCGCATGTCGCGGGAGAGCGCCAAGGCCTGCTCTCGTTCGTGCGGTGTCGTGCTGGCCGCTGCGTCGACGCTCTCCGCAAGAGCGCTGGCCCGTCGCGTGACCTCGTTGGCGAGCTCGTTCCAGAGCTCCTCCCACGCCTCCGGACTCACGCCTGCCCCGACTCGCATATCGCAACCCGCTCCCCTGAGCCTGTGCAAGTCCGGTGCCGCGCGTTTGTCAGCCGTTTGAGCGTGGTCGGTGGGTCCGCAGATCGCGTCGCTGCAATCCGTCCTCAGCCCGATTTTTCAGAACTGAAAGCGGGGCGGAGTCTTCGGCGACACCCGCACCGTCCCCGTTCACGTGGAGATCGGTCGCCGGGCCGAGTAAAGACGACAAGAGACCGACATGCGCATCTTCAGCGGCATCCAACCCACCGGGCGGAAACACCTCGGCAACTACATCGGCGCGATCCGGCAGTACGTCGAAGGGCAGACGCGAGGCGAGTCGATCTACTGCGTGGTCGATCTCCACGCGACGACGGTGCCTTACGAGCCGGCGACCTTGCGCAAGCTCCTCTACGACACGACGGCCATCCTCCTCGCGGCTGGCGTCGACCCCGACAAATGCATCCTCTTCCGCCAGAGCGACGTGCCGCAGCACAGCGAGCTCTGCTGGCTGCTCTGCTCGGTGACGTCTCACGGCGAGCTGACGCGCATGCACCAGTTCAAGGACAAGAGCGCGAAACAGAAGGACGCGCTCATCTCGGCCGGTCTCTTCCTCTACCCGGTGCTCATGGCGGCCGACATCCTCCTCTACAAGACGGACGAGGTCCCCGTCGGCGACGACCAGCGCCAGCACGTCGAGCTGACCCGCAACATCGCCGAGCGCTTCAACGAGCGCTTCGGGGAGACGCTCGTCGTGCCGAAGCACCGCATCCCCGAGGTCGGCGCGCGAATCATGGATCTGCAGTCGCCCGAGCAGAAGATGAGCACGAGCTCCACGAACGAGAACGGAACTGTCTACGTGCTCGAGGAGCCGAAGGCCATCCTCAAGAAGGTCAAGAGCGCCGTCACCGACAGCGGCACCGAGATCAAGATCGCCGACGACAAACCCGGCATCTCGAACCTCCTCGAGATCATGGCGGCCATCCAGGGGAAGACGCCCGCCGACGTCGAGAAGGACTTCGCCGGCCAGCGCTACGGGGACCTGAAGGTGGCCGTCGCCGAGGCCGTCGTCCAGTACCTCGCGCCGGTTCGCGAGCGGTACAACGAGCTCCGGCCGGACGAGAAGCGCATCGAAGAGGCGCTCGCGACCGGCGCCGCCAAGGCCCGCACCATCGCCCAGCGGACCCTGGAAGAGGTCTGGGAGAAGATGGGCGTCGGCGCCCCACGCGTGACGCGTACGTAACAAACACTTCGCTTGGCCCGTACGTTGCGTTCATGAGTTCCAAATTGCGGAACTTGGAATCGTGATCATGATGTCGCGACCTGAACGCGGATGCACGAGCCCACTCCCCCCCAGCCGGCCTTTCGGTCGCAAAGCCCCGGACCCGCTCCCCTGGAGCGACGCGCTTCGCCCGCTGAGATCACGCCGATCTTCGAAGCCTTCGGGGCCTCCCTCCACCACCCGCTCGACCCGGAGCTTCTTCGGCAAACGCTGAGCCGGCCCGCGGACGAGGGGACGGAGCGCACGCTCTTCGAGCTCCTCGCCTCCCGGGCGGCGCCGCTCGGGCTCCGCGCGAGCCCCGTGAGCCTCTCCACGGCCGAGCTCTCGCGCTGTCGAGGCCATGAGCTCCCGCTCGTTCTGGACCGAAGCGGCAGCCCGATCCTGGTGAGACGCGCGCGCCTCGTCCAGATCGAGGTCGAAGAGAACGGGCGCGTGGAGTGGGTCTCCCCCCGCGCCCTCGCGCGGTCGCTCGGCGCGGAGGACGAGACGGAGTCGATCGCCGCCTTGACGATGGAGATCGCGCTTCCTCTCACCGACGCGGGGGCAGGCCACGACCATCACGGTCACGGCGGCGCCGCGCGGCTGATGAAGCTGCTGCGGCTCGAGCGCGAGGATCTCTTTTCGGTCCTCGTCTACGCGGTCTTCATCGGCCTGACCACGCTCGCCGTCCCCGTGGCGGTGCAGGCTGTCGTGAACACGGTTGCGTTCGGCGTGTTGATCCAGCCGCTCGTGGTCCTCACGCTCATCGTGCTCGCGTGCCTCGCGTTCAACGGCCTGCTCCGCGCGATGCAGGCGAAGGTCGTCGAGCGCCTCCAGGAGCGCCTCTTCGTGCGGGCCGCGACGGAGATGGCCTATCGACTCCCGCGGATGAAGATCGACGCGTTCGACCGCGTCTACGCGCCGGAGAAGGTCAACCGGTTCTTCGACGTGATGACCGCACAGAAGTCGGCGGCGGCGTTGCTCATCGACGGGTCGCTCCTCGTCCTCCAGGCGTTCGTCGGCCTCGTCTTGCTTGGGTTCTATCACCCGTTCCTGCTCGCGTTCGACTTCGTCCTCATCATCGCCGTCGCCCTCATCGTGCTCGTCCTCGGGCGCCGGGCGATCCCGACGAGCCTCGACGAGTCGAGCGCGAAGTACGAGCTCGTCGCCTGGCTGGAGGACGTTGCGCGGAGCCCCATCGCGTTCCGCATGAACCAGAACGCCGCGCTCGAGGGCGCCGACGATCTGGCGCGCCGCTACCTGGATCGCCGCCGCCGCCACTTCGCGATCGTGTTCCGACAGATCGTCGCCAGCGTCACCCTCCAGGCCGCCGCGAGCGCGACCTTGCTCGCCATCGGTGGCTTCCTCGTGATCGAGGGGCAGCTCTCGATCGGCCAGCTGGTCGCGGCGGAGCTGGTGGTGACGAGCATCGTCGCGGGCGTGGCCAAGCTCGGCAAGCACCTCGAGAGCTACTACGATCTGCGCACCGCCCTCGAGAAGATCGGGAGCGTCACGGATCTGGAGCTCGAGCCGAGCGCGGCGGTCCGCACCCTGGAAGCGCACGGGCCGGCCACGCTCGAGCTGTCGGAGGTCCGCTTCGGTCACGCGAGCCGGCCGCCCCTCTTCGAGGGGCTCACCTTTTCGGTCTTCCCCGGAGAGAAGGTCGCCATCACCGGCGCCCACGGCGCAGGCAAGAGCACGATCGCCGACCTCGCCTTTGGCCTCCGCGCGCCTGCCCGCGGGGCCATCCTCCTCGACGGTGTCGATATCCGCGAGCTAGGCCCGGAAGAGCTTCGCCGGCACGTGGCGCTCGTGCGCGACGTCGAGATCTTCGAAGGGACCGTCTACGACAACGTCGCGCTCTGGAGGCAAGACGTCTCCCCCCGCGACGTGCACGAGGCGCTCGCGGCCGTGGGTCTCTCCAAGACCGTCGCCCGGCTCTCTTCGGGCGTCGCGACGAAGCTCCTCACCGGAGGTAACCCTCTCTCTCTGGGGCAGGCCCAGCGCCTCATGCTCGCGCGCGCGCTCGCGGGGAAGCCCCGATTCCTCGTGATCGACGGCCTCCTCGACGGCCTCGAGGGCGAGCTGCTCGATGAGCTGGAACGGTGCTTGTCGTCGGTCTGCGATGGCAAGACGACGCTCCTCGTCCTCACGAGCCTCGAGAGCGTCGCCGCGTGGTGTGACCGCCGCATCAACCTCACGCGCAACCGCACGGCCAGCGCCCCGCCCCCTCCTCCGGGCACCGTGGAGATCCGATGATGCAAGAAGCCGCAGCACGCTCGATGCCCGAAACGCCCGCCATGCGCCTCGTCCGCTCGGCGCCGACGACGCGCCTCGCGTCACGCATCCTCGCAAGCGTGTTCGTCGTGACGGCGCTCGTGCTCATCTTCGCGCCCTGGGTCCAGAACGCGCAAGGCACCGGTCGCGTCGTCGCCTACGCCCCTCTCGAGCGACAGCAGATCATCGAGGCGCCGGTCGAGGGTCGGATCACGCTCTGGCATGTCCAGGAGGGCTCGCGCGTCGAGCAGGGCGATCCGATCGTGGATATCACCGATAACGACCCTTCTTTCGTGAGCCGCCTGCGCGAGGAGCGTGACGCGGTGGCTGCCCGGCTGGAGGCCGCCAAGGCGAGGCACGCGAGCATCACGCGTCGAATCCAGGCCCTCGAGGCGTCGAGAGAGAGCGCCATGGCCGCCGCAGACTCGCGCGTGAAGGTGGCCATGGAGCGGAAGGTTGCGGCTGATCGGGCCGTCATCGCCGCGAAGGCCACCGCGAAAGCGGCTCAAGCCAACGTGGAGCGTCAGCGAGATCTCGAGGGCCGCGGCCTCTCGTCCACCCGCACCCGCGAGCTTGCGGAGGCGGAAGACGCGCGCGCGCGAACCGAGGAGGATCGGGCACGCGCGAGCCTGAGGGGCGCCGAGAGCGACGTGCTCGCGGTGCAGAGCGACGCGCTCAAGGTGAAGGCCGACACGGCCGCGCTCGTGGAGGACGCGCAGGCTCAGCAAGCCTCGGCCAGCTCGGAGATCGCCAGCGCGAGTGCCGAGCTCGCCCGCATCGAGGTCCGGGTCTCTCGGCAGACCTCCCAGGCCGTCCTCGCTCCACGGGCCGGCGTGGTCCTGCGCCTCATCGCGAACCAGGGTGGCGAGCAGGTGAAGGCCGGCGACGGTCTCGCGGTCCTCGTCCCCGACACCGACGATCGCGCGGTGGAGCTCTGGATCGACGGCAACGACATGCCCCTCGTGCACGCGGGCCGGAAGGTGCGGCTGCAGTTCGAAGGATGGCCCGCGGTGCAGTTCAGCGGCTGGCCTTCGGCGGCGATCGGGACCTTCGGCGGCGAGGTCGTCCTCGTCGACGCGACGGACGACGGGAGCGGCAAGTTCCGCATCCTCATCACGCCCGAGGAGGGCGAGGCCTGGCCGAGCGGCGTGTACCTCCGCCAGGGCGTGCGCGCGAACGGCTGGGTGCTCATGGAGACGGTGCCGCTCGGCTGGGAGCTCTGGCGCCAGTTCAATGGGTTCCCCCCGACCTTGTCCGCCCCGCCCGACCTCTCCCCCGCAAGTGGCAAGCCATCTTCGAAGAAGAAGAAGGAGTCTCCTTGATGCGACGCTCGTGGCTCTTCGCGCTGACCTTCCTCGTCGTGTCGCTCGTCATGACGGGAGCGCAGGCCGACGACGCCCGGCGAACGCTCACGCTGGACGACGTCCTCGCCAGCACCGATCGCAGCCACCCGCTCCTCGACGCCGCTGCCACCGAGCGGGACGTCGCCGCAGGCGACCTGCAGTCGGCGGAGGGCGCGTTCGACGTCGCCTGGCGCACCCGCGGGACGATCGTCCCGCTCGGCGGCTACCCGTCCGGCCGGATCGACTCGGTGATCGAGGTCCCCACCCCGTTCTGGGGTCTCACGATGTTCAGCGGCTACCGCTGGGGCAGCGACAGCTTCGCCCCCTACGACGAGAAGCTCGAGACGAACGAGATCGGCGAGGTGCGCGCTGGCGCGACGCTGCCGTTCTGGCGGAACGGCCCCATCGATCGGCGCAGGGCGAACATCGCGCGCGCCGAGATCGGCCGTGACGTCGCCGAGCTCTCCGTCGCGGAGCGGCGCATCGAGCTCCGCCGCGCCGCCTCGGTCCGCTACTGGGACTGGGTCGGAGCGGGCAAGCGGCTCGCCCTCGCGAAGCAGGCGCTCGACGTCGCGCTCGCGCGCGACGCAGACGTCGCCTCGCGCGCAGCGTCCGGCGACATCCCCGCGATCGAGAAGACAGAGAACGCGCGGGCCATCCTCCAGCGACGCCAGCAGGTGGTCTCGGCCGAGCGCGCCCTGACGCAGGCTTCGCTCGAGCTGTCGCTCTACTACCGCGATCGGGACGGCGAGCCCATCTTGCCGCTCGCGGCTCAGCTCCCCGGCGAGATCTCCTCCCCGAGCTTCGTTCGCCCTCTCTCGAGAGCCGCGGTGGCGGAGTCGCTCGGCCGGCGCCCCGAGATGGCCCGACTCGGCCTGCTCCGCGCGCAGGGCGCGGTCGAGCGGGAGTGGGCGGGAAACCAGCGCGCCCCGGCGATCGATCTGACGGTCATCGGCTCGCAGGACTTCGGCGACGGAAACGAGAAGCGCAGGCCATTCGAGCTCGAGGTCTCGCTCCTCGTCGACATCCCGCTCGAGATGAACGTGGCGGAGGGCCGGGTGCGCGCAGCCGACGCCCAGCTCGCGCGCGTGGAGGCGCAGGCGCGCTTCACCGCCGATCAGATCGGCGCGCAGGTCCTCGACGCGGAGAACGCCCTCGCGCGTTCGTTCGACCGCGTCGAGATCGCCCGGAGCGAGCTCCGGGTCGCGAAGGAGCTCGAGGTTGGCGAGCGCGACCGCTTCGAGCTCGGCGACTCGACGCTGCTCTTCGTCAACCTGCGGGAGCAGGCCTCGCTCGAGGCGGGGCTGCGGGAGATCGACGCGATCGTCGACTTCCACAAGGCTCGCGCCGTGCTCGAAGCGGTGACGGCGTCCGCGCCGGCGCCCCGCTGACCGCCGGCGCGCCCGGCGTCACCCGAACGGACGCCCGGCGAGCGCGCGGACCATCCGGCGCTCCCCGGGCATGGCCCCCCCACGGACCAGCCGCGGTGAGACCACCGCGACCTGGAGCCCCGCGCGAGCCGCCCAGGACCGGAGCGTCTCCTCGCCGGGCTCCAGATCGAGGCGAACGGCGCCCGCACCACGCGCGAGCTCCGCGGCGATCGCCGCCGCGTCGTCGTCGCGCGCGGCCGCGATCGGACCGAGCCGGAGCGCGCCATCTTCCGGCACCGAGAAGCCGAAGCCGGCGATCTCGCCTCCCCGCTCGACGACCACGCCGCGCGCACGCGAGGCGATCGAGCCGATCAGCCGGGCGCGCGGCGCTCCCTGCGCCCGCGCGTCGAGGGCCTCGATGGCCTCGAGGTCGTCGAGGCGCGCCTCCCTCGTTGCGCCGGGCGCGCTCGCGACGTCGGGCAGCCCCTCGAACCGGACCGACGAGCCCGCGTCGACGAACCCGCTGGGCCGGTAGAGCCGCTCTCCGGCCTGGGTCGCGTAGAGCGCCATGACAGTATTGTCATGACAGGAGGCCAGCGCTCGGTCGAGCAACGCCTTCCCGACCCCCCCGCGCTGGCGCTCCGGGCGGACCATCATCATCGCGAGCATGGCAAGCGCCTCGCCGTAGGCAAAGACGAGCGTGGCGCCCGCCAGGCGCTCGCCGTCGTCGACGCCGTAGGCCACGCCGACGCCGAGCATCCAGCGCCAAGCGTCGAGCGCCGGGTTCCAAGTCACCGCGGCCGCCAGCTCGCCGAGGGCCGGGATATCCTCGGCGTCGAGCCGGCGAAGCCCCCCCGCTTCCACGACGGCTCCCGTCAGACCCGCCGGAACTCGGGCGCGTCCTTCAGGACCAGGTCCAGAAACGCGTTCGAGACCTTCTCCTGCACGCTGCTCTGCCGCAGGCGCGCGCCCAGATTTTTGAAGTCGACAAGGTCGAGCTCCTGGTCCTGGTTGAAGCAGGAGAAGATGAAGGTCTCCTTGCCGGTCTTCGGATCCACGTGGCGCTGGAGGCACTGCGCGCAGACCTCCTTCATCATGCACTGCATCGGCGAGTTGATGCTGCCGATGCCCACGTGTTTCGGGTCGAGGTACGGCTGGAGCACGCCGTGCCGTGCCTCGCGGACGGCGTTCATCATCTTGTCGCTGCCGATCGCGATGATGCGCCGCACCTGCGACAGCGGCGTCGTGTGCTCCGCGCCTGCGAGCTCGTTCTGGGCGTAGGCGATCATCGCCTTCACGATGTTGCCTCGGTAGTGGCGGTCCTGCGGGCGGCGCGCCTCGATCTCGGGGCCGGCATCGCTGCACCAGATGACCTGGTCGGCGGCCTGCTCGATGTCCTCGCGCTTGAAGACGTCCGCCCCGTTGCGGTACCCCGCGAAGTAGATGACGTGTGCGCCCTTCTCGCGCAGCGCCTTGGCGATCGAGAAGAGGACCGCATTGCCGAGGCCGCCGCCGGCGAGGAGCACCGTCTCCTTCTCGGGGATCTCGGTGGGGGCGCCGGTGGGGCCCATGACCACGACCTTCTCGCCGGGCTTCAGCCCGGCCAGGAGCCGCGTGGAGGTGCCCATCTCGAGGGCGATGAGCGAGAGCAGCCCCTTCTCTTTGTCGACCCACGCGCCCGTGAGCGCGATGCCTTCCATCGCGAGGCGCACGCCGTCCACCACGGGGGCGAGGCTCTCGAAGTTCTGCATCCGGTAGAACTGACCGGGGTGGAACTTGCGGGCCGCCGCGGGCGCCCGGACGATGACCTCGATGATCGTCGGCGTGAGGCGGTTCACCTCGTGCACGACGGCCCCGAGCTCCTCGCGGAGCTTGGCGAAGAGGGCCATGCGGCGGATGTCGCGCGCGGACTGCGGCTCGGCGTCGAGTCGGGCGATCGTGTGCCGGAAGAGGTCGCGGACCGCGCCGTACGCGTCCTTCGCGCTGGCCATGGCCTTGACCACGCTGCCCGCGTAGTGCGGGTGGTTGTCACCGTAGAAGCTGACGGCGTGCTCGCCGTCGTCGTAGCTGGTGAAGAAGCCCTCGCTGGCCTTCTCCACCGGCTCCACGTGGAGCTTGCCCGCGTCGTCCACCCAGGCCTTGTGTGGGGCGAAATATTGGCCCCACTTGTCGAACTTGAAGGTGCCGGGGTTCTCGCGCTCGTAGGTTACGTTGGGCTGCGTGCCCGCGGCCACGCACACGGTGCGAGCCGGCAGCTCCACCACCTCGCCCGAGTCCTTCCACTTGCCGTCCTCGCCCAGGACCTGCCGGGTGAAGCGCATCGCCTTCACGGCGTCGTACGTGTCGAGCACGGCCTCCTGCGGGGCGAGGTTCTCGAGGTACCGGACGCCCTCCTCCAGGCTCTTGGCGACCTCTTCGTGGTTGAGGCGGTACGCAGGCGAGTCCGCCAGCTTCTTGCGGTAGACGATCGAGACGCCGCCCCACGAGTCGATGAGCGCCGAAAAGTCGGGCGTTCGCCCCTCGGCGGCGGCCTTGGCCCGCTCCTCGCGGACGAGCGCGGCGTGGCCGAGCTGCTCGGCGATGAACGACCTCTCCTCGTCGTCGAACATCTCCGTGACCGCCTTCTCGCCCTTCGCGGTGATGAGCGCGGCGATGCGGTCGGCCGTCTTCTCGACCTGGATCGGGTAGTAGGCGATGAGCTCCGTCGCGGTGTCGATCGCCGTGAGGCCGCCGCCGATGACGACGGCCGGCAAGCGCACCTGGAGGTTCGCGAGCGCCGAGCGCTTGAGCGCGCCGGTGAGCTGCAGGCCCATCAAGAAGTCGCTCGCCTTGCGGATGCCCCGCGCGAGGTTGTTTTTCATCTGGATGAGCGTCGGTCGGCCGGCGCCCGCGGCGATGGCCACGTGGTCGAAGCCGTATTTCCAGGCGTCTTCCAGGGTGATCGCGCCGCCGAACCGGATGCCGCCGTGGCACGCGAAGAGGCGCTGCCGCGACAACAAAAGATACAGAACCGTCAGGAAGTTCTTGTCCCACCGAACGGTGATGCCGTATTCGCTCACCCCGCCGAAGCCGAGCAGGATGCGCTCGCCGAGCTCCTGCACGAGCTTGTCGTAGTTGCGGATCGGGCGCGGCGGGCGCGTGTCGTCGCCGGTGAGCTCGACCGGGAGCGGCTCGACCTTGAGCCCGTCCACCGCGACGACGGCGAAGCCCTCTTGCGAGAGGTGGTGCGAGAGCGTGTAGCCCGCAGGGCCGAGGCCGACGACGAGCACGTTTTTCCCGTTGTAGGGGCGCTGGTACGGGCGCGCGACGTGGAGCGGGTTCCACCGCGTGAGGAAGCCGTAGATCTCGAGGCCCCACGGCAACGCCAGCACGTCCGTCAGGACACGCGTCTCCACCTCGGGGATGTTCACCGGCTCCTGCTTCTGGAAGACGCAGGCCTTCATGCAGTCGTTGCAGATGCGGTGGCCGGTCCCGGGGCACATCGGGTTGTCCACGCAGACGAGCGCGAGCGCCGCGATGGCGTCGCCCTCCGCGCGCATCGAGTGCATCTCGCTGATCTTCTCGCCGAGCGGGCAGCCGGCCAGCGGGACGCCGAGGCCGTTTTTCTTCAGCCCGCCTGTCTTCGCGTCGCGCAGGCCCTTCGAGCACGAGTCCTTGTCGCGGTCGTGGCAGAGCAGGCAGTAGTCGATCTCCTGCTCGGCCTGTCGCGGGCTCATGCGCCGATCCGTCAGGGAGAAGCCGTCGCGGGCGCGGCGCTCGTCCGCCGGGCCGACGAAGAGCTCGGGCAGATCATCGCGCGTGCGGCGCAGCTTCACCAGGTTCGCCGGGTCGATGTTGTGGGGCGCCTTGAGCGACGGCCACCTGTGCGCCGGGTCGTGGTGATCGGCGCGTCGCGCGGCTAGCCACGCCTCGAGCGCGTCGAGCGCGTAGCCGGACACCGCGAGATCCTCCGCGTCCGTCGGCTCCGCGCCGGCGACCGCGAGCGCCTCGCCCTTGGCGCCGGGCACGGCCAAGAGCGCGGCGCGGACCGCGCGCGCGCGGCCGTGCAGCTCCTCCGTCCATTTGGCGCCGCCGGCCTTCGCGGCCTTGCGACCGGTGTCGTCGACCTCGAAGATCTTCATGGCTGCCTCTGCGACGGCCGTCTCCTCCTCCGAGCTGCCCGAGCCGAGGAGGTCGGACGGTGCGCCGGCGGCGACGAGCGCCGCGCGCGCGACGGCCGAGGCCAGCGCGGCGTCCGCGCCGAAGGCCTGCCCCGCGTTGGCCTTGTGTACGCGCTTCTTCACGAGCTCCCGCTTGAAGGTCCAGAGGACCTTGCGGCCGGACGTCTCGCCGGCCAGGACGCTCGCCGCCTCTTCCACGCCGAAGAGTCGCGCGACGAACCGCGAGACGCTGGGCGCGGCGGCGAGGAGCGCCTCGCTCACGGCCTCCGCGCTCATGCCTTGGCCGAGCGACTTCCGGTAGGCGTCGAACTTGGCGTAGAGCTCGGGGTCTTCCTCCGAGAAGCCTGCGTCCCACAGGCGGTATAGCTCGGCCAGCTTGTCCGAGGCGTAGAGATCCGCGTAGGCGAAGCCCGGGATGCCGAGCACGAGCTCGGACGGATCGGACGTCGCCGCGACCCAGGTGGAGAAGTCGCGTTGCACGTTGTCGCTTTCGGAGGAGCTAGCCGCGACGTCATCCCGCGCGCGGACCGGCTCCCGCCCAGGGGTCGAGACGGCCATAGGTGGCCGTCGCTCTACCACAGGACTGAGCTAAAATCCGCGCGAGACGACGCGTTCGATCGTCCGGGTGCTCATCCGGCCCTCGATCACCTCCGGCTCGCGCAAGAGGGCCTGGTGGAGCGGGATGTTCGTCCGGATCCCGTCGATCAAGAACTCGTCCAGCGCGACCTGCATCTTCACGATGGCCTCGGGCCTCGTGGGCGCGTGGACGATCACCTTGGCGAGCAGGGCGTCGTAGTTGGACGGGACACGGAAACCGCCGTAGACGCCGGAGTCCACGCGCACGCCCCCGCCGCCCGGCGGGTGGTAGCTCGTGATGAGCCCCGGCCAGGGCGCGAAGCTCTTCGGGTCCTCCGCGTTGATCCGGCACTCGATGGCGTGGCCGCGGAAGCTCCACGGGCGCGTGTCGGCGAGGCTCAGCTTCTCCCCGGCCGCCGCGCGGAGCTGCATCTCCACCAGGTCCACGCCGGTCGTCATCTCGGTGACGGGGTGCTCGACCTGCACCCGCGTGTTCATCTCCATGAAGTAGAGGTTCTGCTGCTCGTCCATGAGGAACTCGAGCGTCCCCAGGGAGGTGTAGCCCGTCTCGCCGATCGCCTGGCGGATGCGCTCGCCGATGTCGCGGCGCAGCTCGTTTGTCATCGCCGGGCTCGGCGCCTCCTCGATGACCTTCTGGTGGCGCCGCTGGAGCGAGCACTCGCGCTCGCCGAGCGTCCAGATGCCGCCGTGCCCGTCCGCGAGGACCTGGAACTCGATGTGGCGCGGCTCCTCCACGAAGCGCTCGAGGTAGACGTCCGGGTTCTTGAAGCCGACCGTGGCCTCGTGGCGCGCCGTCTCGAAGGCGCGCGGCAGCTCGTCCGCGTTGCGGACGATGCGCATGCCGCGCCCGCCGCCTCCGCCCGAGGCCTTGAGGATGACCGGGAAGCCGATCTCCTTGGCGCGGGCGAGCGCCTCGTCCGCGTCTTTCAGGACGCCGGTGCCCGGCAGGAGCGGGAGCCCGAAGCGCTTGGCGTTCTCGCGCGAGCTGACCTTGTCGCCCCAGGAGCGCATCGCGTCCGGCGTGGGCCCGATCCAGGTGAGCTTGCACTTCTTGCAGAGCTCGGCGAACGCGGCGTTCTCCGACAAGAAGCCGTAGCCGGGGTGGATGGCGTCCGCCCCGGTGACCTCCGCCGCGGCGATGATCGCGGGCACGTTGAGGTAGCTCTTCGCCGGCTCGGGCGGACCGACACAGACGGCCTCGTCGGCGAAGCGGACATGCAACGCGGCGTCGTCGGCCTGCGAGTGGATGGCGACCGTGCGGATGCCGAGCATGCGGCACGCGCGCAGGATGCGCATCGCGATCTCGCCGCGGTTCGCGATCAGGACCTTCTTGAACACGATGCCTCACTCCCCCCTCGCGCCGCGAGGGGGGCCGGGGGGGTGAAAGGGCAGGCACAGAGCCTGCTGGCGGCAGGCGGACGCTGCACGGCTCAACCGACCTTGATCTTGTAGAGGCGCTGACCGAACTCGACGGGCTTCCCGTTCTCGGCGCAGACGTCGATGATCGTCCCGGCGCAGTCGGCCTCGATCTCGTTCATCAGCTTCATGGCCTCGACGATGCAGAGCGTCTGGCCTTCCCGCACCTTCGACCCGACCTCCACGAACGGAGGCGCGTCCGGCGAGGGCGCGCGGTAGAACGTGCCGACGAACGGCGAGGTCACGTAGTGGACGGAGCCCTCGTCCTCCTCCGGCGCGGCCGGCTTGACCGAGAGCGGCGGGACGGTGAGGCTCGAGTCCACCGGCTGCATGGGCGCGACGCTGGGCGGCCCGTAGGACGCGACGTAGGGCGCCGGAGGCTGCGCCAGCACCACGGGCTGTGGCGTCCCGCGGGCGATGCGCAGCTTGACCTGCTCGTCCTCGAACTCGAATTCAGTGACACCACCGTCAGCAAGAGCGGTGACGAGCGCCTTCAAGTGATCGATGTCGATGTTCACGCGGTGCCCTTCGCTACCAAAACCGTCAGGTGATGCCAATCCTCACGGGAGCGCGAATTTGCTTACGCGGTCCCGCTCTGCGCGAGATGACGCAGCATGCCAACGAGGCCGAGCTCGTACGAGAGCGCGCCGAACCCGGTGACTTTTGCGAAACACGCGCGTGATACGTACGACCGCCGCCGGAAGGGCTCGCGCGCCTCGGGCTGGGAGATGTGGATTTCCACCACGGGGACGCCGGCGAGCCGCACCGCGTCGAGCAGGCCGATGGAGGTGTGCGTCAGCGAGCCGGCGTTGAGGAGGATGCCCGAGAAGCCCTCCTCCTGCGCGGCGCCGATCCAGCCGATGAGGTCGCCCTCGTGAGCGGACTGCCGGCACACGACCTCCGCGCCTCGCTCCGCCGCGACGGCTTCGAGCCCGGCGTGGATCTCCGCGAGCGTGACAAAACCGTAAATGTGCGGCTCGCGCTTGCCCAGTCGATCGAGGTTGGGACCGGAGAGCACGAGCACGCGCACCGCGGCGCCCGGCTTACGCAAGCTCCTTCAGGAGCGCGGGGACGCGGGTGCGGAGGAGGAACCGGGCCTTGCCCAGGTTCGCGTCGGGCAGGAGCGTGAAGGCCACGAAATACGTGTCGTTCACCACGCGGATGAGGGTCGTGACCTTGTCCGCCTGGATGGTCACCTCCTTCGGCTCCCCCGACTCCAGCATCTCGCTCGCTCGCTGGATCGACTTCACGACGACGCTGTACTCGGCGCCGACCGTCTGGATGTCGAACGACACCGGCGGGTTCGGCTTCGTGTAGCTGTCGACCGCGATGCCTTCGTAGTCCATGACGAGGGTCGCGAGCCCACCGTCGATGCCGTCGACGACCTCTTTGAGCAGGGCCTGGAACATTGACCTCGAACTCTAACGGCCCTCCGGCCCGGTGGTAAAGACTTTCACCGAGAGTCTTGCGTCCGGGAGACAGCCGAGGGATTGTCTCAGCGGGGGCGACTGTTCGGACGCCTTGACCCTTCTCGGGGCGAACGGCTAACTTCCGTTGCCGCGTGGGCCAAGGGCGGCCCAAGCACATCGCTCGGGGCGCGGCAACCGCGCTCGGAGCTTCCAAGAGGACAGCTCGAACATGCGCGCACGAGCCGGGGACCCGCCCCGCACGATGCCCCAGAAAATCCTGGCGGGGCGGTGCAACGATCCGCAGCTTCGCGGAGACCTCGTCCAGGTGAAGGTCGATCAGGTCGTGCTCTCCCGCGCCCCCGCGCGGGCGCTGGCCGAGGCGACCGCGCTCGGGCTGAAGAAGACGACGGTGGAGGTCGCGGTCGCCTACGACGGCACCTGCGTCACGAACCGTGCCTCGCTGCGCGATACGGAGGATCGCGGCCCGGGCTCCACCCCCCCGGAGCTTCCCGCCTTCAACATCCAGATCGCCCGCCCCGGCATCGGCTTTCCTGGCCCGGTCCACCTCGAGCGCTTCGCCGCCCCGGCCCGCCTCTGCCTGACGGACGACCCCCGCCTCGCCACGGTCGGCGGGGTGGGCATGCTCTCGCTCGTCGTGTCGCCTGCCATCCTCGGCCAGGCGCTCGCGACCGGCAGCGTCTGGCTACGGCCCCCGCGCAGCGTGCAGATCCACCTCTCGGGGCGGGTTCGGCCGTTCATTTGCGCCCGTGACGTCGCGCTCGAGCTGCTCCGGAAGGGCCTCGACGAGGTCGTCCGACGTATCGAAAAGGAGCACGCAGCCCCGGTCGTCCTCGAGTTCGCCGGGCCCAGCGTGCGGCTCCTGTCCGTGCAGGAGCGCAGCGTCCTGGCTGGCATCGCCCCCCAGGTCGGCGCGGCGGCGGCCATGTTCGTCTCCGACGAAAAGACGGAGGGGTTTCTCCGCGATCAGCGCCGCAGCAAGGCGCACCGCGCGATCGTCCCCGACCCCGGCGCTCCCTGCGAGGAGGTCGTGGGCATCGATCTCGCGACCGTCGACCCGCTCCTCATGGACGAGGACGGCAACGTCCGACGGGTGGGCGATCTCGCGGGCAAGCCCGTGGGCCAGGTCGTGCTCGGCGGCGACAGCGGCGCGACGCTCCGCGACATGCTCGCGGCCGCTGCGCTCCTCAAGTCCAAGCGCGTCCCGTCCCGTCTCGATCTGCTCGTCTCGCCGCCATCCCGTCAGGTGCTGGAGGTGTTGGCCCAGCAAGGCGCGCTCGTCGACCTCGTGGCGACCGGCGCCCGCATCATCGAGCCCGACAGCCGCGTGGTCACCTCGGAGGTCTACCCGCCCCCCGACGGCGCGCTCTCCCTCCGCACCGCGGATCCCGAGCCGCTCGTCCCCGGGTCGGGCCGGTTCGTGATCGCGTCGGCCGAGACCCTCGCCTACGCCGTCGCCACGGGCACCGTGGGCGATCCTCGGAGCTTCAAGCGTCCGGTCCGGGTCACCGTCCCGCGGGTCCTCCCGACGGATGACGTGCTCGTCCTGCGCGACAAGAAGGGCGACGCGGCCGGCACCAAGAAGGCCCCGGTCACCCCTGCCCTCCAGCCGATCAAGGACCCGCTGAGCCTCGAGGTCGTCGAGGGCCTCGACACGGCGGGCAAGAAGGCCTCGGGGGACGGCTTCGTCCTGCTCCTGACGGACGCCGAGGCGCGCGCCATCTACGAGCAGCCGCTCCGCCGCGAGGGCGTGCGCGCGGTCATCGCCTCGTTTGTCCCCAGCCAAGCGACGAGCGCCCTGGCAGCGGAGGGGATCGTCTGCTTCGGCGTGGACGACGCCGGCATGAAGTCGCTCCGCGGGCAGAAGACGCTCGGCCTCCCGCCCCCGTCGAAGTGGGCGGAGGGCGCGGCGGCCACGACCCCCAAGGGCAAGGTCCCGCTCACGGCGCTCCCGCGCGGCGTGGAGTCTTCGTGGCTCCAGGCGGGTGGCCTGCGCGGCGTGCCCGCGAAGACCAAGTAGCTCGGGTCGGCCCGGGCTCAGCCACGCATTCAGCCACGCATCGCGGAGATGACGAGGCGGTTCTGCTCGTCCTTGCTGAAGAGGACGAGCACCGTCGTTCGCCCTCGCTTGACCCGGAACGCGAGGGACCTCGACTCCTTGATCTGGGCGCTCGCCCAGCCCCTCGCCTCGAGGTGGGCGTGGAACTCGGTGAGCACGGCGACCGGGTCGCGTTCGTAGGTGATCTCGTAGATCGTCTCGCGGTCGCGCTCCACGCGGATGCGCCCGCCGCCCGGGAGGACGAACCCGGGCGCGAGCAGCGAGAGCTCCTCCTCCGGAGCCGACGCGTCGGCGCCCGGACCGAAGAACATCTCACGTGCCTCCACGGCGAAATAAGCGCCGGCCACAGCCGCCAGCAGCCCCACGCCGAGCTCCTTCTTCCCGCCCCCGCGGTGCCCCGGGACGATGCTGCAGGCGGACGAGAGCGCCCAGAGGAGCGGCAACGAGACCAAGCCGAGACGGTGGAGCTTGCCCATGCTCCCGGCCGAGCAACCGGCGGGCCACCCGGCGAACCCCAGCCTCCAGCCTGATTTCGCGCCTCTCGAGCCGGTCGGCAATCTCGGCGGTCTCGGCGCGAGACGCCGCGCTGGCCGATCAGCCGTCGGCCCGGGGTCGCCACCGGACGATCTTGCGAGGCGGCGGGTCCCCCTGCACCAGCTCGGCCTTTGTCGCAGCGCGGACGAGCGGCGCGATGACCCTGACGAGCGCGTCATCGTTGGGGTCGAGGGTCAGCTCGACGCCGCGTGCCGTGGCCACGGCCTCGAGCTGCCGCGAGCGATCGGGCTCGTGGAGCGCCCCGCGGTAGACGGCGCGCTCGGGCGTGCTCGCCGCCTCGTCGAGCACGATCTCGACGCGCAGGCCGTGCTCCGGACGGCCGGTGACGCCGCTCACTCCGCGCCCGGTCCGGCCGGCGGCGGCGCCTTCGGCGCGGGCGTCTTGGCCTTCGCCGGATCCTCTTTCTTCTTCTCGGGAACGCCCGGGTCGGCCGGCCGGCGGATGTCGGGCGGATCTTGCGACGGCGTCTTCAGCTCCTCCAGGAACTCCCGCGCGGTGATCGCAAACGGCCCACCCCAGTCCTTGATGACGCTCTCGAAGACGACCTTCGCCTCCTTCTTGCGGTTCATCATCATGAGCGTCTCGCCCTTGAGGACGAGCGCCTCGGGATCGAGGCCCGAGTTGGGGTACGTCTTGAGGGCGTAGTCGATGCGGGCGATGGTCGCGTCGAAGTTGTCTTGCCGGCGGTAATAACGGGCCACGTAGAGCTCGTGTCGGACGAGGCGACCGGTCACGACCTCCAGCATGTACTCCACGTCTTTGCGCCACCGCGTGCGCGGGAACGCGCGGAGGAAAGCCTTGAGCTCGCGGTGCGCGTCGGCCGTCACCGCCTGGTCGCGCTCCTCCGCCGGGGGCTGGAGGATCGTGTCGCTGATGTCGAAGAACAGCGCCTTGGACAGCCGGTAACGCGCGTACTCCGCCTCCTTGTCGGTGCGGTACGTCTGCGCGAAGGCGCGGTAGGCGCCGATGGCGTCCGTGTATTTCTCCTGGGCGAAATCGATATCGGCGAGGCGCAGCTCGGCGAGACGCGCGTAGCGGCTCTGGGGGAAGTTCTTCTTCACCTCCTGGAAGAGCGGCCGGGCGCCTTCCCAGTCCTTTCCTCGGAAGGCCGTCATCGCCTCCTCGTAGGCACGGCGGGCGTCCTCCGTGTAGGTGAGCGTCTTCGGCGCCTGCGAGGTGGACGCGCACGCGCCGGCCGAGGTCGACAGCGTCAAGAACAGCAGGGCGGAGGTGAGTCTCATCGGTGCGCTGGCCACTCGTTACCCGAGCTCGGCCTGGGGCGCCAGCGAGCCGCGTGTCGCCAAGATTCGCGAACGAGATCGCGGCCCTCGGGGGCAGCGCGATGCCGAGCGCCAGAATTGCAGCACACCGAAGCTTCAGATCAAAAGTTTCGACATGACGGAATCGATCGGCGCACCCATTCTGGACCTCGGAAGGAGGAGTCATGCGTTGGGTTCTTCCGTTCTCGGTGGGCGTCATCGCGTCGAACGCGGTCGGCTGCGCGCCGCCCTACGCGGTCATCGAGCAGGCCACCGTCGCGCCGCTGGAGGGAGCGACGAGCTTCGCCGTCCTCGACGTCGACACCACCGCGCTGGCGCGGGATTGGAGGTCGGATCGAGAAGTCCTTGCTGCCAAAGGCTATGTGGATGGCCCGCGCGAGATCAGCCGCACCTTCGCGGCGTATCTCCGCGCACAGGCGGCGCGCGAGGGGGTGGCGGAGGTGCACCGAGACCCCGAGACGGCACACTTCGTCATCCGGCCTCGCCTCGAGCGCATGGATCCCGGCCACGTGGACCTCGTCACGCGCTTGCCCTCTCGCGTATCGCTGCTCGTCTCGATCGAAGACCGGCGCGGATGCGTCCTCGAGACCATCCGCGTGCAGAGCTCGACCGACGTGGAGCTCGGCCGGGTGCTCGCCCGGGAGACCCATGACCGCGACCTTCGCGAGCTCGCTCGCGGCGTCACCGTCTACCTGGCGGACCGAACGAGACAGTCCCCTCACCCCGCGTCGTGGTGATCCGATGAAGCCCCCGCGTTCAAGCTGCATTCAGGCACGATCGGCCGAGGACGTCGCCGACCACGTCCTCGATCTCGCCGCCGACTGAGCCGTCCGGCTGCCTCGCGAAGCCACTGTGTCACTCATCGGCGACGGCCACGGCGTCGGTCGGTCTCCGGAGCCAGGCCGAGCGCTGCTCTCACCGCGAGAGCGCGCCGGTAGAGGCGAAGCCACGGGATGACGACCTTATCGTGAAGGGAGTCGATGACGAGCCGCTGCCACGCGTCGTTGATGGCGATGCGCGCGCGCATCCGGATCGGCAAGGAGTCTGGCCTCCGACGAGCCGCGCGCTCGTGCACGAGCTCGGTCATGAGCGCCTGGAACGTCGTCCCGATGGCGCGCTTCCTGGAGAAAAACCGCGCCGCGACGCGGTCCGCTCGATCTTCCGTGACGCCCGCGCGGACGGCCCAGTCGTGCAGCGCTGCGCGGAGGGGCTCTTCGTCGATTCGTGCGATGCGCCGCACCTCCCTTCGCAGGCCGCGCAGATTCAGCTCGATGTCGCCCCGCGCGAAGGCGTCGTAGAGGGCGTTCCGGATGGGCGCGATCGCAAACGATCGCTTCGTGAACCGGTCCAGCTCGTCGATCTCCAGGTCCTCGAGGGCGTGGTCCCAGTCGATGTTGAGCGGCACCCGGTCGGGCCCGACGAGCACGTATTGGTCGATGTGCGTGTCCAGGTTCCCGAGGAGCCACTCCCACGGGTGCTCCCGGAGCAGGACCTCCCGCTGAAGCTCGGTCCACTGGGTCGGGTCCGTGGGGAGCCTGACCCCCGCGTGCTCCACGAGCGGCTGGAGCATCCCCGCGACCGGCGCGCCCCCCGCAAACGCGAGACGCCGCGCGGCCGTCGGGACCGTCGGACGCGAGCCGAGCGCGCGGACCTCGTAAGCGAAGATCTCGGCGGCGACGTGCTCGGGCGGCGCCATCTTGAAGAAGAACCGCCTCCCGTCGTCGCCCTCCGCCACGCCCGCGGGCCTGCTGCCCGCGCTCGGGCCCTCGGTCGGGACGAGCTCGACCTTCGCCATTGCGAGCTCGTCGGGACCGGGCAGCGCGGCCAGGAGTCGGCGCACGCCGAGCTCCGCCCTGTCAGCACGCCTCGTCCGCTTGCCCATCCGCTTCCGGCCCCAGAGAGCTAGGGGCGCTCGGGCCCAGCCAGCAAGATCTCCACCCGACGATCTCGCGCCCAGCCCCCCTCGTCGAGGCCCGTCGCCTCGAACTCACCTTGTGAAGACGGGGCGAGGCGACCCTCCTCCACACCGAGCCGAGCCAGGTGGCTCGCGACGGCGCCGGCGCGCCTCTGGCCGAGCGCGAGGTTGTGCTCGGTCTCACCCCGCGGGTCCGCGTGGCCCACGATCTTCACGGTCCTTTCGTTCAGCGGCCCGGTGAGGAAGCAGCGCGCTATCGCGTCGAGCGCAGCGCGGGCCTCGGGCGCGATCTCGGAAGAGTCGAAGGCGAAGTAGGCGCGCGGGACGTCACCGCAGGCGTCGAGGATCGCGCGATCGACCTCCACCGTCGCGCCGTCCGCCGACCGTGGAAGCGGCGGGGACCATCGAGTCGCCGCCGCAGCCTGGGGCCCCGAGGGCGCCTGCGGCTCGGGCGACTTGCAGCCTGCGAGCGAAGCGAAGGTGGTGAGGATCGTGATCGAAATGAACGTCTTCATCGTCTCCCTCCGTGAGCCGTCGTCCGGCAAGCCACCACCTTCACCACGAAAGTCGGCTGGTCAAGCGCAACGATGACAGCTTCGTTGCTGAAATCTTCGTCGCTCGCTGCGACGGGAGCGAAGCGCCCGCACCTCGCTTCATTTCGTTCGTGCCATACCTTTTCACACAAACTTTCGACAGGACAGCAACGTTTGCGGCCCCAAGCTCTTCGCCATGAACTGGCGTTCGCTGGCGACGGTCTCCGTCTTCTTGCTGGCGTCGGGCTGCGTCTCGTCACCATCGCGGGGCTCCGAGGGGCGATCGCTCTTCGACTCCTACCCGGACTACCCGGCACGAACGACGTGCCGATCCATGTCCGTCGCCGAGTCGAAGGCGGTGGAAGAGGCCGCCCGGCCGCCGCACTTCGCCGGTTCTTGGCCCAGTAACTGTGCGTTTCCGTTCCTTCCAGGGGCGGCGCGTGACTGATGACGAGGCTCGAGCCTGGAACGAAACGAAAGGAGCTCATCCATGAAACTCGCTGCGGTGGCTGGTTTGGTCTTCTTCCTCGCGGGCTGTACCTCGCCGAGCTGGACCGTGATCCAGCAAGAGCCCTCGAACGCCCTCGCCGGGAGCTCGGAGTTCGCCGTGCTCCCGATCGACACGTCGGCCGTCGCCAGCCGAGGACGCACCTCGGATGAGGTCCTCGTCCGGAAGGGATTCGCCGACGGATCGGCGGAGGTCACGAGCGCCTTCGCGGGCTACCTCAAGCTTCACGCCGAGCGCACGGGCGGGCTCCGCCTCCACGACGCGCCCGAGAAAGCGAGCTTCGTGGTGCGCCCCAAGATCTCCTACATGGACCCGGGCCTCGTCACGACGGTCTACAGCCGCCCGAGCAAGCTGGTGATGCAAGTCAGCATCGAGGATCGGCTGGGGAACGTGCTCGACATCATCGAGGTCGAGAGCTCGACCGAGGCGCGCTCCATGAAGGAGGCCCCCGCCGAGCGCTACGAGGCCGATCTTCGGAAGATCTCCAGGCGCGTCGTGGAGTACCTGGCCGCGAGGAGCGCGAGCCCGGAAGGCCCGACCCTCTGAGCCGCCCTACCCTCGACCGCGAGGGGGGCAGAGCTCACTGCGGTGCGAGCGGCGCGAGGAGCTCACCCGCCTTGCGGGCAACGTTCGTGTGGTCCGCGCTGACCCGGAGGATGGGCTCGGAGACGAAGAGCCCAAACGAAGCGTACTCGTAAAGCCACTGCGAGAGCATCGCCTCGCCCTGCTCTCCCGGCCCCGCGAGCATGGTGATGTTCTCCAGGATCCGGTCGACCGAGAGCGTACCGTCTTGGGCGGGGCCGGCGCCCATGAAGAGCGCGTCGTAGATGCCCGCGCCGGTGGCGAAGCTGGAGAGCTGGTCCCGCACCTCGGCCCCGCGCCCGAGCGCGTCCACGTTGGTGAGGATGAGGCTGATCGCCTCGTTGAAGCGGGCGACGATGGCCCCAGGGCCCGTCGGCCGCGGGGGCGACACGACGACGATCCCTGCCTGGAGCAGCTGGAAGATCGCGTGGGTCACCTCGAACTCGCCCTGCCCGACCTCGCGGCAGATATCCGAGACGCTGCGCTGGCCGTCGATCGCTTCCCAGAACGGCACCAGGTGCTCCTCCGCCGGGGCCGGGCGCCCGGCGACGCGCGCCGGCACGTGCAGCTCGCTCGGGATCCGCTCGCGGAAGTAGCGCGTCTCGTCCATCCGGCGGACGCCCTCCATGAGGAGCGAGCTCACCGAGATGTTGAGATGCACGACGATCTTGCTCTCGTCGAAGCTGTCGAGGAAATAGAACATGCCGTCGCCGACGAGGAGCACGGCGTAGACGACCTCCTCCGTCTGCCGCTGCATGACGCTGAAGAGCTTCTCGCGCGTCACGAACCCGAGCTTCACGGCGGCCTCGCCGAAGCGGAGGTCGTTGTTCACGGCCTTGGCCGTCTCCTCCACCTGCTCGCGGCTGAGGACACCGTAGCGGTAGAGCACCTCCCCCAGCTTCTCGCCGTCCGCGGTCGAGTTGGCTTTGATGACGTGACCGTGATCGAAATAGATGGAGCGCGTGGCCTGGGGGCTCGTCACGATGAGCTCACCCTTCCAAGAGGCTTGTCCGACGAGCGACACGATGTCGCAGAGGGCCCCGGGCGTCGTGATCTCGCCGGCCAGCCGGCAGACGGCGCCGTCATGCTCGTCGCGGATGCCGTCCTCCCCGACATGGCGCATGAAGACCAGGTGGCGCGGCCCGGGCATGACCCGGAACGTGCCCTGCCGCCCGCGCATCCACTGGCTCGCCAGCCTGCCCACGGGGTGGGCCGCTCCGGTCGGATCGACTCGGACGAGGTCGGCGCGCTCTTCGGACATCTAGCTCTCTTTTTTACTCTGGTTTTCGAGGAACGTAGAAGTCCTTCGTATTACAGCGGCCCGGCCGAGGAGCCGCCGCGAGCTTTGGCGTGACGCCGCCGAGCGGCTACGCTGCCCCGCGAGGATGATGGTCAGGCCACCTGCCAGCGCGCCCGAGCTCACGCGTGCCCTTCGTGAGTCGGGCTATGTCTGCGACGCCGCCGTCGCGGTCGCCCTGCAGCTGGGGCTCGCCCTCGGCCGCCCGCTCCTCGTCGAGGGCCCGGCGGGCGTCGGCAAGACCGACCTCGCCCGCAGCGCCGCGGCCGCGCTCGGCCGGCCCCTGGTGCGGCTCCAGTGTTACGAGGGCCTCGACGAGGCGAAGGCTCTCTACGAGTGGGACTACGCCAAGCAGATGCTCTACACGCAGCTCGTCCGGGGCAGCCTGGAGCGTCTCACGGCGTCCGCGACCACCGTCGCCGAGGCCGTCGCGGCGGTCTCCTCGAGCGAGGCGAGCTTCTTCGACCGGCGTTTCCTGCTCGCTCGCCCGCTCCTCGCGGCGCTCGAGAGCGAGGAGCCGGTCGTGCTCCTGATCGACGAGGTCGACCGCGCCGACCCCGAGTTCGAGGCCTTCCTCCTCGAGGTGCTCGCGGAGCTGCAGATCACCATCCCCGAGGTCGGCACCGTGCGCGCGAAACACACGCCGCTCGTCCTTTTGACGTCCAACGGCTCGCGCGACATGACCGACGCCCTCCGCCGGCGCTGCCTGCACGCCTTCGTGGACTACCCGCCGCCCGAGCGCGAGATCGAGATCCTCGCGTCGCGTGTCCCCGGCCTCGACGCGGCGCTCGCGGGCTCCCTCGCCCGGTTCATCACAAAGGTCCGCAAGCTCGACCTGAAGAAGGCGCCCAGCGTCGGCGAGACCATCGACTGGGCGCGCGCCCTCATCGCTTTGGGCCGATCCCAGCTCGACTCGGCGCTGGTGGAAGAGACGCTCGGTGTCATCCTGAAGCACCAGGAAGATCGCGCGCTCGTGGCGTCGCGTGCGGCGGACCTCCTCGGCTGACGGGCCTTCAGCGCAGCTCGATGGCCTTGCCGCCGAGGAGCTTCTCGACCTCGCCGAACATCTGATCGCTCGGCTCGACCCGAAGAGACGGAACCGTCATCGTCGCCTCGGCGCCGCCCTCGAGCTCGAAGGCGAGGATGATCGAACAGGCGCCCGGCGAGCCCTCGAGGACGCCCTTCAGGCGCTCGACCGCCGCGGGCGTGTGGCGCGCGGCCGACAGCCTCAGGGTGATGCTCTTGGCCTCCGCGCGGAGCGCGTCGGTGAACAGGACGGCCTCGTCGAGCAGCAGCGTGGGCTCGCGCGGGCCCGACTCCTCCTCGCCTTCTTCGACGAACGGGAAGCTGAGCTTTCCGTTCACGAGCACCGGCTCGCCGCTCGTGAGGACGCTCTCGTAGGCGTCGATCTGGCGCTCGCGAACCTTCACCTCGATGCGCCCCGACGTATCCTCGAGCGTGAAGAAGGCCACCTTGCCGCCCCCGCCCTTGAAGATGCGGACGCGCCACCCTTCGACCATCCCACACGCCCGGACCTTGGCCCAGGGCTCGCCGGTCATGAGCTGGGCGGTCGGCGTGACGTCGAAGCGCGAGAGCTCCACGCCGTACCGCTCGAGCGGGTGCCCCGAGACGTAGAAGCCGAGCGCCTCCTTCTCGCGCACGAGCGTCTCGCGAAGGTCCCACGGGCTCGCGTTCGGGTACTCCGCGTTCGTCTTCTTGGCCTCCGGCTCGGCCGCGGCGAACAGGCCGAAGAGGTTCGTCTGGCCACGCTCGCGGTCCTTGCTGGCGCTCCGGCCGCGCTCGAGCGCGGAGTCGATCGCGCCGAAGGCCTGCGCGCGGGAGATGCCGCGTTCGGTCAACGTCGCGTCGAAGGCGCCGGAGGCGACGAGCGACTCGAGCACACCCTTGTTCACGCGCCGCGGATCGACGCGCTCGGCCAGATCGAAGAGATCCTTGAAGGCGCCCTCGCCCCGCGCCTCGAGGATGGCCTCGAGCGCCGACTCGCCGACGCCGCGGATGGCGCCGAGCCCGAAGCGGATCTTCGGGTCGTACGGATCGCGGCGGCGTCCGCCGCGGCGCGCCTTGCCGCCGCGGCGCGACTCCGGCCCGGCGTTCGGGTCGGCGTACACCACCGTGAAGTCGATCTGGCTCTGGTTCACCTCGGGCGGCAAGGTCTCCACGCCCCACGCGCGGCCTTCCGCGATGATGCGCACGACCTTCTCGATCTTGTCGCGGTCGGCGGTCATGAGCGCACAGAGGAACTCGACCGGGTAGTGCGCCTTCAAATAAGCGGTCTGGTACGTGAGGAGCGCGTACGCGGCCGAGTGCGACTTGTTGAAGCCGTATCCCGCGAAGAACTCGAGCAGACCGAAGATGCGCTCGGCGTCCTCGATCGTGACGCCGTTGTTCACTGAGCCCTCGACGAAGGTGGCCTTCTGCTTGGCCATCTCTTCGGGCTTCTTCTTGCCCATCGCGCGGCGGAGCAGGTCGGCGCCGCCGAGCGAGTAGCCCGCGAGCTTCTGCGCGACCTGCATGACCTGCTCCTGGTAGACGATGACGCCGTACGTCGGCACGAGGATCTCGTCGACGAGCGGGTGCATCTTCTGGATCGGCTTGCGACCGTGTTTGCAGTCGACGAAGTCCTTCACCATGCCGGTGCCGAGCGGACCGGGCCGGTAGAGCGCAACGGCGGCGACGATGTCCTCGAAGGCGTCGGGACGAAGGTCCTTGAAGAGCTGCTGCATGCCGCTCGACTCGAGCTGGAAGACGCCGGTCGTCTCGCCTGACTGCAGGAGCGCAAACGTGCCCGCGTCGTCGAGCGGCACCTTGTTGACCTCGAACTTGTGCCCCGACGCGGCGACGTCCGGCCGCTTGTTCACGAGCCGCTCGGCGATGTCGATGACGGTGAGCGTCTTGAGGCCGAGGAAGTCGAACTTGACGAGGCCGGCCTTCTCGACGTCGTCCTTGTGGTACTGCGTGACGATCTGCTCGCCGTTCTTGAAACACGGCACGTGATCGTCGAGCGGCCCTTCGCTGATGACGACGCCCGCGGCGTGCATGCCGGCGTGCCGCGTGAGCCCCTCGAGCTTCATGGCCTGTTTGATGAGCTCGGCGACCTGCGGGTCGTTTTCGGTCATCGCCTTGAGCTTCGGCTCGATCTCGAGAGCCTCGGGGATCGTGTACATGACCCCCGGCCCCTTCTGCGGCACGAGGCTCGCGAGGCGCTGCGCGTCGTTCGGTGGGATGCCCATCGTGCGGGCGACGTCCTTGATGACGCTTCGCGACTTGAGCTCGTGGAACGTGGCGATCTGGCCCACGCTGCGCTTGCCGTATTTGTCGCCGACGTAGGCGATGACCTCGTCGCGTCTGTCCATGCAGAAGTCGACGTCGAAGTCGGGCATGCTGACGCGCTCGGGGTTGAGGAAGCGCTCGAAGAGCAGGTTGTACGGGATCGGGTCGAGGTCCGTGATCCGCATCGCGTAGGCGACGAGCGAGCCGGCGCCCGATCCGCGGCCCGGGCCCACCGGGATGGCGTGCTCCTTCGCGTAGCGGATGAAGTCCCAGACGATCAGGAAGTAGCCCGGGAACTTCATCTTGCAGATGACGTCGAGCTCGATCTCGAGCCGCGCGGCATAAGCGGCCTCGTCGATCTGCCGGCCGAGCGCGCGCGCTTCTTCGATTCGCGCACGGAGCCCCTCCCGCGCGACGTGGCGGAAATAGGAGTCCGCGTCGAAGCCCTCCGGCACCTGGAAGGTCGGCAACATCGGCTCGCCGAGCTTCAGCTTCAGCGCCGAGCAGCGCTCCGCGATGACGAGCGTGTTCTTCACCGCATCGGGGAAGTCGCGGAAGGTGTGGACCATCTCCGCCGGCGGCTTCATGAACATCTCGAAGCTGCCGTGGTGGGCGGCGCTGGCATCGGAGAACGCGCGGTTTGCCGCGATACAAGAGAGGTAGAGCTGGCTGGGTCCGTCGTCGCGCTGGTTGAAGTGGACGTCGTTCGTCGCCACGAGCGGCAGGCCGAGGTCCGCGGCCGCCTTGACGAGGATACCGTTGACGATGGGCTGCTCGGGGAAGCCGTGGTCCTGGAGCTCCACGTAGAGGTTGCCCGGCTCGAACGCGGCCATGACCCGCTCGAGCGAGCGCCGCCCGGCGTCCTCCCCTTGCTCGAGCACCTGCTGGGCCACCACACCGCCGAGGCAGCCGCTCAGGCCGATGAGCCCCACCTTGTTCTCCGCGACCGTGGAGAGGGTGACGCTCGGCGCCCGGGCGCTCTGGGGGTCCAGATGCCCGGCCGAGACGATGCGGACGAGGTTTTTGTAGCCCTCGAGGTTGGAGGCCAAAAGGACCAGGTGGTCGACCGGGACGTCTTCGGTCGGCCCGCGGGAGCGCCCCTCCCGCACCACATTCACCTCGCAGCCGAAGATCGGCGCGACCCCCTGCTCCTTGCAGGCGAGGTAGTGCTGGATGATCCCGAACATGTTTCCATGGTCGGTGAGCGCCACCGCGTGCATCCCGAGCGACTTCGCCCGGCTCGCCAGGTCTTTTACGCGGAGGGCGCCGTCGAGCAGGCTGTATTGGCTGTGGACGTGGAGGTGCACGAACGCCGACGTCGACACGATCGTGCCCCTACGCTTGCTGCCTCCCTGCGTCGAGCGCTAGACTGACCGAGAAGTCACTAACATTCTTCCCTCGCGCACGAGTCGGCGCTATTGAGGCCTCGTCCGGACTTCCGGCTCTCCACTTCGGTGAAGGTCGGGGCGGCAAGGCCGTCGAACACGGTCGGCTTCCGTTTACTTCTGTCCCCATCGCGTCCACGGGCGCGCGGCATTCACCCTGGCCGGCTCGGCGCCGGTCACCCTGGGAGGTTCGCAGTATGCTTCGTTCGCATCTTTATCTCGCCTTCGGAGCGGCAGGGCTCCTGACTCTCAGCGCCGTCGCCTGTGGTGACGACTCGGGCACGGGCACCGGCGGCTCGGGCGCCAACAACACCACCGCCGGCAAGCAGCCCCCGGCTCGTCCCTCCTCGGGCGGTCCCGGCGACGGCACCACCGTGACGTTTGGCACGTCCAAGCTCTACCTCGGCATCAAGACGCGCGCTGGCGTCGAGGACCCCAAGGCGTGGGCCGACTTCGGCTACGACCTCGACGGTCAAATCACCGAGCAGGACTTCTCGAACCACTGCAAGCCGGCCGGAAACGCGCCGCCCAAGTCGGTCTTCCCGGACGGCAACCAGGGCATCGACAACTCGTTCGGCAAGTACCTCCTGCCGATCATCAAGACCGCAGCCTCCTCGCTCGGCGGCGGCGATCTCGAGGCCACGCTCAACGAGTCGATCACCGACGGCAGCTTCAACATCATGATGGAGCTCGGGGCGCTCGGAACCCAGGCCAACTACAACCCCATCAACGCGCAGCTCTTCGCCGGCAAAGAAGGCACCCCGCCGGACTGGAAGCTCGTGCCCGAGTTCTTCTCGCCCCCGCTCACGCCGGGCAACACCGTCCCCAACCCCATCCAGTCCCCGGTCCGGTTCGCGAACTCCTACGTGAACAACAACACCTGGGTCTCCGGCGACAAGGGCACCGTCCAGCTGTCGCTCAATATCTCGGGCCAGTCCTTCGCCCTCAACATCCGCAGCGCCGTCATCTCGATGGACCTCGACGCGGCGCGCGGCTCGGCGACGAACGGCGTCATCGCGGGCGTCCTCGACACCGAGGAGCTCATCACCCAGGTCCGCGACGTCCTCGGCCCGTTCATCTCGTGTGATGGCTCGGCGGTCGACGGCATCCTGAACCAGCTCCGCCAGGGCTCGGACATCATGAAGGACGGCACGCAGAACCCGAACGCCACCTGCGACGGCATCTCGATCGGCCTCGGCTTCGACGCCACGAAGGTGAACGTGGTCGGCGTCGGCGAGTTGTCGGACCCGGCCGAGAACCCCTGCGAGGGCGGCGGCGGAACGGGCGGCAACGGAGCGGGCGGCGGCGGGGGCTGATTCTCCCTCCCCATCCGTAAGACCAGAGCGGGTGCCCCCGACCGTCAGGCGGGGCCCCGCTCGGATCTTTTTGTATGCTTCCTTGCAACACCGTGAGCCTCCATGAGGGCTTCGCGCGTCGAGGAGACGCGAGCCGCGAGCCATTTGGGGCTTCCGGGTCCCGCGCTTTGCCTGTATCAGGCGGCTTTGCTTGTTTCCTGGTCTCGCACCGTGGTTCGGTGCGAATCTGCCGTTGGGGTCATCGAGAGGGTCTGAAGAGAAGATAGCGGCGCGCGTCTAAAGCCATCGTCGAGGTGGAGCCACGCTCTCTGCTGTACAAGCGAGGGCGAGGTCGAGGGCGTTGCGCCCCCCCTCCCGTGCCGAGCTTCCCTAGAGGAGAACTTGTATGCGTAAAATTGTCGCTCCGGTTGTGTTGGCCAGCTTCCTCGCCGGGGGCGTCTCGCTCATCGGCTGCAAGGCGAGCGTGCAGATCGGCGAGGCGGAGACGCCGAAGAAGAAGAAGAAGAAGAAGGAAGAGCCGCCGCCGCCGCCGCCGCCGGCGCCGACGCCCGAGAAGCCGAAGCCGAAGCTCAACCTCCGCGCGATCCGCAAGATCGGCAACGAGATCGAGCTGCCCTCCCCCGTTCCGTTCGAGACCGGCAGCGCCCGTCTCGACATGAACGCGGGCGCCGGCGAAATCCTCGGCCTCGTCAAGAAGTACATGGACGAGAACCCCGACGTGACGCTCCTCCGCATCGAGGGTCACACCGACTCGGACGGCGACGACAACATGAACCTCCAGCTGTCGAAGGATCGCGCGATGAGCGTGACCAAGTGGCTGACGGAGAACGGCATCGCCTGCAAGCGCCTGCTCCCCGTCGGCTTCGGCGAGCGCCGCCCGCTCGCGGCCAACGACACGCCGGAGAACAAGCAGAAGAACCGCCGCGTTTCGTTCTTCGACGCTGCCGTGAAGGGCAAGCCGGTCAAGAACGACAAGGGCCAGGAGATCCCGACGGACAACGGCGGCGAGCCCGCTGGCAAGCCCTGCGGCTGAGAGGCATCGCCTCCCCCCCGAGCTGGACCTCAGTCTCGCTCGGGGGCCCGCGCCCCGGCCAACGAAGCGGGCGCCTGCGAGGCGGCTGAGCAGCAAAGAGCCTCGGCTCACCGACGAAGGTGGACCGGGGCTCTTCTCTTTTGTAAGCACAAGCCCGTGCGCATCCTGTTCGTGCTCGTCCTCTTCGCCGCAGCGTGTCAGCCCGACCGTGGGGAGGTCCGCGAGTGGACGGCGGCCGACCATGATGGCACCGAGAACCTCGGGATGAAGCGCGGGCAAGAGCGTCCGCCCGCTGCGAAAGAAGACACCGCGGCCGCGCTCGCCGACACGATCTGGCGAAAGAACTGCGCGACGTGCCACGGCGCGACAGGCCGAGGCGACGGGCCACAGGGCCCGATGGTGGGGGCAAAAGACCTCACCGCGGACGATTGGCTGGGCAAGGTCTCCGATGACGAAATCGTCACGTCGATCAAAAACGGCAAGAACCGAATGCCGGCCTTTCCCGACCTTCCGGAGCCGGTCCTCACGGGGCTCGTGAAGCGCATCCGCGGTAAGGGTCAGCCCGCGCCTGCTGCCCCCTGACCAACACTCGACACTGCCAATCTTCACGCGTGTCTAGCGGGCCGCACCTCGTGTTCCGCTGGACGCTTTTCACCTACTCTTTTGTTACGCGAAGGGTGTTTTGCAGCTCATTGAATTCGATAGGGAATCGGCGATTTCCTGCACCCTCGACCAGGACGGCGCGGAGCTTGATGGTCGTTTTTCGCTTGCGCGAGATACCCCCCTCCCCTACTTCTTGCCCCGCTCTTCGGCGCTGTGGCAGCTTATCCTACATCGTTGCACATGGTCTCTTGGTCCTCCTGAATGGGAGATGACGAAACGATGAAGTTCACGCCCTGGTTGCTCGCCGCTCTCGCTCCGTTTGGTGCCATCGCGTACAGCGGTTACCTCGGACATGCCGTGGTCGTCATGCTGACCGTCGGGATCTTCTTGGGCACGTTGTCGCTGGGGAAGACCCCGGCGCATCCCAAGGGTTGACGGGCCGAAAGGCCGACAAGCTAGTCTTCGCGCCAGGCTAACGAGCCGATTCAGGGGATAGCGTGGCGCGCCATCAGGGTCCCGAACCGAGCAGCCTGGTCGGCCTTGACGAGTTCCGGCTCCACGAGCTCGAGTCCGTTCGGCTGATCCTGAGAGGTGACTCGGTCATCGACTGGCACCGCCTCAACCTCGAGACGGTGGACGACGCCGAGACGTTGCTCGCCGCCCACGAGTTCGCCCCGGACGACCCGGACGACGCTGCACGGCTCGAGTCGCTGAAGCAAGAGGCCATCGCCTACCTCAGGCGCCAGTTCGACTTTCCCATCCCCTCGCCGGTGGCCAACGCAAGCGTGGCGGAGCTGCTCCTTCTGGCGTCGGGCAAGGGCCATCGCCAAACGTGCGCATGCGCCATCCTGAAGGCCATGCACATCATCCACCACCTGGACGGCCGCGAGCTGCTCTTCAGCCTGCCGATGTCCGACCAGGACGTCTTCCACCTCGTGGAAGAGAAGGTCTACCGCGTCATCGGCGCGATGTTGTCCGCGGGGATGCCCATCGTGGAGTTCGTGGGCGGCCGGAAGCACAAGGACTCGCTCTACACGAAGCTCTTGTCCAAGCCGGACGCTTCGGCCTCGCAGGTCTACGACAAGCTCCGCTTTCGTATCGTGACGCGCTCGCGGGACGACATCCTCCCGGTGCTGCTCTACCTGAGCCACCACCTGTTCCCGTTCAGCCTCGTCCTCGCCAACGAGAGCATCAACACGATCTTCCACTTCCGAACCTATTGCCACGAGCACCCGCACCTCCGCGGGATGGTGAAGGACTTCCAGACAGGCGTGGACGACTCGTACACCCCGAGCGACAACCAGTTCTCCTCCGAGAGCTACCGGGTCATCCACTTCGTGGTCGACCTGCCGGTGAAGCTCCCGCGGGACACGATGCGCCTCGCCCCACCCGCGGCGGCCGCGCTCGGTCGAGTCGTCTTCGTGCTCTGCGAGTTCCAGATCGTCGACCAGTCGACCGAGCAGGCCAACGAGGACGGCGAGGCGAGCCACGAGCGGTACAAAGAGCGCCAGCGCTCGGCCGTGAAGCGCCGGCTGAAGATCGGCACGCGCGAGCTGAAGACCCCCGCTCGCACACCCAAACGAAAGTAAGGCGCACCGCGTCGGCGGGCTCGACGACGCAGCCGATCCGTGCGATGTCGCGGGGGACATGCGGCTTTACAGCGGCAAGGTGAAGCCCCTGAGCGACGAGCTCCTCAAGGCTCTCGTGCAGGGAAAGGACATCGAGGCCGAGCACCCTCAGGAGGTCGGTCGCGATCTCGAGGCCGTGTTCAACCAGTACATCCAAGCCGAGCGCGAGGTCACCGACCGCGCCAAGCAGGCCGCCGACAGCCGCAGCTTGCCGCCCTCGGAGCTCGGTCGCCTCAAGCGCGTCTTCGCCGAGCAGCGCGGGATCAAGACCGGCGAGGACATGTTCGACTACCTGCTCGACCAGTGCATCGAGATGCTCATGCACTCGGGCAACGTCGACGAGGTCTTCGCGGAGGACCACGAGCTGCGCCGGCGCATGCGCCCCATCCTGCGCAAGTACCTCGAGATGGACGACGCGGTCGACGCCGAGGTGCGCAGCAAGCTCAAACACGTGAGCGAGGGCTCGCAGACGTGGGAGGTCGAGTACCGCCGGGTGATGGAGGAGATCCAGCGCCGCAAGGGCCTGGTCTGATCCGCTCATGGCCAAGTACCTCGTCACCGGCGGCGCCGGCTTCATCGGCTCGAACATCACGGCGGCGCTTGCGGCAGCGGGCGAGCGCGTGCGCGTCCTCGACAACCTGTCGACGGGGTTCTGGGAGAACCTCGACGGCATCCCGCAGCAGTCGCTCGTCGAGCGCGTCCTCGGCGACATCCGCGACCCCGAGGCGGTCGCGAAGGCCTGCCAGGGCGTGGAGGTCGTCTTTCACCAGGGGGCGCTCGGCAGCGTCCCCAAGAGCGTGGAGCTGCCGCGCGAGAGCGACTCCTCCAACGTGGGCGGGACCGTCACGGTGCTCGACTGCGCGCGGCACGCGGGCGTGAAGCGCGTCCTCTTCGCCGCCTCCTCCGCTGCTTACGGCGAGACGGAGGAGCTGCCGAAGCGCGAGCGCATGACCCCGCAGCCGCTCTCGCCTTACGCCGTCTCCAAGCTCGCCGGCGAGATGTACCTGAGCGTCTTCGCCGGCCTCTACGGCCTCGAGACGATCAGCCTGCGGTACTTCAACGTCTTCGGTCCCGCGCAGACGCCGGACGGCGCCTACGCCGCCGCCATTCCGCGGTTCCTCGACCGCGCCATCTCGGATCGACCCATCGAGATCTTCGGCGACGGCGAGCAGACCCGCGACTTCTGCTTCGTGAAGAACACGGTGAACGCGAACCTCCTCGCCGCGAACACGCCGAAGAAGCTCGTCGGCCAGGTGATCAACATCGCGGGCGGGCGCCGCATCGCGCTGAACGATCTCGTGCGAGAGGTCGGTCGCGTCCTCGCGCCGCAGCTCGGCGGTCGCGAAGTGAAGGTCAGCCACACCGAGCCGCGCGCGGGCGACATTCGCCACTCGCTCGGCGACATCACCCTCGCCCGCGAGCTCATCGGGTACGAGCCCACGGTGAAGTGGGAGGATGGCATCGCGCCGACCGCCACGTACCTGACGAAGCTGCGGAACGAAGGCCTCACGGCCGCGTCCCACGTGATGGCGGCGCTGTGGAACGGCGGCGCCGACACCCTCCGTTCGGCCTGAGGTCCCGAGGCTCCACGTGCGCAGCATGACGGGGTTCGGTACGGCGTCGCGCTCGCGAGGAGCGGGCCGCGTCGTCGTCGAGGTTCGTTCGGTCAACGCCCGCACGCTCGACGTCCGCGTCCGGCTCCCCGAAGCCTTGGGGGATTCGTCGGTCTGGGCCGAGCAGCTCGTGCGCCGCCGGCTGAGGCGCGGGCGGGTGGAGGTCTCGATCCGCCTCGACGGGACGGGCCTGGCGAGCGTCGAGCTCGATGAGCCCAAGGCGAAGGCGGCGATCGAGGCGCTCGGGCGGCTCGCGCGCGAGCAGGGGGAAGCAGCGGCTCCCCTCTCGCTGCTCGCGGCGGTGCCGGGGCTCTTCGTCGCGCCGGCTGCGCTGCTCTCGGATCTGCGCGACGCCGCGGAGGCCGCGCTCGGAGACGCGCTCGAGGCCCTCGACGCCGACCGCGCGCGCGAAGGCGCGGCGATCTCGGCCGAGCTCACGCACCGCGCGACGCTGGTGCGAGCCGCGCTGCACCGCGCGAAGGATCTGACGAAGAACCTCGCGTCGACCTACAAACGAAGGCTGGAAGAGCGGATCGCCCGGCTCGACGTGTCGGTCGAGCACGCGCGCATCGAGGCCGAGGTCGCACTCTTCGCCGACCGCTCCGACGTCTCCGAGGAGATCTCTCGCCTCACGACGCACCTCGAGCACCTCGAGTCCATCCTCGCCGGCCGCGCCGAAGCGGCCGAGGGGCGGCGCCTCGAGTTCCTGCTCCTCGAGATGCTCCGCGAGGCGACGACGACGTCCGCCAAAGCCCAAGACGCCGCGGTCAGCCGCGAGGTCGTCGAGATGAAGGTCGAGCTCGAGCGCATGCGGGAGCAGGTGCAAAATGTCGAGTAGCCCCGGGAAAGAGTTCCTTCTGCTCATCCTCTCGTCGCCCTCCGGGGCCGGCAAGACGACGCTCTTCAACCGCCTGCGCGGCGAGTTCCCGCTCCTCCGGTTCAGCGTCTCGCACACCACGCGCAAGCCGCGCCCGACCGAGGTCGACGGCCGCGAGTATCACTTCGTCGACCGCGAGGCCTTCCAGTCGATGGTGAAGGCGGGCGCGTTCGCGGAGCACGCGGAGGTGCACGGCAACCTCTACGGAACGACGATCCGCGAGATCGAGCTCGCGCGGAGCGAAGACGCCGACGGCGTGCTCTTCGACATCGACTACCAGGGTGCCCGGCAGCTGAAGGCGACCTTCCCCGAGGCGATCGGCATCTTCGTCATCCCGCCTTCCCTCGCCGAGCTCGAGCGCCGCCTTCGCGGACGCGGCACCGAGGACGAGGCGACCACCCGCCGCCGGCTGGCCGCGGCGAAGGCCGAGATCGCCCACTACGGCTTCTTCGACTACGTGCTCGTGAACGACGACATCGACAAGGCCTACGGCAAGCTGCGGGGCATCCTCCTCGCCGAGCGCTGCCGGAGGCCTCGCTGGGCGAAGCGCTGCGAAGAGCTTCTCCTGGAAGCCAGAGCCGAAACGACCTCGCCCCAAACCGCCCCGAAGGAGACCCCGTGACCACCCGCGCCCCTGTCCTCATCGTCGGCTCGATGGCCTTCGACGACCTCGAGCTTCCGACCGGCACCTTCCGCAACACCGTCGGCGGCTCGGCCACGTATGCCTCCTTCGCCGCCTCCACCTTCACCGAGGTGCGCACCGTCGCGGTCGTCGGTGAGGACTTCCCCCAGGACGTGCTCCGCTCGCTCGAGACGCGCGGCGTCCAGACGAAGGCGATCGAGCGCGCGGCCGGCAAGACCTTCCGCTGGGCAGGCCGGTACGACGCCGACCTTGTCGGGCGGACCACGCTCGACACGCAGCTCAACGTGTTCGCCGACTTCCAGCCGAAGATCCCCGCCGATTTCGGCGAGAGCCCGGTCATCCTGCTCGGAAACATCCACCCCGCCCTGCAGTCGAGCGTGCTCGACGGCTGCGCGTCGCCGCGCCTCGTCGTCGCCGACACGATGAACTTCTGGATCCAGGGTGAGCCGGCGAAGCTCGGCGAGATGCTGAAGCGCGCACACGTCCTCATCATCAACGACGAGGAGGCGCGCGAGCTCTCGGGCATCCACAACATCCGGAAGGCCGCGGCCGACATCCGCAAGCGCGGCCCGCACACGCTCATCATCAAGCGCGGCGAACATGGCGCCCTCCTCTTCGACGAGGTCGGAATCTTCGCCGTCCCGGGCTTCCCCCTGGAGGACGTTGTCGATCCGACGGGCGCAGGCGACAGCTTCGCGGGCGGGTTCGTGGGTTACGTGGCTGCCCACCTGGAGAAAAACGGGGCGACCGAGCGCACGCTCCGCCACGCCATGCTCTACGGGACGGCCACCGCGTCCTTCTGCGTCGAAGGCGTCGGCACCGCGAAGGTGGAGCCGCTCGTCTCGAGCGACGTCGAGGCCCGTGTGGCACAGATCCGCGCGCTGTTCGACCTTCCTCGGTAGCGCCGGATGCGGTAACGCTGGGGCATGGTCAAGCCGACTTCCTTCGCCATGCTCTCCGCGGTCCTCGTCCTCGGTTGCGGGGACGACTCGAGCAGCTCCTCCGGGACCCCGGGTGGCGCGTCTTGCGACCCCGGCTCGGGCTGTCCGTCGATCCAGAGCGAGTGCATCGCGTTCGCGGACAACGCCGGCAAGGACAAGTTCGCGCTCCGCATCAGCCACCTCTCGGTGACGCAGCCGACCGCGCTGACGGACCCGACCGTCTCGTCGCTCTTGGCCAAGGGCATCTTCTTGAACGCCCCCTCCTGCACCGCCGCGACCGGCGACGCGATCTTCACCGGGGACGGGACGTTCTCCTGGATCTTCGAGTTCGACAAGACCGCCGGCAAGCTCAAGACCGGCGGCGCCAAGCTCGAGACCGATCCGAGCCGCGGCTATTGCTTCGTGAACGAGACAATCAGCGGCTTCCCGGTCGCTCCGTTCGAGGTGGACGTGCCCGTCGGCGCAGACGGGACGTTCGCGACGCAGCAGACGAAGGCCGTCACCGTCCCCATCTACACGAACCCCGGAGACGCGACGCAGGTCATCTTGCTGCCCCTCCGCGGCGTCCGCATCTTCGACGGCAAGGTCTCCGCCGACAACAACTGCATCGGCACGTACAACGGCGAGAACCTCGATCCGAACAACCTCTGCAAGGAGGAGCCGGGCACGGTCCCGCTCTTCATCGACGGTGCGGCGCTCGAGGGCCACATCACGCTGGAAGAGGCGGACGCCGTCCTCATCCCCGAGCTCAACAACCGCACGCTGTGCTGGCTGCTCGCCTCGAACGAGCACAAGGACATGAGCGGCAAGTGCACGCGGGACGGGGCGAACAAGATCACCTTCCCGGGCGACTGGTGCACCGGTGCCACGCCGGACGACCCCGGAACGGCGGGCAGCTGTGGCGACAGCGTCAAGCTGAGCGCCACCTTCGCGGCGAGCGGCGCCACCGTCCGATCGGATTGTCCGTAGCGTCTTCGGACAGGCGGGATGCCGGCGTGCTCGATGATCTCCGGGCCGCCCTTCACCCCCCCGAGCCCGCTTTGGTTGCGAGGGGGGCCCGCGAGTCGGCGGTTGCGGCGTCGTAGCGTGACCAGTTAGTCTGTTCAGGAAGACTTACGTCAAGCTCACGCTCGAACGCGGGTGCACCATCGGAGGTGCGCCCGCCACGGGCAAGGCTCGGCGCACGGAGGTGCTTGAACAATGGCCCGCCCGCGTTCTCGGAAACCCTCGTCCCGCGCGCAATCGGTCGTGAAGATCGCGCTCTTGCTCGCGCTGTTCGCGACGGCTTGCTCCAGCGACAGCTGTTCGAGCGGATGTGGCGGGCTGACGCCGCTCCCCGGCGGCTTCCCCAACGACAAGCGGATCGAAAACGCCGCCGGCGTTCGCATCACGCAACAAGGGATGGACTTCCTCGAGCAGAACATCGGCGCGCTCGCGGCCCAGCTCATCGGCGGAGGAAGCTCCGTGATGACGTTCCAGGTGCCGAAGACGGAGGGCGGCATCGACGTAATCGTGACGACGATCGACTACACGATCTGCCCCGACGGCTCGCCGCCCGGAGCGTGCACGGTGGAGATCGACCTCGCCAGCGCGAACCTCTCGGTCACGCCGACGAACCCGCACAACATCCAGATCGCGGGCACCATCCCCATCCGGCTCGCCGATCTGCCGATCGACAACGACGTCGACGATCTCAACCTGACGCTTTCCGGCAACAATGCCTGCCCGAACGAAAACGCGACGTTTGCGAACGTAAACGCCACCTTCGAGATCTCGCTCGAGACCGACCTCGACCCGAGCCACCAGGCGCGCTTCGGCTACTCGAAGGTCCGCGTGGTGCAGCTCAACATCTCCAAGACCGATCTCGAAAACGCGATCGAGTTCTGCAACGGCGGACTGGTCTCGGCCGCGCTCAACTTCTTCAAGGGCTTCGTCGTCGATCAGATCTACGACCAGTTCCTCGGCTCCATCAACGGCACGATCGAGGAGCAGCTCTGCCAGAAGTCGAACCCGATGGTGAATCCGCCGTGCCCGCTGCAGAGCACGGATGACGGCGGCATCTGCCGCTACACCGACGGCTCCTGCGTGCCCATGGCGCTCGGCCTCGACGGCCACGCGAACCTCGCCGGCCTGCTCGCCTCGATCTCGCCCGGCTCGAAGGGTGGAATGGACTTCGTGCTCGCCGGCGGCGGGCCGACCCCGCGCGACGACGCCTCCGGCTACACCTGGGGCGATCTCAACCCCATCGGCGGCGGCGCCACGGTCGGCGCCTTCGGCGGCGTCGAGCCCAACCCCATCTCCGGCTGCGTCCCGCTGAGCCAGATGGCGCTCCCGCAGAACCTCCGCCTGCCGGACGAGCTCCTCAACGACTCGCTCATCACGACGGGCTGGCCGGCGAGCACACCGGGCCCGCACGTCGGCATCGGCGTCTCGGAGAGCTTCTTCAACTATGCCCTCAACGGCATGTACAACTCGGGCTTGCTCTGCATCGGGATCTCGACCGAGACGGTCGACCTCCTGAACAGCGACACGCTCGGCCTGCTCGCGCAGTCTCTCAAGAACCTCGCCCTGCAGCGCGAGAGCGCCCCGGTCGCCTTGGTGCTCAAGCCCCGCCAGCCGCCGAAGGTCACCTTCGGCAACGGGACGAACCTCGACACCGACCCCCTCATCAACCTCGAGCTGAACGGGGCGACGTTCGACTTCTACATCTGGTCGAGCGACCGCTTCATCCGCTTCATGACGGCGTCGTTCGACATCAAGGCGCCGGTGAACCTCTCCGTCACGCCGGACGGCCTCGTCCCGGTGCTCGACAAGCTGTCGATCACGAACGGTCAGGTCTCCAACACCGAGCTGATCAAAGAAGACCCCGCCGTGCTCGCGGCCACGCTCCAGAGCCTGCTCGCCGGTCAGATCGGCTCGCTCCTCGGTGGCGGCATCGGCCCGGTCGACATCAACGGCTCGCTCTCGGGCCTCGGCCTCGAGCTCGTCATCCCGCCGAGCGTGGAAGGTCAGGGCTCGCCCGGCCTGCGCACGGTGACGAAAAACGGGGAGCGTTACCTCGGCATCTTCGCCGGCCTCCAGCTCGCGGGCGCCAACATGGCCGCGCTCGAGACGAAGGCCTCGGTCGAGGAGGTCAACGTCGACGAGCGTGGCCTGCGCGCCGAGACTCTCACCCCCGACAACTCCCCCGAGGTGGTGCTCGTGGTCGAGGCCGAGCAGGCCGACGGCTCCGAGCCGGCCTTCGAGGTGGAGCACCAGGTCCGCATCGACGGCGGCGTGTGGAAGCCCTGGCAGAAGGGCCGCATCCTGCGCGTGACCGACGAGACGCTCCGTCTCGAGGGTCGTCACCAGATCCTCGTCCGCAGCCGGCCCGTGCACGACGCGTACGGCATCGACCCCACCCCGGAGGAGCTCGAGGTCCTCATCGACACGCAGGCGCCGGCCGTGAAGCTCCTGCCCGTCGCCGAGGACGGCACGGCTCGCCTCGACGTGTGGGACCTCGTCTCCCGCGACGAAACGCTCGTGCGCTACCGCTTCGACGACGAGTCGTTCACGTCGTGGCGCCGGCTCGGGGACATCGGCGTGGTGGACGTGCCGGAAGACGCGGAGGAGATCGAGATCGAGGCGGTCGACGAGACCGGTCGCGTCGGCAAGGCGCAGCAGGAGATCATCCGCGGGGCCCCCCGCGGCGACGGCGGCAGCGGCTGCGGCTGCGCGGTACCCGGCAGCGAGGTCCCGTCGGAGAAGCCCTGGGGCCTCGGCCTCGGCGCCCTCGCCGGCATCCTCGCGCTCTCGCGGTGGCGTCGTCGTTCGCGTGTGGCGGCGCACGCCGCCACGGCGGCCGGCGTCTTCGCGAGCGGCGCGTTCAGCGGCTGCTCCTGTGACGACGACGAGACGAAGAACCCGAAGCCGGCTTACGTCTGCGAGGCGCCGAACTGCGTGCCCCTGCAGCCCGGGCTCATCGGTTCCTACACCTCGACCGCGGTCGCCAGCGACGGCACGTTGTGGGTCGCGGGCTACCTCGAAGGCGACTACGACAACGTCGATCTGCAGGGCCAGCCGCTGCAATACGGCGATCTCGTCGTCGGCAAGTTCGACGGGACGAACGTCGCCTGGGAGGTGGTCGACGGCGTTCCGTCCGACCCGCCGCCCGACGGCGCGGCCTTCGATCTGAACGGCTTCCGTGGCGGCCAGACGGCGCCCGGCGACGACGTCGGCCTCTGGACGTCGATCGGCCTGGTGGATGACAAACCTGTCATCGCCTACTACGACCGCACGAACAAGGCGCTCAAGTACGCCGAGTCGACTGGCAGCGACTGGACGATCAGCACGGTCGACGACGGCGGGGAGAGCGACATCGGCCGCTACGCGAGCCTCGTTGTCGACGGCGGGACGCCGACGATCGCCTACCTGGCGCTCGAGCCCGCGGCGGACGGCTTCATCACCTCCAAGGTGAAGATCGCCCGCGGCAGCGGCGGGAGCTTCACGACCGAAGATGCGGTCGTGAACACGCAGACGCCGTGCACGTTCGGCCTCTGCGGATCGAACCACTGCGTGAAGGACACCGGGCTCTGCTCGGCCGAGACTGCCGGATGCGACTCGTGCTCGAGCCCGGACAAGTGTGTGCTCGTCGACGGGGCGCCGACCTGCAGCTCGATCGACGCATCCAAGGCCAAGGGCTTCCCCATGGCGACCGGGCTCTACGTCGCCCTCGCCCCGATTCCCTCGGGCGGGCTCGGCCTCGCCTATTACGATCGCGTCGCAGGGACAGTCGTGGTCGCCGCGCGCGAGGGCAGCAACTGGGTCCCCGTGGTCGTCGACGGCGGGCTCCAGGCGGACGGCTCGTACAGCGACGTCGGCGTCGGCCTCTCGCTCTTCATCGACTCGAACGGCTGGCACCTCACCTACGTCGACGGCTACAACGAGTCGCTCAAGTACGCGCGGGTCGTCGGCGGCGTGGTCCAGGAGGTCGAGGTCATCGACGACGGCCTCACCCTGAACGGCACGCAGAACGAAGACGGCCTGCACGTCATCGGCGACGACTCGTTCATCACGGTCACGCCAGCCGGCGAGGTGCACGTCACCTACCAGGACGCGACGGCGGGCAAGCTCCGCTACGCGGTCGGCACCTCCAAACAGGGGGGCCACGACTGGTCGGTCCGCGTCGCCTCGACCGAGTCGTTCGGCGGCTTCTTCTCCAGCCAGGTCACGGTGGACGGCGCGACGAAGCTCGTCTCGTGGTGGCGCCGCTCGAAGGACAAGACCGAAGGCAACGTCTCGGTGGTGTCGCCCCCCTGACCGAATGAAAGATGCGGGTGACGTCGAGCGCTCTTCGGCGTCATCTCTTTCGATTCACCCCCCCGGCCCCCCTCACTTCGTGAGGGGGGAGAACGCCGACGCTCAGGCGACGCGGACGGCCGGCTCGTCGAACGTGACCTCGGCGGTGGCTTCGCCACGCATCTCGCGACGAACGTCCGCCACGAGCGCGAGGAGCTCTCGCTCCGTGGCCTGCCCGCTGTCGAGCAGGGCGCGCATGTAGCCGTCCACCTGCCCCTGCGCTCGGGAGAGCTTCGGGAACGTCGAGCCTTGGGCGAGGAGCTCCAGCATCTCGCGGATGTGGGTGCGGAGCTCGGTGATCGCGCGCTGCTTCGAGGCCATGTTTCGCGAGTATCGGAAGGACCGCGGGCTGGCCAAATTTCTGCGTCGCCAGGCGTTTCGGAACACTGGATGCGGCCGGGGCGTAAGGCTAAGGAGCACGCGCGCATGGCGGAGGACACCGAGCCGAGCCGAGACGCCTCGCTGAGGGCGCTCGGGCAGCACCCGAGAGCGGACGACCTCGCGCGCCTCGTGCAGGCGGCGGCCTTCTCCGCGTTCGAAGAGCGCCGGTCAGCGTTGCACGTCGGCCTCGACGAGGCGGCGGCGCGGCTGGGGCTCGACGAGGCATCGAGCGACACCGAGCTGGGCAACGTGATCCGCGCACTGCGCGCGAGCGGACCGCTGAGCCGCCCGGAGCGACAGCTCCTCGGCGTGCTCCTGGCGCGGAGCATCGGACTGTCCCCTCCGGAGGAAGGCGACGCCAGCCTCCGCGTCGCGGAGGCGCTCGGCTGGATCGCTGCGCACACGCCCGTCGACCCGCTCCCCTTCCTCGACCACGGCCTCGGTCCTGCTGCCCAGCCGCTCTGGTCCGCGCTCGTCCTCTTGCTCGAACGTTACGACGACGGTCGCGCAGGGAGCTTCGACCGGCCCGCCGCGATCGTGACGGCGAGCGCCATCGGGCGGAGCGAAGCGCCCGTGTGCGAGCAACACCGCGCCGCGCTGCGCGTGGCCCTGCGCGACGTCACGCTCCTCGCGCTCGTCGGCCAGGCCCCGGAGGCGCTCGCAACGAAGAGCGTCCTCCTCTCGGCCGAAGAGACCGGAGCGCCGCGCAGCGCGCTCGCCACGTTTTTGCTGACGGTCACGTTCGTCTTGCCGCTCGTCGCGGGAGCGCGGCTCTTCGCGCGCTTCGCCCTCGGGCTCCGCCGGCCGGCCGAGGCGAACGTGTCGCGCGAGGGCGTGCGCATCAAGAGTCGCACCATCCTCCTGGGTCGAACGATCCTCGAACGCGAGACGTTCCTCCCGACCGCGGGGCTCGCGCGAGCGCGGCGCGAGGTGCGCTACCCGCGCCTGCCGGTCTACGTGGGCATCGCGGCCCTGCTCGCCGGAAGCTACGTCGGCCTGCGGCTGTTCGTCGACGGCGTTCGGTCCGCCTCACCCGAGCTCATCGGCCTCGGCGTGGGCGTGCTCCTCCTGGGGCTCGGGCTCGACTACGCGCTGTCGCTCTGGCCTGCGCGGTCGAACGACCGATGCCGCGTCTTCCTGCAGCCCCGCAAGGGTCGTGGGCTCAGCCTGCGCGACGTCGACCGCGAGCTGGCGGACAAGGCGCTGGGGCTTCTTGCCGCGAAGTAGCGGCGGCCGCCCCCGCCCTCAGTCCTTCTTTCGCTTCACGTCCTCGGAGTGTTTTTTTCCGAGCTCGTACACCTTCTCCAGGGAAGCCTGCGGGAGCGTGGCCTCCGCCTCGATTGTCGCGCCGTCCTGCTCCCAGGTGAGGTCGGGGAGCTCCATCCCGACCTCGCTTTTGGCCCCGACCTGGAGCAAGGGCCAGGCGGTTCGGAGGTCTTCCATCGCGGAGGCCGCGTCGTCCGCCGTCTTCGCCTGGAACGTGAGCCTCACGTCGGCGTCCCCTCCGTTCGGGGTGACGTGGATGCGCAGCGAGCCGAGCGACCTGGGGATGAGCTGGATCTCGAACGGACCGAGCTTCACCTCGCCCGTCTTGCTGACGAGCTTGTAAGGCTCGATCATGTAGGCGTCGATCGCGTAGGGCTCCTTCGTGTAGTCGGGAAACTTCGCCACCTTGACACGGGCGAGCTGCTGGTCGACGCGCCGCCGCTCCTCCTTCTTCCACTCGTCGTCGGAGAGGCCTTTGTCCTTTTTGCCCTTCTTGGGCCAGGGCAGCACGTAGAGCAGGCCCTTCTGCGGCACGACCGCGAAGAGGCGCGCGCCCTTGTCGGCCGTCGCCTTCCACGCGGGCACCGGCGTGTCCTCGAGCTTCAGGCCCTCGCTCCCCTCGGCGAGCTTCTGGATGGTCTCCTCGACGCGCGCCATGTCGATGTTGAACTTCATGATGGCGATCACCTCCCCGCTGATCCGCACCTGCGGTCCGGTGATGACCATCGCGTCCATGTCGTCGATCGGGTTGATCCCGGAGCCCTTGAAGAAAGGCTCCCACTGCTTGAGGGTCGGGAGCAGCGCCCCGAGCTTCGCGCCGACCGGGTGCTCCCGCAGCCGCGAGCCGACCAGGATGATCTGGACGTTGTTGGGGTTCTTCGAGAGATCCTTGATGGCCTTGTTGTCGGCGATCGGCTCTTTCGGCTCCTTCGGTGGTGGCGGGGGAGCGTCGGGCCCGGCGTCGGGAGGAGCGGCGTCGGCCGCCTTCGGCTCGCCGCCGTCCACCCCGCCGTCGTCCGCACCCTTCGAGGCGTCGACCCCCGCGTCCGCGACCGCGTAGCCCTCCGGATCGCTCGGGCCCGGCGGCTCGACGGGATCTTGTTTCGTCGCGGGTGGGGCCTCCTCGAGGGTGCCCTCCACCTCGATCTCGATCGGGACGACCGCCTCGCCGTCCTCCTCCGTCTCGTCGTCGAGGAAATCGAACAGGCCGAGGGTGAAGAGGCGCGCGAACGGCAGGAGCGGGACGTGGAGCAGCAGCGCGAGCAGCGCACACACCACGAGACGGCCCGGCGAGAGACCGAGACGCTCGATCACGCGGATGGGCACCGGGACGCCAGGCGGCAACCACCGCCCTCCCCGAGCGGCGTTCGCCGCTTCAGGCTGTGTCACTGGGTGCACTCCTCCGCGTCTTTTTGCCCACAGCCCGGACCTCGCCGAGTCGCGTCTTCACACCCTATCACGCCGGCCGCTGGTGGCATGGTCCTGGCTGTAGGACGTTGGGCGAACGCCAAACATGCCCGTCGAGATCGGGCTTTGTCGGAGCTTCATCGACCTGGCCAGCCAGGAAAAAATTGGCGTCGACACCGGACAGCCGAGTAGTAGACCTTGGCTCCCCGAAAAAGCCTTCGGGCGCTTGGAGACTCGCATCGCATGGGATCGGCTCGACGCCAGGACCAGGCTCGCCCCGAGAAGGCGGGCGACGGCAAGCGCAAGCGGGCGTCCTCTCCGAACAACCGGTGGGCCGCACCTGCGGTGGGCTTCTTGCTCGCCCTCACCGGAGGGAGCCTGGCCTTCACGGGGCTCGGCGGCGGGGTTGGCTGCAGCAGCGAAGACGCTCCGCCCGCGTCGCGGTTCAGCGCGCCGAGCGGCGACGCGGTCGGCCCCGCAGGAACGGCGGTCGCCACCGCGGCAGCGACGGCTCAGGGCTCGGGCTCGGCCGCGGACGCCCAGCCGACCGCGTCGGCGAGCGCGAGCGCCGTCGTTCTGACGCCGGACGCGCCGTACGACGGCCCGCTCCTCGGAGCGATGGCCTTCCAGACACCCATCTACCCGGAGCCGCGTTTCTCGGACCAGCGGCTCGGGTACATCCGGCAGGGCGGCAAGGTCCCCGTCAAGGACAAGCCCATCAAGCGCTCGAACTGCAAGCAGGGCTGGTACGAGCTCGTGGAGGGCGGCTACGTCTGCGGCAAGTACGCGACCTTGGATCTCGAGCATCCGCGCGTGAAGCTCGGCGTCCGCCAGCCGGATCTCGCGGCCATCTTGCCGTACCAGTACGCCTACAACCGCTTCCACGGCACGCCGCTCTACAAGACACTCCCGACGCGCGACGAGATGCTGAAGTACGAGCCCTACCTCGTGAAGCAGTCGGAGGAGCCGAAGAAAGAAAAAGAAGAGGCGACCGAGCCGGAGGAGCGACGCAAAGGCAAACACGCGCCCGAGGCCGAAGGCGGCGCCGTGCCCGGCAGCGGCGACGTGAAGGCGGAAGAAGCGGTGGCCGCCGTCGAGAAGCTCGACACGGGCGCGCCCGCGCCCGAAGAGGCAGCGGCGGAGGCCGCCCAGCCCAAGCCCTGGTGGCAGCAGGACGACAAAGACAAAGACAAGAAGCCTGTCGTCACGCTGGCGGAGCTCGAGCAAGACGCCGACGGCAACCTGTCGAAGAGGATGGTGAAGGGCTTCTTCATCGCCGTCGACAAGACCTTCGGGTGGAACGACAGGCTCTGGTACCGCACGACCGGCGGCCTGCTCGCGCCCACCGACCGGATGTGGATCAACAAGCCGCCCGAGGCAAAAGGCACGGAGTGGCCCGAGGACGCGAAGGCCGTCTTCTTCATGCTGAGCGACAAGGGTCAGAAGTTCGAGCTCTCGAAGGACCAGAAGTCGGCCAAGGAGAAGGGCAAGCTCGCTCGGCACACGGCCGTACCGCTCACGGGAAAGACGATCGAGATCGGCGAGGAGACCTACCGCGAGAGCACGCAGGGCTTCTGGGTCCGCGACAAACAAGGAACAATCACGGAACCGGGAGCCCGCCCGAGCGACGTGGGCGCGGACGAGAAGTGGGTCGACGTGAACCTCACGAGGAAGACGCTCGTGCTCCTCGTCGGTGACAAGCCGGTCTACGCGGCGCTCATCTCGCCCGGCAAGCGCTCGCGCAACAAGAAGAAGGACCACGCCACGCCCACCGGCGCCTGGCGCATCCGCGAGAAACACGTCGCGGTGACGATGGACGGCGACGGCGCCTCCGGCGACCTACCCTACTCCATCGAAGACGTGCCTTACGTCGCGTACTTCAAGGGCTCGTACGCGCTGCACGGCGCGTTTTGGCACCAGAACTTCGGCCGCGAGATGAGCCACGGCTGCGTGAACCTCGCGCCGAACGACGCGAAGTTCGTCTTCAACTGGGTCGAGCCGCGCACGCCGCGCGGCTGGCACGGCGTCTTCTCGAGCTCCGATCACCCCGGAAGCATGGTCGTCATCCACGAGTGACGCTTGACGCTGCCTTCCCTTCCAATAAAGGAAGGGCGAGGCATGGATCAGTTCTCTGCGCATCTCGATCGCGGGTGGGAGCTCGTCCAGCGGGGCGATACACGTGGCGCCGCCGCTTCGGCGCGGCGCGCGCTCGAGCTCGACCCGAGCTCACCCGAGGCCCACAACCTGCTCGGCTTCGTCGCCGCCATGGAGGGAGAAGGCGACGAAGCGATCGAGGCCTATCAACAGGCCATCGCGCTCGACGAGACCTACCTCGAGGCGATGCTCAACGCCGCCGAGGTCTACATCTCTCCGCTCGGCGACTACGACCAGGCCATCCGCATGTGTGACCAGGCGCTCGACCTGGCCGAGGTCGACGAGGAGGTCATCGACGCGCTGCTGCTCAAGTTCGACGCGCTCATCGGCAAGGCGAACAAAGACGACGCGCGGCGTGTCCTCGCGCAGATCCCGGACGGGCCTTACGAGAACCCGAGCCACCTCTTCCTGGTGGGCCGCGCCCACTACGAGCTCGGGGACGTGGAGAAGGCGCGCACCCTCATCGAAGAGGCCGCCGAGAAGGACCCGCGACACGCGGAGGCGCACTACTACCTCGGCCTCGTGCGCGACGAACTGGGCGACGGCAAGGGGGCGACGATCGCGTTCCTCCGGTCGCGTGAGCTCGACTTGATGCACGGCATGCCCCCGTGGGCGCCGGCCCGGGAAGCGTGGGAGAAGTCGGCCGCGACGGCGTTCGCGCAGCTCAACCCGCTCCTTTCGAAGTACGTCGGCGGCGCCGACGTCTACATCTCCGACGTGCCCGGGGTGGAGCTCGTGGCCGAGGGCGTCGACCCGCGCGCGCTCATCCTGCTCGACGGCTTCGACGCCGGGGAGGACGACGGCCTCGGAGCCGAGCGTCCCCTGCCCGCTCGCGCGAGCCGCGTGTTCATCTACGCGCTCAACGTCGCGCGCCAGGCGGGCCAGCTCGCCGCGATCGACGGCGAGCTCCTCTCGGCGCTGGAGCGCGAGATCACGGCGACCTTCCTCGAGCCGCAACAGAGCGAGCGCTCCGCGAAGGAAATGAACTGAGGTTTGCTTCTTCGGCCTCAATGACATGACCGTCATCGAAACACGGCCAGGCTGACCGAGACGCTCTCGTAGCGCGGCGACAGGTCGATCGCGGTCGTTGCGCCCCAGAGCGAGCGGGGCAAGAGCCCGAAGACGTCCCACTCGAAGAGGCGAACCTCGGAGCCAAACGTGAAGTGCTGGCGGCCGACGCCGCCGAAGCGGTTCGGCTCGTAGTAGCTGCCGGCGCGGAGGATGAGCCAGGTCGGGACGGGCTCCACCTCGACCCCGAAGCGCGGTGAGAAGTTCACGCTCGCGCCCGAGCCGCCGATGACGCCCGTGGTGCTGCCCGCGACGGCCTGGCCGAGGAAGCGCTCGACGCTGACCCCGTCGGTCGCCGGCCCGCTGACGAGGACCGAGAGGAGCAAGAGGATGCGGTCGCGCGGGAGGCTCGCGTAGACGTCGTCGGCCTCGTCGTCGGCGCGGCGGCGGACGCGCTCGAGCTCCTCTTCTTCGAGCGCGGAGAGGCGGGCCTCCTCCGCGGCGATGGCCGCGTCCACCCGGATGCGCTCCACCGGATCCGAGATGCGAGCGAGCGTTCGGTCGCGCTCGGACCGGCGCCGCGCTCGGGCCGCTTCGACGCGGGCCTCCGTCGCGTCGTCGAGGTCGACCGGATCGTCGAAGGCGACCTGGAGGGGCCGCGGGCCGATCTGCACGGCAAAGCCCGTCTCGAGCTCCCAGGGCAGCACCACACCACGCGGAAGCGTGAAGCTCCCGGATCGGGCGGGCTCACCCGGTCGCGCAGGCGTCGGAGGATCGAAGGTCGGGTGCCCGTCGACCGCGAACCGGTAGGTCGCGCCGAAGCGAAACGGGACACGCGCTGGACGAACGAGGACGCCGAGCTCGGGCGCTGCGCCGACGTACACGAGGTCGCGGCCGGGCGTGGCGATCCCCATCGTGACGCCACGCGCCCCCGCGCCGAGGGCGAGCTGTCCGCGCCCGAGCGCGGCCGCGAGCAGCGCGTGGTAGCGACCGATGACGACGGTGGCGGAGCTGCCGCCCGCGTCGGTGAGCTCGTAGGTCTGCAGCTCGGCGTGAAGACCTGCTCCGAACGCGCCCATCTGCAAGATCGCCCCGCCGTTGAGGTAGACGAAGTCTGAGTAGTCGGAGTCGATCTCGCCGGAGTTATCGAAGTCGTTGTTCTCGAAAATATCGAGCGGGAACGAGAGCGAGCCGCTCAGCAAGAGCTCGACGTGACGGAGCGAGTCGAGGGACCGCGACGCGGGGCTGGCTGCGTTCGACACGAGCCCGCCGGTCCCCTCGGCGTAGCCGGCGTACGCGCCTCCGAGCGAGGTCACGCGGATGGGGCTCAAGAGCGGACCCTGAAACAGGTCGATGACGTAGTCGTTGGTGGGCAGCGGGTCGGCCAGCGCGGAGCGGGGGGCGAGGACGACCGAGACCAGGGCAAACGTGACCGCGAAGCAGATGCGCGACGCGGTGTGTGCTAGGACGCGGGTGCCCGTGGCGAGCCCGGAGAACACGCCGCCGTCGCCGAGGCGCCAAGGATCCGACCCCGGCGCGCCCCCGCGCGACTCTCTGACCCCAGACGAGATTCGTCGAGGCAAGCGCATCGCTGCGATCGTGTTCCTGGGTCTCGTCGCCAGCTGGGTCCTCGCCGCGAGCCTACAGATCATCCAGCAGGTCTTGTTCCCCGAGGTGGTCCCTTCTCCCTACCCCAGCTGCGAGGCGGGGCTCAAACAGCTTCGCCGGGCGGTGGACGAAGCCCGTCACTCGGCGGCAGAGGGGGACGAGGACCCGGACGAGGCTCTGGCGCGGTTCCGGACCGCTCTCCAGCCAGAGTGGCGATATCTCGAAGGAATTCGCGCGACCTGCCAGGCGCCGGAAGAGCTGGCCGGGCTCGACGCCTTGGAGCGGCTCCGCTATGCGGAAGAGCACGCAGTTCGCCGAGAAGCGGCGAGCCTGGCTGCGCTCCGCCGACGTGTCGACCTGGGCGTGTCGGGCGCCGGGCAACCTGCAGCCGGCCGCGAACCCAAAGAAGCTCCGAAAGAAACCAAGTGAACGAGAATCCTCCCACGGAAGGCAGCCAGCCGGCCGCCGAGTCAGCCCCCACGTTCGATGTCCTGCCGCTCTCGGACGAGGTCCGCCGAGCGCTCGCGGAGGTCGGGTACACGCACCCCACGCCGGTCCAGGTGGCCGTGTGGGAGCCCGCGACCCGAGGCAAGGACGCCGTCGTGCAGGCGCGGACGGGGACCGGCAAGACCGCGAGCTTCGGTCTGCCGATCGTCGATCACATCGTGCGGCGCTCGACCGCGGCCGTGCAGGCGCTCGTGCTTTGCCCCACACGCGAGCTCGCGCTGCAGGTCGCGGCGGAGCTCGAGCGGCTCGGCAAGCACCGCGACGTGAAGATCCTGCCCATCTACGGCGGCGCTTCCATGGAGCGGCAGATCTCCGGGATCCAGGCCGGGGCCCAGGTCGTCGCAGGCACGCCGGGGCGCGTGCTCGATCACATTCGGCGCGGCACGCTGAACACGAGCGCGATCAAGCTCCTCGTCCTCGACGAAGCGGACGAGATGCTGTCGATGGGCTTCGAGCGTGAGCTCTCGGCGATCCTCGAGGCGCTGCCGCCGTCGCGCCAGACGCTCCTGTTCTCGGCCACGGTCCCGCCGGACATCGAGCGCATCGCCAAAAATCGCCTCAAGAACCCCGAGTTCGTCACGCTCTCGGGCGATCACATCGGCGCGCTCGAGATCGACCACTACACGTACCTCGTCCAGGCCGACAAGATCGGCTCGCTCGTTCGGGTGCTGGAGTCGGAGAACCCGGAGAACGCGATCATCTTCTGCAACACGAAGGAAGAGACCGAGACGGTGACGGCAGCGCTCAACCAGCGCGGCTACGACGCCGACTGGCTGAACGGCGACCTGCCCCAAGGCGACCGTGAGAAGGTCATGGCCGCCACGCGCGAGGGCCGGCTCCGGTTCCTCGTCGCGACCGACGTCGCCGCCCGCGGGATCGACGTCTCGCACGTGACCCACGTCATCAACTACGACTTCCCGATGGACGCGGAGTCCTACGTGCACCGCACGGGCCGCACGGGCCGGGCGGGCCGCACGGGCACCGCGATCTCGCTCATCACCCCGCACGACATCGGCAGCCTCTATTACCTTCGCCTCACCTACAAGATCCGGCCTGTCGAGCGGCAGATCCCGACGACGGAGGAGCTGCGGACGCGCGCCGAGACCGATCTGCTCTCGATGTTGGCCGAGACCCTCGCGTCGAAGGGCAACGACCTCGACGACCGAGCGCTCGCTCGCCGGCTGCTCTCGCACGATCAGAGCGAGATGCTGGTGGCCGGCCTCCTGCGCACCTACCTCGATCAGGCGCCCAAGGCGCAACAGGACGCGGACCGGCTCCGCCGGCAACCGCGCCGCGCGAGCATCAAGCGGCGCCCCGACGCGCCGGGGCGCGCGGAGCGCTCGCGAGCGCCCGCCGCGGAGGAGCCCGTCGCCGCCGCGACGCAGCAGCCGTCCGCGCCGGGTGTTCCCGGTCTGGTCGCGCCCGCCCCGACCGGACCGGCTCCGGAGCGCGACCGTGATCGTGACCGTCCGCGCCGCGGCCGGGAGCACGACCGCGATCGTCCGGCGGGCCCGCGTCGTTCCCACGATCGTCCGCCCCGTGAGGGCGGCGCGCGCGACTTCACGCAGTGGAGCCCGCCCGAAGAGGAAGGCGACGACGAGCCGCTGCTGCCGACGCGCGACAGGCGGCCCGGACGTGGCCCGGGCGACCGGCCGCAGGGTGATCGCCCGCAGGGTGATCGTCCGCAGGGTGATCGTCCGCATGGCGAGCGTCCGCAGGCGGATCGTCCGCAGGCAGATCGTCCACAGGCCGACCGCCCCAACGAGCGCCTGCAGGCCGACCGCCCGCAGGGCGATCGGCCGGCTCGACGGGAGCCGCGCGAGCCGCGCGAGCCCGCGATCGAGAGCGCACCAACCCCCGTCGTCGACGACGTCCCCTACGTGGAGCTCTTCGTCGGTGTCGGCCGCCGCGACAACGCCCGCGCACAGGACGTGCTCCGCGCCCTCGTCGAGACGGCCGGGCTCGACAAGGACCACATTCGCCGCATCCGGGTCCGCGACCGGCACACCTTCGTCGGTGTCCGCCGCGACGACGCCGAGAAGGCGATCGCGGGGCTGAGCGGGTCGACGATCGGCACGAAGTCGAGCGTCAACGTCGAGCTGGCGCGCGAGCGCTCCGCCGACGACCTCGCCGCAGCCGTCGAGAGCTGAGCGCCGGCCGCCTCGCCGTTCACCCCTGCGCGGTGCGCTGCTGGGCGCGAAGCCAGCGCATGAGCTCGCGTTGATCGCGTGTGGCGCCGCCTCGAAGGGCGGCGCGAAGCACGGTCACGGCCGACTCGATCTCGCCCGTCCGCGCGAGCGCGTGGGCGTAGCTCGCTGCGGTGTCGGGGCATCGCGGATCGGCCTCGTAGGCGACCTTGAGGAGCGGGACCGCCTCGTGTGGCTTGCCGAGCACGACGTCGTAGAGGTGGCCGAGGTTGTGCGCGTACCGTGGCTCGCCCGGCGCGATGCGCAGCGCGCGCTCGTAGCAGCGGATGGCGAAGCGGCAGTTGTCGAGGATGGACTGGGCTAGCCCGAGCGCGGCCCAGGCCGCGTGGTCGGCCGGCTCATGCGCGAGGAGGTCGCGGGCGACGAGCGACGCCTTCCATGGCGAGGTCGGAGCCCAGGTGAGCGCGAGGTTCCGCAGGGCGAAGCGCCAGGTGGCGCTCCCGGGCTCCACCTCGCGGGCCAGCCCGAGGAGCTGAGGCACCAACCGCTCCGGGGACTCCCCGGCCCAGAGCGCGCGGGATATCGCGCGCACGGTTGCGTCGGTGTGCTCGGCCAGCCTCGGCATCGCTCTTCTTTGATAACGGACCGTCGCCGCCCGAGCCAAGGGAAGTTGCCTTCGAACACCTTTCGGTCGTCGGTTCGTGCATTCCTGATTGACAGGACGAGCCTCTCCTCGTCCCCCGGGCACGAAAGAGCGTTGCGCGCGGGAGCCGGACGCTCCAAAAGCGGGGCATGCGAATCTGCGCTCGAGCGCTCCTCGCGTTGACCGTCACGACGATCACGAGCGCGGTCTTCGCGCAGCCCGCCGCCCCGGCGGAGCCCCCCGCCGAGCCGCCCGTGACGCCGAAGCCGATCGCGCTCGACGATCCGATGCTGGACGACGTGCCGGACGCCCCCAAGACGCTCACGAGCTGGCGGCAGGCGCTCGCGCTCTCGTCGGCCGAAGACGCCGACTACTCCATCTCGCTCTTCGAGATCGAGCGCGCGCGCGGCGACGAGCGTCGCGCCCTCGCCGGCACGCTGCCCACGCTGACCGGGACCGGCAACGTCACGCTCCACATCATCCGCTCCGAGATCACCTCGCTCGACTTCGACACCGGGGCGCCGACCACGATCACGGTCCCCTCCTCGCCCACGGCGTCGGCCTCGCTGAGCCTCCGCCAGCCGCTCATCGCGCCGCGCGTCTGGTACGGCATCGGCACGGCGGAGAAGGTGACCGAGGCGGCCGAGGCGTCGGCCGAGGACACACAACGCAGGCTCGTGGGCCGCGTCGCCTCGGCGATCGTCGCCGTCGTCACGGCCGAGAGGATCGCCGAGACGAACCGGGTCGGCTTGCGCGCGGCGCTCGAGCGTCTCGCGCTCCAGAAGAGGCGGCTCGAGCTCGGATCGGGCACGACGCTCGACGTCGTCCGGTTCGAGCAAGACGTCGTCGCGGCCCGCGCGACGCTCATCCAGGGCGACGAGGATCTCCGGCGGTCTCGGGAGGCGCTCGGGCTGGCGCTCGGATCGGTGGAGCCGTACGGGGTCTCGCGGGAGATCTCGATCAACGAGATCGAGTCGACGATCGGAAAGATCTGCAAGTCCGACTCGCTCGACTCCCGAGCCGACATCCGCGCGCTCACGATCCAGCGCGAGATCGCCGAGCGCAGCGTGACCGACGCCGACCTCCTCTATTCACCGACCGCCGACCTGAGCTCGACGTTCACGTACTCGAGCGAGGATCTGATCGGAAACAAGAACTACTCCTGGAACATCCAGGGGCTCCTGACGATCCCCATCTGGGACGGCGGCGCTCGCTACGGGATCCATCGGAGCGCGGTGGCGACGGTTCGGCAGCAGGAGGAGCGCCTCGACGCGGCCAAGCGCAGCGCCCGAGTGGAGGTCACCCAGGCCCAGCGCGCGGTGACCGTCGCCAAGAACGCGCTCACCGTGGCGCAGCGCGCACGCGACCTCGCGGCCGAGACCGACCGGCTGGCGCAGCGCGCGTTCGAGGCCGGCGCCGTCACCAGCTTCGACCTCGTCGACGCGTCGCGGCGACTGCGCGAGGCGGAGCTGTCGCTCGCGGTCCGCGAGCTCGAGCTCGTGCGCGCGAAGATCGCGTCGGTCCTCGCGACGGCGAGCTGCACGACCCAGTGAAAGACCACCTCGTCGACGTGACCAGTTCAACCGCCGGCCCCTTCGGGTTAGAAGGCCGGCCATGATCGTTCTGTCGAGCTACGTCTCGGGCGCGTGGAAAAAAGGCGACGGTGCGGGCCAGGTCCTCGTCAACCCAGCCACCGAAGAGCCGCTCGCCGAGACGAGCACGCGCGGGATCGACCTCGCGGCCGCGCTCGACTTCGCGCGCGACAAAGGTGGTCCGGCGCTTCGGGCGCTCACCTTCGCCGAGCGCGGCGAGCTCCTGCGCGCGATGAGCCGCATCATCCACCAGAACCGCGACCACCTCCTCGACGTCGGCATGGAGAGCGGCGGCGTGACCCGCAGCGACGCGAAGTTCGACGTCGACGGCGCGATGGGGACGCTCGCTTATTACGCCGATCTCGGCAAGGAGCTCGGGTCCCGCAAATGGCTGACCGACGGCGACGCGGTGCAGCTCGGACGCAGCCCGCGGTTCGTCGGCCATCACCTGCTCCTGCCGCGCCGCGGCGTCGCCGTGCACGTCAACGCGTTCAATTTCCCCGCCTGGGGCTTCGGTGAGAAGGCAGCCTGCGCGCTCCTCGCCGGCATGCCCGTCTTCGTGAAGCCCGCGACGAGCACGGCGCTCCTCGCGCACCGCATCTTCGAGCTGATCGTCGAAGCGAAGGTCCTGCCCGAGGGCGTCGCGTCCCTCCTCACGGGGCCGGCAGGCGATCTCGTCGAGCATCTCCGCGGAGAAGACGTGCTCTCGTTCACCGGCGGCGGCTCCACGGCGACGACCCTCCGCTCGGTCCAGCCCGTCGTTCGCGACTCGGTCCGCGTGAACGTCGAGGCGGACAGCCTGAACGCCGCGATCCTCGGCGCGGACGTGGAGCCGGGCTCGGACACGTTCAACGGCTTCCTGCGCGACGTCTTCCGCGACATGACCCAGAAGACCGGCCAGAAATGCACCGCGATCAGGCGCGTCTTCGTCCCGCGGGACCGCGCGGCCGGCGTGGTCGAGGAGCTCGTCGAGCGCCTGCGCGGCGTCGTCGCCGGCAACCCGAAGACCGACGGCGTGACGATGGGCCCCGTGGCGACCGCGGCCCAGGCGCGCGACGTGAAGGCGGGCCTCGAGCTGCTCCGGGCGGAGTCGCGCATCGCCTTCGGCGACGGCCCGTTCGAGCCGGTGGGGGTGCCGGCCGGCAAGGGCTTCTTCGTCCCGCCCACGCTCTTCGTGCAGGAGTCGGCGGCGGCGGCGAAAAACGCCCACGCGCACGAGGTCTTCGGTCCCGCGGCCACGGTCTTCGCGTACGACTCGACGGACGAGGTGATCACCCAGGTCCGCCGAGGCGGAGGTGGCCTGGTCTCCAGCGTCTACGCCGACGACAAGGCGCTCGCGACCGAGCTGGTCCTGGGTGTCGGCTCGTCACTGGGGCGCGTCGTGGCCATCAGCGCGAAGGTCGTCGACCAGGCTCCTGGCCCGGGCACGGTGTTGCCCCAATCGATCCACGGCGGCCCCGGCCGGGCGGGCGGCGGCGAGGAGCTCGGCGGCGTGCGCGGGCTCGGTTTCTACTCCCAGCGCGTCGCCGTCCAGGGCGATCGGCCGTTCATCGACGGTCTCACGGGCGCCAAGGGCTGATCACGCGGCTGCCGTGGCTTCCGGCCCTCGCCCCAGGCGAGCCGGCGGGTGTCCTGGGTCCCTGGAGGCTCGGGACACCTAGAAGTCGCTGCCCGTTTTCCCGAGCTGGTAAAGTGCCTCCGTCATGACCGCGAGCCAGCCCCTCCTCGGCCGAACGCTCGGCGGGCGGTTCAAGATCACCAGCCATCTGGGCGAGGGGGCGATGGCGAGCGTGTTCCGCGGGGTCGACCTCTCCCGTCAGACCGACATCGCGATCAAGGTCATGCACCCGCACCTCGCGCAGGACCGCACCTTCACCGGGCGGTTCAAGCGGGAGGCGCAGGCCGCCTCGATGATCAAACACGCGAACAGCGTCGCCATCTTCGACATCGGCGAAGAGCAAGGCGTGCACTTCATCGTGATGGAGCTGTGCCCCGGCCGAGACCTGCGCGAGACGCTGCGCATCGACAAGCGGCTGAGCGAGCCGCGTGCGGTCCGGATCGTCGCTTCCGTGTGCGAGGCCCTGCACGCAGCCCACCAGCTCGGCGTCGTCCACCGCGATCTCAAACCCGAGAACGTGATGGTGCTCTACGACCCGTCGTCGCAGCGAGACGCGGTGAAGGTGCTCGACTTCGGCATCGCCAAGCTCGTCGACTCACAGCCGAAGGTGCGCGTCAGCGGCGAGACCGACAGCGATCCGCCCCCTGCCCTCACGCAGTTCGGGGTCGTCGTCGGGACCCCCGCGTACATGAGCCCGGAGCAGTGCCGCGGGCAGAGCCTCGACGGCCGCAGCGACCTCTACACCTGCGGCATCCTGCTCTACCAGCTCGTCACCGGGCAGGTCCCGTTTGACTCGCCGAGCCCGCTCGAGACGGCGGGCAAACAAGCCTTCGAGCCGCCGCCTCCGCCCAGCAGCATCCTCCCGACGATCAACCGGGATCTGGAGGCGATCATCCTCAAGACGCTCTCGAAGAGCCCCGCGGAGCGGCCGCAGACGGCCATGGAGCTGCGCGAGACGCTCGTTGGGTGGCTCGACGCCCAGGGGGAGATCGAGCGCGCGGCGCCGGCCAACGTGGATCTGCGCGCCCTCGGCAAGACGATGCCGATGAAGGCCATGGCCGCGAGCGTGGAGGACTTCCTCAAGCAGCGCGGGATCCAGGGCCCCTTCCAGCCGCAGGCCGCGGCGGACGTCCCCCTCGCGCCGATCGCAGGCTCGCGAGGCCAGCTCGGGACGACAATCCCCAACGACGCCCCCCAGCCCGGCGCGCCCGCGCCCGCGCCGCCCATGCCGGTGCCCGCGGCTCCGCCGCCGCCCGTGCTCGGCCAAGGCCTCCCGCAGCCGCTTCTCCCGGACGCGCCGGCCGCGCCGGACGGGCGTTACCCCCCGCCTCCTGCTCCGCTCGTCGTGCCGCCGCCCGAGCCGGAGAAGAAGGGGCTGGGGCTCTCCGGGTGTCTGTTCCTGGTCCTCGCGGTCGTCGCCGGCGTCGCGGTCGGCGTCACCGCGTTTCGGTTTCTGCCGGCGACGCTTCCCTGACCGCCCCGTCGGCAGCCGGGCTCTCCCGGCTCGGACGCGTGAGCGCGGCCCCGAGGGCCGCGAGGCGCTTCTGCGCGCCGGCCCCCACGCTCGCCGTCGGCGCCGTCTCCGCTTCGAGCGCAAACGCGCGCGAGGCCGCGCGCACCCCGGCCACGAGCGCTCGCCGCGCGCCCGGCCCGACGAGGTCTTCGGGGTTGGTGACGGCGAGCGCGACGCCCTCGAGCGCCGAGGCCACCATGGCCACCGCGTCGGGCGGCGCGACGACGCCGAGCTGCTCGGCGAGGCGGAGCGTGATCACACCCGCGAGCCGCGTCACGAGGCGCTCCCCCGCAAACGTCCGCGCGCCGATCTCGTCGCGAACGCCCTCGCCGAGCTGGGTCAGCGGCCGCAGATCCGCGTCGAGCGCGCGACGCTCGACCTCGGTCGCCCCCTCGAGCCAGGCCGCCGCCTCCTCCGCCTCCTGGGCCAGGCGCGCGGCCGCCGCGCGCAGCGCCTCCGCGCGCGCCCGCTCCTCGGCGCCGCGGCGGCTCTCAGCCTCCGCGCGGTCGTTCACGATGGCCCCGAGCTCGGACACGATGCGCGCCGCCTTGCGCCGCATCGACCGCTCCCGCAGCTCGTCTGCGCGATCGACGACGACCTCGTTCAACATCGACTCCACCGCCGGCCAGTTGGAGCGCTCGAGCGCCGCCTCGTCGCCCAGCCGCCCCGCGAGGGCGAGCTTCGCGCTGAAGCCGAGGACGCCGGCGTGTGGCTCGAGCCCGATCTCCGCGAGGCCCTCCTTAGTGTGCGACAGCACGCGGTCCAGGTTGTCGGTCCCCAAACGATCGAGCTTGTTGAGGAGCACGAGCACGGGGATGCCGAGCTCGGTCACCTCCTTCAGGATCGCGGCCTCGCTCGCCTTCATCGCCCCGGTGCCGTCGAGGAGCCAGACGACCAGGTCGGCCTCCTCGAACGCGCCCCGCGCCTCCTTGGCGTGCTCGGGATCCGGCGCGTTGAAGCCGGGGGTATCGAGCACCTCCACCCAGCGAAGCCGCTCGATGGGGGCGTAGATCTGCACGCGGTCGATGCGCGCGCCCTCCTCGCGGAGCTTGGCGAGCGTGGGCTTCAGGCCCTCGTGCGGGACGACGCGGTCGGCCGCGCCGCGCACGAGGACGCGGACGAACGGATCGGGCGCGTACGCGACGCGGTGGAGCGTCGCCGTGGTCGGCAGGATGCCCGTCGGCGCGACGTCGACACCGAGCAAGGCGTTGATGAACGTGCTCTTGCCCGCGTTGAACTCGCCCACGACCGCCGCGACGATCGGCTTCTTTCGCTCCGCGACGAGCGACTCCACGTGCACCAGGTCCTCGACCGTGCCGAACGAGCGCGCCGCGCCGAGCAACATCTCCACGACCACCGGCCAGGTCTGCGGCGACTCCACGAGGGCGCGCGCGGCGCGCGCCCGGAGGTCGTCCGCCCACCCTTCCACCTCCCCGGTCGCCCCTTCGAGCAGCTCGAAGACGCGGGCCGGCTCGCCGGCGGCGAGCGCCCGGCCGGCCGCCAGCACCTGTTTGGCCTGGTCAGGCACCGCCATCGGACGGCGATCGGCGAGCGCCGCGAGCGCGGGCTCGTCGCGCGCGTCGAGCGCGAGCCGCAGGAGCGCCCGCTCCGCGCCCGCGTCGCCGCCGGCCAGCGCGCGCACGAGCGCCGCCCGCGCGTCGCCTCGACGACCTTCCGCGAGCGCAAACGAGGCCGTGAAGATCGGCTCGTCCGAGAGGCCGGCCCCTGCCGCCACCGCGCGCAGGTCGGCGAGGAGGACCGCGTCGGAGGTCGACGCGATGACCGTCGCCAGGAGCTCGCGCGCGCCGGGCGCGTCCAGCACGAAGGCGCGCACCGCCAGCGACGTCGCCCGCGCCCGCACCATCGCGTCGGACTCCGCCGTCGCCCACAGGCTCCGCGCGAGGACCGCGGCCCGCCGCCCGGGCTCTCGTTCCTCGAACGGCCCGTCCTCGCCGAGGGCCTCGTCGAGCGACGTCGCGATCTCGCGCGCCTCCGCGCTCGCGCCGCGCGCGAGCGCACACTCCGCCCGACGCAGGAGCGCCGGCTCGTCGCGCCCCTGGAGCGGCGCCGGGATCCGGTCCAGCCAGCGCAGCGCGCGCGCCGCGTCACCAACGGCGAGGTCCATGTCGCAGAGCTCGAGCAAGGCCCGCCGCGACGAGACCCGGTCGTCGCGCGCCGCCGCCGCGCGCTCGAGCGCCTCGCGCGCTTGTGCGTCGCCGACGCGGTGGGCCGCGCGGCCGAGCCGCAGCCAGACGTCCCCCCGCCACGGCACGGCTCGTGACAGCTCCGTCAGCGCCTGGACGGCCTCGTGATCCAGCCACGCGGCCTCGGCGGCGTCGGCCCACAACGCGAGGCCCAGCGGCGAGCCCGGGACCTTGACGAGGATCGCACGCGCGTGCTCGCGCGCGTCGAGCGGACGGCCGCGCTCGAGCATGAGCTCCGCCGCGCGTCTGTCCCCCTCGAGCCCCCGCGCGAGGATCTCCACGCGCTCGGCCAGCCGCGAAATACTCTCGAACAGAGGCGCCACGGCGCGAGAGCTTACACCGAACACCGAACGCCTCGCGCCGCGTCTTCGGGCCCTGCTCGCGTGGCCGCCCGCGCGGGCGCGCGCGCCTCCGGGGACGGCTCAGCGGCGGCGCAGGACGACGTACCGGAGGCGCCCGGTCGTCACGAGCACGGGCGCCATGCGCTCGCCGAGGCCGGGCGAGAGCGCCACCCAGCGCTCGACGCCCCGCGCGAAGGGCCAGCGCGTCCAGTCCTCGCCGTCGGTCGGGCCGTCGCCGAGCAGGAGCACGAGCGTGTCGACCTCGCGCGCCGCGAAGATCTCGTCGGGGATCGGCTTCGACGTGTGACCGCCCGGCAACACGGCGATCATCGGATCGGTCACGCCCGCGAAGTCGACCACGCTCGCGCGCGGCGCCGCCGCGCCGACCCAGCCGATGTCGAGCGTCCCGATCACCTTCGCGCCCGCGAGCGCCTCGCGCGTCTGCTCGATCACCCCTTGCCTGTCGGCCAGCACACGCCGGGCGCGAAAGCCCGGCCCCGTCCAGACGAAGATCTCGAGCGCGAGCGCGAGCGCGAGCGCCACCCAGGGCGCCAGCGCCCAGCGGCCGAGGCGACGGTCCGGTCCGCCGCCGGCCAGCATCTCGGCGGCGAGGATCGCGACGCTCGGCAAGACCGGGACCGCGAGCCGGCTGAGGGGCATCCAGTCGCCGCCCGCGCCCGCGATCGCCAGGAAGTGAATCCAGATCGCGGCGAGGAGCCACCTGCCAAAAGGCGAGAGCGCGCGCCACCCCATTGGCGCGGCCAGGGCGAGCGGTCCGGCCAGGAGGAAACACGCGACCGCGTACGCGGCGCCGGCGCCGAGGCTCGACTGCTTCGCGACCGCCGCGAGCGGCGCAGCCCGACCGAAGAGGGCGAAGCGCGTGATCGCGACCGAGACGAACGGCGCGACGACGAGCGCGAGCCGGCCCAGCGTCCCGAGGCTCGGTACGAGCGCCTGGCTCCCGGCGGCGCCGCCGCGCGCGCCGGGCACGCCGCCGACCAGCGCAAACGGCAGGAGCTCGGGCCGAAGGCCGGCGGCGAGCGCGAGGAGCGCGGGGCCGAGCGGCTCGGCTCGCGCTGCGTGGCGGAGCGCGACGCCGACCGTGACGAGGCCACACACGAGCCCGGTCTCCAGCCCCGCGCTCGACCACGCGGCGAGCGGCGCCGAGAGCGCGAGGAGCAGGAGCGCGAGCCAGCGCCCGCGGCCGCCCGGCAGCCCCGCGATGCGCCAGCCGACGAACGCAGCTCCGACGATCCACGCGACGAGCCCGAGGACACGTGCGGCGCCGAGCGCGCGCTCCGCGCTCTCGGCCGCGAACGGCGCGAGCAAGTGCGCGAAGCCGAGCGGCGTCACGCCGTCCGTCGAGGGGCCGCGCGCGTTGAACACGTAGCCTTCTCCCGTCGCGAGGTGGTGCGCGTAGCGCGCGACGATGAGCGCGTCGTCGACCGTGAAGCCCCAGAGGACCGCCGCCGGCAACGCGGCCGCGAGCGCCGCCGCCGCGGCGCCCCAGTACGTCGCGCCGCTAGTCCCCTGGAACCAGCATCTCTTGAAGAATTCGGGCCGCCCCTGACGGGGCGACGGCGGCCCGAATTCTCGGGCGAGGTGTTGGTCTGTCCCAGAGGGGACTCGTTCTCCCTTGCGCGGAAACGCCGTTTCCGCGCCGCTAGCTCGCGTCCCTGGCATTGTCCACTCCACGACGAAACGGTCCGAAAAGTTAGAGAAAGCCCCTCACGCTCCTAGCATCTCGGTCGGATGATCGGAGAGTCCGCCGCGCCTCTAACGCACAAGGGCGCCCCAGACCAGGTCGAAAGATGGCTCACGCTGCTCGAGCACGCCGCGCCGGCGCTCGATCACGCTGCGCTCGCCCGCGCCGTCGGGGCGATGCCCTCCGGGCAAGCGCTCTGTGATCTGGCCGAGGCGCTCGGCGATCTCGGGCGCGGCGTACGGCGGCGAGCCGCCGTGCGCGTGCGTGCAGGTGACGAAGCGTTCGAGGTCGGCCTCGAGCGCTCGGGCAACCTGACGCTCGCGAGCGTCTACGGGTCGGGCGCAAACGTAACCCTCCACCGCTTCGAGGCGCCCGTCGACGCCGCGGGCCTGAGCCGCGCGCTCGCGGCCGAGCTCGAGAGACGGTCGGGCCTCGCGCCCGCGCGAGAGGTGGATCGCCTCGCCGCGGCCGGCCGCGCCCTCGGGGCGGCCCGCTTCGACGACGAGCCCTCGCCGCTGCTCGAGAGCGTCGTCATCGAGCCGAGCGACGAGCTGCCGTTTGCGTTCGGGGCCGAGCTCGCCCTCCGCGCACACCCGCAGACGTCCTCGAACGGCGGCGGCGTCCTCCGCACCGAGGTGTTGCCCTTGCTCTTCAAGGGGCGGCTGCGCGTGGTGGCCAGCGACCACACGCGGGACCTCGCGGACGTCCACGTCTTCCTCCTCGCCGAGAAGCTCGTCGATCTCGCGCTCGAGGCGCTCGACGCGAGCGCGAGGCTGCGGCCTCTCTGGCGCAAGGTCGAGGCGGGCGGTGTGCTCGCCGGAGTCCGCCTCGTCGGCGGACGCGGGCGCGGCACGCGCGACGTGATGGCCTTCTCTCTCGCGCCGGTCCGCCGGTCGGGCCCTCGCATCGAAGGCTGGACCTTCCCGTCGCTCGAGCTCGGCTCGTTCGCCGGGGCGGTGGCGGACTTCGGTCGGTCGCTCGCTCGCACGTTGCTCCGCTGGGACCGCACGCAGACCCACAACCTCCGCATCGTCGAGCTGAAGAGCCGCCTGCGCGAGATCTCCGAGATGTGCCGCGAGATGGACCACGACGACACGCTGGTCAACACCTCGCCGGAGAGCTACCGGGCCTACGCCACCGCCAACCAGACCGCGCCCCAGCCTCCCCGCGCGGACCTGAGCGCGGCGCGCCTGCGCTTCGCGCCCAAATGGACGGCGGCCGTCCCCGCCATCGACCTCCGCTCGATCTTCCTCTGCGGCGACGCGTTCGTCGTGGGCTCGTCCCGCGAGGTCTCCTGCATCCACCGCAGCCAGGGCACGATCGCCTGGACGCGGCCCGCGGCTCGCGGCGTCAGCGTGATGACCCCCTCGGGCCTCGCGCGGATCGACGAGAGCGGAACGCTCTCGGTCATCGACGTCGCGAGCGGCGAGCTCCGCTCCACCCTCCGCCTCGAGCCGCGCGTCGGCGGCCCGATCACCGGCGCGGTCATCAGCGCGCCCGGCCTGCCGCGGATGCTCGTCGTCTCCGAGGGGCGGCGCCGCCTCTGCGGGGTGGACCTCGAGGCGGGCGAGATCGTCTGGCGCCTCGCGACCCGGCGAGGCGGCACCTTCCGCTTCAAGCGCGCCGGCCGGTTGGTCGTCGTGTCCGCTGGCGAGCAAGGGCTGTTCGCCGTCGACGTCGTCACCGGCGAGGTCGTCTGGCGTTTCCGGGCGCGGCTCCGGTTCTCGGCGACGCCGAGCATCTGCGACGACTCGCTCTTCGCCATCGCCGGCGACGCCGCCCTCTCCGGCGGCGGCTCGACCCGGCTCTTCCACCTCGACCCGTGGTCCGGCACGCTCCGCTGGAGCGTCGACCTGCCGGGGCACGCGCGGCCGGTCGGCGCGCCCCACGTGGGCCGGCGGACGGTGCTCGTCGTCACGATGGGCGCCCGCGGCTCGCAGCTCGTCGCCTTCGATCGGGCGACCGGGGAGCTGCTCTACGCCCGCGAGGCGTGTCGCGGCGGCGCGGCCGCCCTCCTCGTCGACGATCTCGCCATCCTGAACTCGGAGCTGGGGGAGCTCTCCGCGTTCGGCGCAAACGACGGCGAGCTCCGGTATCGTCACGTCTTCTCCGAGCCCCTCGAGGGCGACCGCCCGCGTCGTCTCGAGCCGGTCCTGCGCTCGGGCGCCCTCTTCGTCCCGCAGAGCCAGGTCCACGTGGTCAGGCCGGCCGACGGCCGCATCGTGGGCGTCATCGACACCGACCTCGTGGCCGACCTCCTCCGCGTGGACGAGCGGTGTGACGTCTACGTCGCCGAGGAGAGCGGGCACGTCGCCGCCTTCTCCGCCGTGGCTCGCCTCTCGGTCGTCAAATAGCGGCCTGGACCCCTCGAGCGGCGGCGGCGTCGTCACGCCGCCGCCGAGCTGTGCTACGCCCGGGCCATGCATCTTGCGATCGTCGGAACGGGTTACGTGGGCCTCGTCGCGGGGGCCGGCTTTTCGGATTTCGGCAACGACGTCGTCTGCTGTGACGTCGACGCCGCCAAGATCGACCGACTGAACCGGGGCGAGATCCCGATCTACGAGCCCGGGCTCGACGATCTCATCCGCCGCAACATGAAGGCCGGTCGGATCCGCTTCACGACGGACATCGCCGAGGCGATGCGCGCCGCCGAGGTCGTCTTCACCGCGGTGGGCACGCCCCCCGCCGCCGACGGCTCGGCCGATCTCTCCGCGGTCTACAAGGTGGCGGAGACCTTCGGGAAGACGATCGACAAATACAAGGTCATCGTCAACAAGAGCACCGTGCCCGTCGGCACCGCCGACAAGGTCCGAGAGATCATCTCGTCGGTCACGAAGGTCCCCTTCGCGGTCTGCTCCAACCCCGAGTTCCTCAAGGAGGGCGCCGCGATCGCCGACTTCATGAAGCCTGACCGTGTCGTCATCGGCAGCGACGACCCGCGCGCCCTCGACATCATGCGGCAGCTCTACTCGCCCTTCGTCCGCACGCAGGACCGCATCCACGTGATGGACGCGCGCTCGGCCGAGCTGACGAAATACGCCGCCAACGCGATGCTCGCGACCCGCATCTCGTTCATGAACGACCTCGCGCTCCTCGCCGAAAAGGTGGGCGCCGACATCGAGCTCGTCCGCAAGGGCGTCGGCTCCGATACGCGCATCGGCCCGAAGTTCCTCTTCCCCGGCCCCGGCTACGGCGGCTCCTGCTTCCCGAAGGACCTCTCCGCGCTCGTGCACCTGGCCGATCAGGTCGGCCACGGGCTCGACGTCGTCCGCGCGGTCGAGGCCGTCAACAAGCGGCAGAAGCGTGTCCTCGCCCTGAAGATCGAGAAACACTTCGGCGACCTGAAGAACAAGGTGGTCGCCGTCTGGGGCCTCGCGTTCAAGCCCGAGACCGACGACATCCGCGAGTCGCCCGCCCTCGTCCTCATCGACGAGCTGCTCGCGCGGGGCGCGACCGTGAAGGTGAGCGACCCCGAGGCGATGCCGAACGTGAAGGCCATCTACGGCGACCGCGTCACCTTCTGCAACTCGATGTACGACGCCGTGGAAGGCGCGGACGCGCTGGCCCTGGTCACCGAGTGGCACTCGTTCCGCGCGCCGGACTTCGGCCGCGTGAAGCAGCTCATGCGCACCCCCGCCCTCTTCGACGGCCGCAACATCTGGCCGACCCAGGAGGTCGCCCGCCTCGGCTTCACCTACGAAGCCATCGGCCGCCGCCCCGTCAAGCCTGCCTGACCCGAACCTGCCCGACCTCCTCGGCCTTCGCGCGGACGAACCGCGCGAGGGCCGAGATCGGCACGTGGGCCGGGCAGATCTCCTCTTTCGCCGCCAGTACCGCGTCGTCGACGAAGGCGAGCGCCCGTTCGGCCGCGTCGTAGTCGGGCATGCTGCGCGAGCTCGCGAGGACGAACCCCATCACGCCGGGAAAGGCCCCGCGTGACTTGCGGATTCGCTCGGCCTCGCCGACGTCGCAGCGACCACACGCGAAGCAGCCCGAGAACTTCGGCATCATCGACCGCTCGTCGGGCGTAACAGGCGGCAGCCGGTCGGGGCCGTAGTTCTGGAGGAACAGGGGCAGGCCCGTCAGCACGCCGAACGCGCGCTTCACGAGGACCTTCACCAGGGAGATGCCCAGGACGAGCGCCGCGAGGGCCCGCCCGGAGGCGACGATCTTCCGGACTTTTTGCATGGCGCTGGCGCGGGAACAAACCGCGAGAGGCAGCGTAACACGACCTCTCCCAGCCCCCGCGTTACGGCCGACTGTTACGCTGTTACGGTGCTCTGGGCCGGCGTAACAACCAGGATTCTGGCTAAATAAGTGAGGTCGAGGCGTGGCACGCGGGCTGCAGTGGCGGCCGGCATGCTGAACGAAACGCAAGCCCGGTCGACACAAGACGAGACGCAGCTCATCGCCCAGCTGCTCGAAGGTCGTGACCGCGCCTGGCGCGAGTTCCACCTCCGCTACGACCGCCTGATCTACCGGTGCATCACGAAGGTGACCGGTCGCTTCGCGGCCGTCGTCAGCCAGGACGACATCCGCGAGATCTACGCGACGCTGATCGTCCAGCTCCTGTCGAACGACATGCACAAGCTCCGGACGTTCGACGCCGCGCGCGGCAACCGGTTCAGCTCGTGGCTCGGCCTCCTCGCCATCAACGCCGCCTACGACCACCTCCGGTCCCTCAAGCGCGAGCCGAACCGCGCGCCCATCAACGAGGCGGAGGCCCTCCGGTGCGAGCTCCCCACCCCACACGAGCTCTGCGAGCGCCGCGAGCGCGCCCAGCGCGTGGCGACCGTCCTTCGCACCTTCTCCGCGAAGGACCAGCAGTTCGTGGAGCTCTACTACGGCGAGGGTCTCGAGCCCGAGCAGGTCGCCGTCCGCATGAACATCAGCGTGAAGACGGTCTACTCGAAGAAACACAAGATCCAGAGCCGCCTCGAGACCTTGCTGGCCACGGCGGCCTGACACACCCTTCTTTCCTCGACCTTCCTTTGGTAAAGAGCCTGACCGCCATGATCGGTCAGGCTCTTTGTCCATTTCGGCGCTTGGCCCTGGCCGGTGCGCTCTCTGCCGCGGCCGCGTGCAACGTGACGAGCGACGGCTCGACCGGCGATCCGCCCAGCGAGCCCGACGCGGACGTGCTCGGCACCGGCGCGCGCGTGAGCGAGGTCGTCGGGCCCGCCACCTGGTTCGACGAGAACAAGATGGGGACGGCCGGCTGCTCCGCTCCGCTCGATCGTCAGGTCCGCCTCACGGGGCAGATCATCGTCGCGGTGGACCGCTTCGACGAGACGAACGACGGCGCGGTGGGCAACATCTACGTCCAGGACGTGACGGACCCGGCCGACGGCGCCGTTCCCTACTCGGGCCTCACCGTCTTTTCGCCCAGCTTCACCCCGCCCGACCTGCGCGTCTTCGAGGGTGACGTCGTCGACACGTTCGGCAACCTGATCGAGTTCCTCGGCCCCAACTCCGACGGCTTCGGCGGCTGCCGCACCCTGCCGGAGATCGGCGGCGCGATGAGCCTCCGGTTCGACGCGGCCCCCGCGACCCCGGCCACGATCGTGACCGCCGGCGCGGACTCGGCGCGGTGGGACCCGGTGAAGGGCTACCCGAACGCCCGGCAGTGGATGGGCATGCTGGTGCGGTTCGAGGGCGTCACCATCGCGAGCGACGGCGCGGACGACGGCAAGGGCCGTTACACCGCCGCGATCGACGTGGGCGGCGGCATCAGCGGCGACGACGTGGTGAAGATCTCGAACGAGCTCTTCGACCTCGAAGGAGAAGGCCCTGCGCTCACCCAGGGCGCGCAGTTCGCCGCCGTCACCGGCGTGTTGACCTACTTCTACGGCTTCAAGATCGCCCCGCGATCGGCCGCAGACTTCGAGTAGACGTTGCGCCTCCGGTCTGCGGCCATCGCGCTCGGCTGGATCGCGGCGACCGCGGCCTGCGGGGCGAGCACCGAGGGCGCGCGACCGCCCGCGCCGCTCGCCTCGACCACCCTGAGCGGCGCGCGGCTCGACGTCCACGAGATCCCCGGCAAGCCACGCCTCGTATCGCTGGCGCGCGACGGAGATCCCGTCTCGTCGCTCGGCGCCGTCGCGCGCGCCCCCGGCGATCCCGAGGCGCTCGCCACCCTCGCCGACGTCGTGCGAGCGCGGCTCGCGAGCCGCTCCGCGCGCGTCCACGTCGCGGCGGAAGCGCTGCTCGTGTCGATCGACGTGGACGACACGCCGGCCGCAGCGCTCGCGGCCCTCACCTCGGCCCTCACGCTGCCGATCCAGGCCGCGGAGGAGAGCCGCGCCGCGGCCAAGCGATCCCCTCTCCCGCGCGCCTCGACCGAGGCTCTCGCGTCGGCGCTCGCCTGCAGCGGGAGGCTCGCGTCGGGCCCCAAGACCGCCCCCTACGCGCCCGGTCGCGCGGAGGCCCTCCGCGCTCGGGCCGTGACCCACGAGACCGTCGCGCTGGGCCTGGTGGGACCCGACGCCACGGCGGACGCGATGGCCACCGCCCTCGACGGCGCGGAGAGCTGGCCGGCCGCCGCGAGCGCGGACGCAGAAGCCCGGGCCGCCGCGCTCCAGTCCTCCGCCTCCGCGGCGGCCGACATCAAGGCCGGCCTCCGCCTGCGCGTCGCGTTCCGCTCGGCGACCCCGGCCGGGGCCGTGGCCGCGGCTCACCGGCTGGGCGAAGCGCGCCGCCCCATCCACGCGCTCGCGAGCGACGCAGGCCTCAAGCTGAGCGAGATCGTTGGAGCAGCAACCCCTTCGGGCGGGTGCGTCGCGCTCACGCTCGGCTCCGCGCCCAAAGCCTCCTTGCAGTCGGGGGCCACGGCGGCCGACGCCGGACGAGAGCTCGCTTCGCGAGCCGAGAGCACGCCCGATCCGAACGCGCTCGCCCGGCTCGTCCGCGCGCTCGGGAGCGAGCTCGCGATGGAGGTGGCCGAGCCTGCCCCCGAAGATCTCGCCGCCCGCGAGGTCGTCTCGGCGAAGGACCCGGCGGACGCAGCCGTGCTCGCGGCCTGGTGGGCGCTCGCCAAAGACGGCCGCGGCTCGTTCCTGTCGGCCGTCTCGGTCGAGCTCGCCGCGGACGCGGACGCGTCGCGCGTCGCCGCCTTCGAGGCCGCCGTGTCGCGCCCCACGGCGGATCCCAAGCCCACGGCTCCGATCGCCGCCGTGACACGCGTCGAGCGAGGACAGCGCGACGTCTGGGTCCTCATCGCCGATCCTTGCGCCGCGGCCGAGGAGCCGGCCCACCTCTGGGGCAGCGCCGCCATGGCCGTGCGCGCCGCCGTCCCGCTCACGAGCGAGCACGAGGGCGAGATCCGTCCGTACCTCTCGCCGACCGGGATCGGCTTCGTGGCGCGCGCGACGCCGCTCGCGGCCGAGACGCCCGCCCAGACCGCACGGCGAGCCGCCGACCTCGCTGCCTCGAGCTTCTTCGCCGAGCCGGCGTCGACCGAGAGCCTGCTCCGCGCGCAGGAGTCTGCGCGGCGCGAGGTCGAGCTCTCGTGGGGACGGGGCGCCCCCGGACTGCAGCCCCACGCCGAGGCGGCCATCGATCCTCCTTCCGTCTTCGAGCCCTTCGGCCCGCCCGCCGACAGCGCGAAGCGCGGCGCGTGGGAGCTGTCGAGACGCCTTCGCGCGCTCGCCCACGATCCGCTCAAGGTCGTCGTGATCGCGCAGGAGGACGACGCGCAGGCCCGGGCGGCGGTCGACGAGGCGGCGCGCTGGTTCGGGGCCGGCTCGTCGCGGCCGTGCGTCCGCCCGGCCCCGACGACCGCCCCTCGCAAGACCGAGGTCAAGGGTCCCCGTGGCCCCAGCCGCGCGCACCTGACGTTGCCCCCCGCGGACCCGGCGCTCGTCGCCTTCACCGCCGACCTCCTCACCGGGCCCGACGGCGTCCTCGGCAAGGCGCTCGCCCCCGTGGCCGGGGCCCGCGCCGCCGCCCGAACCATCGCGGCGCCCGGTGGCACCCTCCTCGCGATCGACGTCATCGCGCCGCCCGAGGGCATCGACGAGAGCGTGCGCCTCGTCTCCGAGCTCGTCGGGCGGCTGGGGCGAGGCGAGATCCCGGACGCCGAGCTCACCACGGCCGCGCGTCGCCACGCGCGCGCCGAGCGCGAGCGCCTCGGCGATCCGGCGGTCCGGCTCGGCAGGCTGTTCGATGGCGCCTCGCCGACGCCGCTCCCCGCCCCTACAACCCAGGCGTTTCGCGCGTTCGCTTCGCGGGCTCTCGTCGCCGAGCGCCTCGTCGTGACCATCGCGCGTCCGGAGTGACGATGGACGCCCTCGGCCTGCACCGGCTGCACTTCGCCTTTACCGTTACGTACCATTATCTCTTTCCGCAGCTCACGATGGGCCTCGGCCTCTTCATCGTGATCTTCAAGGTGCTGGCCATCCGCCGCAAAGACCCGCTCTACGCCGACGCGGCGCGGTTCTGGTCGAAGGTCTTCGGGCTCAACTTCGCGATGGGCGTCGTCACCGGGCTGCCGATGGAGTTCCAGTTCGGCGCGAGCTGGTCGAGGTTCTCGGAGGCCGCGGGCGGAGTCATCGGCCAGACGCTCGCCATGGAAGGCCTCTTCGCGTTTTTCCTCGAGTCGTCGTTTCTCTACCTGCTGCTCTTCGGGGAAAAGAAGCTGTCGCCGCGCGCTCACCTCGGCGCCGCCCTGGCCGTCTTCACCGGCTCGTGGCTCTCGGGGTGGTTCATCATCGTGACGAACGCCTTCATGCAGCACCCGGTCGGGCACGCGGTCACCGAAGACGGTACCGTCATTCTGACGAGCCTCGCCGCGTACCTCACGAACCCGTGGGCGTTCTGGCAATACGCCCACACCATGCTCGGGAGCGTCGTCACCGCCTCCTTCGTGGTGGCCGGCGTGTCTGCGTTTTACCTCCTCTCCGGCCGCCACGCCGAGCACGCGCGCCGGTGCCTCGCCGTCTCGGTGGTGGTCGGCGCCGCAGCGACGGTCCTCGTCGCCTTCCCGGCCGGCGACGCCCAGGCCAAGATGGTGCACGCCCATCAGCCGATCACGTTCGCGGCGATGGAGGGACACTTCCACACCGAAGACGGCGCCGGTCTCGCGATCATCGGGCAGCCCGACATGGACGCGCTCGAGCTCGACAACCCCGTCATCGTGCCGCGCTTCCTGTCGGTGATGACCCACCAGCGCTGGGACACGCGCATCGAAGGGCTCTCGAGCTTCCCCCGCTCGGAGTGGCCCGACAACGTCCCCCTCCTCTACTACGCGTACCACGTCATGGTGGGGCTCGGGACCACGTTCATCGCCCTGATGGGAGCTTCGGCGCTGCTGCTCGCCCGGCGCCGGCTCTTCACCTTCCGACCGATCTTGTGGGCGCTCCTGCTCGCGTCGCCCCTGCCCTACGTCGCGAACACGGCCGGCTGGCTCACCGCCGAGCTCGGCCGCCAGCCCTGGGTGATCCACGGCGTCATGCGCACCGCCGCCGGGTTCACCAAGGAGGTCTCGAGCGGCAACGTGCTCTTCACGTTGCTCGGGTACATGGGCATCTACGCCTTGCTCTCCGTGCTCTTCCTCGCGCTCGCCGGGCGCATCGTCGCGCGGGGCTTCGGGGCTCCGAAGGCCGAGCAGCCGGAGGCGACGTGAGCCTCGAGCTCGTCTGGTTCACGCTCACGGCCGCCGCGCTCGCCGCGTACGTCGTCCTCGACGGCTTCGATCTCGGCGTCGGCATCGTCCACCTCTTCGTCGCCGAGACGAAGGCGGAGCGCCGGCTCACGATGGCCACCATCGGCCCGGTCTGGGACGGCAACGAGGTCTGCCTCCTCGCGGCCGGCGGCACGCTCGTGCTCGCGTTCCCCAAGATGTACGCCGTGACGATCGGCGGCTTCTACTTGCCGGTCCAGCTGCTCCTTTGGCTCTACATCGGCCGCGCGCTGGGCATCGAGATGAAACACCACCACGTGGGTGGGCCGCTCTGGGACGAGCTCTGGGACGCCGTCTTCGCGGTCTCGAGCCTGCTCATCGCGCTTTTCCTCGGCGTGGCGCTCGGCAACGTGGTCCGCGGCGTCTCGTTCGACGAGGCCGGGCGTTTCTTCGCCCCGCTGTGGACCACGTTCTCGCCGGCGAGCGCCGAGGTCGGCATCCTCGACGGCTACACCGTGCTCGTGGGCGCGGCGGCGGTGGCGGGCCTCGCCGCGCACGGCGCGCTCTGGCTCGCGCACCGCACGGAGGGCGCGACGGCAGCACGGGCGAAGTCGCTCGCCGAGCGCCTCCTGCTCGCGGTCGGGCTGCTCGCCGGGGCCACGACCGCGGCGACCTTCCTCGTGCAGCCGCGCGCGATGGAGGCCATGGCGTCGCGTCCCGCGCTCCTCGTCTTTCCGGCGTCGGCGTGTGCAGCCCTGATCGCGGCCAACGTGCTCGTGAGGCGCGGGCGCACGAAGCGCGCGTTCCTGGCTTCCGCGGCCTTCCTCGCGTGTATGCTCGCGAGCGCGGCGGCGAGCCTCTACCCCTCCCTCCTGCCCGCCGCGGGCGGAGGCGCGGGGCTCACGGTTCACACCGCCGCCACGTCTCGCTATGCCATGGGTGTCGGCCTGTGGTGGTTCCTCCCGGGCGTCGCCCTGGCGGCGACCTACTTCTACCGGAACTATCGTGGCCTGCCCGCCACCTTCGGCGCGAGCGAGCCACACGACGACTGATCCCACGCCCATGAACACAGCTCTGTCATGAAGATCGCCCACGTCCTCTCGAGCACCCACACGGGCGGCGCCGAGCGCGTGGCCCTCCTGATCTGCGAGCGCCTCGTCGCGAAGGGCCACGACGTCACGCTCCTGTCCCTCGAGGAGCCGAAAGACGGACCCCTGGCGCGCGAGTTCGCCGCGGCCGGCGTCCGGGTCGAGCGCGTGGCCAAGCGCCCGGGCGGCTTCGATCGCACGCTCTCGGCGCGCCTCCTGGCGCTCCTCTTGCGCTCGCGCTTCGACGTGGTCCACACGCACAACCCCATCCCGCTCATCTACGCCGCCATCCCGGGGCGGCTCTCCGGCGCACGCGCGGTGCACTCCAAACACGGCCCGCACCCCGACGCCTGGCAGCGCCTGATGCTCCGGCGCGCGGGCGCCGCCGCGACACACGCGTTCGTCGCGGTGAGCCAGTCGGTGGCGGACTACGCGCTCTCCATCCGCGAGGTCGCGCGCAAGAAGGTGCACGTCATCACGAACGGCACCGACACGAGCCGGTTCCAGAAGGACCCGGCGCTCCGCGCGGCGGTCCGCGACGAGCTCGGCATCCCCGCCGACGCCTTCGTCATCGGGACGGTCGGCCGCATGGCGCCGGTGAAAAATCACCCGCTGCTCGTGCGGGCCGCGGCGCCGCTGCTCGGCCCGAAGGCGCGGCTCGTCGTCGTCGGCGGCGGAGCCGAGGCCGAGCGCACCCGAGCGCTGGCGACCGAGCTCGGCGTCGCGCCCTTCGCTCATTTCCCCGGCGAGACGAGCGACGTCCCTCGTTACCTCGCCGCCTTCGACGTCTTCGCGCTCTCGAGCGACTCGGAGGGCCTGCCGCTCTGCCTGACGGAGGCGATGAGCGCCGCGTTGCCCCTGGTCTGCACGGCGGTCGGAGGTGTCCCCGCGCTCGTCGACGAGGGCGAGACCGGGCTCCTCAGCCCCGCCGGGGACGACGCCGCGTTTTCGGCCTCGCTGCGGCGCCTGCTGGAGAGCCCCGAGCTCTGCGCGCGCTTCGGCCGGCGCGGTCGCGAGGTCGCGCTCGCGAAATACAGCGCGGACCGCATGACCGACGACTACCTCGCGTTGTACGCGGGCTGACCTCGCCGAGCCACCTCGCGGTCCTCGGCGGGTGCGTTACTTCCGCCCCAGCCCGCCGAGGCGCTGCGTCGCGCCGAGGACGACATCGCAGTCGACGCAGCGCATCGCGCCGTCCTCTTGCTCCTCCAGGCTCCCGAGGGCGTCACATTCGGGGCACCGGTTCGTCAGTCCGCGCTCGCCTTCGGCCGCCAGCTGGCGCGCCGCCGCCTCGGCCTCGGCCTCGACGCGGAAGAGGTCGTCTCGCTCTGCCATGACGGGGGCGTACCACGGCTTTGGCCTGGCGCATCGGATCGGATTACGATCGAGACGCATGCGACGGTGGTGGGCCCTCGGAATCATGCTCTGGCCGCTCGCGTGCTCGGCCCCACCCGAGGCAGCTTCACCGAGCGCGCCGCCAGCGACGAACGTGGCGGCGCAGCCCGAAGCCCCCGCGGCGGTCCGCGCCGCCGCCCCCGCTCCGTCGGAGGATCGGCCCACGGAGCGGACCGAGCCCTCTTCGTCGCCCGAGCCGATCGTCGTTCGCGAGGTGAAGGTGCCTCGCGACTCGGCCGTCCTCGTCGTCCCCGGTCGAACGAGCACGCCCATCGTGTACCTGCACGGCCGCTGCGGCGATCCGACCGCCTTCACCGCCTGGGCCGAGACCGGCTCGCGCTTCGGGACCATCGTGTCGCTCAAAGGTGATCAAAAATGCAAGGCCGGCGGTCGCACCAAGTGGACCGAAGACCCCGCTCGGCTCGATCGCCGCATCACGAACGCGCTCGAGGCGATCCGCGACCAGCTGGGCCTGCCGCTCGATCTCGACCGGCGGCTCGTCGTCGGCTACTCGCAGGGCGCGCTCCGCGCGGAGTCGCTCGGCACGAGGTTCCCCGAGCGTTATCCGCGCGCCGTGCTGGTGGCCGGACCGCGCGCGCCCAAGCCGACGAGCCTCACGAAGAGCGAGGCCGTCCTTCTCCTGGTGGGCGATCATGACGCGCGGCAGCACCTGTCGGAGGCGGCGACGAAGCTCAAGAGCCGTGGCCGCGCCGTCCGCTACCTCGAGCTGCCGGGGGCGCGGCACGGCGAGTACGGGACCGAGGCGGCGCGTGTGTTCTCCGAGGGGCTCGGGTGGCTGGTCGAGACCCCGACCCGGTGGCGACCGGAGGGCGAATCACACAACGTCGGCGTCCCCTGATCCGGCAGGTCGGCGTCCCTTCATCGCTTGAACCCGATCCTCATTCGAGCCAGATTGTCGCCGCCCATGCGAGCCCTCTCCGCTTCTGGTCTGGCGCTGGTCCTCGCCACGCTCACGTCGCCCGCCTTCGCGCTCCGCACCCCGGTGGCCCTCGAGGGGCGGCCGCAGCTCGAGCGGAACCTCGACACCTCGAGCGGCGCACCGGCCGACGCGAGCCCGCGCGGCGCGATCGTCTGGGATCAGGTCCCGCGCCGCGCCCGCGCTGCGTATGACAGTTTCGTCAGCGATGTCGGACCGGGGTGGCGCGCCGCGTTCGACGCGCGGACGGGCGTCCCGCAGCGGCTCTACGGGCCCGGCCTCGCGGCGCCCGGCGCGGTCGCCTCGCCCGCCGCGGCGGAGGCGTTCGCGCGTACGATCCTCGAGCGGCACATCGCGCTCCTCGCCCCGGGCGCCAAGCCCTCGGACTTCGAGCTCGCCTCGAACGATCTCGACGCCGGCATGCGCACGGTCGGCTTCGTCCAGCGGAGCGGCGGGCTGCGCGTGGTCGGCGGCCAGCTCAGCTTCCGCTTCAAGAACGACAAGCTCTTCGTCATCGGCTCCGAGGCCATCCCGAACGTCACGGCGAAGGCCCCCGGCGCGGTCGTCGACCGCTCGATCGCCGAGGCGCGCGCGCTCGAGTGGGTCGACCGGGACTTCTTCTCCGGCTCCGCGGTCCCGTCGCTCGGCGCCCCCGCCGTGACGAACGTCGGCGACCTCGTAGTGCTCCCGGTCGCAGGCGGCCGCGGGCGGGTCGAGACGCACGTCGTGCTCCCCGTCACCGTCGGCGCGCCCGCCCTCCGGTTCACGGTCTACGTCGACGCGCGGAGCGGAAGGCCCATCGCCCGCGAGCAGACGCTGCGCTTCGCCAACGCGACCGTGAGCGGCCACGTCCCCGTCCGGAGCCCTTCGTTTGGTCCCCGCTACGACGCTCCCTTGCCCCTCACCAAGATCAACGTCGAGGGCGCCGCAGCCAAGACGACCGACGTCGGCCTCGTGACCTGGGCCGGCGCGAGCCCGACGCCGCTCGAGCTCTTCCTCGAAGGCGACCGCGCCCGGGCCCTCAACGACGCGGGCCCCGAGGCGAGCTTCACGATCGACGTCGCCGACACCCAGAGCTACGTCTGGGACGGCTCGGCCGACCCGGCGCTCGACGCGCAGATCGTCGCCTTCGTCCACGCCGGGCTCGTGCGCGAGTACGCGAAGACCTTCGCGCCCTCCCTCGGCTTCTTGACGTCGCAGGTGCGGGCCACGGTGAACATCGCGGACGTCTGCAACGCTTACTCGGACGGGACGACGATCAACTTCTACCAGGCCGGCAGCGGGTGCGAGAACACCGGCCGCATCGCGGACGTCATCTACCACGAGTACGGCCACTCGCTTCACGCCCACGCCGTCATCGAGGGCGTCGGCGCGTTCGAAGGCGCGCTCAGCGAGGGGACCAGCGACTACCTCGCCGCCACCATGACCGGCGATCCGGGCATGAGCCGCGGCTTCTTCATGACGGACGACCCGCTGCGCGATCTCGACCCGCCGAACTATGAGAACACGTGGCCCACCGACCTCGTGGGCGAGGTCCACGAAGACGGGCTCATCATCGGCCAGGCGCTGTGGGACATGCGCAAGGAGCTCGTCGCCAAGCTCGGCGAGACCGAAGGCGTCGCCCGCGCGAACTACCTCTATTACCAGGCGCTGCGCCGCGCGGTGGACATCCCCAGCATGCACACCGAGGTGCTCGCCGCCGATGATGATGACGGTGACGTCACGAACGGGACGCCCAACGTCTGCGAGATCAACCGCGCCTTCCGGAGACACGGCCTCGTGCCCGTCAACGCCGCGAGCACGAGCCTCGGCGTCATGTCGCCGAAGCAGGAGGGCTTCGCCATCTCCGTCGAGCTGACCGGGCTCTTCGCGCAGTGTGACTCGGACCAGCTCGGCCAAGCCGTCCTCACGTGGCGAAACCGAGACGAGCCGAGCGAACAAGGCTCGATCGTGATGGACGCGTCCGGCAACCTGCTCTCTGCCGTCATCCCGACGCAGGAGGCCGGCTCGGTCGTCGAATACGGCGTCAACGTCGCGTTCACCGAGGGCAACGCCCTCAACCTGCCCGACAACGAGGCCGACCCCTGGTACGAGTTCTTCGTCGGAGACGTCATCCCGCTCTACTGCACGACGTTCGAGTCCGACCCCGAAGCCGAAGGCTGGACACACGGCCTCGCGGCCGGCGAGCCGAACGAAGGCGCAGACGACTGGGGCTGGGGGCCGCCGCGGGGCAACGCGACGAACGGCGACCCCACCGCCGCGTACAGCGGCGAGAACGTGTTCGGCAACGACCTCGTCCCCGAGCCGAACTACAACGGCAACTACCAGTCGAACATCGAGAACTGGGCGAAGACGCCCGTCGTGAGCACGCAGGGCTACGAAAACGTCCGCCTGCAGTACCGCCGCTGGCTGAACGTGGAGGATGCGCACTTCGACAAGGCCTCCATCAAGTCCAACGAGACGGTGGTGTGGACGAACCTCGACTCCGAGCAGGGCGACGCGAGCAACATCCACCACAAGGACAAGGAGTGGCGTTTCTCCGACGTCGATCTGTCGCAGACGATATCGCCTGAAGGCACGGTTCAGGTCGGCTTCTGGCTCGACACCGATCAGGGCCTCGAGATGGGCGGCTGGACCCTGGACGACGTCTGCATCGTCGCCCTCCAGACCAGCGCGCCGACCGATCCGTGCGCGGACGGCGGCTGCTCCGACACGGGTGGCGCGGGCGCCGGCGGCGCCCCCGAGGACGGCGCGGACCCCGCCGACGGCGATCTCGAGGCCGCCGGCGGCTGCGGCTGCCGCACGGTCGGCGCCCCGCCCGACGGGCGCTGGCTCGCCGGCCTCCTCGGGCTGGCCGCGCTCGTCGCCCGCCGGCGGCGGCCGCTTTAACGGACGCGCGCCCAGCGGTCGGCGGGTGCAGGCGCACCGATGCGCTTGCGCCAATCCGCCATGTATAGCATCGTGTCCGCTATCTTGACGGCCCCGCTCTCTCGCCGCTCCTTCCTCGCCGGTTCGGGAGGGGTGTTGCTCGGCGCCTGCAGCCGACGCGACAAGGACGAGCTCCTGCATGTCTCGTTCGACGCCACGCGGGAGATCGTGGCCGCGTACTCGGCTCATTTCCTCGAGACACGCGGCGCCTCGTTCGGTCCGGCGCTTCGTGTCCGCGCCTCACACGGCGGCTCCGCCAAGCAGACGCGCAGCGTGGTCGAAGGGCTGTCGGCCGACGTCGTCTCGCTGGCCATCCCCTTCGACGTGGAGACGCTCGTCCAGTCCGGCCACGTGGCCGCGGAGTGGGCCGACCGCCTCCCCTTCGGCGCCTCCCCCTTCACCTCGACGATCGTCCTGCTCACGCGGGCCGGAAACCCCAAGACGATCGCCGGCCTCGAGGACCTCCTCCGGCCCGACGTGGTGCCCCTCACCCCCAACCCCAAGACGTCGGGCGGTGCCCGCTGGAACCACCTGGCCCTCTACGGGTGCCTGCGAGATCTGCACGGAGAGAGCCGCGCGCTCGATCTCCTCGGCGACTTCTACGCGAAGGTGCCCGCCTTGCCGAGCGGCGCCCGGCTCGCGCTCACGGCCTTCGTCGACCGGGGGATCGGAGACGTGTTGCTCGCGTGGGAGAGCGAGGCCCTGCTCGCCAAGAAGAAGTGGGGCGACCGCCTGACCGTCGTCACGCCGAAGCGGAGCATCCGCGCGGTCATCCCGGTCACGGTGGTGGACCGGGTCGCGGACCGGCGAGGCTCCCGCGGGCCCGCGACGGCCTACGTCGAGGGGCTCTTCGACGACTTCGCGCAGTCGCTGGCCGCGGACCATCACCTCCGGCCGCGCTCGGAGCAGGCCTTTCGCGCCGCCGCGTTCCCGGAGATCGATCTCTTCGACGCGAGCGACCTCGGCGCGGACTGGCGCGGTCTACACGCGGCGCATTTCGCCGAAGGGGGCTCCTTCGATCGCGCCTTCGAGAGGGCCTCGTTGTGAGCCGACGCAGGGCGCGCAGCGTGTTGCCCGGACGAGGGCTCTCCACGGGCATCACCCTCACGTACCTCTCGCTCGTGGTGCTCATCCCGTTCGCGGCCTTGCTCCTCCGCGCGTCGTCGATCTCGCCGGGTCGGTTCGTCGAGCTCGTCACGACGCCGCGCGCCCTCCACGCCTTCGCGCTCACGGTGGGCGCGTCGTTCGTCGCCGCCCTGGTCAACACGGTCTTCGGCGTCCTGGTCGCGTGGGTCCTCGTTCGGTACGAGTTCTTCGGCAAGTCGGTGCTCGACGCCGTCGTGGATCTGCCCTTCGCGTTGCCCACCGCTGTCGCCGGCATCGCGCTGACGGCGCTCTACACGCCAAACGGGTGGCTGGGCCGCTTGTTCGAGGCCGCGGGCGTGCGCGCCGCGTTCAGCCCGCTCGGCGTGGTCATCGCGCTCACGTTCGTCTCCCTCCCGTTCGTGATCCGCACCGTGGGGCCCGTACTCGCCGATTTCGAGCGCGAGCAAGAGGAGGCGGCCGCGACGCTGGGCGCGAGCCGCCTGGTCGCCTTCCGGCGTGTCATCCTCCCCGCGATCTTGCCGGCCACCATCACTGGCTTCTCGCTGGCGTTTGCCCGGTCGCTCGGTGAATACGGGTCGGTCGTCTTCATCTCGGGCAACCTGCCGCGCAAGACGGAGGTCGTGCCGTTCCTCATCATGGCTCGCCTCGAGGAGTACGACTACGACGGCGCGACCGCGATCGCGGTCGTCATGCTGGGGCTGTCGTTCGTGCTGCTCTTCGCCCTCGGCCGCGTCGAGACGTTCTTCCGCCGCCGCGGCCTCGGAGACGCGACGTGAGCGCCGCGGCGCCGACCCTCCACAAGGCGCTCCCCGTCGCCGCGGCGAGCCAGCCGAAGGCCGCGACCGAGCCCCGTTGGGTCCGCGCGGTGCTCATCGGCGCCGCGACGTCGTTCCTGTTGCTCTTCCTGGGCTTGCCCGTGCTGGTGGTCGTCATGGAGGCGTTTCGCGAGGGCCTCCCCACGTTCTTCCGGGCCATCACCGCGCCGGACACGTTGGCCGCCCTGCGGCTGACCTTGCTCGCCACGGCCGTCGCGGTCCCGCTCAACGCAGCGTTCGGGCTCGCGGCCGCGTGGGCGGTCACGCGCTTCGACTTCCCCGGCAAGGGGTTGGTCGTGACGCTCATCGATCTCCCCTTCGCCGTCTCGCCGGTGATAGCGGGCATGCTCTTCGTCTTGCTCTTCGGCGCGCACGGCTGGCTGGGGCCCTTCCTCGCGGATCATGACATCCGCGTCTTGTTCTCACCCGCCGCCGTCGTCATCGCGACGGTGTTCGTGACCTTCCCGTACGTCGCGCGCGAGCTCATCCCGCTCTTCGCCGCGCAAGGGACGGACGAGGAGCTCGCCGCGCTCGTGCTCGGAGCCAGCGGCTTGACGACCTTCGTCCGCGTCACCCTGCCGAAGGCCAAGTGGGGCCTCATCCACGGCCTCGTGCTGGCGACGGCTCGCTCGCTCGGCGAGTTCGGGGCCGTCTCGGTCGTGAGCGGGCACATCCGCGGCGAGACGAACACGCTCCCGCTGCACATCGAGGCGACCTACGACGACCAGCGGTTCGCCGAGGCGTTTGCGATCGCGACGCTCCTCCTCGTCTTCGCGGCCGTGTCGCTGGTCGTCAAACGTGTCGTCGAGGCCCGCTCGGCGGCCGACGCGCCGCACCAGGCTCCGGCGCAGAGCGGGGGTGAGTCATGACCATCCGGGTCGAAGGTCTGGTCAAACACTTCGGCGGCCACCGCGTCGTGGACGACGTCTCGTTCACGGTCGAGGACCGCGAGTTCGTGGCGCTGCTCGGACCGAGCGGCGGCGGCAAGAGCACCGTCTTGCGCCTGATCGCCGGGCTCGATTTCCCCGACGCCGGGCGCGTGCACGTGAGCGGGGCGGAGGTCACCTCCTCCCGCGTCCAGGAGCGCGCCCTCGGCTTCGTGTTCCAGCACTACGCGCTCTTTCGTCACATGACCGTGCGCGACAACATCGCGTTCGGGCTCGAGGTCCGCAAGACCCCGCCGGCCGAGGTCGACCGCCGCGTGGAGGAGCTGCTCGACCTCGTCCAGCTGCAGGGGTTCCAGGCCCGCTTCCCCTCGCAGCTCTCCGGCGGTCAGCGGCAGCGCGTCGCGCTGGCCCGAGCGCTGGCCCCCCGCCCCCGCGTCATGTTGCTCGACGAGCCCTTCGGCGCGCTCGACGCGAAGGTCCGGCTCGAGCTGCGTCGCTGGCTGCGTCGCCTCCAGCGCGAGCAAGGCATGACGTGCCTGTTCGTGACCCACGACCAGGAGGAGGCGATGGAGCTCGCTGACCGCGTTGTCATCATCAACGGCGGGCGCGTCGAGCAGATCGGCTCCCCCGCGGACGTCTACGACGCTCCGGCCACCCCGTTCGTCGCGAGCTTCATGGGCTCGTCCAACGTCCTCGTCGGGGTCGCCCGGGACGGCCGCGCCGCGCTCGGGTCGCTCGACGTCCCGCTCGCCGCGGAGGAGCGGGAGGGCGCGGACGTCCGCGCGTTCGTGCGCCACCACGCGGTTCGCATCCTGGGCCGCGCGGATGCCCGCGGCCCCCACGGCCCGCCGACGGCCGCGATCCGGCGGGTCACCCGCGTGGGCTGGCTCGTTCGAGTCGATCTGGAGCTCGAGGATGGGCAGCTGCTTGTCGCGGAGATCTCGAAGGACGAAGCGCAGCCGCTCGCCCTGCGAGAAGGCGAGCGCGTCATGGTCTCGCTCGGGGAAGCCGCCGTGTTCGCCGACGACTACGTCATCTGAGCCCCCGGGCGCGACCTGGGGCGAGGGCGCGCCGTCCAGGCTTTGTCGAGGCCGGCGAGCTGGTCAGGGCGAACGCGAGGCGCTGCGCGCCGGCGACCGATCGCCGTCGCGGAGGTCGCGGATGGCGCGGTCCAGATCGGCCCAGCTGTCGACGCACCGGACGTTGGGCCCCCGAAGCTCCAGCCGCCGAGCTCCGGCGCCGCCGAGCCAGAGCGGGCGATCCGCGCCGAGACCTCGCGCGACCCGCTCGACCTCGGCCTTCACGCGGGGCATGTCGGCCGCCTCCGAGATGGTCAAGCCCACCGCGTCCACCCCGAGCGACCGCGCCGCCTCCACGATCTGGGCCGCCGGCGAGTCCACGCCGAGGAAACGGGGCTCCACCTGGTGAAACGCCAGATACACCGCGATCATCTCGAGGCCGAGCTCGTGCTGCTCCGACGACGGCGCGGCCAAGAGAACGGTTCTGTCAGCTCCCAGGTCCTCCGAGGCGCTGAGGAGGATGCGCAGCTGAGTCGAGAGCAGCTTCGTCATGAGGTGCTCGTGGTGGATGTCGAGCACCTTCGCCTCCCACAGCTCCCCTAGCCGAGCGAGCAGCGGCGCCGCCAGATCGGTGACGAAGACCTTGGGTCCCATGTGGAGCGCGGCCTTGCGGAGCTCCTTGCGCACGACGCTCGCCTCCGACCGTCCGAGCGCGTGGAGCAAGCGCTCGACAAGATCGTCCTGGGCGCGCGGGGGCGCGGGCGGGCCGGCGACGTTCTCCCGCAAGGCGGCGCCCGCCGCCTCGAGCAACGAGACGAGCTCGGCGCGCGTCCTCCCCACGACCTCGCCCGCGCGGAACCCCTCTTTTTGCGCTCGAGCGATGAGCCGGAGGACGTCGACGTCGTCGGGGGAGTAGACGCGAGCGCCTCCCGCGGTGCGGCGCGGCTTGGGGAAGCCGTAGCGACGTTCCCACATCCTCAGCGTGTCCGGCTCGATGGCCGCCATGCGAGCGACGGCGCGAATCGAGAAGCCCTCGAGGGGCTCCACCACTGTGCCGGAGGACTTGGCCACGGGGCAATCCTGCGCCTTGGACAAATCCTTGTCAACCGCCCGCCAGGCTGGACATGCCATTGACATGGCATGAACAAGGCTTAGACATTGGCGACATGCAGGCCCATCTTCCCTCCGCCCTCGAGCCCTTCCGCCCCGCCACGAAGCAGAGCCGGGTGGAGCTTCGTTCGGTGGCGAAGCTCCCCACCGAGTTTGGCGATTTCGACATCCACGTCTTCTCGGCCGACGGGAGCGAGAAGGAGCACGCCGCGCTCGTCCACGGCGACGTCTTCGGCGCCGACGGCGTCGTCACGCGGTTGCACTCGGAGTGCCTGACCGGGGATGTCTTCGGCTCGCTCCGATGCGACTGCGGCCCGCAGCTCGACCGAAGCATGCGCGAGGTGCAAAGCTCCCCGCGTGGGATCATCCTCTACCTCCGCCAAGAGGGTCGCGGCATCGGCCTCGCGAACAAGATCCGCGCCTACAAGCTGCAGGAGGAGGGGCTCGACACCATCGACGCCAACCGGGCCCTCGGCTTCGCCGACGACGAGCGCGACTACGGCATCGCCGCCGCCATGCTCCGCACGCTCGGGGTCCGGAGCATCGATCTCATGACCAACAACCCCGACAAGGTCGCCCAGCTCGAGCGCCATGGGATCCGCGTGGCGAGCCGCGTCGCACACGTCGTCGGGATCACGGACCACGCACGCAGCTACCTCGAGACCAAGGCCAAGAAATGCGGCCACTACATCGACGTGGGCGCGCTCGATGTCCGGGGGACCGGAGGCTGACCATGTTCGAGGTCTTCTTCGACGGCGAATGCCCGCTCTGCGTCCGCGAGATCCGCATGCTCCGCCGCCTCGACCGTCGCGGGCGCATCCGCTTCACGGACATCGCGGCCAGCGGGTTCGACGCGGCCCCGCTCGGCGTGGATCACGCGACCCTGATGGCTCGCATCCACGGGCGGCTGCCCGGCGGCGAGCTCGTCGAAGGCGTCGAGGTGTTCCGGCAGCTCTACGCCGCGGTGGGTTTCGGGCCGCTCGTGGCGCTGACCCGTCTCCCGGGGGTTTCGCACCTGCTCGACGCAGCCTACGGCTGGTTCGCGAAGAACCGGCTTCGCCTCACAGGCCGTTGCACGACCGAGACCTGCGTGGCCCCGAGCTGAGCCCCAAGCTCATGGACACAACCCGTCGAGAGCCCGGGTCGCGGAGGGTCGGTAGGCGCTGTCTTCGGCACAGCGCGAGTAGGCACGTCTCGCGACGTCGCAGCGCCCCTGGACGGCGGCGAAGATCGCCGTCTGGCAAGGCGACAGCTTCTCCGAAGAGGGCGCGGCGCTAGGCGTCGGCGCGGCGTCCCCCGACGGCGAGCTGGGCGTGTCTTGCGGTTGCGTCGGCGGGGCCTCGGGCATGTCGATCGGCGTCGGGGGCGCATCCACCCCTTGGCGCGCCGTCGCCGTCGCGGGCTTCTCTCGCCTCGCCTTCGGCGGCTCGGGGCGGAGGACGAAGGACCAGACGACGAAGCCGATGACGCTCCCGATGATGACGAGGGCGGCTGCGAAGAGCCAGATTGTGCGCGCGCGGCTCGAAGACGGCGAGAGGACCTGCGGATCGCGCACCGTCGGCGGCAACAGGTCGGGCATGGTCAGGCGCGGCCGCGCCGCCGCCGCCGCCGCGCGCGCGGCCCTGTCGATGACGATGGTCCCCTGGCTGCCGCGGACGGGCTGCGACTCGCGTGTGTACGGCAGGTCGGAGCCCGAGACCTCGTGGAAGGCGATCTCGGGGCTCGACGAGTGCCGCTGGACGACGAGCGGGAGCGGCGCCGACGCGTCCTCCGGCCGCCTCACCGCGGTCGGCTGATCGTCGCCGGAGAACGTGCCGAGCGCCTGCGGCGCACGCGGCGGGGGTGGCAGCGGTCGCTCGGACGTCGAGAGCCCACCCGACGATCGCTCGAACGGCTGTCCTCCGGTTCCGAGGTTGTGCGCCGGGATGGGCACGACCGACGACGCGCGCCCCGGCGGCATCGAGCCCGAGCCGAGCGTGAGCTCGCCGAAGAACTGCCGCATGCTCTCCTGCCGCCCCGAGGGCTCCTTGGAGAGCGCCCGCATGATCGCGCTCTTCATCTGCGGGGGGATGGAAGGATCGACGATGGGATCGGGCAGCGCGCTCATGTGGAGCGCTGCCCACTCGAGCGGATCGCTGGCCTCGAACGGCAACCTGCCGGTGAGCATCTGGTATGCGACGACCCCGAGCGAGTAGATGTCGCTGCGCGGGTCCACCTCCTGGAGCGTGAACTGCTCCGGGCTCATGTACGGCGGGCTTCCGAGGACGACGCCGAGCGGGGTGAGCTTCGGGTCGCGACCGCCGACCCGCTTGGCGATCCCGAAATCGAGGACCTTCACGAAGTCGGGCGCCCCGCCCGGCGAAGTGATGACGACGTTGTCAGGCTTGAGGTCGCGGTGCACGATGCCGCGGTCGTGCGCCTCCTGGAGCGACCCACAGATCTGGCCCACGATGAGGTCGACCCGCTCGGGAGCCAGCGGTCCGTCCCGGAGGAGCTGAGCCAGCGACTTGCCGTTCAGGAACTCCATGGCGATGAACAGGTCCCCGCCCGGGGTCTCGCCGTAGTCGTAGAACTTGATCGTGTTCGGGTGCTCGAGCTCGGCCACGGTGCTGCACTCCCGGAGGAAGCGCTGCATGTCCTGATCGCGGCCCGAATACTCCGAGAGCAGGACCTTGATGGCGACCTTGCGGCTCGCCGCGCCCATCGGCTGCTCCGCCGCATAGACACGTCCCATCCCGCCTTCGGCGACGAGGTGCGTGATCCGGTAGCGACCCGCGACGATCTGCCCGATCAGCGGGTCGGGCGGGGACGCCACGGACGCGCCGCACGCGGGGCAGAACTTCGCGTCCCCGAAGTCGAGCAGCTCTTTGCAGGACTCACACCGCATCCTTGGCTTCCGGGTGAGGATACGCAATAACCACGGCTTTTGCGTCGGAAGGCCCGACAAAAAGGAGCGAGCGAGGTCGCCCCCGCTCGCCAAGCCGCTTCGCCCGCAGTGTGGCCGTTACTTCTTCGGCGCGGCCTTCTTCGCGTTCGGATCCGGCGTCGTCACCGCCTGGCTCTTCTTCTTCATGTCGTTCGAGGGCAGCTTCATCTCGCGCGGCCGGGGCGCGGGCGTGAGCTCACGGATGGGTCGCCCGTTGTCCTCCCACGCGACCTCCTGCCCGGGCGCCGCGCCCGCTTCGCGCGGCGCGTCCGTGTTGCCGACGTATTCGGTCACGTCGATCAGGCCTGCCTCTTCGTCATCGGCCGTCTCGTAGCGCGACGGCAACGTCGAGCAGCCGAAGCAAGCGAACCCCAACCCCAGAAGCAGCGCCGTGCGGAACATGAAGCACCTATACAACAGGGCACGTTCGTTGTGTAAGACATTCTAATACATGTAGTTTTCCACAAATACTGGAACCGAGGCGCGCCGATTGCGCGGCTCAGCCGACGGGCGAGTAGAACGACACGCCGCGCACGTTCTCCTGGATCCGGAGCGGGTGCAGGAGCGGCGGGAACGCTCGCTGGGGGCAGTCGAGGTGCTCGCAGAGGCGGCAGGTCACCCCGACGGGCACGGCCGCGTCGAGGTTCTCCAGATCCACGCCGTCCGCGTAGACGAGCTCGCGGGCGTTCTCGATCGGGCAACCCATCCCGATCGCGTGGACCGTGTGCGGCACGTTGTACCCGCCTCGGTCGCTGCGGATCGTCCTCGCGATGCAGAAGTAGACACGGCTGTCAGGCATGCGCGAGATCTGCACCCGGATCATGCCGGGCGTGAGGAACGCTGCGTGGACGTTCCAGCGCGGGCACGCCCCCGAGAAGCGGGCGATGCGGATGCCCGATGCGCTGAAGCGCTTCGAGATGTTGCCGGCCATGTCGATGCGCAGCAGGTGAAACGGCACGCCCTCCCGACCGGGCCTGCGCAGCGTCGTCATGCGGTGGCAGACCTGCTCGAAGCTCGCGCCGAAGCGGTGGGCCAGGAGCTCGACGTCGTACCGCTCCGCCCGCGCCGCATCGAGGAACATGTCGTAGGGCATCAGCGCCGCGGCAGCGAAGTAGTTCGCCAGCGCGACCCGGCCGAGCGCGTGCGCCTCCTTTGTCGTCAGCTCGGGCGCGTTGGCCAGCACCGAGTCGAGCTCGGCGGAGGCGGCGAGGAGCCCGACCTGGTGCGCGACCTGGAACCGACGACTGCGGGGCGGCAGCACCTCCGAGATGGAGAGCACCTTCTGCTCCGGATCGTAGCGCCGCATCGCTCTTCGCTCGTCGCTCACGCGCACGACCTTCACGGTCACGCCGTGTTTGGTCTGCAGGTACCTGGCGAGACCGTTGTAGACGTCCTCGGAGTCGAGCCGGGCCTCGCGCCAGATCGCCTCCGCGGCGGACTCGAGCGCCGGGAAGTGGTTCATGTGGCGCTGGATGAGGTCGCTGACCTCCTCGGTGGGCGTCCCGGAGGTCGCGGCGCCCGCCTCCCCCTCTTCGCTGAGCCGGCTGGCGAGCGCCTGCGCGTTGTCGCGGGCAGACACGTACGCGCGGTAGAGCGCGATCACCGCCCGAGCGACCGGCGCGTTCTCCGCCGCGAGCTCTCGGGCCTCCGACTCCGCGACACCTTGCCCCTCGAAGATTGGATCACCAAAGGCCTCGGCCAGATCTGCGCCGAGGCGGGCGTCCTCCGCCGAGGCGAACGTCGACAGGTCGACGCGGAAGATCTGCGCGAGCTTCAGCAACAACGTCGCGGTGAGGGGGCGCTTGTTGCCTTCGATCAGGTTCAGGTAGCTCGCCGAAATCCCGAGCCTTTGCGCCAGCTCGACCTGCGACAGCCCGTCCCGCCGCCGGAGGGTCTTGATCTTGCCTCCCAGAGCGATCGCGTCATTCATGCGCCGGGTTTACATGATTTACAGATTGACAGCCAGTACCTCGACAGGCGCACACATGTTAACCGTAGAAAACTATTGGTGTTATTGACATGGCAGTCAATCGAACTACATTCGACGCCGTGACAGCGCGCAGCGTCATAGGCAGGGAGGCAACGTGAGTCAGACAGTTGCAACGTCTCCGGCGCTCGTGCTCGCGCAGCCGGTTCCGGCTCAAGCAGCCAAGGTGTGGTCGCCCGCGGCCCTCGCGTTCGTCGAGAAGCTCGTTCGCGCGTTCCGACCGCGTATCGAGTCACTCCTCGCGACGCGCGTCGAGCGGCAGGCCGCGATCGACGCCGGGGCCGAGCTCGACTTCCTCCCCGAGACGCGGAGCGTCCGCGAGAGCGACTGGGTGGTCGCTCCCATCCCCGCGGACCTGGCGGATCGGCGCGTCGAGATCACCGGACCGACCGACCGGAAGATGATCATCAACGCGCTCAACTCCGGCGCGAGCGTCTTCATGGCCGACCTGGAGGACGCGACGAGCCCGACCTGGGAGAACGTCGCGCTCGGTCAGCAGAACCTCTACGACGCCGTCCGCCGCACGATCGACTTCGAGGATCCGAGCACGAAGAAGCGGTACGCCCTCGCCGACAAGACGGCCACGCTCGTCGTGCGCCCGCGCGGGCTGCACCTGCCCGAAAAGCACGTGCTCGTCGACGGCCGCCCTGCCCCGGGCTCGCTCGTCGACTTCGGCATGTATTTCTTCCTGAACGCGCGCGAGCTCATGCTCCGCGGGAGCGGGCCGTATTTCTACCTGCCCAAGCTGCAGAGCCACCTCGAGGCGCGCCTCTGGAACGACGTCTTCGTCTTCGCGCAGCGCGCGCTGGACGTGCCGGTCGGGACCATCCGCGCGACGGTCCTCATCGAGACCCTGCCCGCCGCGTTCGAGATGGACGAGATCCTCTTCGAGCTGAAGGACCACTCGGCCGGGCTCAACTGCGGCCGGTGGGACTACATCTTCAGCTACATCAAGACGAACCGGAGCTCCGCGGACAAGATCGTCCCGGACCGCTCGCAGGTCGGCATGACGCAGCCGCTGATGCGGGCGTACACCCAGCTCGTCATCAAGACGTGCCATCGCCGCGGCATCCACGCGATGGGGGGCATGGCCGCGCAGATCCCGATCAAGAGTGACCCCGCAGCGAACGAGATCGCCCTCGAGCGCGTCCGGGCCGACAAGCTGCGAGAAGTACAGGACGGTCATGACGGCACGTGGGTCGCGCACCCCGGGCTCGTCGCGATCGCCCGCGCGATCTTCGACGAGCACATGCCCGAGGCGAACCAGATCGCGAAGAAGCGCGAGGACGTGAGCGTCACCGCCGCCGACTTGCTCCGCGTCCCCGAGGGCACGAGGACCGAGGCCGGCCTGCGCCACAACATCCGCGTGGGCGTCCAGTACCTCGAGGCCTGGCTCCGCGGCCTCGGCTGCGTGCCGCTCTACAACCTCATGGAAGACGCCGCCACCGCGGAGATCAGCCGCAGCCAGGCCTGGCAGTGGCTCCACCACCGCGCGACGGTGGACGGCGCGCCGCTCACCAAGGAGCGGTTCCGCGCCGTCCTCGACAGCGAGATGGCCCACGTCGAGGCCGAGATCGGCAGCGCCGCGTACCGCGGCGGCCGCTTCGACGACGCGCGACGCCTCTTCGAGGATCTGGCCACGTCCGAGACCCTCGCCGACTTCCTGACTCTTCCTGCCTACGCGCTGCTCACCGACTCGCGGCGGCAGCCTTGACCGACAACGCCACGACTTTACCGACGGAGATTCCGATGAGCGCAGCCCTGACCTGGAACGTCCCTTCCGTGCCCGATCGATTCGCCGGCATCGTGCGTCCTTACTCCCAAGCCGATGTCGCGCGCCTCCGCGGCAGCGTGAAGATCGAGTACACGCTCGCCGACATGGGCGCAAAGCGCCTCTGGGAGCTGCTCCACAAGGAGCCGTTCGTCGCCGCCCTGGGCGCCCTCACCGGAAACCAGGCCATGCAGCAGGTCCGCGCCGGGCTGCAGGCCATCTACCTCTCCGGCTGGCAGGTCGCGGCGGACGCGAACCTCTCCGGCGCCATGTACCCGGATCAGAGCCTCTACCCGGCGAACAGCGTCCCGGCCGTCGTCAAGCGCATCAACCAGACCCTGCAGCGCGCCGACCAGATCGACGTCTCCGAGGGCAAAAACGGCACACACTGGTTCGCGCCCATCATGGCGGACGCCGAGGCCGGCTTCGGCGGCCCGCTCAACGCGTACGAGCTGATGAAGGCCATGATCGAGGCGGGCGCGGCGGGCGTCCACTTCGAGGATCAGCTCGCGAGCGAGAAGAAGTGTGGGCACATGGGCGGCAAGGTCCTCGTGCCGACGAGCCACTTCATCCGCACGCTCGTCGCGGCGCGCCTCGCGGCGGACGTCTCGGACGTCCCGACGCTCGTCGTCGCGCGCACCGACGCCGAGAGCGCGCAGCTGCTCACGAGCGACATCGATCCGCGCGACCGCCCGTTCCTCACCGGGGAGCGCACCTCCGAGGGCTTCTTCCGCTTCAAGGGCGGCTTCGACGCGGCCATCGCGCGCGCCGTCGCCTACGCCCCCTACGCGGACCTCATCTGGTGCGAGACCCAGACGCCCAACCTGGAGGAGGCGCGCCGCTTCGCCGAGGGCGTGCACAAGCAGTTCCCCGGCAAGCTCCTCGCGTACAACTGCTCGCCGTCGTTCAACTGGAAGAAACACCTCGACGACGCGACGATCGCCAAGTTCCAGCGGGAGCTCGGCGCCATGGGCTACAAGTTCCAGTTCGTCACGCTGGCCGGCTTCCACTCCCTCAACCACGGGATGTACGAGCTCGCCCGCGAGTACAAGACCGGCGGCATGGCCGCCTACTCGAAGCTCCAGCAGGCCGAGTTCGCCAGCGAGGCGAACGGCTACAGCGCCACGCGCCACCAGCGTGAGGTCGGCACCGGCTACTTCGACCAGGTCGCGCAGGTGATCTCGGGCGGCGAGGCCTCCACGCTCGCGCTGCACGGCTCGACCGAACAAGCGCAGTTCTGATCGACGGGCCGCAGACGCGGCCCCGCGAGACGCCGAGGCAGGAGCGCGCCCCCCGCGCCTCCTGCCTTCGTCGTTGTTGCGCTCGCGCGACGGGGAGCCTGCGCGCCGCTCGCCTTTGCGCGGCTCGCCTGCGCGGGCTACCCTCGCCTTCTATGGCTTATTCTTACGATGATCGAAACATGGAGGGGTCCATCCGGCGACCGGGCGCGTGGAGCCCACGACGGCGGAGGCTCCTCGCTCGGCTCGCGGCGCTCACCTCGCTCGCCGCGGCGTCGTTCCCCGCGGTCGCGCGCGCGGACGACAAGTTCGCCGGCGGCGGAGGGGCGTTCGTCTCCTTCACCTTCGGGGAGGAACTCGCCGTGGGCTGGGGCGTCGAGACGAGCCTCTTCGGCTTGATGAGAGGCAGCACGATCTGCGACGACCGCACCAGGGCCGGAATGGGCGCCATGCTCCAGCTCGGGTTGATCAACGTGTCCAAGCTGCGCTGGGTGGTGGCCGCCGAGGGCGGCAGCCAGGTGGACGGGGACGAGTCCGTCGGGTTCGTCGGAGAGGCGGGCGTCGCAGGGCACGTCCGCTTCGACAACGGCGAGCCGAGCGTGGGCGTGCACACCGGCCTCTTGATGCAGACGCCGTATTACCTCACGGCGTTCGTGCGGGCGGAGTGGCTGCTCGACGACTACTCCGTCGGCCACAGCTTCCGATTCCCGCCGACCTTCGGGATACCCGACACGACCTGCGTCGACGGTCGCCCGCTCCGCGACGAGTCCGGCAGCCCGGTGAGGCCGACCGAGCCCGATCCGAGCGGCGATCTCGACGGCGTCGTCTCGTTCTGGCGGCGGGCGGCGCAGTCCGAGGCGGCCGCCGTCCCCGCGTTCCTCCAGCTCGCGGCGGAGCTCATCACACACGATGCCCCCGAGGCGCTCGTGGACCGAGCGCTCGACGCGGCGCACGACGAGATCCACCACGCCCGCGCCTGCGCGGCGATGGCCTCTCGCCTCTCGGGCCGCCCCGAGCGCCCGTCTTTGCCCGACGCGGCGCCGCGTCCGCCGCTGCGCGGCGTCGAGGGCCTCGGCCGGCTCGCGATCGAGAGCTGGCTCGACGGATGCCTGAACGAGGGCGCGGCCGCCGCGCGCGCCTTCTTCGCCGCGGAGCACGCCACGGACGTGGTGGCGCGCTCGACCGCCGCGGCCATCGCTCGCGACGAGGCGCGCCACGCGGAGCTCGGCTGGAGCGTGATGACCTGGGCGATCGAGCGCGGCGGCGAGGTGGTCCGCGAGCAGCTCCGCGCCGGTCGCGAAGCGCTCGTCGCACCGGACGAACACGCTTGCGAAGGCGGGCTCCGCTTCGGCGCGCCGAGCCCCGACGCGTCGAACGAGATCGGCCTCGCGACCTCGCTCGCGGCGCGGAGACGCCTCGACCGGCTCCTGGCCGCGCGCTAGCTCCCGAGCTGACCGCGGAAGAACGCGTTGACCTGCGGGTCGTTGAAGCGCTCGTAGTCGATCACGAAGGGCTTGATCGAGGTGACGCCCGCGCTGTGTTTCACCGTCAGCGCCATGGGCGTCACCTCGCGGTAGTTCGAGTCGGCGGGGAGGTCGTCGTTCGTGGCGCCGCCGGCCGAGAACAGGTTCAAGAGGCGCGCGTCCGGGTCGCTCCAGATCTCCTTGAAGCCCTCGATCACCCGCTCGTGGCCGCGGATCATGGTGGTGCAGCCGATCTTGTGCATGAAGCGCTGGAACTGCTTCCGGCCGAACGCGAACCGTGCCGACTGCTTCTGCAGCTCGAGCGGGACGATCTCCGCGTGGGTCGGATCGCTCCAGAGCATCTGGAAGCGGATGTCGTAGTCGTTCAAGGAGTCGAGCCCGAGGAACTTCTCTTCGAACGTGTCGTCGCGTGGGATGCCGGCGTGCACGAAGAAGAGCTTGTCGAACACGAACATGTTCGGCAGCGCCTCGAAGAGGCGCATGTACTCCGCGAAGAGCTCGTCCGACGCGAGCGGCTTGAGCGACGCCATGGCCTCGCTCGGCTTGACCGCGCCGTAGATGCGACCGTTCAGCTCGACGTAGTACTCGTGGTTGCCACGCAGCGGCACGACGTGGTCCGGCACGGCGTTGTAGAGCTGGAGCACCGTGCGGAGGATGCCGTTGTAGCTGAAGCGGCCACGGTCGATGTAGTCGCCGAGGAGCACGAGGATCATGTTCGGCTCCTTGTCGGGGTTGTCGTGGTACCGCTGCACCTTCTCGAAGAAGTCGGCCTGGAGCAGCGCCGCCTTCAGGCACGAGTAGCAGCCGTGCAGGTCGCCGAGGACGAGCAGCTCGTAGTCCTTGCCGCGCGGGTGGTGCACCCAGACGTGGCCGTCGAGGAACGGCGGGTCTTCCGAGAAGTCCGAGAAGGTGTGGCCCAGCGCGAGCTTTCCCCTGCCCCGCGCGCGGTGGTCGGAGAGGCGCTGCATCGTCTTTCGGACGACGTCCAGGTCCTGCTCGGCCTGCTTGGCGAACGTCTCCTTGTCGGTCGCGTAGTGCCACTCCGTCCGGGAGAAGAACGGATGGTCGTGTTTCTGAGCGGGGATCTTGGCGGCCCCCTCGATGACGACGGCCCCCTCCTCGACCATCTCGAAGTCGTCTTCTCGGATGGAGAGCGGCGCGTCGAGCAGCGCCAGCATCTCGTCCCGGAGCTTCGCCTCGGCCTCGTCGACCTTCCCGTCGGCGGCGATGAGCTCCTCGGCCGTGGCGAGCAGGCCCTTGCGGCCGTCTTCGTCGAACTCCTGGAAGAGCTCGAAACAACGCAGCTTCAGCCGCGAGAGGGCAAACGACTGCGCGTCCTCCCCGTCCGCCACGGGCTCCGCCAGGTTCTCGCGGATCTCGTCGTCGATCCCCTCGGCCACCTCGCGGAAGTGCTCGGTCCACTTCTCCACCAGCTCGTCGCGCAGCGAAGGCTCCGCGTCGGGCATCGCCTGCACCGCCCGCGCGTGCACGAGCTCGGCGATGTAGGCGCGCAAGAAGCCCTTTTCGATCCGGTCGAAGTCGCCGTCGACGTGACCGAAGGCCGTCAAGTAGTAGATGATCGCGTGCATCTGACGCTCGGCGATCTTCGGGTCGTGGCTGAAGCTCAGCATGGGCGGGTGGCAGTCTACAGAATCATTCGGGCTAGCGAAGTCTCGACGTGGACGGCGCGCCGTAGGCCCCGGCCCCGGGCGCCGGCGCGGGGGCGACGTCGTGTGGGAGCGTGCCGCGCGGGGAGCGGAGGTAGACGAAAGGCGTGGCGTACATGAAGTTCGACACGCGCGACGTGTACACGTCGGCGTACCGCTCGATCTGTCGCGCGTAGTGGCTCTTGTCATTGCCGGCCCACATGAGCGGGCCCCAGCTCGGGTTGGTGATCTCGGAGGCGCGCTTGGCGAGCGGTGAGATCTCGTCGTCGAGCGTGGTGATGCGCTGGCGGAGCGCGGCGATCTCGGTCACGAGCTCGCTCTCCGACGAGCCGCTCGTCGTCTCGGCCGCGTACCCGGCGCGCAGGCGCGTGAGGAGCAGGCGCATGTAACAGTGCTCCCGCTCGAGCGCCTCCTTCTCGGCCATGCGCCCGCCGAGCTCCGAGATCTCACGCTGCGCGGCGTCCGACGCGAGCACCTCGTCCTCCAGCTCGCGAACGATGAGCGCCGTCCGCCAGCGCAGGACGTTCTTCGAGACGTGAACGTCGCCGAAGATGTGATCCCCCACGTAGAGGATCTCGTCGCCGGAGACGCCCAGCGACTGCTCGACGTCGCCGGCGCTGCCGCCCCAATACGCCTTGCCCTTCTGGAGCGGGCCGATCGTCGGACGGAGCAGGCCGTCTTCGCTGGCGATCTCCAGGAACGGGGCTCGGCCGACGAAAAACGCCGGTTTCTGGGCGGCGACGATGACGAGGTCGAAGAGGTCGCGCCACGTCGTTCCCACGGGCAAGAACCGATCGAAGGCGTAGGTCATCATCGCGACCGTGTAGGACCACTCGGAGTTCGTGATGAGCATCAGCTGCTTGCCCGCGCTCTTCTGGTCGAGCAGCGCGAGCGCGGTGTCGCCGTCGAGATCGACGAACTTCTCGGGTGCGGCGACGATCTCCGCCTTGAGCTGGCCCTCCATGTGGGTGAGATCGATGTGTTTGCGCGTGATCTCGTAACACTCCGAATAGGAGTGTGTGCCCGCGAGCTTGCCCTGATCGTAGAGATCGACGAGCTGCGAGAACATGTACGCCTCCGAGAGGGAGAAGAGTGTGTTCAAGAAGACCCACCGCGGCTCCGACAGGTCGACCACCTCGCGCGCGTAGACGGAGCGGAGCTCCTCGAAGCCGAGCGGCTTCGTGCCGTGGAAGGCTCGCTTCACGTACCCGAAGCGGTTCGCCTTCACGACGTTGCCCAGCTCCTTGTCGATGATGAGCCCCCGCAAGATCGCCTTGGGGTCGAACCGAAGTCCGCCGACGGGGAACCCGAGCGCCACGAGGCGCGCCTTCAGGTGCTCGTAGGCGCGCTCCTCCCAGGCCTCGATGTTGTAGTGGACCAGCGTGTAGTCCATGTCGTAGCCGATCGCTCGGATCGCCCGCATGTTGAGCGTGCGGTTGCAGAACAGACCACGCTCACGGGGGCCCGCGACCAGCGATTTTTCCGCCATAGGGCGCGGAGACTACAACACCTCGAACGCGGTTCGCGCGAGCTCCTTGCCGTCTTTCGTCCGCACGATCGCGGTCCACTCGCCCGTCTCGTCGAAGCTCCGCGAGAAGGCCCACGTCCGCCAGCTCGGGGACCGACCGACGGCGAGCTCCACCTTGCCCTTCTCCGATTTGTCGCTCGGAGGATCGAAGCTCACCACGATGTCCGACTCGCCGGCCGGGTTCTCGAGCTCCACGAACGCGTAGAGCTTCTCGAAGCGACCCTTCTGGAAGCTCGTGGCCTCGCCCTCCGGACGGCGCGAGCTCCGGTCGACGTCGGTGGCGACGACCAGACGCTTGACGCGGAGAGCCGACCCGTCGGCCTTCTTCGTGGAGGGGGCGGTCGCGGGCTTCGCCGGCTCGGCCTTGGCGAGCGTCGGAGCCGCAGCAGCAGTGGGCTTGTCGGTCTGGGCGGCCGCTGGCGCCTGGCACCCGACCGGGACGGGGACCTGGACCACGCGGACGTCGCTGGTCTCGGTGGAAGCCCGCTTGCACGCGGGGAGGAGCGACGAGAAGACGAGGGCTGCGGTGAGGAGGAGCGACTTGCGCATGCCTGGGCCCATCGCAAGGCGCGGACCACCGCGTCCGAGGCGTGATCTCCGGGAAATCCGCGGAGCGGCCCGGCGCCGATGTGGCCAGACGTGGACAGCCCTGTGGCTCCCGTAAGCCGGAGTGGCGTAGGCTTCCCGCCCGATGCGATTGCTCCTTCTGCTTCTTGTCGGCGCCGGCCTGGCCGGCGGCTGCGGCGACGACTCGTCTTCCTCGTCCTCCTCGGGGACCGGGGCCCAGGGCCAGGGCGGAGACGATGGCAAGTTCCACCCGCCCACGAACGGCACGCCCGTCGCCGAGGACGCCGCCTGCCAGACGCTGCGCGACGCGCTCGAGTCGAAGCTCACGTCGCTCCAGGGCTGCGTCATGACCCTTCGGACGTGCCCGAGCCTCGTTCAGATCGTCGGAGGCGAGCCCTGCCTGGAGTACGATCAGGGCACCGTGCAGGGCTGCGTGACCTACTACCAAGAGGCGACGAGCTGCGACGATCTCAAGTCGCGCGCGGACACGTGCGCGTTCGAGGCCATCGCCGGCACGGCGCCGAACGGGTGCCCGTGACCCAGACGCGCATCCTGCCCCGGTTCGACTTCCGCGTGGAGATCGCGGCGGAGACGGTCACGGGGAAGGTGCGCGCCACGAACGAGGACGCGCTCCTCGTCGCGCCCGAGCTCGCGCTCTTCGGGGTGGCCGACGGGATGGGCGGCCTCGACTCCGGCGAGCACGCGAGCCGCACCGCCCTCGAGGTCGCGCGCGCCTACCTGGCCACGAAGGAGGCGAACAAGAAGCTCGAAGAGTTCTGCCGCAGCCCGACGCTCGAGGTCAGGCGCGACGTCTTCGCGCTGCTCCGCGGAGCCTGCGAGGCCGCGCACGACAAGCTCGTCTCCGAACAGGAGAGCCGCGGCGAGAAGATGGGCACCACGATGGACCTGTGCCTCTTCGCACGGGACAAGGCGTTCGTCGCCCACGTGGGAGACGGCCGCGTCTTCCTCGCGCGGTCGAAGGCGACGCTCCAGATCACCGAGGACCACCTCGTCCACGATCCGGCGAGCGTGCGCCGGCCCGGAGGTCCGGGGCGAACGCCGCGGCCGCTCGCGAGCGGCGTGGGCCTGCCGGTCCCGCTCCGCGTCGACGTGTTCCCCGTCGATCTCCGGCGCGGCGACACGCTCGTGCTCGCGACGGACGGCGCGTACGGCCCGATGGAGAGCGAAGCCGCGATCTCCCACGCGTGCCGGGGCACGCCACGCGCGATCTGTGATGCGTTCGTGAAGAGCAGCCTCGCGCGCGGAGGCCGAGACAACGCCTCCATCGTCGCGGTGCGGATCGACGAGCGGTTCCTGCAGCGCTCGGACGAGCGCGGCGCGTTCGACACGTCGGTGCTCCGGGACTGCCCGCTCCTCGAGGGCCTACCGCCGTCCTCGGTGCTCGGCGTCCTCTCCGGCGGCATCGAGATCGAGCTCGAGGCCGGCGCCGACGTGCCCCCGTTCGACGCGGGCGATCACTGCGCGTACATCGTGCTCGATGGTCTCGTGAAGACCGAGAGCGGGACCACCCTCGGCGCGCCTGCGGTGTTGTTCCCGGAGTCACTCGTCGGGGTCGACCTCCGGACGAGGCGGGCCGCGGTCGTCGAACGCCTGCGCACGCTCCGCATCCGCCGCGACGACTTCCGGGAGATCTGCGCGCACGATCCGGTGCTCGGCATGACGCTCTTCGAGAAGCTCGCGACCCACATCGCGCGGACGCGCTAGGCGGCGAGTCGCGCGGAGCGTACACTTGGCACACGAGCACGCTCGACGCCGAGATCGCGACGCTATCGACGAAGGACGCCAGCCACCTAACCCTTGCCGGTCGAGCTCGCGTTGGGCGTCCAGAGCACCTCGTCGGCGCCGGTCGCGGCGCACGCGAGGCGGCTCCACACGAAGAGCGCGTCCGAGAGGCGGTTCAGGTAACGGACCGCGAGCGCGTCCACCTCGGTCGCGCGGGCGAGGCGCACCGTGAGGCGCTCCGCGCGGCGACACACGGTCCGGGCCAGGTGGAGGTCCGCGTTCAACCGCGAGCCACCCGGCAAGACAAACGACCGGAGCACGGGCAGCTCGGCCGTCGCCTCGTCCATCTCGCGCTCGAGCGCCTCCACGTCTTTCTCGGTGACGCGGGGCTGACCGGGCCGCAGGTCCTCCGGCAAGGTCGCGAGCAGCGAGCCGAGGTTGAAGAGCTCGTGCTGGACCCGCAGGAGGGACCGCGCGAGCTCGGCCAGCGCCGCGCTGCCCGCGCCGGGGCGCGCCGCGCCCTCGAGCGCGCCGACCCGCGCGGCGCCGATGACGGCGTTCAGCTCGTCCACCGTGCCGTACGCCTCGATGCGGAGATCGTCCTTGTCGACCGACTGGCCGCCGACGAGGCTCGTCCGGCCTTCGTCACCGCGCTTGGTGTAGACGCGGTTGATGGTGACGTGAGGGGCATGAAACGGCTCGCGGTCGTCCTTCGCCATGGCCCCGGCACTATACCCACCAGGGCGGCCGGGACCACGGGCGCGATGGCCCCTCGCGCTCGAATCGGCTAGACCGTCGGGCATGTCCCAGGCCTACAGCGATCTGATCAGCGAGGTTCGAAAGCAGATCCGAATCGTGTCGCTCGAGGAGATCAAGCGCCGGCACGAGCAACACGTCCCGATGGTGCTGCTGGACGTGCGCGAGAAGGACGAGACCCGCCTCGGGTACATCCCGGGCGCCATCCTCCTGCCGCGTGGCTTCCTGGAGCTCCAGATCGAGCAGAAGATCCCCGACAAGGCGGCGCCCATCGTCGTCTACTGCGCCGGCGGCGTCCGCAGCGCGCTCGCGGCCAAGACGCTCCTCGACATGGGCTACACGAACGTCGAGAGCGCCAACCCCGGCTTCGTGCGCTGGAAGGACCTGGGCTTCCCGATGGAGCACCCGCCGCAGCTCTCGGAGGCGCAGCGCGAGCGCTACTCGCGCCACATCCTCCTGCCGGAGGTGGGCGAGGCCGGGCAGGCGAAGCTCCTCGCGTCGAAGGTGCTCCTGCTCGGCGCCGGCGGGCTCGGCAGCCCGGCCGCGCTCTACCTGGCCGCGGCCGGCGTCGGAACGATCGGCCTGGTGGACGGCGACGTGGTGGACGCGTCGAACCTCCAGCGCCAGATCCTCCACGCGACGAGCCGCGTCGGCACCCTCAAGGTGGAGAGCGCAGAGAAGGCCCTGACGGATCTGAACCCCGACGTGAAGGTCGTGAAGTTCCCCGAGCGGCTCACGAGCGAAAACGTCGACCGCATCTTCGAGGGCTTCGACGTCGTGGTCGACGGCTGCGACAACTTCCCCACTCGCTACCTCGTGAACGACGCCAGCGTCTTCCACAAGAAGCCCGTCGTGCACGGCTCCATCTTCCGCTTCGAGGGGCAGGTCACGGTGTTCGACCCCGGCCGTGGTGGCCCGTGTTACCGCTGCCTCTACCCCGAGCCGCCGCCCCCTCACCTCGCCCCGAGCTGCCAGGAGGCGGGCGTGCTCGGCATCCTCCCCGGCATCGTGGGCGTCGTGCAGGCGACCGAGACGATCAAGCTCTTGCTGGGCAAGGGCAACACGCTCGTGGGTCGCCTCCTCACCTACGACTCGCTCCGCATGCGGTTCGGGGAGCTCAAGCTCCGGAGAGACAAGAGCTGCCCCGCTTGCGGCGACGAGCCCACCATCAAGGGCTACGTCGACTACGAGTGGTTCTGCAGCGCCGGCGGGTCCGCCTGACGTTTCTCCCCCCTCGCTCGCGAGGGGGGCCGGGGGGGTGAATCCACAGGCACCACCTCACCAAGCACCGGAGCTTCGCCAGCTCCGGCTCCCGGTCACGACTTCTTCGGGCGCGGGCGCAGCGTCGCGTACGCGAGGACGTCTTTCTTGGGCGTCCGCTGGATCGCCTCGATTCGGCTCGTGATGAGCTGGCGGTCCTCGCCGCGGTCGGTCGTGTAGGTGAAGAACATGGCGTCGCCGACGCCGAGCGGGTCGAGGCTCGGGACGACGGCGCCGTTGTCGTAGAAGCGCACGCCCCCTTCGACGCGGCGCTGCACGGCGAGGTGCCCCTCGCTCCAGCGCTTCGATGTCCGGTCGCGAACGGCGACGCAGACGTCCCCCTTCAGGTGGTACTCGGTGTTGCGCGTGACGATCAACCGGTGCTGGCGACGCTCGGTACCTTCGTAGCTCATCGGTGGCTCCTCGAAGATGGACGGTAGGATCCGCTCCCGAACGCGGCCAACTTCACGCGCCCGAGGGCAATCGGCTTGGCCCTCCGCATGCGCTGCGGCCTACGATTCGCTCGCACCATGCGCGCAGGCCCCGGGCTCGCGAAAATCCGACGTGTTCCACTGACGCTGAAGCGCGAGAAACACCTCGTGGCGGTGACGTACGGGCCGATTCGAGCGTGGCTCGAGCAGGCGGACGTGATCAGCGAGGGCGCCGTGGACGCCGGCCCACCACCGACTTACTTCGGCACGACGTCGATCCTGCTCGCCTGGACGGGCACGCAGGACACGCGGTGGGGCGCGACGCCTCTCGAGCGCCAGATGCTCGCGATCGATCCCCACCTCCGCGTCCGCGCGCTGCGCGTCGCACGGGAGGAGGCCGAGCTCCGAGCCGACGGTCACCTCGGCGCGCTGCGCGCCGAGGTCGAGATCGAGTCGTCGGCTCGCGGGCTTACGTTGCGCGTGGACGTGGAAGCGAGCGTGTACGCAAGGCGCGCAGCGCTTCGCACTTGACGCACGCCTCAACGTGCTCGAAGCGTCACGGCTTGTCGTATCGAGCCGGCCGCGTGATAGCGTCCGATGTGGTCTCTCTCGCGAGTGTGGTGACGCCGAGCCCATGAACAGGCAAAAGCGAGGATCCGGACGGGGTGACAAGCTCAAGGGCGATGGGCCCAAGGGCGACGAGCCCAAGGTCATCCACGTGGTATTCGGGCCTGGTGGCGGCCGCGTGGACGCGCCGCAGCCCAAGAAGGACGAAGAGCTCGACGCGCCCCCGCCCTCGTCGCGCGAGCCGGTGAGCGACGTCTTCACCACGACGGAGGTGTCGCGGCTGCTCGGGCTGTCCATCGGTCGCATCCGCTCGTTGGCGAAAAACGGCGTCGTCGCGCCGTCCGGCCGCCGCCGCGGGCACCGCGGCTACACCTTCCAGGACATCATCGCGCTCCGCGCGGCGCGCGACCTGCTCGCGAAGAAGGTCCGCCTGCGCGACGTCGCCCGAGCGATCGAGAGCATCCGCGCGGCGCTGCCCAAGGTCACCCGCCCGCTGGCGGAGCTGTCCATCGTGTCCGACGGGCGCAAGGTCGTGCTCCGCTCCTCCACCGGCAGCTACGAGCCGGTCACCGGGCAGATGTTGCTCGATTTCGATCTCCGCGCGCTGCGCGACGACGTCGTCCGCGTGCTTCGCCCGAACGCCGGGAAGGCGCGAGCCCGGACCGCTTACGACCTCTACGTCCGCGCGAGCCAGCTCGACGAGGACCCGGCAACGATGACCGAGGCGGAGGCGCTCTACCGACGCGCGGTGGAGCTCGATCCGTGGCTCGCCATCGCGCACACGAACCTCGGCAACATCTGCTTCCGCCGCGGCGAGGAAGATCAGGCCGTCACCCTCTACGAGAAGGCCCTGCAGATCGACAGCACGCAGCCGGAGGCGCAATACAACCTCGGCTACGTCATGCTCGAGCGCGGCCACTCGGAGCGCGCCATCGAGTTCTTCAAGGGCGCGATCGCCAGCGATCCACGCTTCGCCGACGCGTATTTCAACCTGGCCATGGCCTACGAGCAGACCGGCGAAGCCGAGCTCGCCCGACCGTGCTGGCGCAAGTACCTCGAGATCGAGCCCACCGGGACGTGGGCCGAGATCGCGCGCAAGCACCTCTGACGGAGCGCGTGGCCGAATGAGAGCGCCGGGGGCCCAGTGAGAGCGCCGGGGGATCGAGTCGGCCGCTACGTCATCCTCGCGCTCCTCGGCAAGGGCGGGATGGGCGAGGTCTACGAGGCGGAGGACTCGGTCCTCGGTCGAAAAGTCGCCCTCAAGCTCGTCTCGGCCGAGGAGGCCTCCGAAGACGCCCGCGAGCGCATGATCCGCGAGGCGCGCGCGGCCGCCGCGTTCGAGCACCCGAACGTGGTCGTCGTGCTCGACGCGGGCACGCTCGACGACGGCGCCGGCGAGACCTTCCTGGCGATGGAGCTCGTCCGCGGCCGGACGCTCCGCTCCTTCGTGGGGGATCCGTCGACCGAGCGCGCGCGAAAGCTCCGGTGGCTCTGCGAGGCTGCGCGTGCCCTCGCCGCGGGCCACGCGCGCGGCATCGTGCACCGCGACATCAAGCCCGACAACCTGATGATCCGCGAGGACGGCGCGCTGAAGGTCCTCGATTTCGGCATCGCCAAGCGGAGCGCGAAGGCCGTCGATCCGAGCGCGCCGACCGAGGCCGGCCAGTCCATCTCGACGCTCACACGCGCGGGCCAGATCGTGGGCACGCCGCGTTACGCGTCGCCCGAGCAGCTGCGCGGCGAGCCGCTCGACGGCCGCTCGGATCAGTTCTCCTGGGCGGTCACCGCCTACGAGCTCCTGACCGGGAAGCCGCCCTTCGACGCTGACGACACCGTCACGCTCCTCTCGCAGATCCTCGCCAAGCCACCCGTGCCCTTGCGTGAGCTGGCGACCGACGTCCCGCGGGAGATCGACCGAGCCGTCATGCGTGCCCTCGCGAAGGACCCGGACGAGCGGTTCGACTCGCTCGACGAGGCGGCGAGCGCGCTCGAGCCCTTCGCCGAGGCGCGGACGGGCCCGAGCGACGTCGTTCGGGAGCGAACGAGCCCGCTCTCGGTCCTGCCCCCCAAGACGCGTCGCGTCGTCTCGAGGACAGCCAAGATCGCCCTCTACCTCACGGCCGGCTTCGGCGCGTTCGTGATCATCGCGCTCGTCGCGGCCGGCATCACGGGGCACCTGCGCTTCGACGTCGGCGGCTCGGCGTCCGCCTCCGCCTCCCCTGCCCTCGACCCGGCGCTGGATCTGTCGCGGCTCGCGTGCTCGCCCGCGAAGGTGGTCGGCGGCGCGCCGGGCGGGATCGACGTCTCGGCGGCCATAGGCGTCGGGGCGTGCGCGCGGGTCGCGATCGAGATCGGCGCGGAGTGGGGCTCCGCCAGGTCGCCGAGCTTCGCGCGCGCGACGCCGGTCGAGGTGGAGCTCGCGGTCGGCCCGCCGGCCCGCGTGACGATCAAGCTGGCAGGAAAAGAAACGACGGCCGAAGGGTCGAGCCCGCTCGTCGCCGCGCGAAAGGCCGCCCGCGCCCTCGCTGGAGAGCTCCCGACCGTCGCCTACGACGAGGCGCGCCAGCGCGCGTGGGGCGCGGCGGACGCAGCCGCCGCACGCCGCATCGAGACGACCTGGCGGCGGCTCGTGATGAGCGATCTGGACGACACGCTGTCGGAGATCCGCGCGCTAGAGGAGACCTTGCCCGACTCGGCGTGGTCCCACGCCATGGTGGCGGTGACCGAGGCCGGCGGCTCCGCGCGCCAGAAGGCGGCGATCGAACAAGCGCTCGCGCTGGTCGACAAGCTCCCGCCAGCGCGAGCGAAGGGCGTCCGCGGCTTGCTGCTTCTCTACACGGGCGACGACGCCCGCCCCGAGGCGCTCCGCTTGCTTCGCCAGGCCTACGCGGAGGACGCCCGCGACGCGGACATCGCCGGGCTCTACGCCGCCTTGGCCATCTCGAACAACGCCCAGGAAGAAGGCTTCGCGGTGGTCGACCGCGTCGCCGAGCAGACCCCGGGCCTCGCGATCGTGCCCCTCCGCAACGCCATCCTCGCGCCGCGTCGCGCCGACCACGCGCGCAACGATCGGTACCTCGCGCGCCTGCAAGAGATCCTCCCGGAGGACGCCGGCAGCTACCACGCGCTCTTCCAGGCGCTGACGAAGGGCGATCTGGAGAAGGCGCGGACGGTCCTCGCCTTTCGCCACGCCCTCATCGAAGACACCCTCGACGATTTCTCGAGCGCGCGCCTCGCGCTCGTGAGCGGCCGGCTCGACGAGGCGCTGGCGCTCACGAAGCAGCGGCTGGCCGTCCCGCAGTCGATGGTCCGGCTCGAGGCAGGCCTGCTCGTGGCCGCGGCCCACTTCCTCGGCGGTCGACTCGACCAGGGGCACGCCGCGTGCCTCACCGAGCTCGATCGCCTCCGTGACGAGGGCAACACGCTCGCCGCGCGGAACCAGGTGCTCACGGAGCTTCGTGCTCGACGGCGCTCCAACGAAGAGGTGCCGAAAGACCTGCTCGGCGCCGTCGGCGATCCCCTCGCCCGCGAGGAGGTCTGGGTCCCGGCCCGCATCGCGCTCGCGGTCGAGCTCGAGCTCGCCGTCGCGAAGGGCGACAAGCAGAAGCTCGGCGCCGCGCTCGACCGGCTGACCGAGGTCGCCCGCGGCGCGCGGAGGGAGGATCAAGCCTCGGCGCAGCTCGCCCTCTTGCCGCTGGTCCGAGCGGCGCGCGGGGACGGCGCCGCCATCGAGCTCTGGAGGGGCGCGAAAGACGCCTCCGACAGCGCTCGCAGCCTCGTGGCGTTCGACGCGGCCCTCGCGCTCGAGGGCAGCTCCGCCGCCGAGGCCGAGATCGTCGACGCGTACGTGACCGCCATGGATCCGTTCCGCGTCGAGACGCGGCCGCTCGACTACCTCTTTTCGGCCGTCCGGCTCTCGGCACGTCATCCGAAGGCGGCGGCCGAGAACGAGCGGGTGAAGGCCTTTCAGGGGGGCGCGCAGCTGCCCCGCGACGTGCGCGACCGCGCGCTCGCCCTGCGCTGACGCTGCGGCCGTGGGAAACGGCGCCATAGTGTGATAGCTACGCCCCCGTGCAACGGGAGCTCTCGCGCCAGCTCGCCAAAACGATCGTCGACGCCCTGAAGCGAGCGGGGCATTTGGTCCTCGCCGGCGGCGAAGGCGAGGCCGTTGTCCGCGACCTCACGACGTACCTCGATCCGGCCCTCGAGAAGATCGTCCCTCGACTCTCGCCGAGCCTCGTCATGGGCGAGGTCACGAGCACCTTCGGGGACGAGGCGACCGACGAAGCGGTCGAGCAGCTCGTCGAGCAGCTGCGCGAGGCTTTGCTCGACTCGGACGGCGTCGAGGACGTCTACGCGGACGACCGCACGATGGAGCGAATGATCTTCCGCTGCCTCCAGGAGGGGCTGCACAAGGTCGGCGAGCACCTCGACGACGCGGACGAGCCGCCCCCGCCCATCAGCGTGCGGCTCGATACGCTCGGCTACGTGGCCGCGCACGCTGCGCGCGGCGCGGACGACGCGACCCTCCGCGACGCGCTCGATCGCGCGGCCGAGAACGTCCGGAGCGAGCTCGACCGCTATGACGCGGCCTCGCGCACGGCGTTCTTCCGTCCGTCGGATCCCGATCCGGAGCAGCGCATCGACATCGAAGCATCCATCGAGGAGGAGCTCTCGGACCTGGTCGATCTCGGCGTGGTGGAGCTGCCCACGCTCACGCGGCGCGTGCCGATCGGCCAACCGCTCGATCGCGCGCAGCAGAAGGCGCTGTTTCGGACAATCGATCGCCTCGCGCAGCGCCACCTCTCCGCCGCGCTCTGCCCCGGCTCGTGGTCCTGGGACGGCGCGGACGGGCTCACCCTCACGTTCACGCCGCTCGCCGAGCCCGACGAGCGCCTGGTGGACGTGCAGACCGAGGCGTTCACGGCGGAGCTCCGCCAGACCGATCTGGCCGCGAGCCTCGCGCAGGCCGCGGCCCCTGCGCTCTCGGCCGATCGCGGCGCGCTCGCGCTCGCGCGTGCGCTCGCCGGGGCTCCGCTGGCGCCGAAGCCCAAGGCGGAGCCGAAGCCCAAGGCGGAGCCGAAGCCCAAGGCGGAGCCGAAGGAGCCGCCGCCTCCCCCCGACTCGGAGCTCGAGGCGCCGACCACGCAGAAGTCGCCCGCCCCCAAGAAGACGGCGAGCGCCAAGAAGACCGCCAGGGCGGCCTCGCCTGCGCCCAAGAAGGCCGAGGCCAAGAAGACGACGACGGCCAAGAAGACCGCAGCCCCGAAGAAGACCGCGACCAAGAAGACCGCCGCCAAGAAGTGACCTGAGGACCGGCGCTCAGAAGGACAACCGGAGCCGCGCGCCCGTCGGGCCGATCGAGACGACGGGCTCGGTCTCCCCCCCGGGCCGCACCGCGATGAGGACGATCCCCGTCGTGAGGGCAACGCCGCCCACCACGAAGCCGACCGTCGACACCGTGGCGAGCGTGTTCGCGCGGTCGAGCAGCTCGGCGTCTTCCCGGAGGCAACGGTCCCCCACGCAGCCCTCCTTCACGACGCTGGCGTCGCGCGCGGCGATCGCGCCGGCGATCGCGCCGAGCTCGAGCCCCACGGCGGCGAAGGAGAGCGAGAGGATCCCGGGGACGAGCGATCCTCGACGGGCGGCGCCCGGGCCCTTGGTCGACGAAGCGAGATCGATCGAGACCACGGTCCCCCTGCCCCGCTCCTTCAGGACCACCGACTCCTTCGCCTCCGCGCCGGGCGCGGTCGCGAGGACGACGTGCTCGCCAGGGTCGAGCTCGATCGCCTCGCCGATGCGCGCCACGCGGCCGTCGACACGCAGCTCGACGTCGCCGGCGGGCCGCCCCGCCACCTTCACCACGAGCGACGGGATACGCGCGCGCACCTCGGCGAGCTCGGATGAGGCGTCGTCGACCGCGCCGAGAAACGGCTTGGGGGCGCTCGGACCGAGCGCCTCCGCCGTGACCCGCGCGTAGATCTCGGCCGCCTCGAGCAGCCGCCCGGCGTTCCTTCGGCACCGCGCCATGTAGAGGACGAACACCGGCGAATGGGCGAGCGCGTCGGCCTGCCGGAAGAGGTCGTACGCCTCGTCCCACTTCCCCTTGGCGAAGAGCGCGTCGGCCTCGTAGCCGCGGTCGAGCGCGCGCTGCGCGTCCGTCTGCGGGGCCGCGGAGGCGGGCAGCGAGACGAGGCCGATCGCGAGCGCCGCCGCCATCGACGTGAAGAGCACGCGAGGCCGGCCCCTCATCGCGCGCCCGGGAGGCCGAACTTCGGGTCGACCTCGACCGTGCCGCGGGGCCGCGCCGGCAGCCGCGCGGGCGCGGCGACCGGGGCCTGCGGCGCGCTCGCGCTCTGCAGGGGTGAGCCGGAGGCCGACGCGGAGGGCGGCGCGCCGACCGCGGCGTCGCCCGGCGCGACGAGCGGGCCCGGGGATTGAGATGACGGTTCCGTCATGACCGCGGAGCCGACGCCCGCCCCGACCGCTAGGGCCGTCGCCTCGTCCGCGCTCGCGCTCGGGCGCGCCCCGGAAGCGGCGCGGAAGGCCGCGAAGCCGCCTGCCGCGACCAGGGAGGCCGCGCCGAGCGCGAGGAGCGCGGCGCGCCGCAGACGACGCGGCGGCGCCTGGACTGCCGCGCCGCGGAGCGAGGGCGAGGTCTCGATGGGCGCGGCTGTCTCCTCGCGGAGGGTGGTTGGCGCAGGCGGCGCGAGCGGCCCACCCGCCTCCGTCGCGACGTCCGGGGAGCGCGCGCTGATCGCGGCGACGGAGGCGGTCGCGTCCAGCCGAGGGACAGGCCCCGGCGACGAGCGCGGGCTGCGGCTGGGAGCGCCGGCCGCGAGCGCGGTGAGCGCCTCGGCGAGCTCCCTCGCGCTCTGGTATCGCCCGTCCGGGCTCCGACAGAGAGCGCGCTCGAAGAAGGCGTCGACCTCGGGCGGCAGGTCGGAGGCGCGCGACGACGCGACGGGCAGCGGGTCGCTGCAGATGCGCACGAGGACGTCGCCGAGGCTCGTCCCCGCGAAGGGACGCTCGCCGACGAGCGCCTGGTAGACGATGACGGCGACCGACCACAGATCGCTCCGCGCGTCGACCTCCCCGCCGCGAGCCTGCTCCGGGCTCATGTAGGACGGAGACCCGATCACCGTGCCTGCGGTCGTCTCGACCGCAGGCGAGTCGAGGCGCGTCTCTTTGGCGACGCCGAAATCGAGGATCTTGGCGATCTCGTCCTGCCCGACGCGCGCGAGGAACACGTTGCTCGGCTTGAGGTCGCGGTGGACGATCCCGGCCTCGTGCGCCAGGGTGAGGCCCTTCGCGAGCTCGGCGACGATCTTCGCGATCTCCGGCAGCCCGAGCCTCCCCACGCGCGCGAGCCGGTGGGCCAGGTCTTCCCCTTCGAGCATCTCCATGACGATGAAGGGGCTGCCGTCGCACGAGCCGTAGTCGAGGACCTGCACCACGTGTGGGCTCCGGAGGCTCGCCGCTGCCCTCGCCTCACGCTCGAACCGAGCGCGCAACAGCGACGAGCCGGCGGCGCTGCCCATGAACTTGATCGCGACCGGGACGTCGAGGGTGAGGTGCCGCGCAGCCCAGACCGCCCCCATGCCGCCGCGCGCGAGGGCTCGCTCCAGCCGGTACTTCTCGCCGACAAGGGCGCCGGGTGCCGGGTCCATTCGGCGGTCATGCTAGCAAATGGCGCGCGCCGCGGTGCCGCTCCGCTATCCTCCGCGCGTGGCGAAGCAGCCCGCCCAGCACCGGAGCGCCGAGACGGCGACGCTCGCGCGCGAGGTCGTCGCGCTGCCGCTCGGCGCGCTCATCCGGGTCGTGGGGGCGAAGGCCTCTCCCCCCAGCTTTCGTCTGAGCGCCGGGAGCTGCGTGCTCGGCGCCGGAGAAGGCGCGCACGTGCTGGTGCCCGAGACGACCGTCTCGCGCCGCCACGTCGAGCTCGCGCTGGTCCCGGAAGGTGTGCTCGTGACGGATCTCGGGAGCCGCAACGGGACCTTCTACCTCGGCCAGCGCGTCGAGAAGATGGTGCTCGCCCTCGGGAGCCGCATCCGCGTCGGCAACGTCGAGGTGGCCATCGACGCCGACAGCGACCGCCTCCTCGAGCGGCTCTCCGACTCGGAGACGAGCTACCGCGGGCTCGTCGGGGTCTCTGCGGCCATGCGGAGGCTGTTCGCGGTGCTCAAGCGCCTCGAAGGCTCGCTCGTGAACGTGCTCGTCCACGGCGAGTCCGGCGTCGGCAAGGAGCTTGTCGCGCGCGCGATCCACGCCGGCTCCGCCCGGGCAGCCGGTCCGATGTACGCGGTCAACTGTGGGGCCCTCGCGCGTGAGCTCGTGGCCTCCGAGCTGTTCGGCCACAAACGCGGCGCGTTCACCGGCGCGGTCGAGCAGCGCGTCGGCGCGTTCGAGGCCGCACACGGAGGCACGTTGTTCCTCGACGAGATCGGGGAGCTGCCGCTCGACGTGCAGCCGGTCCTCTTGCGGGCGCTCGAGTCGGGCGAGGTTCGGCCCGTGGGCGACACGGAGGCCAAGCGCGTGAACGTGCGCGTGGTCGCCGCGACCAACAAGAGCCTCGACGACGAGGTGAAGGCCGGCCGCTTCCGCGGCGACCTCTTCTACCGGCTCGCGGTCGTGAAGCTCGAGGTCCCGCCGCTCCGCGATCGGCCGGAGGACATCGAGCTGCTCGCGAAGACCTTCGCACGATCTGCCGGCATCGCCGAGCTGCCCGCGGACGTGCTCGCCTCCCTCTCGCGCATGCCCTGGCCCGGCAACGCGCGCGAGCTCCGCAACGCCGTCGAGGCGTTCGTCGCGCTGGGGTCGCTCCCGGGCGCGGCCGGCCCCGCGCTCGAGGCCCTCGACCAGCTGATGCAGCAGGTCATCGATCCCGAGCGACCCTACGCCGAGCAGAAGGAGCGCTTCGCGGAGCTCTTCACCCGGAACTACCTGACGCTCCTGCTCGCTCGGACCGGCGGCAACCAGTCGGAGGCCGCCCGCATCTCGGGGATGGAGCGCAGCTACCTGGGAAAGCTCTGCACCAAGCTGGGCGTCGCCAAGGGCTGAGCGCTCGATCGCCCAACCCCCTGCGTGATCGATCACCCAACTCGGGCCCGGACGCTCGAAATCTCCGCAAAAACGGCGCGGCACACAAGCTGCGTAGGGGCCGGCCATGTCAAGGCTCACGACCCTGGTGCCGGTCGGGCTCCTCCTCGCCGGCTGCGTCGGCGACATCGGCGGAGAGGACGAAGGCGGCAAGACGCCCACGACCGATCCGAGCGGCTTCTCGTGTGACCCGGAGGCGGCGGCGCTGACGGCGAGCCCGATCCGTCGCCTCGCCAAGGAGTACTACGAGAACGCGATCCGCGAGCTGCTCTCCCCGCTCGACGAGCCGACCCGCGACGCCCTGGTCGCCGAGATCGCGACGAGGCTCTCGCTCGTGCCGCGTGACGTCTCCGACTTCTACTCGACCAGCGACCAGACGGTCTCACAGGACCACGTCGACGCGGTCTTCGGCGTGGCGGTCGGCCTCGCGGCCAAGATCGCCGACGACGCCGCTCCCTACGGCGCCGGGCTCATGCAGGTCTGCGGGGAAGGCGCCACCAAGGCCTCGCTCGCCGACGACGTTTGCCTCACGAAGGTGATCACCTTCTACGGCCGCAAGGCCTTCCGCCGGCCGCTCGCGCAGGCGGAGATCGACGACTTCAAGGGCTTCTACCAGCAAGCGTCGGCCGCAGGCGTCGACCCGCTGGGCCTGCTCATCGGCCGCCTCGTCGGTCACCCGGCGTTTTATTACCGCTTCGACGCCGACGGCGAGCGCGTGGGCGGCGCCGACGGGGTCGACGCGACCTACGAGCTCACGAAGTGGGAGCTCGCCTCGAAGATCACCTTCCTCTTCTGGGCCGGGCCGCCCAGCGACGAAGTGCTCGACCGCGTCGAGGCGACCGAGATCACCGAGGACGCCGAGCTCGAGGCGTTCCTCGGCGAGGTGCTCGCCGATCCGCGGGCCGATCGCGGCGTCCTCCGCTTCTACCGCGAGTGGCTCCACCTCGACGACGTGGCCAAGACACCCGGAACCGAGGGCAACGTCGTGGCGGGCCAGGCGATGCTCGCCGCCGCCGGCATCGACGCCCTCCCCGTCGGCTACCGCGAGGACACCATCCAGGAGGTCCTCGATCTTGCGAAACACTACACGCTCACCACCGAGGGCACGATGGGCGACATCCTGACGAGCCCGTACTCGTTCGCGCGCACGCCCGAGCTCGCCAAGATCTACGGCGTCGCGCCGTGGGACGGCTCACCGGATGCTCTCGTCACCCTCCCCGAGGGTGAGCGCTCCGGGCTCCTCACCCGCGCGGCGCTCGTCTCCTCGGGCGCCGAATACACCCGGCCGATCATCAAGGGCGAGGTCATCCGGACGCGCGTGCTCTGCCAGGGCATCGCGCCGCCGCCGCCCGGGCTCGACATCCAGCCGCTCACGCACCCCGCGGACAAGACGACGCGCCAGGCCGTGGACGAGGCCACCGCCGATCCGACCTGCCAGGCGTGCCACGTCCAGATGAACCCGCTGGGGTTCCTGAGCGAGCGCTACGACCCGACCGGGCGCGTGAGGCAGACCGAGCTGCGCTTCGCCGACGGCTCGGGGGACGTCGTCGCCGAGCTGCCGACCGAGACGCGCGCGACGCCCGCGATCACGAAGGACGACACGACCGAGATCGTCGACGCGGTCGATCTCGGCCGGTACATCGCCGAGACCGGCGCCGCCGACGTGTGCCTGGTCTCGAGCTACTTCGAGTTCCTGAACGGCCGCACGGCCGATCCGATCACCGACGGCTGCGACGTCCTCGACCTCCGCGACGAGCTCGCGAAGGAGGGCGGCTCGATCAAGGCCGTGCTCGCGAAGAGCGTCCTGCAGAGCTCGTTTCGAAGGCGCCTCGTCGAATAGGAAGGACAAGCGAATGAAATTCAGCCGCAAATCGAGGCGTTTCTTCCTCCAGGGCACCGGCGCCACGCTCCTCGCGCTGCCGCTCCTCGAGTCCCTCCTCCCCAAGGGGGCCAAGGCGGCGCCGACCCCGAAGAGCTTCATCGGCGTCGGCGCGTGGAACGGCCTCTACCGGATGTACGGGCCGGCCTCGCAGCTCATGCCGCCGACGCAGGAGTCGAACGGCTCGCTCGTGGGCCTCGCGAAGGTGAACGTGCCCGGCCGGCACGCCATCCACCACGCGACGCTGACCGAGCTCGCCCAGGCCAACGGCGGGCGCATCTCGGACATCATCGATCAGGAGTTCACGCCCTACCTGAGCAAGATGACGATGCTGCAAGGTCTCGATTACATCGCGCTCGGCTGGTACCACCACTCCGGTCAGTTCGGGAACTGGCACAAAAGCGCCGACCAGTCCGAGGGCAACCCGGACATGGCGACCCTCGACAACGTCATCGCGGACTGGTTCGCCACGCAGGGCCTCCCGAGCGACGTCGTCACCTACTCCGCCTCCTGGCTCGACGGCGACTGGGGCTGCTCGTTCAAGGCCGACGGCTCGCGCACGACGGCGCAGTTCAACGACCCCGGCGCGCTCTGGGACAAGTACTTCGCCGACGCGCAGATCCCCACCGACTTCAAGGCGCTGCTCGTCGACCGCGTCCTGGAGGACTACCGCGCGCTCAAGCAGAACCCTCGGCTCGGCAGCGAGGACCGCGTCCGCGTCGACGCCCACATCGATCACCTCGCCGTCACCGAGCAGAAGATCAAGGAGGTCGCCGCCGTCTGCGATCAGCTCCGGCCCGACTCCGACATCTCGGACCGCGCGCTGCTCCTGCGCACCATGAACGACGTCATCGTCGGCCTCATCTCCTGCGGCATGGCCAACGTCTTCATGGGCTGGGCCCAGGCCCTCGTGAGCGAGGATCCGAACCAATGGCACGTGTGGTCACACGCCGGCTACGACAACGACAACGACGCCGTCGCCGACTCGAGCGCCTACACGAGCCTCGTCGAGCACTCGCGCAGCGTGATGAAGGACATGTGCCTCGATCTCGCGAAGAAGCTCGACGCCGTCGGTCAGCTCGACAACTGCGTCATCGCCTGCATCCAGGAGCACAACAAACGTGGCCACGAGTCGTGGAACGTCCCCGTCATCACCTTCGGCTCCGCCGGCGGCGTGCTCGCGACCGACAAGTACATCGACTACCGCAACGTCGCGGACCGGGACGACGTGGTCTACAGCCGCTTCGGCTTCCCGATGAACCAGCTCTACGCGAACCTGCTCCTGTCGATGGACATGCCACCTTCCGCGTTCGAGCCGCTCAACAAGGGCCGGGCGGACGGGGCCTCGTCGCCGTTCAAGGCCGGCTCCGGCTACGGGGTGAACGCCATCCACCCGGACGCCGCCTACGACTACAGCCTCGGGGGCCACTACGCGAGCTGGTCCGGGCACGATCTGAGCGGCTGGCTCCCGGAGCTGAAGGCATGACCACGCGCGCGACGGCAATCTTGCTCCTCGCGGGGGTCATCGGCTGCGGGTCCGACCCCGGCGGCACGTCGGAAGGCGGCGCGGCCGGCGGGCTCGGCGAAGGAGCGGGCGCGACGGGCACCGGCGCCGGCCCGACGATGACGACGACGGGATCGTCATCGTCCGGGAGCGGCGGGGGCGGCGCGCCGGCGGGAAAGGTTCCGATGTTCGTGGCGCAAGGCGGCGTCGGAAGGACCACCGTCTCCTGCGACGACGGGAAGAGCTGGGTCGGCGATCACGCCTGGGACACCGACGCCGACCCGATGATGTGTGGGTCCGCGCAGTCGGCCGTCTGCTACGACGGCACCTGCTCGTACCAGGTCGGCGGCGAGTGCATCCAGATGAGCTGCTGCGATCACTCGCCCGACGTGGCCAAGGGCGTCGTCTTCGGCGACGGGCAGCTCGTGGCGACGTGGGGCTGGGGCCAGCCCGGCGAGGTCCGGCGCAGCACGAACGGCATCGACTGGACGACCACACACGCGAACGACACCTTCGGCGGGCTGGCGTACGGAGGCGGACGGTTCGTCCTCTCCTCGCGTTCTCCCTTCTGGTCGACGGACGGCGCCGCCTGGACGGCCGGTAGCCTCGCCGACTTCAAGAACGCCGACGGCTCGGACATGTGGAGCGTCCGACGCTTCGCCTACGCCGACTTCCAGGGCGAAGGGCGGTTCGTGGCCGTGGCGAGCGGCGACGTGAGCCGTGACATGCTCGTCAGCTCGAACGGCGGCGAGACCTGGTGGCGGCCGAGCGTCATCCCCGACGACTGCGCTGGCGAGGTGAGCACCTACGGCGGCATCGTCTCGGGCGACGACGTCATCCTCATCGTCGACATGGACGGCAACGCCTGTCGCTCGACCGACGGCGGGGACACCTGGTCGGTGACCCAGACCGGCCTCTCGATGATCCTCTCGCACGGCGTCTGGACGGGCTCGGAGTTCTGGTTCTGGGGCGACGACGGCTACCGCGCGAGCAGCCCCGACGGCGCGACCTGGACGGTCACCCCCATGACCACGCCCACCCGGCTCGGCCCGGTCGCGAGGAGCGACGCCGGCACGCTCGTCGCGGTCGGCAACGTCTGGCAGGGCTACGCCGAGCAGACCTTCTACCGCTCGACCGACGGCCTGGCCTGGGAGGAGCTCGACGAAGGCTCGTTCGCCCCGAGCCATCCGATCTTCTATCTCACGTTCGGCTACGCCGATCCGAGCGAGGTCTGCCCGGCGCCGTAACGTCGCCGCCCGAGGACGCCCACCGACTCCTGGTAGACTCTGCGCCCGGTGCGTCACAAGGCTGCCCTGATCGCTTCCCTCGCTGCCGCGAGCACAGGCTGCAACCTCGTGCTGGGGATCGACGGCCTCGTCGCGGACCGCTCACCGGGGGAAGGCGGCGCTGGCGGAGGCGACGCCACGGGCGGCGCCGGCGGAGGCGGTGGCGTGACCTGCGGCGAGGTCTGCGGAGCTCCGGGCTGCTCCCCCTGCCCCACGACCGAGATCGTGGTCGTCGCCGCGCCGGCTGGCACGTTCTCGATCGACGTCCGCGAGGTCGACAACGCCTCCTACGCGCTCTTCCTCGCCGACCAGCCCAGCCCGTCGCTCGCGCCGCCCGGGTGCGGCGACAACACGAGCTACGAGCCCGGGGTGATGACCGAGCTCGGGATCGATCCGGCCGACGTCGCCGCGGCCAAGGCGTCCTGCGCGAGCTGGAAGCAGTTCGACGGCGAGCCCGACAAGCCGGTCGCCTGCGTCGATTGGTGCGACGCCGCGGCCTACTGCAAGTGGGCCGGCAAGCGCCTGTGCGGCGACTTCCAGGGCGGGCTCTACGACGTGACCGACGGCCCAGGCCCGCACGCTGACACCTCCGTCAGCCAATGGTTCGCCGCCTGCACGGGCCCCGACCAGACCCTCTTCCCCTACGGCGACACCTACGACGACACGCTCTGCAGCGACGACAACAGCGGTCCGGAGCCGGTCGATGCGCACCCCGGATGTGAGGGCGGCTACCCCGGCCTCTTCGACATGAGCGGCAACGTCGCCGAGTGGGACGACGCCTGCACCGACTACGACAACCCCGACTACGGCCAGAACTGCCTTGTCCGCGGCGGCACCTGGTACCAGACCGGCACCGAGGCGCAGTGTGACGCCTTCCGCGACATCCCGCGGTACTCGATGAGCGACGGGATCGGGATCCGCTGCTGCGCCGGGATCAGCCCCTGAAGTGCAGCTCGCGCACAGCGATGGGGCGACGCCCAAGCACCTACGCTGTGGGCTCGCGCCTGGGTCCCGAATTTCCGCTGCCCTGCGCCGCCGAGATTCAGGTCTCCTGATGAGCTGGTGTCGATACCACCGCAGCGCCACGACGACGGGCCCGCAGGTTGCACACTCCCGGGCATGCTCCGCCCCCATCCCGCGCCGGCTCACCTGGTGTGCAAGCCGGTGCACATCGGGTGCACCCGCAACGGCCGGACGTCATGAGCTCGGTCGACGCGCTCGGATTCAACCCGCTCGCGCCTCCGTCTCTCACCGTCACCGTCACCGGCGACGCCGCGCTCGACGTCCGCGAGTTCGTCGTGCACGAGGCCCTCGGCGAGCTCTTCGTGGTCGAGCTCGTCTGCGTCTCCTTCGACCACGACATCGACTTCGACGCCTTGATCGGCGAGCCCGCGTCGTTCCGGATCTCGCGCCCGGGCAGCGGTCAGTCGCGGGTCTTCTCCGGGGTCGTGCGCGCCGCTCGGCAGCTGGTGAGCGAGCCTCAGGGCCTCTCGACCTACACCCTCACGATCGTTCCCGCGCTCTGGCTGCTCACCCAGAATCGCACCTACCGCATCTTCCAAGACACGACCGACCCCGACATCGCGTTGGCGATCTTCTCGCGCTGGGGCCTCGCGCCCGATGCGCGCCTGACCGAGAGCTACAAACCTCGCCGGTACCGAGTTCAGTACGCAGAGAGCGACTTCGCGTTCGCCTCCCGGCTCCTCCAAGACGCCGGCGTCACCTTCTTCTTCGACACCGGCGAATCGGGCGGCGGGGCCTTCATGCTCTCGGACGCTCCGGAGAAGAGCGAGGCCCGCGCACCGCTCCCGTTCGTCGCGACCCCGACGCAGGCGCTCCGCCAAGACTTCGTCACGAGGCTGCGGTTCACCCGAACCGTCGCGCCCGGCGCCTACACCCAAGAAGACGTCGACTTCCGGCGTCCGCCGTCGTTTCCGGTCCGCGCATCGAGCAAGGGCGGCCTGGCGGTGGAGTCGGCGCTCGAGGTCTACCACTACAACCCCGGCGCCCTGCTCTTCGCGGGCGGGGGCGGAGACGGTACCCCTACCGCCGACGACCGCGGCGCGCAGCGGACCGATCTCGCCGAGGGCGCGCGCCAGGCCGAAAAGCGCCTCGCGGCCAAGCGCGGCTCGGCTCGCCGCTGCGCCTTCGGCACGAGCGCGATCGACGTTCGCCCCGGGGCCATCGTCTCGTTTACCGATCACCCGCGCGCCGAGTTCGGCAGTGGGCAGAGCTTTCTCGTCGTTTCGTCGCACATGCAAGGCTCTTCGAACGACGCGTTCCTGCACACCTGCGAGGCTCAGCCGACGACGGCCCGGTTCCGCCCACCGCTCGCGACCCCGAAGCCCAAAGCGCGCGGGGTCGAGAGCGCCACCGTCGTCGGCCCCGGGGGCGCCGAGATCCACTCCGACGAGTTCGGCCGCGTGCGTGTGCACTTCCACTGGGACCGTGAGGGCTCGGCCGACGAGAGTGCCTCTTGTTGGATCCCCGTCAACCAGCCTTGGGGTGGCACCAGCTTCGGCGCGCTGAACATTCCGCGCGTCGGTCAAGAGGTGCTGGTTGACTTCCTCTCCGGCGACCCTGACAGACCGGTCATCATGGGTCGCGTCTTCACGCAGACCAACCCCCCGCCCTACGAGCTCCCCGGCTTCAAAGACCTGCAGACCATCCGCTCCGAGTCCACCCCCAAGCTCCCGAGTGGTACGGCGCGGTCCGGCATGATCAACGGCAAGACGACCGGCGGCGGCGACGGCTCCGGGACGGCCGGGCCACAGTCGTCACCGCTCGGCGGCGGCATGCCGTTCTCACTCGACAAGATCGCGAGCCTCGTCGGCAGCTCACGCCTCTTCCAGGCGTCTTCGCCCGACGGCAGCACCCACGGCTGGCAAGGCAGCGAGCTCGGCATGCTCGATCCGCAGGGCAACGAGCTTCTCTACATGCAGGCCCAAAAGGACTTCCACAAGGTCGTCAAGAACAACCAGATCTCGGTGATCGGGCACGCAAAGAGCGAGACGATCGGCTCGGACAACATCCGCTACGTCGGCAACAAGGAGGGGTTCAACGTCGGCGCGGATCGTACGGGGTCGGTGAGCGGCGAACAGCTCGAGGTGTTCCAGCAGGCTTCGCTCAAGCAGAGCATCACCGCCGGCCAGCAATGGGAGACAAGTGACGCCTACGTGGCACGCTCAAAAGACGTGCGGTTCGACGCGACAGAGACCTGGGGAAGCGAGGCTCCGGTGCACGTGGTCGTGAGCAAAGACATCCTCAAGCTCGTGACCGAAGGCTCGCAGATCGTGATGAAGCCTGACGGCATGGTCATCCAGGGTGACGTCACCCACCTCAACCCGGGGTCGGACTTCGTGGCCGCCGCCCTCCGCGGGCACTCGCTCAACCTGGCGCAGCTCGCTTCGGAGGCACAGCAAAAGCGCGAAGACGCCCGCAAGAAGGCACAGGCCGAAGCCGAGGCCTTCGACAAAGCCACGGAGGACACGCAGCACCGTCCCCAGGAGACCGGGAGCAACCGGCGGACGGACATGAACCACCGCATGGCCTGGGGCCGCCGCATGCGGCAAGCGGGCTATGAGCCGAACATCGACACGTACAACAGCCTGGTCAACGGCACCCATACCATTCCCGACGCCACGCCGACCACCGTGGGCCCGTCGGTGGGAATCTGAGCCATGGCCGAAGCAAACTTCGTAGACGACGTGCTCTCGGCGATGACGCAGCCCGATCTGGTGCTGCAGGTCGGCGCCGACCTCGACGTACGGAGCTTCGACGTGCGCGAGGGCATCAGCAGGCTCTTCTCCGTCGACTTGGTCTGCCGCTCGCCCGACGCCGCGATCGATCCCGACGCGCTCATCGGTCGCGCCGTGACCTTCTCGGTGCGTCGCGGCCTGGCAGGCCACCAGCGACTGTGGGCGGGGGTCGTCTCGCACTTCGCGGCCGTCGAGGCAGAGGAGGCGGGGCTCTCGACCTACGACATGACGATCGTCCCCGAGCTATGGCTCGCGAGCCAGATGCGCACGTATCGCATCTACCAGCAGCAGAGCGACGTCGACATCGCGCTCGACATTCTCTCGCGCTGGGGCATCGAGCCCGAGGTGCGGCTCCGGGACACCTACAAGAAGCGCCGGTACCGCACGCAATACGGCGAGAGCGACTTCGCCTTCTTCTGCAGGATGCTCGAGGACGCCGGCGTCGCGTTTTTCTTCGACACCACCGCCGAGGGCGGGAGCCGCCTCGTGCTCGACGACACGCCGCAGGCAGCCGAGAGCCGGACCCCACTGCCGTACGTGTCCGAGGGGATGGACAAGCAGCGCAACGACTTCGCGACCCGAGTCGTGATCTCGCGCGCCGTTCGGCCGGGCAAGTACACGCTCCAGGACCTGGATTATCGGATGCCGCCCTCGATGCCACTGACGGGAGCATCGGCCGGTGGGCTCTCGGTCGAACGCGACCTCGAGCGGCACCATTACGTGCCCGGCTCGATGCTCTACGACGGCGCGGGCGGAGATACGCCGTCGGCCGACGACCGCGGAGCACAGCGCACCGACCTCGGCGCGGGTGCAGAGCAGGCGAAGAAGCGTCTCGAGGCCAAGCGAGGCTCGGGGCGCCGAATCCGGTTCGCGACAAGCGCGGTCGACGTGAGACCCGGCCAGGTGCTCTCCATCTCAGACCACCCCAAGCGGGAGCTCGCGGGGGCGCCGCCCCTCTTGGTCGTGTGGTCGCGCTTCTCGGGGTCGGCGGTCGGCAGCGATTGGGCCCACGTCGCCGAGGCGCAGCCCGCCTCGGACACGTTCCGACCGCCGGTCGTCACGCCCAAGCCGCGCACGGCGGGCGTCGAGGCGGCGACGGTCGTCGGCCCCCCCGGTGAAGAGATCCACACCGACGAGTTCGGGCGCGTCCGCGTCCACTTCCACTGGGATCGCGAGGGCTCGGCCGACGAGTCCTCGTCGTTGTGGGTCCCCGTCAGCCAGCCCTGGGGCGGCACCAGCTTCGGCGCGCTCAACATCCCGCGTATCGGCCAAGAGGTGATCGTCGACTTCCTCGACGGCGATCCAGACCGGCCTCTCGTCATGGGGCGCGTCTTCACCAAGACCAACCCCACGCCTTACAAGCTCCCCGAGTTTCAGAACCTGCAGGGCATTCGCTCCGAGTCGTCACCGCGCCTACCGGCAGGATCGGCGCGCTCGGGCATCCTCGGCGGCAAGCTCGCGGGTGGGGGCGACGGCGCGGGTGAAGCAGGGCACCACTCGTCACCTCTCGGCGGCGGCATGCCGCTCTCGCTCGACCAGATCACGAAGCTTCTCACCTCGTCCAAGTTCTTCCAGGCGCTCTCGCCCAACGGCCAGACCCACAACTGGCAAGGCAGCGAGCTCGTCATGCACGACGAACAGGGGAACGAGAAGATGTACATGCAGGCTCAGAAAGACCTGCACGAGGTGATCAAGAACAACCAGACGCAGGTGATCGGGCACGCCAAGGCGGAGATCGCAGGAACCGATCACATCCAGCACATCGGAAACAAAGAGGCGTTCCGCGTCACGAGCGACCGGACGGGCATGGTCGGCGGCAGCCAAGGCGTGATGGTCAAAGACGCCGTCTACCGCGAGAGCCAAGCCAACCAGGTCTTCCTCACCAAGACGACCTACGACTCGTCGGCCAAGAACATCGCCTTCAAGAGCGACGAGGGCTTCTCGAGCGACGCGAAGACGCACCAGCTCAAGAGCACCATCGAGACCATCATCAGCGTCGGGTCGTCATCGATCATCATTCGTCCCGAGGGGATCAGCATCAACGCCGACATCTTGCTCATCAAGCCCGACAACCTCGACATCTCGTACGCGCTCACGTCCGGGTCGCTCGAAGAAGCGCTCGCCAAGACCAAAAAAAAGGCCGAGACGAACATGGCCCGCGAAGAGCTCCGCAACTATCGCGACCACCAGCTGCCCTCGAGCTACGAGGCCAAGAAGAACTTCTTGAAGAGCCAGCTCCAGGATTTCACCTCCTTGAGCGACGCCGACAAGGACATGATTGCGATCGGCGATCTCGATCGACGCGGTATCCAGCCCCCCTACGGGAGAATGGCGCGCTGAGCGCAAGGCCCCATGCGAATCCTTCGACTTCTGGCCCAAAACCTTCGAGCGGTCCCCGACGGGGAGTACCGCTTCGGCTCCGGCGACACCGAGCCCGCCCGGATCGTGACGGTCACCGGCCCGGGCGCCTCGGGCAAGACGTTCCTCCTCGAGACGATCGCGGCCGCCAAAGAGGTGGCCGCCCCGTACGGTGGTACGCCCAACGGCGCGAGCTTCGTCCGCTGGGGCCAGGGGTCCGCCAAGGCGATCATCGAATGGTGGCTCGATCCCCAGGAGATGGCGTTCGCGGGCGTCTCGGACCCCATCCAGCCGTGCGAGGTCATCTTTCACAAGAGCAAGCTGCCCGAAGCCGACGGCGACCCGGGCCTCCTCGCGGTCCTGCAGCGCTACGACCACACGCCCGCGATCGGCAAGGTCGACTACTTTCCGGTGTCGCGCCGCTTCGAGCTCGACACGCTGTTCGGGGGCAGCCTCCCCATGGAGCAGAAGTTTTTGCGCCTCAGCCGCGACCCGCGCAAGTACCGCGGCATCCTCAAACACGTGCGCGACATCGTGCTGGGCCGCCAGGACGAGGCTTTCGAGCGCTTGCGCAACCTCTTCGGCTCTCTCGCGCCCGGGCACAAGTTCGGCGGGCTCGACACCGTCGGCATCCCCGAGTTCATCCTGCCCGACGGCGAGCACGCCGGCTTCGAAGCGCTGTCTTCGGCCGCGCACCAAGCATTCGTGTTCGCCGGCTCGATCTGCATGACCCAACTGCACAACTCGGTCGTCCTCGTCGACACGCCCGAGCTCTTCTTGGGCGGCGGCGAGGCCGCGCGACGCATGCAGGTGCTGCTCGACGCCAGCCCCAGCAACCAATGGATCGTGGCCACACAGGACACCGGCGTGATCGCCCTCGCCGAGACGCGCATCGAGCTGCCCTCGCGGGTGCCCCAGCCCTTCGAGGAGGCTCCGTGAGCAACTATCGCTACCACGCTGACGAGTTCGCCATCTCGATTCCGGCGGCGTTCGTCGACAAATCGGTGACCCTGCTCGAATGGCCGCTCGAGGACGGCCCGGTGGCGGTGGTCGTTCGCCGCAAGAAGATAGCCGAGGACGGCGAGTTCGCCCGCACCGTCGAGGCCTACTTTCGCGAGCTCAAGGCCAAGCTCCAGTCTTTTCGTGAAGAGGCGCCGATCAGCTTCGAGTGCAGCTCACCCTACGCGGCGTTGGCGTGCCGGTACCGTGAAGAGCAGCACGTCCTCTACCAGATCCACGTCGCCATCAACCTGGGCACGACGATGCTGTTTTTCATCTGGAACGGCCAGGCCGCCCAGAAGAGCGCCGTCGAAGAGCTCGCACGCTCGGTCATGTCGTCGTTTTTGTACCGCGAAGCCGACGGATAGGAGAGAGACCATGTTGCCTGCCGCCCGCGTTGGAGATTCCGTCGAGCACGACAACTGGACCGACACCAAGGCTCAACCGGCGTTGATGTTCGGCGTGGCGGTGCTCGTGGTCGTCTCGGGCGGCACGTTCGGGGTGTTCATCACCGCGGTGGGCGCCGCGTCGACCGCTGGTGGCCTCATCGACACGTTCATCCTCTCGCCCAGCGGCGAGAAGATCAAGACGGGCGCCGACACCGTCTACACCAACCTGAAGAAGTCCGCCCTCGCCCACGAGAAGTGCAAGGTCGAGCACGGCTACGTCTCGAGCGGCGCCGAGCACGTGTTCATCGAGGAGTCGAACGCGAGCCGGCTCTACGACCGCACGACGTGCACCGGCAAGATCAGCGAGGCGAACCAGAGGAAGAACAAGGTCATGATCGGCGGCAAGCCGGTGCGCGTCGACACACCCGGCTGGTACACGGCGCTCCTCGTCGTCGACTCGACCGTCTCGGCCATCAGCCTGGGCAGCGCCATCCGCAACCTGGGCAAGAGCGGCGGCAGCTTCTGGAAGCAGGCCCTCGAGAAGGGGGGCATGGCCAGCGACGCGTACGGCATCTTGAACAACTACACCGACTACACCACGCAGCGGACGCTCACGCAGCACGGCGGCGACACCGCCAAGAGGATCCTGGGCAAGATCCTCGGCGGGGGGGAGTAACGAGCCATGGCATCGGCGCTCGATTGGTTCCAACGGTTCGCGCGGCCCCCGACGCTGCGGCTCGAGGTCGAGTCCGGCGCCGCCCTCGACGTCCGTGAGTTTCACCTCGACGAACGGTTCGGCGCGCTGTTCGCCGTCGATCTGGTCTGCGTGGCGGCCGATCCGGACGTCGACTTCGACGCCATGCTCGGGAAGGCTGCGCGCTTCTCGATCGAGCGGGGCTTTCCCGAGACCGACCGCCTGTGGGCCGGCGTCGTGCAGAACGTCGCGCAGCGCCAGATCGAAGCCGACGGCCTCTCGACCTACTCGCTCCGCATCGTGCCCGAGCTGTGGCTCCTGACCCAGACGCGCAAATACCGGGCGTTCCAGCAGGTCTCCGACCCGGACATCGCGCTCCGGATCCTGACGTCGTGGTCGATCGAGCCGGTCGTGCGCCTCTCGAGCTCTTACAAGGAGCGTCGCTACCGCGTGCAGTACGGCGAGAGCGACTACACGTTCCTCTGCCGCATGCTCGAGGACGCCGGCGTCTCGTTCTGGTTCGACACCACGGTGGCAGGCGAGAGCAAGCTCATCCTGGATGACGCCCCACAGGCCGCCCAGGCTCGGACCGCGCTCCCCTACGTCTCCAAGCCCAACCCTTCGACCCTGTACGACTACGCGACGCAGGTCGAGATCGCGCGTGCGTTTCGACCGGGGCGCTACGTGCAAGAAGACCTCGACTATCGCCGGCCGCCGACCGAGTCGCTCTCGGCAGAGGCATCGGGCGGGACGGCGGCCGAGCTGGCGCTCGAGCGATACCACTACCGGCCCGGAGCTTTCTCGTTCAAGGCGCAGGGCGGTGACACACCCCATGCCGACGATCGAGGCGCGCAGCGGACCGACCTCGGCACCGGCGGCGCGCAGGTACAGAAGCGTCTGGCGGCCAAGCGCGCGACGGCTCGCACCGCCACCTTCGTGACGAGCGCGATCGACGTGCGACCCGGCGTGGTCGTGCCGATCGAACAGCACACGAAGTCCGAGCTCGCCTCGCCCATCCTCATCACCGCGAGCACGTTGTCGGGCACGTCGAACGGCCGCTGGAGCTACCAGTGCAGCGGTACGTTCGCCGACAGCCCGTACCACCCGCCGGTCGCCACGCCCAAGCCGGCGACGCGCGGGGTCGAGAGCGCAACCGTCGTGGGGCCTTCGGGTCAAGAGATCCACACCGACGAGTTCGGCCGTATCCGCGTGCAGTTCCACTGGGACCGCTACGGCAACCGCTCCGAGGAGTCGTCGCTCTGGATCCCGGTGAACCAGCCGTGGGGCGGCGCGAGCTTCGGCGCCATCAACATCCCACGCATCGGACAAGAGGTGCTCGTCGACTTCCTCGGCGCGGATCCCGACCGGCCGGTGGTGATGGGACGCGTCTTCACCAAGACCAATCCGCCGCCCTACAAGCTGCCGCAGTTCAAAGACGTTCAGGGCATTCGATCCGAGTCGACGCCCAAGCTGCCGGCCGGCACCACACGTTCCGGCATGCTCGGCGGCAAGACGGCGGGCGGCGGGGACGGTAGCGGCAGCGCGGGGCCCCAGTCGTCTCCGCTCGGTGGCGGCATGCCGATGGCGATGGATGTGATCGGCAAGCTCCTGAACGGGTCACCGTTCTTCCAGGCGCTCTCGCCCAACTCGCAAACCCACGACTGGCAGGGCAGCGAGCTCACCATGCACGATCTGCAGGGCCAGGAGCAGATGTACCTGCAGGCGCAAAAGAACTTCAACAAGGTGGTCAAGAACGACCAGCGCGGCGTGATCGGCAACGTGAGGTCGACCCACATCGGAACCGACTACATCCGCGACGTCGGCAACAAGGAAGCGTTTCAGATCGGCTCCGACCGTTTCGGCAAGGTGGGCGGCGAGGAGCGCGTGACGGTGAAGGGTGACGTGGTGCAGGTCGCGATGACCGAGGGTCAGAACTTCATTTCGGAGCAAACCAACGGCAGCCACGCGAAGTACACGATCTTCGAGGCCCAAGAGGGCGTCTCGACCGAAGCCAAGCGAAACTACATCAAGGGCGAGAAGTCGCTCATTTTGATGTGCGGCGATTCGGTCATCATCATGTTCCCGAACGCGATCGTCATCGACGCGACCGACATCCTCATCAACCCAGGCAGCGGCGTCGCGCAGGCCATCGCCAACGGCAAGACCATTCAGCAGCACAAAGAAGAGATGGCCGCCAAGGCCAAGGCCGAGCAGGAGCGCCAGGCGCGCGAGAAGGCCCTGGCCGAGGGGCGGCAGATCTTGAGGGACATGCCGGAGCACCGCGTGCCGAGGCACCCGGCGGCGCGCCGAGGCATGCTCAACGCGCAGCTCGACGACCTCGGGCTCTCCCAGGCCGACCGCGACGCGCTCGTCGAGGCCGATATCGCGCGTCGGGCCGCCGGCCAGTAAGCCGCCCATTGGCCGGGGCTGCCGCAGCCGCCGGGGCACCGGCGCCGTTGCCCTGCTACGGAGCGGGCGGCTTGCGCCGGTACACCATCACCACCGGCACGCCGTCGAGCCCGCGGACGACCTCGGGGCGGGTCGTCCCGAACGCGACCCACGCCTGGTACTCCTCGCCCTGCATGTGTTTCTCGTGGTGGTAGAGCGCGAAGTCCGCCTCGGCCACGCGCCCCACCCCGCGGATGTCGTTGCGGAGCCGGCCGTCCTCCTGGAGCATCTCCCACGAAGGCCACGCGGTGTCGTGGACGTACACCTTGCCGTTCTTGGGCACCGCTTGGTTCAAGTAGTCGACGACGCTGCCCGTCGTGTAGCCCCAGAAGCCCCGGTTGAGCCCAAGCGAAGCGGCGCCCGGCGCGCCACCGATGACAGGACCGTAAGCTGTGAGCCCCCACGGGTGCGCGTGGAGGGCCTGGTAGGCCGGCGCGGCGAGCAAACAGGCGGCGAGCGCGGCGCCTAGCCCTCGGCGTGTGAGCGCAGACGCGCCCGGGAGCGCCACGCGCGCCCGCCGCGCCGCGAGCACGAACCCACGCGCGGCGAAGAGCGCGAAAAACGGGTAGGCCGTCATCCAGTGTTTGGTGCCACCGAAGATGGGCGTCGAGGGCGAGAGCCACGCCCCGTACGACGCGCCGATCGCGAGCGCCCAGAGCAGCGTCGAACGATGGGCCCCCGAGCCCCCCGTCGCGCGCCGGAGGATGTCTTTCCCGAGCGCGCGCAGGCTCGAGAGCGCGCCCCACGACCCTGCAGCCAGCGTGACCAGCGGCACGGTCGCCAGTGTCATGAGCGGCGCATAGAGGCGCGGGAACGGTGGCTGGAAGTAGTTCGAGCCGAGAAACTCCATGTTGTAGTAGTCGTGCTCGAGGTGGAACCTCGCGTACCCGAGGAGCCGCTCGTAGGGCTCGTGCCAGAGCCACGGCCAGAGCGCGACGAACACGGCAGGGCCCAGGAGCGCCATCGCGCCGAACGTGGCGAGGCTGCGCCGCGTCGCCTGGAGGACGCCGCGTCGCTCGCGCAGGGCGATCGCGGCGAGGACGACGGCGTGCGCGGTGAACGCGATCGGCAAGAACCAAGAGTTGTGCTTCGTGTCGAGCGCGAGCCCGAAGAGGACGCCGGTGATGGCGGGCCACGCCGGCCCGCGCGTCTCGAGGGCGCGCTCGTAGGCCAGGCAGACGAAGAGAAACATCGCCGTGATGGGCACGTCGAAACACGCGAGGTGCGCGTGGTAGAAGAACCGCGGCATGAAGAGCAGCGAGAGCGCCGCGACCAAGCCCGCGGCGTGCCCGGCCCTCGAGGCCCGCAGGTAGAGCGCCGCGCAGAGCGCAGCGGCGAGCGCCATGGCCGGGAACCGGAACGCCGTCCCCGGCTCGTCGAACAGGCGCCACCGCCCGTCGAGGACCACGTGGCTCGCAGCGAAGGCGAGCTTGATGAGCCCGGGGTGCTCGCTATTGACCGAGAAGTGGGCGTCGACCACCTGCGGTTTCAGCGCCTCGGCCCTGTCGCTCGCCAGGAGCTCGAGCCACGCGCCGTAGGTCCGCCCGGCGTGGAAATAGAAGCCCTCGTCGCGCGCGTAGCCGAGGCCCCTGGCCGTCGACACGAGCAGCGCGAGCGTGCAGGCGAAGAGCGCCGCCGCCACCGCGAGCCGCTGCCATTTCGGCGGCGCGGTCATCGAGAGTCCGCCTGGAAGCAGAGGTGTCGGTGCAGGAAGTCGCCCGTCGCGACCTCGAACTCGACGGTCGCCTCGGGCCGGTGCGCGCGCGCCCCGAGGGGCATCTCGAAGCGCTTCCACCCCTCGCCGTCCTCGTGCAGGACGCGGCCGATCTCCTCGCCGTCGACGCGCACGGCGAGCGCGACGGGCGCGCCGGCGCGCTCGCGCTCGATCATCCAGTACATGCCGAGGTGGCCGACGATGCGGTCGCCGAGCGGCACGCGCGCGTAGCGGATGACCCGCTTGCCCGACTCGGGCGGGTGCGCCCAGATGCACCTGCGCGGGAGAAAGTCCTCGTCCGCGATCACCGTGGCCGAGACCTGGAAGAAGAGCCCCTCGGGGCATTCGAAGCGCGCGCGCGGGAAGCTCGGATGGCCGCCCAGCCCGCCCGATCTGAGCTTGGCGCGCGTCGTCCACTCACAGGGCTCGCCGTCGTCGGTCGGGACCACCACGCGCTCGGGGCCGAGCTCGCGCACGAAGTCGAACACCACGTGCTCCGGCCGCGGGTTCTCCAGCTCGCGCACGGTGAACGGACCGAGGCGCGACGATCTCACCTCGCGGAAGCCGTCGAGCTCGGCCGCGCGCGAGCCGAGGATCGAGACCTCGATGGCGCGATCGAAGGTCTCGGGGCCCGAACGGGCGACGACGTCGAGCGGGAAGGCGTCGTCCCCGAGGGCACGGCGCGCGTGGGGCTCGGCCCAACGCGGCGCCACGACGACGAGGTCCCCGGGACGGTGCACGCTCTCGACGAGCGGCGCGAGCTTCGACCACTCTTCCTCGCGCGGCGCGCGGTTGGCGAAGGCCACCGCCCCGCAGAGCTCCAGGACACCGAGGGCGAAGAGCCCCAGCCCGGCCCACGCGAGGCGAAGCCGCTTGCGGCCCTTCATCCGTGCGCCCTCTTCTTCCAGACGGCATACCCGCCCGTGAGCAACACGGCGAGGAAGAAGACTGCGAGCCCAGCGCCGAGCCGCGGCGGGCTGTATTCGAGGCGGACACGCGACGCACCTTCGGGGACCTCGACCGCGACGCGGTTGCCGGAGGCGACGACCGGTCGGGGCGTGCCGTCCACCGTGGCGTGCCAGCCCGCGTCGAAGTTCATGTTGTAGACGAGCCGCACGGTGCGGCTGACCCCGTCGAGGGTGATCTCGGCGCTGTTCGGCGTCCAGGCCACGACCTCGGCCCGGGCGCGGTCGTCCCCGTCGAAAAACGCCTCCCCTCGGTAGCGCTGCCGGTCCTTGTGCGAGATGGCGCCGCGCTCGTCGAACGGCGGCGTCCCGTAACACTCGAGCACACCCGTGTTGCCGAGCATCGCGAGGTACATCGGGCCCGCCCAGTCGCGCCGCACGTAGTGGAACGGCGGCTTCTTTTCATGACGGAACGGTCGCCCTTGCGGGATGCCCGACGGCGCCACCATCCACATCGCGTCTTTCATGGGCTTCTTGGCGACCGACGCGACGTCGAGGGCGAGCGCGAAGGCGAGCGCCGCGACGACCGCGTCGGCCGACAACATCCGCCGCGAGAGGCGGGATGTGATCCCGCCGACCCCGACCGCGGCCACGATCCCGAGGACGAGCACCGCTGGATAGAGGAACCGCGAGGGCACGTGCTGCGACCGGAAGACGGGGGCGTGCTCGTGGAGGAGGGTCCACGGGGCGCTCGGGTGGAACGCGCCGAACCCGAGGAGCACGAACGACAGGCCGACGATCGTGAGCGCGATCTCCCGCCGGCCACGAACGACGAGCGCGCTCGACGCCAGCAAGATCGCGCCCGGCACCGAGATGTACAGGCCCCACTCGTGCCACCCGTACGGGTCGACGTCCGCCGGGCGATCGTAGAAGGCCTGCTCGCGCGAGGTGAGGAGCGTGACGAAGGCGCCGAGCGAGAGCGACTCGGTCGACTCGATGAGGCGCGGCGCGCGGGCGAACGTCGCGAGCATGGGCAGGAGCTTGGGCGCCGAGAGCCCGACCCCGAGCGCGCCGCCGAGGCACAGCGTGAGCATGGGCTTGATCGACTTCTCGAGGACCGTGCACGCGAGGGCCCACAGGCCGAGGAGGAGCACCGTGTGCGGGAGCGGGTAGATGCCGCCGGCGTAGACGAGCATCGCGAAGGTGACGGCCAGCGCCACGACGTCGCGCGCCCTGCCCTCGGGCCCGCGCGCGCGCTCGAAGGCCCAGAGCGCCCAGGGCATGAAGGCGTAAGCGAGGTGCCACGTGTGGCCGGCGGCCGCTTGCAGCGCCCAGCGCCCGTTCACGGCGAAGAGGGCGACGACGATCGCGCGCGCCCCCCGGCTCTCGGTGAAGCGCGCCGCAGCCAGGTAGGTGCCGAGCGAGCCGAGGAGCGCCATTCCCAGGACCTCCACGCGCAGGGCGAGGCGGATGTCCGCGAACAGGTAGACCGGCAGGAACGGCGAGACGACGATCGTGCCGCTCTCGACGTAGCTCCATCCCGGGAACCCGCCGCAGGCGTACGGGTTCCACCCCGGGAGCTCGCCGTATTTCAGGATCGACTGGACCGCCAGGTAGCGGTGCGAGGTCTGCACGTCCCAGTCGTGGAAGCCGAACGTCGACAGATCCGTGAGCCACGGACCGACCACGACGAAGGGCGGCACGATCACGGTCAGCGCGGCGAGCCACCAGGCGACCGCCCCCCACCGAGCGCGCGGGCTCGCCTGGAGGTTGGCGAGCCAAGCTCTCGCGCGTTCGACCGGCCGCACCCGAGCCTTTTACCTCGGACGCCGCGCGGCCAGGGGCGGGAATCTCGGTGTATGTTGCCCGCGATGACCTCCACCGAGGTGCCCACCCCTCGCCTCCCGCGTGCGTCGCTCGCCGCCATCGCGCTCCTCCATGCGCTTGTCTTCGGAGCCGCCGCGCGCTTCTTGCCCTGGCCGACGTTCACGGTCTTCTCGCTGCTCGCCGGCCTGCTCGCCGTCCTGCACCTCGCGACCGCCCTCTTCGCGGTGCTCGGTGCGCGCCTCCTGGGCCGGATATGGCGCGCCGCCTCGCTCGTCAGCCTCGGCTTCTTCTTCTATTTCGCCTACGCGACGCTGGGCTCGGGCTTGTACGTGAACCTCCTCTACGAAGGCGTCGGCGCCGCGATCTTCGCCGCGTCCATCGCGGCCTTCTGTGTCGGCGTCCTCTTCACGGTGCCGCTCGCGTGGTGGGGGCTCGCCTCCACCGGCGGCCTCTTCCGCCGCCGCTCGCCGCGCGACGGCGAGCGGCGTGCCTTCCTCATCGGCGGCGTGGTCGTCCTCAGCGGCTTCGGCGTCGCCGATCACGCGAGCACGGCGCGAGGCGCCCGCCCGGAGGCCGTCCCCGCCGACGGCGGGAAAGAGGCGCTCGGCGCGCTCGCGGGGCTGAAGCCGAAGGCCCCGGCCGCCGAAGCCACGCAGATCTTCCCGACGACGCCGCTCACCTGTGACAAGCCCCCGTCCTCCTTCGAGGGAGCGACGCTGATCGCCACCTACCTCGGTCCGGGCCCCGACGCGCCCGAGCTGCGGACGCGCTGCTTCCAGTCACGCGATCTCGACGGCGCCGTGTCGGCCGCGCGCGCCGAGCTCGAGCGCGCGTGGGAGCGCGGAGACGCGACGCTCGACCTGGTCGTGAAGGTGCGTCCCATCCCCGACGTGGGCCCGCTGCTCGGCGCTGTCATCGTTCGCCCCGGGATCGAAGGAGCCTGCGACGGCGCGCGATGCCTGCTGCCGTGGCAGCTCTTCGGGCTCGACGCGTTCACGGAGGCGACGAACGTCGCGGCGCTCCAGGCGGAGCTCGGCGTCACGGCCGACGCGCTGCGCCGCCGGCTCGGCTCCGCGCCGGGCGGCTTCGCGGGCCTCGACGCCGTCGAGACACGAACCTACTGGCTCCGCGCGGACGGCCGGCTCGAGGCCACGCGCCACCTGCGCACCGGGCCCAGGCCGCTCGAGGAACGAGAGGTCTCCGCCGCCGTGACCGACGCGGTCGGCTACATCGCCGCGAACCAGGAGGCAGACGGTGCCTTCCGCTACAGCGTCGACCCCTTCAGTGGCAACGTCTCGAACTCCGGCTTCTCGGTCCCGAGGCAGGCGGGCACGACCCTCGCGCTCTGCGAGGTAGCGAACGAGATTCGCGCGGCGCGCGCCCCCGCGCAGAAGTCGCTCGAGCTGCTCGCAGGCCTGGAGCAGACGAGCGGCGACAAGGGCGGGATCGTCCACCCCAAGGGAGCCAAGAGGCGCGCCGGGCTCGGCCCCACCGCGCTCTCCGACATCGCCCTGCTCGCGTGCCGCAAACACGCAGGGCGCAAACACGATGACACCATCGTCAGGCTCTCGACCACGTTGCTCTCGATGCAGCGACCTGACGGCGGCTTCTCGCCCGCTTGGGATCCGGCGACGGGCCAGACCGTGGCCGGCAAGGACCCGCTCTACGCGGCCGGCCAGGCCGTGCTCGCGCTCGTGCTCTGGGAGAAGTCCACGCTCCCCAAGCCAGCCGGCCTGAAGGAGGCGATCGACCGCGCGATGGCCTACTACGCCGGGCCGTATTGGGACATCCCGCTCCGCGACTTCTTCTTTCTGGAGGAGAACTGGCACTGCCTCGCCGCGAAGGAGGCGCTCGAGAGCCACCGGAACGACCGCTACGAGCGCTTCTGCGTCGACTACATGACGATGAAGTCGCGCTTCATCCAGCGGCCGGAGAGCGGCGTCGACGAGGACCTGGTCGGCGCGTACGCCTTCGGTCACGTCTTCCCTCCCCACCACACGGCGACCTCGGGCTTCGGCGAGGCGCTCGCCGCCGTCATCACGATCAAGAAGGCGCGCGGCCTCCCGACGGATCGCGACGAGGAGACGATGCGCTACGTCCTCGGGTACCTCCTGCGCCACCAGTGGCGCGAGGACAACTGCTCGGCGTGCACGCGCAAGCTGCGCGTGGCCGGGGCCTTCAGCGAGCACGTCGCCTCGCCGCTCATCCGGATCGACTTCGTCCAGCACGCCCTCTCCGCGCTCAACCACGGCGCCACGGCGACCAGCATCCGGGGAAGGCCGGAATGAGCGGGCCCTGGCGCGGCGTATCCGAGCGCATGTTTCGCCCCGCGCTCACCCTGGCGATCGCGGCGGCCGTCGGCTGCGGCGACCCGGGCGGCGCGCCGCCGGCGGCTTCGGCCGGCGCGAGCGCCGCGGCGACGGCCTCCAGCGCGCCCGGTTCCCCGGACGCTCCCCCCCGCGCCGCCGAGCTGCGCGCGCCGCTCACCGGCGGCGTGGTCTCGCGGATCCCGGGCACCGAGACGGTCGTCGTCGCGGACGAGGACCACCGCGCGCTCCACATCGCGATGGACGCGCGCCGCGCGGCGACCCAAGACGCCTTCACCACGATCGAGCTCCCCGGCGCGCCGGCTCAGGCCGCCGCGTGGGGCGACACCGTCCTCGTGACCATCCGCGATCCCGGGCTGCTCCTGCGCCTGCGGCTCGAAGGAGGGACAGCCAAGGAGGTGGGCCGCGTCGCGCTCCCGGCGGATGCGTGGGGCCTCTCGGTCACCCGCGACCAGAAGCGCGCCGTCGTCACGAGCGCCTGGACGCACAAGGCGACGATCGTCGACCTCGAGAAGCTCGCGGCCGTCGCCACGGTCGACGTGGGCCGCGAGCCGCGCGGCGTGACGCTCTCGAGCGACGGCACGACCGCGTGGATCAGCCACCTGGTCGGCGCCAAGCTGACGAAGCTGTCAGACCTATCGGGAGCTCCCGTCGTGAGCACGGTCCTCCTGCCGCCGAGCCCGCTCCGCGCCCCGTCGGGCCGGACGCTCGAGGCCTCGCTGGGCTATGCGCTCGCGCTCTCGCCGGACGACACGCGCCTCTACGTGGCTCGTCACGCGCTCGGCGCGATGGGTCGCGAAGCCTGGTTCGGCGCCGCCACGGTGGACGTGCTCCGCCCGAAGACCGGCGACGCGATCGCGCCGCTCCACCAGGGCAACGCCATGGTCTACCGCTCGGCCGTCGCCAAGGAGCTCGACACGCCCGACACCAAGGCCGGCCTCCCCGCCGAGCCGCTCAGCCCCTTCACGCAGCCGCGCGACGTCCGCTACCGCACCTCGCAGAGGAGCCTGCTCGTCGTCGGAGAAGGCGACAACGTCCTCACCGAGCTCGACGCCCAGGCGCTCGATCCGACGATCGCGGTCTTGCGCACGTTCGCGCTGGGGAAAGATGCCGATCCGAACCTGGGCGGTGCCCGCACGTGTGGCGCGCCGAGCGGGCTCGCGCTCTCCGAGGATGAAGACACGGCGTACGTCTTCTGTCGTGCGACCTACGACTTCGCACGCGTCGACCTGGCCGGTGATCCCTACATCGCGAAGCCCGACGCGGCCGCCTACGTCCGCCTCGGAGAAGACCCGGTCAGCGCCGAGGTCGCCGTCGGACGTCGCCTCTTCTACGACGCGACCGACAAGATCACGAGCGGCGGGCTGGGCTGCGCCGGCTGCCACCCCGAGGGCCGCGACGACGGCTTCGTCTGGCACGAGGCCAGCTTCGACACGCCGGACGGCGGGACACGAACGAACTTCGTCGGCACGTACGAGAACGTCCCCGATCTCGCCAAGACCAAGGGTGTCGCGAGGCGCACGGTGATGCTGGCGGGCCGCGTGCGGGCGGAGGGTCCGTACGGCTGGCGCGCGGAGAGCCCGACCTTGGCCGAGCGCATCGGCGCGGGCATGGGCCTGCACCGCTGGGGCGGCCTGCCGAAACACGCGCCCGAAAACGTCGCCGCCCGCGCCGGCTACATGGCGCAGTTCATCCGCCAAGGGCTCGTCACCCCGCCGCGCGCCGCGAGCGCGCTCTCCCCCGAGGCCGAGCGGGGCAAACAGGTCTTCGAGAGCAAAGAGGCCGCCTGCGCCACGTGCCACCGGCCCGACGCCGACTTCTCCGACCGCGTCGCTTATCCGCTGAAGGCTCTCCCGTCGCGGAAGGACTTCGAGGACGAGCCGAAGGCCGCGTTCAAGACCCCGTCGCTCCTCTTCCTCGAGGGTCGCGCGCCCTACTTCCACGACGGCAGCGCATCCAGCCTCGAGCGCCTCGTCGAGGCGAACCAGGATCGCATGGGCAAGACCTCCCACCTCTCCGCGGACGAGCGCGCCGCCCTCGTCGCTTACCTGAGGACGTTATGAAGACGCTCGCCCGCCGGCTCGTGACGGCCTTCGTCCCCGCCGCCATCCTCGCCTCCCCGGTCGGTCTCGCGCACCCCGCGCCGGATGGGCCTCCCATCCCCTCGTTCGCGGCCGGTCTCCCCACCGAGGAGTCGAAGAAGCCCACGCCGGAGGAGTGGCGCGACGCGAAGGAGGTCCAGCCGACGCGGATGGGGCCGCGCGCGAAGGACTGCCACGTCTACCGCGTCCGCGAGTGGGTGCGGATCAGCTGCCCCGATCTGGTCACGGCTACCATCGCGGTGCTCGGCGGCACGGCCACGGGCTATGCCTTCTGGATCGATCCGCAGAAGGAGGGCAAAGACGCGAAGCTACCGGCCGGTGGCGAGATCCAGTTCCCCGTCCGCAAGGGCGACCGCCGCGTCGTGCAGATGCTCACCTTTGGGCCCGGCTACGAGGGCCCCCTCACCCAGCTCCCGGCGCTCGTCGTCCAGGAGCACTGGCTCGACGACGAGGTCGAGCCCATCATGACGATTTTGTAATGGAGACACGAGAGCTCATGATCTGCCGCGCCGTTCGGACCTCCTCCCTGCCCCTCTTCGCGCTCGTGACCCTCGCCGTCGGATGCGGCGGCTCGTCGGAGAGCCCGCGCCCGCTCCCTTCGCCCGAGGGTCCAGCCCCGCGCGCGACCGAGGCCGCGCCCGCCTCCGCCTCGAGCGAGGCTGCGCCCACGGCGCCGCCCACCTCGGCCTCCGCCGCCGCCTCGGCCGCCGCGCCCGCCGCGCCGGCGCCCGAGTGTCCGGACGGCATGGTGAAGGTGGCCGGGGGCAGCTTCAAGTTCGGCCTCCTCAAGAAAGACGTCACCGTCGGCGATCTCTGCGTCGACAAGACGGAGGTCACCGCCGGCTCCTACGAGGCGTGTGTGAAGGACGGCAAGTGCACCGACTCCTTCCTGGACTGCGCCGAGGCCAAGACGTTCAAGATCCCCGGCAAGGAGAACCACCCGATCGTGTGCGTCGACTATCCGCAGGCGAAGAGCTACTGCGACTACGCCGGCAAGCGCCTCCCCACGGAGGAGGAGTGGGAGTGGATCGCGCGGGCGGGCGCGGAGGGCCGAAAATACGCCTACGGCAACGACCCGCCGAAGGACGAGATCTGCTGGAGCGGCTCGCCCGAAGGTGCGCGCAAGGGCACCTGCGCGGTCGGCAGCTACCCGAAGAGCAACAGCCCCCAAGGCATCGTCGATCTGACCGGCAACGTCTTCGAGTGGACGAGCACCCAGGCCGACGGCAGCGGCAAGATCCTCATCACGAAGGGCGGCACCTGGCGCGACGGCGTCGCCACGCAGATGCTCATCACGAGGCCCGGAGGCTTCAAGCCCGAGTACCGCTGCGGGTTCGGCGGCATGCGCTGCGTGAAGCCGAAGTGAGCGCACTTACCGTGCCTTTCCCTTTCACGGGCAAAGGCCCCGGGTGAAGATGGCGTAGTCCTCGGTGCTCACACGAAAAGACCGCCCCACCTCGGCCCGGACCGTCCTCGCGGGGACCATCGCGGCCGCGCTGGTGGTGGGCACCCAGGTGGCGAGCAAGGTCGCCCGCGACGCGATCTTCCTCTCGACCTTCCCCACGAGCGACCTCCCCAAGGTGATGGTCGCGGCGGCCGTGCTGTCGCTGGTCTTCGCAGCAGGGGCCACACGGGCGATGTCCCGGTTCGGCCCGGCGCGCGTCATGCCGTTCGCGCTCGTCCTCTCCGGCGCGCTCTTCGTGGCCGAGCTCCTCGCGCTCGGCCGGTTTCCCCGACCGACCGCGCTCGCGCTCTATCTCCACGTCGCGACGCTGGGCGGGCTCCTCGTCTCGGGGTTCTGGTCCGTGGTCACGGAGCGGTTCGATCCCCACCGCGCCAAGCTGGTGATGGGCAAGGTCGCCTCGGGGGCGACGCTGGGCGGAGCGATCGGCGGGCTCGCGGCGGACGGCGTCTCGCGGGTCGTCGGGACGCCCGGCCTCCTCGTCTTGCTCACGATCGCGAGCGTGGCGGGCGCGCTGGCGATCGAGCGAGTCGGCCGCGGCACGCGCCCTGCGCGCGATCGCGCGCCGTCGCAGCCCCCGCCGATGAAGCTCTCCGCCCTGATGGGCGCGAGCCACCTCGCGACGCTGGGCGGCCTCGGCATGCTCGCTGCGGTCTGGGCGGCCTTCTTCGACTACGGGCTCAAGGCCCACGTCGCCGCCGAGCTCGTCGAGCCTGACAAACTCGTCACGTTTTTTGGCTGGTATTACACGATCACGGGGGTCGCCACCTTCGCCATCCAGTCGCTGGCCGGTGAGCGCCTCCTCACCCGTTACGGGCTCACCGTCACGGTGCTCCTCCTGCCTGGCTTCGTCGCCGTGGGCGGGCTCGCCTCCGCGCTCGTGCCCTTGCTCGCGACCACGGTCGGCGCGCGCGGGACGGAGATGGTGCTCTCGAACAGCCTCTACCGGTCGGGGTACGAGCTCTATTTCACGCCCCTCGCCCCGGAGACGAAGCGAGCAGCGAAGACCCTCATCGACGTGGCGGCGACGCGCCTCGGTGATGGTCTCGGCAGCGGCCTCGTCCTCGGTGCGCTCATGCTGTGGCCCGCCATGCCCGTCGCCGTCCCCTTCGCGGCGGGCAGCGTCGTCGCGCTGGGCGCGCTCGCGCTCCTGCCCCGGCTCCACCGCGGCTACGTCGCCGCGCTGGAGGAGGCGCTCCGCGCAGGCGCCGTCGAGCTCGCCGACGATCAGGCCGCGCTCGACGCCACCACCCGCAAGACGTTCACGGACACGACCCAGTCCCTCGATCGCGAGCACCTCCTCCGGGAGATCGAGGCGTATCGCGCCGCGCACGCGCTCACCCTGGGCGCCTCCGGATCGGATCCGAAACGAACGACGACCCGCTCGGCGGGCATCGTGCCTCCCCCGGAGTCGATCGCGGTTCACGCCAAGGCCGACGATCCACGCGCGGCCGCGGCGCTGGCGCTCTTGTCGGACGATCCGGCGAGGATCCGCGCGGTGCTCGAGAGCGGGCTCGAGCCCCGCCTGGCCCGGCTGGCGCTGCCGCTCCTGTCTCACCGATCGCTGGGCGCGCTCGCGCAGTCGGCGCTCGAGGCCGCCGCGGGTCGCTGCGTCGGCGCGCTGGAGGATGCGCTGCTCGAAGAGAGCGAGCCTCGGGCGGTCCGCGTGCGCATCCCGCCGCTGCTCGCGATGGCCGGTACGGCGCGCGCCAAAGAGGCGCTCCTCCGTGGCCTGGAGGCCGACAGCCTGGAGGTGCGGCTGTCGGCGGGCCGCGCGCTCGCCAAGCTCGCCCGCGCCGTCCCGGAGCTCGCCCCGTCCAAGACCGACACCTGCGCGCTCATCGCCAAGAGCCTGAAGCTGGCCCCCGAGACGGGCCGCACGTCGCACTCCATCCGCCCCTCGATTCCCCCGTCCGAGACCACGCTCCCGTTGCCCCCACCCATCAGCGCCAGGCTCGATCCGGTCATCCTCCACGCGCTGACGTTGCTCACCGTCTACGCCGACCCGGAGGCGCTGGCGATCGCGGGACGCGCGCTCGCCGGAACGGACGCCGCGCTCCGCGGCACGGCCCTCGAGTACCTCGAGAACGTCGTCGAGGACCCGGCGAGGGAGCTGCTCCTCGCGCGCATCGGCTCGACGCGCATCGCGATCCCCGCCCCTCGGCGGAGCGAGCGCGAGCTGGTGGAGGCTCTGTACAAGTCGCGCGCGGGGTGAGGGCGCGGTCTCGAGTCGCGCGCCGGCCAGAAATCGACCGGGGTCCCTTCACACGGAGCAGCGACCGACGACTCCCCCGGTATGAAGTGGACGGAGAGCGCGGGCGCCGCGATCACCCGGCGCAAGCTGGCCGTGGCGCTGGCGGCAACCTGGATGGCGGCCTGCCAGGTGGAGTCCGAGCCGGGACTAGGCGGGGGCGGCGGTGAGCCGGAAGAAGGCGGCGGCGGCGGAGCTGCGTGCCTCGACGCACCCGAGCCCTGCGGTGAGGACGTCGAATGCTGCGAAGGGAGCCTGTGCGTCGTGACCGGCGACGAGATCGCTTGCCGCCCCGATTGCACCGAGGACGCGGAGTGCGAGACCGGCTGCTGCGCGCACCTGCTCGGCGGCGGCAGCGCGTGCCTCGCGATCGACTACTGCGCCGTCGCGCCGTGACGGTCACTCGAACGCGGACCCCGCAATCGGCCCAGGAGCAAGAGATGCCCGTCTCGTCGAAACCCCGGATGTCCCGACTCGCGTCACGCGCTGCCGCGCTCGTCATGATGGCCTCGCTCGCGAGCGCGTGTATGCCCGCGCCAGGGCCGAGCGCACCTCCACAAGGCGAGCTCGACATCGGAGCCGACTACCGGCCGAGCGCGCTCAACCGCTGGGTATGCGCGTCGGATGGATCCATCGTGCTCGCCCGGAAGGGCGATCGGCTCGTGCTCCATCTCGAGAGCTTCGACTGGGTGCTGTCCGGCAGCGACGGCGGTGACTTCGCGCGGTTCGGCTATTCGACGTTCACCGGAACGGTCGACGTCAGCATCGCCGGCGTGGGCTGGACGACCTCCAAGCTGAACGAAGGCGAGACCGTGTATCTGGCGTCGAAGGCAAGAGGTGGCGTTCTCGTCATCAAACGCGCCTCGGCGCAGGGCACGACCGACGAGAAGTGCACCTGGGTGGAGTCATGAAGAACACGATCCTCTCGGCCTCGATCGCGCTCGCCGTGGCGGGGACGCCCCTCACCGGATGCGTCTCCTATTCGACAGAGGCCCCGCGTTTCCAGGAGCTCGAGGCGCCGGAAGCGCTCGGCGTGGTGTACGTCATGAGGCCGGCGAGCCAGCTCGGGATGTTGCAGTCCATCAAAGCCCGCCTCGACGACGAGCGTTGGTTCCTCCTCTATCCCGGCAGCTATGGCGCGTTTTACGGGAAGCCCGGCAAAACGAAGCTCCGCATCTCGATCGACACCTGGGCGAGCGCCGGGATCTTCGGCGGCGGGGCGATGACGATGGCCGTCTCCGGGGTCGAGGTGGACGCCCAGGCCACCGATGTCGAGGTCGACATCCCGCCAGGCGGCGCCGTCTACGTGGAGGCCTCTTTCGGGGGCTGGAAGGAGCCGCCGGACGCGAGCGTGGTTTCGCCGGAAGACGCGAGGTCGGAGATCGAGGACCTGCATCTCGCGGCGGGCGGCCGGCCACGATTGCCGAGACAACCGGCTGCGCAGGCGGCGCTGGCCGAGCAACCGCACGCCGCCACCCCGTCCGCCAAGGACGAGCTGGCAGCGCTCGCGCGAGAGGTCGAAGGCGTCGCACGCACGTGCAAACCAAACCCGGAGATCGAGGGCACCTGTGATGTGACGGCGGTGGAGGCCAAGAACGCCATCGCAACTGCGCGAGCGGCAGCCGACCGGGTTCGATCGTCCGACCTCGGTCTCGGCGCGGCGAAGGCCTTCCTCGCCTTCTCGTCCATGCTCGAAGCGATCGAGGCTGACCGATCCGAGGGTCGCCCGGTGACGCTGTCGAAGGTCGGCGCGCTCACGAAGGCGATGCGCGAGCTGGAGGCGGCGGCGAACGAGGGCCCGTAGCGTACTCCAGAAGCCCCCCGTACCCGCGGGGCGGCAGGGACCGCCCACGACGGAGGCATCGGGGCAACCCACGCTCAAGCGCTCATGGTATGCATCGTCGCTCCACAGGCTTCGATACCCCAGCTATCGATGAGCGTGCGACAGGTCGACTTCAGAATGGCGTGCAACCTGATGCTTTCGCTGGCCGCAGGTTGTCGCGACGTCCTCGGGGTCGAGACGCGGAGCGAGGGCCCACCGCTTCTGTCTCTGCCGGAGGAGTGCTTCGCCTGCGCCGAGGATTCCTGCCCCGATCTCGAGCGCGCGTGCGCCGCCGATCCGGCATGCGCGGCGGTCGCGGCTTGCGTCACGCGCCACGTCGATGACCCCATGGGTCGTGCTTCATGCGTACAAGGACCGGAGCCAGGCACGCACGTCGCGCTCGACACCTGCCTCCGCTCCAGCTGTCTGCGCACGTGCTTCGGGACTTCCTTCGGGCGCGCTCGACGGAGCCACGGTCGCGTACCCAACAGGCGACGTCACCGATGACAGCGGCATGTTCGTGTTCAACCTCCAACCCGGCTGTCACGAGCTCGTGGGGAGGCTCGACGAAATCACCACCCACCGTGCTCGCGTCGTCGTCCCAGCCGGGGTGCTCGCCGTCACGTACGTGAGCCCCCTCGGCGATCCGGAAGAGCTCGGCGCGATCTGCGAGCCGCTGTTCCCATGGTGAGCGCCGCGAGCCTGTGGCGGCGCGACCGACAGTTTGCGGACCGCGCCGAAGCGGCACGCCTGTAGCCATCGGAGGACGCGGGAAGCGGTCACTCGGGGAGCGGGGTGCACGTGTAGCCGAGCGCCGGCGCGTCGCTCGTCGGAAAGACGTACGCCCAGGTCCCGACGTCCGGCAGCGCCAGCAACCGCATTCGGTGTGTCTCGTTGCCCATCGGGTCGTAGCCAGAGACGTCGAAGCAGCCTGGCTTGGCGTTGTAGATGGCGAAGAGCCCGTCTTCCAGAGGCACGAGCTTTGCCCCATCCTCCATGACACTTGGCGGAACACGCAGGGTCACGGCCTCGGCTTGCCTGGCGCTGCAGTCCAAGAACTGGACCGCGAGCTGCGCGCGCCCCGGGATCCGGCCGCCGGCCAGAACATCGATGGCGAGCTCCACATCGTCAGCGCGGAAGGTGGGGGCGAGCGCGCGAGTGTCTCGGGTCAGCGGAAAGGCAAAGACATTCATCGGGAGGGTCTCCTTGTTGTCGGTCGTGCCTGCTCGGACCCGGAAGAACCCGCGGAAGCCGGCGTTGAAATCCAGCTGGACCACACCCTTGGCCAGCCCGTTGGCATCAGCCTCGAAGGTATCCACGGGGACGCAGTCCGCCGACGCAGGTCTGCAGACGTCCACCACGGCCCCGGGAAGGGGTACGTTGCTCCAATCATCGGGGTTGAAGACCACGAGCTGGAGCTCGGCCCTCGCCGTCGCGGGCAGCGACCGCGGCCACTGGTAGGCTGAGACGCAACCGAGGTTGTTTCCGTCGAAGCCACACTCCAGAGGGCAGTGTTCGATGGGGCAGTAACCCATCTTCCGCTCGTTCTCCCCCACCTCGTCCACCGCAGCCGTGAGGGCAGTGATCGTGGCGGGATTGTGCCCCGCGGGCCCCGATTCGTAAGCCTGCACGGCGAGCGCCTCGCAGTGGGCATCCGCGACGCAGCGGCTCGGGACATCACCGCAGCTCTGCTCGGTGCAGAGCTGACACTCCTGCGAATACGCGGAGAAGAACCCGGTGTCCCCGTAGCAGTCGGCCTGGCAGTCCGCGCGCAAGCAGGCGTCGATCGCCTGAAACGCGTTCGAGGCGACGGTCTTGGCGTGCTGCTCGCGACAGGCCGCGCGGCCGTTGGGGTTGTCGAGCCCCGCATCGACCATACACGCGGCCGCCTCGGCACACGCAGGGTCCGCCGCGCACGCGCGTTCCGCGTCGGAACACGCTGTTTCCACACAGGCGCCGCACGCTTCGCCGAGAGCGAGGGGCGGCTCGCCCTCCGTCCGCGTCTCGATGCCGAGGATCTGGCGGCACGAGGCGACGCAGAAGAGACCGCCAACGACCAGCGCAGCCCCAGCCCTGACAGGAAAAGCCACGGCGTCGCTTCTCTCATGGCACGGGCGATGGCGCCAGCATGACCGGCGCACGCGCCGCGCCGGTGACTCCACTTCACACGGGCCTTCCCTCCCCGACTACCCAGCATCGGAGGACGACGCAGGGCATGACCGGGACCGACCTCGAGGAGGTGGTAAAGCTCCAGCCAAACGGCATCGGCGCGCGCATCACGCTCGCGGACTGCTACGCAGCCAGCGGGCGGCTCGCCAGCGCCCACGCGCGCTACGGTCAGGCAGCGTCCATGGCAACGATCGCCGGCCAAACCGAGCGCGCGGAGAGCGCTCGCACCAAGGCCGTCGCGCTCGAGCCCCGGCCGTCCAAGCTCACGATCAAGGTGGCGCCGGAGATCGCCTCGCTCCGGGCTCTCCGTCATGCGCGGCGACCTCGCCGTTACGCCGGCGATCTTCAACGTCCCGATCGCGGTCGACGGCGGCCGGTACACCGTCGCGGCGGTTGCCGAGGGTCGCGAGCCGTTCACTGCGACGTTCGAGATCGATGCGGCCGGCGCGTCCCATCAGGTCGAGCTCCGTCTTCCTGCTGCTGACAAGACCGTCACACCGGCGGCGCGGCCCCGTGTCGCGCGGCCCGAGCAAGCGACTCCGACGACGATGCCCCCCATCAGGATCGCAGGCATCGTCGTTGGCTCGGTCGGCCTGACCTTGGCAGGTGTCGGCATCGGCATCGGTGTCACCGGGCTCGACCACAGCAACGAGGCCGCCGCTTCATTCGAAGCGGCCCAGAACGAGCAACAGGCCGCCGCTGCGCGCGACGACCACACGAGCGCCGGCAACCTGATCACGGCTGGGTGGGCCATGACGGGCTTGGGCGCGGCGGCCGCGGTCGCCGGTATCGTGCTCATCGCCGTCGCCCCAGACGATGCCCAACCCAAGACAGCGGTGCCGTCGATCCGGATCCGCGCGACCGCGGGAGGCCTCTCGGCGACAGGAACCTGGTAGCAATGCTCCACGGTCACTTCGCGAAAACTGCCTTGTTCTTCCGCCGTATCTTCGGGTGTAGGCTGCCCGGTCAAGAGACGGACCGGATGAAGGATCGGGAGGACGCAGCGGACGCGGAGAGCGCCATCCGCACAGCCTGGGAGAGCGGTCAGGAGTCGGCCGCGGTTTCGGCTGCGTTGAAGCTCTACGGGGCGGAGGTCTACGGTCTGCTGGTCGGCCTCTGCCGCAGCCCGCACGAGGCCGATGACGCCTTCTCCCTCTTCGCGGAGGGGCTCTGGCAGTCGCTCTCGACCTTCGAGTGGAAGTGCTCGCTTCGGACCTGGGCCTACGTCATCGCGCGGCGCAGCGCGCACGACCTCCGCCGCAAGGCCCGCCGGCCGCACCTCGGTCTCTCCCAGGTCGACGAGGTCTCGGCCATGGTCGCTCGCGTGCGCACGGAGACGGCCCCGTACCAGAAGACCGAAGCCAAGAATCGAATGGCCGAGCTCCGCGCCACGCTTCCCGAAGACGACCAGCTGCTCCTGATCCTCCGGCTCGACCGCGGGCTTGCGTGGGAAGATCTCGCGCGGGTATTCGCCGGGGACGACACTGAGCCGGACGCGCTGAAGCGAGAGTCGGCCCGGCTCCGCAAGCGCTTCCAGCTGGTGAAAGAGCGACTCGTCGAGCTGGGCCGCAAAGAAGGGTTGTTCGACCGATGAAGCCTCGCGCGTGGATGGTGCTCGGCTCGCTCGCGCTCGCCCTCTTGCCCGAGGCGGCGCTCGCCGACTCGACGGAGCAAGACCGCGTGCTCGCCAACGCGCTCTTCGACGAGGCGCGGGCGCTCATGGCCGACGGCCGATACGCGGAGGCCTGCCCCAAGTTCGCCGAGAGCCTGCGGCTCCAACCCGGGGGAGGCACGCTCCTGAACCTCGGCGTGTGCCACGAGAAGGAAGGCAAGACCGCCACTGCGTGGGGCGAGCTCAAGGCAGCGCTCGCGCTCGCGCGCCGCGACGGCCGCGAAGATCGCGAGAAGCTCGCGCTCGAGCGCATCGCGGTCGTAGAGCCGCAGCTCTCCTATGTCACCATCCGGGTCGGCGCGGACGCGCGTCTCGAAGGACTGGAGGTTCGGCTCGACGGGACGGTCTTCCGCGCGCCGTCGTGGGGCAGCGCCAGGCCCATCGACCCGGGTGAGCACAGGCTCGTCGTCTCCGCGCCCGGACACGCGCGCTTCGAGAGCACGTTCTCCATCCAGGGCGACGGTCATCGCGCGACGGTGGACGTACCTCATCTCGTCCCGCTGCCGGAATTGCCGCCCGCGAAGCACGACTCGATCCTGAAGGGCCAACACGTCGCGGGGATCGTGGCGGGCGGCCTGGGCCTGATCGGGATGGCGTTCGGCGCCGGCTTCGGCGTCTCCGCGCAGAGCGAATGGAGCGACGCAGAGAGCGGTTGCCCGCGTCCCGACCGATGCACGGCAGAGGGCGCCGACGCGGCAGCCGACGCAGCTCGCCACGCGGACATCTCCACGGTCGGCTTCGTCGTCGGCGGCGTCGGGCTCGGGCTCGGCGCGCTCCTCTTCGCCACCGGACCGAGCCTCGTCGTCTCCGGGGCTCCCGAAGGAGCCGTGGCATCGCTGCGGTTGCGGTGGCCTTGAGCCGGCGGCGTGCGCGTGTGGGCGCGCTGGCCGCGCTCGCCCTCGCGATCGGTTGTCGCGACGTCCTCGGGATCGAGACCCGCACAGAGGGCCCGCCGCTCATCACGCTGCCCGACCGCTGCAGCGACTGCGTGGAGAGCGCCTGCGCGGACCTCGAGCGCGCCTGCGCGGCCGACCCCGACTGCGCGGCGGCGGCGGCGTGTGTCGCGAGCCGAAAGGATGACCCCGCCGGCCGTTCGGCCTGCGAAGAAGCCGTGCCAGGCGTCGCATCGGGATCTGCCTATCTCGCGCTCGACGCGTGCATGCGCTCGCCTTGCCAGGACGAATGCACGGGAATCAAGGGTCTGCTCGCCGGCAGAAGCGAGAGCTGCGACGCTTGCCTCGTCACGGCGTGCGAGACGCAGGTTCGCGCCTGCGTCTCGCAGCGGTCCTGCGAGCGCAGCGTGGTGGCGGCCTACACCGGGGAGATGACGCCACCGAAGGCGCTCCAATTCGACAGCGCCCCCGGCACCGAAGGCGCACCCATGCGCGCGCTCGATGACTGCATTGGTGGGGACACCTGCGTCCCCGAATGTGGGATCGACGGCACCAACTTCGCGTGCGCTCGCCAGTTCGAGTGGCCGGGCGCCGAGGTCACCCACGCCTCGCTGGAGGTGCAGGTGCTGAGCTTTCCAGCCGACCTCCCGATCCCCGAGATCGTCGTGCAGGCCTGCGAGCCGCTCTCCGACCCGTGCACCCCAGTCGGCTCTGCAACGACGGACCCGGACGGGCTCGCCACCCTGACCATCCCGATCCCACTCGAGCCCTATCCCTTCCGTGGCTATGCCCGCGTCTTCGATCCGTCGGCCGCGCCGTCTTTTCTCGAGACGAACTTCTTCTTCGGGCGGCCGTTCTACGCTTCGACCTCGGTGTCCACCAACGTCTTTGGCGAGGCCACGCTCATCTTGGTATACCCGAGGAGCAGGAACGACGACCCCGGCTACGTTTGTACGCCATGACCATGACCCGGCACAGAACAGCGCGCAGCCCCCGCCGCGCGGCACTGCGCCCTGGCCCGCGGCCGATGGCCGACGTTGCGTTGACGGCCATGTTCGCCCTCGCGATCGGCTGTCGCGACGTCCTCGGGATCGAGACCCGCACCGAGGGCCCGCCGCTCTTGCCGCTCTCCGAGGCGTGCCTCGAGTGTGTGGACGAGAGCTGCGCCGGCGCCGAGCGCGCGTGCGCGGCCGACCCCGACTGCGCGGCGCTCGCGACGTGCATCGCGAGCGCAGGGCTCGACAACCCAGTCGGTCGCGCCGCGTGCGTCGACGCGAACCCGCGCGGCGCCGCGACGGACACGTTCGCCGCGCTCGACACGTGCTCGCGCGGCTCCTGCCTGGACGCTTGTTATGGACCGGGCGGCTTCTTCGCGAGATATGAACCGGCGTGTGAAGCGTGCGCTGCGGCCCGTTGTCTCGACGCAATGCGGAGCTGCGTGGCGGACTCCACGTGTGAGAACGGCGCCGTCACCGCCTATGGCGCCCCCGAAGACCTGAAGCCTCCTCCGATTCGAGCCTTTGCGCTCGCCCCCGGCGTCGACGACGAGCCGCAGAGGGGGCTCGCCGGTTGCACTTATGTGTGTGAGCTCGAATGTCCGTTCGCCGGCCAGAACTTCGGCTGTGTCGAGGCATTCACCTGGCCGAAGCCGTCGGCCTCCCAGATAGACGCCGACATCAAGGTGGAGCTCGTCGAATCTCTCAGCCTCCCCCCGACGCCGCTTCCTGGCGCGAAGGTCGAAGCGTGTGACTCCGTCTCGACCGACTGCATGCCGGTGGTCCCGCCGGCGTTCACCGATTCGACCGGCCACGCGCGCTTCGCGCTCGAGATCAACCCCATCTCCGGATTCCGAGGCTTCGTCCGCGTGACCGGCCAGACGCCGGCCGGCTCCGCGCTCGTGCCGCTCCATGCGATGGTCTACCCCATCATCTCGGACGGGACGGCCACCGCCTACGTCCTGGAGGAGGCCACCTTGAACGAGCTGGCGCAGAAGTATGGTGGAGGCAGGGTGGCGAACAAGGCGCACCTGTTCGCCATCATCGGCGACTGCACGCTGCACCGCGCTCCCGGGATGACCGTAGAGCTGCCGCCGGAAGCGATGATTGGGGCGACGACCACCTACTTCGGCGGGAGCGCGACGGGCAGCACGGGCACGGCTGCCATCTTCAACGTCGAGCCCGGGTGCTACGACATCGTCGCGCGGAACGCAGAGGGCCGGCCGACCCACCGCATGCGCATCAACGCCGCACCCGAGGTCTCGACGCTCGTCTGGCTCGAGCCCTCGAGCGACCCCGCCGATCCGGGCTCCGGATGTACCCCCACCTTCGCGCACGACTAGCGTTCAATGGAGCTTCGTCGCGACGAGCCGGTGGGCAGGTTGCACGACCGCGCCCGGGGTCAGCTGGACACGAGAGTCTCCGTTGCGAAACGCAGCGAGCCGAATCGTCGTTGCTACGTTCAGCGTGACGACCTTCGACGTGGTCAGCGGCAGCGCGGAGCAGAACGTGATCGAACCGTCACACGGCTCGAAGAGGCCGTACGGTGAGCTGGACACCGTCGTTCCGTAGGGGCCCCTCGACCCTTGGATCTCCTCGCCGTTCGTATCATCCCAGAGCCCGATCTGAACGCCGTCGGGTCGGACCGTGGTCGCAACGGTCGCGAATGCGTCGATGCGCCACGTACCGGGCGAAAGCGCGAGCTCCATGCTCTGGTAGACCAGATCTTGGGAGAGCTCGCTGGTCTCGGACGTGGAGCTCGTCGCCTCGAGGACCGTCGGCGGCGCCTCGAGCGCCTCGACGCGTTGGCCCAGCGCCGCGATCGCAGCATCGAGCGCGTCGAAGTTCGCGTTCAGATCGACCGCGGTCAGGGTCTCGCCCCCCGACCAGGTCTTCGGCACGTCGGCAGACGCGATGGCCGCAGCCCCGACGACGATCGGCACCGTGAGCGCCGTCATCCAGCCCCTTCGTGCACGCGATCGCTTCCAGCTCTTCGACAGTTCCATCTCTGCTCTCCTTCTTTCGTCTTTCGATGGTGGGCTCGGACCGGCGCGCCCTACTGCAGGACACACCCATCCAGATTCGACTCGTCCAGGACGCAAGCGTTGCCCCCGCTCGAGGTGGAGCCGCTGCTCACGGTCTGCGACGCCGTGGTGGACGGTTCTCCGGCACCACCTCCTCCCGTACCGCTGGGCCCGTCCTCCAGCTCGCTCTGGCACGCGGCGGACGCCGCGATCCAGAGGGGCAGCAGCGCCCAAGCGGCGTGATTGCGCTTCATTGGTCGTCCTCCTTCTCTGTCGTGTCGGCCGTGCCGGCCTCGGATGCTCGGGTAGTCGGAGGGGGCAGGTTCGTGTGAAGCGGATTCGTCAGCACGCCGTGCGCTGCGGACCACGCGATTGGCAGCCGCACGCCTGCGGCATGCCGCGGGGGCGCGGCAGCGGCTCTCAGATGGGATCGGCGAGCGGGTCGCGCGATGCCGAGACTGCGGGCGCGACGCTCGGGGCCGCGGGAGCGGAGGGCTCCGGTGAGGAATTGCCCGGTGCCAGGGTCCTGCTCGCCCCCGTGCGGGCCGCGCTCGCCGAGGCCGAGGCCGAGGGCGAGCTCGACGCCGAGGCCGAGACCGAGACCGAGGGGGCGAGGCGCGCGCTCGATGCTGCGACCAACGGGTCCGGAGCCGCAGCCGAAGCGGCCGAAGGCACGCGGCCTGCTCTGACGTTCGTAGCCTCTTGCACGGCGCTCGGCGCCGGATCGCTCGCGAGCGCGAGCACCGCGACCAACCCAAGCGCGACGATCGCCGCCGCCCAGAGGTAGCGAGCCTTGGGAGCGCGCGCGGAGGCTGACGGTATCGTCACGTCTCCGGTTCCACCGCCGCTCACCGCCAGCTCACCCAGCGCTCGCGCGATCGCGTCCGCCGTCGGTCGCCCCTGCGGCTGCTTCTCGAGACATCGCATCACGACGTCTGCGAGGCCGCGCGGCGTGCCCGGCCGGGCGACCTCGATCGGCTCGGGCGCGTCGCGATCGATGGCGATCACGACCTCGAACGCCGTCGTGCCGGTGAAGGGCCGGCGCCCTGTCACCATCTCGTACAGGACCACCCCGAGCGCGAAGCAGTCGCTCTTGTCGGTGATGTCGCGGAGCTTCGCCTGCTCCGGGGACATGTACGAGGGCGTCCCGACGACGAGCCCGAGATCGCTCTCGCTCCCGCCGCTCTCGGTCGGCGTCGTTCCGTCCGCGCCCGTCGCGCGGATGGTGGCGATCCCGAAGTCGAGGATCTTCACGGTTCCGTCCGACGCCACCATGACGTTCTCGGGCTTGAGATCGCGGTGAACGATGCCGGCGGTGTGGGCGCGCGCGATCCCACGCGCCATGTCGGCGCCTATCCGAAGCACCTCGCCGATCTCCATCGGCCCCTCGGCGAGCTTGTCGCGGAGCGGTTGGCCGTTCACGAGCTCCATGGCGAGGTAGATGCGCTCGTCGGCCTCGCCGACGTCGTAGATGGCGACCAGGTTCGGGTGGTTGATCGCGGCGGCGAGGCGCGCCTCCTTCAAGAACCGTCGCCGCCGCCCCGCGTCTCGCATCACGTCCTGAGGCAAGACCTTCAGCGCGACCTCGCGGCCGAGCACCGAGTCTCTCGCGCGATACACGATCCCCATGCCGCCCTGCCCGAGGCGCGACAGAACGCGGTATCGACCCACCGAGTGGCCGACCAGATCGATCTCGGGAGCGGGAGGCTCGATGGCGGGCGCGCACGCGACCTCCTTCAAGAACTCCTCGGAGGGAGACGCGTCGGCCTCTTCGCTCACCGCCCGCGAGGATAGCTTCGCGCGCCGGGCAGTTGCGAGATCCATTCAGGTGAGCGCCGCGCTCAGCTCAGCCGCTTGAGCAGCTCCTCCGCCTCGGCGACGTGCGCTCCGTGCGGGAACGTGCGCCGGTAGACGTCCACCACCCCGCGGCGGCGGATCGGGCTCGGGTGGACGAAGGCGAGCGCCGAGGCCGCCTTCCAGTAGTGCTCGTCGACGTGTTTCGGCAGCTTGCCGAAGCGCATGGCGCTCTCGTAGTGCTGAATGGCCTTCTCGAGCGCCGCGACGTGCTCCGGCCGCGGCCCGGCTGGGTCGCGGAGCGCGGAGAAGAGGTGGGCGTCTCCCGCGAGCGCGGTGGCGTCCGCCCGCCTGTCCGGATACGTCTGCGCGAGCTCGTCGAGCACGGCGCGCGCCTCGTCGTACGCGCCGCCGTCGTGGAGGAGCTCGAGCGCCGCGTGTGTCATCTCGTCCGGATCGAGGTCTTCCCGCGCCCTCTCCAGCGTCGCGAAGGCCCGCTTTCTCACGTCGTCCGGCTTCTCGTTCGCCATCGGACGGCGATGGTAGTCCGAAAAGGCGATCGACGAGGAGGTGGCCGACGGGTCATTGCCGGCACAGGTAGGCGTCGCGGCCCCCTTCGCGGGCGATGATGGCGTAAGGGGGCGGTGAGGTGCCGATGCCGAGCGTCACCGTCAGCTTCGTTCCCGCTGGCACCTTCAGATCAAGGGAGCTCTGCTCCTTTCCGTCGAGAAAGAAGTGGTCGAACGTGGGCTCGTAGGTCGACCCTGTCTCGTCGACGAGCAAGTATCCGAGCGGCCCCAGCGTTCGTGTGGCCCAGTTGCGGGTAAGGGGGCGCGAGCCGACCTCGAGCTCCAGTGTGAGCCGCTCGGTGGGGTGGCAGCGGACCTTCGCGGAGGGCAACGTGCGGTAAGCGTCACGCGCGCCGGCAGCGTCGATCTTCGCGTCGAGCGCCTCCTTCACTCTCCCTCGGCGCTCGGCATCGACCTTCTCGATCCGCGCGATGGGCTCCGCGAGGCGTTGATCGGTCGGATCGATCCAGGCCGCGAGCGCGATCGCGGCCCCACGTGCCGCCGCGAGCGTCGGGGGCTCGGTCCGCCCTGTGGTCGACGCGTCGTTGCTCGCGGCCGCCTCCATCGCCAGCAGCGCCTTGTCGAGCGCGTCCTGGCGTGCACGAACCTCGCCGTCCACGACCTCCTGCGGGAGGCCGCGGCAGAAGAGCGTCGCGTGCGCCTCTTTGATATCGAGCGGGAGTCGCTCGACCGCCACGTCGCGCGTGAACGCGGTGTCGCGATCGGTCGGATCCTCGTCGAAGACGCCCACCTTCGTCGGCCCCTCCTTCGCCCATTCGACCCGCGTGAGGATGACGGTTCCAGAAGGCGTGTTCGGGCTCAAGCGGGCGCTCGAGGAGCCGATCGTCACCACGATATCGGCGAAGCGGTCCGCCGGTGAGCCTACGAACGGCGCCGTCTGATCCCAGTCGCTGCCCGGCGCCTCCACTCGACAGATCACGTTGGCCGTGAGCGGGCCGTCGACGGCGCGGGCCATCAGCGAAGCCGCTCCGGAGGGCTGGGGTGGGTTCGCCAACCAAGCCGGCGTGCGAGACATCACGGGGACCTCGACCTTCGGCACAGGGAGCGGTGCCGCCGCGGCGGAGGTCGCATGCGGCGCCGGCGCCGCGGAAGCGACGCTCGACTCCGTCGCGGTCGGTCTCGGTCCGCTCGTCGGGGCCGACCGTTCGTTCTCTCGGGCGGGCTGGTCGCACGCGATCGAGCAGACCGCGATCGCCAAGCCGGAGACGTTCGCGCAAAACCTCATCCTCTTCTACCTCGGCTCTCGTTCTGGCCACCGAACGGCCCGGTCTGGGTGCACGTCCACCTCGTGGCATTGCGGACCGGGGGGCGGATCATTGGCTATCGGGGCTCGCGACCGCCGCCTCCAACCCCCTCCGCTCGTCCACCCTGCCCGCGGCCACGAAAGCCGCGGCGAAGAGGAGCGCGCAGAGAAGGATCGCGTTCTCCAGCCCGAAGAGGCTCTGCAGGGCCCCGAGCCCGACCAGACCCACCGCCGCAGCGAGCTTGCCGACCATGCCCCAGAACCCGAACATCTCGGCGGTCTTGTCGTGCGGCGAGAGCACGGCCACGACGGTGCGGCCGGCGGACTGCGTCGCCCCGAGGCAGAGCCCGGCGATGCTCCCGACGACCAGGTAGACGTGCTCGGCCGAGAGCCCCGAGACCCGCGAGAGCGAGGGCGTCTGGTTGATGCCCACCACGGCGACCACCCAGACCACGAGCGTGAGCCGGTAGGTGCGCATGTTGCCCCACCGGTCCTGGACCAGCCCGAAGACGAGCGCGCCGACCGCTGCTGACAGATTCGTCAGCACGAACATGGCGACCTGCGTGCTCGCCTTCCAGTGGATCACCTGATCGCCGTAGATGAACGCGAAGCTGATCACGATGCCCAGCCCGGCCATGGCGAAGAAGAGGCTCACCATGAAGATCGCGAGGTCCCTCAACCGAGGCAAATGGCGCGCGGTCTCGCGGACCTGGTCGAGCGCGACCGCGGTGAGCGACTTGCCCTCGGGGAGCGGCTTGGCGGTCCCGCGCTCTTTCAGGAACAGGAAGGTCGGGATCGCGGCGAGCCCGAAGAAGAGCGCGGTGAGCGGGCCGACGAGGCGGAGGCGTGACGCGTTGGCGGCCTCGAGATCGCCGACCGCGGCGAGGACGCCCATCGTGCTGGCGAGACCGCCCACGTAGCCGAGGCCCCACGCGAGGCCCGATATCTTGCCGAGCGACTCCTTGGGCCCCAGCTCCGGCAAGAAAGAGGCGACGAACGACTCGCCCGAGGCGAAGCCGAAGTTCGAGAGGACGAGCAGGCCCACGGCCAGCGCGACGTCGCCGGGGCCTGCCAGCCCGAGCGCCGCGGTGCAGACGATGGTCCCGAGGTAGCTGCCGAGCAAAAAGCGCTTCTTCTGGGCTCGGTAGTCCATGATCGCCCCGAAGACGGGCGCGCTCACCACGACGAGCAGGTACGTCGCGGCGAGAGCCAGGCTCCAGAGCAGGTTGCCGCGGCGAAACTCGGGCGCGTCCCCCACGATCACCTTCGGGAAGACGACCGCGTACACGACCGTGATAATCACCGTCGTGTAGCTCGAGTTGGCGAAGTCGAACATCGCCCAGCCGAAGATCTCTCGCTTGTCTGCGCGCACCGCGCGTCACCATCGCACCCGCTCGCCGAGCCAGCAACTGCCATCCCCGTGCCCCTCTCCCTCGCCAAGCGCCTCCACCGGATCGCCGTCCAAGCCCCGCGCACCGAGCGGCTCGGAGCGGCCCTCGCCGAGCTGACTCGCCCCGCGGCGAGCCTGCTCGACGTCGGCTGCGGCAGCGGGGAGGTCGCCCGGGAGATCGCCGCACGCGTCGGCGCCGGTCGCGTGGAGGGGGTGGACGTGCTGGTGCAGCCCGATCCGTTCATCCCGGTCACGCGGTACGACGGCGCCACGCTGCCTTTCCCCGACGCGAGCTTCGACGCCGTGCTCCTGTCGGACGTGCTGCACCACGCCGAGGCGCCTCGGGCCCTGCTCGCCGAGGCCCTCCGGGTGGCGCGGGCGGCGGTCGTCGTGAAGGACCACTTCGCCTTCGGCCCGCTCTCGCGCCGCCTGCTCTTGGCGATGGACCTCGCGGCCAACGGGTTCTACGACATCGCGGTGCGCGGCGCGTACCTCGACCCATCCGAATGGCAGGCGCTCTTCTCCGAGTCCGGCGCGCGCGTGGCCCGCCTCGAGTGGCCGCTCCACGTCCACGCCCCCCTGCTCCGCGTGCTCGCGCCGAGCGCGCTTCAGTTCGCGGCGCGGCTGGAGGTAGCGGCGCGATGAGATCGCTCGTCGTCGGCGGCGCCGGGTTCATCGGCAGCCATCTGGTCGAGCTCCTGGCGCAGCGCGGCCCCGTCACCGTGCTCGACGATCTCTCGGTCGGACGCCGGGAGCTCATCCGCGGTCCTCTCGACAGCGGCCAGGCGGAGCTCGTCGTCGGCACGGCGCTCGATCTCGATCTCGTCGCGCGGCTCACGGCCGGCACGGACCTCGTGGTGCACCTCGCTGCCAACCCCGAGGCGCGCTGGGGCCTCGAGGACACGCGGCGCGACCTCGACCAGGGGACCATCACCACCTACAACGTGCTCGAAGCGATGCGGCGGACCAAGGCTCCGGCGCTCGTCTTCTCCTCGTCGGGCACGGTCTACGGCGAGAACCCCGAGCCCTGCGGAGAGCTCGACCTCGGGCTCTTGCCCATCTCCCTCTACGGCGCGAGCAAGCTCGCGTCCGAGGCGATGATCTCGGCGTTTTCGGAGTGCTTCGGCCTCCGGGCGACGATCTGCCGCTTCGGCAACGTCGTCGGCCCGCGCGGGACCCACGGCGCCGCGCTCGACTTCTTCAAGAAGCTCGAGAAGACGCCGGCGGAGCTGGAGGTCCTCGGCGACGGCTCCCAGGCCAAGCCCTACCTCCACGTGACCGACTGCGCGGCGGGGCTGCTCTTCGCGTTCGACAACCAGAAGGAGAAGCTCGACATCTACAACCTGGCTCCGCCCGACACGACCTCCGTGCGGAGCATCGCCGAGCGCTGCGTCGCCGCCTCCCCCTACCCCAACGCGAAGATCCGCTACACCGGCGGAGACCGCGGCTGGCCCGGGGACGTGCCGCGGTCGCGCATGAAGCCCGACAAGCTCGCGGCGCTCGGGTTCCGCGTCCGCCACACGAGCGACGAGGCGGTCGATCTCGCGATCCGCGCGCTGGCTCGTGAGGTCTTCGGGGATCGAGCAGGAGGGTAACGTGCAAGCGGTCGTTCTCTGCGGCGGTCTCGCCACGCGCATGCTCCCGGCCACGCGCAACGTCCCCAAGGTCCTCTTGCCGGTCGCCGGCCGGCCGTTCCTCCACCACCTCGTCACGCGCCTGCGCACGGCAGGCTTCGTGGACATCCTGCTCCTCGCCGGGCACCTGGCCGAGCAGGTCGAGCTCGCCGCCCTCGCCCTCGGGCGCGACGTGTCGGTCGTCCGCGACGGACCAGGGTTGCTCGGCACGGCCGGCGCCCTCGCCGCCGCCGAGGGCCGCCTCGCGCCGAGCTTCCTCGTGACCTACGGCGACTCGTACCTCCCCTTCGACTACGCGGCGCCCCTCCGCGCCCTGTCGCTCACCCCGAAGGAGGTGCTCGGCACCATGTCCGTCTGGCACAACGAGGACACGCTCGAGCCCTCCAACGTTAGCGTCGCTGACGGTTTCGTCATTCGCTACGACAAGCGCCGCGAGCCCGGCGAGCCTCGCCTCGACCACATCGACTACGGCGCCATCGCCCTCAAGAAGGAGGCGCTCGCGCTTGTCCCCGCGGGAGAGCCCGCCGGGCTCGACGCGCTCCAGGCCGAGCTGGCGAGGACCCGGCGCCTCGGCGCTTACCTCGCCGGCGCGCGCTTCTACGAGATCGGCTCACCCGATGGGCTGCGCGCGCTGGAGGCGCACCTGCCCTCCGGGAGGAGCCGGGCGTGATCGTCTCGCGCGCGCCCGTGCGCTTCTCGCTGGGCGGAGGCGGCACCGACCTGCCCGCGTACGCGTCGCGCTTCGGGGGCTTCGTCGTCTCCGCCGCGATCGACAAATACGTCTACGTCTGCTGCAACCGCCGCTTCTATCGAGATATCCGCCTCGCCTACTCCAAGACGGAGATCGCCTCGGACGTCTCGAAGATCGAGCACCCCATCTTCCGCGAGGCGCTGAAGCTCCTCGGCGTGGACGCCGCGGTGGAGCTCGTGAGCATCGCCGATCTGCCGGCCAACAGCGGCCTCGGCTCGTCGAGCAGCTTCACCGTGGCCCTGCTCAACGCCCTGCACGCCTACAAACGCGAGTACGTCTCGTCCCGACAGCTGGCGGAGGAGGCGTGCCACATCGAGATCGACAGGCTGGGCGAGCCGGTCGGCCGGCAAGATCAGTTCATCGCGGCCTTCGGCGGCGTCACGGCCCTCACCTTCGAGCCCGACGGCACGGTCCACGCCGAGCCGGTCCCCGCCGCCGACGAGGTCCTGGCCGAGCTCGAGCAGAGCCTCGTCATCGTCTACTCCGGCATCGAGCGGCCCGCCAAGGTCGTCCTCGGCGAGCAGAAGGCCCGCCTCGACCAGCTGGAGGAGGGCGTGGTGTCGCGCATGCACGACATCAAGCGGCTCGGTCGCGAGGTCTACGAGCTCCTGGCGCGCGGCGATCTCGATCGGTACGGCGAGCTCCTCCACGAGCACTGGGAGCGAAAGCGCAAGCTCACCTCCAACATGACAGACTCGCTATTGGACGAGATCTACCAGGCCGGCCGGGACGCCGGCGCCATCGGCGGCAAGCTGATGGGCGCGGGCGGCGGCGGCTTCTTCATGTTCTACGTGAGGCCGGCGGAGCGGCGGCGCTTCGCGCTCGCCATGACGGCCCGCGGGCTCCGCATCCTGCGTTTCCGGTTCGACGACGCGGGCGCGCGCATCGTCGCGAACGTACACGGCTGACGTCGTCGGGGGCGCACGCCCGGCTCACTCCTTGCCGGCGGCGATCCGCATGACGCGGTTCGCGAGGTCCGTGTTGTCTCCCTTCCGGCGCTCCTCCTCCGGGATCTTCTGCCAGGCGGCGTCGAACGTGGCGGCCGGCATCTTGTCGGGCCGCATGCCGTAGGCAGCATCCACCAGGCCGCGCACGGTCTGCTTCTTCTTTTGCTCGGTCTTCGCGCGCGCCGGCGCCATCTGCTCCTCGGTGAAGCAGACGTTCACGTGCTCGAAGGAGAAGCCCTTGGCCGCGTTGCCGCCCGGCGTGACGGAGACCTCGGTGCTGCCGCAGGCGTTGCCTTTGCCGCAGTCCGCGTCCTCCTTGCACTTGCGGTAACACTTCTTGCTGATGCAGATGCCGTCGCGCTTGCAGTCGCTCTCGGCGGTGCACGCCCCGCCCACCTCGGAGCCGAAGAGGTCCCGGTAGAAGAAGGCGAGCGCGATCAGGCCGCCCACGAAGGCGACGAGGAAGAGGATGCCGCCCACCGGCGACTTCTTCTTCGGCGGAGCGGGCGCCGCTTGCGCGCCGACAGGGGCGGGAGCCGTCATGGGCCCTCGTACGTCCGCCCGGACGATTTGCCCCTGCGCCCGCGGCCGGTCTCCCGCCGATTCCCCCGTCCGCTCCGATCTGCTTAGCTGCTCGGCCGTGGACGACACAGCCGCATTCGTCGATCGTTACCTCGCCGAGACCGCCGAGATCGCCGCCCGGACAAGCCGCGGCGATCTCGCGCGCGCCATCGACATCCTGTTCGACGCGTACCGCGCCGGGCACGACGTCTACACCTGCGGCAACGGCGGGAGCGCGGCCAACGCCAGCCACCTCGCGTGCGACCTCGCCAAGTTCACCGCTTGCGAGGGCAAGCCGCGCCTCCGCGCCACCTCGCTCTGCGACAACGCCGCGCTCATCTCGGCCCTGACGAACGACGAGGGCTTCGGGCGCATCTTCACCGCGCAGCTCGAGCCGCGGTTTCGCGAAGGCGACGTGCTCGTCTGCCTCAGCGTGCACGGCGGCTCCGGCGCGGACAAGGCCGGACCCTGGTCGCAGAACCTGGTGGCTGCCGCCAAGCTGGCCAAGGACCGCGGCGGCAAGGTCGTCGGGCTCGTCGGCTACGACGGCGGGGCCATCGCGCAGATGGCTGACGCTTGTGTCATCGTCCCGCGAACGGAGGCCGGGCACACGTCCACGCCGCACGTGGAGGGGTTCCACGAGGTCTACCACCACCTCGTCTGCGAGCGGCTCCGCCAGCTCATCGCCCTTTCCTCCGGCTGACCGCGCGAGTAAGGCGGGCCGTGCTCTTCGTCGACAGCTCCGACCCGGAGGAGGTCCGCACGATCTTCTCGTGGGGGGTCGTCTCGGGAACGACGACGAACCCGATGTTGCTCGCCAAGGACGGCGCGACCGACGTCGAGCCCCGCGTGCGCATGCTCCTCGCCGTGTCGGAAGGGCCGGTCTCGGTCCAGGTCCTCGGGCACGAGCAGGGCGCCATGATGGACGAGGCGGCGGCGCTCCACGCCATCGATCCCGCGCGGATCGTGGTCAAGCTCCCCCCGACGGAGGCCGGTCTCGTGACCGCGCGCAAGCTGGCGAGCCGCGGCGCGCACGTGAACGTCACGGCCTGCATGAGCTTCCAGCAGGCCTACCTCGCCGCCCTCACGGGCGCTCGCTACGTCTCGGTCTTCTGGGGTCGTATCCGCGACATGGGGTACGACGCAGCGCAGGTCGTCGGCACCATCCGCACCCAGCTCGACCGCGAGGGCCTGCCCGCCAAGATCATCGCCGGCTCGATGCGCCAGCCCGTGGACGTGACGGAGGCGCTGCTCGCCGGCTCACACGTGGTGACGGTCACGCCCCCGATCTTCCGCAAGATGCTCGTCCACCCCAAGACGGAGGAGACCCTCCGCGAGTTCGCCGACGCATGGGCCAAGCGTTCGAAGTGAAAAACGGCGCAGCCCCGGCGGCCGCCCGAGACGAGGTCGCGGCCGAATCGCTCGGCGTCCCCTACCCGGTCGAGGAGCAGAACCTCGCCCTCTGTCGTGCGCTCGGCCGTCCGCGGCGCGTGCTCGACGTGGGCTGCGGGATCGGCCTGAACGGCGCCGCCGCCCGCGCTCGCGGCGCACACGTCACCGGGCTGGAGATCTCCGCCGGCTCGCTCGCGCGTGCGAGCGAGCGCCTGCACGAGGTCATCCTCGGCGACCTGGAGAGCACCGGCTCGATCCGCGCCGCGCTCGGCGATCGGCGCTTCGATCTCCTCCTCTTCGGTGACGTGCTCGAGCACACGCGCGAGCCGAAGGCCGTCCTCGAGCGCTTGCTCCCGTACCTGGAGGACGAGGGGCACGTCGTCGTCTCGCTCCCGAACGTCGCCGCGTGGACGGTCCGCCTGGGCCTCCTCGGCGGCCGCTTCGACTACGCGCCGAGCGGCATCCTCGACAAGACACACCTGCGCTTCTTCACGCGCAAGAGCGCGATCGAGCTCGTGGAGAGCGCCGGGCTCCAGGTGATGAACGTGACGGAGAACCCGATGGGCCTGCGCGCGGCCAAGGGCCCCATCCTGTCGCTGCTCCGGGCGGGCGCGCTCGGCGCGGACCCGGCCGACCCCACCGCCCTGGCCCGGTCGTTCCCCTACAAGGCTTACCTCGGGCTCGTTCGCCCCTTCGAGGACGCGCTGGCGCGCCGCCTCCCGGGCCTCTTCGCGTTCCAACACGTCGTCGTCGCGCGCAAGCGCCCCCGCCCCAAGAAGCTGAGCCTCACCATCGGCATGCTCACGATGGACGAGGAAGACAGCATCGAGGAGATGATCCGGCGCATCCGCGAGGAAGCGCCGGACGCAAAGATCCTCTGCGTCGACAGCTCGCGCGACAAGACGCCCGAGATCGCGGCGCGCCTCGGCGCCCGCGTGCTCCGGCAGATGCCGCCGCGCGGCCACGGCCCCGCGATGGAGCTGCTCATGTACGAGGCCGCGAAGCAGAGCGAGGCGCTCATCTACCTCGACTGCGACTTCACCTACCCGCCCGAGAACATCCGCGTCGTCCGGCGCTTGCTCGAGGAGGAGTCGGCCGACGTGGTGAACTGCGCCCGCACGCGGACGCGCCCGGCGGCGATGCCCGTCCCCAACTACCTGGCCAACCGTGGCTTCGCCGCCCTCGCTCACGTGATGCACGGCGTCCCCACGGTCGACGTCCACAGCGGGATGCGCGGCTATCGGTCCAGCGTCATTCGCGCGTTCGATTTCGACGGCGAGGGCGACGCCCTCCCCATCGACACGCTGCTCTGGCCGGCGAAGCTCGGCTACCGCGTGGTCGAGCTCCCCATCGCCTACGACGAGCGTGTGGGCGTCTCGAAGCTCCGGAAGGTGGCCGGGACCGTGTGGACCTTCATCCGTCTGGCCCGCACCCGCTCCGTCGGCCGTCGTGGCGCGCCCGGCTACGATCTGCGGTAACGTTTCAGGTCCATGCGCGCGTTCGGTGGCCTGGCCCCTTGGCTCATTGCCGGATCCATCCTCGCCTGCCTCGATCCGACACAAGCGACGCTGGTGATCACCACCAACGTGGACTGCGGCCCCGAGGAGCACGCGGACGGCACCCTCTTCGAGACGGGCATCTCGGCGGCCGCGACGGCCGACGCCACGACCCAGGCCCTCGCGACGACGACCACGGCGTGTACGCCGCGCGAGAGCGGCATCCACGACATCGGCGAGCTGGTGATCTACCCCGAGGGCGACGCCACTGACGCTTCCGTCATTGTCGTCGGGGCGCTCGACGCCGGCGTCACCGCCGAGGATTGCCTCGCCCTCGCCCGCCGCGAGGGCGACGCCGACAACGCCCTGCGGTGCATCATCGCGCGGCGGACCGTCGGCTTTGCGACCCACAGGTCGCTCGAGGTGCCCATCCTGCTCGACCGCCTGTGCGCCGGCGTTCTCTGCGATGACGGCACCACGTGCGTGAGCGTCGCGGGGGCGACCAGCTGCGTCGACGATCGGGTGAGCTGCCGGGGTGAGGACTGCTCGCTGGACAACACCGGGGGTGGCGCGACGGGCGGTGGCGGCACGGGCGGCGGCGATGGCGGTGGGGGCGCCGGCCCCGCCGCGCTCGACTGCTCGGCGCTCGAGGCGCTCTACGAGCCGATGAGCGGCGGGCCCCAGCTGGAGACGATCGCGGGGGTCGAGGGGTACTACGCGGACCGGCCCTACCTTGCCGTGACGGCGTCCCAAGCACCAACGTTCTCGCTCAACGAGCTCGACGGCGGCGTTCTCGTCCCCACCTGGCCGCTTGCGAGCGCGGCCGTGGGGCTCGACGTCGCGAGCTTCTCGTCCTCGCTCCGCTTCACCGTCGCCGAGGAGGACGGAGTCGAGCTCTTCGACCAGGATTTTTGGATCGTGACCGCCACGGGTCAGCCCCACAGCGACGTGGTCTTCGACGCGACCGGCACCGTCGCGTTCGCGATCACTGGCCCGAAGCTGAGCCGGCTTCAGCAGACGAGCTTCAGCACCGAGACCTCGTTCATGACGCCGCAAGGCGGCCCCACTCTCTCCGCCCTCTCGAGAGCAGCCGACCGCGTCTTTGCCACGGGCAGCCACGTCTGCTTCCGTGACCTCGGCGCCATGACGGACAGCTGCGGCGCGCCGCTCGTCGAGCCCTGGGTGGACGTCTGGGCCGAGTCCACCACCAAGCTCGTCGGGATCGGCTCCGACTTCGTCGACGTCACGAACGAGGCCGGCGCGCTCATCGGTCCACACGACGTGCTCCCCCAGGCGGCGGCCGGTGTGTTGTCGCTCCGGAAGGTGCGCGGCAGCGCGGCCAATTCACCTCGCTACTTCGTGGCGGGCGGCCTGACCGACGGAAACGGCGCGACCACCGCCTACGTCGCCCGAGGCACCCCGCTCGCCTCGAGCATCGATTGGGAGGAGTGCGTCTTGCCCGGGGCGAGCGGCATCGTCGACCTCTGGATCACGAGCGATGGCTCCGAGCTCTACTTCGTGACCGACGCGGGCGCGGCCTACCGCCTGCCGGCGAGCCCGTAGCACCGCGACCCATCGATCTTGATGGGTCGCGGCAGGAGTAGCCGCGCTACGATCCCGGTCGATGCGCGTTCTTTCACTCGCCCTCTGCGTCGTGTCGCTCCTCGCCGTCACCACGCCGCTCCGCGCCGCGGAGGTCGTGAGCGTGGGCACCGTCGCGCCGAAGCAGAGCGTCTGGGGTCGGACGTTCGCGGTGTGGGAAGAGGCGGTGAAGAAGAAGAGCCACGACAAGCTCGAGCTGCGGATCCACTACAACGGCCAGCAGGGCGACGACGGCACCATGGTGGGCAAGGTGCGCTCCGGTCAGCTCGACGCCGCGGCGGTCAGCTCGGTCGGCCTGAGCAAGGCCTACAAACCCATCCTCGCGCTCCAGCTGCCCGGCCTCTTCCGCACCTGGGAGGCGCTCGACAAGGCGCGCGACGCAGTGAAGGAGGAGTTCGACAAGGGCGCGGCCAAGGAGGGCTTCGTCTTCGGCTGGGGCGACCTCGGCAAGCTCCGCGGCATGACCCGGGGCGCCGTCATCAAGCGTCCGGGCGACCTCTCGGGCAAGAAGGTCCTCGCGTGGCGCAACGACGTGATCGGCCCGACGGTCTACCAGCTGATCCCGAACGTCAGCATCGTCCCCCTCAGCGCCATGGAGGTCCTCCCCACGCTCCGCACGAAGGGCGTCGACGTGCTCAGCGCGCCCGCGCTCGCCGCCGAGCAGCTCCAGTGGACGCCGCACCTGACACACGTCGGCGCCGAGACGACGGTGCTCGCCATCGGCGGCATGCTCTGGTCCAAGAAGCGCCTCGATCAGCTCCCCGGCGATCTGCGCACCATCCTCGAGGACACGGGGAAGGTCGCGCAGGCCTCGCTCCGCAAGAAGATCCGCGCCGAGGACGACGCGGCCTTCGAGCGCCTCAAGGAGAAGATGACCGTGGTCTCCCTCTCCGAGGACGACAAGGCGGCCTGGCGCCCGGTGTTCGAGAAGGCCATCGATCGGCTCAAGCAGGGCACGTTCGATCCCGCGCTCGTGGACAAGCTCGTGACCATCGCGAAGCAGAACCCCTAGCCGGGTGCTGAAAAAGGGAACGTCAGGGTGCTCGATGACGTCGACGCTGCACTTTCACCCCCCAGCCCCCCTCGCTCCGCGAGGGGGGAGTACGCGCCAATGCGGGGGGGTGAAAGAGCAGCACCTCCCTCATCCAGCACAATGACGCCGCCTTTTTCAGCAGACTGCTAGCTATCTCGCGAGCCCGAGCGATCCGTATACCATCGAGCCATGTCATTCTGCCGCATGCGAGCCGCGACGGCCGCGCTGCTGCTCGCCACGGCCTGCGGCGACGATGTCGGCTCCGGCGGCGGCAGCTCGGAGACCTCGGGCAAGACCACGTCGAGCACCGGAAGCGGCGCCGGCGCCGAGGGCGCGGGCACGTCGACCTCGTCGCAGTCGTCGTCGTCGTCTTCGAGCGGCGGCGGCCCCCAAGGCGGAGGAGGCGCGGGCGGCGTCGACCCGTGGGCGGGCCCGCTCGAGCACCTGGTGGAGCTGCCGCTCGGCCAGGAGGACATCGGAACGCCGATCATCTTCCCCATCCCGGATCGCGCGATCGGCATCACGACCCTGTCGCAGACACCCGACGACGGCCCGATGGGCGTGGTCCAGCTCCGGCCTCCCAACTCGACGAACGTCGTGACGGACTTCGAGATCCCCGGCACGGGCATGCCGTTTTTCATCGACGAGCACGCGCTCACCGCCGCGAGCCCCCAGTCGGATCTTGCGCAAGCCTGGCCGGTGCTCGAGGGCAACTGGCGCCTGCGCCTCGGCGCCGACGGCCCCACCACGGCGACGAGCTCCGTGTTCGTCCGTCGCACGATGGACGGCGCGTTCCACGGCGGCGTCGTCGACATGAACGTCTTCATCGCGCCCGGCTCGGGCGTCGACGCGACCTACGTCGGCGCCGTCCTCGATCAGATCTTCTCGACCTACTGGGGGCCCGGGATCGGGCTCACCAAAGGCAACGTCACCTTCCAGAGCGTCGCGTCGTCGTTCGACAGCATCGACTCGGATCAGGAGCTCGGCGCGATGTTCGCCACCTCACAGGGTGTCGGGCCGGCGCCCGCCGTCAACCTCTTCGTGGTCGGCGACTTCACCTTCGTGAACGCGCTCGGCATCGCCGGCGGCATCCCCGCCGCGCCGATGGTGCACGGCACCGAGAAGAGCGGCGTGGCGTACACGCCGACCGGCAACCAGGGCTACGACGCGAGCATCCTCGCCCACGAGATGGGCCACCTGGCCGGCCTCTTCCACACGAGCGAGATCCAGGTCGCGGGCTTCGACCCGCTGGGCGACACCGTGACGTGCCCCAACATCATGAACATGAACCCCCAGAACTGCCCGGATGTCGGGAACGTCATGTTCCCGATCGCCTACGGGGGCGGGAGCTTCTCGGCGCTCCAGGCGCGTGTGGTCCAGGGCAGCGCTGCGTACCGGGGCATCCTCGAGGAGGGCGGGCTCCCCGGCGCACCGCTGCCGCAGCTCGCGCCGGTCTCGCCGCGAGCGCCGGTCTCGCCGCCGACCTACCTGCTCTCGCAGGCGCCCAAGCGAGCACCGCACACGCCTCTCGAGCAGACGCTCGCGGCCCACTGGTGCGATCGTGCCTCCGACATCGAGGGGTACGTGCTCGCGGCGCTCCAGCCGACCGGAGACGACCTCGAGTCGATCACACAAGACGACGACATGCCCGATCACGCGCGGGCGCGGGCGCTCAGCCTCCTCGGCAGCGTCTCCCCCCGCCGCGCCGCGGATCTCGCCCGTCTCGCCCTCGCGCACGATCGCGGGCGGCGCCTGCGCCTCCGCGCGCTCGCTCTGCTCGACGCGGCCGCGCCGTCCGAGCTCGGCGAGGTCGTCGAGCCGCTCCGCCCCTTCGACGATCCGGTGATCGAGGCGCGCCTCGACTCGCTGGGGCTGCGGCCCTGAGGTCACGGCCGGAGCTGGGCCGGCGGCCGAGACGGCATCGCGGCGCCGCCGAACACCAGGAGGAGCGCGGCGACGGCGGCGAGCGCCCATGACGCTTCCGTCATTCCAACGGAGGCCAACACCGCGCCGACGCCCACGAACGCGAAGAGAACGAACAGCCAGCAGCCCGGCAAGGGCGTCCCTACCAGGGCCACGGGCTCGCCGGCGAGCACGAGCGGCTTGTCCCCCCGACCGAACATCGGGAGGCTGGAGCCGCGGTAGGGCGCTTGTTTCGCCCGGTCGGGCTCCGCGAAGGTGTAGAGCGGCACCGTCGGCGGGACCTCGAACGTGAAGCGCGGCTTCACCATGGCGCCCTTCGTGATCGCGTCGAGCGGCTTGCGGCTGGCGCCGTCGACCGCGCGGATCTGGATCTTCGTCCCCTTCGGGACCTCGACCCGTACCCCGCCCTCGCCCTGGAGCTCGAAGCCCGCGGACTCGAGCTCGGGGGCCGCGCTCACGTGGTCGAAGCTCGTCTCCTGGCTCGTCCCGAGCACGACCAAGGGGCCTTCGCCGACGGCGTAGAAGCGCTTGACCCAATCGGGGAACGGCTTGCCCGGATCGATGCGCCAGCCCCGGACGCGCCCGAGCTCGACACGCCAACCGACGATGCAGACGATCGCGAGGGCAGCGTGCACGGCGTAGAGGACGATGGTCATGGTCGTCATTGAGCGGTCGGGAGCGCGGCGTTGCCGGGCGAGACGCCCGCAGGTACCACGAGATCGGTCTGCATCGATCCGCGAAGCTGGGTCACGAAGAGGAGGGTGAAGGTGTCGAAGCGGACGACCGAAGGCTCACGCGGCTGCACACGGGTGCTCGGCGTGTACATCGCCGCGGCGCTGCGTTCGAGCTCGATCTCGTCGCCGTCCAGGAAAGAAGCCGCCAGCCCGATGACCTGTTTGCCGTCGGCAGCCCGGGCGCCGTAGTAGAGGTAGAGCACGTCGCGGTCCTGCGCCGACCGCGCGACGACGGGCTGAGGCGTCCCCACCCACGCCTCGTCGAGCGCACCCGGGCCACCTGGCCCGAGCGCGGGCTCCGGCGCGGCGGTCCAGGTCACGCCGTCTGCGCTGCGCGCGAGGCCGAGCAGCGTCCGCCCGCCCCGGTCGGCCTCGAAGAAGAGGACGAAGCTGTCATCCGGAAGGCGCGCGATGCCTGGGCTCCGCGGGGGGCCGTCGGCCCAGGGGACGGCGCCCTCGCCCAGGAGCGGCGCGTCGGTCGCGTGGAACGCGGCGCCGTCCGTGCTCTCGGCCATGCCGATGCCGCCCGCCGCCGCGTAGTAGATGCGCCGGGTGCGACCGAGGTTGATCACGCTCGGCGCGCCGACCGTGCCGCCCTCCCAGGGTCGGCCCGCGACGAGCACGACCTCGTCCGTTCGCTCGAAGCTCCGCCCGTCGGCCGCCAGGACCCGCACGATCTCGCTCGGCGGCGAGTCTGCCGGCGCGTCCGCCGGACGCGCGGAGAAGTAACCCTCGACCGCCGGCGTGGAAGGATCGCCGTCGGCGTCCACGACGGAGACGTCCGCAAGTCCGCGCTTCTGGTCGTCCATGACGTAGGGCGCCGCGCGCTCCTGTCCGATCTCGCCGATCTTGAGCAGCCGGAACGGCCCCGCCCGCGCGCTCGGTGGGTTGTCGAGCCCCGCCTCGCCGTCCGCGAGCGTGGCGCAGCCCAGGGCGAGCGCGGCCAGCCAGAAGAGGACGAGACGGCCGCTCACCGGAACACCCCCTTCATCGTGGCGCCCACGTTCACCTGCTGCCCCTCCTGCTCGTAGTCGCCAACGAGGTCGGTCGCGGAGCTCTTCAAGGTGACCCGCTTGGGCAGGACCGACACGGCGCCGTGCAGATCCAGGCCGAGGCCGAGCGGCGCGACCTCCACCCCGACGCCGAACGAGGACGTGTGCCGGTCCGCGTCGACGAAGTTCGTGATCCCGGACTGCTCCGGGATCGGCGTATGCTCGTAGACGTATCCGGCTCGGAGAGGCACGCGAACAAGAACAGTTCCGTCAGCTTCACGGATGTCGGGGACATACCACTCGACGCCCAGCCGCGGCACGACGCGGTCGGCGAACCCGGGGTCGCGCACCTCGACGGGCAGGAGCACGCCCGGCAGCTCGAGCGGGAGCTCCGGCGGGACGTCCGCCTCCAGCTTGGCGTACGTGTACGCCGTGGGGTTCTCGTAGGCGCTCCAGTCGAGCCACGTCAGGTCCGCGTTGACCTTGAGGTTGTCGATCGGGTTCCAGCTCGTACCGATCACGACTTGTTGCGGCAGAAAGGCCTGCACGGTCTTCGCGCGGAGCGTGTATTTGATGGGGACCCGGAAGCCCGCGTCGAGCACGGCCTGGATGTTCCCCTCGAGCTGCAGATCGAGCTTGGTCTCCCCGCGGTACACGACGGCCACCGACGCGCGCTTGCCGAGGTGCAGGAGGACGCCGGCCTCGGGATAACGCACGCTGGTGAGGTCGACGTCCACCTCGTGCCGGAGCTGCGAGTCGTACGGGGCCGCGAGCTCCGCCTCGCCGGAGATCTCGAACCGGCCGCGCGTCGCGGTGAGAAAGGAGATGCCGCCGCCGATCTCGAGCGGCTCCCACGGCCGGATGGCCAGGTTCGCGGTGAGGTAGATCACGCTCGATCGGTTGTCGTAGAGCTCCCAGCGCGGCACCTCCTGGCGGAGCGCCGTGATCCGCGAGAGGCCTTCGTCCGGGACGAAGGTGGCGATGCCGATTCCTATCGGCAGCCCGAAGAGATCGCCCGTCGCCGCGAGCCCGAAGATGACGCCGTGGGCGCTGTTCACGCCCGAGTCCTTGCCGTTGATCGTGAGGTTCTGGTCCGCGCTGAAGTAACCGAACCCGATCCGGACGCCTTTCTCGCCGGTGAGCCCGGCCGGGTTGTAATAGCTCGCCGAGAAGTCGTTCACGTCCGCCGAGACGGCGCCTCCCATGGCCGTGGCACGCGACCCGAACCCAAACGTCCACGGCTCGTGGGCCGACGCCGGGCGCGCCACCGCCACCAGGCCGAGCAGCGAGGCCACACCGAGGCCCGTGCCGCGGGCCATCAAAACGCCACCCCTGCGGTGGTGCCGCCGGCGAGCAAGAAGCCCCCGGTCTCGACGCGAGGCCGCCCGGGATTCGTCTCCGTGACGGTGTCGTCTTTTTCGTGGGCTCGACCGTGCACGATCCCGAGCTGTCCGAAGAAGTCGATCTTGAAGCCGCGGGTGACCGGCTCGGTCACGTCGAGCCCGAAGCCGAAGGTGACGTGGCTGCGGGCCTCCTCGTAGACGTTGGCCTCGCGCTTCTGCTCGGGGCCCGGCGCGGACTCGAAGCGGTAGCCCGCGCGGGCGAGCATCTCCACCCCGGGTCTGGCGGGGTACGCGACCTCGACGCCGGCGCGCGCGACGACGGTGTCGGAGAAGGCAGGCTCCTCCGGCAGCGGCGCCGCGCAGACGGGGAGCTCGAACGTGCGCACGTCGAGCGGGCAGCGGACCGTCGCCTCGGCGAGCCCGGGGTAGCCGGACCAGCGGCGCCAGCCGACCGCGAGCGCCCCGCGGACCGGCCCGGCCACGCGCGCAAACTCGGTCTCCAGCTGGAGCGGGTCGTATTGCGCGACGCCCGAGACGAAGACAGGCGGCACCACGACCTGCCCGAGATCGCGGATGTCGATGCGGACGTCGAACTTCCCCTCGAGCGGCGCGTGGAACGCGAGGCCGGCGCGCCACCCGTCGGGGATGTCCACGGTCACCCCCGCGACGGGTGCGTAGCTCGCGACGAGCGTGTCCTGGACGACGGCGCCCAGCTTGCCGGTGGAGTCGACCGCCGCCAGCACCGAACCGGAGAGCGCGGCCAGGATCTCCATGCCGATCCCGGCGCGGACGCCCCAGCCGATATCGACCCCGAGGCCGACCTGCGCCGCGATGCTCTGGACTCGATCGGGCAAGAGGTACTGCGGGGTCTCGACATAGAGGATGCGGCTCCGGACGACGATGTCGAACGGGGTCAGGAAGCCGAAGCCGAGGACGAAGCGGTCCTTCAGGGGGCCGGGCAGCGGGATGGGCAGCGCGCCTCCGAGCACGCCGGCAGCGAGGCCGTCGGTCCCGAGCGGGCCGTTCGCGTCGAGGGAGAAGACGGCGCCCAGGAGGCCGACGTCCAGCTCCGGGACACGCTGCAGGCTGAGCAGGGCCGGGTTGGAGTAGACGGCCTCGTACCCGCGGGCAGACGCGACGCCGGTCGTGCCCATGCCCTGGCTGCGCGCTCCGTAGCCGAGCACGTCCTGGGGCGACGCGTGGGCCACCGCAGCGGTCCCCCACGTGGCGAAGCTGGCGAGCACGAGAGCGGGCCAACGCATCGGCGGAGTCATGCTACAGCGAAGCGCCCCCGCGACGTTCACCGAACCGGCCCCCCGTGACATCCCTCCCCGCGCTCCAGGCTCTCGTGCCATCCGAGCTCGCCTCGCTCTGCGAGATCGACCTCGTCGACGCGCGCCGGATCGTGTCGCTGATCCACAAGCGGGGGAGCCTGCCCGAGCGGTCCCCCGCGACGGTCCGGCGGGTCGCGCTCGACCGGGCCAAGGCGGCCGGCGCGCTCCCCGAGCTCGAGGTCCGCGAGAAACGCGCGAGCACGGTCGATCCGTTCGTCAAATACGCCTTCGGTCTTCATGACGGTCGCGTCATCGAGACCGTCCGCATCCCGCTCGAGAAGCCGGGCCGCTTCTCGGTCTGTGTCAGCTCCCAAGCCGGCTGCGCCCTCGCCTGCGCCTTCTGCGCGACGGGCAAGCTCGGCTTGGCGCGCAACCTCGAGGTCTGGGAGATCGTCGAGCAGGTGCGGCGCGTCCGCGCCGAGCTCCCGGAGGGCACCCGGGTCCACGGCGTCGTCTTCCAGGGGATGGGCGAGCCGCTCTCCAACGCGGAGCGGGTCATCCGCGCGATCCGCGTCCTCTCCGAGCCGAGCGGACAGGCGATCGATCGCCGGAACATCACGGTGTGCACGGCGGGGCTCCCCGCCGGGATCCGCGCGCTCATCCGCGCCGTACCCGACGTTCGGTTGGGTCTGTCGCTCGGCGACGTGCGACCGGACAGACGCCGCCGGCTCATGCCGATCGACGACAAGAACCCGCTGGAGGAGGTGCTCGTGGCCGTGGGTGAGCACGCGAAGACCTCCGGGCACGCGCCGATGTGGGCCTACACCCTGCTGGCGGGAGACAACGACACGGCGGACGCGGCGGAGGCGCTGGCGGCGCTCGTCCTCTCCTTCACGGAGCGCTTCGGCGTCCGGCCGCGCCTCAGCCTCATCCCTTTCAACCCCTCGAGCGGGTTGCCCTTCCGGACCCCGTCTCCGGAGGCCGTGTGGGAATTTCGCACGATCCTGCGTGAACGTGGCGTGGGCAGCATCCTCCGTTACTCCGGCGGAGGGGACGTGGGCGCGGCTTGTGGCCAGCTGGCGCCCGTCGCTGGATTCAAGGCTGAACAAAAGCTAGCGTAACTGCCGTGTTCGGCATGGACGTCTCCGAGCTGATGGTCCTCCTCGTCGTGGGGATCGTCGTGGTCGGGCCCAAGCGCCTGCCCGAGCTCATGCGCAAGGCCGGGACTTACGTCGCCAAGCTGCGCCGGCTCAGCACGAACCTCCGCGCCCAGAGCGGCATCGACCGCATCCTGCGCGAGGAGGGGCTGGACAAGGAGATCCGCGAGCTCCGCGCGCTCAAGGAGAGCCTCTCGCGGCAGGCCATGCTCGACGGCCTCGTGAACGCGGTGAACCGCCCCGCGCCCGTGCGCCCGCAGCCCGCCCCGAAGCCTCTGGCCGCTCCGAAGCCCTCCCCCGCGCTTCCGGCAGCCGGACCAGCGAACGCCCCCAAGGCGGACGAGAAGCCCGCGACCGATTTCGCCTCGACCGCGGAGGCCACCTCGCCCACCGAGCCCAAGACCACCGAGGCCGGCGGCGCCGCGCAGACCGAGGCGACCGCAAAGCCCGCCGCCCCCGCCTCGGCCCAGCTGATCAAGCCGGCCGAAGGAACGGTCGCCCGCGGCGAGGCCGCCCGGCCGGAGCCCGTCGTGACGAACGCGTTCCGTTCGGTTCGCGAGCGGGAGTACCCCGCCTACGGCCCGGACCACTACGAGGCGATGCCCGACGATCTCGACGACGGCGAGGAGGAGGTGCAAGCCGCCGAGGCCGCCGCTCCCGACGCAGCATCGAACGGCGGCTCCCCCGCGCCGGATGCCCCCATCGGCGAGCCCGCAACCGGAGCCGCACCTCCCGCCGCTCCGCTCCCCGCCCCTCCCGAGGCAACATCGTGACCACGAAGAACCCCGCGAAGGACGCCCCCGAAGAGGAGCTCGACGACGAGGAGGGGCCGGAAGACGACAAGCCGATGACCTTCTGGGAGCACCTCGACGAGCTCCGCAAGCGGGTCACGCGCGCTCTGGGCGGCCTCGTCATCGGCTGCCTCATCGCCTGGCAATACAAGGAGTGGCTCCTCGCGAAGCTGACGGCACCGTTCATCGACTCGTGGAAGTCGAACAACCTGCCGGGCGAGCCGTCGCTGCACTTCGCCTCGCCGGCCGACGCGTTCCTCGCCTACTTCAACCTCTCGCTCATCGGCGGCTTCGCGATCGCGACCCCGTGGATCTTCTACCAGGTCTGGTCCTTCGTCGCGCCCGGGCTCTACTCGCGCGAGAAGCGCTACATCATCCCGTTCGTCTTCAGCTCGAGCGGGCTCTTCGTGGGCGGCGGCTACGTCGGCTACATCACCGCGTTCGGCGTCACGTTCGGCTACCTCCTCGGCCTCTCCGGGCCGATCGAAGGCGGGCTCAACGTCGTGCCGACGGTGATGATGGGCGACTACATCTCGTTCGTCATGAAGATGCTGCTCGGCTTCGGCATCATCTTCGAGATCCCCATCCTCTTCACCTTCCTCGCCCTCATCGGCGCGGTGACGCACAAGAAGCTCATCCGCTGGATGCGCTACTACATCTTCGGGGCGTTTTTCGTGGCCGCGGTGCTCACGCCGCCGGACTGGGCGAGCCAGCTCATCATGGCGATCCCCGCGGTTGGCCTCTACTTCATCTCCATCGGCCTCGTTTACATCTTCCAGAAGAAGGAGGCGCTGCAGGCCGACATCGACGCCGAGAAGGAGAAGGAAGAAGAGGAGCGGAAGAAAAAAGAGGAAGAGGAGAAGAAGAGCGCGAAGAAGCGCTGAGGCGTCAGCCGGTCGCGCCGCGCATCGCGGCCATGACGGCGGCGATGGGGTGGCCGACGGCGGTCCGGCCGAGCGCGCGCGCGACGACGAGCCGCGCGGCGAGCGCACCCAGCCCGCCCGCGAGATCCGTCTCTCCCGCGACGTGGTGACCGAAGATCGTCGCGCGCACCGCGAGCGCCTCGTCCTCGGACCAGCTCGAGTCACCAAACGCGGCCGCGCGCGCCTCCGCGGACTCGACGAGCGCGCGCGCCCGGTCGGCGACGAGCCGCCGCAAGACTCGTGTCCGATCCCGCTCGCTGCGCCAGCTCTCGGCCGATCGCGCAGCCCGCTCCATGAGATCGGCCAGCGCCGAGAGCGGCCCGAGTAGCCGCTGTTCCGACAGCGCCGTCGGGGCGGGCCAGGGCACGAGGCGCCCCGCCTCGAGCTCCGCCGCGAGGGCCACGAGGCGCTCGAGGACGCCGCCCTTCTCCACCTGCCCGGCGACGAGGCGCGACCAGGCTGCGACCTCGTGGCGCGGCGCGCCGGTCCCCGGTGCCACCGCGATCTCCGCGGGCAACCGACGGATGGTGAGGTGAGCCTCGAGATCGGCGACCACACGCCCGGGGTGGAGCGGCGCTCCGCCCGACCGCGCCCGGCTCTCGAAGACGCAGTCGCACTCGCAAGCGACGGAGACGCGCACCTGCTCGCCGTCGTCGACGAAGGTGGCCGGATAGGAGCGGCAGCCGACCGGCTTGGCGCCGTGGCCGCCGCGCGCCTCGAGGCCGCAGCGGTCGTCGTCGAGGAGCTGGAGGCAGCGGCCGTCCACCGTGGTCATCGCGACGCGCTCGGTGCGAACCGCGCCGTAGAGGGGGAGCCAGACGCGCTCGCCGCGCACATCGCCCGGCAGCCGCGCGAAGCCGGCCCGCTCGCCGCGCGAGACGTCATCCGCGGAGAGCGCGACGGAGCCGTATTGTCTGCAGCAGCCTCCGGCTCCCGTACACGACAGCCGGTAGCCGCCAAGCGCCTCGAGAGGCCGACTCGCGAGCGGCTCGGGCGCGGGGGTCTCGACCCGATCCTCGCGCTCGGTCGGCATCGGCCCGGGCTCGACGCCCTCGTCGAGCAGCCCGAGCGCGTCGAGCTCCGAGAGGAGCGAGGTGATCTCGCCCAGGCGCGTGTAGAGCCCGGCGCGCGAGGCGGCGAGCGCGATCCCCTCGAGCTCGCGTGTTCCATCCGCGCAGGCGAGCAGGGCGAACGACGCCGGGTCGAGCCGGCAGAGCGAGCCGTCCCGTGCGTCGTGGATGACCACCACCTCCTCGCCATCCACGACGTGCCGCCGCGCGAGGGCATGGTCGGCGAGGCGCGGGCGGAGCTTCACGAGGGCCCTCCGCTCACAATCGTCTCCAGCCGGCTCGCCAGCTCCACGGCGCGCGCCCCCTCGAAGAGGACGCGGTCGAAGAGCGGGAGCGTCGAGCTGACGAACGTGGCCTTCGTCCGGCGGTCCGGGCTCACCGCCACGATCTGCAGGCCCGCGCCGTCCGGCAGCACGGCGCAGAGCCGCAGCTCGAGCGCGGAGATCGCGTGGTCGACCGCGTCGCGGTCGACCGGCGGGGTCAGCGAAAAAGCTCCCTGCTCCATCTCACATCCCGTAGGGCTCACCGCGGATGAGCGTGAGCGCCCGATAGATCTGCTCGACCAGGAAGAGCCGCGCCAGGCGGTGCGGCAGCGTCATCTGCGAGAGCGAGAGCACGAACGGCGCTTCGGCCAGGAGGGACTTGGGGAGGCCCTCCCGCCCGCCGATGGCGAAGGCGATCTCCCCCTTGCCTTGCGCCGACCAACGCTCGACCAGATCGGCGAAGCCGCGGCTCGTCCGCTGCGCGCCCGAGGCGTCGAGCGGGACGATCAGGGCCTGTTTGGCGGCCTTGCGCACGGCGGCGGCGACGGCCTCCCCCGGGCCGTCGTCGATCTCGATCTCGGTGAAGGGCCGCATGTGGCGGATGCGCCCCGCGTAGTCGTCGATCGCGGTGCGAACCTCGCGCTCCTTCACGCGCCCGACCGCGACGACGAGGATCTTCACGAGAGCGGCTGCAGCTCGGGGCCGGCCCCGTCCACCGTCACGCGGCTCGCGTCCATCCACAGGCCTTCGATGTCGTAGAGGCGGCGCGTGTCTTCCTGGAAGACGTGCACGACCACGTCGTCGAAGTCCATGAGGACCCAGCTCGCCGTCTGCAGGCCCTCGACGCTGAGCGGCGAGACCTTCAGCCTCTTCAGGCCCTCCTCGATGCCCATCGCGATGGCGTGGACGTGACGATCTGACGTTCCCGTCATGATGACGAGATAGTCCGCGTAGTCCACGCGGCCGGTGACGTCGAGCACCTCCACCCCGATGGCCTTTTTGTCGAGGCCGGCGGCGGCGATGGCGATGGCGCGGCGGCGCGCCTCGTCCGAGGGCGAGGGCGGCACGACGCTGCGCTTGCGCGGCCCCGGGCCCTTCGGCTCCGGGAGCGGCTCACGCCCCTTCGGCGCCGACGGCGCGAGGCGCTTCTGCGCCGGGCGCGCTGCGCCGCCGAGCGACCTCACCGTGGCGCGCGCGCGCGCCGAGCGGCGCTCGATCTCCTCCGCGCCGGCCGTTCGACCGCCCGCGGCTGCGCCGCGACGCGGCCGCTTCGAGGCGGTCGGCCCGGTGGAGGGCGCCTCGGAGTGGGTCACGCGAATCCGGGGCTTGTCGGCCTTCGCACCGGCAGCGCCTGCGCTCTTGCGCTTGGGCGCGCCTTCGCCCGACCGACCCTTGGTCCCCGACCCAACCTCTTTGTCCGAACGCTTCGCCACCTGACCTCCGAAACCGACCTGATCCGAGAAGAGAGAAGAGCGCCACCGACGCGTGACGACTACCGAACGTGACCGTCGCCGTGGGCGATCCACTTGAGCGTGGTGAGATGCTCGAGCCCCATGGGCCCGTACGCGTGGATCTTCGAGGTGGAGATCCCCATCTCCGCGCCCAACCCGAGCTCGCCGCCGTCGTTGAAGCGCGTCGAGGCGTTCACGAGCACGCAGCTCGCGTCCACCTCTCGCAGGAAGCGCTGGCCTCGGTCCCAGGAGCGGGTGCAGATCGCCTCGGTGTGACGTGAGCCGTAGGTCGCGATGTGCTCGAGCGCGGCGTCGAACGACGGGACGACGCGGACGGCGAGGATCTTCGCGAGGAACTCCTGGCCCCAGTCCTCGTCGTGTGCCTCTCGGGCCTGCGCGAGCAGCGCGCGCGTCTCGTCGTCCCCGCGGACCTCCAGGCCCTTCTCGCGGATCAGCCGCTCGAGCCGCGGCACGAAGGCGGACGCCTCCGCCTGGTGCACGAGGAGACACTCGAGCGCGTTGCAGACCGACACGCGGGAGAGCTTCGCGTTTTCGACGAGCCGTTCGGCCATGTCGAGATCGGCGCCCGCGTCGACGTAGAGGTGGCAGACGCCGTGGTAGTGCTCGACGACCGGGACGCGCGCGTTCTCGGCGACGAACTGGATGAGCCCGACGCCGCCGCGCGGGATGGCGAGGTCGATCTTCCCGGTGAGCCCGAGCAGGTGCTTCATCTGCTCGCGATCGGTCGCGGGCACGATGAGCGCCGCGTCCTGGGGGAGGCCGATGTCGGCGAGCGCCTGCCGGACCAGCTTGCCGAGCGCTTGATTCGAGCGCGCGGCCTCCTTCCCGCCGCGGAGCAACACGGCGTTCCCGCTCTTCAGCGCGAGCGCGGCCGAGTCGACCGTCACGTTGGGCCGCGCCTCGTAGATCATGAGGATGACCCCGAGCGGGACGCGCACACGCCCGACGGTCAGGCCGTTCGGCCGGCGGGTCATGCCGACGACGGTTCCGACCGGGTCGTCGAACGCGGCGATCGCGCGGACCGAGCCGGCCAGCGACGCGATCCGCGCTTCGTTCAGGGCGAGCCGATCGAGCATCGCCTCCTCCACGCCGCGCGATCGAGCTTCCGCAACGTCCGCTTCATTCGCCGCCAGGACGGCGGCGCGGGAGCCTGGCTCCTCGAGGAGCTCGGCGATACGGCAGAGGACCCGATCTTTGTCGGCGCGGCTCGCCGTGGCGAGGCGGCGCGCCGCCACGCGCGCGCGATCCGCGAGGGTGCGCGCGAGCTCGGCCGGGTCGGACGCATCCGACCCAACCGCGGTCGGATTCGGAACGCGTTGGACCATGCGCGTCGGACCCTACCCCGGCCGCGGCCGCCATGCTACCCCCCGCGCCATGGCGTCGAGGCAACTCGTCCTCGTTCTGGATTTCGGGTCGCAGTACACCCAGCTCATCGCCCGCCGCATCCGGGAGGCGAGCGTCTACTGCGAAATTCTGCCCTGCACGACCCCGCTCGAGGCGGTGAAGGCCAAGGCGCCCGCAGCCATCGTGCTGTCGGGCGGGCCTTCCAGCGTCTACGACGAGGGCGCTCCTGGGCTCGACAAGGGCATCCTCGAGCTCGGCCTGCCCATCCTCGGCATCTGCTACGGCATGCAGCTGATGGCGCACGTCGGCGGCGGACGGGTGGCCCGGGCCGATCACCGCGAGTACGGCCCCGCCAAGCTCGCCGTCGGGAAGGCGGCCGGCATCTTCGGGGCCTTCCACCCAGGCGACGAGCTGGACGTGTGGATGAGCCACGGCGATCGCATCGAGGCGCTGCCTCCCGGCTTCGAGCCGCTCGGCACCAGCCCCGGCTCGCCGTTCGCCGCAGCCGCCAACGTCGCCAAGAAGATGTACGGCCTTCAGTTTCACCCGGAGGTCGCCCACACGCCACGTGGCCGCGCCATCCTCGACGCGTTCCTCTTCGAGGTCGCCGGGCTCGAGCCGAGCTGGACGCCCGCCTCCTTCATCGAGGAGTCCATCGCGAAGATCCGCGCGCAGGTCGGGAGCGGCCACGCGATCCTCGGACTCTCCGGCGGGGTCGACTCCTCGGTCGCGGCGGTGCTCTGCGCCCGCGCGCTCGGCGACAAGCTGACGTGCATCTTCATCGACAACGGCCTCCTGCGCGAGGGCGAGGCCGAGCAGGTCGTGCACACCTTCCAGGGGAAGTTCCACCTGCACCTCGTGCACGTCGACGCGCGCGAGCGCTTCCTGCGCGAGCTCGAGGGCGTCACGGATCCGGAGAAGAAGCGCAAGACGATCGGCCGCGTCTTCATCGAGGTCTTCGAGGACGAGGCCAAGAAGGTCGAGGGCGCCGACTTCCTCGTGCAGGGCACGCTCTACCCGGACGTCATCGAGAGCGTCTCGTTCAAGGGCCCGTCGGCGGTCATCAAGAGCCACCACAACGTGGGCGGGCTTCCCGAGCGCATGAAGCTGAAGCTCTGCGAGCCGCTCCGCGAGCTCTTCAAGGACGAGGTCCGCGCGGTCGGCGAGGCGCTCGGGATGCCCCACGATATCCTCTGGCGACACCCCTTCCCCGGGCCGGGTCTCGCCGTCCGCTGCCTCGGCCCCATCACCGAGGAGCGCCTCCGCGTCCTGCGCCGCGCGGACGCCATCTTCCTCGACGAGCTCCGCAAGGCCGAGCTCTACGACCGCATCTGGCAGGCCTTCGCCGTCCTCTTGCCGGTCCGAACCGTGGGCGTCATGGGCGACGACCGCACCTACGACGAGGTCATCGCGCTTCGCGCCGTCAACTCGACGGACGGCATGACCGCCGACTGGTCGCGCATCCCTCACGAGGTCCTCGCGGCCGCGAGCACGCGCATCATCAACGAGGTGCGCGGGGTGAACCGCGTGGCCTACGACATCTCGTCGAAGCCGCCGGCGACGATCGAGTGGGAGTGAGCATGCGCGCCGCCTTGCTCCTCCTCGCGCTCGGGCTCTCCGGCTGCGCCGGTGCGCAGACCGTCTCGCTCCGCCTCCAAGGCAACGTCCCCGACGCCATCGTCACGATCGACGACCAGCACCTCGGCAGCATGAAATACGTGGGGCTCCGCGGGGTCGCCCTGCCGCCGGGGACTCACCGGGTCACCGTGGAGAAGGTCGGGTTCTTTCCCTTCGACAAGCTGGTCGATGCCAAAGAGGGGGAAGGCCCGATCGTGCTGGACGTGAAGCTCGAGGCCGTCCCCGACTGAGCCGGTCGCCGGGCCCCGCTCGTCCGGCGGCAGCAGACGTGCGCCGGAGAGAAATCTCGAGAGCCCAGTAGGGTCCCGCCCCCACCCGCCGTCCAAAGAAACGAGCCGGCCCCACGCCGGACGGTTGGAGGTTCTCGCGATGGCTCACGACAAGAACTGGATTCGGTTCGGTTTTTCGGCCCTCATCCTGGCCCTCTCCGCCTGCGCGGCCCAAGGCCCCGGGGACAGCACCGAAGGGGACGATCCCGGCACCGAGGAGGCGCAGGCCCCCATCCGGGGCGAAGGCCCGGCGGGCGAGCACGCGAAGGGCAGACACGACCGCCACCGCGGCCCCGACCACCTGATCCAGGCCGCCCTGGACGAGCTAGACCTCTCGGCCTCGCAGAAGAGCACCATCGAGGCGCTCAAGACCGACATGCCGGAGAAGCCTGCCGAGATGCAGGCCTTCATGACGGCCCTCGCGGCGGGCGTTCGCGCCAACTCGATCGACGAGGCGCAGATGAACGAGAAGATCGACGCGATCTCGAGACAAGGCTCGGCGCTCCGTGCCCAGCACGCCGCGGCGCTCGAGAAGCTCCACGCGACGCTCACGAGCGCGCAGCGCAAAGAGCTCGTCGACTCGATGAAGGCCCGCATGGCGGACAAGGAGGAGAAGCTCGCCGAGATGCGCGACCGCGCGGAAGAAGACGGCCAGGACGGCCCGCGCGGCAAGGGCGGAAAGTTCCGCGGCGGTCCGCTCGCCCACGTGATGAAGCAGCTCGACCTCTCGGACGAGCAACGCGAAGCCGTGAAGAAGGCGGTCGAGGGCGCAGGCCTCGTGCCGCCCGACCGCGAGGAGATGAAGGCCAAGTTCGAGAAGATGCACGCGAGCAAGAAGGCCATGATCGAGGCCTTTGCGAGCGACAGCTTCGATGCCGACGCCCTGCTCCCCGAGCTCGAGGGCAAGGGCAAGGAGCACCTCGGCTCGATGGTGAAGGCCACCCGCGCGGTGCTGCCCATCCTGGACGCCGCGCAGCGCGACAAGCTCGCGGGGATGCTCGAGTCGGGGGACCTCTTCAAGGGGAAGGCCGGCAAACACGGCAAACACGGCAAGGCCGGAAAGCGCGGCCCGGCGCCCGCCGAAACCGAATAAGGTTACCGCCGGCGTGACCGTCGATCTCAGGCTCGTGGCAGCGCGCGTGGCGAAGGGCGATGTGGCGGCGTACCGCGCCATCGTCGAGCACACGCGCGCGCCGCTCTACCGCCTGGCCGCCCGCCTGACGGGGAACCTCGTCGACGCGGAGGACGTCCTGCAGGACGCCTACCTCAGCGGGTTTCGCGCGCTCAGCGGCGGCAAGTACGATGGCAACGCTCGCATCGAGACCTGGCTCTACCGAATCGTGACGAACGCATCGATCGACGCCCTCAGAAAACGAAAGGTCCGCTCCGAAGGGGGCGAGCCCACGAGCGAGCCTCGGTTCGATGGCAACGTGAAGGCGGAGGCTCGCGTCGCGCTCCGAGAGCTCGACGCGATGCTCGCCGATCTCGCGCCGCAAGATCGCGCGGCGCTCGTCCTCGTGAGCGTGGAGGGCCTGACCGCCAAGGAGGCGGCCGAGGCCCTCGAGTGCACGGAGGGCGCCCTCGAGCAGCGGCTGGTCCGCGCTCGCGCGGCGATCAGAAAGGCCAAGTCGAGGGAGGAGGCAGCACATGACTGACAAGCTCGAAGAGAAGCGCCTCGAGCAGCTCGGCGCCTCGACCGACGACCTTCGCCCCGACGACGCCTTGGACGACGCCGTCTTGCTGGCCGCTGCCGCCGACGCGACGCGCCTCCTCGATGCCGGCCCCGGGCTCGACGACCAGATCCTCGACGCGGTGGCGCTCGAGTCTCTCGCGCAGCGGACGTCCGCCCTCGAGCCGTCCGGCGGCTTCACCGACGCGGTGATGCGGCAGCTCCAGATCGAAGCGCCGGCCAGCTCCGGAGCGTGGCCCACCTTCTTGAGGAGCGGGCGCGCCGCGCTCGTCGCCGCAGCCGCGGTCGCTGCGGGGCTCGTCTCGTACGCCGGCTACGTCGAGTCGATGTTCGACGACGACATCATGGCCAACGTCGACTCGATCGAGGTCGGTGAATGACGCCCAAAGCGAAGTCCGCCCTCGTCCTCGTCGGCGTCTTCGCCCTCGGCGGCGTCTCGGGCGCGGCCGCCATGCGCGCATACGGCATCGAGCAGTTCCGCCCTGCCGCCGGCGAGAGCGCGTTCGAGGCGCGCGCGCGGCTACGAATGGAGGCGATGCGCAGGCGCCTCGATCTCACGGGCGATCAGGTCTCGAAGATCGAGGTCATCCTGGCGGACGCGGAGAAGCAGCGCGACGAGAAGGTCGAGCCCTGCAAGGGCGAGCTCGACGAGGTCCGCGAGGCGACCGACGCGCGCATCCTCGAGATCCTCGACGAGGGCCAGCGCCAGAAGTACCGCGAGTACCGCGAGCACAAGCGCAAGGGGCGCGGCAAGCGCGACTGACGCGCCCGCCGGAGGCCGCGCGCCCGCATGCCTCACCTTGACGGGCCCCCTCGCCCGAGGGTAGGTTGCGCCGCCCTACCCCGCCCGGATGTCCGCGGCGGCCAGAAGGGCCGCACCGTCCGGTGCGGATCGGCAGTCCTCGCGCGTTTTGGAACGACCATGGCGAACATTGCGAAGTGGAACATCCGGCTCCGTCACGAGTGGCTTCAATCCCCGCTGAAGAAGAAGCGGGTGAAGCGGAACGAGAAGGTCCGCGTCGGCCTGCTCGACGCCGAGCAGCGCAAGGGCACCGGCCAGGCGGCTGCGCCCGCTGCCGAGAAGCCCGCAGGCTGAACCGCCTGAAGCGGACCTCGTGCGGGGCTTCGCCCCGCCGCCGAATTTGGCTCGTCGGCCGAGGTTACGCGGGCGGCGCGATCGTGCGCTTTTTCGCCCTGAATCACCAAAGGTGCTACGCCGTCAGAGAGGCAAGATGAACGCTCTTCGAAGCTGTGCAGTTGGGCTCTTGGTTGTCCTTCCCGTCATGGGTGGCTGCGCGTCGCGAACCGCGCCGTTCGACAAGCTCGACGACGCCCAGATGACGATCTTGAAGCTCCAAGGCGAAGAGGTGGCGCAGAACCCGCTGCAGCCCCAGCCCGGCGGCATCCCGATGCTCCCCATTCCGGGCCTCACGCCGGAGCAGCAACAGCAGCTCCAGCAGCAGCTCCAGCAGGGCGCTCAGCAGCTCCAGCAGATGATCCCGGGCCTGCCTCCGCTCTTCCCGCAGACGGGCACGCAAGGCACCCAGCAGCAGCAGGCTGCTCGCTTCAACGGCTTCCTCATCCTCGGCCAGGCCTACGGCGACGAGGACATGAAGGAAGAGCTGCTCGACACCTTCGGTGACGAGGAGAGCTTCAACCAGAACCGGGGCCAGTGCTTCACGCCCGGCATGGCGGTCATCTTCACCCCGCCGGACGGCAGCCCGAACGTCGAGGTCATGCTCTCGTTCGCCTGCAACCAGGCCATGGGCAACGGCTTCGCGTGGCCCTACCCGGCCAACGGTCTCGCTCCCGAGACCAGCATGAAGCTCCGCAACATCTACATGCGCGCCTTCGGCGCGCCGCCGCCGCCCTCGGGCGCCTGATCCGCTTTGCCTCCCCCCTCGCCGGGCGAGGGGGGTCGGGGGGGTGAAACGGCGGGTCGAAGGCTCGTCCGTTGCAGGATGGTGGCAGCCTCGGCTCTTTGTTAGGCTAGAGAGTCGCCAGGAACAGGGAGGCGACGCTGATGGGCACGCATACCCTCGCTCCTGGAACGTTGCTCGGCCGCTACGAGCTGCTCTTGCCGATCGCGCAGGGCGGCATGGCCACCGTCTGGGCAGCGCGGCAGCGCGGCTCGCGGGGCTTCCAGAAGACCGTCGCCATCAAGACGATCCTCCCGAACCTCTCGGACGATCCCTCCTTCGAGCAGATGTTCCTGGACGAGGCGGCGATCGCCTCGCGCATCCACCACCCGAACGTGGCGGAGATCCTCGATCTCGGCGAGCAGGACGAGGTCCTGTACCTGGTGATGGAGTGGGTCGACGGCGAGTCGCTCTCCACCCTCTCCAAACACGCGCGGAAAAACGGCACGGACATCCCGCTCCGCATCGGCCTCAAGATCATCACGCAAGCCTGCGCGGGACTGCACGCCGCCCACGAGCTCCGCGACGACAGCGATCAGCTGCTCGAGCTCGTTCACCGCGACGTCTCACCGCAGAACATCCTCGTCTCGTCGAGCGGCGTCGTGAAGATCGTGGACTTCGGCGTCGCGAAGGCGCTCGGCCGCTCGGGCGAGACGAGCGCCGGCCAGCTCAAGGGCAAGGTGCCCTTCATGTCGCCGGAGCAAGCGAAGGGCGCGGCGCTCGACAGGCGGACCGACGTGTTCGCGCTCGGCATCATCCTCTACCGTCTCGCGACGGGCACACACCCGTTCCTGGACGACAACGACATCAAGACGATGCGCAACATCATCGCGCGTCCGCCGATGCCACCCCGGGTGAAGAACCCCAAGCTGTCGAACGAGCTCGAGCGCATCATCCTCAAGGCGCTGCAGAAGGACCCTGCCCGCCGCTACCAGACCGCAGCGGAGCTCGGCTCGGAGGTCGAGTTCGCGATGATGCAGGACGGCGGGCGCGTGACCGACGAGGAGGTCGCGACGTTCGTCCGCGCCACCCTCGGCGAGCGCGACCGCAAGCGGAGCGCAGCCATCCGCGACGCCGCCACGAAGATGGACGAGAGCGGCCGCGCATCGCTCCCCCTCGTCACTCCTCCCGACTCGGTCTCCGAGATGATGCTGACGAAGACGGCGACGCCGCCGACCGTCCTCGCCGACGGCGCGGTCACGGCGGCCGTCCCGGCGCCGAGCGGCTTCGGCGTCCCGCTGCCGGCCGAGCCGGGCAACGCGACGCCGCCGACATCGGACGCTCCGCCCCGCGACACGCGCCCGCCGGCGCCCTCCTTCTCGTCGTCGACCCTGGCTGCGCTCGCGGCGCCCCCCGCCACCGCCCGGCCAGGCGTACGCGCGCGCGCCGGCAAGGGTCTGGCGATCGGGCTCGCCATCGCGTGTGGCGTCGGGCTAGGCGTCCTTGCGGTGGCGAAAATGGGCAAGCCCACCGCCGGCGCCCCGGACGTCGCGCCCGCGCGGGCGCCCACGACGACGGAGCCAGCGGCCGCGCGCGCGACGGAAGACGGCGCGCCTGGCCCGTCCGACGGGAAGACGGCGGTCCCGACCAGCGAAGCGAAAGGGACGGATCTGTCAGTCGACGATCTGCCGGACAAGGCGAGCACGACCAGCGCCCCGAGCACGGGTGGTGGTCGCGCGCAGCGCAGCAAGGCCACGCCGACGGCGACGCCGACCACGGAGGCGAAGGCCCAACCGACCGCCGCGCCCGAGGTGAAGGCCCCTCCCCCGCCGCCGACGTCGAAGCCGAACGTCCCGGCCGTGCAGGATCCCGGCTTCTGAGCTCCACGTTCACACGGGCTCGCGATCTCGTCCTCCTCGGCGGCGCGCTCGTGGCCGTCGCGTACGGCGCGCGCACCGCGCCGAGCCGACTCGGCGCGGCCTCGGCGACGGAGAGCGCCGCCGCCCAGACCGCGGCTCCGCTGCCACGAGGCGCGACCGCGCCCGCAGAAGCGCCGCCCAGCACACACCTGGTCGACGACGCCTGCTCCTTCGACGAGCCCGAGGGCATCGACGCCGAGAAACGCAGCGCGAAGCCCTTCGTGGTGTGGACCCGGACAGCCGCCGTCCGCCCCGATGATCGGTACGATCTCGTCATCCATATCCACGGCGGGGAAGCCGCCAGGCGAGTCGTGCTCCCGAGGGCGCTGCCCGTCGTCCTCGCGACGTTGGACCGCGGCTCGCTCTCCGGCGACTACAAGGGCACGTTCCCCGACCGGAAGGCGTTCGACGCGGCCGTCGCGGCGATCGACGGCGCGGCCTCCGACGTCGTGGGCCGACCCGTCCGCGCCGACCGGATCGTGATCTCCTCCTTCAGCGCCGGCTACGGCGCGCTCGGCGAGCTGCTCGCGAGCCTGGGGGAAGACGCGGCGCCGTCCGGCGTGATCCTGCTCGACTCGCTGCACGCCGGCTACAAGGTCGAGAAGACCAAGGAGATCGACGCAGGGACGCTCGAGCCGCTGCTCGCCTACGGGCGACGTGCGCTCGAGGGCCGCGGCTATCTGGCGCTCACGCACAGCGCCATCGTCCCTCCCGGCTACGCGTCGACCTCGGAGGTGGCGACGTATCTCCTCACGACGCTCGCGGTCGAGTCGACCCCGATCGAGGCCGGGTCGACGGGCCTCGCCCTGCGGCGCGTCGCCAAGGAGAAAGGCCTCGTCGTGCGGGGCTACGCCGGCCACGACAAGGGCGCGCACTGCGCCCACCTCACGCTCTTGCCCGAGCTAATCGAGGGCTGGATGGCCGCGCGCTGACGGAGTCGCGAAGCTGGAGGACGCCGCGTGTTTCCTGAGGGAGGTGCCGCCGTTTCACCCCCCTGGCCCCCCTCACTTCGTGAGGGGGGGCACCGCGTACACGACGCTCTTCACCGCCGCGTTCGGGTCCGGCTGCTTGCCGACCGAATAGGAGAAGACAAACGCCTCGCCGCCCGGCGAGGCGGCCACCGAGATGGGCTGGGCGGTCGGGCGGTCGGCCACCTCGACCGGCGCGAGCTTCTGCACCTTCGTCTTCCTCACGACCTCCAGGTGGTCCTTCGCCCAGCGGATCTGCGCGGCGATCGCCCCCACCGTGACCTCCTTCGGAGGGAACGGGAACAAGATCGGCTCGATGACGATCATGTCAGTCAGACCCTCGCTGCGGAGGACCCGATCGAGCTCGGCGCGACCCTTGTCGGCGGCGCAGTCGGCCGGAGCGCAGACGTCGATCGAGCGGCGCGTCGCGGCGTCCGTCGATGCAACGACGAGGGTCAGGCTCGAGCGCTTTGTCTCGTCGCGGACGCCGGTCGCGTAGACAAACGCCTTCTTGGCAGGAATCCAGCCGACGCGCGCGCGCGCGGGGTCGAGATCGGCGGGGAACATGGATCGCGCGATCCGCGGCACGGGGTCCGGCGGGCCGGGCTCGGGGGCCTGCGCCGAGGCAGAGGCCCGGGGCGCGGGCTCCGCGGCCGACGCCGCCGGCCGGGCCGACCAGGTGGGCAGCGGCGACGGCGCCGCCTCGGGCGTTTCCTTCGAGCCGCCACACCCCACGAGCACCGCAAGAATCGCGACCGCGTGCCTCATCCTTCACCCGATGTCTGCGAGCACCGCTTTGGCCGCATTGTACCCGCACATCCCGTGGACGCCCGCGCCCGGGTGCGCGTAGCTCGACCCGAGGTAGAGACCTCGGATCGGCGTGCGGTAACGGAAGTACGGGAACATCGGCCGGAGGAAGAGCTGGTTCGTGATGTCGGCGGTGCCGCCGCCGAGATCGCCGCCGAGGAGGTTCTCGTTCATGGCCTCGAGATCGGGCGGCGCAAACGCGACGCGGGCGAGGATCCGATCGCGGAACCCCGGAGCGAGCTCCTCGATTCGCTGCTCCATCCGGTCGAGGAACCGCTCGCGCACCTCGTTCCCGTAGCCGCCCTCGAGGTCGGACGGGACGCGCGAGTACGCGTAGAGGGTGTGTTTCCCGATGGGCGCGCGCGTCGGATCGAGCAGCGACTGCTGTCCGATCACGAGGTAGGGGTCCTCGGGTAGACGGCCGTCTCGGACCTCCCGCGTGAACCGCGCCAGGTCGTCGAGATTCTCGCCGGTGTGAACGACCGCCGCTTCGCGCGCGGCTTCGGCCTTCCAGGGGACGGGGCCGGACAGCGCCCAGTCGGCCTTGAAGGTCCCGAAGCCGCGGCGGAACTTCCGCATCGCGTCGAGGACGGTGGACGGCAGCGCGCGTTGCTCGCAGAGCTCGAGGAAGAGCGTCGGCGCAGCGGTGTCGGCGACGATCGCGCGGCTCGCGCGGATCTCCTCGCCCGTGCTCGTCCGCACCGCGACGGCGCGCGAGCCCTCCGTGATGACGAACTCCACCCGCGCGCCCACGTGAACGTGCCCGCCCGACTCGCGGAGCCGCTTGATGAGCGCCCGGGTGATCATCCCTGCCCCGCCCTCCGGGACCTGGAAGCCTCCGTGTGTCCCGGTGACGGCCAGCATGAACCCGACGATGGCGCCGAGCGGGTCGTCGGGGCCTACGTCCGTGTGCAGCGCGAGCGCGGGGATCATCCGACGCGCCGCCTCGGTCCGGAACGTGCGCTCGGCGAAGCCGCGCCCGCTCGACAGGGCGACGGAGGCGAGCTTCGCGATGGTGGCCGGCCCTATCGCGAGGCCTCGTGTGATCGGCGGGAAGGTCTCGAGCAACGCCGGGAGCAGCTTGTCGGCTGCAGACTCGTACCAGCGCGCGATCTTCTCCCAGGCGGGGCCGTCCTCGCCGAGCAGCTCGACCGTACGGGCGACGTCCCGCGCGAGCACGCCACAGGTCCCGTCGCGCGCGGGGTGCGCGCTGTCGATCGGGGCGTGCCGCCACTTGAGGCCCATGCTCTCGAGGTCGAGGTCGACGAACGCCGGGCTGTGACGGCCGAACGGGAAGAAGCCCGCGCCGACGTCGTGTTTGAAGCCCGGCAGGGTGTTCTCCGCCGTGCGGACACCGCCGCCCGGCTCCATCTTGGCCTCGAGGACCAACACGTCGAGCCCGGCCTTCGCGAGGACACAAGCTGCCACGAGCCCGTTGGGCCCGGATCCGATGACGACGACGTCTGTCACGTAGGTTCAGGCTCTCTAGCAGACCGGAGACCACGGAGGTCTACCGACAACGGCAGGCTGCGATGGAAAGGCACGGCGCGCCGAGCGTGCTATGCCGAGCCGGCCCGTGACCCTGCTCGCCCCCGACGAACCTCCGGCCTTCGAGGTGATGAACCCCGAGGGTAAATCGCGTTACGTCTTGCTCTGCGATCACGCCTCCAGCCGGATGCCGCGAAGGCTCGGCACGCTGGGCCTGGCCCCCGCGGAGGTGCAGACACACATCGGATGGGACATCGGCGCCGCCGAGGTGGCGCGCGCGGTCTCGTCCGCGCTCGACGCGCCGCTCGTGCTGAGCGGTTACTCGCGCCTCGCGATCGACTGCAACAGGCCGCCCGGCGCGCCCGCCAGCATCCCGGCGGTGACGTGTGACGTCGCCGTCCCCGGCAACGCCGACATCGGGCCGATCGAGCGGGCCGCGCGGGAAGAGGCGCTCTTCTGGCCCTACCATCGCGCCGTGCAGCGGGTGCTCGCCGACCGCGACGCCCGCGGCGTTCGCTCGGTCATCCTCAGCATCCACTCGTTTACGCCGAGCCTCTACGGGGAGGACAGGCCGTGGCACTACGGCGTCATGTACGGGAAGGACCGGCGCCTCGCCGCCTTCTACCTCGAGGCCTTCGCGGCCGAGCCGGGGCTCGTCGTGGGGGACAACCGCCCGTACCACGTGACCGACCAGAGCGACTACGGCGTGCCCACCTACGCCGAACGACCGGGCCGGCCTGGTATCCTGCTGGAGATCCGACAGGACTTGATCGACTCGACGACGGGCGCGCTCCGGGCGGCGGAGGTCGTCGCGCGTGTCGGGCTCGCCGCGCTCGATCGTCTTTCGGCCCAGCACGACTCGCACTAGAGGGAACCTCGTGAGCAAACAGCCCCAGCAAAAGGGCGGGACCGAGACGGCCATCAAGCCGACCCGCTCCCAGGACTACGCGGAGTGGTACCAGCAGGTCGTTCGCGCGGCCGATCTGGCCGAGACGAGCGCCGTTCGCGGCTGCATGGTGATCAAGCCGTGGGGCTACGCGCTGTGGGAGCGCTTCCAGGCCGAGCTCGACGCCATGTTCAAGGCGACCGGCCACAAAAACGCCTACTTCCCGCTCTTCATCCCGAAGAGCTTCCTCGAGAAAGAGGCGGAGCACGTCGAGGGCTTCGCGAAGGAGTGCGCGGTCGTCACGCACCACCGCCTCGTGGCCGGCGAAAACGGCGGGCTCGTCCCCGACCCGAAGGCCAAGCTCGAGGAGCCGCTCATCGTCCGGCCGACCAGCGAGACCATCATCGGCGCGAGCTTCGCGCAGTGGGTCCAGAGCTACCGCGACCTGCCGCTCCTCATCAACCAGTGGGCGAACGTCGTCCGCTGGGAGATGCGCACGCGCCTCTTCCTCCGAACGGCGGAGTTCCTCTGGCAGGAGGGTCACACGGCCCACGCCACGAAGGAGGAGGCCGAGGAAGAGACCCGCAAGATGCTCGAGGTCTACGCCACCTTCGCGGCGGACTTCATGGCGATGCCCGTCTACAAGGGCCCCAAGACCGCGAGCGAGCGCTTCCCGGGCGCGGTGGAGACCTACTCCATCGAGGCGATGATGCAGGACCGCAAGGCCCTGCAAGCCGGCACGTCCCACTTCCTGGGGCAGAACTTCGCGAAGGCGAGCGGCATCCGCTTCCAGACGAAAAACGAGACCGAAGAGCACGCGTGGACGACGTCCTGGGGCGTCTCGACGCGCCTCGTCGGCGGCCTCGTCATGACCCACGCTGATGATGACGGTCTCGTCATTCCACCCCGCCTCGCACCGGCCCACGCCGTCATCTTGCCCGTGTTGCGCGGCGACGACACGAAGCCGGCGGTCATGGGCTTCATCGAGAAGCTCAAGAAGGAGCTGGCGGAGGTCCGCTACCACGGCCGCCCCATCGAGGTGGAGGTCGACGCGCGCGACATCCGCGGCGGCGAGAAGAGCTGGGAGTGGATCAAGAAGGGCGTCCCGCTCCGCATCGAGATCGGCCCGCGCGACGTCGAGCAAGACAGCGCGATGGTCAGCCGGCGCGACCGCGGCCCGCGCGACAAGGCGCCGATGAAGCGCGCCGAGCTCGTCGCGAACATCACATCCATCCTCGACGACATGCAGAAGGGCCTCTTCGATCGCGCCCTCGCCTTCCGGAAGGAGCACACGCGTACGATCGACTCGCGCGCGGAGTTCGACGAGTTCTTCACGCCCAAGTCCAAGAACGAGGACCGCGCCGAGATCCACGGGGGCTTCGCCCTCGCCCACTGGAACGGCGAGGGGGCTGTCGAGACCGAGCTCAAGGACAAGCTGAAGGTGACGATCCGCAACATCCCCGAGGATTTGCCCGAGGCGGAAGCCCCCGGGACCTGCATCTTCACCGGCCAGCCGAGCAAACGACGCGTGCTGTTCGCGAAAGCCTACTGACTCCGTTAGACTCGCGATTGAGTGCCCACTCTGGACGAAATCGCCGACCGCGCGTGCGCCGAGGCCGGGGCTGATTTTGCCTTCGTTCTCAGCCGCCGCGGCCGGCTCGTCACGGCGAACGCCCCCAAGGACATGCCCGAGGAGGGCCGCGGCGCCATCGTGGCCCTGGCCGAGGAGCTGCTCGAGGCGCGCAAGGGCTTCGGCCACCTCGAGCTCCCGCGCCAGGCGCTCGTCCCCTACGGCGGCGCCGCACCGGTGGACGTCTACCTCGCCGCGCGGCCCGAGGCGCTCCTCTGCGTGGTCATGGCGACCTACTCGCAGCAGAACCACGTGAGCGGCGCGGTGTCGCGCGCCGTGGTGGAGCTCGACGCCCTGCTCGAGTCGGCGCAGGCGCAGCGCCTGCGCCGGCGCGGCAAGAAGCCCAGCACCAAGGGCTCGACCGTGCCCCCGCCGCTCCCGACCAGCAAGCGGACGAACCGCCCGCCGGCCAAGGGCTCCTCGCGTTCGGGCCGCAAGACGCAGGCCCCCCCGGCCCTCGACTTCGACGACGTCATCCAGAAACGCGGGACCATCCCGTTCCTGACCCCGCCGGGCGCGATCGGCGTCGATCTCCGCCGTCCCACGCCGCCGCCCCTCCCGCCCGAGGTCACGGTCTCGGGCGAGGCGGTCGTCGGCCGCTCCACGCTCGCCGCGATCGAGGTCGACCGCGACGCACCCGAGATCAGCTACGGGCTCGCGCCGATCGGGCGGCGCACCATCGCGGAGATCGAGCTGAGCGAGGTCCCCCAGGGAGATCCGCGCTCGAGCGCGCCCGCCGTGCGCGTCGAGCTCGCGTCGATGCCCGCGATCGATCCGACCGACCTCGAGCCGCTCGACCGGCAGACGCTTCCGTTCACGGAGACCGCAGAGGAGCTGAAGCGCGCGTTCGACGCCGCGCAGCGCGCGCTCGCCGGCTCGTCATCGACCGTCGCGACCTCGCCGCAGCGGACCGTGATCGTCGGCCACTCCAAGCCACGCGACGCTTCGCTCCCTCAGATCAAGGTGGACACAATCGCCGAGCAGGATCCCGAGATCACGCAGGAGATGCCGGCTCCGCCCGACATGAGCGACGAGGACACGGCGCCCGTCGAGCCAGGCACCTCCGAGCCCGAGAGCGTCGTGGCCGAGTCCGGCGAGCGGCCCCGTCGCGGACCGCTCGATTCGGGCATCGAGGACTGGCACAAGGCGCTCTCCGCCATCACCCCGCCGAGGCCCAAGGTCGGCAAGGGCGCGACGGGGTTCGCGGCGGTCGCGAAGAAGAAGAAGCGCTGAGCCGCTCGTGAAGCGAGCTGCTGGTCTTCAATCAAGCGCTAGCGCGCTTGGGTTTGCGTGATCTTGCCGGCCGAAGCCGAGTGCCGAGTCCGATGCCGTTTACGACGCCGAGACCGTTTCAGGTGAAGCCCTGCCGACCGAGCCTCACATTCTGCTCGAGCTCGCCCCGCAGAACCTCCCGAGCCAGGGGGCTGAAGCAGCCCCCTCAAACGCTGCGCGTTTTCACCCCAACTCCGCTTCGCGCTGCGCGCGGGGCCCCAGCCCCGCT